>Ga0247611_10000037_pt1 | contig 239175 bp, 186 predicted proteins | sample 177DNAGHGhighgp2_FD_192422 | JGI IMG/M metagenome (GOLD analysis project Ga0247611, IMG submission 192422) | Sheep rumen microbial communities from Palmerston North, Manawatu-Wanganui, New Zealand - 1770 DNA GHGhigh gp2 | ecosystem: Host-associated > Mammals > Digestive system > Stomach >... | reverse complement strand
TAGTCATCCAAAACTTGTTGTTTGAACGATTGAGAATAATGATTTAGTGTTCGCTTCATAAAACTAAAATCTTAAAATTTGACACTTTTTATAAGTTTTATGAGTAAACCTATTTCAGTATAAGACAATAAGATAAAAAGAGAAGAGAAACAAAATAACGATTTGTCGGCGTAATAGCGCCAAAAACGCAACAAAAACAAAAAATATTTGCATAATTACAAATTTATTTGTAACTTTGCAGCCGAAAATAATTCATAACATGGATAGTCAAAGTATATTGACTTACAAATCAACGTTCGATAGCATTATGCACGAGATAACGGCTGATGATGGTTCGACGATGGAGGTTTGGTACGCGCGCGAGTTGCAGAGCGTGTGCGGTTATGCGCGTTGGGAGAATTTCGCCGTGGCAATCAATCGTGCCAAAGATGCATGTAAGTCTCAGAATATCAGCGTTGATGATCATTTTCGTGACGTCACGAAAATGATCGAAATCGGTAAAGGTGGACAGCGCGCGACAGAAGACATTCTTCTTACCCGTTATGCCTGCTATCTTATAGCCCAGAACGGTGATCCGAAGAAGGAAGAGATTGCTTTTGCGCAGAGTTATTTTGCTGTCCAGACGCGCAAGGCAGAGTTGATCGCAGAGCGTTTAATGCTCCAACAACGCTTAGAGAAACGCGAAGAACTACGAGCATCAGAGAAACGTCTCTCGCAAAACATATACGAACGAGGAGTGGATGATAGGGGTTTTGGACGTATCCGTTCTAAAGGCGACGCAGCGTTATTTGGAGGAGTTACGACGGAGCAGATGAAGAAACGTTTGGGCGTAAAGAGCGGAGCCTTGGCTGACCACTTGCCGCAAGTTACGATTGCCGCAAAGAACTTGGCTACCGAAATGACGAACTTCAATGTTGAGGCAAAAGATTTGCATGGAGAACCATCTATCACAACAGAGCATGTGCAAAATAACCGCACGGTGCGGAATATGTTGGGAGAGCGTGGCATTAGGCCCGAAGAGTTACCGGCAGCCGAGGATATCAAGAAAGTAGAGCGCCGCGTAGCCAAAGAAGAAAAAGCCTTAGAAGAATCGCAGAAATTACCCAAGCATCCGGAATAATGTACCAGGGAAGAATGCGATGACCGGCTAAATCATCAGTGCATAACGGATGCACAACAAAGAACTACCGTTGGAGACAACGATAGCCACACAGATATAAAAATATTATGAAAAATGAATTCTCTTTTTGTCGTGCATGTCACGATTGTTTTACGATAGTTATATCGTCAAACCGCTATATCTGCGGCTCGAAGTAAGTACTTCGGGGCTCTTTTACGCGCGCCCGTATAGGTGTCAAAAAAGTGCAAAAAGTTCAAAGCAAAAATAAGATAAGAGATAAGAGAGAGATGGCAGAAGCCAAGAAGAAAAATGTGGTGAGGCTGAGGTGAGAATAAGAACAAAACGAAAATAATTAATAACAAAAAACTATAACGCGTATGCTAAATAGTAATGACAAAACTTATTTATTAGGAGGACAATGGGAAAATTGTTCAGATGAATCCAGACAGGCAATTTTACAACGTATTGAAGCGTTAATTGCCGATGCGAAGCAGTTGCTGAACATTTATCCGGAGGTCAATTTCGATAATTTCTATGAAACAGGATTGTTGCAAGTTGAAAATTTGAAAGATGCTTCGAAGAACTGGGTGAATGATGTCAATGCTATGTTTCGGGAAATCTTTATGGACAACCAGTCAAATATAGAACTGGGTTTCGTTATGACAAAAGGGGATGATGGGTATTCGGAATATGCTGTAGTGCGGAGTCAATTAGAAAAGAGAGTTAAACTACTTAATTACTTCAAAGGGGAATTGGAGACTTTGAAGTATTGAAAGTTACACTATCAAACTGAAGATAAATACAAAATAATCTCAAATAACGAAATTAACAAAAACTAAAAAATAAAAATATTATGAAAAAAACAAACTTTATTCGGTTACTAGTACTAATGATGGTACAAATAACAAGTAGGGCACAGATGTGGGGATAAAGGAGTGTTTTTCATAAGAAAATATGGAAAAATAATTAATTACTGGTGCAAAAGCCACAAAATGCATAAAAAATGCAAATAAATTTGCACATGTACAATATTTTTTGTACCTTTGTGCCCAAAATTTTTCGTGCGTATGTGCGCGAAATGTAAGTGCGTACGTTTGGAAAGATAAACGGATGCTTATTAAAAAACTTATTTTAGATTAACAGTATGAATTACATTGTTTCATTTACATTAAAAAATTTTCGCTCATATAAAGAGGAAACTACATTGTCTTTTTCTGCTCTAGATAGCGACTATAAGAGGGACAATGTAATAACTGCAACATTGTCTTCTGGTGAACAAATTCACCTTTTAAAAGTTCTGGCAATTTATGGCGCTAATGCTTCAGGAAAGAGCAATATCATTTGGGCTTTGAATGCACTGATTTCGTTCGTGAGAAGTTCATATCAGTTAACAGTGGATACCTCTATACCTTATGAGCCTTTCTTACTTAATGGGGTTGCTGACAAAAATGACATCTCTTTATCTATTGATTTTATAGTCAATGGCGAATACTACACATATTCCATAAGTTACAACGGAGACGGATTTACTGAAGAGTTCTTGCTCCAAGGGTATAAGAAAAAGACACTTATTTTTGACCGCAACCATCTTGACAAAGATGCCATTAGCAATCTGCTAACAAATATATCACCGGAAGATTTCAAGTTATATGACAATCATCTTCTTCTGTCTGAATGCGCCAATAAAGGATCGGAGAAGATGACCGGTATATACCGCTTCTTCACTCATATTCAATCTGAGCCAGTAGGAGACTCCGTGAATCTAAAGCGGTTTAACGAAAGAATAGCCAAGGACATCCTAAAAAATAGTCAAAGTTTAGCCTCTGAGCGATTGAGTCGATTACTAACAATAGCCGACAATAATATCAGTTCTTTGAAACTTAATAAGCACGAGGAAGAAGATTTTCAATTCCCCACATCTATTCCTGAGCATATAAAACAACGTTTCATTGCCGAGAATCAATGGGAGATTGAAATATTGCACAAAGGTTCTTCGGGTGAGAAAGAGCTTCCGATTGAAGTAGAATCGACAGGAACAAAGCGCTTATTTGGTCTTGGAGGAAGAATTCTTGACATTCTTAATACAGGAGGTATTCTCGCATATGACGAGATGAATATTGCACTGCATCCTGAGTTATTCAAATTGTTAGTTAGTTTCTTCTTCAACAGCAAGTCTAATCCTCATAACGCCCAATTAGTAATGACCACCCACGAAACAGCATTACTACAAGGGCCGGAAAGTCTGCTTAGAGCAGATCAGATTTGGTTTGCAGAAAAGGGAGAAAATGGGCAATCTGATTTATTCTCTGCTCAAGACTTCAAGGATGTACCAATCGTTTTGCCTTTTGAAGCATGGTATAGGAATGGTAGATTTGGAGCGTTGCCTTCATTTGCAAATATAGATTATATATTTGAAGAACAATCTGAAAATATAAGCAAATAATGAGCAGACTTTCAAGATATCTTAAAGACGGTCGGATTGCCATTGTATGTGAAGGGTCCGAGACGGAGGCTCCTTTCTTAAGAGAGGTAAAATCGTTACTCGAGAAATTGGGGAAAAGGGCTAAAGACGAACTTGTTATATATCCAAAAGCAGAAACGAAACCGGCTAATCCGAATGCCAAAAAGAAGTCACACAAAAGTAAAGCACCCGCATGGTGCTACTACTATACAACTGAAACAAATCAGCAAGACTATGACACGTACAAAGCGCAACCGACTAGATACGTACGAGAAGCACAATTGCTAATGGAGCAAGAGGGATATTATTGCGCATGGGCTGTATTTGACAATGATAAATTTGCTCATCTAAATGATGCATTTAACTTGTGTGAACAACAGCAAAGATTGGGGAAAAAGTTATTTATTGCATATTCTTCCATAAGTATAGAAGAAAGTCTTCTACTTAGCCATGAAAGATGCAGTACAAATTTTGGTTGTTCTGCTGATGTTATAGCCTATATGATAAGTAGAGGATATATAAAGCCTGGTTATGCTAAAGGTGATGCATGGATTAATTTTGGAAGCCTAATCCTTGATATAAACAGTGGTCTGATCCAAAACAGCATGCTTTTCAATAGTACATGGTCGCAGCAATTAGAAAACACTAAACCTATATATGCTCGAAATCCATATTCTGACTTTGAAAAACTACTACAATTCCTTAGCAAAGATGAAAGAGAGATTAGATGGATTCATTCTGGGGAAGAATTTGATTTAGACAAAAGCAGGGTAAAAATAGAAGATAGAGGAAATACATATCAGGTAACAAACATAAATGGTTCGCCCATAGTATTGAATAGCAACAATTGTGGTTTTATAAACGTGAACTTATCTTTAATATCTGCATTAACCACAAGTGCAATTTTGAATACGGGGAATAGCATTGTGATTAATAAACAAGCTCCTCTAAACTTTTGCCTGCTATTTGGCAACAAATGGTATATTGCATACTAAAAACCACCCCAAAAGTGGTGCAAAAGCCACAAAATGCATAAAAAATGCAAATAAATTTGCACATGTACAATATTTTTTGTAACTTTGTGCCTGAATTTTCGTGTACGTATATGTATAACGCATACGCGCGAGAGACAAGAATATAAAAATATTATGAAAAGAGACGGATGAAATACCTTAAACACGCATGGACTATTGTGTAGTTCCGTGTGTGTTTATATTATTTTAAGTGGGATAGGTAGATACTCTCCCGTGAAGATGAAAAACAACGATAACTAACTAAATATAAAAATATTATGAAAAATTCAAATTTACTTAATCGGCTATTGTCATATAGCCATGAAAAACAATCGCCGCAGCGGTTTGGACGGTATGCGGTAATGCTATTGATGCTCCTCACCCTCGGTGTGGGACAGATGTGGGCAATGGATGTCAAAAAGCCCAAGGTGTACTTCAATAACCAAACACCGAATTGGAGTACAAGTTATCTTTATTTTGCTGTAGGACATGATTCTTACACGCGATTGTATTACACAACTACAATTTCTAATACAAAATTACAGTATGTTAACCTAGGTAACTATGATTGTTCTTACTGTAGTTGTGATTGCCAACAATGGAGTGATGCCAACTATGTGGCTTTTTGTCGAACAACTTCTGATTGGGGACAAAGCGGGAGTTATGGATATAGCAATATTAGTGGGCACGCGCAAAAATATTCAGGAAAGAAGTCAAGTTATAACATGAATAGCGGTAACACATATTACTGCTATATGGCTAATGCAAACAATGGTGCTACCTTGAGCGTAGATTATAAAAGTAGTGGTTATAGTGACATTCCAAAGTTCAATGCTACGCAATCTGCTAAAAAACGCGATACAGGAACGACCTACTCAACGGTTTCTGGTTCTTGGCCTGCAACTCTTAAGTTAAAAGGAACTTATTTATCAGGAGATGGAGCAAGTACCCAAAGCACTATCACCAGTACAGCATCTACAGATGGAGATGCAAAAAAAGTTTATGGCGCTGTCGTTACAGGTAAAATTACTCACTCGTACGAATCTTTGAGTAGTAATTATTACTTTGAAGGATGGGGCACGGGCTCAACTCCATCTAGTACGGACGCTACTTACTCATATAATATCTCTGCAGCTACAACCGTATATGCGTTCTTCTCGAAATTATATACGTTGAATTTCGACAAAAAAGGCACTTACGGCACAAGTACGATTAGCGCAAGCGTGGCAAATTACACCTCCATTTCGTCAGGTAACAAAGTGCCAACCGGACACACGATTACATTTACAGCATCTCCTGCTTCCGGATATGTTGTAGAAGGCTGGTATAGTGATGCCGAATGTACTCCGGCTAATAGACTACAATCCAGAGGAACTACTTATACAATCTCTAGTCTTGATGCAAATACAACAGTCTATTGTAAATTCGTAGCGACTAAGAATATCACTGTTTATATCTATGTAGGCGGTTGTACAAGTGATCAGATTAACTCAATTGAATTGTTCGGAACACCATATGTAGGTTCTGTCGCCTTAGATGCCGTTCATTATTATATCGGCGATTTTACGATAGATGGGAACTGGCGTAAATATACTTTCACAAATGTATCAGAGGTGCAAAGTTTAGTTGTAGCTCGCAGTGGTGGTCGTGCAGTAGATAACATTACTGCGACAGCGGACGTTTATGCTAAATGGGATGGAACAGCATTGGACGGCAAATGTGTATCTGCTCCTTCATTAACGTGGACAACGGCGCCAGCGAATGGCACAGCAGGCGAAGATATGACAGCGGTGGTAAATACAACTGCGGTTTCAGGAGGTTCGCCGAGCATTACTTGGACATCGAGTGACGACGGTGTGGCTACAGTAAGCAACGGTGTGATTACTTATGTCGCTGCTGGTACTGCTACGATTACAGCTGCTGTTTCATGGAGCGCAACAGGTGATTATTGTGCAGGAAGTCAAAACTTAGCACAAGCGATAACGGTATCGGCCGCTATTGTACCGACTATCAGCGCTGCGTCATTCACGAACAACCCGATACTAACATGGGAATGGGTGAAGATTAGTTTTACTTATGCCAATATCCCGGATGGGGCGTATTATAGGATTAAAGGCGGAGCAGGTTATTACAGAGATAAGAATAATCTCACCAATATACCTATCTCCGGAGACGGAACCGAGGATTTTGAGGCGGCTTGCGACCAAGTAAATATGATTGATAATCAGTCATGGGTGGTGGAAATATATAACTCCTCCAATGTAAAGATTGTTGAGCGTACCGTGGGCAACTTGCGTGTTACATCTCAAGCAGCAGAGTTGAGTTCCATTACTTTATCCCCGAATACTACGCAGAACTATGCAGGTTCACCGATTGATATCACGATGTCGGTTACATCGAAATATGTACCGAATCCGGTTGTGATTTTCTACGTGGCCGATAATAGCAATAGTACAACGTACGAAGTGGTAGCAACTACGGGGGCAATAGGTTCTCGTACGAACTATACAACGACGCATACAGCTACTTTCTCTGCCTCTCACGCAGCGACTTATAGCGTTACGGCGAAGGTGTTTGCAGGTAAGTTAGTGGATGATTTTGAGAGTACAATAACTACATGGGAAAATGTCGGAGGAGGTTCTTTCTCAACTGTTGCCAACCCGTATCAACAAGCAAAGAATGGTAGTAGCCATGTTAAGCAAATTACCCCAAATGGAGAAGATTGGAAGACTGCCTTAACGAGAACAACATCTGCATGGAACAACGAATATCAGTACATTCATGCTAAAATGTACTATCAAGGTGGAACTGATCTTAGATGGAAGATTAATGATGCTCCAACCGAGTTGGTTCAAACAATTGGAGCCACAAGCACATGGCAAGATGTAGCGTTCAATAATAGCGGACGTGCAACGATCAACTTTATGTTCCCATTTGTTAAAGGTCAAACGAATGTGTTCTATGTTGATGATATTATCTTGTCTACTGAGGCATCGATGACAGCAAGGGCTACGCAGTCAACTGCTGCAAGTGTTACTATTCGTGATGTATACGACATCACCTATTTGGATCAAGGTGGTGCGCCATTCAGTGGAAGTCACGTAGATAGTCCTTCGTCTCATCCGACGACGCATACTTACGGAGCGGCTACGACTTTGAATTCGGCGACTAAGACAGGTTACACCTTTGGCGGTTGGTTCACGACTTCTGCTTGTACGGGAGTTGCTGTGAATTCACTTGGAGCAACGGCTTATACAGATGATATCACGCTTTATGCAAAGTGGACGGAGAATACGGTAACGGTTTCCCCGACCAACCATTATGATGCCGGTAATCCGAGTTATTTGAATCCGACGGCAAGTAATAGTGGAACGGTAGGTATTGTATCAACATCTCAACTGGTTGCTCCGACACCCGGTACGGGATATACCTTCGCAGGATGGACTTTGTCAAGCAACCTCGTTGTTACAGTTGGTAATGCAGCGACGGATCGCACCATTACCGTTCGTACAAACGGTGACGGCAATGCGGTGTCTGCAACGGCTAATTATAATGAGGTATTGACTACTGTTTGGTATTTAACAGGTAGTTTTAACTCTTGGAGTGCTAGCGCAAATAAATTTGCAAAACGTACAGGGGAATCAACAGGAAGTGTAGCATATACTACCATAGATTTACCCGCAAGCACTCATTATGAATTTGGTGTAAACAACGGAAGTAGTTATTATTCCAATAATAACGGAAGTAGCGAAACCTACTACATAAAAGAATCTGTTGAAAATTGGACCTTTGAAAAGGATTTAGGTTACGGAGTTAACTGTCATATGAAGACAACGGTAGCCGGTACTTATACATTTAAGATTGATTTTTCTGCGTCCAATCCTAAAATATCAGTTACATACCCTGTATCTTATACGCTGACCTATGCTATCGGTTCCGTGAATGGTACATCTGGTAACATTACTACCAGCCCGACCACGGCAAGCGGAAGCAAGGTTCTCAGCGGCACTAACGTTACCCTGACTGCCCCTGCAGCTAAGACGGGTTATTCTTGGAGTGGTTGGTACACCAATGCAGCCGGTACGGAAGGTAAGATTACTGACACCAACCGTGCTATCACGGTGACGATGAACGCCGACAAGACCTTGTACGCATGCTACACGATCAATAACCATACTATCACGCACTCGGCGGCTTCGCATGGTGACTACACGATTAAAGTGGGTAGTGCAGCCGCGGTAAACACGAATACTACTGCTGATTATAACCAAACGATTACTTTAGCTGAGCAACATGCAACGGGTTATCACCATACCGGTTGGAGTGTAACCAAATCGCCGAGCGGTTCTGTTACCGTAACCAGCAATCAATTTACTATGCCTGATGCTGATGTGACGGTTGCTGCAACCTTTACTGCCAACACCTATCAAGTACAATTCCATCGCAACGGTGCTTCCGAGTCAACTGTATATCAAGACTTCACCTATGACGTAGCACAGAACCTGACGGCGAACACCTATACTCGCACGGGTTATACCTTCGCAGGTTGGGCAACAAGTGCAAGCGGTGAAGTAGTGTATGCCGATGGTGCAGAGGTTTCTAACCTCACTGATACACAAGGAGCAACTTACCATCTCTACGCTAAATGGAATGCAAAGACTACCAATATCACACTGGATCAAACAGGCGCAGCAACGACCGGTTCTGTCACCACACGTACCGGCACATATAATGCCGATATGCCGGCTATCAGCGGTGCGAACACGTTACCGGTAGCTCCGCAAGGGTATGCGTTCATGGGTTACTATGATGCCCTTGAGCCGCTTGGTAATAAATATTATAATGCAGATGGTACGAGTGCGCGTACGTGGAATAAGGAAGATGCAGAGGCTACTTTGTATGCTTACTTCAAGAAAGCAGAGATTACGGCATTAGAAGCATCTCCGGGTGTTATTGCTCCGGGCGAGACGATAACGATCACTCCGACGATTGAACCGACGCCGACAGGAACAACAAAAGTATGTTATGAGTTGCAATACAGCAACGGGACTCCGCTTCCTTCGCAGCCGACATTTGCTTATGATGGCAATGCCGTTACTTTCCCAGTACCGAGCGCGAGTGCAACGTATATCATTCAGGCAGTTCTGGAAACCGGTTCTACCTGTGGTAGTGGAACCGAGTTAAGCAGACGCACCACTACTTTCCAAGTTGCCGGCGCACATGACGTGACGGTCAAGTATATGTGCGGTGATTTGACTATCAAGGCTTCTGAAGTTCTGGGAGAAATCCGTCCGCTGACATGGTCGGACGACATCACTGCGCCTACTATTACGGGTTATACCTTTGCCCGTTGGGATGCCGGTGACGGTGTGACGATCAAAGATGGTAGCGGTGAAGACAAAACCACTTCTACTTCATCAACTATCAAGATCAAAGCCGTTTACGACGGAACCCTAACAGCTGTGTACAACAAGAAGAAAATGATTTTCTTCAATAATACACTTGGTTGGAGTGATGTGTATGTTTACTTCTATAATACGAATAAATATTGGAGCGGAGATTATGGTTCCGGAGCAATGAAAGGGCAAGGATTTGGAGAGGGAGAATCCGAACATCCGTATTGGGAGGAAGAACACGGCCATATGACGCAGATTGAAGGAACGAATATTTGGTACTTCGATTATGAAGGAGCTAATATTTCTACGCGCGCAAACGTAGTATTTACCGAAGCAAATCAGCATGATAGCCGATGGTTCTGGAAAACGAAGGCTGCACGGCGTAGTGACCATGTAGCATCTCTGCAGATGTTTGTGCCTCTTACCACAAAGACAGAAACTAAGAATAGTACGGATTATTTTAGTAGCGGTTATTGGATGAACTATCCGGAAAATACAGGTTACTCACTGCTTATTTACAACCAAACGGCAAAAGATGGAGCAACCAAGTTATATGAGATTCCGTTTGAGTTTACGGAAGACTTTACGATGCCGATGGAATTGGTAGTGGATTTGGAAGCCGGACAAACGTATGGCTTTGAAATCAAACGCGCGGATGGTGAGTATTATGGTAATACCGGAACAATGACAGCCAACACTACCAATTGGGCAATGGAGAAAGATAGATCTTCCTATTGTGGTTTGCAAACGACAGCCGCCGGTAACTACACATTCCGTCTATATTATAGCAGTAGTAATTACCGAATGGACGTCACCTATCCTGTAGCTGTCAATGACTACCGTATCGTTTATACGGACTTGGCTACTTGGTCAAAGACTGCCCATACAGCAAGTTGGAACCACCCGTCCAGAGTGATTACGAAGAACAGTAGTGCGACCGAAACAAAGAAAGATACAGTATCTTTCTTCTGGTCGTATGGTTCCACACCGGCTATCAAGTACCAGAAATGTACAGGAACCGGAGCAGGTAGCGTAACATGGAATATAGGTACTGAAATTAATGTCAGTGGCTTTAGTTCTGTGCTGACGAAAAAGGGAGTATATAACTTTATCTTTGAGCAACCTGCAGGTGGTGCTTCCATTTCGCTTATTAAGGTTGAACCCTACACTGGCAACTATTATATCCGAACCGACTGTGCAGGTTCTACCAAGTGGGCTAACTTCAGCACTTTGGATCACCAGATGACGTATTCGGAATATACAGAAACTAACTCCGGCTACAGCCACTATTACACACGCTGGGTAACTAACGGTACGAATGTGAAGTTCTGCATTGCTAATGATTATAGCCAATGTATTTCAGACACCTTGGCGGAAGATTATGGAACGGTTATCGCCAATATTAACGCAGGCGGCACACTGAATAGCGGTAACGCAAGTATCCGCTTCATGTGGAATCAAGCAACCAACAAAATCAGCCGTGCGTATATCAGCGGTTCAACGAATATTTCCGACCGATTCCTCGTTCTAGAAGGTGATGCAAAGATGTACGATGAGAATGGTAATTCTTTGAATATCACCGGATTGAACGCCAATGAGATCAACTTAGTTGATGACCAGAACTTCGTTTATGAGCGTACAATTCAAGTGAATACAGGCGCCAAAGCCAAACTGACTGCGACGTACAATAATAACGTACAATATTTCAAAGGAGGTTCAGGTACTACTGCCGCAGACTCTGTTGAGTTGTTAGGCGGTAACGCTGCCGGAAAACATAGTATGCGTATTGTCTATGACTTCAAGACCAACCGTTTGGTAACGGCTTATATTCCGTCCGGAACCATAGAAGACAATATCGCTATCAATGCCGACCTTATGATTGTACGTGAGCATCAAGAGGCTGGTCAGCAACTCTTGTTCAACGGAGGTTCACTTTCTAAAGTTCATACGGTATATGGTGTAATGCGTTTCAACCGTTGGACACTGAATAACAAAGAGACAACGGGCAGTCATGATCCTGTAGGCGATCCGAAATCTGCTTACGAACGTGCTTTGTACTGGATTTCCTTCCCGTTCAATGTGAACTTGAGTGATGTCTTTGGCTTCGGTACATACGGTACGCACTGGATTATTATGGAATATGATGGTGCAGAGCGTGCACAGAAGGGTTACTGGAAAGATAGCAAAGGTTTCTGGAAATATGTTACCAACCGTAATGCTAAAGTGTTGGAGGCAGGTAAGGGATATGTGCTTGCGTTGGATTTGGACTTGATGAAATACGATGATACTTCTTTCTGGTCTCACAATATTGAGCAAGTCGAACTCTTCTTCCCGTCTGCTTCTGAGGTAAATAATATTTCCGAGACAAATGTACAGACTACCGTAGCGGAACATGAGTGTACTATAGATCGTCGTACGGACAAATCGACTCCTGATATCAACAAAGACCGTACAAAAGCGGATAGTCACTGGAATATGATCGGTATCCCGAGTTACGCGAACTATGGTACGACATTGACAGACGGTGCAGGTGGTTCTACCATTACATGGAATAGCAACCCGTACACCAACGACCTGCCGTTCTTGTATGAATGGAACATGGTGGATAATACGTATACTGTTCAAAGTGGTACAACGTATCCGTTCAAGTCTATGCATGCTTATATGGTACAGTACCACGGCAACTTGTATTGGTCGTTGGCAAGTGCAACTCCGGTCTCCCCGATTGTAGCTCGTCGTACTTATGCAGAGAAGCCGCAGAACGTTGAACTCCGTCTTGAATTGAGTCAGAACGAAATGAAGGTTGACCAGACCTTTGTCAAGTTGAGCAACGACGAGAACGTAAGTACGAAATTTGCATTCGATGAAGACTTGTGTAAAGAGTATAATGCAAACAAGGCGAACATCTACACATTCATAGAGGGCTACATCCCGGCAGGCGGTAATACATTGCCGATGACGGAGCAGACGATGGTTGTTCCTGTAGGTGTGCAGATTGCTGCTAACGGCGATTATACCTTCGCTATTCCGGAAGGCACAGAGGGTATCGGTATCACACTCATCGACAATGAGACAGGTATCCGCACAAGCTTGAGTGCACTCGATTACACGATCAACCTGAACGCAGGTACGTACAATGAGCGCTTCTTGCTGGAGATCTCGCCGGTTCATCAGTCGCCGACAGCTATTGAATTGCTCAATGGTGAGAATGGTGAAAATGGTGTACGCAAGGTGCTCATCGATAACATCCTGTATATCGTGAAGGATGGCGTGATGTATGATGCCCGCGGTAGCCGCGTTCAGTAACGAATGAAGGAATGAAAGAGTTAATGAATGAACGAATGAATGGTGAATATAAAAATATTATGAAAAGAATTATGATGATGATCATGGCGGTGGCGCTGATGGCGCTGCCGACCATGGCGCAACAGCCGGAATGGAAGTCCACATCGACTATGCAAGGAACGGGAAGCGCCTACGTACCGCAGGTGACGGCAGTAGGAGCGACCGATGTGAACAGTATGGCAACGACCACAGAGAGTTATTCGCCGGCAAAAGCACCCAGTGGTCCGCGTAGAGGTTTCATCGATCCTAGCAACCCGGGTAATCAATCTAACGAGTTCCCTATCGGTGACGCTGTATTGCCGCTGTTGTTAATGTCTTTGGCATTTGCGGGAGTGATTTACTTCCGCAAACGCCATGCGCGTGCGTAGTGCGTATTAAATAGGTCTTGATATCATGAAACGGATTTTTTTCTTGGTAGTTGCGGTGGTGATGACCACACAACTGTTTGCCGCATGGTCTTTTACCGGCGGTTGCATGTATTTTGACAACAGCCAGACCCAGTGGAAAGATGGCACCGTGATGCTTATTATCGGTAAATCGACCTATTCGTCTGTCTATCCGATGATGCCGGATCCGACCACCGCAGAGCGCTGGATGTGCGATCTGCCTTCTTCCGGTTGGAGCGATGCCGAGTACATGGCGGTGATCTCCTCTTCTACGTCCTGGAACTCCGGTAACTTCGGTCCGGATAACCTCGTCAATGCTTCGCATTACAGTGCAGCCTATACAGCCGGATTGAGTTCCACTGCCGGACAAGGATTTCTCTTCTCTCCGCAGTCGGCTACCAACGGTTGTACGCTGAAGTTGACGTATCTGGGTACGGGCTATGACGGTATCACGTTCTCCGCTACCGAGAAGAACAACTGCTTTAAGATAGATGAAGCCAATCAGCAGGTCACGTTCATCTTCTCTACGTCCTCCAAGCGCTTTAACATCGCCAAATCGGACGTCAGCAAGGTCTATGTCTATGGTTCGCTCAGCGTGTGGGACAAAGCAAATGAGGGTTACCGTTTGTCCAATTATTCGTCCGACGGCTGTTTCTACCGCACGCTGCCGTTCAAGGATGTAGAGCGCGTAGGAAACTGCGGTCAGGTGGAGTTTTTATTCCATGTGGTCAAATCCGACCAGTCCGAATACGATGTCCGTTCGCATTCGTCTTGGGAAGGCGGCATTGACAGTCGGCTGGTGTTTGACAACAAGATGCTTTTGCCTATGCCCGGAGATGACTGGGATGAGATTGCCGCTCGTTGGCAGTACGCCAAATATGTCAAACCGCTCTCCGAATGGAACCTGACGGACAGCATGGAACAAGCGCGTATCTCCAATTTCCGCCGCGTGCCGGGAACGAAGCATCTGTATCGTTCGTACCATCCTTTTGACCCTGCACGTGCACAGTATGACACGGAGGTGAAACGTCTGTATTATGTGCGTCAGTTTGCCGAGCAGTTCGGTATCCAATGTGACATCGCGCTCAGCGGAGATATGACTTCCCATGCCGGTAATACCTATTCCTGTGGCGGGAAGAACTACACAATCACGATTCCGGATTATTACAAGTCTATCATTGCGAATAATAATGTGCTGTATGTGGGTACGAAGAACGGGCACACACCGGATTTCAATAATGCGATCTATTATTCCGACGGTGAGCGTTTTGCCCAATGGATACAAGAGGTGGTTGAGTTTATCATCGATGACGCGCACCCGGGACCGTTCCAGATTCACTGTGCACTTGGCGCAGACCGCACGGGTGCGTTCAGCGAGACGATAGGGGCGCTGTGCGATGCTAACTGGGAAGACCTCAGTTATGATTACTACCGCACTTCCGAACTGCGCATCGAGGAATATCGTCACCCCAATACGATCCGTTACAGTCTCCGTCATATGTGCGGAGTGGATCCGGCTACCGATCCCTCTTTTAACGAGGCAGTCAAGCAGCATTTCATCCAAGGCGGTTGGCTGACGGCAGAGCAGATTAAGGCGCTAAAGGCGAAACTGAACAAGACGGATGGAACGACGAGGATAGAGGAATCAGCCGTCAGCAATCAGCCTTCAGATATTCAGAAGGTTATGAAGGACGGCATGCTGTATATCGAACGTAACGGAGAAACCTATAGCATCACCGGACAGAAACTCCGGTAATCAGGTCTTTGATGACGAGGGAAGCAAGGGTGAGGCCGAAGACGGCAGTGACTTGCATCAATGACCCCCGTGTCTCACAGCGCTGTGCCTGTTCAGTAGAATAGACACAGCGTACTTTTTTGGAAGGAAAACGATCGAGTTTCTTCATACGTGCCCGAACGGCTTTTGCGAGTGCGTCGCCTTGGATGGACATCAGTTCGCCGGTGGTCACTTTGGTCGGGTCAAAACGCAGCGCTGCACCCATGGACGAGAAGATCTTTACGCGTGCGCGCGTCGCGTTTAATATAAGGTCTGTTTTATCATTGACGCTGTCGATCGCATCGATGATATAGTCGAAAGATGAAAGTCGAAAGTCGAAAGACTCATTGTCGGCGTGATAGAACGCCTGAATCGCCTCTATCTCGGCTTCGGGGTTGATCTCCAGAAGGCGTTCACGAAGCACTTCCACTTTGGGTCTGCCGATGGTAGCATGTGTGGCAGGCAGTTGGCGGTTGGTGTTAGAGGGTTGCACTACATCGCCATCCACGATGGTGAGATGAGTCAGACCGGTACGAATGAGGCACTCGGCGGCATAGGAACCGACACCTCCGACACCGAAGATGATGACGCGCTTTGTGCGTAAGGCTTCCATGGCCCGTGTGCCTAATAATGCTTCGCTTCTACAGAAAAATTCGTCCATTTTGTTTCAATTTGGGTGCAAAAGTACAAAAAAATACGCAAATATGCAAAAAAAATGCCTAAAAATTTGGTCATGTCAAAAAAAAGCAGTACTTTTGCACGCTTTTTTGACGCAGGACTACTCCTCATACGTGATCCTGAACTCAGTTCAGGGGTGAGTATTCGGAGCGTCTCTGCTCTCCCTACCACAAACAGCCGAAGGCTTGGCTTGTGTCGGGGACCCCAATAAGAGCAAGCCCAGGTGGCGGAATTGGTAGACGCGTTGGTCTCAAACACCAATGGGAAACCGTGCCGGTTCGATCCCGGCCCTGGGTACAAGAAAGGAGGTGAATGCAATGATTATCGTTCCTGTTAAAGAAGGTGAGAATATCGAGCGCGCGATTAAGAAATTCAAACGCAAATTCGATAAGACGGGTGTCGTAAAAGAGCTCCGTCGCCGTCAGCAGTTCGACAAACCGAGCGAGCTGAAACGAGTTAAGATGGCACATGCGAAATATGTGCAGTCGTTGCATGCTCACGACGATATGTAATTTATCGTCTCTCCTGCAGACAAAGAGCCACCCGTTTGAGGTGGCTTCTTTTGTCTTTTATCTTTCGACTACTTTTAGCTTATTTCTGACCAATTATAGGACTGTTGGACGCGGAGAATGTCGAGTTGGCGTTTGTAGATACGGTTTCTCTCATCTTCCAAGAGCGGATCGGGATCGAGGATGTCGAGTGCCGCTTGACGGGCGATGGTGATCATCGGTCCGTCGGTAGCGAGGTTGGCGATCTTCAGATCAAACGGCGTACCGGACTGCAGTGTACCTTCCATATCGCCCGGTCCTCGCAGTTGCAGGTCGGCTTCGGCGATACGGAAACCGTCGTTGGTAGCAACCATGATATCCATGCGTTTGCGTGTCTCTTTGGTTAGTTCCAGATCGGTAAGCAGGATGCAGTAACTCTGATCTCCTCCTCGTCCCACACGACCTCGCAGTTGGTGCAGTTGGCTGAGACCGAAACGCTCGGCGTTCTGGATGATCATGACCGTAGCATTGGGTACGTTCACACCCACTTCGATAACGGTAGTGGCAACCAGTATCTGGGTCTCGCCGCTTGCGAAACGCTGCATCTGGAAATCTTTGTCCGCTGCTTTCATTCGTCCATGCACCATGGAGATCTTATAGTTCGGGAACGCTTCGCATAGTTCATTGAACCCGTTCTGCAAGTCGAGCAGGTCCAGTTTCTCATTCTCTTTGATGAGCGGATAAACGACGTATATCTGTCGTCCCGCATCGATCTGCTTTTGCATAAAGGAATAGACCTGTGCCCGTCGTTGGATGGAGTAATGGAAAGTCTGGATGGGTTTGCGTCCCGGCGGCAGTTCGTCAATGATACTGGCTTGGAGGTCTCCATAGACCGTCATGGCGAGTGTACGGGGAATAGGGGTAGCGGTCATGACTAACACATGCGGAGGCATCTGATTCTTGGTCCACAGCTTGGCGCGTTGCGCTACACCAAAACGGTGTTGCTCATCGATGACAACGAAGCCTAAGTTATTCCATTGCACATTATCCTCTAATAACGCGTGCGTACCTATTAATATATGTATCGTGCCGTTCATGAGGCCGTTGTGGATGGGTACGCGGTTCTTCGGCGTGGTCGAACCCGTCAGTAATGCTACGCTGACGGATTGGTGATTGGTGATTTCTTCCGATCTGCTTGCGCCGTATGGTGATTGGTGATTGAGTGGCTCCAGGAACGCTTTGAGGGTCTCGTAGTGCTGGTTGGCAAGGATCTCGGTTGGCGCCATGATACATGCCTGATAACCGTTATCGATGGCGAGCAGGCAGCACATGAGGGCTACGAGGGTCTTACCGGAACCCACATCGCCTTGCAGCAGGCGGTTCATCTGATGCCCGGACTTGAGGTCATCGTGTATCTCATGAATGACGCGTTTCTGGGCACCGGTAAGGTCAAAAGGCAGGGTTTTGTATAAAGCATGGAAACGCGCACCGACGATAGGCATGGTGAAACCGGGATTCTGTTCCCTGCGCTTCATCTGCCGAAGGATCTGCAGTTGGATATAGAACAGTTCTTCGAACTTCAACCTTGCCCGTGCATTCTGCATGGATAGGGTGTCCTTCGGGAAATGCACGTTGAGTAACGCTTCGGAGAGCGGCATAAGACGGTAACGCTGCAACACATCTGCGCCTATCGTATCGGGAATGCCTGCTTTGAGGTCCGGGATCAGTTCAGCAATGATGGAACGGATGGCTTTGGAATTGAGGCCATGCTTTTTCATGGTCTCCGTGGTGTTATAGTATGGTTCGAGTCCCTGCGTCATCTCCGGCGTCACTTTATCCATCGGTGTCAAATCCGGATGGACGAAATTATACACATGTTGGAAACGGCTGGGTTTACCGAAAAGCAGGTACTTGACGCCGCGTTGCAGTTTGACATATTTGACCCCTTGGAACCATACCAGTTCGCATTGGTGGGTGCCATCGAAGAACGTAGCGCTGAGGCGCTGGGCCTTGCCGATACCGATGGTATGCCATTCGGTCACTTCACCGATGATCTGGACGTAGGTGTCTTCATCCTCCAGTTCAGCGATACGATAAAAACGGCTGCGGTCGATATACTTATACGGAAAGACGTGCAGCATATCGAGCGCTGTATTTACATTGAGCTCTTTACGAAGAATGTCGGCACGTTTGGCACCGACATTCTTACAATAGGTTATATCTCGATAGGATAAATCCACGTTTATTGCAACTTGAAGTTAACCGGTACGGTGTATTTCACGCGAACGGCTTTACCACGTTGCTTACCGGGTTTCCACTTCGGCATGGACTTGATGACACGGATAGCCTCTTTGTCCAACGAAGGATCACCACCGGAACGAACAACCTCTACATCAACGATCGAACCGTCTTTGTTTACCACGAACTGGCAGATGACACGACCTTGGATACCGTTCTCCTGCGCGATCATCGGGTACTTGACGTTCTCACTGAGGTATTTGAAGAGGGCTTGCTGACCACCCGGGAACTCCGGCATGGACTCAACGACCACGAATACCACTTCTTCTTCCTCTTCCTCAACCGGAGCCTCTACCGGCGCAGCGATAACTACTTCTTCGGTCTCGTCATCCTCGGAGTTGACCTCGATAGACTCGGTCTCGACGTTATCCTCTACGACGTTCAGCACTTCAACCTCTTGCACTGCAGGGGGTGGGGGAGGGGGAGGAGTCTCTTGGGTGGTTTGCTGGATATCCAACTCGTCCTCAAAGAGGAACTCGGTATCCTGCACTTCATACTTAGTTACCTCGCGCTCGGTCCATTCCAGCGCCACATAAACCAAGCTCAGCACGAAAACAAGACCCATCAATAAATAGATGACTTTGTCTCTCTCCAAACTGGCTTTTACAGATTTCTTAACTTGCATATGTTGTGTTTTTTTAGGTCGTGATTTGCTCGTGCACGCACGATTTTTTCAAAATCGGCTACAAAGGTACTACAAAAAATTTAATTATGCAAATATTTTGACAAAAAAATCAATAATGCTGCATAAATTCTATGTTTTGCGGCGTTTGAAGAATAATCGAACGTTTATATAACACTGGTATAACCTAATTAATCCCCATAATTTGTAATGTATCAAATGACTCATCATCCAAAAGCCTCTTGAGAACGTATGCATCACCGTTTTTTCCTCTTCGTGGAAGAGCATCGCGTACTGCTTCCGGATTTGCATACTATTGCAATGCAGCATCAGTGATGTTTTGTTTTGTACTTTAGCATAGGCAACCAGATCCCGGTACTTTTCGGTTAATCCTCTTTCTGCAAGTAATTGATCGGCTGTTTGCCAAAATTGTACAAAGCATCGCATGTTTTTATCTGAAACCGTTGCTGTGATAGAGTTATCATGTATAACATAATGATATGTAAGAACGTTTACATAAACGATTTTAGCATTGGTGAGAGCGATTTTTAATCTGCACAATCGGTCTTCCAGATAATCCATTCCTTCCGGAGAGAATATATCGGGTGTGAACAACTCTCGTTTGTACAGGGCTCCGCATAACGAACAAAAAGCCCCTCGCAGATTGAATGAAATGGAGTCGTAATCGTTATATGCGGGATAGGGTTCTTCTGCCCATTGTTTATTGCGCCAATTGACATAATTCCCTCCGCTAATCACATCTGCGTTTTTTTGCACGAGTAGCGTGTGAAGCCGTTCTACCATGTCTGTCTCGACAAAATCATCAGAGTCAACGCAACATATATATTCTCCGTGTGCCGCTTCGATAGAGACACGGCGTGTGTAAGCCAAACCATGATTGCGGTCATTATGAATAATGCGCGCATGGGGTAAACGGTCGGGGTATTGCGCAAGGCTATTTTGCAGGATCTCCACAGAAGAATCGGTCGAACAGTCATTGACGAACACATATTCGATATTTTCGTAGGTCTGCTCCATAAGAGAACGCACGCAGCGTTCGATATACGGAGCGACGTTATAGACCGGTACACATATACTGATAAGCGGGTTCATAGCAAAGTCTCTTTTTTACAAATCAAACGGCAATAGAGTATCTCCACAAAACCGGAAAGGGTAAGAGCACTCGCAATCACTATGATATTCTTCCATACCAAAAGACCGATAGCGGAGAAAAGAAGACAACTGATCAGCGCCACGACTTGGTTGATAGTGACGTGGTAATAACGATGATGGGGAATGAAGACAAACTGCAGGTAGGCCCCTGCTACCAACCAGGTATAGATAGTCAGACTGTAGATGGCACTGAGCGGATAGGCACCCATGCTGTCGGTTCCAAACATCCATAGGATGACCGGATAAGCCAATGCCACAATGGCCATGGTGATCCCCAACCCGATCAGACGCTCGTATAAGAGTACCTTTCGCACGCGTTGGGGAGCGGCATTACTGATGACTTCCGGGAAGAGCGCATTGTTGATACTTTGGGTGAACATACGCGGTATGCTGACGATCTTCTTGGCGATATCGAAGAGGGTGACGTCGGCATAACCGAAGAAATGACGTATGAGAATAGTCATCAGTCCTTCTTTGAGCAAACCGGCTATCTGCGTCATCATAAACGGTGCTCCGTCGCTGAACCATGAACGAAGGGCTTTGATGGAAACAAGGCGGATACGCAGACGGTCATGGATGGTGATATACAACCATGCCGCCAAGGCTCCGGCAATAGAAGTCAGGCTGACGATGGCCGCATAGATCCATACATGTCCCGGGGCTTTGACAAAAAGCAGTATCAGCGGAACGGCAGCAAGACGGCATGCCAGGTTGATATAGGTCACTACGCGCATGTTACGCATGCCTTGGAAATACCAGTAGGGATAAAGCAGACTAACCAGTGTTTGCAGGTAGGCGAAAATAAAGATACGGCTGTTATCACGCATATCCGAAACCGTGCATAACAGTATGCTAAAAAGCAGTGTTGAACCGATAAAAAGGAGTAACTTGGCGGTGAAAACAGAAGATAAGATATGTTCCTTCTGTTCTTTATCATCCGCATGCTCAACGATGGCTTTGGCAGCAGGTGCCTCCAACCCGAAATCAATAAAGAGTTGGAAATAAGCGACCCATGCCAAGGCGTACGGATAGACGCCGAATGCCTCCCGACCGGTTACATGCACTACATACGGGTACATGAAGAAACTGATGAGCGCTCCCAGCACATTGAGGGCGGTCATGAAGGAATAGTTCTCCAGTACCTTCGTTTCCCGTAAGCGTTGTATGATCGAACGTATTCTCATGCTTAGTCTAAGCGTACGCGTGTAAACGGTCGGTTATGTACCTTGGCTGCATATTGCGGGAACTCGGAAGGATACATCTCTTTCGTTCCGGCGCAATAGACTTCTTCTGCATTGGCTAACAGATAGAAATCTACGAATGATTTCAGATATTGTTCGCATGGTGCGTCTTGTGTCGTATCGGCATGTGCAGCTTGCCCTTTCGAACAGATCACAAAAGGTAAGTCTGCCATCTCTTGTGAAAAAAGTTTGCTGTCCGAGGTGACCAGTATCGGTTTCTTTTTCTCAGCATAAAGTTGTTCCAAATACGACCGGCATAATTGAGTTATCTCTTTTTGACGGGCAGCATTAGTAGGCGCATATTCGTATTCCGTGAAGTCTCCGAATAAGTTCTGCAGACGGAAAGCTACTGCGATATAGGATTCGGGCAGTATGGCTTGATAGGATGCTAATGCTTTGCGAACATGCTCCGTTGGTTGGAATAACTCCTCAAATAAATTCCCCCAAGTATAGGCGGTGTGATAATGCGTATTGATTTCGTCTAACCAATCTCTATTGGCATAACAATGAATCTGTTTGTCTTGCGGTAAACGGACCATGCGAAGAAAAGAAGGTTCTCCGATGACACGTTTCAGACATACATGACTTATTCTGTTGCTCCATTCGCCTTCTCTTAGTCTCCAATCATAATTTGCCGGAATGTGAAACTCTGTCAAGTCAAAGGGAAAGGTATAGCGGATACGAAAATCGCGACCGGTTGCTTTGGCTAACGCATAAAGGGACACAATCCCTTTCCAACGATCAGCCAACCCTCCGTGAAAAGAAGTACCATCCACGCATGCAATGATAGCATTGCCTGACCCCTTCTTCCCGAAGAGCGAATAACGGCGCAGGGTTCCCATGGTTTCTTGCCATTCGACAGGAAGCCAACCAAGCAGTGTCTTGCGGATGTCAGTTCTTGTCATGCGTTTCAAAAACCCTCTTGTATATTTCTTTCAGTTTGCTGCCTACCACCTGATAGGAGTATGTAACTCCTTGGAGGCGAAGATATTCCGGATTGTAGTCAGTATAATGATCCAACATCGTTTCTATCGCACGCTCCAACTCGTCATCGTTATCCGGAGAAACCAGAATGCCGCAGTGTTCGTCCACCATCTCCGGGATGCCGCCTACGTTCGTAGCTATCACCGGCACGCCTTTTGCCAGACTCTCGGAAACAACCACCGGCGCATTCTCAAAACGGGAAGACAATACAAAAGCATCTGCTTTGTCAAATTCTTCCGCTACTTGCAACGGTGTCAATTCGCCGGTCCAACGTAACAATCCTTCGGGGAATTGCAGCGTGTCAGCATATGCACGTACCTCCTCGTAGTCCACCCCCGTACCGACCAGTACCAATTGCCAGTCTTGGCGTTTTTCGCTTAGCATCTTCGCTGCCCGCAAAAGACCTTTCACGTTCTTATGGGGTTCATCAAAACAGGTGATATTAAGTAGTGTCTTAGTCTTTTGTCTTTTGTCTTTGAGCGAAGCGGTCTTTTGTCTAAAGAAGAAATCATCCACCACATTATCTATCTTCTCCCATTGTTTGGCTTGGAACCCCAAGGCCTGCATAGCTTGCATCAGTTGATTGCTGACGGGCATCACTACTTCCGCATTGCGGCAGATATTTTTCATGAAACGGGAGTGCCAACCATGCGGTTTGACGGACATGTTCTGAGGCAGATAGCCGGTCCAATGCTCAATAATTACATAAGGGATACCGTACCGTCTCTTCAGCCATAAGGCGAGAAGTCCCTGTTTCTGGATTACATTCAGTTGCACAAGGTCGGGCATCCAGCCTTCGCGTTGCAAGGCTTTCCATTGACACCAAGTGTCCCGCCAAGTCTGCGAATGAATGACGCGAACGTCATATCCTTGCGCGCGGACGACCTCCACGTGCTTGTACACGAAGAGACCGGACATGGCATCGCGTTCCGACGGATACCAAGGGGTTAAGAATAATATTCTTAATTGGTGATTGGTGATTGGTGATTGGTGATTTAATGGAACTTAAGTTCACGCAACTTCTGGAACCATATAGCAAGACGGAAGAGCGGTTTGTAGTATTTCTCTACCGAAAAATAGGTGACCGCTTTGGATCCGAACTGCTTATAGTGGTTCGCTATACCGCGTTCCATGGAACCTTCAAAATCAAAGTGCACTTGTTTCTCCCGTGCCAGTTTCATGGCCTCCAACACGAGCATTGCCGATGCGCCGGATTCTGCGAAACCGGGGTCGTAAGTAGGGATGAGGTAGTACATGTACCGGTTATCCCACACCAGGAAAGCGGCTGCGTAGGGTTGCCCTTCCGCATTGCAGATACTGATAATCGCGCATTGCTTGTTGCGTCTGGCTTTGCGCTCCAGTACTAACAGGAATTCGCGTGTGTAGGAGCAATGACGCTTGCGCATCTCCAGACAACGGGAGTGAAAACGCCAGAAGGCCTCAATATCCATCGAGCGGTCGGCACGTAATCCTAATGCTTTCTGTAACTGCCGGCGTTTGTTCTTGCTGAACGAAGCGATGAGCGTGTCCATGTCACTCAGATCTTCGACGCGATAGGTGACACGCTCTCTGGTCTTGAATCCAAGGCCCTGCAAGGCCTCCACGCAAAGGCTTCCCGGGATATACTGCTGGTAGTAATAGGCCAAACCCATTCCATCCAGTTGCTCTTTGAACTGGCGACATACTTCGGCTGTTTTCCATCGGTCGCCTGTCACTTCGGGAGTAACCCATATACCGCCGGATTGCGACATGGGCGGCATCAGGATATAGCGGAACCAGGCACGTTTGCGAAGGAGGTAGGGCATCACACCGAGAATCCGGTGCTGCTCATCTTCCGCAAACAGCACATCCCACTCCTTACCGGCACAAACGGCATCCATCCACCACGGTTGCATGGAGATGGGAAGGTATTCCTGCGTGGCTACCCATTCGGTATAGCGTTCTTTGTTGGTCATTAGAAGATATCGTTAAAATCCGTAGATTCCGTCATTGGTGCTTCTTCGGCAGCCCCTTCTTCCTCGTTATTGATGCGCAATCCGTCATTACGTCTGTATTGCTCGGGACGGTAGAGAATCTGAATATTCTCGGCAATAACCTCCGTCTTACGTCTGATCTGTCCGTCTTTTTCCCATGCGCGTGTTTTGAGTTTGCCCTCTACATACACTTTCATACTCTTGCGCAGGTTCTGCTGTGCCCACTCGGCCAAGTTACGCCAGAGCACGATAGAGTGCCATTCGGTCACATCCGGCACTTGTGTGCCGTTTTGCATTACATAACCGCGTTCTGTAGTAGCCAAATTGAAATTTGCAATTGCTACGCCTCTGTCCAAGTAACGTACTTCGGGATCTGCACCTACGTTACCAATTAAAATCACTTTGTTTACGCTTGACATAAAACCATCTACGATTTAAATAGTTACCATTTTGTTTTTCTCGGGTTTCAAAAACCTTTTGGGCTGCAAAGTTACAACTTTTTTGGCATATATGCAATAGTCTGAGCGATTTTTGCAAAAATATTTGCACAATTGTATTTTTTTTTGTATCTTTGCAGCCGGTTTTGTTAAATATCAAATACACCATACAATGAAACACACAATGAAGTATCTGGTAGCGGCCCTGCTGATGGTAGCGGTTGCAGCCAAGGCACAGGGGCAGGGGCAATATGTTCGCTGCGTTGCATTCTACAATTTGGAGAACCTCTTCGACACCATTCATGACGAGGGGAAGAACGACTATGAGTACCTGCCGGACGGAGGTATGAAGTGGACGTCGATGAAGTATGAGAACAAGATTAAGAACATGGCGTATGCCGTTTCTCAGCTTGGTACGGATGTCGATCCGCGCGGTGCGGCTTGTATCGGTGTGGCGGAGGTAGAGAATATCGGATGTTTGTACGACTTGTGTGCGGAGGCGAACAGCAAGTACGGTCGTCGTCTGAAGCCTATTCTGATAGAGGGTCCGGACCGTCGTGGTGTGGATGTGGGCTTTTTGTATGACACCGTGTTGTTCAAGCCGAGTAAGGTACACGGATATGAGTTGAAAGCGCATTATGCCGATGGCGGTGAGATCAAGACTCGTCTGCAGTTATGCGTATCGGGTTATCTGCTGCCGGAAACCGGCAAGGGAGAACGCTTCGGAATGGAGAAGATCCATATTATCACGAACCACTGGCCGAGTCGTTACGGAGGAGAGTTGGCGAGTCGTCCGGGGCGTGACACGGCTGCAATGCTGTGTAAGAGTATCTGCGATTCGATATACCTGAAGGAGCCGAAAGCAAAAATTGTGATTATGGGTGACTTGAACGATGACCCGTATAATCATAGTTGCAAAGAGGTACTGAAGGCACGCAAGCATCGTGAGGAGGTAGAGCCGCACGGCTTTTTCAATACGATGTGGCAGATGTTGGATCGCGGTATCGGTTCATTGGCATACAACGGCAGTTGGAATCTGTTTGACCAGATTATCATTAGCGAACCGCTGATGAACGAGACCTTGGAGTCCGGCAAATGGACCTATTGGAAGGCGCAGATCTTCAATAAACCGTTCTTGACCGTTCAAGAAGGTAAAGACAAAGGTACCCCGTTCCGTACCACCAAAGGCGGTGTTTGGCAGAACGGGTATGGAGACCACTATCCGACAATGATTTATCTGATAAGGAAGAAATAGTATGGCATTACAGTTAAGAAGAGATACAACGCCGATACGGATGCGTAACTACGGACGTATTGTGCAAGATATGACCGCCTATGCGGCGAAGATGGAGCCGGGTCTGGAGCGTGATTCTCTGGAGGTATATATCGCTCATTGCATGCGGCAACGTAATATGTTGTGGAATAGAGATCAGGAGTCCGGCGTGCAACGTATTCGCGAAGATATTATGCGCTTGTCCGAAGGTAAACTGCGTTGCGAGTCACAGGCTTTTGAGCGTTTTTTGTCACAACCGAATACGGCATTGACTGCGCAAAAGAAGAAGAAAAAATAAGCAATCAGGGATATGGAAGAATCCAAACAATTTAAGATCTTCGCCGGTTCGAAAGGCGAGGCTTTGGCACAAGGTATCTGTGCTGAGTTGGGTTGCGAGTTGGGAAAACTGCGTATTGACCGTTTCTCGGACGGTGAGTTCTGTACTTACTTTGAGGAATCGGTTCGTGGTCAATCAGTCTATCTGGTGCAATCGACTTGCCCGAGCAGTGACAACCTGATGGAGTTGCTGCTGATGATTGATGCTGCCAAGCGTGCCAGTGCGGCGAAAGTGATTGCGGTCATCCCGTATTTCGGTTGGGCGCGTCAGGACCGCAAAGACAAACCGCGTGTGTCGATCGGGGCTAAGGTGGTAGCGAACATGTTACAGACAGCCGGAGCGGATCGTGTCATTACAGTGGATCTGCATGCAGACCAGATACAGGGGTTCTTTGATATACCGGTAGATCATATCTACGGTTCCAATGTGTTGGCACCGTATATCGCCAACTTGAATCTGAAGAAACTGATTGTGGCATCGCCGGATGTGGGTGGTTCCAAACGGGCATCTAACTTCGCCAAGAAGTTGCATGTGATGACCGATCGTGAAGTGCCGATGGTGATCTGCTATAAGAATCGTCCGGACTTTAACAAAGTGTCGGAGATTCGTGTGTTAGGAGATGTGTACGGTAAGGATGTGGTGCTTTACGACGATATCGCCGATACGGCAGGTACTTTATGCAAAGCGGCAGAAGTGATGAAAGAAGGAGGAGCCAAGTCGGTTCGGGCAGTGGTGACACACGGCGTACTGAGCGGAGAGGCATGTAAGCGCATTGAGGAATCGGTACTGGAAGAACTGGTATGCACCGATTCGATTCCGTTTGATCCGTCTCGTTGCTCCAAACTGCATGTAGAGAGTTTGGCTGTACCTATTGCACAAACGATTCGTGCGATTCAGAACCACACTTCCGTCAGTGAAACCAATATAAGATAAATGAAATCCTTCGTAAATATATCCTTCGTACATAAATCGTACATCGTACTTTTGTCCTTCGTACTTCTGACGGCTTGCGGTAAGAAGCCGGTCGTTGTTGACCGTCCTGCTTTTTGTGCAGATAGTGCGTACGTGTATATCGAGAAACAGATGGCATTTGGACCACGTGTGCCGAATGGCGCTTCCCATATGCAATGTGCGGTCTGGTTGATTGAACAATTGCGTGCTTTTGGCGCAGAGGTCGAACTGCAGAAAGGGATGATGCCGGATTATCGCGGTAACAATCAGCAGATATATAACATCATCGGACATTTCTATACGCCGCAGACGGCTTCACGGCCCCGTATCCTCTTAGGCGCACATTATGATACCCGTCCTTGGTGTGACGAAGAAGCGAACTACGCGGATCGGTTCTATAACGTACCCGGCGCCAACGACGGTGCCAGTGGGGTAGGTGTGTTGCTGGAAGTGGCAAGACAGTTAGGATTGCAGATGGCAGATTCGAGTTTCCGTACACCGGTGGATATTGTCTTCTTCGATTGCGAAGATATGGGTACACCCGCATTCTATACGGGTCAGGAACGCGAAGACACCTGGTGCCTGGGTTCCCAATTATGGGCAACGAACTATGCTCAGCAAATTGCCGATAACCCATCTCCGGTCGCCAATTACCAATATGGCATCGTGCTGGATATGGTAGGAGCACCCAATGCCGTTTTCCCAAAAGAACTGTTCTCGATGCAGTATGCCCAGAACTACCAAGAGCAGATATGGCGCAATGCCGCTAAGTTAGGATACGGTTCCTTATTCTCCACCACGCGTTCGTATCATATCACCGATGACCATTATTATGTGAATGAGATCGCCGGTATCCCGTGTGTGGATGTGATTCATTATGACATGCGTTCGTCCGGTTTTCCGAACTGGTGGCACACGCGTAATGATGACATATCGAATATATCCAAAGCAACGCTGCAGGCAGTAGGCGAAGTCGTGATGTATCAACTATAACCGGCTAGCTGGGCTTATACTATCAAATAGCGGGGTTTGTACTATCACAATACTATCTTTACCATAGGATAACCATAGGATAACGGGAAATAGGCACTTTTTACTATATATACGTAGTATATATATATTAAAGTAGGACAAATGTCAAATTGCAAATGTCAAAACTGTTAGAAATAATCAATCTACATGCCTCGATAGGCGGCAAAGAAATACTCAAAGGCGTTAACCTCGTGATCAATGAAGGCGAGGTGCATGCTATCATGGGTCCCAACGGCGCCGGTAAATCAACACTCAGTGCCGTATTGACCGGTAATCCGGCTTATGAAGTGACACAAGGCGAAGTGTATCTGCGTGGCGAGAACCTGTTGGCGATGGCACCGGAGGTTCGTGCGCGTGCGGGCGTGTTCCTTAGTTTTCAATATCCCGTCGAGATTCCCGGCGTGAGTATGACCAATTTTATGCGAACGGCCTTGAATGCAAAACGGGCGTATGAAGGGAAAGAAGCGCTTTCCGCCAAGGAGTTTCTGGCGCTGATGAGGGAGAAGAAACGGCTACTGGAGTTGCCGGACAAACTGAACAACCGTTCGGTCAATGAAGGATTCTCCGGAGGAGAGAAGAAGAAAAATGAGATCTTCCAGATGGCGATGTTGGAACCCTGTTTGTCTATTCTGGACGAGACGGATAGCGGTCTGGATATCGATGCCTTGCGTGTTGTGGCGGAAGGAGTCAATCGTCTGAAGACCCCGCATAATGCTTCTATTGTCATTACCCACTATCAGCGTCTGTTGGACTATATCGTGCCGGATTTTGTGCATGTGCTGGCCGATGGACGAATTGTAAAAACAGGCGACAAGACCCTTGCACTCGAACTCGAAGAACATGGATACGATGGTATTGCATAAAGGCGAGGTGTTTGAACACGTGTTTGTCAACGAACAGGTCAACTTGCATATCGAACAAGAGACTGGTTCGAAGGTGAAGGTCGTGGTGGTGAATGTATCTATAGATCCTGGAGGCACTAGAGACACTAGAAATTCTATTTTCATAGACCAGCTCGGTGAAGGTTGTGAGACCGAGATCTATGCCTTGGCATACCTGCATGGAGAGGAGCGTGTGACGACAGAGACGCATGTACGGCATGCCATAGGAGGCGGTTCTTCGAATCAGTTGATTAAGTTCGTGCTGGACGATAATGCCCAAGGACATTTCATAGGCGACCTCAAGATCGCCCAAGACGCGCAACAGACAGAGGCGCATCAGACCAATCGGAACCTGCTGTTAAGCGAGACGGCAGAGATGCGTACGCAGCCGCAGTTGGAGATCTATGCAGACGATGTGAAAGCGACGCATGGCGCTTCTACGGGGCAGTTGGACGAGTCGGCGCTGTTCTATATGCAGCAACGCGGAATAGACAAACAAAAAGCGCGCCAACTGTTGGTAGGCGCGTTTATGCGGGAAGTGTTGGATAAAATCCCTAACGCTCTCATCCCTGATTCCCTAACTCCTTTACTGAACGCGATTGATGGCGTAGTCGAGTAGATCCAACAGACTCTTTTTCTCAGCGCAGTCACGGAAAACCGATAAGGCTTCTGTGGCTTGTTTTTTATAATCCAGCATCAGTTGTACGGCATATTCGTCGCCATGGAAACGAAGCACGAAGGCTTTGATCTCCTGTAGTGCTTTTTCTGTATCCAGCGTCTCACTGTGTGCCGCTAACAGTTCTCCCAATTCGCGGATATGTTCCGCTTCGTCTTGCGGTGCCCGGCGTAAAGCTTCAATGAGCGGTAACGTCACTTTGCCGTCCCTGAGATCACTCATGGTAGGTTTACCGATCTCTTCGAGGTCGCTATAATCGAAGATATCATCTTTGATCTGAAAACAAAGTCCTAATAACCGACCGTATTCGCGCAAGGCAGTGCGTTGACGGAGCGTACAACCGGCACTCTCCGCCCCCGCTTCTGCGCAGGCTTGAAAGAGTTGGGCGGTCTTTTGTTCGATCACTTTGAAATAGCGTTCTTCATCGATCCACATGCTTTGTCCTACATGCAGTTGCACCATCTCTCCGCTGCTGAGGCTTTTGCCTAAGTGCGACACGATCTCGAGAATACGGATATTACGCACTTCGGCGACCAACCCGATCACTTTGGCCAGCATATAGTCGCCGATGAGTACCGCCACTTTATTGGTCCATTTGACATGCACGGCGGGAGCTCCCCGTCGGGTGTCCGAACTGTCCACTACATCGTCATGAACCAAACTGGCGGTGTGCAGCAACTCCAAAGCCACTGCCGAACGAAGGGTCTTTTCGGTGACAGGGTTACATAGTTGTGCGCTGAGTAATACCAATAAAGGGCGTAACTGTTTGCCACGTCGCGAACCGACATAATGCAGTACTTCCTGCTGCAGTTTATTGTCCGCCCGCAGCGAGGTCTCCATCATTCGCTCATACTGCTTCCATTCCGCCTCGATAGGTTTGCGTATCTCTGCTATTGTTGCCATATTCTTGTTGTTCTGTCAAATTGATTATTGCCAATGCGGTCATCGCTTCTACTACCGGTACGGCACGCACCGCCACACAGGCGTCGTGCCTACCTTTGACCCCTGCTTTGGGAGTGGAAGGGGTAGGTTTGAATACACAACGGAAGACGATCTCGGAACCATCGCTGATACCGCCCGATATACCTCCGGAGATGGCATTGATGGCACTGCCGGCTTGCGTCACGCCGCCAAAACCGGTACCGTACTCGAATCCCTTGCAGGCATTGATACTCATAATAGCAAAAGCCAGATGGGCCTGCAGTTTGTCGAACACCGGTTCTCCTACTCCTACCGGCATACCGTTGATACGACACTCGATGATACCTCCGATGGAATCACCGTCTTGCTGATAGGCAGCGATCGTATCCGCATAACGAGCCGGATCGGTCTCAGCGCCCACTTGTATCAACTCGGCATGGATAGTGATACCTCGTTGCGCTAACTGCTGTTTGGCAATGCAACCGGCTACTACCCGTCCTGCTGTCTCTCGTGCCGAAGCTCTGCCGCCTCCACGCCAATCACGAATACCGTATTTGAGTTCATACACCTTATCGGCATGTCCCACACGGTAAGTGTGCCGGAGCCATTCGTAGTCTTCCGGCCGGGCGTCTTTATTCCGTATGATAAAAGCAATCGGCGTTCCCAATGTAATTAAGTCTGTGCTCTGTGTTCCGTCAGCGCAGCGGTCTGTATTCTCGATAACGCCGCTGAGCCATTCGACTTCGTCGGGTTCCTTCATTGCTCGCGAAGATACTCCCTCTCTTCGGGAGAGGGGAGGGGTGAGGCTTCTTCCGGCACGACGATCCAATTCCTCACGAATCATATCGAGGTCAATATGCAGTCCTGCCGGTACACCGTCCAGCACACCTCCGACAGCCGCTCCATGCGACTCGCCGAAACCGGTAAATGTCCAATTTTCTCCAAATGAACTCATAATTGACTGCAAAAGTACTAAAATATTTGCATATATGCAAAAAATTGTGAAAAATAATCGTATTTATTTGTATAAATAGAAATTTTTCAGTAACTTTGCACCAAATTTGTGTTATGATGAAAAAATTATTTAGTATATTCGCGTTGATAGGTGTTGTGGCTGTCCATGCGCAGCAATTGCCAAATGCGCATTTTGAGAGTTGGCCTCGTTCGTATAACGGAGATTTGCAACCGGCGGCTTGGAATGGTTCGAATGTGTCACAGATTGGGCTTAAGTTCACTTTCCTTTATCAGAAACCGGGCAGGTCGGGTTATTGTATGTACATTGCAGATCGTACCGTAGGCGCTTTGGGTATCACCGAAGTGGGGCCAGGCTATGTGACGCTTGGTCAACCTTGGCAGTATCTGAAGGGTTTGAGTGTGAAGAGTGCGACTGCCGGTACGGAAGGCGGTATTGCATGGAAACATCGTCCGGACACAATGTCGGTTTGGATCAAACGAACGGGTGATCATACGGCAGAGGAAGATTTTCACCTGCTCTATTATGCATGGACAGGTACGGCGAAAAGCAGTCAGTATAAGAACAAAGCTACCAAATGTACGTCCACAGAGCGTATCAACGAAGAGAGTGACGTGCGTTCGGCTACGGACGGCAACGAGTGCGGTATTGACCAACCGGCTACACAGATTGCGGAAGGATGGTACCGGGCACGTGCCAAATATAGTAACTGGGTGCAGATCAAAGTGCCGATTTTGTATATGAACGATGCCAAGCCGACGATGTGTAATGTCATCTTCTCGGCGGGTAACTATCCGGCTTTCCGTGCGAACTACGGCCTCTATGCCGGTAACGCCTTGTGGATTGATGACGTGGAGTTGATCTATTCGTCCCGTATCGACAAACTGACCATCGACGGTGTGGCATGGGAAGAGTTCAACCCCGATACGAATGCCGTGCAGACCTATCGTATCGGTAAGAAGGATACGCGAACCTCTTTCGCCTTCGCCGGTTTCCGGGGAATCGGTTCTTTGACGAACATCAAGAACCAGACGGCGTCTTTTGGTGGACGTAAGTTGGATAACCAGGAGATGGTAGTGGTGCCCGGCGTGGTGAACGGTAAACCATGGACCATCACCGTGACGGCGGAGGATGGCAGTTCTACGCATACCTACAAGATAAAAATCGTGCGATAAGCGTGTTGTTGGAAGCATTACATACCGTTGATTGGATACAAATAGGAGTACTGGGACTGCTGTTCTTGCTGCAGTTCTATTGGTATGTCCGATACCTTGCTGCTCCTGCGCGAAGGATGCGAAAAGAGAGCAAGTATCCCATAGCCAATGACCCGTCACTCGTCACCGAAGGTGTGTCCGTTATCCTTTGCGCGCATAACGAGCGTGAGAACCTATCGAACTACCTGCAATCTTTGCTTACGCAAGATTATCCGACATACGAAGTGATCGTGGTGGATGATGGTTCGGAAGATGATACACGTGCAATCGTCGAGCGTTATATGGTGCGGGATTCCCGTTTGCATATGACGTTCGTGCCTTATGGGGCAAGGGTGGGGTCCACGAAAAAACTGGCATTGACCTTAGCTGCCAAAGCGGCGCAGTATGATTATCTGTTGTTGACAGACGCCGACTGTGTGCCGGAGAGCAATCAATGGATACGGCAGATGATGAAGGGCTTCCAACCGGGAATCGACATCGTGCTGGGCTTCGGACCTTATTTTGCAGAAGAAGGACATATCAATCGCCTGGTGCGGTTTGACACTTTGTTCAACGGTCTCCATTATCTGGGGGCAGCGATATGCAAACATCCCTATATGGGAGTTGGTAGAAACTTGGCGTACCGTAAGTCTTTGTTCTTCGAGTCCGGCGGTTTCACGCATATGATGATGAATAAATCCGGAGACGATGACCTCTTTATAAACCATGTGGCTACCAAGACAAACACAGCGGTGGCGGTGAACCCGAAAGCCTATACTTGGTCTTTAACCAAGCATACCTTCAATGAGTGGTGGCAGCAGAAACGGCGTCATTTGTCCGTTTCACCGAACTATAAACCCGTAACGAAATTCCGTCTGACGCTCGAACCCCTGACAAGAGGTTTGTTCTACGCAGCGGTTTTGGGAATTATTATTTTCCAATTACCAATCACCAATAACAAATTACCAATACCGCTGCTGGCAGCGGTCGCTCTCTTCCTCTTGCGTTGGATCATCCAAACGGCAATCATCAATGTGTCGGCACGCAGGATGGGACAAAAGCGGTTTAACATGTTCAGTATCCTGTGGTTCGATATCACGCTTCCCCTCGTCAACCTCTGGATGTTGATCGTTCCTAGGAAGTACAAATGGAAAAATGGCTGAATCGTACATAAATCGTACATCGTAAATCGTCAAATCGTAAATTATATACATTATGGCAGAAAATCAATTGAAAATCAACATCGCTCCTGACAAACAGCAGGGCGTGTTCGCAAACTTAGCGCTTATCGCGCATACTCCTACGGAGTTCGTGTTTGACTTCGCACAACTGATGCCCGGCGTGCCGCAGGCAAACGTAGTAACACGTGTGGTGGTTACTCCGGATCAAGCGAAGAAATTCTTAGGCGCTTTGCAAAATAATATCGGTCAGTACGAGCAGAAGTTCGGTACCATCCAACCCGTTGGAGGACCGGTACACGGCAGTACATTACCATTAACTTTTACAGGAGGTGAAGCATGAAAACATTCCCGGCTTCGCAGTTAATCATCAATGCGGATGGTTCTGCATTTCATTTGCATCTGAAACCCGAGTTCCTGGCTGATAAGGTTATTCTTGTCGGCGATCAGGACCGTGTGAACATGGTAGCATCCTTCTTCGACGAAGGGTCTATTGAGTGCGACGTTCAGAGTCGTGAGTTCCATACCATCACCGGTAAGTTCCAAGGCAAACGTATCTCGTGTATCTCGACCGGTATCGGAACCGATAACTGCGACATCGTCATGAATGAAATTGACGCACTCGCTAACATCGACTTCGCCACCCGCTCGGAGAAAGCAGAGAAGCGCTGCCTCGACATCGTCCGTATCGGCACCTGCGGAGGTATGCAGGAGGATATTCCGCTGGGTACGTTCCTTGTGAGCCAGAAATCTATCGGTTTTGACGGTGTGTTAGCGTTCTATCACGACCGCGACAAGATTGCCGACCTCGGCTTTGAGAAGGCTTTCGTGGAGTTCACCGGCTATCCCGCCAAAGCCGCTGTACCTTATGTGGTAGCCGCTAACCCGGAACTCGTGGACCGTATCGCCAAGGATGATATGATGCGCGGTTGCACCATAGCCGCCAATGGTTTCTATGGTCCGCAGGGACGCGTGCTGCGTGTCGGTCTCGCTGTGCCGGACATCAACGAGAAGATATCCGCTTTCCGCTATGAAGGACAGCGTATCACCAACTACGAGATGGAAGGATCTTGTATAGCCGGTCTAGCACTCCATATGGGTCACCATGCAATGACTGTTTGTTGCGTCATCGCGCAGCGTAAAATCGAAGCGGCGAACACCGATTATAAACCGCGTATCAAGGAACTGGTACGCACTGTACTTGAACGTATTTAAAATTACCAATGACCAATTACAAAATACCAATATTGTTGATTTTGATAGCCCTCTTTTGTGGCTGTCAGAAACAACAATCCTCTTTCCAATACAACGTGGATAAGTTCTATGACTTGGAGATCCTCCGATACGACGTGCCGGAGTTTGAGAGCCTGACGTTGCAGCAGAAATCGCTGCTCTATTGCTTAAGTGAAGCCGCTTTGTGGGGACGTGACATCTTGTTCGACCAGAACGGTCGTTATAACCTACGTATCCGTCGGGCGTGCGAAGAACTGTATCTCGAAATGTCAAATGACCAATCACAAATGACAAATGAGGAGTTTGAGAAATTTGAGAAATATCTCAAACGAATCTGGTTCTCCAATGGTATTCATCATCATTATTCGGAGGATAAGTTCTTGCCCGAATTCGACCAATCTTGGTTCGAATCTGCGTGTGAACAAGCCGGCGTGGAGTACGATGCTGCTATCCTGCCTGTGATGTTCGATCCGAATGTGATGCCCAAACGAATGACCGCTGAGAACGGCGTGGATCTGGTGGCTAACTCTGCCGGTAACTACTACGGAGAAGGTGTCACACAGGCGGAGGCGGAGAAGTGGTATGCTGCGCATAAAGATGACAGTCCTGAACCGCTGTGGATAGGTCTCAATAGCCAACTTGTCAAGAACGAGAAGGGTGAGATCGAAGAGCGTGTTTATAAAGTGGGCGGTCTCTACGGCGAAGCTCTCGATGAAGTTGTGTTCTGGCTCAAAGAGGCGCTTAAGTATGTGGAGAACGATGCCCAACGTTTGGCGATTGAGAAGATGATTGCCTTCAATGAGACAGGTGACCTGAAGTTGTTCAACGAGTACTGTATTGCATGGGTGAAAGACCTCGACAGCCGTGTGGACTTTGTCAACGGTTTCACGGAAACCTATTCCGATCCGCTCGGTATCACCGGTACATGGGAGTCGATGGTCAACTTCAAAGATCTCGCAGCTACCAAACGTACGCAACTTATTTCGGACAATGCACAATGGTTTGAGGATCACTCGACGACCGATCCCAAATACAAGAAAGAAGAAGTGAAGGGTGTCACCGCCAAAGTCATCACCGCCGCTATCTTAGCCGGTGACTGCTATCCGGCTACGCCTATCGGTATCAACCTGCCGAACGCCAACTGGATCCGTAAAGAGTACGGCTCCAAGTCAGTTACCATCGACAACCTGATGCACGCTTACAACGAGGCAGCCAAGGGCAACGGTTTCAACGAAGAGTTCATGATCGACGATGAGATCCGGGCTATCTACGAGCAATACGGAGCGATCTGTGGCGACTTGCATACCGACCTGCACGAGTGTGTCGGTCACGGTTCCGGTAAACTGATGCCGGGTGTTACCAAGGACGCCCTCAAAGAGCACGCTTCGACGATCGAAGAGGCACGTGCCGACTTGTTCGGTCTGTACTATCTGGCTGATCCGAAATTGGTTGAACTGGGCCTGCTGCCGAACGCTGAGGCTTACAAAGCCGGTTATTACCAGCAGATGATGAACGGTCTGATGACGCAGTTGGTTCGTATCGAGCCGGGTAAGGATATCGAAGAAGCACATATGCGTAACCGTCAACTCATCGCCAACTGGTGTTATGCACACGCGAATGGTGAGATGGAGATCATCGAACGCGACGGCAAGCACTACCTGCAGATCAATGACTATGAAGGCGTACGTCGTCTGTATGGAGAACTGCTGGCAGAGATCCAACGGATCACTTCGGAAGGTGACTATGCGGCAGCCAAAGAGATGGTGGAGACCTATGCGGTGAAGGTCAACCAAGATCTGCACAAAGAGGTTTTGGAACGTTATAAGAAACTCAATTTGGCGCCTTACAAAGGATTTGTGAACCCCGTCTATCGCGTAGAGCGCAATGCCGATGGTGAGATATCCGACGTCAAACTCGACTTCACGGAAGGATACATCGAGCAACATCTGCGTTACTCCCGTGACTATAGTCCGCTACCGAGTGTCAATTAAACTGCCTATTTCAAAGAGTATTGCCAACAGGATACTGTTGTTGCAGGCTATCCATGGAGATCCGCTTATGCGGGTCTCTTCGGATATGCCGGACGATGTAATCCTGCTCCACGATGCTCTCCAACAAATCAGGGATGTATATGGCGTACCCGGCTCCCTCCCTTCGGGGAGGGCTGGGGTAGGCTTATCTCTTTACCTCAAGAACTGCGGCACGGCCTTGCGGTTCTTGCAAGTGCATCTTGCGAAATGCTATCCCGGCGCACCGATTACGCTTACCGGCGATCCGCGACTCATGGAGCGCGACGGCAAGCCCACCACCCAAACGACCTCCGCTCTCATCCTCCACGGCGAAGACATTCCCGTTGCCGAAAACGAATCGCCGTATATCACGATGTCTCGCCGCATTAAAGAGCGGTATGAGGCGCAAAACTCCCTTCCTTTTAGGGAAGGGGTGGGGTTAGGCTTCCTGATTGAAGCGGATTGGAGTAGTGCCGCTTTCTGGTACGAGTATATCGCGATCCATGGAGGCGAGTTGATCTTAGAGGGACTCCGGGAAGATAGTCTGCAGGGCGATAAAATAGTCGCCGATATTTACGCAAAGTATTTCGGGGTTCAGACGATTTGTGGTAAGGGTTATGTACTGGTTAAGAACTATGCAACAGCTATGCAACAGCTATGCATCCTAGACTTTACCAATACTCCCGACCTATATCCAGCGGTAGCATTGACGTGTGAACGTTTAGGAATGGAGTTACAGGCTACGGGTATAGAAAATCTGCGCCACAAAGAATCCGATCGTATCGAAGCGGTACAGAAACACGAAGTGCGTAATGACCACCGAATGGCGATGGCGCTCATGTGTGCGGACTATCCGGTGTCCGAAGAAGAACAGGCATGTATCGCCAAGAGTTATCCGACTTTTGTGGAACAATTTACACATTGCCTATGACCATTGCTCATATCACTCCCATACGCGGCGTTAATGACGATAATTTGGGCAAAAAGCATGCCTTGTCCAAACTGATCCATGCGACTACGGCGGATTATGTCTGGCTGCACGACGATGATGTGGTGTGGCCGAAGGCCGTCAATAATTGTCAATTGTCAATTGTCAATTGTCAATTTGATTTGATTATCCTTCCTTTAAAAATGGAGAGTGAGCATTCGTCTCCCTCTTTATTGGAAAGCTTGCAGATTGCCGAATATGCAGCGATACAGGAGATCACGATGGCTTATGCCAAAGCGGGTAGGGCGGTCATGTGTTCAGGGGCGAACCTGATCGTGCGTCGGGACGTGTGGTTGGCGTGCGAAGCGGAACTGCACCCGGAGATTCCTTCCGGCGATGATATGTTCCTACTCGAAGCGGTGAAAAGGCATGGCTATAAAATAGGGGTCATAGATGAACCCGATTACACCGCCATCGTGCGTCCTCATACTTCCTTACGCGCACTCTTCCTTCAACGTACACGTTGGGCGGGGAAGGCACCGCATTATACCGATCCGGATATCCTCCGCTGCGGGAGATTAGTGGTATTAGCGAATAGCATTCAGTTCTTTTTCCTGCCGTTCCTGCTCATCAAATATCCCATCGAGTATGCGCTCATTCTAAAAAGAGAACCACAAACACGATGGTTTGTGGCCCTACTTTTGGAATTGATATATCCCTATTATATGCTTGCCTGTTTGTTCGGCGGCCTATTCCGTCGGAATAACTGGTAAATTCTTTCTTATACCACTCCGCTGAAGCCCATGAAGGCCATGGCAAGCAGACCTGCGGTCAACAATGCGATAGGTGTGCCTTTCATTGCTTTCGGCACTTTGGCTAATGCCAGTTGTTCACGAATACCGGCGAATAACACCAGTGCCAATGCAAAACCGATTGCTGTAGCGAATGCGAAGAGCGTACCGGTCAGCAGGTTGGCGCTCAGATGATCCGGCAGACTTGCCAGCAGTTTTTTCTCATCTGCTACTATCAATGCTACACCCAGGATACAGCAGTTGGTGGTGATCAGCGGCAGGAAGACACCAAGTGCCTGATAAAGCGCCGGACTCACTTTCTTGAGCATAATCTCAATCATCTGCACAAGAGCGGCAATGACGAGGATGAACAGAATGGTCTGTAAAAACTCCACATGCCACATCACCAATAACTTCTGCAGCAGGAAAGTCACAATCGTTGCTACCGTCAGCACGAACGTAACGGCTGCACCCATACCCAGTGCGGTGTCAATCTTCTTACTTACTCCCAGGAACGGACAGATACCGAGGAATTGACTCAATACGATATTGTTAACAAATATCGCAGAGATAAATATCAGAAAATATGCCATATTACTTCTTCATTAATTTGTTAACAATAGCCATCAGATAAGCCAGTGCGATAAACGCACCCGGTGCCAGCACGAAGATCAGAGTCGTGTAAGTGCTATCATAGATCTGTGTACCGAAGATCTTACCGGCTCCCAATATTTCACGGATAGCGCCTAACAGGGTTAGAGCCAAGGTGAAACCAAGTCCCATACCCAGACCATCCAGTGCGCTGAGGCCTACACTGTTCTTGGCAGCAAAAGCTTCCGCACGACCCAGTACGATACAGTTTACTACAATCAGCGGAATGAACAGACCCAGCACGTCGTAGATAGCCGGCAGGTAAGCCTGCATGGCCAGTTGAACCATCGTTACGAAGGTCGCGATTACCACGATGAACGCTGGAATACGTACCTTATCGGGAATCAGATTCTTCAGTAACGATATCACGATATTCGAGCAAACAAGCACGAAAAGGGTAGCCAGACCCATTGACATACCGTTGAGAGCACTGGTGGTAGTGGCCAGCGTCGGACACATACCCAGTACCAGTACAAAGGTCGGGTTCTCTTTGAGAAGACCGTTCGTCAGTGTTTGTAATCCCTTACTCATCTTTTACCTCCGTTTCTTCTTTTTGTACATGTATTTGACTTGCATTGGTTACCGCCTCAACGGGTTGACCTTCTTCCTTCGGTTGCAAGGCTGTATAAGCTACGTTAATCGCCTTGAGGAAGGCCTTGCTGGAAATTGTTGCTGCGGTAATGGCATCTACATCGCCTCCTGCCTTGCTTACAGCCAGTGTTCCGGCTTGGCGATGAAGGATGTTCTGATGACCGGCATCGGTCTTGAACCAATCTTTGATCTTATCTCCCAGACCCGGTGTCTCTTGATGCTTCAGTACTTGATAATCGATGATCACACCGTTCGGATCAAAACCGACCATGATCTCTTGCGGACCACCAAAACCGTTTCCGGTTGTCTGTACGGCAGCGCCGATATAGAGCGAGTCACAGAAACAGGAATCGCTATATGCACGGTATATAACCACTTCAATATCTCCTTTGGCGTCCGGAATCGTCACGGTATCCGGAGCAGCAACTATCGCTCCCTCACCTCTGTTCGGCAGTACGTAGGAGATGGCTTGCTGCTGTTTCTCTGCTTCTTGCTTCTTGATATTCTCTTCGGTCAAACTGAAGACCGCTGCCAAGGCAGCTGCAGCAACCGAGGCGATAAGAACCAGACTCAGCACCATGTTCATAAATGTACTTTCTAATTTCTTCATAGCGTCTCCTCCTTATTTTTTAATTTCGCCGAAACGGGTCGGACGGAATTTATTCAACAATGGAACGACAGCGTTCATGATCAGGATGGCGAATGACATACCTTCCGGATAGTTACCCCACGTACGAATCACCATCATGATGAAACCGATACCGATACCGAAGAGGATCTTGCCTTTCGCTGTCATCGGACTCGTCACATAGTCAGTTGCCATAAAGAAAGCACCTAACATCAAACCACCGGTGAGCAGTTCGTATCCTACATAATGGCAGGTATCCATTCCTTCCGGCAGACCACCGAACCAACCCGTGCAGGCAGCGAACAAAGCCACGGTAGCGATGATACTAACGGGTATATGCCATGTGATAACACGGGTGCAGATCAAGAAGATACCACCGATGATCAATGCTAAGGCACAAACCTCACCGAGCGAGCCTCCCATGGCACCTAAGAGCGATTGCATCAAGTCCGGCAGGCTGTCAATAGATTGTGCTACATCGTTGGCGGCAGTGGTATTTGCATGCTCCTTTACGATATACTTGAGATAGTAAAGCGGAGTGGCACCCGTCCATGCGTCCACATGTGCCGGTTGGGGCCAAGTGGTCATCTGCGCAGGGAAGGAGATCAACAGGAATACACGACCCACCAGAGCGGGGTTGAAGGGGTTCTGACCCAAACCGCCGAAACTCATCTTACCGATACCGATGGCTACAACTGCACCAATCAGAATAATCCACCAATCGATGTTGGACGGTAAGTTGAAAGCCAGTAACAGACCGGTTAATACAGCGGACAGGTCTCCGATGGTCTGCTTGTGCTCTTTGAGCAAGAAGCGACTGATGAGCCACTCGGTGCATACACAGGCGCATACACTGATAGCCGCTGTGATCAGTGCTCCATAACCAAACTCCAACACCGATACCACGTAAGCCGGTAGCAGTGCCAGAATGACCAGAAGCATATTCCGGCGCACACTGTCACCACTATGCGCATGCGGCGCCGGAGCTACTATAAAACTTTTCATTTTATATTTTTAATTTGTGATTTGACATTTGTGATTTATTTTTTCTCAGCAGCGGCACGCTCACGAAGAATTGCACCCACCTTGGCTTTGCCCGGACGAATACCGTCAAGCAGACGGCGGTGTGCAGGACAAGCAAAGACGCAGCATCCGCAATCGATACAATCCATAACGGCATGCTTCTCCATCTCATCGTACATCTCCAGTTCGTTCAGACGTTGGAGCAGATAGGGTTCCAGACCCATCGGACAAGCCTGCACACACTTACCGCAACGGATGCAGTTCTCTTCCTCCGGACGAACGGATTCAGCTTCCGGTAAGAATAACAGACCGCTCAGACGTTTGTTAGCCGGCATGCCTTCTGTATGATCCATCGCACGACCCATCATCGGACCACCGCCGATGATCTTACCCGTATCAACAGGAACACCGCCTGCCAGCGCAATCACTTCGTCAATCGGTGTACCGAAACGAACGGAGTAGTTACCCGGTTTTGTCACTTTCTTACCCGTCACGGTCATCACACGACTGATGAGCGGTTTGTTCTTCTGAACCGCCTCATATACCGCATAGATGGTAGCTACGTTATCTACGACTGCGCCAACCTCAATCGGCAGTGCTCCGCTCGGAACCTGACGACCGATACATGCGTCGATGAGTTGTTTCTCACCGCCTTGCGGATATCTCAATTTCAACGGCAGCACCTCAATGCCCAACTTGGTCTGTACCAACTTTGTCATGTGCTCGATCGCATCTTTCTTGTTGTTCTCAATGCCGATGATGGCACGGTCCACACCCAAAGCACGTTTGAGGATCTCAATACCGATGACGATCTCATCACCGTGCTCCAGCATCAACTGATGGTCACAGGTCAGGTACGGTTCACATTCCACACCGTTCACGATCAGCACTTCGGCTTTCTTACCCGGAGGAGGCAGTAACTTGACATGCGTCGGGAAACAAGCACCACCCAAACCAACGATACCCGCAGCGGCAATCTTGTCGATAATCGCTTTGGGATCCAAGGTGCAGGAACGGATCAAATCCGGCGTGCGGTCGATCTCCGGCAACCATTCGTCCCCTTGCACGTCGATGAAGATGGCTTGTCCCGGAGCACCCCATGCGTCTGTCCAATCACCGATCTTGGTTACCGTACCGCTTACCGGCGAACAGATGTTCGCACTCACGAATCCGCCGGCCTTAGCCAGCAGTTCGCCTACTTTCACTTTATCTCCTTCTTTGACCACCGCTTGAGCCGGTGCACCGATATGCTGCACCAACGGAATAATCGCTTGCTTGGGCAGCGGGCACTCCGTAATCGGCCGGTGTGCGGAGAATTGTTTGTTATCTTGCGGATGAACTCCGCCTATCTTGAATGTTCTCATATCTTTCAAATTCAACTGTCCACGTTCAACATTTTTGTGCCCTGAGGGTCACATTCGGGAATACCGCCCTCGGGGTCGGCAACGCTTTGATCTTCGCAGCAATAACAGGGTCGAAGCCTTTCTTCTCTCCGCCTTCTGAAGGTTGATCGCTGACAGCTGATGTCTCTTCTGCCGGCGTCAGGATACGTTTGACATCCTCCATGGTCGGTTCTCCGCCTACCGGACAGGACAAACCGTCAATGCCTCCGGCCTTCACGCATGCCTCTGCGAAATTACGGCAACCTGCAAATCCGCATCCGCCGCAGTTGGCACCCGGCAATACCGCTTGCACCAAGTCAATACGGGGATCTTCCTCCACTTTAAAGAGCTGGCTGACATAGTACAGCAGTACTGCTGCCGTAAAAGCGGTCACGCTTAAAACTCCTACTGAAATCAGAATCAGATTCATGATTAATAAATTTAATAATGTATGTTAATAATTCTTTATATCCTTACAATTTACGAGCGGTGAACGTGAAATACTTGCGCAGCCGGTGCTTGAAGAGCGCCAGCAATAAGTAATAGAGCGCAATCGAACCCAGGGAGATACCTCCGATAATTGATTCGCCCCAAGGCGTGAACCGCAGCAACAGCAACATCAGTATCATCATGATAACGAACGGCAGGATATATGCCAAAAAGACCGCTTTCCATGCCAGATGTTCCTGTACTTGTACTTCCACACGGTCACCCGCCTGCATCGGCTCCAGCATCGTGACATTCATTTCTTTCTGCTGGTTCTCCGACGACAGACACATGCTCTGCGCCTTGCATGCCTGACATGCACTCGCCTGCACGATGGCTACGTGCGCCATCTTACCATCCGTGCTAAGCACTACTCCTTCATGTCGTATAATTTCGTCCATACTCATCAATAAGCCTGCAAAATTACAAATAATTTTTCATATACGCAAGCGCGTGCGCATAATTTTTATAAAAAAGTGCATTTTGTTGCGAAAAATACCCTTCTTTTGGCGTTCTGCTTTTTTCTTTCCGCTTTTTTTTGTACCTTTGTGCGCTATTTTGGTGGACTGTGTCCTAAATGGTACATGGTAAATGACTAAATGGTAACTATCTTTATGCCAAGAACAGTATCTAAATTGAAGAATGACACGAATGAGCGGGCGGCAGAACGGGCTATCCGTATTGAGAAACCCAAATGGTGGGATGTCGTCGTTCGTTTTCTGACGGCGCGTGAGACGCGAATGAGCATCGGTGTGCTGATGCTGCTGTTTGCGATCATCGCGCTCCTCTCCTATATCAGTTTCTTATTCACCGGTGCAGCGGATCAATCGGTGCTTGCTTTGCCGGGACATGCTGCCCAATGGGCACATCGGGCGGAGATCCATAACATGCTCGGCTTACCCGGTGCGCGCTTGGGTCGGTTCTTGATAGACGGATCCTTCGGATTTGTGTCCGTGCTGTTGGTTTTGATGGTAGGTATCTACGCACTTCGTATTATGCATGTGCTCAAACAGATACGTGCTATCAAACTGTTCTGCGGCGGTGTGTTCTGGGTACTATGGGGATCCATCGTACTGGGCTTTGCATACAATAGTTTCAACCTGCCCGGATTCTTCCGTTGGGGCGGTAAATTCGGTAGTGTGGCAGCTCAGTGGATGGTAGATTTTGTGCATCCTATCGGTACGATTCTTATCCTGGTAGCCGTATTGGTCATCTTCCTTATTGTCACCGATCCGCGTTTCATCGATCGTTGCAAAGCTTTCGGTGCGTGGATAGTTGCCAAATTGGCGCGCAAACCGAAAGAGCAAGAGGTTACGGACGATACAGTAGAGGAAACCGGCCTCACTATTGACATCCCGGTTTCGGAGCCTTCGGAGCCATCGGAACCCTCGGAAAAATCCGATGATTCCGATGATATCACCTTCACCATCGATCCGATCGTAGAAGAAGAACCGACCGAAGAACCCTTGGAAGAACTGCCGGTGGTGGATGAGGAGAATGAACCGCTGGGCGATGCGCCGTTACCTCCCGAAGAGCCGGAAAAAACACCCGAAACGGACAAGTTGGAGATAGAGGATGTCAAAGAAGATGAACTCTACACCAAAGATCCGGATAAACTATTGGAGAAACTGGGCCCGTACGACCCGCGCAAAGATCTGGAGTTCTTTAAGTTTCCGAGTCTTAACCTGCTGAAGGTCTATGACAACGAAGCGGCTCCGGTGATCAACGAAGAAGAGCAACGGGCTAACGGAGCCCGTATTGTCACGACTCTCCGTAACTATGGCATAGAAATTGATAGTATCAAAGCAACGGTAGGCCCTACCGTGACGCTCTATGAAATAGTGCCGAAGGCGGGTATTCGCGTAGCGAAGATCCAGGCATTGGAGAACGATATCATGATGTCCCTCTCTGCGACAGGAATCCGTATCATCGCCCCGATGCCGGGTAAAGGTACCATCGGTATTGAGGTGCCGAACGAGAAACCGCAAGTGGTTTCCATGCACTCGGTCATCGCCTCCAAACGATTCCAGGAGGAAAGCAAAATGCGCTTACCGATTGCATATGGTCGAACCATTACCAACGAGGTCTTTATGTTCGACCTTGCCAAGACGCCGCACTTGTTGGTTGCCGGTGCTACCGGTACCGGTAAGTCCGTTGCCATCAACGCGATCATCACATCTTTGCTTTACAAGAAACACCCGGCGGAGTTGAAGCTTGTGATGGTCGATCCGAAGATGGTTGAGTTTGCTCCGTATAAACCGCTGCTCAAGCATTATCTGGCAGCGATGCCTGACACGGATCCCGAGCAGATTGTCATCACCGACTGCGACCGTGTTATCAACACGCTCAACTCGCTCGTCATTGAGATGGAGAACCGTTATAAGCTCCTAATGGATGCCGGTGTGCGTAACCTCGAAGACTATAATGATAAGTTCGTACGTCGTCGTCTGAACCCGAACAAACTGGTAGCGGACAGTCTGCATCACCAGTACCTGCCTTATATCGTCATCATCATCGATGAGTACGGTGACTTCATTATGCAGGCAGGCAAACAGGTGGAGACGCCTATCGCCCGTATCACGCAGAAAGCCCGTGCGGTCGGTATGCACATGATACTGGCAACCCAACGTCCGTCTGTCAACATCGTCACCGGTGTCATCAAGGCGAACATCCCGACCCGTATTGCCCTGCGTACGCAGTCTGTCATCGATAGCCGTACGGTGCTTGATGCCAAGGGAGCAGAGCAACTCATCGGTCGCGGAGACAGTCTCTATGCCGGAAACGCCTCTATCACACGTGTGCAGTGTGCCTTTGTCGATACGCCGGAGGTGGATGCTATCGTCGGACATATCGCCAAGCAGCAGAAGTTCCGTGAACCGTACCAGTTGCCGGAATACGTCGGAGAAGGAGGAGAAGGCGAAGCACTGGCTCCGGGTAGCGTAGATATGAAACGTCTCGATCCAATGTTTGCGGACGTGGCACGTTACGTAGTAACGAAGCAGGAAGGATCGACTTCCCGTCTCCAACGCGCCTTTGAAATCGGTTACAACCGTGCCGGCAAACTCTCCGACCAGCTCGAAGCCGCCGGTATCGTCGGTCCGAACAAAGGTCCCAAAGGTCGTGACGTGCTTATACAAGACCTCAGCCAGCTGGACCAACTGCTGGAAGAACTGGGCGTTAGGTAGCCAAATCAGACTGGCGAGACACTAACGAGAGAGAATCGAACAGAGAGTATTACGAGGGAAAAAAGGAGTTAAATGCTATGAAACTATTGCTAATCATACTAACCATCCTTTCGTCTTTTCTGGCGAACTTGGAGGAAAAGACGCTGCAATCGGCTTTCACCGTGACCGTAGCGGAAGAGGTAAATGCACCGATGAATTTCCCTGGAGAGATTATTATGCAGGGGAGTAACTTCCGTCTGGAGATGATGGATATAGAGGCGGCGTACGACGGCAAGACGATGTATATGTATTCCGGCGAGACGGACGAACTGACGCTCTCCAACCCGACCGAGCAGGAGTTGCTGGAAGCCAATCCGTTCCTGTACGCCAAGGCATTAGTGCCGGTGTGCAACGTGACGGAAAGAACAACCCAAGATGGATTACAGACCATCGTCACCCTGACACCCAAGGATCAGTCCATCGGCATCAACCGCTTTGTGCTGAAAGTGCGCAACAACGACCTGATGCCCCTGTCTGTAGAAATCAAGGAAGGCAAAAAGACCTCAACGCTGAAGATGAAAGCCCCGAAGTTCGTGCCAACCAATCCGGAGGATATATTTATCTTGAAACCAAGCAAAAATACGTATGTCAACGACATGCGCTTCTAAATAACCAAATGACTAAATAACCAAATAAATGAACAAATGGTAAATGAACAAATGGTAAATGAGCAGATGGTAAATAGAGTAAAGTGTTTGATAATTGGTTCCGGACCTGCGGGTTACACAGCTGCTATCTATGCGAGCCGTGCGAACCTTGCGCCGGTACTGATTGAAGGTCCGCAGTTGGGCGGACAGCTCACTACTACTACCGAAGTGGAGAATTTCCCCGGTTATCCGGACGGTATCGATCCGTTCACGATGATGGACGACATGCGTCGTCAAGCCGAACGTTTCGGAACGACTTTCGTGTCGGGTATCGTGACGAAAGTAGATTTCTCGGTTAGTCCGAAGAAAGTGATCGTCGAAGACGAAATAGAATACGAAGCGGACGCAGTTATCATCGCTACGGGCGCAAGCGCGAAATATTTAGGAATAGAGTCCGAGCGTACGTATAGAGGTCGTGGCGTCAGTGCTTGTGCTACTTGTGACGGTTTCTTCTACCGCAAGAAGACGGTGGCTGTCGTAGGCGGTGGAGATACGGCTTGTGAGGAAGCGAACTACCTGGCAGGACTATGCGAGAAGGTCTATATGATCGTGCGCAAACCCTATCTGCGGGCATCGGAGATTATGCAGCAACGCGTACTCAACAACCCCAAGATAGAGGTGCTTTTTGAGCATAATACGCTGCAACTGACAGGTGAAAACAAAGTGCAGGGCGCAGACCTCATCTTCCGCAAAGGTGAACCTGATGAGGCATTCAAGCATATCGATATTGACGGTTTCTTCTTGGCTATCGGTCATCATCCCAATACCGATTTGTTCAAAGATTATATCGCTCGTGATGCCGAAGGCTACATCATTACCAAAGACAACACCACGCAGTGTTATAAATGTCAAATGTCAAATGACAAATATCAAATTATCCCCGGTGTGTTTGCTGCCGGTGACTGCGCCGATCCGCATTACCGTCAGGCGATCGTGGCTGCCGGTTCCGGAGCCAAGGCCGCTATTGAAGCGGATAAATACATCAAGAGTTTGTAAAGCTACGCAATCTGCGCAAATTACGCGAAGCCTTTTCCAATCTGCTGCACGCGTTGTTCAAAGGTGTCCCGGTCTCCGAGGGCACCGTTTTTCATTTTGACGCGGTAGTTACTGATTGTATTGGGACTGTAACACAGCAGTTCGGCTATCTTTGCGCTGCTGGTGATGCCTAATAAGATCAAGGCAAAGATACGCATCTCGATGGTTAGACGCTCCCCGGGTTTGGGCACCACTTGTGCTTCCGGTTTGAGCAATGCATTGAAATCATCGATGAAGGAACCGTACAGCGACAGGAAGGTATCATCGAACGAGCGGTAGAAATTCTCCATCTCGCGGTCCATGAACGCCGAAGGATCTTTCTCGCCTGCCCGGCGCGCCATAGTCGTTAACCGACGGATATAATCGCTATACACCTCCAGATACCGGCATATATACTGCTCTTTCACTTTATCCGCCTCTTTCAACTGTCTGTTGATGGCACGCAGCTGTTCGTTCATCGCCTGCATCTCTTTATTCAACTTACGCAGTTTTCTTCGTTCGTGACTCACATACATCGCAGAGATAAATGCCACTAACAGCAAGGCGAAAGCGGCTATCAGAGCGATCGTCAACCGGATGGAAGAACGGTGTAACTGTTCCTCATAACTGTTCGAGATCTCATGGCCCAATGTGAAGATCTGAATAAAACGGGTAGGGGCGTTGTAGAAAGAGGCATTCGTCAGCGAATAGTCGCTGTAATGGTACGCACGGCTCAAGTCATTACTCTCATAGCACTCTTTGGCAACCAACCAGGAAGAACCGTTATCGGTGATACCGCAGCGCACATCGGCAATCGCAGAGCGGGTTAACCACACAAAGCGTTCGCGGTCATTGCCCATCGATTCATAAAGAAACGCACGGCTGTAGGCCTCAATGGCGTAGGGATGACTCCATTCCGCGATACGGGAGAGAATAGTATCGTTGATATTCAGCGCCTCCGAATAATTACCGGCATCCAATGCCTGCAAAAACTCATAACGCAAACGAATTGAACAACTGTTCGGCGCTTGACGTCCCATCTCGTTCAGTAATGAGTCGTAATAGAACCCGGCGATATCCAACCATTGTTGCCGTAACTCGGGCATGCCGGTACGGGCTGCAGCTTCTGTATGCAAACGCCACACAGCCTCTATCCAATCGACACGCAGACTGTCCGGCACTTCCGTTACATTCGGAATAAGCAACATACCATCTGCGTACTTACCGATGGACGATGCCAATTTCACTAAACCCAAATAAGCCTGCGTGCGGTACGGCTCTTTGGCTTTCAACAAGGGCAGATACCAATCGCTCGCGCTATCACTTTGATAATATTGGTACTCGCGCGCGATAGCGAGTTGTAATTCATTCGTCATTGGTCGAATCGCCTTCAGCGAATCAATACGCCGCGCATGTGCCTCGCAGTAAATGGCGGATTGAGCTACTTCGTCATCCAATACAGTGAGTAAAGAATCCAATGTGGGCATAGCGAAACCGCTTAGCGCAAATGCGGAGAAAATGATCCAAGAAAAGAGTCGTTTTTGCATGGCGTGTAATTTTTGACGCTGCAAAGATACTGCTTTTTTATGATATATGCAAATTTTTCTACATTTTTTTATTTTTTTTATGCAAAATGAGGCAGGTACCAAACGCGTACTTTTTTGAATGTTATATTTTTTGAAATCCTCTGATAATCAGCATAGAGCTATGTACTTTGGCGTACTTTTTGGCTTTGGAGACTCCATATACACTTGTGTATATAAGAAAAAAGCAGTACCTTTGCGCCGGATTTACAACATAAATATCGCCATGAAAAGATTTTTTACAGCAGTAGCATTATGCTTAACCATGATTGCGGTGCAGGCAGCCGTACCGGCTCCCATCCAGAATTTCGTCAATCAGTATAATACCGAGGTGGCAGGTCTGAGTGAGGACGGTGTACGTTTCGGTAAAGCATCTATTAGCGGTTATGACATCATCATTCCGATGTATATGGACGATCAAGAACTGGTGGAAGCCGGCTTTACCCTTGCGGAAGCTATCGATATGATGGGCGGTGAAGAACTGTTTAAGTCAGAGATGTTGGCGTCTATCTTTGAGGAAGGCGACCCGTCGGCAGATCCGGACGTGGCAAACCTCAAGCAGTATCAGTACAACCTTTTGGTTCGAATGATCGGTACTGCATCCAAGACGCATGTGGATGTTCGAATTCGTCATCAGGAATTGTAAATAGTGAATACTATGAAAAAAATCTGTGCCATAGTTGTATTGCTAACTGCATTCATTGTGTTGCCGATGAAAGCTGAGACCGTCAAGGTGCTTTCCATCAACAACAGTCTCATTGATTATAATGACCAGTATGCCATGTTCAACAGCATTGCCGCTACAATGGGCAAGGATGCCACATGGACCAAACATACCAATTTGGGTAAGACCCTGGCGTATCATTTCAATGAGGATCCGTTAGTTCCGAATGCGAAGGAAACAGTAGCCGGAACGGCATGGACACATATCATTCTGCAGGAGCAATCAACGCTCCCTCGTACGAATTTTTCGCAATTCCGCAGTAATGTGGAGACGTGGGTGACCTATATCCGTGAGAACTGTCCGAACCCGGACGTAGTGATTATTCTGCCGATCAACTGGCCGTTCAGCAATGATGCGAATTATCAGGAGAACAAGAATACCTTGGTCGCCAATTATCGTTCCGTGGCGAATGAGTTCGGTTTGACGCTCTGCCCGGTAGCGATCGCTTATGGCAATTATCAGTTGGATCATCCTGCAATGACGGCAGCAGTTCTCTATACGGATGACCGTCACCCGACTCATGCGGCTACGTATCTGGCATGCTGCATGGAGTATGGTGTCATCTTCGGTGAGAACCCCAGTACGATCACATGGAAACCAAATGTATTGAATGAAACAGATGCAGCGACCATGCGCACTTATGCCCAAGAAGCATATGAATGGATAGAACGAACGGAACGCATAATCGAAGTTACTCCGGCTATCTCCATTACTGGGGAGAAGGTGCATGTGGAGACTTTCGATACCATCGGAGGCGAAGATGTGACAGAAGAACAGATAGCAGCCAGTTTGGATGGAAAGCGTTCTTTTGATCGTACAACAAAGTTACCGGTAGGTTGGCGTGTGGCAAGTATGGGGGCTGTCCGTTCGTTGTGCACATTTGTGACGGCATCGGAAACGACAATGTATATAGGCGGTCAGAGTCTGCCGAGCAATGCACGTAACGGTACATGGAACTTCGGTATGACCGGCAGTACCGATCGTGCTATAGGCGGTATTACATCCAGCATCAGCGGCGGTGCCCGTTCGATCGATGTGTTGGCACATCTGCATAATGATTCAGGTCAAGATTTTCTGTCTCTGAACCTTAGTTATGATATCGAGAAATACCGTAACGGCGCGAATGAAGCGGGTTTTGTGATTCAACTCTGTACATCGCCCGATGGGGAGAGTTGGAGCAATGCCGGAACTGATTTCCGTACAATATTTACCAAGGACGCCAATACAGACGGCGCAGCGGAAGTGCCTATTGTCAGTCAAAAAGTCAGTGGTTCATTGAACTGTTCTTTCCCGAAGGATGGCGATTTCTATCTTGCATGGATCATCTCGCCTGCCAGCGGAGATGACTGCGCTAAGTCAATGGCGTTTGGTCTCGATAATGTATCTATCATACCGGCGAAAAGTGCCGGTATTGAGCGCACCTCAGGCTTGAATAGCCGAAAGAAAATGCTACGCGACGGTCAACTATTGATCATCAACGGCAATGAAATGTTTAACGTACTGGGAACACGAGTAAGATGAGCTGAGGTTAAGAACGAATTACGGCGTGTGCTGGGTGGAGAAATAGAAAACGCAAACGAATAAAAACAATAATACAATGAAAAGCTTTACAATATCCATCGCTCTGATTGTGGCGGGAATGATGATGAGCGCAACAGCCCTTGCGCAAATCACCTTCACCGATCTTGCTACCTATATGCAAGATTTTAATGGGATAGGGGGAGCAAGTGAAGATCCTTCCGGAGATACTAAAAAGGGCGTAACAAAAGATTCTTCGCTTCCAACAGGATGGAGAATTGAAAAGAATACAACTGGTCCACGTACGTTAGGAACATATGAAGGAGCCGCAAGCGTTACCATGTATATCGGCGGTCAGAGTTTAGCAGATAATTCATATAACGGTACATGGAACTTTGGCGCTACTGGTTCGCCGGATCGTGCAATAGGTGGTTTGACAACTGGTATCGATGGAGGCACTCGTGGTATTAATGTGATGGCACATCTTCACAATTCTACCGGCGCAGCGATTAAGTCCATGACGTTAAGTTACGACATTGAGAAATATAGAAAAGGCACAAGAAGTTTTACAATTCAACTCTATACTTCGGTTGATGGCGAAACCTGGAATAACGCAGGTAGTACGTTCTGCACGAATTATTCTGTTGATGCAGTAGTAGATGGAGAGGCAGTTGTGCCTATCAATACGCAAACGGTGGAAGGCTCTTTCAATGTCACTTTCCCGGCTAATGGTGATTTGTATTTAGCTTGGAATATTTCGGTAACATCAGGTGACCAATGCAATTATGCACAAGGTTTCGGTATTGACAACGTTTCCATCACTCCGAGTGCTAGCCCTATTCTGCCGACATATGCTATTTTGGTAACCGACAACGGAACCATTACAGAGAACTTTGATTGTTTGGGCGGAAGTGATGTTGATCCTTCCGTAAGTGAGAAGACGGCTTTTGAAAGAGAGAGTACTCTTCCGACGGGATGGAGAATAGAGCGCAATATGTCTGCTCCACGAACAAGAGGTTCTTTCACTTCAGCTTCCGAAACTACAATGTATATTGGTGGACAAAGTCTTGCTTATAATGCTAAGAACGGTACATGGAACTTCGGTGCTACAGGTAGTACAGACCGAGCTATTGGAGGTATCTCTTCTAATGTTTCGGACGCTACACGATGTGTTAATATCATGGCACGGTTGTACAATAACTCAAAGGTGGATATCGAAACCATTTTCTTAAGTTACGATGTAGAGAAGTACCGCACGAGTGCTAATGCAAAAGATTTTACCGTAAAACTCTATACATCTGCGGATGGAGAGAGTTGGACTTATGCAGGTAGTGATTTTTGCACTACTTTTGAGAAAGAGGGGGAAACCGCAACAGGAGCCGCAGTTGTGCCTATTTCAACTACTTCCGTTAGCCATGCATTAGATGTCACTTTCCCTTATGAAGGTGATTTGTATTTAGCTTGGTGTATCTCGGTTGAGAGTGATAATACAGGTGATTGTGGTGCTGCTCCGGCATTAGCGATAGATAATGTATCAATCCGTCCGGCGGCGAATGCACGAACAACGGCTGACGGATGGGCATCGTTTGCTTCTGCACAGAATCTAAACATCCCTGATGGGGTAACGGCTTATCAAGCGGACTATACTATCGATGGTACCACCGAGACTTTAGTCTTGACAGCATTAACCAATGGAGTCATACCTGCCAACACAGGCGTGCTGCTCCAAGGAGCGAACAATAGTGTTATCAGGAATTTTGCCATTGCTGACGATGCTGCGGCAATAGCAGCGGCTGAGACCGAAGTGAGCGGTAATGATTTGGAGGCGAGTGTTGAGCGTACCGTTTTGGCGGAAGATTACGATTATTTCTGTATTCGTTATTCCACCGAGATAGGTACCTTCTTCCAACTCTATCAAGGCGCATATATCCCTGCCGGCAAGGCATACTTGAAGTTGGCAAAATCAGGAGGAAGCAGTGTTCCGGGTCGCCAAATGCGTATTGTGGTTAAACCTCATGCACCGACTGCTATTGAGAACGTAAATGATGAACAGACCAATACGGAATGGACGAAAGTCGTTCGTGACGGACAACTGCTCATTATTCGAGGAGAACAAATATACACAATTTATGGAGCGTGCGTGCGCTAAGGAGGCAAGTATGAAAAAACAATATAGTATGCCTCTAATTGAGGTGGCACAATTTGAGAACGGAAGTCCGATTATGGATTTTGAGATTGTACGTGGTTCTGCAGCAGGAACCGCTACACCGACCTTCACCAATCCGGAAGAGGTGTTCTAAGTTAATCAGAGAGAATTCGAGATAATTGTAGAAAACAAATAAAAACAATAATACAATGAAAAACTTTACTAAAATTAATCTTGCCTTTATGGCTAAGAAAAAACATTTTGCATTACTATGTGCACTTTTGTGTGCAAGTATGATGGCATTCGCCACAGCTCAAGACACTTACTTGGGATGTGATGGCGGTTTGGAAGCTTATGCAAATAAGTATAAATGGTATTCGTTAGATGGCGCGACAGCTCCTAATGAAGTGGTATCAATTCAAAGACCTGCATGGGATGGATTGGTAGAATGTGGTATTTATGTAAATGTGGGAGTGGATTATGATGGCGTGAAGTATAATGGCTCCGCAGTAACGACGGCAGAGTACTGCTACAGACAAGGAACGGGTGGAATTTTGTATATTTCTAAGTTTGTCAATAAATGTACAACGGTAGAATTTACGAATGGAGGATCTGTTGTACGTGGTTTGCGGATTCAATATGATGGCGGTACTGGTGACGCTTGCGAATCTGGCGGTGGTGGAGGTTCTTTTGATCCGGCTTCTATTGATTGGAATAATGTAGATTTTATCACCGGTCAATCTCAATATAAGATATATTTTACTGAAGAAAATCGTCCGAATAATTGGGAAACAATAAATATTCAAACAGCTGCATGGGCGGAAAATCATACAGGTATTTACGTTACAACAGTGGATGGCGTAAGTGCCTGCACATTAGTTGATAAGGAAGGATGTTGGATTGAAGGAGCGCAAGTTTTAATGTATCTTACAGCTTTTGTGGAGGAAGTAACAGAAGTTACGATAACCCATGCTTCTGGAACAAAAACACTCTATGTGTATAATGCAAATGCAGGTGGCGGTGGAGGAGATCCGGAACCGGAGGCCATAGATTGGAGTACTGTAGATTTTGTCTCCGGTTCAACTCAATTCAAGGTATGGGCTCTCTTGGAGGCAGATAGACCGAGCGTTGTTAATATTCAGCAGCCTGGTTGGTCTGAAGAACAAGGCATCTATATGGTATTCCCATCTGATAATCAGTTAGCATGTTCTTTACCTTCTGCAAAACAAGGAACGGGATTGCTCGTGTATCTGTCAAATTTCAGAGGTGCTGTAGAAACGGAGGTAACTGTCACATGGACCGGCGGCAGTAAGACTTTCTACGTATATAATAATGCCCCAATGACCTTGCCGGCAGCGAAAGCAACTACACCTGCTGTAGCTACAAGTCGTGTTCGCGCCGTATATAGTCAGTATGAGTATAATACAGGCATGGTAATGGCTGGATGGAGTAACGGAATGACCAAGACAGATGTGCGTGTTGACAACCGCAGATTCCCTGCATTTACATTTGGCAATTATCTTGGACTTGGCTACGGGACTATCAACGTTTCCAATATGAATAAAATCCACCTTGATGTGTGGACTGAGAACTCTTTTACAGTCGATTTTTATTTGATAGGGACAGGTGAAAGTAGTGTTAATTTATCGCTTACCGGAGGGCAATGGAACAGTTTTGACCTTGCACTTTCTGACTTTACACCGGATAAGTCTGCTGTAAAGGAATTTAAGTTTGCAGGGGCTTCTGTGGCAAATCAAACAATCTTTGTGGATAATGTATATTTCTACGCTGACGCTGATCTTCCGAATCCGGATCCATCTGAGCAGTCGGATACGAATTTTGCGTTGCGCACCAATGGTTCTATAGCATATGGTTCGACAGTATATGGAGAGAATTTCCCTGCAAAATCCATCGACGGAGAAAACGGAACTTTATGGGAGACGATCTATGATACGGATCCGCAAACATTCATGGTTGATTTCGGTCAGCGCCGTATTTTCAATATCGTAAAGATTTATTGGGGCAATCAGTATGCTAGTGAGTTCTATTTGGAGACATCTAATAATGGTACTGATTGGACAGAAGTAAAGCATGTGACGGGTAATACTACTAACCATGCAAATAGTGAGCAGAGTTTTGAATTAGATGCTAATGCGACAGCTCGTTATATCCGCTTCAGAGGAATAGTTCGTGCTAATGGATATGGTTATACCATCAAAGAGTTCAGTACTATTTTAGCGGGCACTCCGGTACTGACGTCCGTGGATATCTCATCGGACAAAGCAATTACTAAAGTTGGAGAATACGCTACACTTACTGTAGCACCGAAAGATCAAAACGAAAGTGCGATTGCTGCAGAGTTATCTTATACAGTATCTCCAGCGGATGCCGGACACGTAACGGAGGGTAAGTATTATCCAAAAAAATATGCCTATGCTACTATTACCGTTACCGCGGAAGCGGGAGGAGAACAAGTTTCTAATAGCGTTCAAGTATGGGGCGTTGTTAGCGACAACTTGGCGCTTAATAATGCTTTAGACGGAGTAGGAACATGGTATAATACAGACACTCCGGCAAAAGCAGTTGATGGTATTGATAACGATGCCCAAAATGTTTGGCAAGGCTCTACAACCAATGGAAATATTAATGATTCTAAGATCTATGATGCATGGTGCGTTATTGATTTGAAGGGAAATTATAATTTGCAACTTATCCGGATTCATTTCGAGGGAGCTTGTTCGGATGCATATAAACTGTATGGTTCTATAAACAATGAGGATTGGACTGAACTATACTCTTATGCGTACCCGTCTCCTGGGGATGGAAATCGTATATACGCTCACACGGATTGGCTTTCAACGGCAGATTTGAATAATGCAGATAATGTACGTTACCTCAAATTTAAATCAACGAGATCAGCAACTCATTGGGGTATGAAAATATATGAGATGGAGGTTTATGGATCAGAGGCTTCAACAACAAAGAGCGTTTCTGCTACGGTTACTCCTGTTGGCTCAGGTAGCGTGACTATTACTGCGGGTGGCGATCCTGTAACGGAAGTTGAGAGTGGAACAGAAGTGACATTTACGGCGACTTCAAATAGTGGCTATGACTTCGTCAACTGGACACAAGGTGGTGTAGAGGTTTCAACGTCTGCGACCTATGTGACGACTATTACAGCCAATACAGCTTTGGTTGCGAACTTTGAGACGCACCGTTCCGAATATTGTAGCACGCTTATTTCGGATGCCGGTCATAGTTCTGAATTGTATGTCTCGATTACCAATCCTTCTGAAAATACCTATAAAATATTGGTTGAGGGAACGAGTTCTCAAAAAATTGAAAGTGCATATAATAACTTCAATTTTGCACTGACACATATTAATGGAGAGTCGGGTACAACTAATCTTCCTGCTGCAAGTTGGACTGTAGATAATTCGGGATATGGAAGTGCATATGTTACTTTTACATCAACAGATTTCCGTGACATTACCTTTGTTAATAAGTATATAACACTAAACAAACAAGGTGGAGAAGGCTTATTAATATTTGACGCGTTCCCCAACGCAGATCTCATCAAGTGGGATGCGACATGTGCTGATAATTTGGCACCGGATTTGGCAAACCCGACAGCAGAATCAATCGGTAGTTCAAAGGTTCGCTTGACGCTCTCTGCAACCGATGATGTGGCGGCTGTTCTAACGTATCACATTAATTATAAACCGACCGGCGATGAAGGTGAGGGAGAAAATGTGGATGTAGTAGGTGCTTCCGGAGAAACCGTACATAAAGTGATTACTGGTCTTACCACAAGTGTTGAATATACCTTTACTGTTACTGTATCGGATGCAAAACCCAATACTTCGGCAGCAAAAGTTTGTACCGCAACCCCGACAATGCCGACTGCTCCTGTTCCAACACGCGACGCAACCTATGTGCGCTCAATTTACTCAGATGCATTCGAATCGGTTATCGTTAGCAACTATGTTAAGAACAGCTATACAGGAATAGAGTATAGTGAGTTGAATATTAACGATGATCATTTCATCCTTTACGATTATTCTACGCAGAAAGAAATTGTATGGGGAGCAGATAATGAGAATTCCGATGCAATGTTAGCAGCAGAGGGATATACATACGGAACGAAGAAGGGTCTTGATGTTCGTGGAATGAACTACATCCACTTCGATGTATATTCTACAACGGCGACGACTTATCCTAACCTGTATGTGCAAAACGTCCGATTCCCCTTCTCGGTAGATGATTCAGGATGGCAAAGTTTTGATATCAATATCTCTAACTTGGATGAGACTGTGGCTCAAAGTATAACGATGTTGAAGTTTAATGATTTCAGAACTCCGAAACCGGATGAGATCGCCATTGACAACGTTTACTTCTATGCGGTGCCGGCGAATATCAGTTTTGGTGATGATGCAATGGATAATACAACTACTATCGAAGCCAACGCCAATAAGTTTGCCAATGTCACCATTAACCGCAACATCCTTGCCGATGACACTTGGTACACGCTGTGCTTGCCGTTTGATATGAGTGCGGAGAAGGTGAATGAGGTATTTGGCGCAAGTACAATCGCTACGCTCGTTAGCTCGGAAGATCGCGGTTCGCTCATCCACCTCAACTTCGATTATGTGGATGCCATAGAGGCTGGTAAGCCTTACCTCATCAAGCCGGGAACGAGCTTCGCAGCAGGGACCACTATCAGCAACGTGACGATAAAGAATGTGGATCCTTCGGCTGAGGGTTACAAAGCGGAGGCTACCCATATGCACTTCCAAGGTACGTTCGATAAGATTATGCTCGAGGGTGCAGACAAACGTTACGTTTCTGCAAATAACGAACTCTATTCGCCGAACCCGAACGGTGGTTCTGCAATCGGTGCTTTCCGTTGCTACTTCACTATTCCTGACGGAAGTTCAGCTTCGGCTCCGGGCAAGCAGGCAAGAATCGTCTTTGGCCCGCAGCAAGCAACGGGTATTGACCTGATCAATGATTCCTCAAAGTCCAATGGCAAATTGCTCATCAATGGTGTGCTTTACATCATCCGTGATGGCAATACGTATAATGCACAAGGCATGCTTGTGGAATGAATTTGACATTTGAAATTTGACATTTGAGATTTAATATAATTTTTTCGAAGAATTTGAAAATTATAGTCGTATGAAAGCAGTATATTTAAATCCCTCAGTAGAGGTTGTAGAACTGAATGTGCAAACAGCCATTCTGCAGTCCGTTAGCGGAATGAATTTGAATGACAAAGGTCAGGATGATGGTTCCCATGCGTCTCAGGCACCGGAGCGTAAGGTCTTTTAATTGACTCAACACAACTTTTAATTAACAATAGTATTAATCAAATTTATTTAACCATGAGAAAATTAACTTTTCTTCTTGCGCTCCTATGCGCAAGCGTGATGGGTTGGGCGGCAACCTACTGCGACTTTGCAACGGGTCATGAGAACAACGCCAATTTTGGAGATGCGAACGGTCGTATTCTCTTGACGTTAGTGCCCACAGCAAACGCTAATGAGTACACATTGACGGTTAAACCGAATTACGCCAATGGTGCTACGAAACAGTTGGATTATCTGTATGTGATTGCAGGTGGAAACTCTCCTTATCCCGCTGAGGCAGGTGCAGACGAGGGTGGTACAGGTTATGATGAACTGTCCGTAACATTCACCAATTCGAATGCTACCACTTCGTTTACCATCCAATGGAGTAATCCGGATTGGGGTGGTCGTTGGCAATGTACGCTGACAGATGTAGCATTGAGTGAGCTTACATCATGTAGCGGTGGTGGTGATCCTGATCCTGATCCTGATCCGGACCCCGATCCAGATCCAACACCGGCATCTAATCCTTATTGCGATTTCGCGACAGGTCATGAGAACAATCCTAATTTCGGAGATGCGAATGGTCGTATCCTTTTGTCGCTTGAGCCGACAGGTAATACCAATGAGTATAAGTTGACTCTCAAGCCGAATTATGACAACGGAGCAACCAAGAAATTGGATTATATGTATGTTATTGCCGGTGGTAATTCTCCTTATCCCGCAGAGGCTGGTATAGATGAAAGCGGTATAGGTTATGATGAATTAGCCGTAACGTTCACTAACTCGAATGCTACCGCTTCGTTTATGATCCAATGGAGTAATCCGGATTGGGGCGGTCGTTGGCAGTGTTCACTGACAGATGTAGATTTTAGCAAACTTGCTCCGTGTTCTGCTCCTGCAATTGCTTCTGAGTATTGCGGTCAAGAAATGAGTAGTGGTAATAAACTGGCTAAGTTCACATGGGAGACGACAGCAGAAGGTAATGTCAATATTACTATCTCTGAGGCACTTGGCGGAGCATCTAATGCTTCCTATTTCCGCGGAAATGGTATTACAGACACTAAGATTACAATCGGTGAAGGACGTGATCCTATAACCACATACTTTACCCACCCGGGTAATATCCAAGGTCAGCAGACACTGACTCTTACTTTGACCGATCCGGCAAACGCTCCAGAACCGGGCACGAAGATTTATGTTGAGAATCAGATTATTGAATATGCTACCAGTAAAGATGGTAACGCATGGCCTACACTCTCTTTTGTTTATACTTACGGCGGTGTTTGTGCAGAAGAAAAAGTATTGACGGAGATTAGTCTGACGGCATCCAGCACGTTTGCATTGGTTGGCGAAGGTGTTACTCTGACTGCTCAAGGTCTCGACCAAATGGGAATGCCGATTGATGCAGAAATCTCATACGAGGTTAGTCCTGCAGCCGCAGGTAACTTTGCAGGCAATGTATTTACGTTTGCTAAAACAGGTGCTGCTACTATCACTGCTAAGTCCGGCGCGGTTGAGAAGAGTATTACGTTGTACGGTGTTCCGAGTGCTAACTTGGCGTTGAACAAGACTGCTAAGGGTGGTTACTATGACAACAACCCGGGCGAAAGTTTTGACAAAGCTAATGACGGTAATAATAATACTGCTTGGGTAACATACGCAGACCAACCAGCTTCGAAAGAATGGTGGTATGTAGATTTGGGTGATACCTATTCATTGACCGCTGTTGATGTAGTTTGGGGTGATCCGTCCTCGACTAGTTACAAAATATTTGCACGTATGGACGCTCCTACCGAGGAACAAGAAGCAGATGATGCTGCATGGGAAGAGATTGCTTCTGTAGCCGGTATCGGTATCAATAGCGAGCAGTTTAATGAAGTAAGCGTCAACGCACGTTATGTACGTGTTCACTCTCTGACTAAATCGGCTAACTTCCTTCGTTTGAAAGAGGTTCGCGTATTCGGAACAGAGTACGTGCCTGTAGCGGATACCGAGAAGCCGGTAATGACAAGCGCAAGTCTCGAAAGTAGTTCATACAACGAGGCTGTTGTAAATGTCGCAGCTACCGATAATGTGGGTATCTATCGTTACCATGTAGTTGATGCACTCAATGGTATAGATGCTAACTTTGCTGAAAGCGAGGGCAAGATTACCGTTAATAATTTGACGCATGGTACAGAATATCATTTCACTATTACTGCCAAAGACGCTGCCGGCAATGAGTCCGACAACAACAAAGTAGTAAATGTAACCACTCCGTTTGACGGTTCGGTTAACTTGGCATTGAATCAACCATGTGAGGGCGGCTATTATGACAATAATCCTGCTGAAAGTGCAGACAAAGCTAATGATGGTAATAATGGTACTTCTTGGGTAACTTATGGTGATCATGCTGCGGCTTTGGATTGGTGGGTTGTTGACCTTGGTAAGGTATATAACTTATCTAATATTACTGCTCTTTGGGCTAATGATGCGTACGCTACTCAATATATGTTGCAGGCACGCGTAGAGGCTCCGACAGCAGCAGACAAAGCAAATGATGAAGCATGGGTAACATTGGCAAATGTATCGGGTGTAACGGCCGGTGAAGAGCGCTCAACGGATGTAAGCGGTGTCGGCCGTTATGTACGTTTCCGCGCAACTGCACACACCGGTTTCTTCCGTCTGCGTGAGTTCCGCGTATATGCATCGGGAGTAGCAACGGTAGATACCGAGAAACCGGTAATGACGAGCGCAAGTTTGGTAAGTAATACCGATGTACAGGCAGTTATTGCTGTGGCTGCTACAGACAACCAAGGTATTGCTAACTACCACGTAGTAGATGCAGGCAATAGTATCGATGGTCATTTTGCACCGGCTGAAGGTCAGATTACGGTAACCGGTTTGACCGGAGGTACGAACTATACACTGGTTATTACCGCCGTTGACTTCTTTGACAACGAGTCCGAAAACAGCAAGTCCGTTGAGGTTACTACTACCGCTCACTATACTGAGCCGCAGGCTGCTTGTCCTGCTCCTACTTGGGATGCAGAACTTGTAAAAGCAATGTACTCGCCGACCTATAATGCTAACTATAACCATGAAGATTGGGGTAGCGGTACTGTAGCTACTGAAGATGAGTTCGGCCGTAAGTATGTTACTAATGGTAATGGCTATTTTGGCGCAAGCGGTTTCAGTCTCAACTGCCTCTTGATGGAAAAACTGCACTACGATATTTGGATTGAGAATGACGCTACCGTTCGTTTCGTTCCTATTTGGGGCGGTGCAGAGCAAGGTATAACCAAGAGTCTGGTAGGTCAACAGTGGAACAGCATTGACATCAATCTGTCTGAATATACAGGTATTACCAACTGGGGCAATATCTATCAAATGAAGATAGATCAAGCTTCAAACCTTACTTTCTGGGTGGCTAATGCTTACTTCTATCGCGAGGCTGCTTACGTGGATACCGAGGCTCCGACCAACGCCAGCGCAAGCAAGGTAGCTGAAGGTTTCCACTCTGTTAGCATTTCAGCTCAGGCAGATGATAACAGCGGTGCTGTCAGCTTCAAGATCATGAACGGAGAAGAGCAAGTCGCAACCGGTGCCGCCGCTGCAGGTGTAGCAACGACAATCGTTGTCAACAACTTGGCTTCGGGTACGAACTATAACTTCAATGTGATTGCATACGACGAGGCAGGCAATGAGGCGGCTCCTGTAGCTGTAGCTGCGGCTACCAAGGCTCTGCCGGCACCGGCTCCAGCTCCGGATCTCAACGGAAAGAAAGTTGTAAACGTATTCTCCGATGCTATGGAAGGCAGTAAAACGATTCATTCCGGCGGTTGGGGAGAAACGACTCAGGTAGAGTGGATGGACATCGTACCGGGCGATAAAGTATTCTATGCACGCAATTTCAACTACGCAGGCTGGCACAGCTGGGGTGCTGATATTGATGCTACCGGTATGACCTACCTCCACGTAGATGTTTATTCGCTCGGCATGACCCAAGTGAGCGTTACGCCGATTAGCGAGGGTCACGAAGGTGTCGCAAATATCACTTTGACGCCGAATGCATGGACGAGTGCTGACATCGCGTTGAGCGAATACGCAGCTAACAATATCGATTGGAGCGCTATCTTCCAATTCAAGTTCATGAACCCGGTTGACGGCAACGAGTTGTTAATTGACAACGTTTACTTCTATCGTCCTGCGGACTATACCCGCAATGTAACAGACGGTAACTATGGTACGATCTGTCTGCCGCAAGCAGGTGAGATAGTAGGCGCAACGCTGTATGAGATTGCAGACTATGCAAACGGTATGATCTATGTGGACGAGGTTGAAGGCGGTGTGATGGAAGCAGGTAAACCGTACATCTTCCAAGCAACAAGCGATAAGCTGAACGTTTATTACACCTCTGCAGCTGTTGCTGAAACCGCAGGTGAGAATAACGGTCTCCACGGATTCTATAATCTGGAGAATGAGAATGCTACATTACCTTTGGCAGGTGATGCATCATTAGGCAACTATATCCTCTACCAGAACCAATACTGGTTGGTAAGCGGTCGTGCTGCATACATCAATAACTACCGTGCGTACATTCGCGTTGATGAGATCAGCTATGTTGCTCCGGCTCCGGGTCGTCGTCGCGTAGCGATGAACGTCAACGGTGAGCAGACTGCTACCGGTATCAACGAATTGAACGCAACTGAGGCTCCGGTTAAGATGATCATGGACGGTCAACTCTACATCCTCCGTGGAGAGAAGTTGTACAATGCAAACGGACAAATCGTTAAATAATTAATGAGATTATGAAAAAGAATTATATGCAACCCTGTGTTGAAGCAGCACAATTGCAACTGAACTCGATGGTATTAGCCGGAAGTTCTGGCACCGGAATCGGCGGTGGTGACAATACCGGTAACATTCCGGGTGGCGGTACTGATCCTATTCCCGGCGATTAATAGATCGTCCGTAATCCAAACAAAAAGCCTTTCCGATGGAGAGGCTTTTTGTTTGGGAAGGGATGGTATGCAGGGGCAGAGGACGGAGATACGGTAATGATTATGGAATATATAAGGAATCACTAAGGTTTTGGCGCTATAAGTAAATAAAAAAATGCACTGGCGATATTGGCGATATTGGCGATATCGCCCAAAACGTCAATATCGCCATGCAAATTTTATAGTGTCGGGTAGTACTTTTGACGTACTTTTTTTTATGTGCAATAATTGGTAAGTGCTTGAAAATGAGATGAGGAATGCGTACTTTTTTGTGCAAAGGCGTACTTTTGTGCTACGTGGCGTGCGCAAAGTATTGCGTATGTGCGAAAAAAGCAGTACCTTTGCAGCGTTTTTAACGTAGTTAACAAACCACATAACAAACAATCACATTAACAAAAAATTTAATACTATGAGAAAGATTTTCTTTTTAATCGTGCTTTTGAGTGCTGCGATGACGATAAGCGCCAAGCAGTATTGTCAGGAATCGATGGTGAATGGCGAAAACTCGATCCTGTTGTCCTGTGAGCAATTCGGAACGAATTACCGTTTGACGATTGAGGGCGAGAACCTGCAGGGTTTCGGAGGTTCGTTCTGTACCATCAACGAGAAGCAGAATGTCGCTTTGTCCGACTATGCTTCGGTGAGTTCGGACAACAAGATGATCATCGTCAACTTGATTTCCACTTCGGTTCCGGTATTCTACACCCCGCTGTATGTGCTGATGCCGGGTGAAGTGTCTTATGGTTTCCCGACCGATGTGGAGTGGGGTAAGTGTTCGCAAGATCAGACGAAGTACACCATTACGGTAACCCAACCGGCAGCCGGTGGTACGATCGCAGCCGACATGACGGAGGCGGAGTATGGTATGGTGGTTACGCTGACCGCTACTCCGGCAGAGGGTAAGAAGTTGGACGCCTGGGATGTGAAGGATGCTTCCCAAAACCCGATCGGTGTCAGCAAAGCCGGTACGTTCGTGATGCCGCAGAGCAATGTGACCGTTACCGCCACGTTCAAAAACAAAGAGGATCTGGTGCCGGCTACTTGGAACGGTACGGACGAGATCGAGTGCAAGGAAACGAAATACCCGGTGTCATGGAGTATCACCCGCAATGCAGATGCTACGCTCACGTTCAAAGTGGTCGTGACGGGTACGGTGCCGGGCTTTGTGCCGGAAATAAATATCAAAGATGCCTATCCTTCGATGGAAGCTATGGACGGTTATTGGGCATATAGCACCGAGGATACCTATGAGGACGGCGATGAGGTGGTTGGTTTCTTCTGGTTGAAATTCGAAGCAGGTGTGAAGCGTATCGATTGGACGGGTTACACCGTTGGTGCATCGAACGAACCGACGCCTGCGGCTATCGATGTGATCAGCCAAGAGCCAAAAGCCAAGAGCGAAAAGCGGATAGAGAACGGTCTGCTCATCATTATCAAGAACGGTGCGCGCTATAACGCAGCCGGACAAGCGGTTAAATAAAACTTCTAAATTTATATACAATGAAACGAATCTGTTTGCTATCCGTGATGGCGATGCTGGCGCTGGGAATGTGGGCGCAGAGTATCACCGTGACGGGTGTAGTGATGGCTCAAGACGAGCCGGATCCGGTGATCGGTGCGAACGTGATGATTAAGGGCACCACGGTGGGAACGATCACGGATTTTGATGGTAACTTCGAATTACAAGCGAATGTGGGCGATGTGCTGCAGGTTAGCTTCATGGGGTACAAGTCCATTGAGGTGAAGATTGCCAACGCCGGTCCGCTGAACGTGACCCTTGTTCCCGACAACGTGCAGTTGCAAGAGGTTGTCGCTATCGGTTACGGTGTGATGAAGAAGAGCGACTTGACGGGTGCTGTTACTTCGGTGAAAGCTGATCAGTTGACCAAGACTCCTGCGGCCGGTTTGGACCAAGCTCTGCAGGGTCGTGCAGCCGGTGTGACGGTGAACAGCGACAACGGTACGCCGGGTGCAGCTGCTAAGATCCGTATTCGTGGTATCGGTTCGGCATTGGGTGGTAACGACCCGCTTTATGTAGTCGATGGAGTGATCACCAGTGATATCTCCTTCCTTGCTCCGAACGATATTCAGTCGATGGAGATTTTGAAAGACGCTTCCGCTACCGCTATCTACGGTAGCCGTGGTGCGAACGGTGTGATCCTTATCACCACCAAGTCGGGTGGAGAAGGCAAGGCGAACGTATCGTTCGATGCTTATTGGGGATTCCAGAACCGCTGGCGTAAGTTGGACCTCATGGACGCGCACACGATGGCGGAGACCAAGCTTGCTGTGGATGCCATGAAGAACGGTGCGGACGCATTGGATATCTATTACAATAGAGGTTTTAACGAGTGGATGGCCGCTTATAACACGGGAAACAACCCCTACTATCCGACCGTGATGACCCAGAAGTATCCGGACGGATTGGATTACTCGGCTATTAACACCGATTGGCAGGATGAGGTATTCCGCAAGAATGCGTTTATTCATAACTACAACCTGTCGGTGGATGGCGGTAATGACAAAGGCCATTACAGTTTCTCCGCTTCGTATTTCGGACAGGATGGTACGCTGAAGGGTTCGGATTATAAACGTCTTACGTTGCGTTTGAATTCCGATTATGAGATTCGCAAATGGTTGAAGATCGGTGAGCACTTGAGTTTCATGACCAACTGGACCACCAATGATGCATCGAACAACAATGCCAATGCCGGTGTGCTCAGTCAATCCTTGCGTATGGCACCGTGGGATCCGACCCATTATCCGGAGGGTAGTGTGAACAAGCTCGGTGAAGACCTGAGCGGAATTGTATCGGCTTCTTCGAACTTCAAAAACGTGTATAACCCATTCTCTATTCTGGAGGAGAATTTCCCGAGCAAGACGGCTAACCGTTGGGTAGGTGATATCTTCTTGGAGATTACCCCGATCAAGGGTCTCAAGCTCCGTTCTTCGTTGAGTTTGGATAACAGTCTCAACCGTGAGCGTGGTTACGGTAACGCCTACGCGCATAGTAACTATGACAAGCGTGAGAAGAACTATGTAAGCAGTTCTATCAAGCGTTACAACACGCTGTTGGAGGAGACGACATTGACTTATGCCAATGAAATCGGAAAGCATAACTTCAGCATCATGGCCGGTCAGACCTGGTCGGAGTATAACTACTACACGATGGGTGGTGCCGGTGCATCGATCTTGAACCCTGTAGCAGAGAACTGGTATCTGAAGAAAGCGACCGAAGATATCACGCCGGCTTCCGACGATGTGGATCGTCAGCGTCGTTTGTCTTTCCTCGCTCGTGCGTTCTATAGTTATGACAGCCGTTATATGATCACCGCCAACTTCCGTGCGGATGGTTCGAGTAAGTTCAAAAAGAACCCATGGGGTTTCTTCCCCTCTGTAGCCTTGGCTTGGCGTTTGAGCGAAGAGCCGTTCTTGAAAGACAAAGATCTGGTATGGCTTGACAACTTGAAAGTACGTGCCGGTTGGGGTCGCGTAGGTAACGACGGTGTGAACGAGAATGATTTCGTATTGAAGATAGAAGACGGCACCTATTTCTCCAGTTATGTATTAGGTAATCCTGCTGTCAATGTGAAGGGTGCAACCATCACTACCTATGTCAATCAGGACGGTCGCTGGGAGACTAACGAACAATGGGATGCCGGTATCGACTTCAGTTTCTGGAACGGTAAGTTAAGCGGTTCGGTGGATTACTTCCTCCGTGATACCAAGGATGCTTTGCTCTACGTGCCGGCACCTGCCCATGCGGGTTCGCAATTCCCGATGGTGGAGAACGTAGGTGTTATTCGCAACCAAGGTGTCGAGTTGGTGCTCAACCATGAGAATAAAGTGGGTCCGGTTCATTACAATATCGGCGGTAACTTCTCTTGGATCAAGAATGAGTTGACCAAGCTGAACGGTGGTTCGCCTCGTTATGAGGATCGCGTGATCATCAATGAAGGTTTGCCTTTGCGTGCTTTCTGGGGATACGAATATGAAGGTGTTTATACCTCGGATGAAGAGGCATTGCAGCACCTCTATGCCTATGATGCTTCGACGATCGGTGTGCATGCCGGTGACGCGAAGTATAAAGATATCAGCGGACCGAACGGCGTTCCGGACGGTAAGATTGATGACAATGATAAGACGATGATCGGTAATCAATTCCCCGCGTTCACTTATGGTTTGAACTTAGGCGCGGACTTCTACGGCGTGGATGTTCAGATCTTCTTCCAAGGTGTGGCAGACGTAGATGTATATAACGCATTGCGTCACGTGACCGAAGGAGCAGGCGATGAGATGACCCTCTCTAAAACTATGAGCAATGTATGGATCGGTTATACCGACCTGGTACGTGATGCATTGCAGAGCAAAGGTGTCAACTGGATGAACCTGGAGAACCGTTCTGCTAACGCGCTGCCGAATCCGGTAGGTGCTCCGAGCAATAACGAGACCTCATCCCGCTTCGTGGAAGACGCTTCGTATTTCCGTCTGAAGAACCTGCAAATCGGTTATACGATACCGAAACAATATACGGAGAAGGCGCATATCCAGCGTGCCCGTGTATATGTGAGCGGTAGCAACCTGCTGACCTTTACCAAGTACTCCGGTTTCGATCCGGAAGTAGGTAGCGGTGTGGACTACGGAAACTATCCGCAGAGCCGTACGTGGACTTTTGGTGTTAACCTTAATTTCTAATGATGGAAAGGAGAATGATTATGAAAAGTGTATTGAAAAAAATAGCTTTGTTTCTGGTTCCTTGTTCCTTGCTGTTAACCGGTTGCGAGGATTATCTGACGGCTCCGAATCCGGCAACGGATAAGGCAGAGGATTTCCTTGCCAGTGGTCAGGCATGTATCAATAATGTCAATTCCGACTATGTGCCTCTCCAATGGGAGTATGCGACAACATACTGCTCGGAGTGGTTCATCGGCGATATCGTCAGTGACGATGCGCTGAAAGGCGGACAGAACCTCAACGATATGTCCAACTCCTACGACATGGAGAACTGGAAAACGATTTCCAATAACGACATGCTCAACGATATCTATCGTGCCAATTTCTTAGGTATCGGTCGTTGTAACCTGTCGTTACGGTATATCGCGAATGTAGCTCCCGACTCGGTCATGACCGAGAGCGTGAAAAATCGTCTGTTGGGCGAAGCACATTTCTTGCGTGCGATGTATTACTTCCGTTTGCTCCGTATCTTCGGCGGTGTGCCTCTTACTTTGGATGTGATTGATGGCACAGACGGTTGGAAGTTAGAGCGCGCTTCGGTGGATGAGGTATATAAAGCCATCATCGCTGATCTGGAAGCCGCTAATGCCACGCTGTGGGTTCGCTCCCAATATCCGGCAGAGGACTTGGGTAGAGCTACCAAGGGCGCAGCGCAAGCAATGTTGCTCAAAACATACCTCTATATGGCAGGTGACTATTGGAACAAGCAAGTAAGTATGAGTTCCGCAGATTGCTATAAGTTAGCCAAGGCATGGGGCGACAGTATCATCGCTTCCGGTGAATATAGCCTGGAGACCAATTATGCGAACTTGTTCTCATTAGCCGGAGAGAATGGACCGGAGTCGGTATTCGAAGTGCAGTATATGGAAGAAGAGACCTCGGACTACGGCGCAGATGCCGGTGGTTTCGGTGCTACGCGTGGTACGTTCTCTGTCATCCTTACCCGTTCCCGTTCATCCTTGTTAGGCGGCGGTTGGGGATTCAACAAGCCGACCCAGAACCTGTATGACGAGTACGAACCGGGCGATGCACGTCGTGATGCGACCATCCTGAACCCGCACGACACATTGATAGAGAACCCCAATGAGGAGATCTACTTGGGTTGCCGTTATGTGAGCCGCAAGCGTTCGTTGTACCTCAACGAGAGCGGTACGTCGTATGAGAAGTTAGGTCACGCTACCCGTGGAGAAATCAACAACACGATTATCCGTTATGCTGACGTGCTGCTGATGCACGCGGAAGCTTGTATCGGTGCCGGACAAGGCGATGCGCAAGCAGACTTGAACCAAGTACGTACGGCACGTGGCATGGCATCCTATCCGGGTTATTCGTTCACAGTGAACGGCACTACGATCGATGCACCGACTTTGTTGCAGGCTGTTCGTCACGAGCGTCGTGTTGAACTGGCTATGGAAGGTCATCGCTGGTTCGATATCGTTCGCTGGAACGGATTGGACGGTCAGGGCGTGAAGAAACATATGGACGCCTACAAGGCTACCGAGACGAAGAAAGCACAAGACCAGATGGCCGCTTTCGTAGAGGGCAAACATGAGATTTTCCCGATTCCGTCCAAACAACGTGAACTGAATCCTGCATTAACGCAGAATCCGCAATATAACTAAATACAAACTTAATCGTTTGTGATTAATCAATTTTTTTACTAACAATCAAAACAAAACAAATCATGAAAAAATTATTTGCAGTAGCGCTTGCAGCGCTGACATTGGTTGGTTTTTCTGCTTGCAAGAAGGAAAAAAATGATCCCGAAGCTTACAAGCTGAACCAAACTCAAGTTTCTATCGAGGAGGGTGCAACCTTCCAATTCACCATCACTCCGGCAGCGACCGCAGTATGGTCTTCTAACAAGGCAGAGGTGGCTACTGTTGACCAGAACGGTCTCGTAACCGCTGTTAAGGCAGGTAACGCTATTATTACCGCTAAGGTAGCTGATGTAGAACTTTCTGCAATGGTAACCGTAACCGCTAAGGGTGGTCAAGGTGGTGATGATCCGGAGATTGATCCGTCTCTGCCGGCTTCTTTGAAAGGTAGCGAGTACTATCTGATCCAATTGGATGAAACGACTGCAGCTAAACTGCAAGGCCGTATCAAAGCAGACTTGCGTGTAGATGACAATAGTTCGTTCCTCTATGTATGGGACCAAACCTATGTTGCAGGTGAGGCAAGCGGTATGAACTTCTACGGTGAGGCAGAAGGATGGCCTTCACTCCAAGTATCTACTATAGGTTGGTCCGGTATGGGTATCAATGTACAGGCAGGTAAGTTCGATCAACTGAACGCTATGGCTGCTATCATGGCTAATCCGGCTGAATATGTACTCCACATTGCTATGAAGTCAACGGACAATGCAACTCACCTGCTTGAGTTGGATGGTACCACCGGTAAAGGTAAAGTAGCTATCGGTGAAACAGACTTCAATGACAATGGAGTAATCACAAAGGCTGTTGCGAACTTCACACGTAACGGTTCATGGGGTGAGATTGAGATCCCGATGACGACCTTCACACAGCAAGGTTTGGTATATGGCAGCAATAATGCAAATGCGCTGAACGTATTGGTATTCCTCAGTGGTGGAGTTTCCGGTACTTCGCTGCAATATGATGCATGCTTCATCTACAAGAAATAATCTTTCTTGCTTTTGCCTGACGGGGCTTGGTTGCCCCGTCAGGTTCTAACTGTATAACAAAATAATAGTTCGTTCTATGAGAAAATACACCGTATTCTTTTTCGCTTTATTGGCATTGTGTTTCCATTCTTGTAAAGAGAAGAATGCCGTACAGTCCACTATTCAAGTCAGTCCGAATATGGCCTTTATGACCGTAGGGGAGATATTGCAACTGACAGCCAAACCATCTGCCGGTGTGCAATGGAGCAGTTCTGATACTGCCGTAGCAAAGGTAGCAGGAGGCTTTGTCGAAGCCATCAATGACGGACATGTTGTGATTACGGCCAGTACGAAAGATGCTTCCGGTACGGCGGATATCTATATTACGCAAGAGGGTGGAGAGTATCAAGGAGAGTATGAATTGGTATGGGCAGAGGAGTTTGACGGAACCACGCTGAATAGCGAATATTGGAATATCGAACAAGGCGGTGGTGGCTGGGGAAATCAGGAGAAACAGTATTACACCGATCGTGCGGAGAATATACGTGTTAAAAACGGATGTCTGGAGATAGAGGCGCGCAAAGAGCAGTACGGCAATAATGAATATACCTCTGCGCGTATCAATACCAAGAAAAAGAAGGATTTTGCGTACGGCAAGTTTGAAGCTCGCATCAAGTTCCCCAAAGGTGGCGGAACATGGCCTGCATTCTGGATGTTAGGTTACGGTAGCTGGCCTACGTGCGGAGAGATAGATATTGTGGAGCATGTCGGTAATAATCCGTACATGGCATCACATGCGGTACATACGCGTCAGAAGAACGGAACGAAAGGAAACAACTGGTCCAGTCGTCAGAACATGGCGAATATGGAAGAAGAATGGCATGTGTTTGGTGTAGAGTGGTTGAAGACCTATCTGTTGGGTTGTGATGCGCTTCGTTTTTATGTGGACGACCAAGTTGGCGGAGTTGTTTATTCTTCCCAAAATTCCACTTTCGAAGATTGGCCGTTTACGCAAGACCGTCCCGAGTTTATTATACTGAACTTGGCTTTAGGCGGAACGATGGGTGGCGCTATCAATGATAATGCGTTCAATAATCCGGTCATCATGTATGTCGATTGGGTACATGTATATCAAAAAGTAATGAAATAAAATGCGCAAACCGTTCTTTCCTATATCCATTCTGGGCTTATTGGCTATCGTGCTCTTTGCTTGCAAAGAACCGAACAAACCGGGCGTCCTGACCATCCAACCGAAGACCTTGGAGATGGTGGTAGGGGATATGCAACGCTTGTCGCTTGTGTGGAACGACCAAGCGGTGGAGGCTAATGCGGCTCAATGGAGCAGTTCGGATGCTTCGATAGCTTTTGTGTCGGGCGGAATCGTGGAGGCTTTGCAAGCAGGCGGAGCGGTGGTTAAGGCGACGTATCAGTCCACCACAGCAGAGTGTTTCGTCATTGTGAACGGCGAACCCGAGCAACCTCAGGAAGATCTTTCCAAATCGGTTAAATATCTGCCAAAGAGCGGCAAACGGGGGGTGGGCTATAGTTTTGCTTCTTTCCCGCAGGAAGATGTGGAGGCCTTGTCGCCTTTTATCAGTTGGTGCTATAACTGGGGCACACAGCCTTCTTCTGCCACGATATCCAATTTGTTGGATGAACATCAGATAGACTTCATCCCTATGGCTTGGAACGGGACGAACGAAGCGCAGATACGGGCATACAAGCAGAGCCATCCGCAATGTGCGTTTATCCTGGCTTTCAATGAACCGAATCTGACCGACCAAGCGAACATGACTCCGCAGCAGGCGGCAGACAAATGGCCTGCGTTGAAAACCTTGGCAAATGAATTGAACCTGAAGATCGTGTCTCCCGCTATGAACTACGGTACGCTGGCAGGATATAGCGATCCCGTCAAATGGTTGGATGAGTTCTTTGCGTTGGTTCCTAAATCCGACGTGTGCGCGATAGCCCTGCATTGCTATATGGGTTCTGCCGGCGCGATGTACGGGTATATCCATCGATTCGACAAATACGACTTGCCTGTCTGGATGACCGAGTTCTGCTCATGGGATAAACCGGCACCAAGTAGTGTGGAGGCGCAGATCGATTATATGAACGAGGCGGTGGTGATGCTGGAGTCGGATCCGAAGGTAGCGCGTTATGCGTGGTTCATACCTCGTGGAAGTGGACCGGTAGATAGTTATCCCTACATGCAGCTACTCAGCAAAAAAGATATCGGTGCGCTCTCTCCGCAAGGAGAAGTGTATGCAGGTCTCACTTCGTTTGACCGTACAACATGGTTGCCGTCCGATACACCGATTCTACCGAATACCTATTGTGACTGTTCGGCAGCAGAGACGATACGAAACGGCAGTTTTGCGACTGCCCCTCATCTGCGACCTACAACGGATAACGCAGGTGTGCTGATGATGACCACGTTTACGAACGGGCAATGGGTGGAGTATCAGATAGATGCTGTGAACGCTATTCAGAAGATGGTGATTCGCTATCAAGGGGTAGTGGGTTCTTCACTTACCGTAATGGTGGATGGGACGCAAGCCGCACAGACGCAACTGGCGTGGAACGAAGGCAAATGGGCAGAACAAGAGTTCGCTATCTCCATTCCACAAGGTCATCATACAGTACGGTTGGTATCCGGCGGAAATATTACGTTTAATTGGTTCAAATTGCAATAACCATGAAGAAACTATTTACTCTTTTTGCAGCGTGCATGGCAATGACGGCTTTGGCACAAAATTATCAACTCGTGTGGAACGAGGACTTTACGGATGCAGCCTTGGATAACCAGGTGTGGAACATCGAAGTGAATGCGGACGGTGGCGGCAATAACGAATTGCAGTATTATTGCGAGAAAGGTGTTTCGCTGGGCGTAGAGCCGACGACGGGTAAGAAATGTCTGATCCTGACAGCCAACAAAGAGTCGGCAGGTGGTCAGGATTGTACCTCCGGACGTGTGAATACGAAAAACAAGATGTATTACACCTTCGGAAAGATCGAAGCACGTATCAAGTTCCCGAAAACGGCGAACGGTCTATGGCCGGCATTCTGGCAGATGGGGAATAACTTCGACCAAGTAGGTTGGCCTAAATGCGGTGAGACGGACATCATCGAGATGGGGCATCAGAACGCGTTCAGCAAGGGTACGCAGGAGCGTTATTTCAACGGAGCCATGCACGTGGGACGCAGATGGGATGCGGTATGGAGCGATGCGCAGTCGGCTACGTGGGACTATTCGCTGCAAGATACTTTCCATATTCTGACGATGATCTGGACGCCGACGTCCATCGATATGTATATGGATAAAGAGTCACATCCGGAGAATGGTGCTTATTTTCATGCGGATTTGGAGCCCAACGACGATGCGGACTATAACCGTCAACTGGTATTCGGCAAACCGAACTTCATCATTGCCAACCTCGCTGTCGGCGGTAACTTCCCGGGTATCTATAACATCAACGGCATCACTGCTTTGGCTGCCGGACCTCGCTCGATGTATATCGATTGGATACGTATCTACCAGCGTGGCGATGCGAATGAGTCCTTCGTCTGCCCCACGGCATCTGATCCTATTGAACCCGAAGTGGCGCAAGGAGTGGAAAGAATTCAGAATTCAGAATTTAGAATTCAGAAAGTACTGCGTGACGGACAGATTCTTATCCAACGCGAAGGCGAAGTCTATAATATAATGGGAACGAAGTTATGAAAAAAATCTTTGCTCTTTTATCTTTGAGCGCAGCGGTCTTTTATCTAAGCGCTTGTTCTTGCTCCAAGAGCGAGTACAAACTGGTCTGGTCCGATGAGTTTGACGGCGAGACGCTGAATGCGGCTTATTGGAACGTGGAGGACAATGCACGTGGAGGCGGTAATGCCGAGTTGCAGTACTATGCCCCGAAGAACGTCACCATCGAGCGTCATCCGGTGACAGGGGAGTCCTGTCTGGTGCTGAATGCGCAACGCGAAGACTACGGAAACCGTCCGTGTACTTCTGCGCGCCTCAATACGCAGGATAAGGTGACGGTGGAGTATGGAAAAGTGGAAGCTCGTATCGCTTTCCCTTATACCGCAGACGGTCTTTGGCCGGCATTCTGGATGCTCGGTAATAACCTTGCTACCAATTTAGGCGACAACGACGACATCGATGCGCAGGTGGCGCAGTTGGAGAAAGAGAACCGTGTCGTTTGGCCCAAGTGCGGGGAGATAGACATCTGCGAGATGGGGCACCATAGCGGTATCGAAGCCGGTACGCAGGATCGTTTCTTCAATGGTGCCTGCCACTGGGGCGAATCGTTTAATAACGGTGCCTATCCCAATTTCGGACAGTTCTGCACGGCTGACTACCCGGTACAAGGCGATTTTCACGTCTTCACACTCGAGTGGACCGCCGACACCATTGCCATGTATCTGGATAAAGACGTGTATCCTGACGTAGCGCCGTATTTCCAACTCTCGTTGCGAAACAAAGAGGTGAATGAACCGGGACATTATTTCAACCACCCCTTCTATCTGGTGTTAAACCTCTCTGTAGGCGGGTTCTTCCCCGATATGCCGGCGGCAGAGAAATATCCGGAACTCATCACGGCGGATGATCCTTCCTTCCAACGCGTCACGGCTTTACCCGCAGATGGCACTCCTGTTAAAATGTACATAGATTATATACGAGTATATGAAACTAAGCATTAAAGAAAAATTAGGCTACAGCCTGGGTGATACCGCGTCCCATTTTGTGTGGGACTTGGTCAATTTTTGGTTGATTTTCTATTACACGGATGTGTTGGGTATCTCTGCCGGTTGGGCAGCGACCATCGCTATCTTGGGTACGATCATGGATGCCGTCATGGATCCGATCGTAGGTATCTGGGCTGACCGTACCAACAGTCGTTGGGGTAAGTTCCGTCCGTTCTTACTGTTCGGATGCGTGCCGTTTGCGTTATTCGCTTTCTTGGCGTTCTTCGGTCCGGATCTGCAGGGCAATGCGCTCATCGGTTATATCCTGCCGATGTTCATCGGTCTGCGTATCGTGTATGCGATCGTCAACATTCCGTATTCCTCTTTGGGAGCGGTCATGACGGATGACTCTATCGAGCGTGCCGGATTGAATTCCTATCGTTTTGTGGCAGCGAACATCGGTCAACTCATCGTGTCGGGTTTTGCCCTCTATATCGTGTATTATCTCGGTTCGCACGCGACGGGAATGGACTATTCCGTCATGATGGATGATGAGGCGCGTAAGCAGTTCATGGAAGAGACGGTGGAGCATGCAGCCTTGGTACGCTCGTCCTATATCATCGGTTTCCGCTATCTGGTGGGTATCTTCGGATGCATCGGCGTTGTGCTTTTCTTGATTGCTTTCGCTACTACCAAGGAACGCGTGGCACCGCCTAAACGGCAAGAAACCGACCTCAAACATGACTTCAAGTATCTGTTCAAGAATCGTCCTTGGGTCGTGCTGATGGTGGTTGGTATCGTGTCCTTCATCATGTTCGCCATCCAGAATATTTCGGCTACGTATTACTTCAAGTACTTCCTCGATGCGGAGTCGAAGAGTCAGATATTTAATATCCTCGGTACCGTTGCTTTGATCATCGCTATCCCGATGACCAAACCGCTTGTCAAGAAGTTCGGTGCCAAGCAGCTCTATATCGTTTGCTCGATCCTGTCGGGTTTGTTCTTCTGCCTGCTCTTCTTCGCCGGTAAGAACTTCGTACTGATCAATGTATTCAACTGCTTGGGTAAGATCTCTTACGCACCGGCGATATCGCTCTTATGGACGATGCTGGCGGACGCTGCGGATTATGGAGAGTGGAAATTCAACCGCCGTACGACCGGTCTCTGTCTCTCCGCTGCCGTGTTTGCGCAGAAGATAGGATGGTCCATCGGAGCGGCGTTGTTCGGTGTAATCATGAGTAAGATTCATTTTGACGGTGGAGTGGACATCGCTGTCACACAAGCGAACCCGGAGATCATGAATACCATTCATTGGATGTTCGGTATCGTACCGGGTGTGCTCTATGCTTCGTGTGCCATCTTCCTGGTGTTCTATAACTTGGATAACAAGACCATGGCTCAGATGAAAGTTGAACTTGAAACCCGCAGACAATCATGAAAAAAGTAAGAGGTCAGTTTATTTGGATCAACGGTGAGCATTTCTATGAGATCGCCAACTACGATCAGATGAAGCCGTTCTTTATCTCCTTGGCGTCGGATACCGACCTATGGATGTATTTGTCCTCAACGGGTGGTCTCACCTGCGGACGTCGTAGTCCGGGCGAAGCGCTGTTCCCCTATTATACGGATGATAAGATCACCGAGTCCTATGAGTTCACGGGACCGCGTACGGTTTTAGAAATCGTCAATCGTCAATCGTCCAATCGTCCATTAGTATGGCGGCCCTTCTCCAATATGCAACAACCGGTCTATCGTATCTCCCGTAAGATCGCCAAATCGACGGTGGGTAACCAGATTGTGTTCTGCGAAGAGAACCATTCGCTAGGGCTGCGTTTTTCCTATCTCTGGGCGCCGGCAGGCAAACACGGTTGGGTACGCAGGGCTACGCTGGAGAACCTGACCCAAGAACCGGTTCGTGTTCGTCTGACTGACAAGCTGCAGAACGTGCTGCCGGCAGGTGTGGAGCGGAAGACCCAGAATGAGTTCTCGACCCTGGTGGACGGATATAAGAAAACCGAACTCGTACCCGGTACGTCCCTTGCCCTCTTCCGAATGGAAGCGATCTTGGTTGATCGTGCCGAACCTTCGGAATCCCTGACCTGCAACACCGTTTATGCCCTTGGTCTGCCTCGTGCCAACTATGCGCAGACGGAGTCCAAAGGGGTGCGCGGTGCGTATGTGGCCCGTTCATCGTTCAACCTTCAACCTTCATCGTCTCAGACTTGGTACAACGTCTTGGATGTAAGCAAAGATGCGGTGGCGGTTCATGAACTGATGCGTTTCATTGCTACTCCGAAACGTGCGATCAAAGCCATTGAAGCAGCGATGCGTCAATCAACAGATGCCTTGATCCGTATCGTACATAAGAACGACGGTATCCAGATCACCGGAGATGAAGCAAATGATGCCCGTCATTTTGCAAACGTGCTGTTTAACACCATGCGTGGCGGCTATTATCTCAACTATCCTCCGAAATCGGATACCGAAGACCTGCCGTTGACCTTTGGTCGTCGGCACGGTGATCCGTCCCGGCCTTGGAACTTATTCAGTATCCATGTGCAGGATGAGAACGGTAACCCCGTAGTGGGATACCAGGGCAACTGGCGGGATATCTTCCAGAACTGGGAAGCCCTCTCGTACTCCTATCCGCTCTATACGAATCATATCATTGCCAAGTTCCTCAATGCGACGACGGCAGACGGTTACAACCCCTACCGTATCTCCAATGAGGGATTGGACTATGAGGTGATCGAACCCGAGAACCCATGGTCGAATATCGGTTACTGGGGTGACCATCAGATCATCTATCTGCTCAAACTGCTGGAGATCAGTTATAAGCACGATCCGGAGAAACTGCGTCGTTTGTTACAGGCACGTCAGTACTCGTTTGCCAATGTGCCGTACCGCTTGAAGAGTTATGCCGAGATCGTAGCGGATCCGAAGAACAGTATCCGTTTTGATGACGAAGAACATAAGCGTATTCAAGCGCTCATTCCTGAGTTAGGCGCCGATGCCAAACTGTTATTGGACGAGCAGCGTCAGGTACGTCGTACCACGATGGCGGACAAACTGCTTATCACACTGCTGACCAAACTGTCGAACTTTGTTCCCAATGCCGGTATTTGGATGAATACCTTGCGTCCCGAATGGAACGATGCGAATAATGCGCTGGTCGGTTTCGGTGCATCCATGGTCACGCTCTGCTACATGCGTCGGTATGTGACCTTCCTGCAGACCTTGTTGACCGAAGATATCACCATCGGTGTTGAGACAGAAGCGTTCCTGAAAGGCATAATGGCTGCTTTGTCGGATTTAATCCGATTCAATCCGATTCAATCCGATGTAATCCGTAAGTTCACGGATGAGGTCGGTCTTGTCGGTGAAGCCTATCGTACGCGTGTATATAAAGGTATCAGCGGCGAACAAACGACAGTTGCTCTGGCTGAGGTACAGGCGTTCCTGACAGCAGCATTGGAGGCTATAGACGCTTCTATCCGTGCCAATAAACGCGAAGACGGATTGTATGAGGCGTATAATCTGATTAAGTTCGACAATCAACAATCGACCATTGAGATCTCCCATCTCTATCAGATGTTGGAGGGACAAGTGGCGGTACTCACTTCCGGTTTGTTGACTCCCGAAGAGTCGGCAGACTTGCTGGATGCTATGCGGACTTCGGATCTCTATCGCGAAGACCAACGGTCGTATATGCTGTACCCCAATAGAAGGCGTAAGACCTTCCTCGAACTCAATAACCTGCCGGATGAAGCGAAAACGCTGCCGGTGGTTCAGAAATACCTGGGTACGATCCTCAAACAAGACTGCGACGGAGGTATCCATTTCGATGCCAAGTACCGCAATGCGAATGAGTTGCCGGAGGAGTTGAAAGATCTGTATGAATCGATATTCAACCACCATGCTTTCACCGGTCGTAGCGGCACGTTCTATAAGTATGAGGGACTCGGCTGTATCTACTGGCATATGGTGAGCAAGTTATTGCTTGCTGTAGGAGAAGTAATTCAGTCTGTCAGGCCGCAGGACGGTCTGTGCTCTGTCAGCGAAGCGGTCTGTCAGCGTTTGCGCAATCATTATCTCGCCATCCGTGAAGGAATCGGTTCGCATAAGAACCCTGCCGAATACGGCGCGTTCCCCTTCGATCCCTATTCGCATACGCCGTCCATGGCAGGTGTACAGCAACCCGGTATGACCGGTCAGGTGAAGGAAGATATCATCTCACGTTGGTTCGAGTTAGGCGTGTTTGTGCGAGACGGACAAATCCATTTCGCACCGCAGGTGATCATCACCGATGATTTCGTGGGAGGTGCCCTGCAGTTTGACTACTGCGGTACACATGTCATCTATCGTTTGCAGATAGAAGGTGAACCGCAAAGCATGTACCTCAATAATGCCGAGGTATCGTTAACCAAAGAACAAAGTGCGCATGTGTTTGCGCGTGACGGACAGATTAACCTATTAGAAATAAAGATATGCGTCAAGTGATCTTATTTGCGCTATGTGCGCTTACTGCTTGCACCGCCAAGGTGCCTTCTACTCATGTGTGGCTTACTTCGGAAGCCGGAGACAAATGTGCCGAGAAAGAGGCGGTGGTCTTCACCAAAGCCAATGCCGATGCCAATGCCTTTGTCATTGACCTCAATGACCGTCGGCAGACCATAGACGGTTTCGGTAACTCGATCACCGAGTCCTCCGTCTTCGTTCTGGCATGCCTCACACCGGAGCAGCGCCATGCCGTGCTGGAAGAGATGTACGGGGAGCAGGGGGCTAACTTCAGCGCCAGCCGTACTGTGATGGGTGCTTCCGATTTTGCCCTCAAAGGACATTATTCGTTTGACGACGTGGACGGCGATGAAGAGCTTACGCATTTCTCCATGGCGGTTCATCAAGACGGGTTCTCCAAAGCAGAGTATCCGCAGGTTCAGGATGAGTCCTTCGATATGTGGCAATGTATCCATGAGATAGCTTCTATCAAAGCGGCGCAGACCGATTCGGAATGGAAACTGGTGGCTTCTCCTTGGACGGCTCCCGCTTGGATGAAAGATAACAAACAGTTCTTTGACAAACAGCACCGTTACGGTGGGGCATTGTTACCGAAATACTACGACGCGTATGCTCGATACTACGTCAAATATCTGGATGCGTATCGTCAATCGGGCATCCGTTTCTGGGCGATCACGCCGGAGAATGAACCGATGGGTAACGATGGTTCCTGGGAGTCGATGCACCTCTCACCAGCAGTGGAAGCTACTCTGATTGGTCAGTATCTGGGTCCGGAGATGGAGAAGAACGGGTTCGGCGATGTGAAGATACTCGGTTTTGACCAGAACACCTTCGAGGCTGCTCCCTATACCGAAGCTATCTTCGGTGACTCCTTGGCAAATGCCTATACCGACGGAACAGCGCTGCACTGGTATGGTTCTACCATCAGTTGTTTCCCGGAAGTGCTGGATTCACTTCATGCGGCACACCCGGGTAAACGTCTTATCCATACCGAAGGATGTGTGGATAACTTGGGTCGGGACGGTTGGCCCGGAGTATCGGATTACGAAGGGTACAAAGAGTGCTGTTGGTTCAATAACGATGCGTTCTGGTGGACTCCGTCCGCTACTGATTGGGCCTATTCGACCCCTTGGTGGCCTGAGTGGCATCCTAAATATGCCGTTACCCATCGTTATGCAAGTTATATCATTGACGGTATCAACCATTGGTTAACCGGATATATCGACTGGAATGCCGTACTCGACTCGATAGGCGGACCGACGCACGTGCAGAATTACTGCGGTGCGATGCTGATGGTCGATTATCAAAATGATATCCTCTATTTCACACCCTATTTCTATGTGCTCAAGCAGTTCAGCCGCTCCATGCGTCCGGGTGATACGGTGTTGGGCGTAGAAGACAGAGCACAGAACACAGAACACAGACCTATTTACCTTTGTGCGACTGTCAACGACCAAGGTGAATATGCCATCAATATCCTCAACACGGGTGAGGCAACATCCTTCCCGGTGCAGATAGGTGCGTATAGCGCAACCATCGACATGCCTGCCAATTCCGTTGAAACGATCATCGTGAAGTTATGAGGCGATATCTTTTCTCTTTGAGCGTAGTGGTCTTTTGTCTTTTAGCGCAAGCGGTCTGGTCACAGACCCCCGTGCGCGTAGGCTCCGGTTCGTATGCATCCTATGTGCCGCTGACCAAAAGTCGTACCTCAGAGCACGGCGGATGTCAAGCCTATCAGATGGAGCATCGTACGCTCTATCTGCCGGATTCACTCTTGGCGCGTTTGGGTGCGCCTGACGGTTCCCGTCAAGGCACACTGGCGCTGCCTTCCAATGACTGGTGGACCTATGCCCTTGTGAACGAGTGGACCGGTAAGATCTGGACCTACCCGGGTTGGGTGGAAGCGACTGCAAGCGGTATTGAGATAGGCTATCCGGATCATTGGGAGCCGACGGGTTGTGAAGTCAAATGGGATACTCCGTTGCATATCGACCTCAAAGCGGCGCATAGCAATACGCCGATGGCGAAGATGGAGTGTCTGGTGGATGCATGGTCGGATTTTAGCATGTCGTTCATCGTGCGTGCCGGTCAAGACTGGGTGCGCGTCACCTGTATGCACGGTTCGCCTATCGTGTGGTTCGAGACCAACGGTATGCAACTGACCGTCACGAATCCCGATGTAACCAAGTATGCGGTGTTCGAGCAAGCGAATCAACTGAGCGTGGCGTTACTGACAAACGGATTGGATGCTGCGGCTTGTGCGCCCTATGCGTTCCGCATCCCGCGTAAGACGACGATGAGTTATCACTATGATGCGAATGCTTCGACTTTGTCCACTACTTTTACAGTTTATACAGAGTCAATCACCAATCACCAATCACCAATCACCAATGAGCACGCAGTGCTCCTGGGCTTTTTGCCCCATCATTATTATGCCAATAACAAATTACAAATTACCAATAACAAATTACAAATTACCAATTACAAATTACCAATTACCAATTACCAATACCTGACGCCACGTGGCACAATGAAAGTGGCGGAAGGTAACGATTTTACCTTCACTTATCCGGTTCATTCGTTCCTGCCGTATTTCCCGGCTCCGTTGGAGTGGAAAGAAGATTTCTCGGCGACCCGCATGGCAGAACTCAATGCCGACTATGCCAAACGTGGTTCGTTCGGTGGTGATACCTATTGGGGTGGAAAAGGACTCACGCAGATGGCGCATTACATGACCTTTGCCTTGCAGATGGGTGACACGGCTACTTTCCGTATGGCAAAGCAACGCCTCAAAGAGGTGCTTGTCAACTGGTACACCTATACCCCCGGGGAGAACCTCTATTATTTTGCGCGATATCCTCGATGGGGTGCGATGGTAGGTATGGATCCGTCTTACGACTCCGATACCTTCAACGATCATCATTTTCATTACGGTTATTTCATCTACTCTTCTGCGTTGCTCTGTCTGCTGGACGATGAGTTCCGTGAACAATACGGAGCGATGGCAAGGGAAGTGGCACGTGACTATGCCAACTGGCAGCGTTCGGCGGATGAACCTTGGTTCCGGACACTTGACCCTTATTGCGGACACTCGTTCGCAGGCGGTTTGGGGAATGGCGGTAACGGAAACGGACAAGAGTCTTCATCCGAAGCCATTCAGGCGTGGGGCGGTATATGGATGTTAGGCGCTGCGCTGCAAGACCAAGACATGTTGGAAGCCGGTATCATGGGGTACACCCTTGAGACACGTGCCACAGCAGAATACTGGTTCGATAAAAACAGACGAAACATCGACTATACCAAATACCAACACCCTTATTGCTGCAACCTCACGATGCAGGGAGTAGGGTGGTGGACGTGGTTCTCCGGTGACCCGGTCTGGATGCATTCGATCCAGTGGTTACCGATCTCTCCTATCTTGACCAACAGTTTCAGCGAAGACCTTCCTTTTGCCCGTTGGGACTATATGCAGATGTATGCCAAAAAAGAAGTGGGCGATTATGAAGCACCGCAAGGCGGTTTGGGCGATGAGTCCGGTTTGGGCAATGTCTGCCTGTCCTACCTCTCGCTCTTCGATGCCGACTCGGCGGCACGCGTATGGGACCGTATGGATAAGATGGGAAAAGCACTGGCTAAGAACCCCGACACAGGCGGTATCACCTATTGGTTGGCGCATAGCCATAAAGCACTGGGTGAGAAACGCTATGATATCTATGCCAACCATCCTCTCGCATGCGCCTATACGGATACCGTCAGCGGACGGATGACCTATGCGGTGTATAATGTGGGACAAGCAAAACTGAATGTGCATTTCTTCGGAACCAAAGATACGACGGTGACAGTGCCGCATGGACTGACGCTGATCTCCGGCAACAAGACACAGACAACCACCACCATCAAAGATGAACAGGTGGAGATCGAACCCGATCCGATGGCATGGGATCTGCCGTATCCGAACCTGGCACTGCATAAACCCGTTACGGCTTCATCCGAAGAGAACGCAGGTTGTCTGGCGAAGTTCTTGACGGATGGTAAGACCAATACCCGTTGGGGTTCGGCGCATAGAGACGGCGAGTATGTCATGGTAGATCTGGAACAATTATGTTACATCGATCATCTTATCTTGCGTTGGGAAACTGCATATGCTTCCGAATATGAACTGGCGTTGAGCGATGATAACGTCACTTGGCGCACGATAACACTCAGTTCTGCAGGTGGGGTGGAGCAAATCAATCTTCAATCTTCAATCTCCAATCTTCAATCTTGCAGAGCAAGGTACATTCGCATCACGGGTCTTCAACGTGCTACGCAATACGGTACTTCTTTGTATGAACTCGAAGCCTACGGTCGTCCTCTTACCGGTGACCCGACGAAAGTGTTTGTGATCGCTCTTTCGGCAACCGACACGGTGCTCTGTCAAGGACAATCAACCACCCTCACTACCACTGCCTACAGTTATAGCGGAGCGGTGTTGTCTGCTACGGATGAGAAGAAGACCTATCCCGATTACGGGCTGTTCACCGAGACACGCGACCGGGAAGGTTGCACCGCCTCGCTTACTATTGTTGTGATGGAATCGGAGCATATCGATTCGGTCATCGTCTCTCCCGATGAAGTAACGTTACCCTTGGGCGACACGCAGGACTTCGCTATCTGTCCGATTAACCAGTTCGGCATTGCTACGGACACCTGTCATCATCTGTTCCGGGCTACGCAGGTGGGAGACACTCTGATTAAGTTCGATTGTTATAACCAATCACCAATTACCAATTACCAATCACCAACGGCCCTTGTCCATGTGTTACCTTACTCGGACGTCAATCTGGCGCTTCATAAACCTGTCACCTGTTCCGGTTTTGAGAATGCAGGAACGGTGCCAGCCAATGCCACGGACGGAGACCTTACCACTCGTTGGGGAAGTCTGCATAAAGATAACGAATGGGTAGAGGTGGACCTGCAGCATTGCTATATTCTGGACTCCATCCGCTTGTATTGGGAGACAGCTTATGCGACCGCCTATGAGATCCAACTGAGCGGCGATGCAGAGCACTACGAGGTGGCATATAGTACCACTACTTGCCAAGGAAAGAATGAGACGATTCGCCTGAATGCCCTCCCTGCTCGCTATGTCAAGATCCTATGCTTGCAGCGAAGCGGCGGCTACGGTTCTTCGCTATGGGAGATAGAGGTATATGGTTCCGGACGTTGCGATGAACCCGGGACGGGGATAGTGGAAATCGTTAATCACCAATCACCATACGGCGCAAGCAGATCGGAAGAAATCACCAATTACAAATTCATCAAAGATGGACAGATCTATATTTCGCGTAACGGTGCTATCTATACTATTGATGGCCGTTTGCTCATGTTCGAAAAACAATAAGTCAGACGAAGACCGTTTCATCGATGACCTGCTCTCCCGTATGACGCTGGAAGAGAAGATAGGTCAGATGAACCAACTGGACCCGGAATGGGATGCGGAACTCAAAGAACCGCTCATACGGGAAGGGAAGGTGGGCTCTATCTTTAATATCGTCGGCGCGAAAGAGGTGAACCGTCTGCAACGCATGGCGGTGGAAGAGTCTCGTTTGGGAATCCCCTTGATCGCAGCAAGGGACGTCATCCATGGTTTTCGTACGATTTATCCCATTCCTCTGGGACAAGCTGCTACGTGGAATCCCGAATTGGTAGAACAGGCCGCTGCATTGACGGCCGATGAAGCAACCTCCGTCGGTATCCGTTGGGCATTCTCTCCTATGGTGGACGTGGCACGTGACCCACGTTGGGGACGGGTGGCTGAAGGGTATGGCGAAGATACCTATCTCACTTCGCAAATGGCTGCAGCGGTGGTTAGAGGCTATCAACAATCACCAATCACCAATCACCAATCACCAATTAAGATGGCTGCTTGTGTGAAGCATTTTGCAGGTTACTCGGCATCCGAAAGCGGACGGGATTATAACACCACGTGGATCCCGGAAGTGCAACTGCGCGATGTCTATCTGCCGCCGTTCAAAGCAGCGGTGGATGCCGGTGCAATGAGTCTAATGTGTTCCTTTAATGCCTTGAACGGACTGCCCTCATCCGCTAACAAACATCTCAATATAGATATCTTACGGAACGAATGGCATTCGGATGCCCTTTTGGTAAGCGACTGGGGTTCGGGTTCCGACCTGGTACCGCATGGCTTGTGCGCCGATAAGAAAGAAGCTGCCCTCCGTTGCATCAATGCCCGCATGGAGATGGATATGCAGGGCAATATCTACTATGATTACTTGGCGGAACTGGTTCAGGAAGGGAAGGTCAAGGAGAGTCAGATAGACGACTGTGTACGTTCGATTTTGCGTATGAAATACCGCTTGGGATTGTTCGAAAACCCCTATGTACCGGAAGAAGAACCGGTCGCTTATACCGATGAAGCCCTTGCCTTGGCATCCGACATCGCCACCGAGAGCATCGTCCTCCTAAAGAATGACGGCGTCCTACCGTTAAAATCACAAATCACAAATCACAAATCACAAATCTTAGTATGTGGTCCCATGGCGGACCAACCGCGTGAACAACTCGGCACATGGATCTTCGATGGCGAACCCGGACACTCCGTCACACCGCTGGAAGCACTCAAACAATATCAAACGACATCAAACAATATCAAACTATTATTTGAACCCGGTTTGGCATATTCGCGCGATAAAAGCACTGCGAATTTCGCCAAGACCATAGCTGCAGCCAAGAAATCGGATGTCATCCTCTTCTTCGCCGGAGAAGAAGCCATCCTGTCCGGAGAAGCACGTTGTAGGGCGGATATCACCTTGCCCGGTGCACAATCGGCTTTGTTAGCCGAACTGCATAAGACCGGTAAACCCATCGTGCTCATCGTCATGGCAGGTCGTCCGTTGGCGATAGGCGCTGACGTGGCGAATGCTGATGCGGTCCTTTATGCCTTCCATGGCGGAACGATGGCGGGGCCTGCTATCACACGTGTACTGACAGGTGAAGCTCCTTCCGGACGATTGCCGATGACGTTCCCGAAGATGGTGGGACAGATACCGCTTTATTATAACCGACTGAACACTGGTCGTCCTACTTACGACCCGCCGGTGCTTATCGATGATATACCGGTAGGCGCTAAACAGTTCTCCGTCGGCTATTCGTCCTGTTGGCTGGAGACCGCTACCGAACCCCTCTTCCCCTTCGGCTATGGTCTGACTTATACAACCTTCGAGTACGGAGAAACAAAGATAAATGGCCAATTACCAATGACAAATGACCAATTACCAATGACAAATGGCCAATTACCAATGACAAATGACCAATTACCAATGACAAATGGCCAATTACCAATGACAAATGACCAATTATCAATGAGCATTTCGTGCAGTATCACCAATACGGGCAAGACGGACGCTTATGACGTACCGCAACTCTATGTACGTCAGGTGTCGGGGGATTTTGCACGACCGATAGCGGAACTCAAAGGATTCCAAAAGATCTTCATTCCGGCAGGTGAAACGCGCACCGTCACATTCACCCTTTCCCGGGAAGACTTGGGCTACTGGCACGAAGAGAAAGACGGCTTCAACAGTCGCGTATGGTTTGCCACCGATGAAGCCGAATTCCGGTTCTCTATCGCACCGAATGCAGGTGCGGCTCAACTGCGTTAATCGTCGTTGATAGTAGGGATAATCTCTTGCGTGCGCCAAGAAGTGAAACGAAGTCGAACGGGTAATATGATCCGTTCGATTTTTTGTGCGATCGGTCGTTCAGGATCCGGCACGATGGCACATGCTACCTGTTCGAAGGTATTGGCATCCACAGCATAGTAACGCGAATCCGTAGCCGTATATTCGGTGATGGTCCAATGGAAAAGGTCTCCGGTGATGGTGATCTGCATGGTTTGCGGATCGTAGGCATCAATACCGATATGTGCTAACTCTCCGGTGCAACGAACGGCGTAGAGTTGGTATGCATCATCCACCACTAAACCGATCAACTTCCTATTTGCCGGTTCCAGCGTAAAGACCTGAATAAACTTTGAACTTTCGACTTTCGACTTTTGACTTTTAATCTCTTTCACCCACGGCGTGCCCTTCACCATCTTGAGTTGGAAAAGACGGTTGTTGCTATCGGTTAACAGGAACCCGTTATCATAGTCCTTACGCGTCGTACCGTTCCCCCAGATGAGTTGTACGGGAAAGGTGAAACCGTGTTTTGTCAATTCTCTGGAGAACGAGAGCGATTTCGCTTTATTCACCTTGTTGGTCTCGCAGTCAATGAACTCCAATCCGTCCTTCGTCAAACGGAAGACATCCGGAGGTAATTGCAGATCAACTCTTCCGGACGCTGATTCTAACATCGTATAAAGACCTACTGCCGGTTTGTTCAACTGCTTAGGTGAAGTCTTGAAATGAAAAGCGTTCTGCTGAATCAGTTTGGGATTAAGTGCAACACCGTACAGACTGTCCGGCAAACGTCCTTCCGCTACCAATTGACGGAAAGAGAAGAGAGGAAGCAAACTATCCGCTTCGGATTTAGACCACTCTTGTCCTCGAAAATCCGTATAGTGAACCTGCTTATCCTGCACTTCCATCTTAATGAACGTGCTATCCAGACAGGAATAAACCACAAAAGGTGTCTTGTCAGTGCGCGGAGAGACTAACTCATATAACGAAGGTAGTACCCATGCAAGGACTATCAGTGCAAGAAAACAAATTATAAATTTGAAATTTGAAATAATCGTTCCGTAAGGATAAGAAATTTGAAATATCTTCATCATTGTTTTCCAAGTTTAAAACGATAGACCGAATAGAAAGGCAGGCACATGGTAGCCAGAATCGCCAATATCAACCACGGCCACATGGCGATGTTACATGCCGGTTGAGCGGTCAGAAAACAGAGGGCTACAATAGGTGCTCCGATCAGAAAATCTACACAACGGATCTTCCATTGGGGTTCCAATAAGCACCAAGAGGTGACGCTGTATCCGAGTAGTCCGCCTATGTACCAAGGTAAGCAGGTCAAGAACGTGCGCCAAACAAGTTCACGTGGAAGCCAGATTTGTTCAACAATCGCGAGTACCGCTGCATCAAGCGCAAAGAGTCCGCATAAGCAGAGCAGGCTGCAGAAGAGCATGGCGCCGATACTCATTGTATAATCAATAGGCAAGTGCAGCGTCAGACGGATTCGTTTGACTTGCATCTCAGGTAACCATTGACAGAGGGCGATACAAACGCCGGTGATAAGGGGAATGTACATCAAGGCGTTCACCATCAGTACGTCCCTTCCGATCATCGTTGCCCAAGTCTCTACAACGCCTGAGGCCAAGAGTGTAGAACGAAGAACTAAAAGTAGATAGGCGATGAGACCTATATGTATGACGAAAGCTAAGCACCAAAAGAGTCTCAACTTCAACCATTCCTTATAAAATATTGCTCGTAGCATTTATGATTTCAATTTTAATATTTACCGGTTAAGTCAATAAAGGTATCTTCCAATGTCTTGTCCGGGGTGATCAGTTCGCTTACCGGACATTGTTTCAAGATCCGACCGTAGTCCATGATGATGCAATCATCAACCAATCGTTCAAGGTCTTGGATGATATGCGATGTCAGGAATACGGTTTTTTCTCCTTTCTTGCAGAAGTCCCGCAGGTACTCCACGAAGAGCCGTCGGTATCCCGGATCAAGACCGAGCGAGAAATCATCGAGAATCAACAATTCCGGATCTTGCGCCATCAATAGTCCTAAGGCTACTTGGCTGCGTTGACCGTTGGACATCTGGCTCAATAATTGATAGTCTTTGACCTTCAAAAGTCGCATCAACTCATAATACGCGTCTTTGTTCCATTTCGGGAAGAAAGGGGCATAGAACCGCTCGATCTGTGCAATCGTCATGAAGGGATATTGAACATGTCCCTCCAGCAACAAACCGATACGAGCGCGTTCCTTAGCCGGCATCGTGCGAGTGTCATAGCCTAATAGCCGACACGAACCGGCATGTGGTTGAATGAAACCAGACAGGATATTGATAGTCGTCGTCTTACCCGTTCCGTTCTTACCTAACAAACCTAAAATCCGACCACGCGGTACAGAGAAGGACAAGTCTTCGTATATCAACCGTTTCCCGTAATAGTGGGTAACGTGGTCATATTCTATCATTGCATCATTCATACAAGCATTCAGATAAAAATCGGTGCAAAGGTACAACTTTTTTGGCATATATGCAAGAACTAATTATAAAAATCCCTAAAAATAGGGATTTGCGGGCTTATTCTTGCATAATTCAAAAAAAAGCAGTAATTTTGCGGCGTGAAACGAATTCGTTACATAGTATTAACCATCTGTACGCTGTATTCTGTACGCTGTACTCCTTTGTTCGCCGCACAGCCGGAAACGATGGTTCTGGATAGTGCCCAGCAGGCTTTGTTGGATAGTCTGGAGCGCATGTTCACCATTCAGGAAGTGGTCGTGACGGCGGAGGAAAAGATCGAACGCAGCAGTGCTTCGGTCATCAACAAAGAAGCCATGCAGCATATTCAGCCTTCTTCTTTCACGGATATCTTACAGACCCTGCCTGGCGGCACAACCAAGGATCCGAACTTGACGAACGCGAACACGATTCGTTTGCGGGAAGCAACCAACGGATCAACCAGCGGTGAGTATGATGCCTCTTCTTTAGGCACCTCGTTTGTGATTGATGGCGCACCTGTGAGTACGGACGCCAATATGCAGTATGTGCAGTCTGACGTGAGTGGTGCCGATGCAAAACGTAATAGTGTGGGAGCGGGGGTGGATATGCGTACCATCTCAACAGACGATATTGAGAAAGTGGAGATCATTCGTGGGATCGCGGGTGCGGAATACGGCGATGTCACTTCCGGCGTCGTGAAGATCGAGCGTACCAGTAAACCTACCCCGTGGAGGGCACGCTTCAAAGCCGACGGATTCAGTAAACTGCTTTTCTTCGGTAAGGGCTTGGGTTGGAACAATGAGAACACGGTTCTCAATTTCGGCTTGGACTATCTGAACGCTAAAGCCGATCCGACCAACACGCTAGAGAACTATCAACGTATCACAGGATCGGTGCGTCTACAGCAAAAATGGGAAGTCGGGAATCTGCGTATTCGTTGGCAGAGTCATCTCGATTATACGGGTAGCATCGATAATGAAAAGATAGACCCCGATATCCACCGTAATCGGGAAGATAGTTATAGCAGTGAGTATCATAAACTCAGTTGGAATAATACCCTTCGGTTGCGTCAGGCGGATGCGCACTGGTGGTGTTTCTGCGTACAAGCAAACGTATCTGGTGAGATAGATCGTATTCGCCAGACACGTTTTGTGCAATTGACGACCCCTAAAAACCCCGCCATTGACAATATGCAGGAAGGCGAAGCAACGGTCCGTTTATTGCCATACAAATACGTAGCGAACCATGAGGTAGAGGGACTTCCGCTCAATGTGTTCGTGCGGCCTAAAGCGGAGTTCTTCTTTGATACTTGGAAATTGGAGCACCAAGTCAGTGCCGGTGTCGAATGGAGGTACGCCAAGAATTTCGGTAGAGGGCAGATCTATGACTTGAGTAGGCCTTTGAATTACTCTTCAACTTTGCGACCTCGTGCGTACTATGACATTCCGGCTTCGAACCAGTTGGCATGGTATATACAGGATGATATCTCTTTCCCGATTCATGAACATTTCGGCTTGGATCTGAATATCGGTCTGCGTGGTACATCGCTTTTGGGGCTTGGTTCGCAGTACGCTATTGATGCTAAGTGCTATTTGGATCCCCGTGCCAATATAGGTCTCAATTTCCCGTTCTCCAAAGGTAAATTCTATGTGGCTGCTGCTATCGGTCAGCATACGAAAATGCCGACGCTGCTGCAATTGTCACCGAACTTGTTGTATATGGACATGCAAGCTACCGACATCCCGATAGCACCTACAGATACAACCATGCAGATATATACGCATATCGTCAACCCGACCAATTATGAGTTACAACCTGCAAGGAATTTGAAATGGGAAGTAAGAGCCGGTTTTGATATCAACAAGCATAAGTTGAGTATCACCTATTTTGAGGAAGATATGCGTAATGCATTCCGTGGCTTGATGCAGGTAGAAGCCTTCAACTATACGATTGCCGACAACGCCTATGATCGCTTACTTACCTACTCAACGACTTCCAACGGCAGTAGAATATACAAGCAAGGAGTGGAATGGCAATACCAAAGTCCGCGTATCCCTGCTATCTGCACGCGCTTTACGTTGAACGGCGCTTGGCTGCGGACTGTCTATAGCAACAGCGAACGGATGTACTCTACGGAGAAAAGTCCGGGTGTCGTGAACGGGATCAATGTGCAGGACCATTATATCGGTTTGTATAATTGGACCGAAGGCTATATCAGGGAGAGTCTTAATTCGAACATCGTGGCTGATGTCTATATTCAGCGAATCGGTTTGACGCTAAGTGCTACTTTGGAGACGACTGTTTATACGGCTTCGAAAACCTTGGAAAAGAACGGTCGGCCGGAAGCGTATATCTCGTCTAAAGACGGGCAACTACACCCATACGATATCGCGGCAGAACAAGATCCGATATTGAGAACCCTAATCTTTGATTATAACTCAGGCTTGTTCATTCGGCGTACCGTACCGTTTGAGGGATATCTGAACTTACGCGTGCAGAAAAGTATCACAAAGTATGCAACCATTGCGTTGTATGTAAACCGATTGTTAGACATTTTGCCGGACTATCAAGTAAGCGGTGCCAACGGTAGCATGGTGACCATCCATCGTACTGCCAGTCCGTATTTTGGAATGGAAATAAATCTATCAATATAGTAGAAAGATGAAAGTAAAAAGTTTAAAGTGGATAGTATTCGCATTATTTGCGATGTTGATAGTGGCTTGTGAGAAGAATGCCGTCGTGAACACGGCACAAGTGACCGTGGTACTCCATGCTGACGGAATCCAAGAAGTGACGGAGATAGAATTGAAAGCGCACGACATCAATATGAATAAAGATTATTCAAATAGTGCGTTGATGATTACCGTGCCGGTAGGTTATTATGACTTGTCTGTTCACGCATTAGGTGACGGACAAGCGATCCGTGCGTACAAACGTGGAATTAAGGTGGAACACGACTGTACGATAGAAATGGAAGCGTCATTTGTATCGGGAGATGCCGGTTTTGTGTTGGCTGAGATCTTCTTTGCCGGCACAGAAACCCCGGAAGGTAAACGCTATATAGGCGATAAGTATTTCGTGCTCTTCAATAACGCTGCCGATACCTTGTCGGCAGATGGGTTAATCCTCATCGAAGCCGACCTGAACTCGGTGCAGAAATACGACTTGGGCGACCATGATTTTCGGGATAAGTACTTCGCTGTTGATGCGATGTACCGTATTCCCGGTGACGGTAACACCTATCGTGTAGCGCCCGGCCAGATGATACTCATAGCCGACAATGCGATGAATCATACGGCTGCGAATGCCAACTCGTTTGACTTGAGTACGGCGGATTTTGAGTGGTACGACGTGTCCTCCAGTGCCGGAGCCACAGACGTGGATAATCCGGACGTAACGAACTTGGATAAACTCTACTGCTACACGCAGACCATTTGGGTACCGCATAATCAAGGACATAAGTCCTTCGGTCTGGCTCGTTTTCCGGAAGGAGTAACGGAAGAAGCATATTTTGCCACGGACTCCCTCTATGTCAAGTATGACTATGAAGTGGTGACCTCTGCCGGTACGTTCTCGCAGTCCCGCAAGTCGTATATGATCCCTAACGAGTGGATTGTGGATATGGTGAACATGGCGCCTTCTGAGACCTTCCAGTGGTTGACATCCAGCGATAAACTCGATGCCGGATATGCGTATGTGGCACCTACTGGAAGCGATGTGACACGATTTGGGAAAGCTGTACGTCGTAAGACCAAAGTGACGCTTAACGGGGTGCGAACACTGCAGGATACGAATAACTCAAGTGATGATTTTGAAATGGGCGTTCCCGCTAATCCCTTCTACTTTAAGAACTGAATACTGAATGCTGACAACTATTCTCGCCATATTAACCGCGTTAGTGACGGACACCGCACGTACGGACTTGACTCTTTCGGGACAGTTCGGGCAAGGTACGCAAGTACTTGAAGGACGCCAGACCGGAGGTTTTGAAGTCAAAGCACAGTCAGTGTATGACATCAATCCGGTCAGTCGGGTCTTCGGTGAAGCATCCTACACCTGGCAGGACTGCAAGCAGACCCAGGGTGTGGACAATGCCGATTATCGGATGACCGCTCCCTATTGGACGGTTGATACCGTCGGTGGAGACTTGCGTCGGGAGATTTATTACTTCCGTGGAGGTTATCGTATGCTTAAGAATCATATTCTTTGGCATGCGGCACTACAGTTCCGTGCCGAGCAGAGTTATCGCATGCGTGACCCGCGCGCAAAAAATAAGGTGTCGGATCTGCGAGTGGAAGCAAGTGTCGGGTATCAATGGAATCGCTATGCACTAAGCCTCCTGGCATACGGCGGGCGGTACAAACAGAATAACGAGATTCGGTTCTATTCGGAGTTAGGCGAAACCACCATTTACCATATGGCGAACGAAACCGAACCCTATGCACGGTTTTCCAATAATAACAAAGTCAGTTACTATAGCGGGTATCGTGCCGGCGTGGGGTTGCAGTTATTGCCGACAACGGGTTTTATGGCAGGGGTGCAGTATGACTGGTTCCGATTCACAAAAGAGTTGACCATCAATACACAAGTACCTATCGTACGCCTGAATACGCATACGCTGTCTGCACAGTTGGGGTATGTTGCACAATGTTGGCGTGTACAGGGTGCGGCAGGCATCGAACTCAAACGAGGGGAACAATTCCTATATGGCGATAATGCCAATAACTACTACGAGTTGTTGCTCATTTCGCCCAACTATCGTGCGAACTATGTCTTTGCGAATATCTATGGGGATTATCGTCTGCCTTTACCTATCGGAGATTTGCTCTTTGTGGGAGCGGTGGACTATGATCAGTTCTTGCAGCATGTGTCGGAACAGCTACGCGTGCAATACACCTTCCCTGTCAAGAATCAATACGCATGGTTCGTGGCACCCAAAGCATGCTTTCATCAGTATGACCGCGCGCATGCTTGGCAAGTCACATTAGAAACCGGACTGACATTTTAACAGTTTAACAATTTAACAACTTAACAAAAATAAGTATGAAAAAGTTATTTTTTATTTTGGCAGCAGGGCTGTTTGCTCTGACTGCATGCCAAAAACAGGCAGAACAAGCACAAGTAGTGTACTCTATTGATGAGGTGTATGCACAAGCCGACTCGTTGGCAGGTGACACGATTGTTTTTCAAGGTATCTGTTCGCATCTCTGCAAACATGGTGGTCGTAAGGCTTTCCTGATGGGTAGCGACGAAAGCCACATCTTGCGCGTAGAAGGAGCATCGGCTGGTAACTTCGCTCCGGAGTGTATCAATAACCTCGTACGTGTGCGCGGGGTCCTGCATGCAATCCAGATTGTTCCGGAAGATTGCGAGAGCAGTGACGGACTCAAACATGGTGAAGATGACAATGGCTGCGAAACGGAGAAGAAAGCCATCCGCACCTATTTTGCAGAAGCAGTTAGTTACGAGATCATTACTGAATAATGGAACGCGGCGCACAGATTCGTAAGTGGTTCAGAATCATCCACCGCGAACTCAGTTATGTGTTCGCGGGGGTGCTGTTGGTCTATGCCATCAGCGGTATCGCCCTGAACCACAAAGCAACCTTTAATAGTTCTTATCGCATTGAGCGTTCGGAATACCAACTGCCGGCAGAGGGTACGATTGATCAATGGTTAACCCTTTGTGGTGTGGGAGGTAAGGAGATCCAGCATTACAACCCGGATGAGAATACGCTTAAGGTCTTTCTCAAAGGAAACAGTACGCTGACAGTGGATATGACGACGCATATCGGTGTGCTGGAGCAAGTCAAGAAACGCCCTGTCTTGGGAAACCTTAGTAAATTGCATTATAACATGCAGGGAAAAGCATGGACGTGGTTCTCGGATATCTTTGCGATTGCACTTGTCCTGATCGTGCTCTCCGGTTTGTTTATGCTTAAAGGTAAACATGGTCTATGGGGCATTGGCGGCATCGAACTGGCTGTCGGTATCTTGATTCCGTTGCTCTTTATCCTCTTATAAAATAAACGACCCGTCTTTTCAGGCGGGTCGTTTCGTATCAACAAAAGAGAAAAATAGTTTATTGAATTTTGTTTCCTCGTACATCGTACATTGTTCCTTTGTACATGATATAGAGTTGTCCGTTTTGGATAAACTTAACAGCCTTTCCGCTTTCACTCTTTACGCTCTCAATACCTTCTGTGTTGGCTATGATAGCTTCTTCCGAAATAGGAATGATGTACCAACCGTTCATGTAATACAGGCAGATACCGCTGATCTTGGAGATATTGGCTGGCCATTCATAGCCTTCCGAAAGTACTCCGAACAGGTCACGTGACTTGATGGTCTTACCCGCCTCATCGGTGAGAATCTGGTTTTTACCGCTTGCTGTAGCGCTTACATTCTCAATGGTAATAAGTCGTGCGTAGTTGGCTTGTACGCATGCTTCAGCAATCGTCATCGTGGTCGGTGTAAGTTCTGTCTCCGTTGCGGTAACACCTGCAGCATCTAAAACGGTCAGCATAGGCTCAACAGCTTCTGCCGGATCGTTCACATAATCCACCTCATTCGTGCTCTTGGTGCCGATAATCACACCGTTAAGAGCAGTACCTACAGTCAGTTCAATGCCGGAAATAACGGTTGCCGCAGTAGCATCTTCTACGTAGTAAACTTTCTGCAGATCTGCATAAGCGGTTACTTTCGCACCGGTCAACGTCAATTTAACCAGCTCTCCATCCTCTGCCGCATTGAATTCAGCAATCGTAGTGGCTTCAAGATAAGGAGCCTTTCTCTCCACGATAGTATCGAAGTAATCGCCGATCCAAGCGGTATTCTTGTATGCCTCCAATGCACCCTTCGGAACAACAACTATAGCCGCTTTTCTGGTGTTGTTTGCGTGATCTTTGCTTACTTCCCATGGATTTTGTACGTATCCTGTAGCTGCAACCGTGAAGATGTTGATACGTGGTGGCAATGCACCTTTGAACTCCAATGTATCCAACTGCGGTAAACTGAAGGAGAGGCGTGCGATGGAATCAATGGAAGCCGGTAGTACCACTTTCTTGGTCTTGGTCGGGTTAGATGCAGTAGCATTATTGAAACAGGTCATTGGAATAAGTTTGATACCTTCCGGCAACTCAATCTGCTCTACATTAACTGCAGCTTGGAATGCCTGCATACCGAGTTCCTTCACTTGGCTGCCTTCTGCAAACGTAATCGTCTTGGCTGTCGTGTTACGGAGTGCGCCTTGACCCAAAGCAACTACCGGATATTCACGGTTCTCCTGACGTACAGAAACCGGAATAAAGATGTCTTCTATCTCGTACTTGAACGATGTGTTCAAGCGAATCAACGTAGCGGTTCTTGTGACGTTGTTCAGTTCATAATACAGACCATCTACTTGAATAGTGTCTTTTTCCGGCAGTACAGTGTTATCATTCAATACTGCAAAAATGCTATACCAGTTCGTGATGGCATAGTCCGTCGCTTTGAACTCTTCGTCGAACATCTGATAGTCCGATGACGTACGGGCACGCAGACCGACTGCCGTATGGTCTCCCGCTGCACAACGACCTACCACCGAAATAGTAGAAGAACCACCGCCCTGACCGATCGTATCGGCCTTGACAAGCGTCATGTTCTTATCGTACGTGAAAGCAATCTGAATACCGTTCAGCGTCTCATGGTTATAAGCCACATATCCGTCTTTGGTCGGATAGGCCGCAACGGTGATATTGAGGGCACTGTTGGCAGCTGCATGAACATCAAAATCAAGTGCTTTACCGTCTGCCTGGTTGATGATATATACCAAACCGTGGTTGGAATTACCGAACGTAGCGATCGTCTTTTCGCCTACCGTAACACTACCTTTGGCTGCACCACCGCAAACGAAAATCTTACCGTTCTCGAACTTGGTCTGTTGGAACTGAAGTGTGGCACTAATCGGGTGATATTCAATAAACTCACGCTCCAGATTGGTGTTGTAGCATGCGGCATAGATACCACTCTCGTTCGCGTCTTTCTTGTACGCACCTGCTACATACAACTTACCGTTCTCATAGTGCATACCCAATGGACGGTCATAAACCAACTCATCGCTGTTGATCACCGCTCCTACATACGCCAGATCAGGCCACTGACCCGGTTGGGGTTTGTACTTCAAAATGACCGTGTTGCAATTATCACTCTTTGAACCGGAATAGTTCCATGCCTTACGCGGAGCAATCGAGTCATTCCATACAGGAAGAAGCGTATCTGCCTGATAACCTGCCAAGTAAACATAACCCTCTGCATCTTGAGCCAAAGCAGCCCAAGCAAAAGCATCGTTACGAGCTACTTTCTTACCATTTATCACAAGGGTATCCTTCGTAAGCGCAATGTTGTTGCTGCCTAACAACTGACCATCCTTGTCGTACATGTTGATAAAACTCATGTAGTTACCTTTGCGAGTGCGGAACTTATCGGCATAAATAACACCGCCTTCCGCTGTCACCATTACGGCTGTACCGGCAAGATCATAGTCACCTGTCGTGTCGGCTTTTGCCCACAGCAGATTACCCTCTGCATCCAACTTGGCGAGGAACGAATTACGCATGTTTGTGTACTTCTGCTCACCGGCCTTACTGCCCCATTTGGCGGCAGTAGCTCCTTTGTACGTCTTGCCGTCAAAATGCAAACCTGCTTCTTCGGCACTTGTCGTTTGATAACTGCTTAGCAGGTACAAACTGCCATCTGCGGCATACTCCAGATTGTACAGTTGCGTCGTACCTTTGCTTGCATCCGCCTGCTCGTCCACAAGCGTCTTGTAGTAATCCAGTTCAACAGCTTGAACCATCATACTCAGCCCTAAGGCTGCCAAAAAGAAAATCTTTCTCATACGCAAATATTATTTAAATGTAATTAAGTCTGTATTCTGTACTCTTTCAAAATTCGCTGCAAAATTACTGCTTTTCTCCAACATGCGCAATACCTAAATTTAGTGATTTTTCATTTTTTTCTTGCATATTCCAAAAAAAAGCAGTAATTTTGCACCCGATTTTGGGGCTATCTGGTTTTGACAGCAGGTAGAATGGTTGTGTAAGCACGCCGAGCAATGAGGCAACGCTCGTTAATCTCGCTTCAAAATATAACTGGCGAAAGAACTTATGCTCTCGCTGCTTGATCGAAGTATAGTAGATCGGCGTATTTGGGCGCAAGGCGCCTGAACGGGACGTCACTCCAAGCCGAGTCTGTGGGCTGAATGGGTATAGTGGCGCAGGAATTCACAGAATAGGTCTCTTTGGCTGCGCAAAGAAACTGATGGCTGAAAGCTGAATGCTGACAGCTCCGATAGCAGATAAGTCGGCAGTTGGTGGCTTGGGTCTTGCTGCCGAACGAAAATAAAGGCCAAGATAAGCGTGTAGAAAGCATAAGTATTCCTTGTTTGGACACGGGTTCGACTCCCGTTAGCTCCACGGGGCACTAGCTCATCTGGTAGAGCGTAACGTTCGCAATGTTAAGGTAAGGGGTTCGAGTCCCCTGTGCTCCACAAAACATCTATTTTATGGCAGTAGAAATTCGAGAGATTCATACCGGAAGGGAAATCAAACAGTTCATTGAGTTCGCCAATGATCTATACAAGGGGAATGCATACTATTGTCCTCCTTTGTTCTTTGACGAGATGAACTGCTTCAATCCCAAAAAGAACCCGGCGCTTGAGGTGTGCGATTTCAAGATGTGGATGGCATATCGGGACGGCAAGATCGTCGGTCGTGTCGCCGGCATCATCAATCGTCGTGCCAATGAGCACTGGAATGTGAAGAAAGTGCGTTTCGGTTGGTTCGATTTTATCGATGATATGGAGGTCAGTCATGCCCTGCTGGATACCGTTGCCGCATGGGGCAAGGAGCAAGGAATGGATGAACTGAACGGTCCCGTCGGCTTCACCGACTTCGATCATGAAGGACTGCTGCTGGAGGGATATGAGTATCGTGCGCCGATGGCTTCTCTCTATAACTATCCGTACTACGTTAAGCATGTGGATGCCTACGGATTGACCAAAGAGGCGGATTGGATTGAGATGAAGATCAATCCGGGGGATACTTGTCCGGAGAAAGTGAATCGCGTGGCGGAGATTGTCAAACAGCGTTCACACGTGCGCGTGGTCAAAGTAAAGAACGTGCGCGAACTCAAACGTCGCTACGGTATGCAGTATATGGATGTTATCGACTCGGCGTACCAGAAGTTGTATAACTTCCAACCCATGACCCGGCGTCAGAAAGAGTACTATCGCGATATGTACCTGCCGCTGCTGAACTTCGATTTTGTGACGATTGTTGAGAATGAAGCACACGAAGTGGTAGGCGTCGCATTAGGTATGCCGGATATCTCGGAGGCTTTGCAGAAGTGTGGAGGACACCTCTTCCCCTTCGGATGGTATTACCTGCTTAAGGCGCTGAAGTCGAAGAAGGTCAAAGCGTTTAACTTCCTGCTGATAGCGGTTCGTCCGGATTACCAGAATAAGGGTGTAGACACCCTCTTCTATCAGGACCTTATCCCTATCTTCGGACGCTATCATCTGTCGGGTTTGGATACCACGGCGATGTTGGAGAAGAATAACAAGATCTTGGATTTCTTCAGCCGTGTTGACCACGTGCAGCATAAACGCCGCCGTGCATACATGAAGGCGATTTAATCGTTGTGAAAGGAGAAAAAGCATATAAGGCAGCACTCAAACGACTGAGCACCTACGTGCATGAGCATAATATGCGACCGTCCATGGTCCGTAATATGGTCCTGCAGCAGGTCTGCCAACTGCCACAACCTTTCACTGCCGAACAACTGACAAAAGTATGCCAAGAGGAACGAATTTCGGTAGGTACGGTGTATAATTCGCTCAACCTGTTCGTTCTGGCACACATTTTGCACGCTACCAGCAGGCAAAGAGGTCAAGCGGCTACTGAATACGAACTGACAACGACCAACACTATACGCATGCAGGTCGTTTGCCAGAACTGCGGACGAGTGACGGAGTTTCATGATGTGGCGATTGAACGACTTGTTACGGAACGCAAATACTCGAATTTTAATGTGCAGCATATGTCCCTGTTCGTCTATGGCGAATGTAAGATATGCCGCAGAAAGATAAAGAAAACAACAGAAGCATGATTGCAGGAACAACCTTATATTGGATCTTATTCATCGGTATCGCCCTCATCAGTTGGGCGGTGTCGGCTTCGTTGGAGCGTAAGTTCAAGAAATATGCCAAGGAACCCCTGCGCATGACCGGCAAAGAGGTGGCGGAGAAGATGCTGCGCGATAACGGGATCTACGATGTGCAGATCACTTGTATCCAGGGACAATTGACCGACCACTATAATCCTGCTACGAAAACTGTCAATCTGTCAGAGAGTGTCTATCAGGGCGCTAATGTGGCAGCGGCAGCGGTGGCTGCACACGAATGCGGACATGCCTTGCAGCATGATCAGGCATACGCACCGCTTAAGATGCGCTCGGCATTGGTGCCCGTTGTGTCGTTCGCTGGACAATGGATGACCTGGATCCTGCTCATTGGTATGTTAACGATCAATACCTTCCCGCAACTCATGCTCATCGGTATCGGTCTGTTTGCCATGACTACCTTGTTCTCCTTCATCACCCTTCCGGTCGAGGTGAACGCCAGTCAACGGGCAGTGAACTGGTTACGTGAAGCAGGTATCACCGATAATCAAACAACCGAAATGGCATCCGATGCCCTTCATAGCGCCGCTTATACGTACGTCGTCGCTGCCCTCAGTTCCCTTGCCACCTTGGTTTATTATATTTTGATCTTTGTAGGAGGAAGTAGAAAATAAAAAATTACAAATCTCAAATCACAAATATTTCGGCCCCGTAGCTCAATTGAATAGAGTGTCAGATTCCGGTTCTGAAGGTTCTGGGTTTGAGCCCCAGCGGGGTCACAAAGCGGGCAACCATCTCGGTTGCTCGCTTTTTTTATTTTTTTTGCCCTAAAATTTGCATATATCAAAAAAAAACAGTACCTTTTCGGCGTGAAATGTTGGAAAAGTATCAAAAATACCATGAAAACATATTGGAAAAGTCACAAAATCTATTAAAATCGTAGAGAATGGCGAAATTATTTCAAAAATATTTTGATAATTTAAGAAAAAGTTGTAACTTTGCAGGCATTAAATCGGTTAAGGGATACGGATATGAAAAAAGTACTATTTCTTTCTATGTTTGTTGCGCTTCTATGCGCTTGTAATTCACCGTCTTCTAGATGCTTGGTGGTGGATTTAAGAAATTATGCCGACTTGGAGGAGAATGCACATTTTATGATGCTGTTCTCCAATCCGTTAGATTTCGCAGAACAGGATACAATCTATTGGATGGGGAACAAGAAATTCAGATATGCGTTGGATGATTCCTCACAAGACTTTCTTGCGTTTGTTGATGTCTATGTTATTCCTGACGACGAGGATGAATACAACAAACTTCTTTTCAAATCTGTAGTGGCTATAGATGGAAATGAGGCAATCATATGTGCGGATAATTGCTATACGGTTCGTCTGTCAGGAACGCCATCGAATAAAAAGATTAACGACTTTAGATCAGAACAATTCAACGTGGAAATTCCGTGTGGTGTGGATACAATGGCTTTCATGAAAAATTATATTCTCAATGAGATGTCTGCACACTCGAATGACCTCTATGGTGCCTATATATATTCATACCTTTCCTTCATGAGATTAGGAGAGTTTGAAGAAACGGACGATTTGTCGGCTTGTATGTTCGTACAGCAATTAATCCAAGAAGAAATTGAAGCAGATACGTATCTGTCAAAGCATAATATCGCTCTTCCATTTTTTGATAGAATAAAGATGATAGGTGACATTTCTTCTACTTTGATATTGGAATTCGTGCGGTACATGTATCCTAATATCGATACTCCGCCTACTCACGAATATTAAAAATATAATCCTCGTAAACCATTAAAGGCGTCCTTGTGACGCTTTTTTTGTGAGGAAAAGGTACTTTAATGCCCAAAATCCCCAAATTTTAAGAAAAAAGTATAAATTATTTTGCATAAATGAAAACTTTTTTGTAACTTTGCAGCCGAATTTTTGAGTATTTAACTTTATAACTTTATATTTATGGAAACGAAACGTTTTTCTCCTGAGGACTTAGCATCCGGTATGCCGGCTACAACTCCTATGCCCGCTTCTACTTCGAAGGGCTCAGATTTCAAAAAAGAACAAAGTAAAGCAAAGAAAGAAGCAGTTAATTCTGATTCTAATTCGGGAAAACGCTTTGCGGCTACGGCGGGAGCTGCCGTAGGTGGTGCTGTTATTGGCGGCGCTGCAGTTGCTGCCGGTAGGAAACTTGTAGATTTAGGTAATGCTGCGGAAGTCGATGAGGCTGAAATCCAAGAAGAAGAGAATCTTGATACAAACGAACTGGAGCAAGAGCCGGTTGCAAATGATGATACTCCAACGAACGATCCGGCTGATGCCGGGCCGGAGGAAGTAGCCGCGGCTGATACAACTCAGGTTGACGGTTCCAATATCACCATCAATATTAATATGAATACCGCTCAAGTAGAACCAACACCAGATTCTATTGACGCTTCAGAGCCGATTGTTGAGGCGGAACCGATAGTGGAGTCTGAGCCCGTTGTGGCAGTTGAGCCGGAACCGGTGGTAGAACCTGAACCAATTGTTGCAGCTGATGCGATAGAAATTGATCTTAATGACGATGGAGTAGCGGATGTGATTGTTGCAGATACTGATGGAGATGGAATGCATGATGCTATTCAAGTTGATTTAAACGGAGATGGCACCGCAGATGTTGTTATTGATACAAACGAAGAAGGCATTGTAAATGCTACCATCCAACAGGCAGATAATGTATATGTTTCTGCTGATCTAATTGAGGAATCTGAACAATATGCTGCCGCAGAGCCGGCTCCTGAAGAATATTTAGAAAATGAGTATGATAATAACGAATTCAGCGAAGATGAAATGGATTCGTTTGATGATTTTGCTCAAAATGACATGGATGATAGTTTGGATGCAGATTTAGGCGTTGACTTGGTATAATGGCAAATGTAATAAAAATAACCTGTAGGTCTTGTGGGAGGGAACTCAATATTCCTGCTCCGCAACAACCGGGCATCTATACGGTCACCTGTCCTTTTTGTCAAGGCCAGATGAAAGTGAAATATAATCCCAAACCTATCACATTTGCTACCCCTACGCAACCGACACCAACGGCAAATCCTATGCCGACCCCGATGCAGTCACCTATGCCTAACCCAATGCCTGCGAATAATGCGGCACTGCATAATCCGACGCGTCGTTTTAATATGCAAGGAGGAATGCCTGGGGCAATGCCGTTTAGTGCTCCAACGCCGCAACCACAATCGGCTGCTAATGGCGTTGCACGATTGTCAATGGTTCGCCTTGGATGCGATAAAGAATATTTCCCGTTGCATGTGGGAGAAAATATTATTGGTCGGAGAGATGATTCACAACCGTCCGATGTGGCGATTGATGGCGACATGACAATGAGCCGCAGATCCGTAAAGATAGTTGTTTCTTTCGTAAATGGAGGATGTCAATACCAATTAACTGTGCTTAAAGCAGCAAATCCTGTGCAAGTAAATGGGACTGCTGTCGCAATGGGACAAACTGTTCCGTTGACAATGGGAGCCTCGATATATTTAGGACAGACAATGTTACGTTTGGAAAAATAATCAATAACAAATGGCTAAAATTAAAACAATTTTCCGCTGTGAAGCTGCAGGGCGTGAGAATAATGAAGATAATGGTAAAATTCTTCAACTAGGCAGCAATAAGGGTGTTTTATTAATCGTGTGCGACGGTATGGGTGGTATGGAAGCTGGCGAAGTTGCTTCCTCATTGGCTGTTGCTACTATAGAACAATGGTTTACCCCAGAAAGAATAACCAAACAAGTTTTGACGAATCCGCAAGATTATCTTAAGCAATCTATAGTCGGTGCAGATACCAATATCAAAAATTATTCCAAGACTCATCCGGAGACGGAAGGGATGGGAAGTACCATCGTATTAGCGTGGTTGCTGGACCAAAAGGCTTACGTTGCATGGTGCGGCGATAGTCGTGCATATCGCTATAATCCGCAGTTGGGATTAGAGCGTTTGTCTCATGACCATTCTTTGGTGCAAACATGGGTGGATGCAGGACAAATAACCGAAGATCAAGCATTTGATCATCCTCAAAGTAATATTATCACGCGTAGTTTAGGTGATCCTAATGGCGTGGCAATGCCGGATTCTGCTGAATACACTTTGTATAATGATGATGTTATTCTCCTTTGTACAGACGGTTTGTGTGGCACCCTGCGTGATAGACAAATAGAAGCCATTTTGGCAGGTAATTCCGATTTGTCACAGTGCTGTAATCAATTATGGAAGACGGATGAAGAAGCAGGATGGCATGATAATGTGACCACCGCTTTGGCGCGCGTTATGTCGGATGGAGCAATGCTTTCTATGGCAAAGGCTGAGCCTGAAGAACAGCAAGAAATAGAAATTATTGATGACGAACCGGAACAAGAACGCCCGGCTGATAAGTCGAATAAGTTGCGCTATGTTGTGGTCGCTGCAATATGTGTGATAGTTGCAATCGTTGCATACATTCTGTTTAAACCGGCTAAGAATCAACCGGAGAAGTCTACGCCTGCTACAGAAATCTCGATAGAGGTCCAGTCGAATACAAAGACTGAGAAGGAAGAAACTCAAAATGAGAAACCAACGACAACGCTGGAGGAACAGAACGACAATCCGGCTGTTTCAGTTAATGTGACGATTAATGTCACCAACGAAACTGAAAAGAAGGAGGATGTTACTGCAGATGAGCAAAAAACGGAAGAAATCAAAGAAGAGCAAACTTCCACTAACGAAAAACAACCTCTGGATCCAAAAACTCTTCCAGTCAAGGAAAATTAATAAGGGCTAAGATTATGTATACTTTAATCGTAGGACGCGAAGGTAATCAACCCTTCCCAATAACGGAAGAAGGAGTGAGCAGACAGCATCTGCAAGTTACTGTTCCGGATAGAATGGATGGCGCATGGATGGTGCAAGACTTGGGATCTTCTAATGGCACGTTTGTGCAGTTGGAAGACGGAACTTTTACCCAAATGACTGGAACCCAACAATTATCGTGGGATACCGTCGTTAGAATGGGACCGGATAATATGTACGGAAGAACATTCTGGTTGTGCCAATTAGTGCAGACGGATCCTAATGATTATTCGATGCAGTTTGCCGAGTTGAATCGCATGCTCGATGAATTCTCATCGGAAAAGCAACGCCTGACTGAAGAGCAGGAAAAGCAAAAGAACAAATCGGCTATATGGAAAGCAGTTATAACAGGTTGTGTCTCGTTAGGAATATGTTTCTTGCTGCCTTCGGAGTTGGGTATGATGCGTTTCGCATTGATGCCAATAGTCGGAGTTATTATTCCTTTCTTCTTTATGGGTAAAAAGAATAATCAACCATCAAAAGATTATAAAGCCTTGCTGCGTTGTCCGAATGGAAAATGCGGACGTCCATTGACGGAACATGATATCCGTCGTGGTCAATGTCCTGTATGTAAGGCACATATGTAAAATCATAAAATCATTAAAAGTATGAGTGAGAAAACAAAAGCAAACGGAAAGCAAGGCGGAAATGACGCAATGAAAACCTTCGGTACTTCTTTAGGAGCCGGTGTCGTTGGTGGAGTAACAACTGGGTTATTAACCCCGGTACAAGCATTTCCGAAGGCTTCCGATATAGAAGAAGACTTAGATGCAATACCTGTTGAGGCCGTAGAAGATACAGATACTATCGAAGTGGCGGACAATGTTGATGTTATAGATGATGCTGTGCCAACAATGTCTAATGATAGTACGAATGTGGTGATGAATATTAATATCGCGCCTACAACATTAGCGGAAACCGAAGTCCCTGAAGAGGAACCTGTCGATGTCCTGCTTGAGGAACCTGCTCTCGAAGATGACTACATGGCAGTGGCCTCGGGAGTGGACGATTCCATGAGTTTTAGTCAGGCATTTGCTGCGGCAAGAACGGAAGTGGGACCTGGTGGATTGTTCACTTGGCACGGAAATACGTATGGCACCTATTATGCGGATGAATGGAATAATATGTCCGCTGAAGAGAAAGAACAATACTGGGCTGACGTTCATCATACTACCGAACATCTTAATGACTTGGCATTGAATGAAGAACCTACGTTAGATCCAATAGATGAAGATCCGCTCGCATATGATTCGACTTCGGATGATCTAGATTCATTGGATTCTTATGATGATGAGAATGAAGAAAATTATGCCTTAGATGACCATGACGATTTGGATTTAATGGCATCAAATTCTTTAGATCCGGATATACCGATTGATAATAATATGGACATGAGCGCATTTGCGTAATCCCTGTTAACAATGAAAAAAGCGTTTCTTCTTATTTGCGTAATTGCAATTGCAGCCTTAGCACATGCGTATAACAACACGTACGCGGTGATTGTAGCTGTCGCCGATTATAAAAATTTCGGCACCTATGATGGTGATTTGAATTATACCGTTAATGATGCAAGGCTCTTCTATGATTTTTTGAGATCTAAGAAGGGCGGTTCTGTGCCGGCTGAGAATATCGTATACCTTACGGATTCTAAAGCATCCAAAGCTAATATATTGGCCAAAGGGAAAGCATTATTCTCTAAAGCGAAAGAGAATGACCGAGTGATTTTCTTTTTCTCCGGACATGGAAGCAAAGGTTGCTTTATCCCTTACGACGCAACGGAATATGGCGGTAATTATCTCTATTTTAGCGAAGTGAAATCCATTTTCAAAAGTTCCCCAAGCAATACAAAACTTTTGTTCGCTGATGCTTGTTTCTCTGGAAGTATGAAAGCTTCGACTTCTAAATCAGTTCAGGAAACAATGAAAAAAGAACGAAAAGCTTCGTCCAATATGAATATCGCTGTAATGATGTCTTGTAGTGGCAATGAAACATCTATGGAGAGTTCTGATCTGCATCAAGGGTTGTTTACCTATTATTTGATAAAGGGACTAGGAGGACAGGCTAATAGCGATAAAAACAAATATGTCACGATAAAAGAGTTGTTCTCTTATGTCTATAGACAAACGCGTGCCAAGGCAGCTTCTATGGGAGAAACGCAAACTCCGGAACTATTCGGAAATTTCGACTTGAGATTGATTGTTGCTAATAATTAGTGTGAATTATAACCATTGATGTTTCAGCAGGGCACATTGTTTGATAATCGCTACGTATTGACGCGTTTCATCGGGCGTGGCGGATTTGCAGAGGTTTGGTTGGTTACGGACCAACTGACCGGTTTGGAGGAAGCTTTGAAAATCTATGCGCCGGGAAGCGGTATGGATGATGACGGTTTGAAGCTTTTTGTGAAAGAACTATCCGTTGTTCATGATTTAAGACATTCGAATCTATTAACACCCAAGATGCTGGGGCAATGCGAAAATCAACCCTATTTGATCTTGCCGTATTGCCCGAATGGTTCGCTCAATAAATATGTCGGATCGTGTGATGAAGAACTGGCATGGAAGATATTGGAGCAAGTGGCTTCCGGATTGGCATATCTGCACCAACGTAATATCGTGCATCAGGATATAAAGCCGGATAATATCTTGTTGGATGCCAATAATGATTGTGTTATCACTGACTTCGGCATCTCTCTCAAAGCGCAATCTACCTTGCGTAAGAGTATGCGTATCCAAGCCAATTCAGGAACGATGGATTATATGGCACCGGAGCGTTTTTCAGCAGAACCGCATCCGATACCTGCCAATGATGTATGGTCGTTAGGCGCTATGATGTTTGAAATGATTGAGGGCGTAGTTCCTTTTGCCGCTCAGTTAGGAGGATTGGCACAGATGAATGGAGCACAGATCCCGACAATGCATGGTGAAGTGAGTGATAGCCTGAAACGAGTTATTACATCCATGTTGGATGCTAAGGCAGACAATCGTCCGACAGCGGCACAGGTGGCAGAATCTGCAAAGCAAAAGGGCAGTGTGATTCCGGAGACGCCAAAAGCATCCAATCAAGAAAAACCGGATAGTGTCACTCCGCAACCGGCAGATGATAAAAAGACTCAAATCATTCAGCAACCAGTTGACGAGAAGAAGACACAAATGATGGATTCGTCAATCCCGAAGGATACCTATCACAGACCAAATCGTTTTGAGGAAGCAGCCAAAATAAAGCCTCGCTTCTGCCATAGGTGCGGAAACCAAGTCAAGCAAGATGCTAATTATTGTAACAAATGTGGAATAAAATTAAATAGATTCTTATGAAATGTCCGAATTGTGGCAAAGAGATTGCCAATGATAGTTTTTTTTGCGAGTACTGCGGTACACAAATAAAACCAATAAAAAAAGTACGCAAAGCACCATGGGTGGTTATGACTATTGTGTTTGGCGTTGTTCTGTTGGGATGTGTGTTGATTATTGCCTTGATGGTCCGTCGTCATCGTATCGTATTGAATAGATTATATGGTTTGGAAACGAATTATTATTATGGCGATTGGACCTCGACGAATAAAAAAGATAACACTACAAGTTATAAGGAATATACCTTCCATATGGAGTATGGAGATATGATTTTATTCGATTATGAGGTTTCATCCGAAGTAAATTATGATAAGTTGGCAATTACATTAACATCACCTTACGGATCGATAGATACGTTGTGTTGGGTGAGCGGAGTGGTGAGTAACTCAGTTGTAAAAGAAGTCTTCAGTAATGGTATATACACGTTGAAAGTACAATATACGAAAGACCAGAGTTATAGTAAAAATAGGGATCAGGGTGAAATCCGTAATTTGAGAGTATTCAAACAAGAAATAGATCAATTACAGGATGAAGCTGTACAATTATTTTAATAAAGATTCTTATGAAATGTCCTAATTGTGGCAAAGAGATTGCCAATGACAGCGTATATTGCGAGTATTGCGGCGTAAAACTCGAAAAGAAAGGTAGTTCCAAAGTACTTTGGATAATAATTGCAGCGGTGGTAGGAGTCGCTTTGATTGCATGCATATTATTGCTGTTGCCGAAAGGGAATAAACAAGTTCAGAAAGAGGAACCGAAGCCGTTAAAAGTAGAAGCTCAGACCGGCGCATCTCAGGTAGAACAAAAGGTGGAGGCTAAAACAAGCGCATCCGAACAAGTACAAGAAGAACCCGAGGAAGCAGTATCTCGTCAACAGCAGAGTCCCAAGGTGGAATCGAAAAAGAATTCTGCAAAGCCAACTGCGAAACAAGAAACACGAAAAGAAGAGTCTCCTGTACAAATGGAGGAGGCAATAAGTGAAGAAGATGATGACGATACCGTCTTTGTGGTAGTAGAGTCTATGCCGGAATTTCCCGGAGGACAGCCGGCATTGTTTAAGTTCTTGGCAGAAAATGTTAAGTATCCTGTGATTGCTCAAGAGAATGGAATCCAAGGTCGTGTTGTATGTCAATTTACAGTTTCTAAAGATGGTTCAATCCGTGATGTCGAGGTGGTACGTTCCGGTGGAGACCCATCGCTTGATAAAGAGGCAATGCGCGTCATCAAATCTATGCCGAAATGGAAACCCGGAAAACAAAGGGGAGAACCTGTAAATGTGAGATATACAGTTCCCGTGAATTTTAAATTGCAATAGTTATCCAATATGAAATGTCCGAATTGTGGCAAGGAAATAGCCAATGATAGTAAATTCTGTGAGTACTGCGGAACAAAGTTAGCAAAAAAACTGCCAATAACGAAGAAGAAATTACTTCCATGGCTGACAGGTTGTTTAGTGGTAGGTATTGTTGCTTTGGTGATAATACTAATTATTCAGATGGCGTCAGGTGCAGGATATGTCGATTTAGGATTGCCAAGCGGAACTAAGTGGAAAAGTGAACCTAAAAGCGACTTTTATTCGTATGCAAAAGCCAAGCAAAAATTTGGCGACAAATTGCCTGCCGATGCCGATTTTATTGAGTTACAAGAAAATTGTGATTGGAAGTGGAATGGCGCAGGGTATGTAGTTACTGGTCCTAACGGGAATACTATTATTCTACCTGCTGCTGGATACATTAACTATAGCGATAATGTTACATATGACCAGCAAGAAGTAGGATATTATTGGGCGGTTTCTTCTTGGCTAGGGAATGCAACATATTGGTTTACAGTTAAAGAAGAAGGTTATGAACTAAAGTCTAATATAAGTTATTCTGATGACTATCCGGCAGGTTTTTCTGTTATTTTGGTTAAAAGGTAATCTTGTAAATAATTTTGTAGTAATATGAAACTAAAATCATTGTTGTTCTTCTTATTGACTGCTCTCTGCTTCGCGGTTCCTTCTTATGCGCAGCAAGACAATTCTTTTGCACAAAAGATAGCCCGAGATTTGGTAGGACAAGTAGTAACCGATCCCCCTCAAACCTATTTCCCGGAAGAATGGAAATGGACATTGGATAAAGGAGAGATAGAGTCTGTGGATATTAAGAAGACAAAGAAGGACTCTAAAAACTATAACGCAGCGATTATTGCGCATTTGAAAAGAGGATTATTGAAGATAGATGCTAAAATATTCGTCAAGTATCAATACGATGGGAAAAAATGGGTGTTGACGAAAACGGAAATGAAGTCCTTAACGATTCCAAAGCAAAAAGACTACTCCCATCAAGTGGAATTGTTTATGGACTACGATTTCCTTCCGGCACTGATGCTGAAGAATAATGGAGATAAGACGCTCTTCGTGCGCGTGGAAGCGGTTTCTAACGGAGAAAAGGAGTATTTCTCCACCATTGTTGAACCATACAAAGAAACAATGGTCGCTATGGGAGCAGTGCAATCATATAAAGTATTATACGCATATAAAAAATAACAACAATATCTATGTTACAACAAGGAAGTTTATTTGACAATCGCTACGAGTTAACCCAATTCATTGGACGTGGCGGATTTGCAGAGGTTTGGTTGGTTACGGACCGACTGACCGGTTTAGAGGAGGCATTGAAAATCTATGCTCCGGGTGGTGGAATGGATGAACACGGTTTGAAGCTTTTTGTGAAAGAACTATCCGTTGTTCATGATTTAAGACATTCGAATCTATTAACACCCAAGATGTTAGGTCAGTTTGAGAATCAACCCTATTTGATCTTGCCGTATTGCCCGAATGGTTCGCTCAATAAATATGTCGGATCGTGTGATGAAGAACTGGCATGGAAGATATTGGAGCAAGTGGCTTCCGGATTGGCATATCTGCACCAACGTAATATCGTGCATCAGGATATAAAACCGGATAATATCTTGTTGGATGCCAATAATGATTGTGTCATCACAGACTTCGGAATCTCTCTCAAAGCGCAATCTACTTTACGCAAGAGTATGCGTATCCAAGCCAATTCAGGAACGATGGATTATATGGCACCGGAGCGTTTTTCCGCAGAACCGCATCCGATACCTGCCAATGATGTATGGTCGTTAGGCGCTATGATGTTTGAAATGATTGAGGGTGTAGTTCCTTTTGCCGCTCAGTTAGGAGGATTGGCACAGATGAATGGAGCACAGATCCCGACAATGCATGCTGAAGTGAGCGAAAATTTGAAACAAGTCATCTACTCTATGTTGGCGCTTAATGCAGAGGAGCGTCCTACAGCAGAACAAGTTTCGGAGATGGCTAAAGGGAAAGGAACCAAGAAACAAACAACAAAATATAAGGCTCAACCCAAACAACAGGAACAACCTGTTGACGATAAGAAGACGCAGATTATTCAGCAGCCTGTTGATGATAAAAAAACGCAAATCATTAATACGGGAACAACAGCCGATACTTATCATAGACCCAATAGATTTGAACAAGAAACTAGCACATCTGTAACCAATCAGGGACAGAATAGAGACATTACCGAAGCTCCCAATTCATCATCTTCGTTGACGTTGGGTATATTGGCGTTGGTATTGCCGTTTATAGGACTTATTCTTGGTATAATAGGATGGGCGATGGCGAAACACGGATTAAATAAGGTTCGTCTATCTCCAGCTTCTTATACGGGTGTCGGAAAATTGAAAGCAGGTCTTGCATGCAGCATTGTTTCCGTCTCCATTTACATCCTCATAGTTGTTATTTATGTCATTGCTATTATCATTGCAGTTACATCATATTATTAATCCGGCATCTCCTGCTGGAGAGCATTGAGGTAGATCAATAATACCCATGATTAAAATGCGTTTTCACTCGAAGACGCATTTTTTTATGTCTTATTTCCTAAAATTACATTATTTTAAGAAAAAAGAATAAATTCTTTTGCACATTCCAAATATTTTTTGTAATTTTGCACCGCAAAATTGGAAACCAGGAAACATGATGAAGCGAATAAGTTCTGTAATACTATTATTGATTTGTGTATGTTTTGCTTATGCAGTAGAACAAAAGGTACAAATCAATGGCGTATATTTCATACTCAATGAAGAATTTCAAACGGCAGAAGTGACGTTTAAGGGGGATTTCTACTATGAGTTTGATGAGTATCAGGGTGATGTGGTTGTCCCGTCGAGAGTCGTTTATAACAATACGGCATATCGGGTCATCGGTCTCAGTCCTGCGGCATTTGCCAATTGTAAATCGCTCAAAAGCGTGCACTTGCCGAATACCATTCGGATGATCAGTAGGGAGTGCTTTAAGAATTGTAGCGCATTGCAGTCCGTGGTGTTACCGGAAAAGTTAGAGGTCATTCGTGCAGAGGCATTTGCTAATTGTCGTCTATTAACAACAATCAATTTTCCATCCTCTATCACTACGATCTGTGATAAGGCCTTTATGGGATGTAAGCAATTAAGCAAAGTGTACACCCTTGCTCCGCAAATCAGTACATGCGCCTTTGATGCTACATGCACGGTGTATAATCAAGCATTGCCTACCCAACATGTTCCCGAACCGGAGGATAAAGCACCCACTATCATCAGTGATGTGGATACTAATATTCCCCAAACGGGCAAGCATAATGAAACAACACTGGTTGTTATTATTGCGAACGAACATTATCAGGAAGTAGCTTCTGTGCCCTATGCTATTCATGACGGAGAAATTTTCTATGAATATTGTATCAATACCTTGGGCATCCCTGCAGAACATATCCGCTTTACGAAAGATGCGACACGTAATAACATGCGCCGCCAACTGAATTGGTTGTCAGCAGCGGTTTCTGCTTTCAATGGTGAGGCTAAAGTGATTTTCTATTATGCCGGTCACGGTATCCCAAATGAATCAACGAAGAAAGGATATCTGCTTCCTTCAGATGGCTTTGGCGATGATATCAATTCGGCCTATGCATTAGATGATATCTATACCACTCTGGCAGCAATGCCGACCAAAAGTGTGACTGTTTTTCTGGACGCTTGTTTCAGCGGTTCTAATCGCAACGGAGAGATGGTAGTAAATACACGTGGCGTAGCCCTTTCCGTTAAAAAGAATGTGCTGAGCGGTAATCTGGTTGTTTTCTCGGCAACGGCGGATGACCAAACAGCCTATCCGATTAATAATGAAGGACACGGCATGTTTACCTATTATCTGCTCAAAAAATTGCAAGAGACCAAAGGGGATGCATCTATGGGAGAGATAGTTGAATATGTACAAAACAGCGTCAATAAAAGAAGTGTTTTGGTTAATAGCAAAAGCCAAACCCCTACCATTAATGTTTCACCGGCAATCGGCAATGATTGGAAAAAAATCGTATTGAAATAATGAAAATAAAGGTTTTACTTATAGCATGTTTTGTCTCTTGTTCTCTGATTGCTCGAGGACAGGAAGATGTTTCCGCCAAGGCACAAACGATGGCAGCAGACCTGGCTTCGAAAAGTTGGAAGACACATGCCGGAGACCCTTCCTTATACGAACAGGTGTTTGAAGCATGCGCTTTTGACGCATGGAACGAATCGGACGATCCGATGAATACCACCTATGTCGGTGTGGGACCTGATGAAGAGTTTTGTGTCCTGCAGATGTTGAATACCTATGCGAAACGCGATATCCAGGATTGGTATCCGGAATTTGAAAACGCTATAAGGAATTATCATCCCGGGTTGCAAAGTATACAGATTGCCGGTAAACTCATCTATCCCGAAGCGGAATATCAGATTTATTATACCGAGTATTGTGAAAATGGCATCATTGTTGAAATGGATAAGAAAACTCTAAAAGAGGAATATAAATCGAGTCCGATGGCTTTTCGGCAGTCCTTACAATCTTTTATTCACCCGATCGCCAAGTTCTATCGCAATGCGAACGGTCGCAGGGAAGAAATGGTCATCGCTACTTTTACGGATGAGTTCTTGGCCAATCGTCGTGTACCTGTTCCTGTTTTTGACGGGTATAAGATTATTGAGTCTGACGAACAACCGGATGATGACCTGAATCTTGTTGCGGAAGTCAAGAAAGAGACCAACCTTCATTACAGAGTAACTAGTCGTGAAACAACAGCAATCTCTCGAATGACGGGTAAAGATCCGGAATATACCTCACTTGTTTATTATACCGGAATTCTAAAAGAAAGCCGTGTTGCCATCCTTGCCGATGCAGCATTCCTGTTGGAAGAATAAAACGGGAGAGTATCATATTTAACGATTGCTTTTATGAAAAAACTAATAAGAAACTCACATTTTTATTGCGCGCGAATCAATAGTATGCATAAATAGTTACTATTGATCAATGGAAAGAAGATTTCTTAGCTTACATAGGTTCGCACGATTACTCCCTCAACCAAATCCAAGGAGCGGACATCGGTCAGTTCTGTTTGAAAGGCGAGAAATTCAATATCTATGGCCTGCCGTTCTTCAATAGAGACTCCAATGTGCCAAAGAAAATCGAAAATTTCAGGGCTCAATTTAAAGAAATTACAGGCTATACCCCGAATCAGGATTTCATATAATGTATGTCCGTTCCTCCGGATTCTATCCGGATACCTTTGTTAAGTGCGCGAGTCGTCAGGCTCGCGTTTCTTTTCTTCTTCGTCCATTAGTCCCGAATCTGATTCGGGTTCAAAACATCGTTCAATAGGTTGGATGCCATCCAACAAAGGGACATGATGTAAATCTTACGCTCAGAGTGATTCTACAGGCAATAGATTTTACGCTCGCAGTATAAATGTTTTTCAAAAAAATGACGTTCAGCGCATTTTTTATTTGCACATTTCAAAAAAAAGCAGTACCTTTGCAGCGAAATTTCCCCAGAATGTAACAAATTGGAGATAAAATGAAGATGGAAAACAGCGTTGTAAATAATGTTAAAAGGCTGATAATTAAGCATGGACGAGCGACTTATTGGTTTGTTGATGATTTTGTAACATGCGGAAACTATGCGTCGGTTAAAAAGGCTCTTCAGCAACTCACCAACGAGCATATGTTGCTGCGTATATGTAACGGCGTGTATTATTATCCGAAGATTGATCGCGAATTGGGACTTGGCGTATTGCTTCCTTCTAAAGAGAGTACTGCTTTGGCTATTGCCAAACATGCCGGACTCAAAGTTGTGCCGACCGGTGCCTTTGCACTTAATGCGCTTGGATTGACGACACAAGTGCAAACAGTTGTCGCATTTCTGACCAATGGTCGCGCACGGCAGATCAATCTGGGAGAAGGACGCTATATCAAGTTTTTCCATTCGTCTTCCCAGCGGCTTTTTGATTACAAGTCCTACCGAATGATACTGATTATCCAAGCTATGACGGAATTAGGCGAGGCAGGTATCACAGAGGAGGTGCGCGCCAAACTCAAAGAACAATTGGCGCTTGTTTCGGAACGAGACTTTATACATGATATCAAACTAGCCCCCATTTGGGCACAAACAATACTGAGAGAATTATGATTTTTACGGACTTGTCAGATCAAGGAAAATTGCAAATCCTTGATCAAGTGAATGGTCGGACCAACTCGGATTATCAGACCATTGAAAAAGATTGGTGGGTGACGCAGGTATTACGTGTGCTCTTCTCTCAGCCGTACGCCGAGCATTTGTCGTTCAAAGGCGGCACATCGTTGAGCAAGGCGTGGAATATCATTGAGCGTTTTTCCGAGGACATCGACATCGCTATCAGTCGTGAGTATCTGGGCTTTGCCGGTGAACTTAGTCGTACGCAAGTGAGCGACAAACTGCGCCGTGCGGCTTGTTCGTTCGTGCGTGAGAAAATGCAGAACGACGTGCGTGAGGGTTTGATAACGATGGGGATTGCGCCTGATCAATTCTATGTGCATGTAAATATCACACCTGTTTCAACAACGGATCCGGAAGTTATTTATGTGGATTATCAATCGGTGTTGCCGAACTCGGAATATATCGCGCATACCGTCAAAATCGAGGTGAGCGGTCGCAGCATGCACGATCCTGTACAAATGGTTTCGCTGCAATCGCAGATCGATACGATTCTGCCGCAAGCAACCATTGTGCAACCGGCATTTATCGTCAGCGTAGTAGTTCCTGAACGTACATTCCTGGAGAAGGTCATGTTGCTGCATGAGGAGTTTGCCAAGCCTTCGGCGGAGGTGCGTACGGCGCGTATGAGTCGGCATCTCTATGACCTGGAGCGCATGTTGCACACGGATATTGCCGAACGTGCGCTGAAGGATGAGCATCTGTATCGCACGATTCTGGAACATCGACGTAAGTTCATTGGTCTGAAGGGCTTTGATTACGACACGCTCTACCCGCAATCGCTCTCGCTGGAGATTCCGATAGACGTGCTACCTCTCTGGCGCAAGGACTACGAAAACATGCAAAGTTCGATGATTTACGGCGAGTCGGTGTCTTTTGACGAACTCCTTATCGAGATCCGCCAACTCAACGACCGTATCCGCCAGTTGCCTTATCATAAAATTTGATAGCTTTGCTACGATTGAATCGAAGTATCTAATGCGTTTTCACCCGAAGACGCATTTTTTTGTGCCACATTTCCTGAAATTACATTATTTTAAGAAAAAAGAATAAATTATTTTGCATATTCCAAATATTCTTTGTAATTTTGCACGCAAAATTGGAGATTATAAACACATATGCAGATGAAACGATATATACTAATTGGATTTTTGATGTGTATTGGCTTGCATTCCTATGCCCAAAAAGTAACGAATGTTCGCTCAACGCAAAGCGGAGATAAGATAGTTGTGTTATATGACTTGAGCGGAAAGGCTGATGTGTCTATGACAATGAAAGCCGGAACAGAAAAGCAATCGATATCACGTCTATCCGGAGATATTGGGAAAGGTATAAATAAGGGTCAAGACCGTAAAATTATTTGGGATGTGATGTCCGAATATCCGGATGGTTTTGAGGCTGACAGCGTAGTATTTACGGTTAAAGCCTATCCGCAATGGCGTACATTCGTATTGGCAGAAGGAGCAGTATCCCCTTCTCCTTTACAGTATTCCGGTGGTATCATGATTGGACGTGCCGCAAGATGGGGATATTATCTGAAATTCCGTTCCAGTTTTATGTTCGCACCTTCCAATGATGGCTATTTCAGTAGTTCTTACGTGCATATAGGGAGCTCCATGATGCCAGTAAATTACTCGGATATCAGCAAACTGATAACTGGAAAGACAAAGAACACCGAGATAATCGGCAATGTGGGAGCGATGTGTAATTTCTCCATGAATACCGATTATCCTATGTATGTGTATTTAGGTCTTGGTTATGGTTTGCGGAGACAGATGTGGGAGTTTAATGGAGGCAAATGGTTGCAGTATGAGCAGACGGCTTACGAAGGTGCAAGTGTGGATTTTGGACTGATGTTTGCTCTCAAGGGTTTTCTTCTGGATATTGGTGTAAACACCATTAATTTCCAATATGCAGAAGTGCAATTTGGTATAGGTTGGTTATTTAATAAATGATGATATGAAGAAAAAGATATTTTTATTACTAATAATCAGCATTGGTTTGGCTGCATGTATTGATGATCCTGTTTTTAAGAAAGAAGAATTACAGGTAAATGGTCGTGAGTATATAGATAATGTGAGTTATTATACTGCTGATATTTATTGCCAGGTAGAAGCCAATATCTCAATAAAAAATGTAATTTTGCAATATAGTACTAATGCGAAGATGAGTCATGCTAAAGAAGTGAAGTTGCAAATGACGAAATCTTACCCTGAAGTAGCAGAATTTGAGAAGATAAATGATGTTTACTATGTGCACTTAACGGATCTACTTGTTGACACAACATATTATGGTCGTATATTATTGGATACACCAGTTGAATTAATGACCATAAAGAAAAATATCACTTTTACAACTCTCTCTCTCTCATCCGCTGTCACAACAAATGCCGCAACAAATATATCGTATACGTCAGCTACATTAAATGGAAAGGTAGTTGAAGCAGAAAATGTATCAATTGATCAGACCGGTTTTTATTATTCATTTGATCCGGATATGAAGAATTCGGTCAAAGTCCTTGCGGGTTATAGTGGAGGATCGTTTTCAAAAACGCTAACGGATATTGAGTCTAATAAAGTATATTATTTTATGGCATATGCCATAATAAATGGAACTACTTACCTTGGTAAGATATTATCATTTACTACAAACGAATATACTTTTGCCGAGGTGCAGACAGGTAATGCTAGTGATATTTCATATACTAGCGCAACTTGTTCTATGAATATCATAAGTGCCGGTAATTCCACGATTGTGGAAAAGGGTATACTATATGGAACAGATAGAAAACTGGAAGAAATATCTGTCCAAAAAGCAACTATTACATCTTCTTCTAATTCTGTTACTCTTAATAATTTAATAAGTGGAACCAGGTATTACTACCGCGCATATGCGATAAACAGTGCGGGAGTTGCATATGGGGCGATAAAGGAATTTTGGACAGAAGACATGTCTAGTATAGATTTTTATATAGAAAATTTTTCAAACATTAGTTATACATCTGCTCGTGTGAATTTTTCTATATACTCGTACGGACAAGATGTACGAGAGTATGGTTTGTTGTATTGTGAAGCAGACTGGTCTGGGGATCTGAAATATGGTTCGTCGCAATATAGAAAAAGTACTACTGTATCTGGATGGAAAGGAACAGACCAGATTAAATCTTCTTATTATACTTTGTCATACTTGCAAGCAGGTGTTATATATATATGTGTTTTATATTTGAAATATATGGATGATTATGGGGATGAACAAATAATTTATAGTTCAGAAGATTATTTTGAAACAACCAGTTACGGAGTGCCTACGGTAACAACAAACGATGCCAAAGATATATATACTACATCAGCCACAATATCAATGTCTATTGTAACTAATGGATCATCGGTTACTACTAAAGGGTTCTATATCAGTTCTAATTATCGAGCAATATATTATGATGATGACGATGATTTTGAGCGATATACTGACATTTGGACAAAAAAAGCTAAAACGACTTCGTCATTAACATTGACTGACCTTGAGGAAAATACAACATACTACTATGTGGCTTATGCCACCAATGCTGTAGGTACAGGTTATGGGGAGGTGAATTCTTTTACGACCAATTGGTTGACATATCCTTCTGTGACTACCAGTATAGTATCTGCATCAAGTTCATCGGTAAAAGTGAGAGGCAACACGGACGCTGGAGGAGAGAAGGGAGTAACTGTGGGATTCGTATATAGCAGTACTACATCCTATCCTTCCATTGAGAATGCAACAAAAAGTGTTTATTCTACTTCATACTCGTGTACTAGTTCAAACAATGGAGATTTTACTAAAACCATAAATTATACGTCAAGTTCTTTCCAGAAAAATGTCATATACTATGTTCGAGCATATTGTACAAATAGTAAAGGTACATCATATGGAGAAGTAAAAACATTTGAGTTTTATTAAATAATGAAAACAAATTTTATCATATCAATATGCCTATTGTTTAGCATAGGCATCATGGCGCAAAGTAAGAGCAGTAGTGCTCCGAAGAGTTTCAAGATTAATCCGAATACGGTTCAAGAGGTGGAAGTGGAACCGATATTGCATTATCAATCGGAGGTGGACATGAACATCCCGGTTTCTTCATCGGTTAACAATAAAGCTTTGGTCTTGATTATAGCCAATGAGTACTATCACTCCTTGCCAAATGTTCCATATGCTGTCAATGATGGCTATATTTTCAAGGAATATTGCAATAAGACCTTGGGCGTACCGGAAGAGAACATCATGTGCGTCACTAATGCTACGTTGAATGGAATACGTCAAAAAATGGACTTGCTGCAAAAGAAAGTTGATGCGAGAAATAATGCTAAGAAAGAAACAAATGTTATCGTCTATTATACAGGTCATGGAGTACCCGACACAGAAAATATGACGGCCTATCTGATGCCGGTTGATGGTTATGAAGAGAATGTCAATACGGGATATAAATTAGATGATCTCTATCAGCAATTAGGACAATTACCGGCAAAGAGAATAACGGTCTTTTTAGATGCTTGTTTCTCCGGCGTTAATAGAAATGATGAGGTGTTGAAGCCGCATAAAGGTGTCCGATTGAAGCCGAAGAGCGGTTTGCCAATGGGCAATACAGTGGTCTTTGCGGCATCACAAGGAAAACAAACAGCCTTCGTGAATGATGAAGAACAACATGGGTTGTTCACCTATTATCTGTTAAAAAAGTTGCAGGCGACCAAAGGTAATGTGCAATTATATGACCTGGCATATTATTTAATTACCGAAGTGCCTATAAAGTCTTTGGAACTTCATGAAAAAGATCAATTACCGAGCGTCATAGCTTCTCCTCAAGTCCAAGATCAATGGCGGGAGTGGAAATTAAATGGAAAATAGCTAATTGGAAACTCAAACCATAATCCCCTATTTTGTCTATTATCCGAAATGTTATTTCTGTCACCCCGTTCGTTATGTGCGCACGTTGACAAACGCGCGTTCTTTCTTCTCCAAATAAAAATGGAAAAAATGCAACCTATCCTTGCACATTTCAAAAATTTGTAGTACCTTTGCAATCGAAAATGGAAAGGAGGGGATTATGGAAGAGAAAAAGTATTATTACACTTATGAGAGGCTGCATAAAGAGTTGATGATAGAATTAAGCAAGGATTATGAGACATATTCAAAAGCAACGGAATTATTTTTATTGTGTACCCGTTATTTACATTGTGAACGTATTGGAAATTACAATGAGGTAGAGTGGAATCGTTTAGGAATTTCTAAAAAATCAATCCCTGCTTTGTATTCAATGGTAGGAGATTGGTGGGAGACTATACGTGTGCTGGTTTATTGGCGTGATCATGCGAATCGAATTATAAATGAATCATCCTCGGACGATATAATTCAATTTGAACGTGCATGCTGTAAGGAAATTGATAAGTTGCGTTTTGAATGGATGAAAGATGAAATTTTCTTTAGCAAATTTCCGCATCCAAATACCTATCAGATAATTAATGGATTAGACAATCCAAAGCTAAATTCTGCTGATCTGCTAACATGGGGTATTGGGATTAAGCAACTAGCTGATTTTTTACCTACTCATTCGGAAGATGATGAACATAGTCCTTTTCATACTTCTATTATCTTGGATGTAGCTTTAGAGGGGGTATGGTTGGTGTATCATTGGAGTAAGGATCATATAAGGGTATGTGATCTTAAACCCGTTCTCGTTGGGGCGGTGTTCGAAAGAACAAATCGCATAATCTCTTCGGATGGTATCATTATGTCCAAAATACTTTTTGCTATAAGTGTTTTGTTGGAGACTGAGTGTTATAAAAGTTTCCGAAATGAGGATTATATACAAGCTTATCACGACTTAAGCATTGAGCTAATGAACTACACTAGATCTGTACATGAACTTTTTGACGAATGGACTAAACCTTTGGGCACGGCAATCAAAGCGTTATCTCATTTCAAGGAGTCGGACTTTTATCAAGAATTCATAGAAACGCCCATTGTTGAGATGCCAACTCTTACAGAAGCGACTAACGAGAATCCAAATACATCCATCTTCCGTAGCGACGTAGATGCTCAATTGTGCAAAGAGAAACTATTGGATATCTTAAATCATAATACATGCAAGGCGGAGGTCTATCGAGAACTCAAAGATTTGCATGATAAAAATCTGTATTTTAATATAGGAACTAAATATGCTCCATTAGCGCGTGTACTTAATACATGGATTCCGCTTACCATTCATAAGGATGACAAAAAATGGATATTTAGAGGTGATGACTTTAGTAAAACGAGATATTCATAATATTCCTGTTTTTTCTTATTTTCTGTTTTCTTAGATTCCTATATTTTTCCTTTAAATTCTTGTTTTCTCCTACTTGTTCCTACAACGGGTCTCTTATTTGAGGGACTCGTTTTTTTATTGTACCTTTGCAGCCGAAATCGAAACATGACCCTTACAATACCGGCTCATTATCGTATCAATCAAGGTCCATTCTCGTATCAAAGCCGCGATATGAACGCGATATGAACGGGATATGAACGCGACCTCACCGTTAGATCAAAATATAAATCATTTAAAATACTGTTATTATGAAAGTCACTCCTATCATCTTAATTGACACCTTACTTGGTAAAGTCAATCAGCGGGCTGGGTACTACATTCGTCGCTCAAAGAATGGTGCTCTGTACTCCTGTAAATGCCCCGATCGTTCCAAACACATCAAGACTCCGGCGGAGGCTGCCAACCAGCAACTGTTCGCACGTACCTACGCAGGCAAAAACAAGAAACAATAATCACTAAATATTTTAAGCCTATGAAAGCGATGCTCAAATCTGAAATCGCGGACGCGGCTGGAGTAAGCCTCCGTACGCTCAACCGCTGGCTGCACCATCCTTACATGATGGAGCAACTCAAAGCTATCGGCGAGTCCGATAACCGTAAAAAACTATCACCAAAAGCTGTTAAACTAATCTGTGACCACTATGCTATTGAAATTAATTAGGAATACGTGCGCGCAAAGCACCTTCCATTGTCTCTTGGTCGAAAATGACCCGATCAAAGGTGAAAAGCCTCTGGCGAAAATCACCGAGTTTGCGGATACTCCGATGCTGGAACTCTTCTATCCGCTATCCGTCACCCTTTCAGGCATTAACCTCAGAGGACAACCGGTTCCGTGGCGATGGAAAAAGAACGAGACGAAACTTGCCGTCGAGAACTATCTCCGCCAAATCCTGAACTCCGGAGAGGAAATCTTGCTCGAGATCACACACCCGGAACCCGACCTGCCCGGATACCCGTACGTCAACCATAATGCCTATGCACGAGGAGAAATCATATGCCGGATGTTGAAAGCTAACGAAGGCGATAGCGACGCAGATGATTGACAAATGACGAAAAATGAAGAAAAATTGCGAAGAATGAGGACATATCGTAACAAATACGGACAATACTGCCAAACCCCGTTTATACATACAAATATGGAACGTTCCTCACCGGTGAACTATTAACAACTATCCTTATTATTAACCCTTTTTCCTCTACGCGGGTCGGAGGATAAACATGACCCGCATTTTATGGCACTGGTTAAACCGATGGATCTCATCAAGTCCCTCCAAAAGAAAGTGTGTATGCATTCGGATGTCTATTTCCGGACGAACAAGCAAACCTCAAAAACGTACACAGGCAAAATCTGCTCGCCTTCTAAAAAAGCACCATCCGCTGCCCAGATCAGAAGCAGAACACGTTTCGCGAAAGTGCGGGCTGCCATACAGACGATCCTGGATGACCCTGCGCAGAGAGCAGTACTGGACAAAGAGTTCAAGGCGCAGACTGACTATGGATCCCTCTTGGGCTACACATCCCACAAACTGAATGGTAACTACGATGAGAACGGCGACCTCATTAGCAACTAAATCACTCTATTGTTCAACGTTTTAATCATTTGACAAAATGAAAACAATTCATCTTTTGACTCTCGGAGTCCTTATCGCACTCCTCTGTGGCGCAACCGGTTGCGCGGTTACACACAAGTTCGTTTCTACTACCACCGCCATTGAGAAAGATGATGCCACTATGGTCATCACCACCGAAGTGACGGAGACGTATGAAGCAATCCAACACGTAAAAAACAACAACTATTAATCTTTAACCCCTCTACGCCGACCGGAGGTAAAACATGGTCGGCATCTTATGGCACATGTTGAATATGCAGACATGATCAAAACTGTCAGTGGCGCTCTTACGAAAATTAACAAGAAGTCGCAACATGCTGGCGATCAGAAAATGGTTCTTGGTACCCACCGCGTTGCGCCTACCAAAAGTAAGAATTGCTCGCGCATCTATCTTCGCGGCCTGGGTGCCGTCACCCGCACCGGCGAACCGACTACCAAAGAGCTCAACGCTCGTACTCGTTTTGCAACCGTGCGCGCTGCGGTTAACACCCGCGCAAAGAACCTCGCCACACTGGCGCAAGACCAGGCTGCTTTCCGCGCGCAGAAGGACTCCTCGGGTGGTTGCATTACCTTCAACGAATGGCTCTGGAAGCAGGAAGGTGACGCCTACGACGAGCAGCAGAACGGCTAATGTAAGGAAAAATCGTCCATAACGGGCGATTTTTCTGTGTTTATATTTGCACATTTCAAAAATTTGTAGTACCTTTGCACTCGAAAGTTATCATAATGAAGTGAGTATAAATAGATACACTATGAAAAAGATATTATTTCTTTGGCTTGGGTTCGTAGGTGCGGTGACTGTTTTATCCGGTTGCTCGCAGCAACAAAAGCCTAAGACAGACTGGGATAAATATGACCTCAAGGGCAAAGTGCAGCAACTCCAGGTGCACTACTGCTTGGCGTACGAAGACTCTACCGGTGCCATCGTACCCTACGACATGACATCTGCGGACTATATCAATTTCTCCGAAGAGGGTAAGATTGAACGTATCGTGACCTATGATTATGCCCAAGAACAGCATCAAACCTACATCTATTATTATACCTATCATCCGAAAGGACTCACTATTCTGGCTACACTGGACGATGCGTTCCATTATCGCGAAGAGATCAGTTATACCGACTGGGGGGAGATAAGTACGGATAAGATGTATGACGCAGACAGTGCAAATTATTGGTGTGAATTCTTTGAGTACGACGATGACCAACGTCTGGCTACCCATTTTTTGCACGGTCGGGACGGCTTGATGTATTTCTACGATGACTATCGCTATAATGAGCAAGGTCTGCCGGTGTACAATGAGAACAGGGATGCGGATGGTTCTGTCGAATGCTGTGTCTATTCTTCGTATGATGCCGACGGACGTCTGGTACGGAAGCAGTTCCAATATGCGGACTCGACCTATGATTTTGAGTATATCCATACGTATAACGAACAAGGACTGCCGGAGAAATTTACCAGGCATAGTTCCAATTCGACGGTTGAGGTGCGCTATCTGTATGAGTTCGATGAGCAAGGTAACTATACCTCAAAAACCATTCTCTCGGGTGACTTTGCCCGAATAGAAGAACGTAAGATTTATTACTATTAACAAATATTTTAAAAACATCAAGCTTATGAAAAACAAAACATTATTGATGCTGGCATTAGCGGCCGTTACGTTTGGTTGGATGTCATGTTCCGATGCGAAGAAGGCCGAGACGGATTGGGATGCGTATGAACTGAAAGGTAAGGTAAAGACGCTTACTATAAAGAGATACAAGGCACGTGAAGCGTTCGGAGAGGTGACGAAAGATGAGTTGAAATCCAGTGAGGTGGTTACTTTCTCTAAAGAGGGTAAAATAGAACATGTTTTCTCATCGTATTACTATTCGGATGAGAAATCGGAGTATGAGTCTTTCTATACGTACACCGAGAAGAAAACTATTTCAGAGCAATACTACAATGATGACTTTTCAGGAAAGTTGATCACCTTCTATACGGATTGGGGTGGCAAGGAAAGCGAGATTTCTTACGACGAGTCCGGTGACCAAAGTTGGGCGACCGAATATACCTACGACGATAATCACCGTCTTATCGAGCGCAATCATTATTACGGTAAAGAATTCAACAGCCGGGAGAAGAACTTCCAATACGACGAGAAAGGATTGGTGAAATCGTATAAAAATTATAACAACGATGGCGAGTTGACGGAAATCAGTTATTACGAGTATGATGCGAAGGGACGGGAGGTTGAGTGTACCGTAGAGGACGGCGAAGGAGCAGTCTCTTATTCGATCGTTCACACCTATAATGATGAAGGCTATACGTCCTGTTATAAATTCGTCGGAACGTATTATAAGAACACCGAAGAATACACCTATGAATATGACAAGCAAGGTAACTATGTCGTTAAGTATGAGATGACGAAAGGCGGCGATACCTATATCTGCGAGCGTACCATTGTGTATTATTAAATCTTTGTGACGTTGCGGAATTTTCTTGATTTTGCGTCAAAAAGAAGATAATTCGCAGATTTTTACAAATAAATTTGTATAATCCAAAAAAATTTATTACCTTTGCAGCCGATTTGGATGCAAAGGCGTTACACGCGTATGTGTATGCGTGTCCGAATCGGAGAAAAGAATATGAATAATAACAAGGAGACAATTATGCCTGAAGTTAGTCGTTTTTATGGAATCGTGATAAAGATGTTCTTTAAGCCCAAAGAGCACGAACCCGCTCATATCCACGCGTTATACGATGAATATATGGGGGTGTTTGATATCGAAACATTTGAGATGACCGAAGGCGATATGCCAAATCGTGCCCAAAAGATGGTGAGAGAATGGCTTACCGAGCATAAGAGTGAATTGCAAAAGATGTGGCAAACGCAAAAGATTGTTAAATTGCCTCCGTTGAAAGACTAAATTTGAACCAATATGATACCGCGTATTAAGAGTTATCAGCCGTTACAGGGCTATCAATTGCTCGTCTCTTTTGATGACGGGCGAAAGGTTCGTTATGATGTTGCGGATGATATTCGTACATTGCCGGCATTCCGTGATCTGGAAACGGAGCATGGCTTGTTTGAGAATGCGCAATTAGACACAAGTCGTACATGTATCTATTGGAATGATCGCATTGATTTGCCAAGCGATGCCATCTATGAGTATGGCGTAGCTGTGTAACAATACCGCTGGGCTCAACAGCGTAAAAAAGTGAGTACATATTGAAAGGCGTTTATTGAAACGTTGTTCGCGACTAATCCGAATCTTCGCAAAATTCACACACAGTCGTAGCAACAGCAATGAATGTCCATGAGGGTATGTATTGATATGCCCACGCCCATCGAAGGGCGGGATGGGTAATACATATCGGGCGTGGATTTCGGTTGTTTTTCTACTGTGTGGGGGATTGCGAAGCCCTGGATTAGCGTGAGGAACAAGTGAGCTTCACGCTTTTTGTGTATGTATATGATCCAAAAGGGCCGAAAAATGGTGCGAATGGTGGAGTTCATACGTAATTGATACGTAATTGATACGTGATTGATACGTGATTGACCCGTCGAAGTTGAGGAAAGCCTGCTGCCTCAGGGCTTAAAAACGAGGCAAGCGAAAAAATCGTGCCACCGATAATAGTGGCTAAGAACATTGACATAGTGGATTTACCGCAAAAAGAAACAAATTTTGCAAAAATGTGCCCAAAAACTTGCATATGTCCAAAATTTGTTGTACTTTTGCAGCGCAAAAGTTTAAACAATAAAATTATGGCACAGGAAACATTAAACGGACTGTTGCAATATGTCTTAACGACATTGTCATTAGAAGACAAAGTGTGGTTCAGCCTGCAGATGGAGCAAGATATTCGTCGTCTGCGCGCAGAGCAAAATGAGGTTGAGGCTATTGATATGGCCGTTGATATGTCGCTTGAGGACGTAGCTGCCGGTCGGTATTATACGCAAGAACAGGCAAAACAAAGACGCGCTCAGTTTGCTGATAGTTTATTTTACGCTGCTGCCGTATGAAAACCACAAAGCCCGAAACGCCTAGCCGATAGACTTTCTAAATTATAATCCCCTTAATTCAGGGATTCTAGAAAAACAAGCGGTAATCCACTAAACGGTTTACCGCTTTTTTGTGCGTGTAATCCAAACAACGATAACTCATAATATTGACAATCGCGCCTACGCGCGAAGAAAAACGAAATAATAAAAACTAAAATATAAAACATCATGAAAAAATTTAACTTAATCGAATGGCTATCTAGAAATAGCCATGAAAAACAATCGCCGCAGCGCTTCGCCCGCTATGCGGCAATGCTAATCATGCTCCTCACCCTCGGTGTGGGACAGATGTGGGCGAGTCACGGATTCTTTAGTGATAACGCATGTGGAGTTAAGGTGAACTATTCCGGCTCAACAATAGATGAGATCAAAAAGAATAGTTCCGGAGCTTCCACAGAAGCGCTTGGAACAATTTCAAAACTTTATCTTAAAGAATGGTGGTTTGCTGCATGGGAAAATACAGATGATTTTACTGGCAGCGAATCAGGAACAATGTACTACCGTATCTATCCTAGTGGTTCAGCAAGTGGTAGTTATACATCCTCAAGCAAAAATTACTACAACTGGAGTGGATGGAAAGATGGATCACAAAACGTTTGGCTAGGAAATAATAGTTTGAATGTGGATTTATATAGCGGAAAGAATCCAGGTAATTACATTATGGAATATTATTTCATGATGGGTTCTTCCTATTTAAGTAATGGTAGTAATAATTACAAAATATCATTCACCGTCCCGGGTTTTTCAACAACGAGCAAAAGCCATACATTCGCTAATACAACGGTAAGTAGTACTAAAGACGAGACTATTTCTTTCGGGCAACACTATGGTACAGCGTTAACGACAGGCAATTGCGCTCTGTCCGGTACTAATAAATCTGAATTTGAAGTACGGAGTATAAGCGAAACAGGAGTTACAGTTCGGTTCAAGCCTTCTACAGCAGGAACCAAATCTGCTACTCTTACCATTACTGATGCGCATAGCAAAACATGTACAATTACTATAAGCGGTACAACCCAATATACCGTAACTTATAACAAAGGTGATTATGGTACAGGTTCGAATGTAACAGCAAACAAGGTTTATGGTACTGATTTAACGTTGAGAAATAGCGGAGACTTCAGCCGTACCGGTTATAACCATACTGCATGGAATACCAATTCCGCAGGAACAGGTGGTACATCTTATTCTCTTGGAGGAAGTTATAAATCAGAAGCTGCTGTAACACTTTACCCCACATGGACAGCGAAGACAACCACTATCACGCTTGATCTGAATGGCGGTGATGCCGGAGATGAGTCGGTTACTGCAACTTTCGACAACACTACACTTCCGGCCTTTACGCTTGCGACAAAAACAGGTGGTTACAATCTAACAGGTTATTGGACAAACACAAGTGGTGGAACAAAAATTATTAATTCCGATGGTTCATTCGTTCGTAATACCGATTATACGACAGATGAAGAGACACCAAAATGGAAACATACCGGAAGCACATTAACCTTACATGCTCAGTGGAATAGTTTCCTTAGTGTGACTTATGATGGAAATGGGAATACCGGTGGTGATGCTCCTACCGATGCAACAGAATATGCTTCTGGGAATACAGTTACGGTAGCAACAACTCCTGTTGGATTTGTAAAGACCGGTTATACTCTGACCGGCTGGAAAACCGGAGGTGTCACCTACACTGCCGGACAAACATTTACAATTACGGCGAACACAACGCTTGTGGCTCAATGGAGTGAGAACAAGACTGCTGTAACGATTTCGGCAAGTCCGGCGGGAACGGGTACGTTTACGGTGAATAGTGTAAGCGGAACGAGCGCAAGTGTCGGTGTAACGACAACGGCAGCTGTTGTGGCTACTGGGGCTACGGACTTCCAGTTTGTATCTTGGGCAGCAACCAATTGTAGCGTTTCGCCGACGAACAATAGATCAACGACCTTGACGGGTAATGGTTCTTCTGCTACCGGTACGTTGGTGGCAACCTTTACCGAGAATGTCGCTTCCGGTTGGTATCTTGGTGGATCTAGTCCTTTCTATAGTGGCAGTGATGCTACTAGTTGGGGGACCAGCAACAAAGGTTACCAAATGACCAAGAAATATCGTGGTATGGACGGTGTGTTCTATCGTTCGGGAACTGTTACAACAAGTGGTTATTATACCATTCATAATGGTACCACGCGTTATCGTCCATCAACTGGTAAGAATGCGACTTTTAGTGGGGCCGGTTACTCAAATAAAATCAGTATGAGTAATACCAGTGCTGATGCTAACTTCTGCTTTGGAAGTAATGGAACATACTATATCATCGCTGATACACGTGGAGCAACGCCTGTTATCTGGTATGAGACAACCGAACCGGATCGTTTCAATTATCATTCGGTAAATGTAACCGGTGTCGAAAATGCGAAGGGTACATGTAAAGTAAATTTGGGTTCGACGAGCGGTTTTGAGACTACACGTTTTGCTAACGGTGAGACATTCTATGTTACTATTAACGGTGTAAGCGGATGGATTCCTACTATTACTATTGGCGGAAATACAACTACTTTCTGGAAACAAGCAAATACATATACTGCATCAGGAACGATGAGTACTTCGGATATAGATGTTACTATTTCTTATACCGCTTCCTATGCTGTTACGTTTGCAACAACGACGGGAGGTAATAAAATAACTGCAACAGGTCCGAATAGTACTATTACGACAGGAACTAAAGTGAAGAGCGGAACATCGATCACTTTCACGCAGACAAAGACACATGACGGATATGATTTTCGTAGTTGGAATAGTGCAAGTACTGGTGATGGAACCGATCTTGGCGGTAATGCGTCTGGCTTGACCACATCTATTACTGCGGCTACTACTGTATATCCTATCTATACCGTACATACATTTACGGGCGGTACGTTGGATAAGAAAGAAGGTTCGAATGATGGTTCGTATTCGGTAACATATTTAGCAACGAGTTTTGCGTCCAAGACTGCGCCTACTCGTACGGGTTATAATGTAGAAGGTTACTACATTGAAACCGCACGAACAAACAAGGTGGCTAACGCAGATGGGACCTTGATTGCTAACAAGACCTATACGAATGGCAGCAAACAATGGACCTATACATCGTCTATACCTACGCTCTTTACCGGTTGGACGGCTAAGACATACACCACAGATAACAACTTGGATAAGAACGGTGGTGACAGTCATGGTAAATATACGGCAACTTACGATGCAACAAGCATTGCTATCAATACAACCCCGGCAAAGACAGGTTATCATGTAGAAGGTTACTATTCGGATGATGAGTGTGAGAATAAAGTTGCTACAGACGCTGGTGCTTTACAGGCAAGTACCGCTTATACGGATGCAAGTAACAAGTGGAACTATGATAATAACGATGCTGTTCTTTACACTAAATGGACGGCGAACACGTATGACATTAACTTGAACGCAAATGGCGGTGCTGGTGCGGCTAAAGTGGTCACTGTAACATATGATGCGGCTCTTCCGACGAAGTTAAAGGGTGGAGGTGACCTTACTGCGCACTCGCGTACTGGTTATACCTTTACCGGTTATTGGGATGCAACCAGTAATGGTACTAAGTACTACAATGCTGATTTGAGTACAAACACCAACTGGAATAAGACAACTGCTGCTCCGCTTTATGCACAATGGTCAGCAAATCCGTACACGATTACGCTGACGCAAGAAGGCGAGACGGGTTACGGTTCGGCAGGTACTACATCTGTCGGCGCAACATTTGACGCGGCTCTTCCGACGATTGCTTCGTTGCCTACTGCCGCTAACGGTTATGCCTTTATGGGTTACTACACCGATCATAATGGCGAGGGTACGCAGTACTATGACGCGAGCGGAACAAAGCTTGTTGCTTCCTATACTACAGCCGATGATTTGGAACTCTTTGCTTACTTTAAGAAAGCAGAAATTACGAATATTGCGTTTGGTGCGGGGACAGTTGTTGAAAACGGATCAACAGTAACCGTTACGGCAACGATCAGCCCGACACCGACGGGAACGACGACTGTTTGCTGGCGAATATTATATGACAATGGTAGCGCGTTAGATCCACAGCCGGCATTTGATCCGGTAACCGCACAGGGCAATTCGGTAAGTTTCACGGCTCCGGCAGCCAGCGGTATGTATAAAGTAGAGGCTGTACTGCATACCGGTAGCGGTTGTGCTGGAACCGATTTAAGTACTCGTACGGCTGACTTCCAAGTTGCAGGTAGCCATACCGTTACCGTGCAATATCATGACGGAAGCGGCAACTCGATTAAGGCAAATACAAGTGTTACCGGACGCCCGTTAGTTTGGTCTAGTGGCATTACAGCGCCGGACGATATCTTTGGCTATATTTTCGAGTATTGGCAAGCAGGAGATGGTATTACACTCAGTAAAGATGGTTCATCTGCGCATAACAAAGATACAGCTCAAGTATCTACCGTATATATCAAGGCCACATATAATGGTACACTAACAGCTGTTTACAAGCCTGCAGATATCCTATACTTCAAGAATACGATGGGTTGGAGTAATGTATATGTTTATTTCTATACATCCGATAAGTATTGGGATCAAACTTACTATGGCTCCGGAACATACAAAGAAAAACAATTCTGCGAAAAGAAAAAGGATAATGAAGGAAATGAATACGACGACTGTACGAAACCATATTGGGATCAGAAACATGGTCAGCTAACTCGTCTCGGAGATACCGATATCTGGTATATCGATTTTGGTGCTCTTGGTTGTGCAGATTGGCATCATCTCGTATTTAACGCCAATCAACAAGATAACTACGAATGGTTCTCGGCTACTGAGTTGGTTCGTCGTGGCGACTTAAGTAAGGGTACGCCGATGTTCGTTCCTGCAGATAAATCGACCTATAATCCTACTACAAAGAATGGAAATGCTAAGTATTACAACCAAGGTTATTGGACGAAGTATATAGGCGATAAGACGGGTTATACGTTGCAGATTTATAATTCGGCAGGTAATTCTCTTTTGAAAGAGATTCCGCTTACAGGAGACGAGAACTTGATGCCGATGACTGCTAAGGCAGATTTGGAAGGTACTAAGAATTACAAGTTCCAAATCAGACGAGATAATAGTATCTATTATGGTAACACAGGAACGATGACTTATGCAAATCATGGTCAGGGAACCCCGTGGGCGTTTACCAATTTCCCGGGAATGTGTACTATAACTACTACCGCAGCGGGAGATTATAAATTTACATTGACCTATTCGAAAGATGGTAGCGGTAATTATGAATTGCGCATGGCAGTAGATTACCCGATTTCGGATGGTGACTACCGGTTGGTATATAGCGATGCGGTTCAAACAAAACCATTAACTTCGGCGGTAGTTCCGCATATGGCAAATAAAGACACTATTGTTTCGTTCTTTATCCGTAAGGACCAAAGTCCGAATCTGCGTTTGCAAAAGGCTACGGTGGCTGGCGACGGTGCAATTACTTGGAATGAGTATCCGACTTCCGGTACGCCAACTAACCAGTTGACGAGTGCTGTTCTTAACACCTTGCCACAAGACAGCGTTTATAACATTAACCTGCACATGGATGGAAGCAGTGCATTGAGTGTAACGAGCGTTACTCCGTATGAGGGCGACTTCTATATCCGAACGGATGGTGTACGCAATAAGTGGGATAACTTCCGTGCTGCGGATCACTTGATGACCTATTCCGAGTATGCAGAGAAGAACAGTGGTTTCACCCACTACTTCATGAGCCACGTATATGGCGGAACAAGCGTTAAGTTTGTAGTAGCCAATGACTATGCACCCAATATCTCGGATACGCTGGTACAACAAGCCGGCGATGCAGGCCATGTGGATGCATCGGGTAAATTATGGTATGATGCAAGTTCAGAAGCCAATATCCGCTTTATGTGGAATAGACATGACAACTCCGTAGGACGTGCATATTTGGCTGCGGCTAAAACCGATGGATCGAAGTTCTTGGTACTCCGCGCAAACTCTTCTGAAGACATGATGGACGAGGACGGTAATGCGCTGCTTGAATCTGCTACTTCGGGACAAGCTGGTTACAACCACGGGGCTCCGGATAACAGCATGCAGTTTGTCGATGATGAGAACTGGATCTATGAGACGACAGTCCAAGTAAAACCAAGCGCTTATGTGAAATTGTATGCGCACTACCATGGTGAGGATTTCTATTACAAAGGCATAAATAATAGTACCTTTGATGCCGATAATGCAATCCAGATTCTTGGAGGTACCGGCGATGCAGAGAAGTTACATGTGGTATATGACTTCAAGACCGGTCGTTTGGTATCAGCATGGATGCCAAGTGGAAATATTTCCACCGAGAGAGCAATCCATGCGGATGTCATGTTCCTCCGTGAGCATCAAGGAGACATTGAACAGTTGACTTTCAGTAATGACGGTAAGATTACGGAAATTAACACGGCATATGCTGTGATGCGCTTCAATAAGTGGACATTGAACAATAAGTCGAAAGAGGTAGGTCATGACGTATTGAATCCTCTACTTTCCAACTTCGAACGCGATTTGTTCTATGTGTCCTTCCCGTTCCGTGTGAACCTCGAGGAGGTATTCGGATTTGGTACGTATGGCAAGCACTGGATTATCGAAGAGTACGATGGCGCAAGCCGTGCTGAGAAGGGCTTCTGGGCAGATAGTCCAAGCTTCTGGAAGTTCGTTACGAATCGTAAGGGTAAGTTCCTGGAGCCGAACACGGGTTACATCTTAGCCCTTGACTTGGAAGAGTTGGGTGAGAGTTCGTCGGTATGGGATAATGGTGTAGAAAAAGTAGAACTCTACTTCCCGTCTTACGGTACAATGCCGAATATTACTTCGTCGAGTGTAACTTACGAAGTTCCGGCGCATACTTGCACCATTGGCCCGCGCTTTGAGGGCGGAGATGACCGTCGTGTGAAAGATAGTCACTGGAATGTATTGTCTGTACCGACGTATGTCAACACCAATTATGTATCGTTCGCGAATACTGCATGGACTACGGCAGGAGACGGGAAATTAGGACCGAACTTCCTCTACACTGTGAACTGGAGTGACAACTCATTGACTGCTACTTCCGGTGTAGGTTATACCTATAAAGCAATGCACGCGTATATTGTGCAATACTGCGGTAATGTGACATGGTCGACCAGTGTATCACCGGCTGCGGCTCCGAATCGTAATCCGGATGCTCCGCAAGATACGGAATATCGTCTTGAGTTGCGTCAGAATGATGTGGCTGTGGATCAGGCATTCGTTCGTATGAGTGACGATGAGCATGTAACGACCGGCTTTGACTTCAACTACGATATGTCGAAAGAGTTCAATAAGAACAAAGCGAACATCTACACGATGGTGACCACGATGATGGAAGATGGTCCTTCTGTTACTCAGACCGCAGGTAATACGTTACCGCTTACCGAGCAGACGACGGTGGTACCGGTTGGTGTGAAGATCGTCGCGAACGGTGACTACACCTTCGCTATTCCGGAAGGAACGAATGGAGTTGGTGTTACGCTGATCGATAATGAGACGGGTATCCGCACCAGTCTGAGCGCATTGGATTACACGATTAACCTCCCGGCAGGTACGTACAATGAGCGCTTCGTTCTGGAGATCTCACCGATACGTCCGATCAGTACTGATCTGGAGAATACAGAATACAGAATACAGAATACAGACGTACGCAAGGTGCTCATTGATAACATCCTGTATATCGTGAAGGATGGCGTGATGTATGATGCTCGCGGTAGCCGCGTTCAGTAACGAGTTAAGGAATTAACGAATTAGTGAGTTAGTGAAATGATGAAAATTATGATAGATATGAAAAAGTTTATTATGATAATCATGGCGGTGGCGCTGATGGCGCTGCCGACCATGGCGCAACAGCCGGATTGGAAATCCACATCGACTATGCAAGGAACGGGAAGCGCTTATGCACCGCAGGTAATGGAGGTCGGCGCAACGACCGTACCGACGATCGCTACGACGACGGAGAGTTATTCGCCGAACAAAGCACCGAGTGGTCCGCGTAGAGTTTTTGACCATGGTGGTGAAACCGGCAAATCGGATGAGTTTCCGATCGGTGATGCTGTATTGCCGTTGATGCTAATGGCAATGCTTTTTGCGGGAGTGGTGTACACTCGCCGCAAAAAGCAGGCAGCTAAGAGCTAAGAGTTAAGAGGTAAGAGTTTACCAAACCCTCCGAAAGGAGTGGTATTTTTTCATAATATTTTTATATTCGCCACTGCCACTCGTGAGAGCCGCAGTGGTTTTTTTTTGCATTTTTTTGTCAAAAAATTTGCATATATCAAAAAAAAGCAGTAATTTTGCACCCGCTTTCGTGAAAACGGGAGATATAGCGCGGAGTAGAGCAGTGGTAGCTCGTCAGGCTCATAACCTGAAGGTCGGTGGTTCGATCCCGCCCTCCGCAACCAATATGAAAAAACACGTATTCTTTTTTCTGATCATTAGCACGCTCTCCGTTCATGCGGTGGAGCGTGTTTCGTTAGAGCAGCTTCAGTCGGATTGGAGCCGGTACTTGAATCACGACATTCAGCTCACTACGCCGCTTGTTGTATGCGGCAGTTTCTACGACAGCCTGCTCTTGGCGCCGGAGCGTTTGTTCTGTCCCGAAGAGCGCGCAGTGGGTCTGGCGGATGGGGACAGTACGGCGTACTATGCGCTTGTGGCACAGAACTATCAGTCCAGCGTATGTCTGCATTGCCGTAATCAGTATTACAAAGTGCGGACAGGGGACAAGGTGAAAGGCTTGAAAGTGCGTGTGACGGGAGAACGGCAGTTGCTGACGGGTAAATCTATTTCCACCCGCCATGTGGCGCAGGACCGTTTGCCCAAACCGAAGAAAGGGGAGTTGCGTGTGGTAGGAGCGAATATCGAGAACTATTTCGCGGACTTAGGCGGTTATGCCCATAAACGTACGACCCCTGGCCAACAAGCCTTGAAGACGCAGAAATTAGTGAGCGCCATGCAGGCGATGCATGCCGATATCTTCGCTTGCTGCGAGATGCAGGTGGGAGACAAAGCACCGAAAATGCTGTTAGCGGCATTGAACAAACGAGGCAACCGTTATGCCTACGTGACGATGCCCATGTCGGATATCGACCGTATAGGCGGGTGTTTTATCTATGATAAGGAACGCGTGCGCCCGTACGCGCAACCGATTTCGGCGTATAGCGACACCGCCGATCATTACTATGCCCGGATGTTTGCCGTAGGATTCGAGGAGATAGCGACGGGGAAGAAGTTGATTATCGGTCTGAACCATTTCAAGTCCAAACGTCCCGGTCGTACCCAGTATGACACGAACATGCGTCGTATGCAGAACGCCGATTCGCTGATGGCGATGTTGCCGCAGGCAGTGGAGATGTTCGGAGACGAAGATATATTGCTCTTAGGCGACTATAACTGCTACACGCAGGAACAACCGATACAGGCTATCGTGCGTGCCGGCTATGCGGATATGTTACCGCTTGGCAAGGCGGGTGATTACTCGTATAGTTTCCGAGGGGAAGCGGGCTACCTGGACCGCTGTTTTGCCAACCCGTCGATGGCGACGCAGATCGTACGTGTCCGTCCCTGGCATATCAATGCCGATTGGTACTACCAGCATGGTGCGTATAAGATGAAGGACTCCTCCTTGCACCGCTATGCTGACCATGATCCCATCATTGTGGATATTCAGTTGCATTAAGAAATCACCTCAAAAGCGCTTGATTTGCGTTGTTTTTGATAAAAAATGCGCAAAAATGCACAATTTTTGAATTTTTGTTTGCATACGTCAAATAATTGTTGTATCTTTGCAGCGAATTGTGGATAACCATTTATTAACCCTTTAAAATATTTTAAAAATTATGGATGCAAAACTTCTGAAAGAGAATGCAAAGTGCATTAAGTCTGTATCAATGCTTTTTGCTATTACAGGTATCGTATTTTCGGTATTCAAAATGATCCCCAGCTTCCTGAGCTCGGTTAGTTGGTATGCTACTTTGGCAGCTATGTTTCTCATCGTAGGTCTCGTTTACGCGTTCAACCTCTTTGATAAATTCGCTAAGGCTGTTCAGGAAGACGAAGTAAAGGCTTTCAAGCAATTCAAGTTGGCTGCTATCCTTTTCTTCTCTGCACTGGCCGTAGCTAACCTGCCGTTCATCGGTGGTTATTTTGCTGCTATCTGCGTAATCGTTGCTGCTGTATTCATGATGCTGGCTGCTAAGGCTTTGAAGGCTAATCAACCTGAGTTCAAGCTCATCTTCATTGCTGCTATCATCGGTATCGTAGCAGGTGTATTCGAGCTCATCGGTGCAATTCCTGTTATCGGCATCGTATTCAACGTAATCGGTCGTCTGGCTGACGTAGCAGTATTCGTTCTGATCCTCATTGCAGGTATCAAGTTCGGTAAGGCTGCATAAGTTGCGGAAAAACAAAATAAAATAGAGAGTCCGATGGGCTCTCTATTTTGTTTATCAACTGGTCTGCTGGTTTACTGGTCAATTGGTAAGCCTCGGATGATGCAGATGCTGTAGAGCATGCCGATGAGCATGGTGAATTTGACGACTTGCTGGCATGTCTTGTAGTCCGACGGGATCTTCGCTGCCCAGAGTAACCAAAGGCTGTATAAGAGCGGTGTGACGATGCCAAAGAGGATATAACGCGTGCTGAGGCTGCTCCAACCGATAGGGAAGGGCAGAGCGTGATACCACAGATGACCGATGATAGCCAGGGTCAGGAGGATAAGACAGGTGACGAACACTTTGGTCCATTTATCACCCCATACAACCGGCATGGAGTGACATTCCAGTTCACGGTCTCCCATCTGGTCCTGCATGTCTTTGATGATCTCCCGGATCCACGTGAGCAGGAAGGCAAAGAGCGCAAAGCCGCCGAGCCATGCGTAGAGGTCATGCGGTAGGGTGAGGTAAGGGAGGATCGTCGCAAAACGCAGTTGGAGCAAGGCGGTGTTGGTCAAGGCTACCAGCATAGGCGTCAGGGCAGCCAGCAGAGCGATGATCAGGTTTCCGACCATGAACAGGCGTTTGTAACTGGACGAATAGAACCATAACAAACCCGGTACGACGACAAAGAGAATGCCCATCGTCAGGCTGCGTAATAAGATTGCCAAGACAATACCGCAAGCGATACCTAAACCGCTTAAAACCAGACTGAACCGCATAGCTGCCGGTTTGCTGATGGTACGCGTGACGATCACTTCGTCCGGTCGGTTGATGCGGTCTATCTTCACATCAAAATAATCATTGATGACATATCCTCCTGCAGCAATCAGTACGATCGCCAACATGAGGAGTACCAGCATAAGCGTAGGCATCTGTTCGTCAAATGCCGCTTGCCGCAAGATCGGTACGGCAACCCACTTCTCCATCAGCCACACCAAGGCACCGAGGAAAAGCAGGTTGCTCCACCGAACGAGGCGCATTATGTCTTTAAATAGTTCCAAAATTTCAAATTTCAAATTTCTTATCCTTTCGGAACGATTGTTTCAAATTTCAAATTGCTCAAAATTAGCGAATTTTGAGTATTACTCCTTTCCAGGCGCCTAATTTGAGTTCGACGATGCCGTCGGGCACAAAGGCGATGGATTGCTTGGAGCCGGTGAGCAGGTCGGTAGCTGTTGCTTGGGCTTTGCCTTCCAAACCGAGATAGACGAAGGCATCGTTCGGGATACGCACACGGATCATGTCTTCCCGATCGTGGAAGTTAACGACCACTAACAGCGTCTCCCCTTTGGTATGGCGGATAAAGGCGAACTGCTCATGTTTGTTAAACCCGTCTCCTTGGGCATAGGTGATATCGTACATGGCACCTTTCTGAATGGCTTTGTTATCGCGTGCCAAGGTGAGCAGTTTGCTATAGAAACCGCGTAACTCATGTTGCGCATCGGTCATCTTGGCGCCATCGAATTTCCCTTTGTTCGCCCAAGCCTGGATGCTCTTGATACCCCAGTAATCGAAAATGGTGGTACGTCCGTCGATGCCGGAGAACCCTTCCATATCCATACCTCGTTCGCCGAGTTCCTGGCCGGAGTAGATCATCACCGGACATTGGTTGAGCGTAGCCGCTACGATCATCGCCGGTTCCGCACAACGGCCGCTACCGCACCAGAAACCGGAAGCGATACGTTGCTCGTCATGGTTCTCGAGGAAATAGAGCATGTGGTTGATGCGCGCTTCGCCGTGTTGCAACCATTGGGCCGTGATGCCTTCGGCAGGATACCCTTTGCTGGTCACTCCACGCAGGTAATCGTACATACCCACTTTGTCGTACAGGTAATCAAAGCCTGCTGCCAGATAGGCGTCGTACTGGTTGGGATCGTAGCACTCGCCGATGAAGATGAATTTCTTATGTTTCTTACGCACTGCGGCAATTGCCCAAGCGAAGAACTCGACAGGCACCATCTCCGCCATATCGACGCGCACACCGTCAATGCCTTTGTCCGCCCAGAAGAGCAGGATATCGCGCATCTTGATCCATGTGTTCGGGATGGGGTTGAACTGCTTCTCTCTGCCCCCCTGGTAGAAGACGCCGTAGTTCAGTTTGACGGTCTCGTACCAATCGTTCTCGGAAGGATGGGAGGTGAAACAGTCGTTACCGGTTACCTTGGCAGGAAACTCTTCGTATCCCTGAAGGTCCTTGTCCATCGTGAAGCGTTCTCCGGGCAGGTAGTAGAAGTTATTGAGCGGAGAGAACGCCCATTCGGGATGATCGGTCTCGCCTAAGTCTTCCACTCCTTTGGGTTTGCAAACACTCTTGTATTCACGTGCCACGTGGTTGGGAACGAAGTCGATGATGACACCGAGACCGGCATTATGGGTACGTTGCACGAGTGCTTCAAATTCCTCCATACGTTTGGCTTCGTTCTTCGCCAAGTCCGGATCTACATCGTAGTAATCGGTGATGGCGTATGGGGAACCGGCTTTGCCTTTGGTGATGGCAGGGTTGTTATAGTGAGCAGTGGCATGGCGGATGACGCCGGTGTACCAGACATGCGTAGCCCCCAAGTCCACGATGGACTTGAGAGCACGCTCGTTGATGTCTATAAACCGTCCGCAACCGTTCTCTTCCTTCGTTCCGTTATGCTTGCGCGTCTCGTTGTAGTTGGCAAACAAACGAGGGAAGAGTTGATAAATGATGAGTTTATTCATGTGTGTGTTTTTACTGGTCTACTGGTTAATTGGTCTACTGGTCTTCTGGTTACACCAGAGCGGCGGTGTCGGATGCAATCATGAGTTCTTCGTCGGTCGGGATGAGACAAACGGTTACTTTCGAACCCGGCTTGGAGATGATACGCTCTTCGCCACGCACTTTGTTGGCTTCGTCATCTACCTCGATACCGAGGAAGCTGAGGCCTTTCATGATCTGGGCACGGATATACGGATCGTTCTCACCGATACCGGCGGTGAAGACGAGGATATCCAAACCGTTCATCGCTGCGGCATAGGCACCGATATACTTGATGGTACGGTAGATGAACATCTTACGTGCGAGGTCAGCACGTTTGTTGCCGGCATTGATAGCTGCTTCGATATCACGGCAGTCGCTGGACACGCCCGATACACCGAGCAGACCGGATTTCTTATTGACGAGGTTGTTGAATGCCGCGGTGTCAAGGTGCTCCTTATCCATGATGAAAGTAGCTGCACCGAGGTCGAGATCACCGGCACGGGTACCCATGATAAGACCTTCCACCGGCGTGAGACCCATGGAGGTATCTACGCTCTTGCCGTCCAAAACGGCGGTACAACTACCACCACCTCCGATGTGGCAGGTAACAATTTTCTTGCCTTTCGGATCTACACCTAAATATTCGCATACGCGTGCGGATACGTAACGGTGACTCGTTCCGTGGAAACCGTAACGACGAATCGCATATTTCTCATAGAGTTCATACGGGATCGCGTACATGTAGGCATAGTCCGGCATGGTCTGATGGAAAGCGGTGTCGAAGACAGCAACCTGCGGTACGCCCGGCAGGATCTTCTCGATCGCATCGATACCTTTGAGGTTAGCCGGGTTATGCAGCGGAGCGAGATCGACGCATTGGATGATCTCTGCCTTCACTTCCGGCGTGATGAGTACGGACTTGTTGAATTTTTCTCCGCCATGAACGACACGGTGACCGACTGCGTTGATCTCCTTAAGGTCTTTGAGAACGCCAATCTTGGCGTCTACGAGTTTCTCGAGGATGAGTTCGATACCTACGGTATGCTCCGGCATCGGTTTCTCGAATTTTACTTTCTCACCGTTGGGTAATTTGACTTGCAGGAAGGAGTCCGGTAAACCGATTTTCTCGATACCGCCTTGCGCCAATACCGCCTTGCTCTCCATTTCAAAGAGCTTGTATTTAATACTACTGCTACCGCAGTTAAGAACCAGAATGTTCATATTTGTGATTTGTGATTTTAGATTTGTGATTTATTTAATCGCCTGATTGGCAGTGATTACTACCATTTGTACGATGTCTTGCACTTTGCAGCCACGACTGAGGTCATTGACCGGCGCTGCGATACCTTGGAGAATCGGTCCTACAGCATCGGCTCCGCTGAAACGCTCAACGAGTTTGTAACCGATGTTACCTGCCTGTAAATCAGGGAAGACGAGTACGTTCGCTTTGCCGGCTACCGGGCTACCCGGTGCTTTGGTTTTGGCTACGGATTCAACGAGCGCGGCGTCTGCCTGGAGTTCACCGTCGAGTTGCAGCTCCGGCACCATCTCTTTGGCGAGACGGGTAGCTTCGGAAACCTTATCGACCAGTTCATGCTTGGCACTGCCTTTCGTGGAGAAAGACAACATCGCTACGCGTGGTTCGATACCTGCGATAGCGCGTGCTGTTTCTGCCGTGGAGACAGCTATTTCTGCCAGTTGTTTTGCATCCGGATTCGGGTTGACAGCGCAGTCCGCGAAAAGCAGGAATCCGTTCTCTCCCAGCTGTTTAGCCGGTGTGAACATGAGGAATGCACCGCTGACGATGGAGCAACCGGGTTTGGTCTTGAGTATCTGGAAAGCGGGACGAATGGTGTCGGCTGTGGTGCCACGTGCACCGGCTAACTCGCCGTCCGCATCACCGGCTTTGATCATCAAGCAACCTAAGTACAAAGGATCCTGTGCTTTCTTGGCCGCTTCCTCCTCGGTCATACCTTTGCTCTTGCGGAGTTCGAAAAGCAGGTTGGCATACTGAGGCATCTTCGGATCATGGATCGGATCTACGATCTTCGCCTCCGAGATATATTGGTATCCCTTCTCGGAAGCCATGCTTTTGATCTTCTGAGGGTCACCAATCAAAATAAGCTGCGCAATCTTGTCTTTCAACAAAATGTTCGCAGCCTCTAAGGTACGGGGTTCATCACCTTCCGGCAACACAATGCGCTGTGGATTTGCTTTCGCACGTGCTACCATTTGCTCTAAAATGTCCATAATTATAGTGATTTTTCTGATTAATCGGATTAATCGGAGTACTCTGAGTATTCCGACTGCAAAATTACAAAAAAAAATTCATATCTGCAATACAAAGTACAAAAAAAAAATTTTTTTACCAAAATATTTGGTCATGTCAAAAAAAAGTTGTACCTTTGCACCCGAATTGTGAATTTTGTAATTAAATAACACTTTTTCTTATGAAAAAAGGTATACTTATAGTATCATTATTGTGTTTCTCCTTCTCGCTGATGGCGCAGGAGGAAGTGGCTGCAGAGCAGCAGAAAGATTCCATCAAGGGTGTACACCCGTACAAGTTGGAAGAGAATGCGAAAGGCATCAAGCCGGAGATCGCTCACTGGAGTATTATCCCGCATTTCGGATTTAGTGCCTTTGATGGTGATTTTAACACATACACCGATGAAATGAAGCACCGTGTAGCGGTTCCTACAGTCGGTTTGGCAGTTGAGTACAACTTCACGCCGGTATGGAACGTGGGTGTTGAGTACATGTACGACATGTACACCGTTACGGGTAAGAGTGGTAAGGACGACAACGGTAACCCGCTGCAGAATGCGGATACGCTGTTGAACGGTCACATGCACAAAGCCGGTGCGTATGTATCGATGGATGTGATCAATCTGTTCTTCCCCCGTGCTCAGAAGAAGATCGTATCGTTCCTGCCGTATTTCGGAGCCGGTGGTGCATGGTACAAACGTTCTGCGTACTACATGGATAACTACAGCCGTGTCACCGGTGAGAACCCGACGCACCAACGTGGTAATACCGCCAATTACATCAATGAGAATGGTGACAATGCGCCGGAGCACGATAAGGACTACCGCATGATCGGTTATATCCAAGCCGGTGCTAACCTGGAGTTCAACCTCAACCGTACTATCGCTTTGGGTATTCGTGCGAATTATACGTATTTCACGCGTGACTACGTGGACGGTCGTGGCTACTTCAACCATAGTGAATATACTGCAGCGTCGAAGAACAACGACGGTATTTTCGATATCACGGCTAACCTGCGTTTCAAGTTAGAGGCTGTATCCAAATCGCACCCGCGTAACATGCCGTCCTTCGATGCATTCGACAAGTTGCTGGATGCTACCGAGCCGACTTACATGCCGCATGACACAACGATCATCATCTATCGTCATGACTCGATCATCATTCGTGAGTACGAGAAATGCAAGCATCAACCGCGTATCTTCAATGTTTATTTCGACAACGACAAGTATAACTTGAAGAACGAAGCATTGACGACCATCCAAGAGGCTGCTTCCGTAATGGAGGACGATGCAAGTCTGTATGCAGTTGTTATCGGTTACTGCGACAACACAGGTTCGAAGGCTCACAACTACGAGTTGGGTGATAATCGTGCGAAGAACGTATATGAGGAGTTGAAGGAAGAGTATCAGATTCCGGCAGACCACATCTATAATGCAGGTGTAGGTAAGATCGCTGCTCGTCGTAGCACGAAGTCCTTCGGTCCGAACAGACGTGTATCCATCCACTTGGTTGACAAAGAGACGTTCGAGTTGATGAAGATGGAGTTGCAAGGAAAGAGCGAAGAGCGTAACATGGACGAGTCAGAGCCTGTAACGCTGGAGAATTCGCAACGCGTACGTGTTCCGAAGCTTGAAGAGGCTGAAGAGCAAGAAGAGACGATACCTCTGTCCGAGACCGCTCGTAAAGAGAAAGTGAACGCATACAAAGAGCGTACGCACGAGACCATAGTGGTTGAGAAGGGTATGACGCTGTCTAAGTTGGCTCGTCAGTACTACAACAACACCTTGTGCTGGGTATATATCTACATGGCCAATACGGACGTTATGCCGACTCCGGACGCTTTCAAAGAGGGCATGGAGTTGAAGATTCCTGAATTGACCAAAGAGGAGATGCAGTTGGAGCCGAAGGATTGCATTCGCTTGTACAGCATCACCGCACGTGAGAATGCGAAGAAATAACTCGGATTAATCCGGGAGGTCCCATAGCTCAGTTGGTTAGTAGCACCTGACTCATAATCAGGGGGTCCTTGGTTCAAGCCCAAGTGGGACCACGACAGGAGGATAGTCCCGCGACTATCCTCCTGTTCGATTAAAAAACAGCAGAATATATGAAACATCAAATCATCACTCTTTGCGTCGCCGTTGTCCTATTGGGCGCGTGTGCACGTACGAATAAGCAGACCATGGATACTTCTTCTCAACCGCTTGGCGTGGCGCAGGCGCGTGCGTTGTGGACACCGGAAGATGGTTCACAAGCGGAGTTTGACCAATTGGTTAACGACTATCTGTGTACGACCGACAGTGAGCGGGTGGCGCTCTTTGAGTCCTTGAGCAGGATCTTCGAGAACTGCTACCAATCCGCAGACATGCTGACGGTAGAGTTGTTACGTCCGACGCAGTTGACGAATGCAGCGGAACCGCAAGTGCCGGATTGGATCATGTCCGGTTACAGTCCTTTAGCGCATTTCTCCGATGACATGTTCGCCAATAAGTTGGCGTTCATCACTATTATGAACTTCCCTCATTACAGTCTGGAAGAGAAGAATACGTTAGGTGCGCACTGGACGCGACAGGAGTGGGCGTTCGCACGTATGGGCGATATATTTACGGAACGCGTACCTGCGCGTGTGACTGCGCACGTGGCTCAAGCGTTTGCGGAATCGGAGAACTATATCGCCGATTATAATATCTACATGGGTAATCTGCGAACGGAAGACGGTAGGCAGTTGTGGCCGGAAGACAAGGTATTGCTTAGTCACTGGAACCTGCGGGATGAGTTGAAAGCTTTGTACGGTGCGCCCGACGGGCAGGAGAAGCAGGAGATGATTTATCAGGTGATGCAGCGTATCGTGGAGCAGTCGATACCTGCGCAAGCGATCAATAAGCCCGATTATATATGGCAACCGTATGCGGTTACCTTCGACGAGTCAGAACCGTACACGCGATATGAGCGCATATTGGGTAACGCACATGCGATGTTTGAGCAAGATCCCTATTGTCCTTCTGCGCCTACGGCTATTCAGCGAAATTTCGAATCCGGTATGGAGATCCCTGCGGCAGAGTTGGACAGTCTCTTCCGGGCTTTGACAGGTTCGGAACAAGTGCAGCAGGTAGCATCTGTCATTCGGGAACGCTTGGGTAGGGATCTTCGTCCGTACGACATCTGGTATGACGGTTTCAAGGCGCGTGCCTCGATGGATGAGGATCAGTTGTCGGTTACGACAAGGGCGTTGTATCCCGATGCCAATGCGTTTGCTGCGGATATGCCGCGTCTGCTGACGAAGATGGGTTTCTATAGCGAAGATGCACGGGAGATTGCACGACATATTGTGGTGGAACCGGCACGCGGTTCGGGTCACGCTTGGCCTTGCTTGGGTCGCAAAGAAGATGCTCGTCTGCGTACACGTATTCCGGATACGGGAATGGATTATAAGGGGTATAACATCGCCGTTCATGAGTTTGGTCACTGCGTGGAGCAGGTACTGGACATGTATCAAATCGACTATTACATGCTCTCCGGTGTACCCAATACGGCTTATACCGAAGCATCTGCTTTCCTTTGGCAACAACGGGATTTGCGATTGTTACCTAATAACGGTGAACGGTTAGCGGTTAGCGCTGAACGGGACGAAGTCTATGACCAATTCTGGTCCATGTATGAGATCATGGGTGTGAGTCTGGTGGACATGCAGATGTGGCAGTGGATCTATGCGCACCCGAAGGCGACGCCGAAACAGTTGTGCGAAGCGACGATGCAGATCGCCAAGGAAGTATGGAATCAGTATTACGAACCTGTCTTGGGTGAACATGACTGTATCTTGCTGGCGGTGTATAGCCATATGGTGAACGCTCCGATGTATCTGCCCAATTATCCCTTGGGACATATCGTGCAGTATCAGTTGGAGGAACATCTGGCGCAATACAGTAATCCGCAAGATTTTGCACAAGAGTACAGCCGAATCTACCGTCTGGGGCGCTTGACGCCTAAACAATGGATGATTCAGGCCGTTGGAGAGGCGCCTTCTATTGAACCGATTCTTCGTGCCGTGGATGCCTATAAACAATAAATCGCAATGATCATGAAACGATGGATGTTATTGATTGCAGCAGGATGTTTGTTTGCTGCTGTGTATGGAGAATCCGTTAGTTATACAGAGGATAACACAACGGTTTTCTCTAATCCGGAGCGGGGGTTCATAACGATGTTAGAGGGGCATCTGACCAAAAGCAAACCGTATGCCGTCAAAGGGAAAGAGAGTACGTTAGACAGCTATAAATCCAAGGAGAGTATGTCCATCGTGCTGGTGCATTACTACTTGGATAATTTTGTTTCGAAGTCCACTCTGCCGGATGCCGTTTTGAACGGTTTTGATGCAGATATGCAGGTGTTGCGCAGTAAGGGGATGAAAGCTATTGTCCGTTTTTCGTACACCAATACAACGTACATGAACGGGGATGAGGAGTCCGCAAAGGATGCCACATGGCGGGTAGCCAAGAGTCATATCAACCAGTATAAATCGCATTGGCAGGCGAATGCGGATGTCATCTTCTGTTTTCAAGCCGGTATCGTAGGCGCATGGGGAGAGTGGTATTTTTCCGATAACTACGGTAACCAATCGGGTCATATCAATGATGCGCGCAGAGAGGTGATCGACTCGTTATTATCGGCCGTACCGCATAACCGTTGTATCCAATTACGTACGCCGCTCTTCAAGACCGATTATGTCGGAGATACGGAGCCTTTGACAGCAGAAGAAGCGTATAAGGGTACGCCCAAAGCTCGTCTGGCTCAACATAACGACGCTTTTTTGTACGACTATGACAACATGGGTACTTACGAGGATACCGCTACGCAGAAGCCGTGGTTAGCGCAAGAGACGCTGTATGTGCCTATTGGCGGAGAGACCGATATCACAGAAGCGGATAAGGCACAGAAATGGGCTACGTATGAGAAGACGACGGCTGAGATGAGTCGTTTGCATTGGACGTTCATCCAAAGCGGGTATGCGGAGACGACCACGAACATGTGGCGTAATAACGGTACGTTTGAGGAGTTGAACCGCAAGATGGGCTACCGGTATCAGTTGGTGAGCGGTACGTATAGCGACCATGTGGAGGCAGGGCATAAGATGTCGGTTAATATGCATATCCGTAATGCCGGTTATGCACCGCTGTATAATGAGCGGCCGGTGTATCTGGTGTTGAAGAGTAATCAGAATTCAGTATTCAGTATTCAGCTCAAAGCCGATCCTCGTCGTTGGTTACCGAACGGTGTGGTATCAACCATTGATGAGCAAGTCACCGTACCGGTTACGGTACCTGCCGGCACGTATGAGTTATACCTATATTTACCGGACGCATACCCTTCGATTGCTTCTAATCCTGCCTATGCCATTCGTTTTGCCAATGAAGGCGTATGGGAGGCCTCTACGGGTATGAATAAACTGAACGCAACGGTGACTGTTACGGAAGGACAAAATCCGCCGGAAGGACTGCAACAACCGGTAGAAGGGAAGCAAGGACAAGCTTTCGATGTGTTAGGTCGACCGGTGGATGCGGATTCGTATCAAGGTGTTGTCATCCGGAACGGACAGAAGACGATGCACGTCGGACAATAAAGTGCTATATACCATGAAAAAAGTTCTCTTGTCTTTGGTCGCTTTATGGCTGTTGAGTACGTCTGTAGTGCTCGCAGAGAAGGTGACGTACACGCCGGATAACAAGACGATATTCCGTAATCCGGAACGGGGATTTACGGAAGAGTTGAGTTATAAGGTGTCGGATAGTCATCCGAATGTGGTGAAGGGCAATATCAGCAGCAGTTGGGGTGCGTCGGAGAAACGCAGTCTGGTGGTGGTGTTGTATAACTTCAACAAGTTCAAGAGCAAAGATTTATCCGACAAGGTATTGGCAGGTTTTGATGAAGACATGCAGGAGTTACGAAAGTACGGACTGAAATGCGTACTGCGTTTTGCTTATACGGAGACCGAGAACGATAAGGTGGACGCTACGCCCGAATGGGTCAAACGGCATTTGGAGCAACTCAAACCGCATTTGGCAGCTAATGCCGATGTGATTTATGTGTTGGAGGCGGGTTTTGTAGGCGTATGGGGCGAGTGGTACTATACGGCTAACTATGGCAATGAGAGTCAACATATGAATAGCAAACGGCGTCAGGTGATCCAATACTTGTTTGAGAACGCACCGGAAGACCGGTTTATCTTATTCCGCTATTCGATGTTGAAGACCGAGTATTTCGGAGACAAGACCGCATTGAGTGCAGCAGAGGGTTTTTCAGGAACGATGCGTGCCCGTTGGGGATGTCATAACGATGCGTTTCTCAATAACTGGGGCAATGATGGCACGTATGCAAGTACCAATAAAGACGATGACCCGGCAGTTCGTGCGTATGTAGCACAAGAGACGTTGTATGTGCCTAATGGCGGGGAGACGAATGTGGAGAGTAGTAGTTTGGCAGGGAGCGTCTATACGAAAGCACCGGCAGAGATGGCAGAGTACCACTGGTCGTTCTGCGGTACGTCGTATGCAACGCAGGTGACCGGTCGTTGGCGCAGCAGTGGTATCTTTGATACGCTGAACGTGCATATGGGATACCGGTATAATTTGTTGGAAGGGAAGTTCGGCGATGAGGCGGCTCCAACGGGAAAGTTGAACGTGAGCATACGGCTTCGTAATGACGGATATGCACCGATCTATAATGAGCGGCCGGTGTATCTCGTGCTGAAGAGTAATCAGAATTCAGTATTCAGTATTCAGTTGAAGGCCGATCCGAGATGGTGGTTACCGAACGGGAGAGTGAGTTGGATCAGTGAGCAGGTGACGATACCTGCCGACCTGCCGGAAGGTACGTATCACTTGTATCTCTATATGCCGGACAAATATGAGGCGATCCGGGACGATGCCCGTTATGCGGTTCGGTTGGCGAATAAAAACATATGGGATGAGAATACGGGATATAATGATTTGGGCGCTGAGGTGGTGATCTCCAACCAAGCTCCTTTGGATCCAGGCGTTTTACCGGAAGGAGTGGAGGTGGTCATTAATCAGCCATTAGTAGTCAGTCCTCGGAAAGTGATACAAGATGGAATATTTTATATAGTAATGCCAGATGGAAAAAAACACTATTGTCTTTGATTTAGGCGGCGTGATCATCAATCTGAATGTGCCGCGTTGTGTGGGAAACTTCAAGAAGTTGATGCGTGAGGAATATATCCGCACGGTGTTGGGAATTGACGATGAAGGTGAAGGCGTGGTAGCTGTCAGTGCGGCTACCAAGCAGTTGATGCACGATTATGAGTACGGGAATATATCTACGGAGGAGTTTTTGAAGACTCTGCAGGCATATTGTTTTCCGGGAACGACCATTGAGCAGATCAAGTCGGCTTGGTTAAGCATGCTGGATGAATTACCGCAAGAACGGTTGGATTATATAAAGGGGTTACGGGAGAAAGGTTATCGAACTATTCTGCTGTCTAACTCGAACGAGTTGCATTGGCAGCCCATTTGGGATCAGTATCATCTGGGCAGTTATTTCGATACCGTGTTCGCTTCTCAGAAACTTCATATGGCCAAACCGAATCAGGAAATTTTTGATTATGTGGTGCGGGAAGCGAAGGTCGATAGTGTCTATACCATCTATGTCGATGACCTGGAGAAGAACCGCAAAGCCGGAGAACAATTTGCCGGTTGGCAAACCGTCAGTTCCATAGAGGAACTAAAATCCCTAATTCCCTAATTCATTAATTCGCTAATTCGACTATTATGAAAGATATTTTAAATCATTTTGCTATTTGGAATGAAGTAAGTGAACCGCAACCGCTGCGGATCGGGTTTATCAATGATTCGTTTGTGGTTCCTGCGAAGCGGGTAGGGGAGACTTCGTACTGCTTGCAGCGTATCAATCATCATATCTTCAAAGATGTAGAAGGTCTGATGCGCAATATAGAAATCGTGACGACGCATATCCGGGAGAAGTTACTTATTGCGCGAGAAGAGAATATCGACCGAAAGGTGTTGCATCTGGTTCCGACCAAAGAAGGGAAGATGTATTATAAGACGCCGCAAGGGGATTATTGGCGTTTGTATGTTCTGGTTGAACCGGCTACGTCGCAAGAGAAAGTGACCCCGATGTCGGCTGAACTGACCGGACAAGCTTTTGGACGTTTTCAAAGACAGTTAGCCGACTTGCCGTTTAATGCGCTCTGCGAATCGATTCCGGATTTTCATAATATGGAGTTTCGTTTGAAGCAGTTGGATGAAGCGTTGGAAGCAGATGCAGCGGGACGTAAAGCGGCTTGTAAGGATATCATCGAATGGATCAACAAACGTAGGGAGACCATGTGTCTGGCAGAGATCCTATTCCGTGAAGGCAAACTGAAGAAACATATCAACCACTGTGATACGAAGGTGAACAACGTGCTTTTTGACGAGCAGGGACGCCCGATCTGTATTGTGGATCTGGATACCGTTATGCCGGGCTTCGTATTCAGTGATTTCGGCGATTTTATGCGAACGGCAGCGAATACGGGACTCGAAGATGATCCGAACCTGGATAATATCCATGTGGATCTGGAGATATTCGAAGCCTATGCAAGAGGATACCTCAAAGAGGCAACGTTTTTGACGGAATTGGAGAAGGAACTGCTGCCCTACGGTTGCCGGTTGTTGAGTTACATGCAGACCGTGCGATTCTTCACCGACTATATCAACGGCGACACCTATTATAAGATTGCCTATCCGGAGCATAATATTGTTCGTACCAAAGCGCAGTTACGGCTTGTCGAAGAACAAGAAAAAGTGGAAGAGCAAATGCGGAGCATTATAGCTCATTTGTAATTGGTCATTTGTAATTGGTGATTTATGATTTTAAAGATAGATCAGGTCAATTGGCCGGAAGCATTTCCAGAGAAGCCGGAAGTGAGGGTAGAGGTGAGCAATGACCATGAGGCATTGTACCTGAGATGGCATGTGAAAGGAGAACAATTACGCGCAGTAACGACGCAGGATCAAGGTCCGGTGTGGGAAGACTCGTGTGTGGAGTTCTTCTGCCAGGTGCCTGGAGAGGATCACTACTTCAATTTTGAGTGCAATTGTATCGGTGCTATGGTGGGTTCCCGTCGCAAAGGCAGAGCCGAAGAGGTGGTACCGTTGACGCCCGAGCAGATGGCACGTATTGAGCGGAAATGTGACTTCCCGAGAGAGGCTTTTGAGGAGAGAGACGGCTTGTTTGAGTGGACAGTAGAGGAACGGATACCGCTGGATCTGATTTTCCAACAGCCAATAGCCAAGGGCCAAAAACTAAGAGCTAATTTCTATAAATGTGCAGATAAAACCAAACGGCCGCACTTTGTAAGTTGGCAGCCGATTGATTTACCGAAGCCGGATTTTCATTGTCCTCAGTTCTTCGGAACTATTGTTCTGAAATAGACGGAATACCGGTACACCGGAATATCGGTATCCCGAAAGAAGGTTATTCTATTTTCTCGCCGATCAACGAATAGATATTTTTCGAGCGCCGAATATAGATATGTCCGTTTTGGATGAACTTCTGCGATGTTGGTATATCGGATTTTACGATGTCAATAGCGTCTCCTTCCTCTACGTTCTCCGATTTCCATTGTGCCGAAGGTTCCGGAGCCGACCAGTTGTCGCGGTCATCGGCAGCGAAGGCACCGTAGTAGTATATCTGTCCTACTACAGCCGTAGGATCGAAACAATGTTCCTCTGTGCCGCGATAGATCTCTATTCCATCGGTGGGAGAGGAGGGGAAGGCATTGTCATTGCGAACTATGACGGTCTGCGCATAGTCTGGTGCCGGAATGACTTCTCCGCCTAAACTGAGGTCATCCAGATAGAATGTACCGGAAACGGGGTTACCGGTAGAGACACCGAACGAGATACGTACCAAACCTTCGCATCGGTTGCGCTCATCGGTGTTTTCATACCAATCAAAAGCCTTCAAAGTACGCAAGTCGATGGTGTAGGTTTCCCAAGTATCTTTGGCGAGTGTGAACTTCTCCGTGTACCACCAATCTTCATGATTGTTAGCCATGTTTTTGCATACCAGACGGATAGCGGTGGAAGAACCGTTTCCTTTCATTCTGAAGTTTAGCACCGGTGTCTGGTGCATATCTACCGGTTCGTCAAACACATAATCGGCAGCAGTCGTGGTCCACGCGGCAGTGATGCTGTAGTCGCATTTGAGCGTTCCGTTGTCATTACTGATCTGCATGGAGCAACCTTCTTCTGTGCTGGTCTCCATCTTGTCCACGCCGTCACTGAAATCCGTCAATGGATTATCGATATGTATGATACGGGTGGGGTTTTGCCAAAGGATAAGGTACTTTTCGTTGTTCTTATAGCCCGTCATAGCTGTTGGAGCCGGAGGAGGAGTAAGGTCTTCAAGGAGGTTGACAACGGGTTTGTTATTACTCTGATAGGTCTTTCCGCCGGAAGTGACGAAGGCATAGAGGTAGTATTTTCCTTTAGGGAAGATATTGCGCGTATGCCACATGTATTTCTCCGTCGAAGCCGGAAGGTTGGTGACGATAGGTGTCAAGGAAGCCGGGTCAGTGAGGTCCGGCGTTTGCGCACAATAGAGAGATACGATTGCATTGCCGGAAGGATCAAAGGTACACCAACGCAGCATGATCGAGTCTTCGGTGCTCACTTCGGTGGCAGGAACGGTGAAGTTAACGGCAGGTGTGATGACTTCGTTGTCGTGCAAGAACGTATAGGTATAGAACGGGTTGCCAACGGAATCGTATGCCGTGAGGGCGATAGACGAAGCGTCCGCACTCATGTCCAGCGTCGAGAAACAGGAAACACGGCGGTAATACATGGAGTACTTATAGTCTTTGATCTGTTTCTGCTGGTCGTAGTTGGCATCCCTACCGCAGCCCGGACGGAGATAATGGATGCCGTCTTTATAGAGGTGCTCGAACGAATGGTCATCGCCGGAGAGGGAGATGATACGTTTGTTGTATGGGGCGCCCGCATATTTCTCAAGCAATGGAGCGGCCTGTTTGGGTTCTTCAGACCATTGTCCGTGATAACCGGAGGTATAGATACCTACATGGTGGCAGACGATGATCCAGGGACTCGTACTTGCGTTTAATACGGAGTCGAGCCATTGGTACTGCCGGCTTCCTTTCTTGAATTTCGGGCTTGATTCATCGAAATTGAGATTAAGGACGACTACATCTGCATTCCCATAGACGAAGTGGAAATAGGATTCTCCACGTGGGTCGATGGTATCTCCTTCGGAGGCACCTTCGTGGGAGAACTGGTGGAAGTAATCGTAGAACGACGACCAACGGAGACCACGCGGGTCACCTGTCTCGTGGTTTCCCGGGGAAGACATACAAGGCACTTGGCTGAGGAATGGTGCGCCCGGGGTGAAGTAGTAGTTATTCCAGTTGCGGTCATTACCCTTAGAGGAGACGAAGTCACCATTCATAAGAGCAATGTCGCAATTGAGGGAGCAGATGAAATCCTGCATGTTCGACCAGTTCTTGCAGGCGTTGCCGTGGATATCGCTGATGGAGAAGATACGATAGGCAGTACCGGGTTCGGGTGCAGTTTTGGTACTGCATATTTTATCAAAGCGACGGGTAGCAGATGCGCCTACGGTGAAGTAATACCTGGTGTTAGGTTTCAGGTCGGTAAGGGTGACTATATGCACATAGCCCTCGCCTTCCACATTCCAGCCGCTATTGGTGGAAACCTGTTTGTCGAGATTGTTCGGGTCTGTGCCGTACATAACGAGCGCATCGGCAGCTCCGGTCTCGTCAGCCATCTGCCAGAGCACTTTGACGGAGTTGGTCGTCGGAGCCATGGAGTACGGTTGTTTATAGGGTACGTAAGGTTCGCCGGACTTGTCGTACTCTTCGGACGAAACACCCCAACGCGGATCACCGATGGTGCCACCATCTGTACCCATGCCGACTGCCGGACTATTGGCAAAGAGTTGGAAGTTGCCGTTTGTCGGGTCCACGAAATAGGGATTCCGGTTTTTACATCCCGCTTGGCTTCCCCCTGTTCCTACTTTGACCGGCGCATTGAAGGAAAGGCTGTTATGCACATAGGAGTTGGAACCATAGACGGCGAAGCTATTGGTGTTATCCCGCTCTTCGGGGTTCATGAAGATGCAGTTGGTGATGTGCGTATTGTCGATATTGGCGGGATAGACACCGCGGGTGTCAGTGGAGTTATAGAAGGTGCAGTGGTCGATGATTGCGGTGCCGGTAATCGGTGCTACGGCACTTCCTCCATAGAGATAGATGAAACGACCGGTACCGTTGGCGCCGCCATCGAAGGTACAATCGGTGATCGTGACATTCTTGACCCGCGTTGGCGCCGAATCGATATAGATGGCACGATTCCCGTTCGCCAATTCGGTTCCCATACGGAAGACACAATTCTGTACGCTGAAGTTAATCAGCGAGGAAGCGGTAACCTGGAGCAGGTTACTGGAACAAATGAACGTTACTCCTTCGAGCGAAAAGTCCGCATTGACCTCAATGCGTTTGGATATTTTTACTAACGGTTGTGTGCCTTCCGCCGCTTTGATGGCCAGAGGCACCGACGTGGTGATGGTTGAAGTCTCGTTATACTCGCCGGAGGTTAATATGAGTTCATCCCCTGTGGCTGCATTGGTGACTGCTGTCCGGAGAGTACCTGAACCCGGTGTGACGTTAACTACGGCTGCGTGCAGCGTTGCATAAAAAAGTGCACAACAAAGGAATAGCGATATGCGTTTCATGGTATAGAAATTTTTTGTTCGTCCAAAAAGTCCCAAAATGTTCCCAAAAACAAGAATGGCGAGCCATACGACTCGCCATTCTTGTATGGAGAGTGCATAAAGCACTCGGGGATGTTTAGTCCGGATCACCGATTTCTTGTCCACCACCAGTCCCCATACCGGGGAGATTGGTGTTTACATTCGTTCCTGATGCTCCTGCGCTTGCGTCGCAAATTGAACCTGCGTAGAAGGCAACACTTTCTGTTGTTGGAATAATATAATTACGTTTCATAATGATAAATATTTTACTGGTTTATTGGAGTTTGATACCCATTACGTTGTACTTTTGACCATCACGGATGATAACAACCTGGCCGTTCTCGATACGCTTGATAGCCTTATTCTCGCTGTTCACGAGATCAATAGCGGTAGCCGTATTGTCGCGGAGGACAATGCGAGCTTTCGGAGCTGCTCCGCTTTGCGATTTCAAGCGAATCCAAGCACGCGTACCCTTAATCTGGGTGTTGTTCGTCTCTGAGTAGTAAAGGTTGTTGTTCTGCAGATAGAGGTTGCTCTCTCCGGCAGGGATTACATCCTTGTAGAACGTACCTACGAAGTCAGCAGCGGTGAATTCCTGAACGTTGTTGTAGGTGTAATTTTTAATCTTCTTCTTATTGTAGAAGATGGGGTTCTTAACATCTACCGACGGTTTGATGATATACGGTTTTCCTGCGCTGAAGCCTTCACTATTGGCCTGCTCGAAGTTCAAATCAATCTCGTCACCTGCTTGCGTAGCCGACGACATCTGCCACAACTCATAATCATTACCGAATGCAAGTTTTAATTCATCGTTCCATGAACTAACGGGGAGACAGATGGTATAGTACTTGCCTGCGGTGAAGGAACGTTTGAGGAGGAACGTATATTCTTCATTGGTAGCCGCAGCTGCAGCGATGCTGCCATCGTCTTCCGTGTTCTCATCGAGGACAAATACATCCGTTGCAACCGTAACAGCGAGGCTTACAACGTGACCTTGTGACCAAGAATATGTGTTCTCTAGTTGTACGATGTAGTTACCTGCTGCCAAGTTGAAATAGTGCTTAATTTCTTTGTCGCCAGAACCAACAGATCCTGATGCGTATGAATCCAATTCATTTTCTTCCATGTCAAGAATGGAAATCTTGTAGGATTGACCGTTTGTGCTGCTTACGTTCATTGTGAAAAGGAAGGTACCGGCCTCAGCAACTTTCACATTCCACTTAGCCCACTGACCAACAGGGTTGGAGTCGCCAATTGTATTGAACCACAAGTTACCTTCGGTAACGTGTGCCTTAGCGCTCAAGAGGGCATCTGCAAAATCAAAGTTAGCCGGAAGGGTAGCGCGTGCACCGCCTTTGTAAGTAAATACAATGCTATGCAGAATAGCGCTTGACCATTGTTTTTGGTTCGTTAATTTTACAATATAGTTACCGGCAGCCGGGAGAGTAATTGCGGGTAAAGCAATCTCACCTGTTGCGTACGAATCAGCGGTTTCTTCAGCAGATGCTATAGGAGATGCATTCAAATCAGTGTACAATTCCACGAGGAAGCGGTGTCCGCTCGGATCGCCTTCACCAGGAGCAGGTACATTCAGCGCAACATCCATTTTACCGTCCTTGGTAGCGTTGATGTTCCAATAAACATATTCACCAAGAGGTTCACTGTTGTCTCCATATTGCAAGTCGCCATTAGCAAGTTTTGACACTTTCATATGACCATTATCAACGAGGACAGCCTCTGCGCCCAATACTTCTTCAGCAGGAACTGTAACAACTGCGCCACCTATGTAAGCAAAGGTAATGCTATTAATTTTCGCAGAAGACCAACTTTGATCATTATGCAGAATAACGGTGTAGTCGCCCTCAGCAGGAATAGCAAGAGGATTCGGAAGGTCGATGTCGCCATCATGTTCGCTATATGTTTCAGCAACTTCTGCAACTTGATTGCCGTTAGCATCCAAGATCTCAATTCTGAAGATGTGACCACTTGATGAGCCATCGGTCATATTCAACGTAGCTTTAACAGCGCAAGCACGTGTAGCATGGATTTTCCATTTAGCAGTACCGCATTCGGATTTGTCGTTGTAGTACATGTAGTTGTTTTCACTATCATACCAGAGGTTACCTGCAATTTGTGCTTTTGCACCTACGAAAGCGTAAGGAGCGACAAAGTTAGAAGAAGGCAGAACTTCTGCACTATACCAACGCGGGTCACCGAGGTCGGAACCATCGGTAGCAGCACCACGTGCCGGAGAAAGGGTCATTGTGGTCCAATCGCCTGCTAAGGAGAAATCTCCGTTTGCGGCGTCAGCGAAGAGAGGGTCGGCAATGGTACAATTATTTTTGGTAACGTTGCTTTGCATGCCATAACCAGAATCGTTTGAATAATTGTAAACGAGACAATTATTAGCGGTAACTGCATCACGGATGGTTCTTACGCCGCTTGTGTTGGTCGGCATTGCGAAGATACAGTTGGAAACAACAGCACCGCTTGTTAATTTCACTTTACCTATTGCAGCATAATCCGTGTTCATTGCCTGCACATTATAAAATGTACAATGGTCTACAAGAAGCGAACCGGTAGTGGAACGCATATCAATAACACCGGCATAGTAAGAACCGGTAACGGTTGCAATGTTTGCAAAAGTAGAATTGGTAATCTGAACGTTTACCGCATTTGTTTGGTTCTCTAAGAATACACAACTCTTCGTAACATCGTGGAAATAGCAGTTCTCGATAATAAGTGAATTCAACGTATTAGAAGATGCCGAATAGATTATAGCATTGTTTTGAGTCCAACCATAAAATTCGCAGTTTCTTAAAATGATATTTTTCCCGTCTGTGGCATCAGCAGGGAAAATGACATCGCTATAGGAAGCCAAATCACTCAAGTGTCCGCAATCAAACTTGATGCCGATAAATTCAGCGGTTGCACCTTCTTTCAAACGAATGGATACTTTCGGTTGCAGAATAACCTCTGCACCTTCTGCTGCACGTACGGTAACGTTTTTATTCGTAAATGCAATCCAGTTACTATTGGATTCCACATACGTACCGGCAGCCATTTCAATAATGTCGCCTGATTGAGCATTGTTCAATGCCTTACGCAGGGCATCTGCTGTCCCTGTGTTAATTTGAATTACTTCAGCACTCAATGCCAAGGAAAGCACTAATGCCGGAATAAGTAAAAATAATTTTTTCATACTACTAAATATTTTTGTGAGTTAATAAAATAGTTGCACAATAAGCCGTTTAGAACGGTCTTTGCTCGGGGTCGGAGCCGTTGGAACCGCCGCCCATCTGAAGGCCGGCATTGCTTTGTACCGAGCCGACACAGATAGTGGATACCAGATTTATCCGAAATGATTGGATTGCGGGTTGACTATATCGCTTTTTCTCTGCCACAAGGGCGCGATTATTATCAATTTTCATAATCTCAAATAGTTTTAATAGTTGTTATAGTTTAACTAGTTTTCTGGTCTACTAGTCTTCTAGTCTAAATAGTTTAACTAGTCTAACTAGTTTTTTAGTTTACTGGAGTTTGATGCCTAAAGCGTTGTAGCGGATGCCGTCACGGATAATGATGAGTTGACCGTTCTCAATCAGCTTTTGACTATTGGCATTCTTTTGACTTCCGACGATCTCGATGTCGGTAGCGGTATTGTGATTCTCCACGATACGTGCGCGCTTGATTGCGCCTGCGGGCACGTCGTGAATAACAAAGTACGCGCGCATACCTAAGATAGGCATATTCACCGTCGGGAAATAGAGGGTGTTGTTTGCACCCAAGAAGAGGTTGTCCTCGCTGGCGGGGATTTCATCTTTTATGAAAGTACCGACGAAGTTAGCATTGGTCTTCGTGGTTGATGCCGGAGTAGCGGTTGTGAATTTCACTCCGGTAAAGACAGGGTTCACAATGTCACGCGAAGTCTTGATAAGCACCGGTGTTCCCGGATAGATGTCCGAAGCGTTCTTGAAATTCAAATTCAGGACAAAATCGCCTGTCTCAACGGTAGCTTCATCCAAGGTACGTATTTGCACATCGCTACCGAAGATGTCTTTACATTGGTCATGATCCACGGCGAACGGCAGACAAATGGTATTGTACATGCCGGCTTTGATAGTACGGATGATCTGTACGTCATATAATGGTCCCTCTGCGCTTTTGTCAACGACTTTGTCCGCCCAAGAGTCGGTGCTTGTTGCTGCTTCGTCAAGAGTAACGACACCTGCCGGTTCGGTAACAACAAGACTTGTGAGGTGACCTTTCGAGAAACTCGTTCTATTCTCTACTTTGACGAAATAGGTACCGGTATTAAGAGCGAAGTAGTGTGTTAATGTTTTATCTCCGGAACCCGGGTTAGCCTCATAGTAATCAAGTTCATTATCGCTATCGTTCTTGATGGTTATTTTATAGCTCTGTTCGTTGGTGCTGGTAACGCCCATCGTGAAGAGGAACAAACCGTCATGGTCGGTTGTTACTTCCCATTGTGCCCATTGACCGCGTGGGTCTTTATCTGCGTCAGGTTCATTAAAATAGAGCATGCCATCAGTAATATTTGCCTTCTCGCTCAGAACGGCATTAGAGAATGCAAGGGTGCCGGGCAGAGTAGTAGCGGTTGCTACAACCGGTGCAAAGACTACGCTTGTGACTTTGGCTTGTGAACCGCTTGGTGCATTAGTCACTTTTACAACATAGTTTTTACCACCGACGAGATTTACGCGACCTAATTCAAGAGCCAAGACTCCTTTCGTTTCAACAAAAGAGCCTTCCGTTACCGAAGCAACCGGTTCTGCTTCTTCGTCTTCATAAATAGCAGCGGTAAAGCCATGATTATATTCCGTATTAACATTAACTGTCAGATCGTAGTACTTAGTCTCAGAAGTTGCAATATTCCATTTAATCCAAGCATCAGAGGTACTACTGGACGGATATTGGATATAGGTCTTGTCGTTGTCGCGAGTACAACCGGAGAACCATGCGTCAGCCACATTGAGCGTAGTGTTGGCAGCCGTTGAAATGTTTTGTACGGCACCGCCTACGTAGGAGACAGTAACACTATTTAATTTCACAGCCGAATAGCATGTTCTGTTTTTTACTTTCAGCATGTACTTACCGGTAGGGACACGCGATAAGTCCATTATTCCAAAGTTGTAGGAGGTTTTAGATTCGGAAACATTACTTGCCGGAGCGTCAATGTGCGCAACGATTGCATTGGTTTCAACATTCACTAACCAGAACTCAAATTTCCACCCATTCGTAGATGTTACATTTGCCGTTACATCATATACACCCTGAGTGGTTAATTCGATAGGGAACGCTGCCCATAGAGCGGTATCGGAAGCCCATGCACTTCCACGTATTCCATAGTCAATGTATGAACTACAGTCACCAAGACTTTGGTGAGCATATGCATTTGCTACAGAAAGAGTGTTCGGAATGGTAGTAAACGAACGTGCTTTGTATAAGTATCCATTTCGAGAGATCACTCCGTTTCCTTCATAGTTCGGGCAATACCAAGCACCGCTGTTATAATACATGGCAAAACCGAACTTGCTCTCCAGATCTGGTACATACGTATTTTGGATAGCCAATTCAATTACTTTGTTATTGGCAGATATTCCTTTGGGCACACTATAATACTTATCATCAATTTGAAACGCTGTGGTAAATTGATAATCAGCACCCATTGCAGTCCATGCCCAATATCCAATAGGATCCGTTGCTTTACTATAATCTTTATCTATATACGCTTTAGGGTATTTCGTCCATGTGTTGTCAAAATCTACCATGTTCTCTACCATGTATGCCAAAGCATTGTCGCCAAGATTTGCATCAGCAGCAGGCAAAACTTTAAGCATCGGCCAAGTGCCCGGCTCCGAGAGCATCGGCACCTCAGACCAATCGGATTTGTCACCATCAATAGTGATAGTCGGCGTAGTCGCATACGTTGCCATCGAAAGCGTTAAAACCGAAATAAGAAGGAAAAATTTTTTCATGGTATGTGGTATTTATTTGTTATCAAAATTGTTTGTTTAATGGGCAATTGCTAACTGTACTTTGCAAAATCGGGTGCAAAATTACTAAAAATATATGGAACACGCATGTATATATACGAGGTTTCGAAATATGTAGAGAATGAGGAATGTGAGAAATGGATTATATTTGGTTGATATATAGGAGATTACAAGTGTGTTTATGGATGTAAAATCTTATTTCGGAATGTTTCGAAATAAAGAGTATATGTATTTTGATATAAAAATGTAAAAAAGTGGTCAAAAAATTTGGATATTTGTGATTTTTTTTGTATCTTTGCAGTCGAAATAAGAAAATGTGATTGTTTAGGTTTTTTAAGGGTTATTATAACGGGCTAATAACAGGGTAATAACCATGTAACGACGCGCTAATAACGCGCTTTTTTTAGCTTTTTACCACGAGAAAACCACGTGATTTCTACGATACATTTACTATCAAATCAAAAAATCGAAAACATCCCATCTATTTTGAATTTTTTTTCGAAAGGTTACGAAACGTGAAATGAAACATGTAATATATTTGTTTTCAGTTGATTGCGAATTATTGTTTCGAAACGAGGCATAAAAGGTTTGATGAATGTTTCGAAGAATGCGAAAAAAGTAGTAATTTTGCGTCGCGTTCGGCAATAAGAGCGCGAAAAGCCTATGGCTTGGTTTACATCAGGACCCCCAATAGCTTTAAATTCAAACACAAGATATTATGGCAAACACAGGTTTTACATTCAATGAGATCCATCAGCAACCGGCGATGTGGCGTAAGGAGCTGGCGGCATTATTAGCAAAGAAAGAAGAGATTCGTGCGTTTATGCACAAGTATTTGACTCCGGACACGGATATCGTGTTGACGGGTGCCGGTACGTCAGCGTTTATCGGTGACTCGTTGCAGCCGGTAATGCGCGGTATGTGGCATAATGTTCGTTCGGTTGCTACGACGGATATCGTGACGCACGCAAAATACTTGCTGGACGAGGAGCGTCCGTTGCTGCTGATCAGTTTTGCGCGTTCGGGAAACAGCCCTGAGAGCGTGGCGGCGGTAAATCTGGCAAACAAGATTTGCAAGAACGTGGCACATGTGTATATTACGTGTAACAAAAATGGTAAGCTTGCTAAGCAAGCCAATGGTGAGAATGGTGACGCTGCGCTTAATGGTGGAAAGGACAATATTCTGCTGCTCCTGTTGCCGGAAGAGACGGACGACAAATCGTTAGCTATGACGAGTAGTTTCTCGACGATGCTGCTGACCTGTCTGATGCTGGGTCATATCGACACGCTGGACAAGGATCAGGAGATGATCGAGAAGACGGCCAAGAACGCAGAGGCGGTGATGGCAGAGTACGAGGATAAGCTGAAAGAGATCGCCAGCCGTCCGTTTGAGCGCGGTGTGTTCCTTGGTTCGGGTGCACTGAAGGGTATCGCGGAAGAGTGCCATCTGAAACTGCAGGAGTTGACGGACGGCGCGGTGGTATGTAAGTTCGATAGTTTCTTGGGTTTCCGTCACGGACCGAAGGCTGTGGTGAATAGTAAGTCGATCGTCGTTTATCTGATGGTGGACGACGAGAAGGTACAGCGTTACGAGCGCGATTTGGTTCGTCAGGTGGACGCCAACAATAAGCCGGTAGCACAGATCATCGTCATTGCCGGTAAGGCACCGGAGTTGCCGGGCGTGAAGGCTGATCTCGTGGTTCGCATGCCGTACGGTCCGGAGGAAAATGATTTCTACGGTATCGTGGCTTACGTGCTGGTTGGACAGCTGCTGGGCTACTACGCTTCGTTGGCACACGGGTTGAATCCGGATGCACCGAGCGTAAGCGGAAACATCCACAGAGTGGTTGAGGGCGTTACTATTTATGAGTGACTTATAAAGAAAATCCAAGTCTTTTTCGTTAAAGTACTCCTCCGAATAAATTCGATGACTACTTTATCAAAAAATCCTTGAATTCTCCGAATTAAAATCAATAATCAGACATAAACACACAAAACATTTTAATCTCAAAGTATATGAAAAAGACAGAGCATATTCTCCAGGTGATGGAGGAGAGAAAGAAAGCAACCGGAGTACCGATGACATTGTTTGCGGCATGTCCAAACTCCTTGTCCGTAATCAAAGCATCGTTCCGTGCAGCGAAACGTAATAACGCGCCGATCTATTTCGCGACGACGCTGAACCAAGTCGATTGCGACGGTGGTTACACCGGTATGACGCAGGAAGCGTTCACGAAGATCTTGGCACGTGAGGCTGCGGCTGTTCATTATACGGGTCCGTACGTAGTGGCTATCGATCACGGAGGTCCGTGGTTGAAGGACAAACAATCGATTGAGCGTTGGGACACCGAACGTGCGATGGACGGTGTGAAGAAGAGTTATGAGGCCGCTATCTTGGCAGGCTATGACCTGATTCACGTTGATCCGACGGTAGATATTTTCCTGCCGAAGGGTGAGATTATTGATATTCATGTCGTGGTTAAACGTACCGTAGAGTTGATCAAGCATGCCGAGGATTTCCGCAAGGCACAGGGTATTGCTCCTATTTCGTATGAGGTAGGTACCGAAGAGGTTCATGGAGGTCTGGCAGACGAGAAGACGTTTGACACGTTCCTGGAGGGTTTGAAAGCCGGTTTGCATGAGGTTGGTCTGGACGATGTATGGCCTTGCTTCATTGTAGGTAAGGTAGGAACCGACCTGCATACGACGTTCTTTGATCCGGAGGTGGCACGTAACCTGACAGCTAAGGTTCGTCCTTATGGAAGCTATATCAAGGGTCACTATACCGACGACGTGGACAACCCAGAGGATTATCCGAAGGCAGGCATGGGCGCTGCGAACGTGGGTCCGGAGTTCACGATGAACGAATACGACGCGCTGGCAGAGCTGGAGGAAGAGGAGAAGAAACTGCATGCAGAGGGCAAGGTGGCTCAGTTGAGTAACATGACCCAAGTGCTCTGGCAATGCGTCTATGAGTCCAACCGTTGGAAAAAATGGTTGCACGGCGAAGAAGTTGGCAAAGACCTGAAGGACTGCACGCCGGAGAGACAACTTTGGTTGGTTAAGACGGGTTGCCGTTATATCTGGCAGAAACCGGAGGCATTGGTTGCAAGACAGACGTTGTATGAGAATCTGGAGCGTCTGGGTATCCATGCAGAAGAAGTGGTACTGATGCGTATCGAGCACAATATGGACAAGTATTATAATGCGTTCAATATTGTGAATTTGAATGACTATTTGAAATAAGACCGCTTCGCTGAAAGAATAAAGACCGAATTACAATATGAAAATCCATAGCTTTTATATAATCCTTTTTTCGCTGGTAGTGCTGTTAGGGGCATGCGGATGTGAGAAGCCGAAGGATGAACCGCAGCCACATGAGCAGGCAGAGGTATGGCCGAAAGACACGACGGTGGTTGAACCGGAAGATATGATCTGGAGCGGTAGGCCGTGTTTCAACCTGACGTTGGAGAACACGGACACGGCTGAAGCCCGTATCCCCGTCAAGGTGTTGATGACCACCGACACCAAACAAAAGGCGCTGGAGATGTTGGATACCGTTACACTTGCCGCCAACACGAAGAAGAATTTCGCGTTCACTACACCGAAGAATATGGAGCCGGGATTCTATCGTGCCGTTTGTTTCGTGAAAGGAAAGACAGCCCGCAATTTTGTATTCGGTGTTGATCCTTTTGATATCGTTTCGGAACCGGATATGCAGGAGGATTATACGGATTACTGGCAAACGGCAAAGGACCAGTTAGCCGCTTTGGATATGAACGCTGTCTTGAAGGAGATCACGGATAAGAGTTCGTCGGCACGGAAAGTTTATCTGGTGGAGATGAACTCTGTTCCGGATGGTTTGGACGGAGAGCCGGTAACGATTCGCGGTTATTACTGCGAACCGACGGACGGCGCTAAACATCCGGTGTTGATTCATTATTACGGATATGACACACAAGGCAGTACGTCGAAATGCGAATGTCCTGTAGGCGGCAATTCGAACTATGCGGAGTTCTATTTGTCGCATCGTGGTCAGTATCTGAATAACCGTCCGGCATCGACCCATAATCCGGGTATTGATGAGGATTGCGTAAATATCTACGGTGATTGGTTTGCTTATAATTTCGGTGACAAGGACGGTTATTATTACCGTGGCGCATTCATGGATGCTTTACAGGCGGTACGTTTTATGGCGAGCCGTGAGACGAGCGATATGAGTCATCTGTTTGCAGAAGGATCGAGTCAAGGCGGTGCGTTGTGTTATGCGGCAGCCGGATTGAGTGATTATCCGTTCACGGCGATTACCGCGAACGTGGCGTTCTTGGGTGATTTTCCGGATTACTTCAAGATCGTAGGTTGGCCGGCAGAGACCGCCAAAAGGGAGACGAAGAAGAAGGGAATGACGGACGAGCAGATGTATGCGTTCTTGTCTTATTTCGACACGAAGAACTTAGCGACCCGTATCTCGTGTGCCGTTTTGGCGACGAGCGGGTTGATGGATGGTACTTGTCCACCGCATACGAATATCGCGCCGTATAACCTTATTAAGAATGATCAAAGCGAGTACTATTTCTATCCGGAGATGACACATGACTATCCGAGAAACTGGTATTCGATGATAGAACAATTTAGAAGAAAATTTCTTTGATGTGTAATGTTTAATGTGTAATGTATGAAAAATTTTGATATTATCGCTTTAGGCGAATTGAACGTGGATCTGATATTGAATCAGATTGAGAGTGAGCCGGAGATCGGTAAGGAGAAATTTGCGAAGCAGATGACCTTGACTTTGGGTAGTTCGACAGCTATCTTCGCAGCCAATGCAGCGGCTTTGGGTGCCAAAGTGGCATTCTGCGGTATGATCGGCAACGACAGTTTCGGTGATCTGGTAGAGACGAGTCTGCAAGCGAAGGGGGTTGATACCCGTTATCTGATTCGTCAAGACAAGTACGCGACGGGTGCTACGATCTGTATGAGTTACGATGAGGACCGTGCGAACCTGACGTATCAAGGCGCGATGGATTTCATGTCGCTTGACGACATCAATCCGGAGGTGTTTAAGGAGGCAAAACATATTCATATCTCGTCTATCTTTATGCAGAGCGGTATCAAACGCGATTTGATGAAGATTCTGGAGCTGTGCAAAGCGAACGGTGTGACTACGTCGTTGGATACGCAGTGGGATCCGGTAGAGTCATGGGATCTGGATTATACGAAGGTATTGCCGTTGCTGACGGTGTTTATGCCGAATGAGACAGAGCTTAAGTTCTTGACGAAGAGCGCTACGTTGGAAGAGGCGATCGAGAAGATTCGTCCGTATGCCAATGCCGCTGTTATCAAGTGTGGTAGCAAGGGTAGTTTGCTAATGCGGAAGGGTCAACCCGACCGGATGCAGAAGGCCTTGCTGAACGAGCATGTGGTAGATTGTATCGGTGCCGGTGACAGTTTCAACAGCGGTTTCATCACCCGTCTGGCTGCAGGCGACGACTTGGCAAGATGTCAGGAGTACGGCAATATGACCGGTGCGGTGAATACGACGGCTGCAGGTGGTACGACGGCGTTCACCAATCGAGAGGACGTAGAGCGGATCGGTAGAGAACGGTTTGGATTTACGATTTAATCATTTACGATTTGGTCATTTATTGTGTCATTCAGGCATTTAGCCATATTATGTTGCTTATCGCTGGCGATGCATTTGTCAGCAGGGGTGCGCTATGTGAGTACGGAGGGGTACGAAGGTTACGACGCCGAGTCGCGTGAGCATGCCGTACGTACCATTCAGTTAGCCATGGACTTCTGTCAGGCAGGGGACACGCTCTTGATCGAAGAAGGGACGTACCATGAAGGGTTTATCGTCAAAGACGGCGTGACGGTGATCGGTGAAGGCACAGTGATCTTAGACGGTTCAGATATGCCTATGCGCTTAGTGACCTGCGAAAACGACTGTCAGCGTCCTACCCGCATCGAGCATCTCATCCTGCAGAACGCCCGACATGACGAACGAGGCGGAGCTGCCTGGCTGCGCGGAAAAGTGACGATGAAAGACTGCATCATCCGCGGTTGTAGCGGGTTGCAATGCGGAGGGGTGTTGATCAAAGGAGATTTGCCGGAAGCCAGTGCGTTAGGTGCGAAGTTGGAAGAATGTGTGATACATAACTGTACCGCTACGGGTCATATGTGGCCGGATGCAGGCGGTGTGGCGAATTTCGACGGTACGCTGACGCATTGCACGATAGCCAATAACTACGGCGACCGATACGGCGGTATTCATTCGGAGAGTTCGGTTTATGCCTGCACGATGTGGGGTAACCGCAATGAGTACGGGTTTGTGGATCCGGCTAACTACGTGTCCGATGAGAGTGAGTCGGGTGAGAGTAGGGCAGACGAGGGTTTCGAAGATCATTTCTTTGCGAAGCCTTGGTTGGATAAGGACAATGAGGCGGAGAACGGTCCGCATTTCGTAGATCCTGCCACGTTTGCCGGTGTACCGCAGACGGAAGCCGAAGAGGCGATCCTGTTGGTTGCCGATTATCGTGTCGGGAAACCGTCGCATCGCATTGCCAAGATGGCACCGGCGCAGCGCAGAGATGATCCGGCAGATTATACGCTGTATGAGAAAGCCGAATATACTGTTCCGTCTTTTGTTGCGCATCTAATAGATGCGAGTGTAGTTTTGCAAGCCAAGGAGGACCCGTATTGCATGGTGGCTACCATCAACGGGGATCCAAAGACAAGGATGGGTTTCTGTTGGTTCACGAATGAAGGCGTGAAAGAGGGAGTGGTGGAAATTAAGGAGCAAGGAACAAGAAACAAGGACGAGGGACAATGGTCCACTATTGCTGCTACAGTTACGACTACTCCACCGCTACATTATGCGATATCGAGTTCGGGTGTGTTGAACGCAGCGAAGATAGATAAGCATACGGCATTCCGTTACGAGAGTCATAAGGCGGTGGCGGAAGGTCTGAAGCCGGGTACTGAGTACTATTGGCGCGTGGGCTATGAGGGGCACTGGAGTGAGACAGGTCATTTCCGAACAGCGGATGCCGAGGAAGGAGCGTTCTCGTTTATCTACATGACGGACAGTCATATTCAAAATAAGGAATACGTGGACGCTGCGCGCTTGTGCGCGGAGGCGGTAGCGCGCTATGAAAAGAATGCCCGTTTCTGTGTGTTCCCCGGTGATTTTGTGGATACCGGAACGGAGAACAACAGCGAATGGGAATGGGAACGGTGGTTCGAGGAGGCTTTGAAACCGGTGATTATGCAGATGCCGATTGTGCCGACGGACGGTAACCATGACGACTCGCCGCTACTGAACTACAGTTATCATTTTAATACGGATACGACTTTTAATGCCGAGACGAGTATCCGTCCGCAGTTCGCCGGAATCAATTACAGTTTCGTTTATGGCGACATGCAGTTGATCGCTTTCTCTATGCAGGACTGGTGGCGCGGGGAGTATGACATGCAGACGAAGAAGTCGGAGTACCTGGAGCGAGATTTAGGCGGGTGGTTCAGAAGGCAGGTAGCGAAAGCACCGGATGCCCGGTGGCGTGTAGGATTGGTGCATAAGAATCTGTTCTCCGGTTCGGATCATCAGCGAGACAAAGAGACGCCTTTGCTGCGCGCCACTATGCTTCCTGTGATGAAAGAATGTAAGATGAACCTGGTGCTGCAGGGACATGACCACTGTTACGAAGTAATCGGTCCGGTGGACAGTACGTTGTATTTCATCGGTGCTACCTGTGGTGCCAAACGTTATACGCCGTTGACGCGCGAAGAGATGGACGCCAGCAAGCATATCCATCGGGTGGAGAACTATTTTGATTTGTTCCAGCAACCCTTTGCGCAACCCGATGCACCGAGTTACACCCGTGTGACGGTGAAGAAAGACGCCTTGGTGCTGGAGACATTCAAGGTGCTGGAAAACGGAAGGATTGAATTGTTTAATACGATATCGTTATGAAGAAGATTTACGTTTTACTGTTGGCGTGTTGCATGGTGATGAGCCTATATGCTACCCCCTTAGAGTTGGATCCGGAAGAGGTGTTGGCAGACACGATGTATGCTCGTGAAGACCACACGATGCCTTCCTACATTGCTTTTTTAGTAGCGAAGCGCGCAGCCGTAGCTGATCCGAGTCAGGCTAATCTGCAAGCATTGGTGGATAAAGTAGCCGCATTGCGACCGAAAGAAGATCCTTATAACATGGTAGCTACCATCAACGGCGATCCAAAGACGAGAATGGGTTTCTGCTGGTTCACCAATGACAGTGTGTTTGATGGCGAAGTGCAGTTGGTCGCAAAGGAAAATGCAGAGGAGTCTGATTTTGAGACCGATGCTATCACTTTTGCTGCCACACCGACTCAAACTAAAAAAATATGCTATACCGGTATTGCTTCCTACATCGTCACTGCAACGGGTCTTCCTGTCAAAGAGAAACTTCGTTATATCAGTCACAAGGCATTGGCTGAGGACTTGATGCCGGGTACGGCTTATAGTTGGCGTGTCGGTTATGAAGGGCACTGGAGTCCGATTGCGCATTTCCGCACGGAAGATGAGCATCAAGGTGAGTTTTCGTTCCTATATATGACGGATAGCCATTTGATGAATCCGACCTATATCAATGATGCTCGCCGTTGTGCCATAGCGGCAGTGAACACAGTGCCGGACGCCAAGTTCTGTGTGTTCCCCGGTGATTTTGTGGAGGATGGTGCGGCGCTGAACAGCGAATGGGAATGGGAGCGTTGGTTTGAGGAATCGCTGGAACCGGTGATCAAGAAGATGCCGATTGTTCCGACGGACGGTAATCATGACGACAGTCAGAACCTTAACTACACCTACCACTTCAATACCGATAACACGTTCAAGGAAGTGTATAAGAAACCACAGTTCGATGGCATCATCTATAGTTTCGTTTACGGCGATGCGTTGTTCCTGGTGTTCTCCATGCAGGATTATTGGCGTGATGACTATACGATTAACGGTTGGAGTTCTACTTCGACGTACTTGGACGGTCAACTCGGTCCTTGGTTCCGCTCACAGGTAATCGCTAATCCGGATACGAAGTACCGTATCTCGTTGGCGCACTTTAATCTCTTCTCGGGATCGGATCACTCTACCGATGTAGCGCCTCCTATGTTCCGCGCATGTATGTTACCGGTTTTCAAAGACTGTGAGGTTGATGTGGCGCTGCAAGGTCACGACCATACGTATGAGGTGATTGGTCCGGTGAACCCGGACGATTGCACGCCTATCTTGGATGCCATCAGTGATCGTGAAATCGTAGAAATAGACAATAACAAAAACCGTACGGGCTATAAGGGTGGTACATACCGCACGGACGATGGTACGTTCTATTTCATCGGCGCAACCTGTGGTCATAAGCGTTATTATCCGCACAGTCGTGAACGCATGGAAAGTGAGTACACGGATAATCCGAACACTTTAAAAGACGACAAGCATCATAATATAAAGAACTATTTTGATTTGTTCACCGGTATGTTCGGTCAGCCGGAAGCACCTTCATTCACCAAGGTTACCGTGAAGGAGGACTGCTTGGAGTTCAATTCCTACACGGCGCATAGCGACGGAACGGCTACACTCTTCAATACGATGCGTGTAGTTCGTACCAAGGAGCACTCCGTGCCGCAAGGTTTAGAGACGCCGGAAGTGATTTTTAACAGGAATAAGTTCATTGAGAACGGTATGCTGTTCATTCGCAAAAACGGTCACACTTACAATGCGATGGGACAAGTGGTAAGTGATAGATAAAAGAGGAAAGATAAAAGACAAAAGACATATGATAATTTTAAATTTTTAAACCATGAAACGATTTTTACTATTTTTGACGCTTAGTACAGCAGTGCTGTGCGCGTCAGCAAGTAACAGGTACATTTCTCCGACGGGTAATGACGGAGACGGTAAGTCATGGGCGAATGCCAAGACAACGATTGGTGCTGCCAAATGGGATGTAGGCGTCGGTGACACTATGTTTATTGCCGAAGGAGTGTACAATGAACAAATCCCCGTGCAAGACGGTGCTACGTATCTCGGTGGTTACAATGCGGAGACGGGAGAGCGTGATATTGAGCAATATCAGACTATTATTGATGGTACGGATATTGACAATTATCTTATCGTCAGATATCTGGGAGATGGAGAATCTTATCCTACCCATCCAAGTTTGATTGAAGGTTTTACACTGCAAAACCTTGTTAATTCGAAATGGGGAGGCGGTGCAATCTTCCTTCGCGGTAATATGACGGTAAGTCGCTGCCAATTTATCAATTGCAAGGGAACGAATGACGATGCCGGTGCTGGAGCCATTTTTATTGAGAAGGACGTTGCTCCCCAGCCACCTCATGTCATCGATTGTGTTTTTGAATTATGCGAGGGTCTCAAAGCCGCCGCTATCTACAACAATGGTCCCGGTATCATCGAGAATTGTATTTTCCGCGGATGTTCGGGAACAAGGGCTGTGCTTCGTAATTACAATGCGGAAGGACAAGTTCGCAATTGTGTGATTTACAACAATGCTATCACCGGCAGTTCAAGCAAGGTTCTTGAGAATAACGGTACTGCCATCAATATGACGATTTGCAACAACTATTCTGACGAATATGCAAGTTACACCGGTGGGTCTGCCAAAATGTACAACTGCGTCATGTGGGGTAACCAATCGGCTTCCGGATTTGCAAGTGAACCGAACTATATCTCCAGTTCCAGTACTTCCGGCTACAATGTAGCAGACCATGGTTCCTCTTCTTCCAAATTCATATCTGTTTCTTTGGCAGCGGATAACAATGCTGCAACAGGTCCGAACTTCCGTAACCCGACAGGCTTTGTGGGTGTTCCGAAGACGGATGTAGAGATAGAAGCAATGCGTAACGCGGACTTCTCGCTGACGGATGCTTCGACGGCGTTGTTGGACAAGGGAGATGCTACGGTAGCTCCGGCTACAGACGTTGACGGAGTGGTTCGTCCTAAAGGTAATGGTATTGATATCGGAGCCTATGAGTTTGACCCGAATGCGGAGGTTATTGCAGTGACGGGTGTAAGTATTGTGCCGACATCAATAGAGGTTATCGAAGGCCGCACGGGTACGTTGATGGCGCAAGTAGAGCCTTCTAATGCAAACAACAAACGTGTCACTTGGTCGATTGACAACGAGGCCATCGCTACGATTAAGAATGGAGTGGTAACCGGTGTGAAGGAAGGTACGACAACGGCGCGCGTGAAGACGCAAGACGGTGAATATACCGCTGCGGCTACGGTAATTATTACGCCGAGACCGCCTGTAAAATATCCGCAAGAGGTGCTGGACGCTGAGGCTACCTATAAGATTGAGGATTATACGATTCCGAGTTTCATCCCGTTCCTGGTAGCTAAACAAGAGGCGAAGATCGATAGTGCGAGTCCGGATGTAACGCCGGAGATGATCGAATCGATTGCCGGTAAGTTGGAGGTGATGAATGCAGCTATTAAGAAACTGCAACCGAAAGAAATGCCGTATAATCAGATCGCTACGGTATATGGAGACCCGGCAACGCATATGGGTTTCTGCTGGTTCACGAACGGCGGTATCAAGGAAGGTAAGGTGCAGTTGATTGCGAAAGCCGATGCTACCGCAGAGGATTTCGAAACCTGTGATTGTCTCATTATGCTGAATGCCCAAACAACCGATGCTACGCTGCACTATACTCCGATTCAGGATAGTGAGAGCCCGAAGTACGATATCTGTACGGCTGCCGGTTTACCGCGTAATACGAAGTTCAAATATGTAAGTCACAAAGCGCAGGCTACGGAACTGACACCCGGTACGACATATAGTTGGCGTGTCGGTTATGACGGAAACTGGAGTGAGATAGCACAGTTCGTTACCAAAGATGAGAACCAAGGTGATTTCTCGTTCGTTTATATGACCGATAGTCATATTCAGGATGCGGAATATATCGAGCAGGCTCGTCAATGTGCCGAAGCGCTGGTTAAGAATGAGAAGGATGTGAAGTTCTGTATTTTCCCGGGTGATTTCGTAGATACGGGTGGTGAGACTAACTCGGAGTGGCAATGGGAGCGCTGGTTCGAAGGCTCGATGCGTCCGATGCTGAATGCGATGACGGTTGTGCCGACCGATGGTAACCATGACGACAGTCCGAGTCTTAACTACGATTATCACTTCAACACCGATTGGGGTTTTGCGAATGCAGCCGAGACCAAGCCGCAATTCAAGGGTATCACCTATAGCTTCGTTTATGGCGACGTGCTGTTCCTTGTTTATTCGCTGCAAGACTGGTGGCGAGCAAGTGGCAGTAGTGACAAACAGATGGTTTCATCGTATTTGAGTAAGGATGTACGAAATTGGTTCTTGGATCAAGTGGCGAAATATCCGAATACCAAATACCGCGTAACGCTGTCACACAAGAATGTGTTCTCCGGTGCCGGTCACCATACGGACGATGAGTGTCCGCTTATCCGTGAGTTGATGTTACCGATTTTGAAAGAATGTGAGATTGACTTGGCTATCCAAGGTCACGACCACTGCTATGAGGTGATGGGACCGGTTAATCCGGATACCCGTATGGTCATCGAGAACGCTATTGAAAATGTAGAGCGTGTTGCTCCGGAAGAGACCTCCAGATGGGGACGCAAGGAGAACAAGACCGGTTTGGAAGGCGGTACGTTTACAACGAATGACGGTACACTCTATTTCATCGGCGCCACCTGCGGTCGTAAGCGTTATGAGCCGTATAACCGCGCCACGATGGAGGAAGAATATACCACCGATCCAAGTATCTTGTTTGACTACAAGCATCATAATGTGAAGGACTTGTTTGATCTGTTTACTTCTAAGTTCGGTCAACCCGGTAGTCCGTCGTACACTCGCTTCAATGTAACGGGCGAAGGTATCGAGATGGTTACCTACAAGACGGATGAAGCGGGCAATAAGGAGGTTTACAATACGATTCATGTGAAACGTACCAAACCGCATACGGCACCGCAGGGTTATGAGAATGTAAATTCTGAAATGAACGTACGCGAGGGTGAGAAATTCATCCGTAACGGTCAGTTGTATATCCTTAAGAATGGTCAGATCTATAACGTTATTGGGCAGAAAATTGCCCAATAACGTGAATTTTTTCACAATTTTCTTGCATAATTTAACAATTTGTTGTAACTTTGCAACCTAATTGGAAATAACACAACCAATTAACAATATTAATTAACTTAAATCTAATGAGTATGAAGAAACTATTTTCTTTCTGTGCTGCGCTGTTTGCCGTATTGGCATTGAACGCAGCAGTCATTAACATTGACAACACTACTGCAAATTCTCTCCGAACGGCGCTCACCAATGCAGCGTCCGGAGATGAGATCGTGATGGCTGCCGGTACGTACAGCGAGTCCGGTGACTATCTTGCTTTTACAGCTAAAGAACTTACCGTACGTGCTGCTGAAGGTGCAGAAGTTATTATTCAAACAGTTTGCCCTGTTCGCTTGAAAGAAGGCGCTAAGGCTGAGTTCGTTAACGTTAAGTTTGATTGCAGCACCGTTGGAAGTTATGACTATGTGATCGTAGCTGCTGATGATACAGAAAACAAGCGCGTGGTCCTTAAGGGTTGCGAATTCTATGGCTGGGACAAGAACAAAGCTATGATTGAGGCAACTTCTAGCAGAAGACTCGCTTCGGTTACAATTGATAGTTGCTATTTCCACAATTGCATGAAGAGCGTTGTCTTTATTGAGAACACTGGTTCGATTGCTTTGAGCATCACGAATACTACGTTCGCTAACATCTCTACTAACGCAGACTCCTTCTGGGCAGGTGTTATTGACAGCCGTGCTACATCCGGTTCTGTCCTCATTGATCACTGTACCTTCTACAATGTATTGGCAATGAATACCGACTATGCTGCTATAGGCAAAGTTGCTACTCCGGGTGCTGTTGTTTCTAATTCGATCTTTATGTTGCCGGCAGCTCAAGATAACGTACGCGCTATCCGTGATGTAGCGAGTGCAACCAACTGTATTACGTATAATTATCTCAAGGATTCAGGTACCGGTATTCATAGTTCTGTTGTCACAACCAATTGCATCCAACAAGACCCGCTCTTCGTAAACGCTGCTGAAGGTAACTACACTCTTGGTGCAGGTTCGCCGGCTTTGACGATGAATGACGGTGAGCCGATCGGAGACCCGCGTTGGGCTCCGGCTCCTTATGAACCGCAGATGAAGACTATCTACTGCAAGATGGCACATAACTGGTGGACAAAAGATGGTGCAGCTATTGGTATTTATACTTGGGATGAAGATGGAACCCCGAAAACAGCTTGGCCAGGTGATCGTATGACACTTGTTGAGGGCGAAACAAATGTTTGGTCGTTTGCATTGGATATCAATAAGTACAAAATGTGTATCTTCACCCGCATGAATCCGAATGATTGCGAAGAGACTGATTGTCTTAACTGGGGCGCAAAGACGGGCGATCTTACGATTCCGATGGACGAGAATGATATGTTCACTATTACGAATGAGGAGGCTTGTTGGGATGGTGAGCAATGTGCATGCGCAGGTATATGGTCTAAATACGGTGCAGGTCCGGAATTAGATGCTCCGGATGCAGCTCCGGCGGATCCTACTTACCCGGCATACCAAGTGAAGGCTGTTTACTCGGCTAAGTACAATGCTGATTGCAACTTCGGTGAGTGGGGTTCCGGTACGCAATACACTCAAGAAGAATACGGAAAGAAATATATTACCGGTAGTGGTGATAAGGGCTACTTTGGTCTGGAATTCGCTGATTTGAACTGCTCGAATATGGAGGCTCTTCACCTGGATGTATGGATTGCTGCTGATGCTTCTATCCGTATTGTTCCTATTCATGGTGGTACGGAAGTCGGAGTGACGGCTAATCTCCAAGGTCAGAAGTGGAATAGTATTGACATACCTCTTGCTGAATACGTAGGAGTAGCGAATTGGAATGCAGTATATCAAATTAAGATAGACCAGGCGGCTGATCTCACATTCTGGTTGAACAATGTATATTTCTATACGAGCGTAGCTCCGGTTGTTGATCTGAAGGATGGTTATTATCTGATTGGTTTGAACGGCTGGACTAAATATGACTTGACGGCTGCGGATCTGTTCACGCAGAATCCGGGAAATACGAAAGAGTTTATCTTGGAAGGTGTGACTTTGAAAGCAGGTCAGGAGTTCAAGGTGGTAGCAGTAGCTAACAACGAACTTGTTACTTGGTATCCGGGTGAAGCCGGCAACTACCAAGTGGACCTTGGTCATGCAGGTGAGAATAAGTCCATATATTTCCGTCCTGACTATTCCGGCGGCGATGATTGGCATGCAAAATGTATCTATGTTCCGGGTATAGACTTAGGCCCGATTGTAAAGACTAGCTTTGCAACTTATGGTTGGGGCGAGGATAATGAATCGTATGTAACTTGGGATGAGGCATCCAAGACTGTCACCGTTAATCTGGTGAAGGGTAAAGATGCTCAATGGCAGGCACAAGTATGGTATCAAGGTCCGATTGCTCAAGCCGGTAAGTTATATGACATTTCTGTAACGTTCAATTCAACCAAGGCTATTGGTGGCGTTACCCTGAAATATGAGAATAATATGGAAATGATATACGATCCGAATATCGCATTGGAAGCCAATACGCCGTTGGTATATGAGAGGAAGGATATTGAAGGTAAAGGCAATGGTGACGGTATTATGATATTCGACTTTGGCTTTGCTCCGGAGAACACAGTGGTAACCATCTCCAATATCTCTATCGTTGAGAAAGATCCGGAAGAAGGCATTATTAATACGAATGCTGCGGTTAAGACCGTGAAGATGATTGAGAACGGACAAGTCGTGATCCTCAAGAACGGTGTACGTTACAATGTATTGGGTACGGTGATCCGTTAAACCATACGGACATAAGAAAAACAGCTCACTTTGGTGGGCTGTTTTTCTTTTTGTTGTACCATACATTTCCAACCGTCAATACCTTACTGATCCCTGTAAAAATAAGGTCTGACACGGATGCGTATTGGGTGATTATAGGGCGATTATTGCGTGATTATTGTGTGATTCAAACACTCACACTACTCGTACCTCTACTCCAGCAGCCTTTAGTTTGCCGGTCATACCGGTGGGAATAGCGTTATCTGTGATGATATAATCTAACTCGTTGGCATTTGCTACATGCACAAAACTGCGTTTATTGAATTTCGACGAATCGAAGACCGCTATCACTTTTCCTGCCTGCTGGATCATGATTTGGTTCAGCAAGGCTTCCTCCATACTCGGCGTGGAGACACCATTCTCAATCGAGAAGGAATCGACGCCGAGGAATAACTTGTATCCGCTGAAATTACGGAGTACCGAAAGCGCCAAGGGCCCTACCATCGAAAGACTGTTCAACCGTACGTTTCCGCCCAAGAGCACCACATCGAAACGCTTGTAGTTCATCAACTCCGTTGCGATATTCATTGCATTGGTTAGGATGCGCAGATGTTGGAATTTGCCCAGATGACGCGCCACTTCCAGCGTCGTGGAACCGGAGTCCAACATGATAAAGTCCCCGTCTTTAATCAGTTTGACCGCTTCTTCTCCGATACGTTGTTTCTCCCGAATGTTAAACATTCGTTTCTTCTCTACGGCGGTATCTTCATTCGTATTCTCGATGGGTTTGCGCATCGCCCCTCCCCGTGTGCGGAGAAGGAGATGACGGTTTTGAAGAATCGTCAGATCCTTTCGAATCGTAACTTCCGAAATACCTGTTTCGCGACTGATTTCAGTCACTTGTACTTCTTCTTTCTGCTCTAACAGACGTAGAATCAGCGCTCTGCGCTCTTTTGCGGATGAACTGTTCATGATATTATTGACGATTGGACGATTTACGATTGGACGATTCCGGCTGCAAAGTTACAACAAATTTTCGAAATATGCAAATAAAAAGTTTCGGTTTTGTTTTTCGAAACATTACGAAAGTACAAATATATTTCATAACGTATTGATTTTGTGTAAATTGCATGTTTCGATAAAAAATTAAACTTTTTTGTGTATTATGCGATACTTGCGTAATTGGGAAAAAAACAGTAATTTTGCATGCAAAATTGAATAAAAATCAACACACCATGAAAAAGTTTTCTAACACACTCATCTTCCTTGCCGCATTGGCATTCGTTGCTTGTTGTAATAAATCTGCTACGGTTGAATCTCCGGCAGATAAGGTGCTGCTGAAGGATTTTAATCCGGTGGTAGTGAATAATATTCCCGTAACTCAAGTGGAGCGTGCGAAGTTCGACATCATTGATATGCATGCGCATGACTATGCAGAATCAGAGGCGGACATCGCACAATGGTGCAAGACGATGGATGAGGTCGGTGTGCTGAATACCGCCATTATGCATTGCTCTTGGATCGGTCGTCCGTTTGAGGAATATGTAGCTGCTTATGCGCCGTACAAAGATCATTTCCGCTTCTGGTGCTGTTTCGATTATACGGATATTGACAGCGAGGAAGGTATTGCGAAAGCTTGTGAGACCCTTGAGCGCTACCATAACGAGTTAGGCGCTGTGGGAGTAGGTGAGTTGGGTGACAAAGGCGAAGGTGATACTTATGCGCGTCCTACGGACGGAAAGGATATCCATATTGATGACCCGCGTGTAAAACCGCTTATACAGAAGGCTGCGGAGCTGAAGATGCCGATCAGTATTCATATTGCAGAACCGTATTGGATGTATTTGCCGATGGATGAGACGAACGATGGTCTGGTGAACGCCGTTACTTGGCATGTGGACACTACCAACTGCTACGGGTATGACAAGTTGATGGCTACTTTCGAAAATGCCGTTCGTGAGAACCCGAATGCCATTTTCATTGCCTGCCATTATTTGAATATGAGTCATGATTGGCCTCGTTTGGGTGCCTTGTTGGACAAATATCCGAATATGTACGTAGATATTTCTGCCCGTGTGGCTGAGTCCGCGCATACGCCGCGCGCTACGCGTGAATTCCTTATTAAATATCAGGATCGTGTGCTGTTTGGTACCGACAACGGAATGGATGCAGAGATGTATCGCAATATCTTCCGTGTGCTGGAGACCAATGACGAGCATTTCTATGTTCCCGAGTACGGTTACCATTGGGCTTTGAGCGGATTCAACTTGCCGGATGACGTACTGAAGAAACTCTATCACGATAACGCAGAACGAATCTTAACGGAATACCGATAATTTACCATTTAGTCATTTACCATTTGGTCATTTATTTGTTCATTTAGATATCTAGTCATTTTATGAAAAAAGCGATTTATATCATAGTAGCAGCGGTCTTTTGTCTGAACGCTTGTTGTCCGAAGCAGGATTCGGCGCGTTTAATATGTGCTGAAGCGGATATGCAGGTTTTTCCGTTCAGTGAGAGCGGCTTGAAGGTGACAAAACATGAGACCGTTACTCCGGTAGAGGGTGTTGAGGGGCTGGAGATTATTGAGACATACTTTGTGAACGAAGGTAAGCCAGTGACGGTGAAGGCCTATGAGTTATGCCGCACGCAGGTAGAGGCGAAAGATACGGTGGTATGGTCATTGCAGCCGAGTAGCACCAGTGCCCGTCTGGATTGGGTGTTGCCGGTGACGGAAGGTTTTGAGAAGGAGAATTATCTGGGTATGAATAACTCCGATTACGGAGGCGGTATTCCGATGGTGGACCTTTGGCAGCGTGATGGCGGTATCGCTATCGGTTTGTTCGAACCGGTGCTGCGAATGATCTCGATGCCGGTAGAATGGAAACGCTACGACAATAAAGTGACGATGGCATTGCGGTATAATCTGCCGGAGCCGATCGAGTTGGCGAAAGGTGACACTTTGTATTGCTTCAAGGCTTTCCGTTATAACCACAAAGGCGATTATTTCAATGCGCTCCGTACGTTCAGCGATTATATGCAAGCAAACGAGGGTGTAGAGATGAAGCCCTCTGAGCCGGAGGCGTTTGAACCGGTTTGGTGTGCATGGGGCTACGGTCGTCCGTTTAAGATGAACATGGTGTTAGGTACGCTGGACAAGGTAAAAGAACTCGGTTTCACTTGGGTGGATATCGATGACGGTTATCAGATTGCCGAAGGCGACTGGAATACGAATGAACTTTTCCCCGGAGGCGACAAGGACATGCGTCATATCACGGACGAGGTTCACAAACGTGGTTTGAAGGCCAAATTATGGTGGGCTCCGCTGGCTGCAGATCCGGACACCAAGCTAGTGAAAGAGCATCCGGAGATGTTGCTGCTTACCGAAGAGTGGGCACGCGAATATATCACATGGTGGGACAGTTGGTATCTGTCGCCGGTAAACCCGGAGGTGGATAAATACACCACAGATTTGTTGAAGATGTTTTTGGATAGATGGGGTTTTGACGGATTGAAGATTGACGGTCAACATTTGAATTGCTGTCTGCCGGATTATAACGAGTTGACGGGTTTGGAGAGTGCATGGGAGGCTCCGGAGCAGATGCCGACCTATTTCCGAAAAGTATATGAACAAGCACGTGCTATGAAGCCGAATGCTGTTATTCAGGTTTGCCCGTGCGGTTGTGCGGTGAACTATTTCTTGGTTCCGGAGATTAACCAAGCGGTAGCTTCCGACCCGATGTCGTCCCGCCAAGTGCGAATGAAACGCAAGGCGTATGCAGCGATGGCCCCCGGGCTGGCGTATTACGGCGACCATGTTGAGTTGACCGACAACGGCAATGATTTTGCTTCGCAGATAGGTACGGGTTCGGTTATCGGAACAAAGTTCACGTGGCCCAAAGATAATCCGGACTGGACAGAAGGTCCGTTCCTTCTGACGCCGGAGAAAGAGGCATTGATTCGCAAATGGATGAAGATTTATAAGGAGAATAATCTGGCACGTGGCGAATATCTGAATCTCTATACATGGGGATTTGATTATCCGGAGGCACATGTGATTCGTCAGAACGATGCCATGTATTATGCCTTCTATATCGACGATGATCCTGCATTTAACGGAACGCTGGAATTGCGCGGGTTGGATGCCAATAAGACCTATACGGCTATTGAGTACACGGCAGATGAGCCGCGTGCATTTGAGGTGAACGGAGCAGATCCGAAGATAGAGGCGAATTTTGAGCGGAGTTATCTGCTGAAGGTGGTTGAGAAATAACAAACAATTTAACCAAAAATACTAATTTTATGAAACGAATCCAAACAATCTTTTTTTGCTTGACGTTGGCATTGGCATCCTTTGCTGACATCAACGTAAAAGGTACGGTTATTGATGCTGACGGATCAGAACCGTTGATTGGTGTGAGTGTCCTTGTTAAAGGATCGACTGTTGGTACAGTAACCGACTTCGACGGTAATTTCGAGCTCACCGTGCCGGATAAGGCGACATTGCAATTGTCGTATATCGGCTACAAAACGATTGAACTGCGTGCTATCGAAAACATGCAGATTATCATGGAAACAGACGCTCAGCAGTTGCAGGAGGTTGTCTCCCTCGGTTATTCGGCAGTCAAGAAAGCCGAGTTGAGTTCTGCCGTAGTGACGGTGGATGCAGAGAAGTTGACGGATGTGACTACTTCTGATGTGGGTAATATGCTGCAAGGAAAGATTGCCGGTGTGCAGATCAGCAATTCTACCGGTCAGCCCGGTGCCGGTGCACAAATCCGTATTCGCGGTACAGGTTCTATCACAGCAGCGGCTGATCCTGTATATGTAGTAGATGGTGTGATGGGTGGTCAGTTCAACCCGAACGATGTAGAGAGTATCTCTGTATTGAAAGACGCCGGAGCAACCGGTATCTACGGTGCAGCGGCAGCCGGTGGTGTAATCGTTGTTACCACCAAGTCGGGTAAGCGTAATGAGAAACCACGTATTAATGTACGTGCGACGGTAGGTTCCACTCAACCGCTCTTTGGTAATTTCGTTCAGATGCGTTCAGAAGAGTTGTTCGATTACCATAAGCAGATGTATAATGCCAAAGGTATCAAGGGTGATTTGTTCAATGCACTTCGTCCGATCACTTTGCTGGAAGAGGACCATGATTGGCAGAACTATTTCTTCAAGAACGGTTTGACACAGAACTACTATGTTTCTATCTCCGGAGGTGGTCAGAAATTAGGTTACTATGCTTCCTTTGACTACTACAACCAGGAAGGTACATTCATCAAGACCGGTTTTGAGAAGTTCTCCGGTCGTTTGAACCTTAATGCCGAAGTAGCCAAATGGCTTGACATGCGCGTAAGTACTTATTTCGACAAATCGAGTTCGGAGAGTGAAGGTTCCTGGCGAATGATGAATGATGCTTACTATAAACTGCCGTGGGATGATCCATACGATAAAGACGGTAACCTCGTTTATATCGACAAGTCCGTTCGTTCGGATAATGGTCAGGCTTGGTATTCGCAGGATAAATGGAACGCATTGCACAACACGCAATATGATTACTCGAAAGGTGGCGGTTTGGCAATGGGTGTAGATTTGCAGTTGAATTTTCATATCACCGATTGGTTAACGCTCCAATCCAGCAACCGTTTCTCGCACAGTCACGGTAAATGGACAGCTTATCAAGATCCGCGAACCTATCATCCGGAATATCCGGACGGATATATGGAGGAGGATTTTGACCAATCCAACTCTTTCGGAACAACCAATATTTTGAAAGCCCAATACCAATGGGGAGCTCACTCTGTCAATGGTATGATCGGTCATGAGTATGGTGTTTGGAAGACCGAATATACGACTACAGCCGGTACGGGTATGCCGAATGGTGTTGATGCTCTCAATGCAACTGTTCCGAATGATGTAACCGGTTACAACGTGCCGGGAGCAGGTTGGGCAGCGTTCATCCAAGCCGGTTATGACTATGACAAACGCTATTTCATCAATGCAACGTTCCGTGCTGAGGCAAGTTCTATTTTTGCACCGGAGCACCGTGTGGGTTATTTCCCGTCTGTTGCAGCCAGCTGGTTGATCAGTAATGAGGCATTCATGAAGGATCAGAAAGTGGTTACTTTCCTCAAGTTGCGTGCAAGTTACGGTGTCACGGGTAACAACAATATTCCGGCGTACAAGTACTTGGCTACTTACGCGCTGAAGGAGAAGAGCCAGAACAAGACTACGGCTACCGCAACCCGTTTGAGTAACCCGAAATTATGTTGGGAGACCGCTAACATGGCTGCTATAGGTGTTGATTTGACGTTCATCGATCGTTTCGATATGTCTATTGACCTTTATAATACGGACAATACGGGTCTGTTGTTGAATGTGCCGGTAGCACCTTCGACAGGATTCTTTGAGGTTACTCAGAACTCCGGTACTGTTCGTAACCAAGGTATCGAATACCGCTTGGACGCACAAGTGCTGAAGATGAAAGATCTTCGTTGGGATATCGGATTCAATATCGGTTTCAACCGTAACCGTGTTACTTCGTTGCCGAACAACGAACCATTCCTGCAAAGTGCCAGTGCCGTTAACCAAGAGGTTAATGTAGGTCAGGATATCTACTCGTGGTTTATGAAAGAGTGGGCAGGAGTTGACCCGTCTAACGGTGATCCGTTGTGGTATTTGTGGGATAAGGAAGCGAAGGACTACGTGTATGACGCAGCCGGCAACAAGATGACCACCAATGACTATAACAAAGCCACCGAGCATGTGGTTGGTAAAGCGACTCCGATCTTCCAAGGTGGTTTGAGCACGCAAGTAAGTTGGAAGGGTTTGAGCCTGAGCATCAATACCAACTTCACCTATGGCAATAAGGTATTCAACTACACGCGTGTTGCCGGTGATGCGGACGGTGCTATCTTAGGTATCAGCCAATATTCCATTAAGGATTCCAAACTCGGGTGGACTCGTTGGGAGAAACCCGGAGACGAGGCTACTCACCCGAAGGGTGTATTGAACGGAAACAAGGGATCGAATAACATCTCCTCTCGTTATCTGGAGGATGGTTCATTCTTCCGTCTGAAGAATATTACCATCAGTTATGACTTCTGCGCTACGCTTATTCCGAAGAAATACATGAGCAAGTGCCGTGTCTTCATCTCGGCAGACAATATTGCCACAGCGACCAAGTTCTCAGGTATGGATCCGGAGGTAAGTATCACGACATCTACCTACTCGTTGGCAGGTATGTATGCGGATCAGTATCCGGTAGCCCGTAATATTGTGGGAGGTATTGAGATTGAGTTCTAATGGATGTGGAATGTTTAATGTGTAATGTTTAAATTGAGAATTATGAAAACAAAAGCATTATATTTAACCGTAGCACTCGGAATGATGCTCGGTTTCGCAAGTTGCGATCTCAACTATTATCCCTCGGATGAGTTGAACGCCAATGTGCTGTTGTCTGATCCGGCCGGTGCGGAATATATTGTGGACGGATGCTATGCGATGCTCAAGAACGAATATGAGTATATCGAGTACGCTTCCAGCAATTCTTACGTACGCCACTATATGCAGATGGCAGAGTTCCCCGGAGATAACACGACCTTGGCTAACCGTACTACGGATCCTTTGTTCCAGGCTACCTGTTATAAGATGACCGACAACCTCAAGAACGTAGGTTTGTTCTGGTGGATCGGTTACCGCGTTATCTTCTCGGCAAACACCGTTATTGAGGGTTATGCAGAAGGACAGAATGCCGAATGTGACCAATTGATCGGAGAGGCCTATTTCCTTCGTGCCATGTGTCATTTCCAGATGGCGACCATCTTCTCTAAACCGTACGTTCTTGGTCGTGATAACTTAAGTGTTGTACTTCGTACAAGTACCAATACGAGCGAGACTCATCGTGCTACAGTCGGTGAGGTGTACGATCAAGTGGTAGCGGACCTTTGGAAAGCATCGGAGTTGATGAAGAAGTCTCGTGGCAATGCCGGTTATGCATGCAAAGATGCAGCTCTTGGTTTGTTGAGCCGTGTATATCTGTATGAGGAGAAGAATGACTCCGTATTGTATGTGATTGACCAAATGGGTGATCCGACAACGCATCTTGATCCGGACTACGAGCACTATTTCGCCAATGCACTGAAGAGCAAAGAGAGTTTGTTCTGCGTGGCACATACCACTCTGGAGAACCGTGGTCAAGCCAGCATCGGTAGTATGTACAACGGTGACGGTGGCGGATGGGCAGAAGTATATTGCTCGGATCCGTTGCTGAACCTCTATGAGCGCTATCCGATGGATATTCGCTATACTGGATATATCAAACCTCAGTATGCAGCGGATAACAAGGATCAGGTTTATTTTGCCATTCCGGATGAGGAAACGGGTTCCAGTACCTATCTTTGGGCGGATCTTAAGACGGAAGCAAGCACCGGTAACAGATATTGCATGATAGAAGGTAGTAAATACACCATTTCTGAAGAGAAAGTGAACGGTAAGGGTGAGATAGACGCAAATGGCGAATATACGCAGTATTACATTACCTACAAGGGTGAAAAATACAATGCGCGTCTTACCAAAAATATGGTTAAGTACACGACGATCTTGTCGCCGAACTACTGGGTAACCAAATTCGGTTATCAAGACGGTCTGCCTCAATTGTCTTCTCCAGTCTTCCTGCGTTGGGGTGAGGTGGTGCTGAACCGTGCTGAGGCTGAAGCGAAGTTAGGTCAGTATGCAGCTGCTATCAGTGATGTCAACGCACTTCGTACGCGTGCAGGTATTCCGACGGAAGGTTTGTTTGAGTATGGCACCAAGATGCACGGCTATGACAATGTGCTGGATATCGTACTGGATGAGCGCCGCATGGAGCTGGCATTCGAAGGACACCGTATGTTCGATGTCTATCGTAACCGCCGCAACATGGATCGTCAATTCGGAGGTGTTCAACCGTGGGAGATTGTCAAGTACACGGATGACAAGATCCAATTCCCGATTCCTTACGGAGAGACATCCGTAAGTCATATACCGCAGAATCCCGGTTATTAATTCAAACCGCGATTAATAATAAAACGTTTTATTAATTAATTTAATTTTTCTAACACAATGAAAAAATGCTTTATTTTCGCAAGTATTATTGCTGCAGTAGCATTACTTGCAACCTCTTGCAAATCGAAGGGTGACGCGCCGACCGCACGTTTCGGCTACACTTCGAATGAGCTTGAAGTAACCTTCGTTAACCTTTCGAAGGATGCTACGTCCTATTTATGGGACTTTGGTGACGGTTCTGCAACCGACACAGCCACAGCTCCTGTTCACGTTTATCCGTCTTACGGCGATTATACCGTTAAGTTGGTGGCTAAGAATGCTGCCGGTGAGGCTGTTTATACCGACGAAGTATCGCTGGTTAAGCGTATCATCGCTATCGATGGTGACTTCTCCGATTGGGAGGCTATTGACGATATCGTTGCTAAAGTAGAAGCAGACGAGCGCGCAGCAGAAGACTATTTCTACAACGCCAAGTTCGTTCGTGACGGTCAATTCATCTATTTCTATTTGGAGTTTGATGGTGCGAAAGAAGATTGGGATGTAGTTATCGACGAGGAGACTGGCGATACGGAAATCCAGCACGACTATGCTGTCAAGCATATGTCTTTGTGGCTCAACTTGGACGATGCTCTGGGTTGCGACATTTGGTGGTGGGCAGCCGGTGCACACATTGACTTCTTGATTGAAGGCAGTTTCGAGGATAAATTCGAAGGTGCAACCGTTTATCAGACTCCGGAACAGCTGAATGGTGGTGATAACACTGATTGGGAATGGACTGAAACAGGTATTGCCGGCGCCGTTTCTTCTTGCGAGGCAAAGATTTTGGAGAACAATCATATGGCTATCGAAGGTAAGATCATGACGATCTTGTTCCCGATTCAACAAGGAGAGTTGGTTACGATGGGTATCGGTGCATTGGCTCCGGATTGGGGAACCTATACCGGTCGTCTGCCGCAGACTACGATGGAGGATGGCGGTACCGAGACACTGGGTGCCTTGATCGAAGTTCCTCTGGTAGAGGCTGAATAATACCGTTTAATACTAACGGGAACCGTTCCATACGGGGCGGTTTCCCGTTGGTTTTATTTATCATTTTATACCCTTTAAATACTTGCACTATGCGTCATATCCATTTGTTTATATTATTGTTGGCATGCTCATTTGCGGCATGTACCGATCCTGATGTTAAGACCGATAATTTGCACCACGAATCATTAAAGGCAAGTTATGAACTTTTCCCCAATCCCGAGCGTGGTTTTCATCATTTTAAGGAATATTTCTGTCCGATTCCGACTCCGCTCAATGCCGGATCGGTTCAGACGATTTATGATTTGGGTTACACCCTTATCCTAACCAACTATTACCTGACTGACTATATGGATGCTCCTATTCCTGAGGAGTATCTGGATGTTATTCGTCAAAACATGCAGGCGCTGCGTGAAGGCGGCTGTAAATGTATTCTTCGTTTTGCCTATACGAATTCGGACAAGAAGCAACCTTACGAAGCGCCTCTTGAGACGATTTTACTACATATATCCCAAATTAAGCCTATTCTTCAGGAGAATGCGGATGTCATCTATGTGATGGAAGCCGGATTTATCGGGGCATGGGGCGAGTGGTACTATACCACCAATTTCAAACAAAACCCGCAAACGGATGCGGACTACGCACCTCGTCGTGAAGTGTTGGATGCCTTGCTGGATGCACTGCCTGCAGAGCGTCAGATATGCGTTCGTACGCCGAAGTTCAAAATGCGTTGTTACGGATGGACTTTACAAGATACTTTGACACGTGCGGAGGCATTCGCCAATACGGCTAAGGCTCGTTTGGCTTCTCATGATGATGCCTTTATGGCCAATACTTCCGATATGGGTACGTTCAAGACGGTGGCTGACCGCCAGTATTGGGAGGCGGAGACGAAGTACACTATATACGGCGGAGAGTCCAACCAACCGGGTTCGTATGCCAATTGTGACAATACGACGGCTCAGATGCAGGCGATGCATATGTCGTATCTGAATATCAGTTACCACAAGACGGTGATTGCCCGTTGGCAGAGCGGCGGTTGTCTGGATGATATGCGTCGTCTGTTAGGTTACCGTTTGGTGGGTACGGATGTGGCTACCACCATGACGCCGAAAGCAGGCGAGGAATTGAAAGTGGTGATTACGTTGCAGAACGAAGGTTTTGCTGCGCCGAAAAATCCGCGTGACGTACGCGTGTTGCTGATCAGCAAGGCAGATCCGAAAAACGTGCTGTCCTTTACGCCGAACTGTGATCCGCGTCTCTGGGGACCGGAAGGCGAGCATAAGGTGGAAGCTTCTTTTAGACCGAAAGTTGCCGGTGAATATGACGTATGTCTGTACTTGCCGGATCCCAAGCCGACCTTGGCAAACGACCCGCGTTATGCGATTCGTATGGCGAATGAGAATTGTTGGGATAAAGAAACCGGTTATAACTATCTGACAACCGTAAAAGTAGAATAATATGAAAAACAAATTGTGGCTTGTGTTTATCCTCATCACCATCGCTACATGGGGTGTATGGGGTACATTCTCGGATTTCCAGATCAAGAACGGTTTGCCGATGATTGCGGAGCAATACGGCATTCCGGAAGGAACACCGGTTATCCCGGACAGTATTGTCTATATCGTTTGGGCGCTAACGATGGTGCCGTGTGCTATAGTAGCGCTAATTATCAATAAGGGCAAATTCCAGCATGATTGGAAATCGATGTTGTTGGGCTGCACGGTCGGTTTGTTGGGTGCCGGTGGTCAGTTGGTGCTCTTCAAAGCATTGACTATGGGACCGTCTTATATCATATTCCCCTTCATCGCGATGTCGCCTGTGATTGTTATTACACTTGCCTCGATTTTCTTGAAAGAGAAAGCCACCAAATGGCAGGTTGCCGGTATTATTGTCGCCTTGGCGGCTATCTTGCTGTTGTCGCAGGAATCGAATAAGAGCGGTTCTGTGGATGGCTGGGTATGGATCGTTTTGGCTTGTCTGGTGTTACTGGCATGGGGTATCCAAGGCTTCTTTATGAAGTTTGCGAATAACACGATGGATGCGGAGTCAATCTTCGTATGGATGGCTATCAGCGGTTTAGTGCTTATTCCGGTAGCCTGGTTTATGAACGATGATGCGGCTATTTTTATGCAACAGGAATACGCTTTGCAACAGGGAGGTGTGGCATTTGGTATTCAGATCCTGAATTCGATAGGTGCGCTGACGCTGGTGTATGCTTATCGTCACGGTAAGGCGGTGATCGTGTCTCCGATGGAGGGCTTGTCACCGATGGTGACGGTGTTACTGTCGCTCGTCGTGTTCAGTGTGATACCGAATCCGTTCCAGATTGCCGGTATTGTTTGTGCTGCGTTTGCAATGTATGCGTTGTCCAGATAAGATGGAAGGTTAAAATTGAAAAACGGAAAGGAATACGGCCATGAAAAAATCTCTTTTGTCCTTATTCTTTGTTCTTTGCTCTTTAGTTTTGTTTGCCGCTCCCCCGGATTTGGTGTATAACGGAGATACGTTGGAGTGGAATTACTCATGGCGAAAAAGTCAATGCGGTACGTTGGATATCAATAAAAATATTATTGAGGTGTCCGGTATCGCGTGTTCGCGTGTGACACCCGGATATATATGGATGCAGAGCGATGAGGTGGAGAATTATATCATTGCTACCACCGAGAAGGGCAACGAACGTGCCTGTAAGTTGAAGATGTCGAAGTCTATCGGATGGGACTGGGAAGATATGAGCGGAGGTGTTTATGAAGGCGTGAATTATCTGTTTATCGGTTCTTTCGGCGATAATGACGAACAACGTTCAGACTACCGGATTATCTATTTTGAGGAACCGGCTATCGATCCGGTTAACAAACCGGAACAAACAGTTACTCCTCACTATATCAAGTATGTCTATCCGGACGGGAAGAGCCATAATAACGAGGCGCTGATGTATGATAATCTCACCAACGATATATATATCATCACCAAGGTGTATTATAACGTGTGTCAGGTATTTCGTTTGCCGTTCCGTTTGGACTACGGAGACGAAGTGCAGACGTTGGAGTATATCTGTGATTTGGGTGTGAAGTCCGATTTGGGAGAAGGAACCGCTCCTTATAAGGGTTTCCATCTTGTAACGGCTGCGGATATCTCGCCGGACGGGAAGTATATCCTGATTAAAAATCATAATAATATTGTGGCTCGCTTTTGTTGGGTGCTTTATTGGGTTCGTCAGGAAGGCGAGAGTGTGGCGGACGTTGTGAAACGTCAACCGCAGCCGATAAGGGCGTATGGTACTTATGAGTGGCAAGGAGAAGCGATTTGCTGGTTGGATGATGATACGTTCTATACAACGAGTGATTCGGATGACGGAAATCCACCGATTTACAAGTTTACCCGCAAATGGGGCGAGGGTGTAGAAGAAGCGGCACCGGAGAAAGCCCAACAACGTAACTTGATCTATAAGGACGGTGTGTTGTATATCCAAGCGCAAGGAGGATTATATACGATAGATGGCAGAAAAATCAATTAATTAATTGTGTAAACGAAAAAAGAGGCTCGTGAGAGTCTCTTTTTCGTGGTGCCACCGAGAATCGAACTAGGGACACAAGGATTTTCAGTCCTTTGCTCTACCAACTGAGCTATGGCACCTCGTGCTTTGCGCATTTGTCATTTGATATTTGTCATTTGACATTTTGCAAAAGCGGATGCAAAGGTACTGCTTTTTTTTGAATTGACCAAATTTTTTTGCATTTTTTTTGAAAAAACTTGCATTTTCGGTCTATTTTTTGTAATTTTGCGCAAAAATTGAGGTGATTTATGGAACTTAAAGTGATTGCGTACGCCCGAAACGGGCATTCGGACAAGTTCGGTATTCCACGTCAGAGTAGGGAAGAGAGTCCCATCTTGACGCGGATTGTTTTTGAACCGGAATATTCGGTGCCGGAGGCCTTGAGAGGGATAGAGGGATATAGCCATTTGTGGCTTATTTGGGGATTTTCGGAAGGTGAAAGGTTAAAAGTGAAAGGTGAAAGGGGCGAATGGTCGCCGACTGTTAGGCCACCTCGGTTAGGCGGGAATAAGCGGATGGGGGTATTTGCGACGCGAAGTCCGTTCCGACCTAATCCGTTGGGATTGAGCAGCGTAAGATTGGTTGGAATCGTGGAGAACGGGAAATTATCCGGTATCTCGGAATCACGGAATCCCGGTATCCCGAAGGAGAAAGGCAGTGAACTGATTGTGAGCGGGGCAGACTTGATGGACGGAACGCCGATTTATGATATCAAGCCGTATTTGAGTTTTTCGGACAGCCATCCGGATGCGCAGAACGGTTTCGCGGAAGAAACGAAGGACTATCGATTGGTAGTTCGTTGGGATATGATTGGGTTAATAACCGACCAATCACCTACTAATCACCTACTAATCACCTACTATTCACCTACTAATAATATACTATTGGATGGGCGGGTGAAGGATGAGATGGAGTATATATTGTCTCAAGATCCTCGCCCGGCGTATCAAGACGATCCGGAACGGGAGTATAAATTGGACTATGCGGGATATACTATAACGTTTCTTGTAAATAGGCAAGAGGTGATTGTAAAAAAGTTGGAAAAAACGTCAAAATAGCTTTTTTTTATAAAAAAAATCTTCGCGTGCTTGCATATGTGCGAAAAAAGTTGTACTTTTGTAGTCGAAAAACTGAGTACTAACAATTATGAATAAACGAACCATGAAAAAAATCATTCTTATTCTTCTCACTATTTTGATGACAGCGCCCATGCTGCGTGCTGAGAATGTCGGTGTGCCGGCTGAGTGCGAGGACGTGATGTTGCAGGTGTATTATTGGGACAGTTACAAGTTGACGAAATACGGTCGTACCAAATGGGTGGATTTATTGAAGGACACGGCAGAGATCAATGCCTATTTTGATTTAGTATGGTTTCCACCCAGTGCCAAAGGCGGTGGTGTGGGTTATAACCACGTATGTTTGAGTAATCAGAGTAGTGACTGGGGTACGAAAGGTAAGTTGGATGAGTTGATTGCCGCTTTGCATAAAGGGAATACCAAAGTGCTGGCGGATATTGTGATCAACCATCGCGGGAACAGTACCAGTTGGTGTACCTTTGCGGAGGATAAGTTCGGCGAGGGGTATGGATCGTTTCAATTCACGAATGAGCATATTTGTCAGGACGATGAGTTGAATCAAAGTTCGACAAAAACTGATGCCGGTGATTGTTGGGGTACCGCATCCGGAGCGTATGATACGGGCGCGAATTTTGAAGGCGGCCGAGACTTGGATCATACGAACCCGTATGTACAAGAATGGGCAAAGACGTACACCCGTTGGATGTTGGACTCGATGAAGTATGACGGTTTCCGTTATGACATGACGGCCGGTTATAAGGGTGAGTATTTGGGTATGTATAACGAGGCGTCGCAGCCTTATTTCTCCGTTTCGGAGTTTTGGGACGGTATTGACAAACAGAAGGCGCACTTGGCAGCAACGGGATATAATACATTGGTATTTGATTTTCCGTTGAAATGGCAATTGAGAGATGCTATTATCAATATTGATTACACCAAATTGAAAAAGAACTACGAGTCTTTCCGTGGTCAGGATTTGGAGCGTTACGGAGTGACGTTCATTGACAATCACGATACGTTTGAACGTGAGGATAACAAAGGCGCCCAGTACGGAGGTTACAATTCGAATTTGCAAGATTCATACAAGAAGGCGCAGATTATGCAGGCACAGGCTTATTTGTTGATGATGCCGGAGGTGCCTTGCGTGTTCTGGCCGCATTGGGTGAGCTACAAAGAGGACATCAAGTTGTTGATCAGTATCCGAAAGTTGGCAGGTATCCATTCGGAGTCGAAGGTGCTGGAAGAGACCGCTACGAAGAATGTGTACAGTGCGACCATTCAGGGACATAACAGGAAAGTGATTCTGCGTTTGGGCAGAAATCGTGATAAAGAGACTCCTTCGGGTTATTTCAAAGGAGCGGAAGGAGATCACTATTCCGTATTCTATGAGGTAGGCGAAGGGATCGAGGAAGTGGAAAGTGGAAAGTTGAATGTGGAAAGAGGAGAGAAGTTTGTTCGAAACGGCCAATTGCTGATTCGCGTGGGTGAGCATGTGTTTGATGCGACGGGCAGAATGGTGGAATGAGGTGAATGGTGAGAATGGTGAAAATGGTGAAAATGGTGAAGAGGATTAGTGTAATAGTGTTCGGGATGTTGTGGACGATGCTGTCGTTTGCAGCGCATTATGGTATTTTAGTAAACGGCAAGACGTATTTTGCTGCGCAATACCGGGGCAAAGACGGCATGACGGGTGAGTACGATGAATACTTGGCGCATGTTCCTCTGTCAAACGGAGATTATTTTCAACTTTATGATGCGGAATCCGAGGCGGCATGGGCGGTAGATTTGGATACGTGGTCGGTAGATAAAAACGGGTTTAAGCGAGAGGGTAATAGGTACACCACCACCAATACGGGGTGCTATGATTGCTACATCAAACTCAAATGGGAGGCAGATCAATTGTATATCGGCAAGGGATCGAATTGTGGAGCAGGCGAGGATGTGAGCGAGATATACACCGGAGCTGTTCCTCATCAATGCGAGGCGGTGCTAATGCAGGCTTTTTACAATGAGTCGTATGATCCGAAAGCACCGGGTGTGAGTGAGTACGGAGATACCAAATGGACCACATTGACCGCTCAGGCGAATGAGATCGGTGCATATTTCGACTATGTGTGGTTACCGCCGAGTGCGTACGGAGACGGAGCCGGTTATCACCCTAAGCAGTATAGTAATCAGAACTCGAACTGGGGTACACGCGAAGAGTTGGAAACGTTAATCAGTGCGTTGCATAATGCAGGCAGTAAGGTGGTGGCGGATATCGTGATTAACCATTGTGCGGGTTGGACCAGTTGGTGTGATTTTCCGGAGATGGATTTCGGAGAGTACGGTGTGTTCCATCCGGATGCCAGTTATATATGCAAGGATGATGAGGTGAATAAGAATTCGAGTGCGGGTGCATGTTACGGTAAAGCAACCGGAAACAATGATGACGGAGAGAATTGGGATGGTGCGCGTGATTGGGCACACGACAATGTATATGTGCAGAAGATGTTCATCGCGTATCTGAAATGGATGCGTAATGTGATGAAATACGACGGATTCCGTTATGACAAGGGTGACGGATTCAATAACTGGCATCATAAAAACTACAACGAACATGCGAAGCCGGAAATCGCGTTCATGGAATGTTACAAGGGAACGGATGACATCTGGTCACGTGTCGTGGGCGCGGAGTATGACTTGATGGCGTTGGATTTTGATTTGAAATGGCATGTGTTCAATTCGTTTGCCGGTTGGGACTACAGTCGTGGTCGCGGTGATTGTATCATGAGTCGCGGTAACGGTCGTCATTCGGTAACTTTTATCGAAAGTCACGATTGGTTCCTTCGCCCGGATAATGAGAATGAGTTTGGCGGAAGAGGTAACTCAATGACGCCGGCTTTAAAAGCCCGTTTGATGCAGGCGAATGCGTTCCTGTTATCTATGCCTGGTGTGCCCTGTGTGTTTTATCCGCATTGGAAGAAATACAAAGAGAACCTGAAACCGATGATTCTGGCGCGTAAATGGGCCGGTGTTCACAGCGAGAGTGAGGTGAAAGATGAGTATGCGACGGCAACCGGTTATCAGGCAACGGTGGTAGGTAAGAACGGTTGGTTGATTTTATGCCTGGGTGATAAGGCCAATAAGCAAGGTTTCCAAGGCTATACGTTGGCGGCAAGTTACTATAGCACGATGGACGGTCATAATGAGAGTTTTGAAATATGGGTGAATAGCAACAAACCGATGCCGACCGGGTTGGAGGAAGTGAAGAGTGAAGAGCTAAGCGTTAAGAGCGGTGAAAAGTTTGTGAAGGACGGGCAGTTGTACATCCGTTATGGAGAGCGGCTGTTCGATTGTACAGGAAGACGAATTAATTAATAAACAAAAATATAACAATGAAAAAAGCAGGTTTGATTTTATGTGCAGTGATGTGCGCGATGTTCTCCTTCGCGCAGAGTTATGGAATTTTAATGAACGGAGAGTGTTATTATCCCGCTACGTACAAGGGACCGGATCCTTTTGGAGAAGGATTTGAGGAATACCTGGCGCATGTACAGGTGGAGGAAGGCGATTATTGCCAATTGTATAACGCTACAACGAAAGATGCATGGGTGAAACCGTTGAATCCGAGTTCTGTGGTCGGTTTTACGTATAATGAGGACGCGAAGCGTTACGACATTACAGTATCCGGATGCTATGATTTCTACATCAAGATGAAATGGGAGGAAGATCAGTTGTATATAGGTCCTGGTTCGAATTGCGGAGAATGTAAGGATCCGGATGCTCCGCTCCCTCATGGAACGGCAGCACCGGCGCAATGTTCGGATGTGATGTTCCAGTGCTTCTATTGGGATAGTTACAAGGACCAAGGGTACGGTAATACCAAATGGAAGACTTTGTTGGAAAACGGTCAGGCAGAGGAAATCGGTAAATGGTTTGATCTCGTATGGTTACCGCCTATGTCCAAATCAACAGGAGGTACCGGTTACCACCCGGTTCGGTACAGTTCTTTGGATAGCGATTGGGGAACGAAAAACACTTTGACCCAATTGATCTATACTTTGCATCTCAACGGAGCAAAAGTGGTGGCAGATATCGTGATCAACCATGCAGAGGGTTCCTCCGGTTGGTGTACTTTTGCTACGCAGAATTTCGGTACCTATGGTAAGTTTGAGCCAACTGCTGCGTGGATTTGCCAATCGGATGAGATGAATACCGATCCCAAAGCAGGAGACTGTAACGGAAAAGCCACCGGTGCGTATGATGACGGTTACGGATCGGAAGCCAACTATGCATCTGCGCGTGACTGGGACCACTGCAATGAAGAAGTACGTAAGATGTTCCGTGCTTACCTCCAATGGTTGCGCAACGATGTCAAGATAGACGGTTTCCGTTATGACTACTGCAAGGGTTTCCACAATAGTCATATCAATGACTACAACAGTGCTGCCGATGCTTATTTCTCAGTAATGGAGATGTGGGACGGTGATGTGAGTGCTTTGCAGTCTCACCTGAATGATGCCGGTTGGAATACGACTACATTTGACTTTGCAACCAAATATACGGCTTTCAATAACGGAATTGCTTCCGGTCATTATGAGGGTCTGCAGGGAGCAGGTTTGTTAGGTGCAGGAAAGAGTCGTTATGCGGTTACTTTCTTGGACAGCCATGACTCGTTCCAACGCGATGACAATGAGTTCTGCGGAAAGAATAACTCGATGAAATATCCGGGTAAGATCCAGCAGTGCTATGCATACCTGTTATCGATGCCGGGCGTTCCGTGCGTTTTCTATCCGCACTGGGTAAAATTCAAAGACAAACTCAAACCGATGATCAATGCCCGTTATAAAACAGGTGTACATAGCGAGAGTGCGGTAAGCGATGAGTCCGGTAACGGTTATTATAAAGCGACTATCTCCGGTACGAACGGAGAGATCCGTGTGCTGATTGGTCCGAACTCGGGTTACGGCACCACTCCGAGCGGTTACACCAAAGCTGTGACGGGTGAAAACTACGGTGTATATTATAAGGTCAACAGCCCTCGTGGTGACAAGGACAAGTCTCGTACGCCGCAGGGAATTGAAATAGTCGAAAGTCAAAAGTCGAAAGTCGAAGGCGGTGAGAAGTTCATTGAGAACGGACAACTCTATATCCGCTGCGGAGAGCAGGTGTTCGACGTTATGGGAAGACTGGTGAAGTAAGAGATATGAGTGAAGAGTGAAGAGTGAAGAGTGAAGAGTGAAGAGATGCGTAGGATATTTGTATTGATAGGATGTATGTGGAGCGGTTTGGCGTTGATGGCCGAACCCTTCTACGTGCGTATCAACGGTTCGCGTGACGTGGCAGCGGTTAATACGGGGGTGCAGGATTTTCAGGGTCGTACGCAGTATGCGGCCTATAACGTAAGTTTGGCGAGCGGCGATAAGTTGACCTGTTACGATGCGGGGCAGAAAGTAGCATGGAATATCGCCAAGATAGATGCATATGGCGCTTATCAGAGTTTCACTACGGGTTTGGATGCTTTGACGTGTCATGTAGCCGGAACGTATAACGTGTTTATCAAGATGAAGATGAACGACGATATGTGGTATATCGAGTCGGCAAGCGGAGACACCCCTACGCCAATCACGCCGCAGGACTATGACACGGCGGTGCCGGCTGAATGCGAAGATATCATGCTGCAGGCGTTCTATTGGGATAGCCAGAACGACAACGGGTACGACAACACGCGCTGGACGACTTTGACCGGTCAGGCTTCGGAGATAGGTTCGTATTTTTCGCTGGTATGGTTACCGCCCAGTGCGGAGTCCACAGGAGGTTTGGGTTATATCGCCAAGTGCTACAGTAATCAGAACAGTTCGTTGGGTAGCGAGTCGGAGTTGCGTTCGCTTATTAATGCGATGCATACGAATGGTACACGGGTGTTGGCAGATATCGTGATTAACCATTGTGGCAATAAGAGCAGTTGGTGCGATTTTAACGATCTTTATTTCGGACAGTACGGTACGTTTAAACCCAACTCTTCTTGGATCACTTCCGATGATGAAGCACAAGGCAAATGCAGCCTGGGGGCGAATGCGGATGACGGTCAACACGAAGCTAATTATGATGCTGCACGGGATTGGGACCATACGAGTACCAATGTGCAGAATATGTGCAAGGCGTACACCAAATGGATGAAGAATGAGATGCTGTATGACGGTTTCCGTTATGACTACTGTGGTGGTTTTCATACCAAACATATCAACACGTACAACAGTGCGTCCAAACCGTATTTCTCGGTGATGGAGTACTGGTACGGGGACGCGTCGCACTTGAAAGCCCGTATCGATGATGCTGGAAAGAATACGTTGACGTTCGATTTTGCAATGAAGTATAACACGTTCCGTGACGGCATCTATAAAAAGAGTTATACAAAGTGTCTCAAAGGCGGACTGCGTGGCAAGGGTTATTCGAAATATGCAGTGACGTTCATCGATAATCATGACACCTTCAACCGTCAGAACGGGAATGAGGTGAACACTAAAGGGGACGGGTCGAGTATCAATGACAAGAGTCTGATGATGCGTTGCAATGCCTATCTGCTATCTATGCCGGGTGTGCCTTGTGTGTTTTGGCCGCATTGGGTGAAGTACAAGTCGGATATCAAGAAGATGATCGATGCCCGTCGTGCAGCCGGCATCCATTCGGAGAGTACGATGGAAGAGTCTGCTACGACGGATGCGTATCGGGCTACGGTATATGGTAAACGAGGTGCGGTCAAGTTGATGTTGGGTTCGGCAGCCTCGGATGCGCAGCCGGAAGGATATACAGCGGTGGTGAAAGGAACGGACTACGCGATGTACTACAGGGTGTATGGTGAGGGTACGGAAATGATTCGCTCGTCAGAAGAAGGCGGACAGAAATTTATGCAAGACGGCAAGTTGTATATCCGTTGCGGCGAGAAGACCTATGATGCGTTAGGAAACAGAGTCAAATAATAACAATTAAATATTTAATACAATGAAGAAAATTTTTACTATGGGATTGGGGCTGTTTATCGGCCTCGCAATGATGGCAGAACCCTTTGCGGTTCGAGTTAACGGGACGACGGATTATTCAGCAACGAACACGGGGCAGCAAGATTATCAGGGTCGTGTTCAGTATGCAGTTCAAGGTGTAGCGCTGAAGGCCGGAGACAAGTTGACCTGTTATGATGCAGGAAATAATGTTGCCTGGAATATTGCCAAGTTAGATGAGTATGGTGCGTATCAGAGTTTCGCTACGGGTTCGGATGCTTTGACCTGCAATGTGGCAGGTACATACAATATCTACATTAAGATGAAGCATAACGACGATATGTGGTATATCGAGGAAGCCAATGGCGGTGGTGGTGACAACCCCGGTGGCGGTGGTGGAGACAACCCCGGCGGAGGTGAAACAGGTCAAGCGTATTGGTACTGGAAAGGCGAAGTGGATGGCGTGAATATTGAGAACGAGATGGACGGTGGTATTTTTGATTGCGGTTTGTCCTCCATTGAAGTGGAGCAACAGGCTTATATCTTTGTCATCTATCAGGTCAAAGGTGTTGCCGGCGTTCAGTATATGACAGATGGTTGGCAGGGAACGGATAATCAACACGTAACGATGTTAAAAAATGGTAATGATAAACTATATATTCCTGCCGGAAACTACACCCTCTATCTTTATGATAACGGTAACGGAACGGTTGAGTTGTCTTATGTAGAATTGTCGAATAAGAGTCTGATGGCTTGTTCCGGAGAAGAAGCCATCGAGACAACGACCGTACAAGAGAAGGCACGCAAGGTGTTTGTGGACGGTCAACTCCGCATCGTTCGTGGCGATAAGACGTTTGACGCTACGGGTCGTCAATTGTAATCTTCGTGTGCGCCTGTGCGTATGCGTGGGCGAACATATTATATATTTAATACTATGCGAAAAATTTTTCTTGGCCTATTGGCATTGTGCGCGACCTGCGTTTCTGCACAGTTGACAGTGACCCCTAATCCTGTCGAAGCGGGTTATAAGGGGCAGATTGTCATCATTTATGACGCAACGAAAGGTAACGGTGCTTTGGCATCCGCTACTGCTGTTTATGCGCATACCGGTTTGATTACTTCCGCATCAAACAACGATAGCGATTGGAAAAACGTGAAAGGTACATATGGTAGTACTTCCCAGCCGAAATTGACCAGTCTGGGCAATAAAAAATGGCAGTTAGTCATTGATAATATGTACTCCTTTTATGGCGTGTCGGAGAGTACAGATATTAAGGCGTTGGCATTCGTTTTCCATGATGGTACCGGTCAGAAAGCTCCTTCAGGTAAAACAGCCAGTGGAGGTGATATCTTCATTTGGATAGGTGAGGATAACACGGATGCAGATATCTGGGCTACCGTGGAAGGACTGACGCCTACGGAGCAAGCACGTCCGGCAGGAGTCAGCAACGGTATTTATTACGACGAGAGTGATCCGACGAAGGTGACCCTTTGTATGTATGCAGCTACTAAGCAGAACGAGCCGGCTAATCGTGTGTTCCTGTTGGGTGACATGACCGATTGGAAACTGGATGCTGCGCATCAGTTATACAAGGACGGTAACTATTTCTGGATCACATTGACGGGTCTGGAGCCGGGCAAGGAGTATCGCTTCCAGTATGCGGTGGAGCGTTCGGACGGTGTGAAGAAACAACTCTGTGATCTGTATTCGGAGAAAGTGATTCACCCTGATGACAAGTGGGAACCGAAGAAAGCGGATCCGACTTTGATTGGTTATCCCAAGAGTGGTGCAGACGGCGGTTATGTAACCGTCATTCAGACTCAGAAACCGGCTTTTGAATGGTCGGATGCAACGCTGAATTTCAAACGTCCGGATAAGAATAACCTTGTCATTTATGAGTTGTGGGTGTTTGACTATACTCCGACCCGTACGATCAATGGTGTTCGTCAGCGTCTCGATTATCTGAAACAATTGGGTGTGAATGCCATCGAGTTGATGCCAATCAGTGAGTTTGAAGGCAATAAGAGTTGGGGGTACAACCCGACGCTCTATTTCGCACCGGATCGTGCTTATGGCTCGGAGAACGATATCAAGACTTTCATCGATGAGTGTCACCAACACGGTATAGCGGTCATCCTCGATATGGTATTTAACCATACGACGGGACAGAACCCGATGGCGAAGCTTTATCCGTACGGTACGGAGTTGGATACGTACAATCCTTGGTTCGTGCCTAAGAATGAAGTTAAACATAGCGACAATGACTATGGTGAGGACTGGAATCATGATTTCGGACCGGCGCATGAGATGTTCACTCGCGTGTTCCAACACTGGCTCAAAGAGTACAAGGTGGACGGTTTCCGTTTGGACTTGAGTCATGGTTTGTGCGGTGGAACGAAGTATAACTCACCGGAGAATTTGAAGGATTATTATCAGAACGGCGTGCAGGCTGTTTCGCCGGGTGCCTATATGATTCTGGAGCACTGGGGCAACAATGCCAATAATGATCGTCCGGGTTTGATTGAGGCGGGTATGCTCTGTTGGCTCAACACCAATAATGCCTATTGTCAGGTGACGATGGGTTGGCTGAAGGATGGCGATGCGTTGACGGCTGCCAATGCAGATGGTCTGGTGACCTATGCGGAGAGCCATGACGAGGAGCGTATGCAATATAAGTGTACGCAGTGGGGTAATGGAAAGGTAAAGACTGATTTTCCGACCCGTATCGGCCGTGTGCCGGCTGCGGTAGCGATGAACGTGCTACTGAACGGTTCGCATATGTTATGGCAATTCGAGGAGATCGGTTATGACTTCTCTATCAATAGTAACATTGATAAGCCATATGCTACTTCGGGTGGTCGTGTAGATCCTAAACCGCGTCCGGAGAATGCAGGCTATTTCCATGATCCGTATCGCGTGAAGGCATATGAGAAATGTGCGCAAGCTATACAGTTACGTACTGCATTGCATCCCGAATGGTTCGCAGGTAATCCGACTGCACAGAAATTAGGTGCAGGTCAGAAAGTGCGTTACGTGCAGTGGGGTGGTAATGTATATGTAGTAGCGAACTTTGATCTCAACGCTCAGAATGCCACGTTGCCCGATGGCACCTGGTATGATTATTATGCAGGTGGTACACAAACATCGGGTACGATCTCATTACAGGCCGGTGAGGTTAAGATATTTACCGGAATCCAAGTGCCACTACCGGAGATTAATTTGGATCTGGAGAGTTTGTTGCCTATAGAGAAGGTGCAGGCTGACGAGATGCCGAAGGCGACTAAGATCCTTCGTGACGGTCAAGTGCTCATCCTCCGCGGTGATAATGTGTATGATCTGATGGGGCGATTCGTTAAGTAATGTATATTGCGATAGCCGGAAATATCGGAGCAGGCAAGACGACGCTGACCAAGATGTTAGCGAAGTACTACGGATGGGAGCCGCGCTTTGAGAGCGTGAGCTTCAATCCGTACCTGGAGGATTACTACGGGGATATCAACCGATGGGCGTTTTGTTTGGAGACTTACTTCCTCAAAGAGCGTTTCAAAGATATGTTAGCGGTGCAGAAATCGACCCATACGATAGTTCAAGACCGCTCGATTTTTGAGGGCGTCTATGTGTTCGTGCGTAATAACTATGAGCGTGGTGACCTTTCCAAACGGGACTATGAGACTTTTATGGAACTGTTTGACCTCATGACCTCGCAACTTAAGCGACCGGATATGATGATTTATCTTCGAAAGTCCGTGCCGGCGCTCATTGCGCAGATACAGAAACGGGGAAGGGAGTATGAGCAGACGATGCAAATAGACTATCTGACCGGACTGAACGAGAAATACGAAGACTTCATCTTCCGGCAATATGACGGACGGGTACTCGTTATCGAATCCGACGGCATGGATTTTGAGAATAATCCGGCCGACTTCCGTCACGTCATCGATAAAGTGGATGCCGAATTGTTTGGCCTTTTTAGCGAAAATAATTGGACATCAATCCAACAGTAAAACGATTAAACAATAATAAGATGCATATAGCAGTAGCAGGTAATATTGGTTGCGGTAAGACCACGCTTACCAACATGTTAGCCAAACATTATGGCTGGGAACCGCGTTTTGAGAGCGTCGAGTACAATCCCTATCTCTCTGATTTCTATGCCGATATGGCACGTTGGTCTTTTAATCTGCAGATCTATTTCCTTAACAAGCGTTTCAAAGACGTGGTTGAAATAGCTAAGTCGGATAAGTATATCATTCAGGACCGCACCATCTATGAGGATGCGCGTATCTTTGCGCCTAACCTCCATGATCAGGGCTTTATGTCCGATCGTGATTTTGACAACTATCAGGACTTGTTTGACCTGATGATGTCATTAGTCAAGATGCCGGATCTGCTGATCTATGTGCGTGCATCGCTGCCTACTTTGGTGTCGCAGATACAGAAACGGGCACGTGGCTACGAGCAGTCTATCAAACTGGACTATTTGCAGGGCCTCAACGACAAATACGAGAACTGGATTAAAGACTACAAGGGTAAACTGCTTATTGTGGAAGGGGATCGTATCAAGTTTGGCGACAACCCGGAGGACTTCCGTTGGGTGACTGACCGCATCGATGCAGAATTGTTCGGTTTGTTCCCCTTCGAGTCTGAAGCGACGACCGGTAAGGAGATTTAAAAATAGTAGCGTATATTGTACCATTAAGAGAAAAAATCGGTTATGCTCTGGGAGATGCCGCTTCCGGCGGTATCACGTGGAAGATTATGTCCATCGCCTACCCGCTTTATTTCACCAATGTGTTCGGTCTTACGTTTGCGGATGCCGCTACCCTCATGTTGGTAGCTCGTCTGTTTGATGTGGTAACCGATCCCTTGATGGGCTCTATAGCGGACCGTACCAAATCTCGTTGGGGAACCTATCGCCCTTGGCTTATTTTCGGAGCGATACCGTTTGGCATCATCTTCGCATTACTTCTCTTTACACCGGACTTAGGTATGACGGGAAAGCGTGTCTGGGCCTATTCCTTCTATCTGCTGATGATGGCCTGTTATACGATGGTCAACGTGCCGTACGGCTCGTTGCTCGATGTGATGACTACCGATGATAATGAGAAGAACCAGTTTTCCGCTTTCCGTATGGTGGGTGCATACGCGATGGGATTCATCACGTTGTTCTCCTTCCCCCTGCCTGCAGAAACTCGTAGGCGGCTCGGAGCAACACCAGTATGCGGTCTTAGGTGCTTTCTTCGGACTCATTGCGATGCTTATGACCATGACCTGTGGTCTGCTCGTTAAGGAAAGACATGAACCTGTTCGGGCGGAGAAATTCAGTTTTAAACAGTATGCAGACCTCTTCCGCAATAAACCGTGGATATATATGACCGGTATTGCACTCTGCACTAATTTCTTCAATGGTTTCCGTTATGCCGCAGCCGGATATATGATCACGAATGTGTTAGGCGACGTGACGGTTGGTAAGTTCATCATCAACTATACCGTTTTCATGGCGTTCAGCGAAGTGACTTGTATGATCTTCGGTGCGTTCAGCCCAGTTTTCGCAAAGAAGATAGGCTCTAAACACAAAGCCTTTTTCTGGGCTTCGGTCATCTGTTGCGTCTTCTCGGTGATCTATTTCTTCATTCCTATCGATGCAGCCTATGTATGGGTGATGATAGCGGTGTCTGTTCTCACTTCGATAGGCGCAGGACTCTACTCGCCGCTCCTTTGGTCAATGTACGCCGATGTGGCTGACTACGCTACAGAGAAGAACGGAACGAGTTCGACGGGGCTCATCTTCTCTTCTGGTACGATGGCGCAGAAACTTGGTGGTGCTATCTCCGGTAGTCTCATCGCCTTATTGCTCGGTGCGGCAGGTATGGTCATCACTACTAATCCTGAGACCGGCCAAGCAATGGTGGACGAGGCTTCCGTCGCACTCGATTCCGTACGAACGATGATTTGGCTCTTGTTCTCCATCTGCCCGGCAGTCATCGCTGCTATGATGGCATTGTTGGCATATAAATTCCCGCTCAAGAAATAAATCGATATCAAATCTAGAAGTGTATAAATGAAAAAAGCGCATTGGTGCGCTTTTTTCATTGTTAATCAAACCAGACTATTAGAGAGCCTCTTTCTCTGTATTGAAGTCTGCATTCTCCGGTGCCTCATCTACTGCCGGTTCGTTCTCCGGAGCAGCAACCGTTGTCTGTGTCTCCTCTTGGGCATTCTTACCTTTGAGGAAGCCGACAGAGATGATACTCAAGAAGAAGATCACGGTGATCAATGTCCATGTAGCCTTCTCCAAGAAGTCAGCCGTCTTCGGAGCACCCATCACTTGGTTGCCACTGGCAAAACCCGAAGCCAATCCGCCGCCTTTACTGTTCTGAACCAACACCAAAAGGGTCAGCAACACAGCTGCAATAACGATTAAGATAGTAATTAATGTGTACATAATTTTATTTACGATTTAGTCATTTACCATGTACGATTTGGCATTTTTCGCAAAATCGAGTGCAAAGGTACAACAAAAATCGCATATATGCAAATTTTTCGACAAAAAAAGCAATTATATTTGCGTATGTCAATAAAAAAGTGTACCTTTGCATGACATTTTGGCAGTTGAATATGACGCAACAGGAATTATTAGCAATCAAACAACGTTTCGGGATAATCGGTACCAATGCTCAATTGAACCGCGCCATTGAGGTGGCGGTGCAGGTTGCTCGTACGGATCTGAGTGTGTTGATCACCGGTGAGTCGGGTGTGGGTAAGGAGCATTTTCCGAAGATTATCCATGCGTTTTCGGCGCGTAAGCACGGAGCGTATTTCGCAGTAAACTGCGGTGCGATTCCGGAGGGAACGATAGACAGTGAGCTGTTTGGCCATGAGAAGGGTGCGTTCACCGATGCGAAGAGTGAGCACAAGGGGTATTTTGAGATTGCAGACGGCGGAACCTTGTTCTTGGATGAAGTGGGTGAGTTGCCTTTACAGACGCAGGTTCGCCTGCTGCGTGTGTTGGAAACGGGCGAATTTCTGCGCATGGGTTCGAGTACGGTGCGCAAGACGAACGTGCGTGTGGTGGCGGCTACGAACTTGAATATGCGACAAGCGATAGACGAGGGACGTTTTCGTGAAGACCTGTATTACCGTCTTAACACAGTTGAGATACGCGTGCCGGCATTGCGGGAGCGTAAGGAAGATATCCCATTGCTGTTCCGTAAGTTTGCCGTCGATTTCTGTAATCGCTATCAGATGCCGCCTTTGTCGCTCAATGAAGATGCGACGCGCCTGTTGCAAAACACTTATTGGCGGGGAAACATCCGTCAACTCAAGAATCTGGCGGAGCAGATAGCGGTCATTGAGATGGACCATCAGATCAATGCCGACACACTGCGTAAGTATCTTCCGGCCGAGGAAAATCAGCAGGGTATTGTGCTACGCGGTCCCGTACAGCAGACAGGCAAAGACTACTCGCACGAGATAGGGATCCTCTATAACATGGTGATGCAGAATAAGAAAGATCTTGAAGAGATCAAGACCTTGTTAGCAGGTGGTCGTGATCTCAAGATGTCGAGACCTCGAGATCTCGAAGAGATTTCTTCGCAACCCACCATAACGATTGCCCAATCGACGGAGACCGCTTCACGCAAGCATGTCGATGCCGAAACGGCGGAAGAAGTAGAAGCCAGTCTGCGTATCGAGGATGCCGAGATAGACCGTATCAAACGGGCGCTGGAGGTATCGGGCGGTAACCGCAAGGTGGCGGCAGACAAGCTGGATATATCCGAACGGACACTGTATCGAAAGATTAAGGAATATGGACTATAAGACCACTGCGTTGAAAGAACACAGACCGGCTGCACTTGACAGAATAAAGATCGGATTACATAACCTATTCGTAATAGGTCTATGTTCCGTGTTCTGTGTTCTGTGTTCCTGTTCCATCAGTTATAAGTTCAATGGGGCGAATATCAACTATCAGACAACCCATTCGATCTCGGTGGCGGATTTTCCGAATAATGCTGCCCTGGTCAACCCTAATTTGAGTAATAACCTGTCGGAGACGATACGTGACCTTTATTCCCGTCAAACGCGTCTGCAAGTGTTGCGCAAAGGCGGGGATTTGGAACTTGAAGGTGAGATCATCGGATATGACATCACCCAAGGAGCAATCTCTACGGAAAGTTACGCATCGGAGAGTAAACTGACGATTCGCGTTAATGTGCATTTTACCAATAACATCAATCCGGAGGAATCGTTTGACCGCGTTTATTCGGCAAGTCAGACGTTCGATGCCAGTAGAATGTTAACCGACGTGCAAGATGAGTTGTGTGTTATTATTGTGGAAGAAATAGCGGAGAGTATATACAACGATACCGTGGCAAAATGGTAAATGATGAATAGTATTTGGTGTGATATGAAAAAGATAAAAATTATACTTTTAGGAGTTGTAGCGATATGCGCTGCGAGTTGCGTAACGCAGAAACAGATGACCTATCTGCGTGATGCGGATGCTACGGTTACCGAACAGGTGAATGCCGACTTTAAGGCACAAGCACAAACCATCATCCGTAGCGGGGATGCGTTAACAATCTTCGTTTCTGCCTTGGACCAGGAAGCGGTGACTCCCTATAACTTGCCTACTGCCGTCTTTGCAACGCCGGGCACGAATCAGATTCAGACGACACCGATGTTGCAGTACTATGTTGTAGATGAAGACGGTTACGTGACGATGCCGGTTCTGGGGGCTATTAAAGTAGCCGGACTCACGCGTTCAGGTGCGGAAGAAGCCGTTCGTTCGCGTGTGGAGAAACAAGTGGTGAATCCTTCTGTTCAGATTCGCCTTGTCAATGCCAAAGTGTCGGTATTAGGGGAAGTGAACCGACCGGGTAATGTCCCAATGACCGGTGACCGCTTGACCATCTTGGAAGCCTTGGCGGCAGCCGGTGACCTGACCGTTTACGGCAAACGCGATAACGTCCTTGTATCACGGGAGGTGAACGGAAAAGTGGAGATGCAACGCGTGAATCTTCGCAGTACAGATTTGTATCATTCCCCCTTTTATTACTTGCAGCAGAACGATGTGATCTACGTATCACCCAATAAAGTGCGTGCTATCAGCAGTACCAACTCCGGACTGTGGTTGAGCGTCGTATCAACCGCCTTAAGCGCCGTAACGGTGATCGTGACGGTGGTGAAGTAATGATTAGCGATTAACGATTATCGATTATGGAAAACAAGACAAACGAGATAGATGTACGGAAAATCGTACGCGTGGTCTTAGAACACTGGTGGTGGTTTGCCTTCAGTGTCTTATTGTGTGTAGGTTTAGGCGTTGTGCGTTTTATGCGTAAGACGCCGAACTGGAAAACAGATGCAACCATCGCACTGCGTCAGAAAGACGGCGATGTGTCGCAGATAGATGCTTTCTCGATGTTAGGGTTGTCCGGCAACAAAGCCGCCGAGGACGAAGTGGTGGTTCTCTCTTCACGTGGGCTCATATACCAGGCGGTCGATGCTTTGAACTTGTGGGAAGATAATGCGAAGAAAGGGGGACTGCGTTGGGAAGGCGAGTTCCGTCATCCGGCTTTGACTATCGATTATATCGACTTGAACGAAAAAGCGCAGATGTCTCCCTTCACCATTACCGTCAAACCCAATAAGAACGGTTATAAGGTCAAAGTGAAGATGAGTCGCTTTAAACAATCGTCCAAACAGGTGGCGACCTTAAGCGAACCTATCGAATTGAGTACTGTCGGTACCATCGCTATCCATGCGAACCGTCCTTTAAGCAAGGATACCACCTATCGGGTCTTCCATGCTCGTCGTGAATTAGTGGTAGCCCGTTATCGGGAAGCCATCAACGTGTCGCAGCATAAGAAAGAGTCGAATATCATTATGCTGTCCACCGTTTCGTCCAATCCCGAACGGGACAAAGCATTGCTGAATCAGATTATTGAGCAGTATAACCTCAATGCCATCGTCGATAAGAATATGATCGCAACCAACACGGCGGCGTTCATTGAGGACCGACTTGCTATCATCACCGCCGAATTGACCGATGCAGAGAATGCGGTGGCGGCTTACAAAGAGCAGAACAATATTGCCGATATCAATACCCAAGCGCATTTGTTCCTGAATGCCAGCAATGCTGAACAACGGGCGATGGCGGAGATAGAGACGCAGTTGAGCTTGGTTGAATATATCGATGAGTTCCTGCAAGACGAGACCAAGCGTAATAGTCTCATTCCTTCGAACATAGGTGTGACGGATGCATCGCTATCCGGAGGACTGACGGAATATAACGCGTTGTTGTTGCAACGCATGCGTATCTTACGTACGGCTACCGATGAGAACCCGGTCATCGAGCAGATGAACGACCAGTTGGCTTCCATGCGCCAGAATATTATCGCTACCATAGGGTCGGTGCGGGAGAGTTTGCTCATCCGTCAACGCAACCTGCAGAAACAGGACTCGAAATTCAGTCAGCAGATACAGGAAGCACCGGAACAACAACGGGAGTACCTGCGCGTTGTTCGTGACCAGCAGATCAAAGAACGTCTGTACCTCTATCTGTATGAGAAACGGGAAGAGAATGCGTTGATGTTAGCCGCTACCTCCATGCCGGCGAAGATCATCGATATTCCGCAACGTGACGTGAAGAGTCAGACACCGAAACTGAAGAAGGTACTGCTCATCTGCATCTTCATAGGCTTGCTTATTCCTGCCGGATTACTATATCTGCTTATTTTGTTCAATGACAAGATAGATGATGAGAAGGACTTCGAACGCCGTATCAAGGCACCGTTGTTGGGGCAGTTGGTCAAGAACTCCCGCAATGCACATATTGCGATCCATGAAGGCGAATCGACTGTATCAGCGGAGTTGTTCCGACTGATTCGTACCAACCTGCGTTATGTCATTCCGGCGAATACCAAGAATCCGGTCATCTTGGTCACCTCCTGTATCAACGGCGATGGTAAGTCTTACGTGTCCAGTAATACGGCATTGTCGTTGGCGATGTTAGGAAAGAAAGTAGTGTTAGTGGGCTTGGATATCCGTAAACCGATGTTGGCGGACTATTTTAATCTGACTACAAAAGGACATCTGACCGACTATTTGGCGGAGCCGGAGATGAGCGTAGATGATATCATCGTACCCAGCGGTGAGCATGTGAACTTAGATATCATCCCGTGCGGAACGATACCGCCTAACCCCGCCGAGTTGCTGCAGACGGAGCGGGTTGAGGAGTTGTTCGCTGAACTGCGTAAGCGCTATGATTATATTATTGTTGATACTGCTCCGGTAGCGTTGGTAAGTGATACCTACCAGTTGGATCGTGTGGCTGACATGACCATCTTCGTTTGCCGCTATAAATACACGCCGAGCGAGATGATTGACTATATCAATAACGTCATCGAGCAGAAAAGGATGCATAATGTGGCATGTGTCTTGAACGGTGTCAAATCCACTCGTGCCGGGTACGGTTACGGTACCAAAGAATCGTAAACCGTCATTCGTCCAATCTAAATCATATGGTTGTTTGTGTAGCAGAGAAACCGTCAGTAGGTACGTACATAGCCAATGTGCTGGGTGCGCGTGAAAAACATGACGGCTATTTTGAAGGCAACGGCTATCAGGTGACTTGGACATTCGGTCACTTGTGTGCGTTGTTAGATCCACAGGAATATACGGATCAATGGAAGGGGTGGAACTTAAGCACCCTTCCGATGATTCCGGCACGTTTCTCTATCAAGGTACATGGCGATGCAGGTGTACACAAGCAATTCAATACTATCAAAGCATTAATCGCACAAGCAGATGAAGTCATCAACTGCGGTGATGCCGGACAGGAAGGAGAATTGATACAACGCTGGGTCTATCAGCAGGCGGGATGTAAGTGTCCGGTCAAGCGCTTATGGGTGAACTCCTTGACTGAAGAGGCGATACGGGATGGTTTTCAGCAACTCAAAGATCAGTCTGAATACCAACACTTATATGAAGCCGGTCTGATGCGGGCGATAGGTGATTGGTTGTTGGGAATGAACGCAACGCGTGCGTACACGATACGCTATGGGCGTGACCGACAGGTACTGTCCGTAGGTCGTGTGCAGACACCGACGCTCGCTTTGGTGGTCAAACGACAAGCGGAGATAGAGAACTTTGTTCCGCGTACCTATTGGGAACTGAAAACGAATTATCGCGATACCCTATTTTGCGCTCAGTTGCCTGCCGAAGAAGACGAGTACGCCATTACATCCGAAGAGCAGGGACAAGTTTTGGTGAATAGTATCAAAGATCTGCCGTTTACCATCACCTCGGTGGAGAAGAAGAAAGGACTGGAGTTCGCTCCGAAGTTATATGACCTGACCTCCCTGCAGGTGGACTGTAATAAGAAGTATTCGTTCTCTGCAGAGCAGACTCTGCAACTCATCCAATCGTTGTACGAGAAACGGGTGACGACCTATCCGCGTGTTGATACCACCTATTTGAGTGACGACATCTATCCCAAAGTACCCGGTACATTAGCAGGCATCAAGGATTATTTTCCGCAGGTAGCTCCGCTATTGGGAACTAAGTTGCCGAAATCGAAGAAGGTATTCGATAATAAGAAAGTGACGGACCACCATGCTATCATACCCACAGGTCAACGCCCTGAAGGTTTGTCGGCAGACGAGAAGAAGGTGTATGACTTGGTGGCGCTGCATTTTATCGCCGCCTTCTATCCCGAATGTGAAGTAAGTAACACCACCGTATTGGCGAAAGCAGGGGAGATCGATTTTAAAGTAACGGGTAGAGAAGTCTTGAAGCCGGGTTGGAGGACGGTCTTCGGAAAAGATGAATCGGAGAATTCAGAGAACTCTGAAAATTCCGATAATTCGGATAATTCAAAATCGCTTCCTGCCTTCACCAAGGGTGAGTCGGGACCGCACGAGCCGATCTTAAAGGAGAAAACCACTACGCCGCCTAAATACTACACCGAAGCCACGTTGCTGAGAGCTATGGAAACGGCAGGAAAGACGGTTGAGAATGATGAACTGCGTGAGGCAATGAAAGAGAACGGAATCGGTCGTCCTTCTACGCGTGCGGCGATTATCGAGAAACTGTACCAACGTAAATATATCGTCAAACAAGGTAAGTCCATTCGGGCTACGGAGACGGGTATCAACCTGATTCATCTGATTATCTCTCCGCTACTTAAGTCTGCTGAATTGACGGGTCTTTGGGAGAAAAAACTGCGTGAGATAGAACGCGGCGAATATACAGCCAAGCAATTCTTGGACGAACTGAAAGAGATGACGTCAGGAGTGGTACGTGATGTGAAAACCAATAAGGCGGGGATGTTATGTCCTGTGTGCCGTAAGGGAGTGATCATACGCGGAAACACACGGTATGGTTGTTCGCGTTGGCGTGAAGGATGTACATACGCCGAACCCTTCTAAATTTCCAATTCTGCGATTTTGAGTGCGGCATTGATGCCGTCTAACGCACTGCTGGTGATGCCTCCTGCATAACCCGCTCCTTCGCCGCAAGGATATAAACCCGGAGTACTGATTGATTGGAGTGTCTGAGGATCACGCGGGATACGAACCGCACTACTGCTGCGGCTCTCTACTCCTAAGATGACGGCATCGTTCGTCAAGAACCCCGGATACTTCTTATCAAAATCCCGAAAACCCTGTTGTAATCGTTTGCCGATATGTGCCGGTAACCATTGGTCGAGACGACTGCTTACCGTTCCCGGTAAATAACTGCAAGGCGGCAGATCTTTGCTTGCTTTGCCTTCCACAAAATCCCGTAACCGCTGGGCAGGCGCTTGTGCTTGTGGACCTCCATGCTCAAACGCTAAGCGTTCTAATTCTTCTTGGAACTCTAATCCACGGAGTGGATTCTCTCCACTAATATCCTCCGGGTTGATCTGTACCACTATACCGGAGTTGGCGTAAGGCGAGTTACGATGACTCGCACTCATTCCGTTTACTACACAACTACCTGCTTCGCTTCCTGCCGGAACGATATGCCCGCCGGGACACATACAGAACGAATACACACCTCGTCCATTGACCTGCGTCACAAGCGAATAAGAAGCGTTGCCGATGTAGTTGATGACTTCGAGATCTCGAGATTTCGAGACGTCGAGATGGTACATTAATCGGTTAATCAGCGCCTGCGGATGCTCGGCACGAACGCCCATGGCGAAGCCTTTCGTTTCTAACTTAACCCCCTCTTTTGCTAACATTCGATAAGTATCGTGTGCCGAATGACCGATGGCGAGGATAATAGGAATCTTGGCTTGAATAAAATCGTTAAATCGTAAATCGTCAATTCGTAAATTGAAATGGATTTCACCGCCGTGTTCAAGAATACATTCGCGCATGTTCTTGATGATGCCAGGTAATTTATCGCTGCCTATATGCGCATGGGCTTCGTAGAGCACCGTGTCGGGTGCGCCGAAGTAATGGAATAGTTCCATCACTCGCTGCATGTTGCCGCGTTTCTTGGAACGCGAGAAGAGTTTGCCGTCCGAGAACGTACCCGCACCGCCTTCGCCGAAACAGTAGTTCGATTCAGAATTCAATCCTTCATTGCGATTCAGCAAGGCGATGTCTTTCTTACGTTCGCTGACCTCTTTGCCTCGCTCGTAGATGATGGGTTTGATGCCATGCTCCAAAAGCGTTAGCGCAGCAAAGAGTCCTGCCGGACCTGCGCCGATGATGATTGTTGAATGCTTTGCGTTATGTACATCTTGGAATATAGGCGGTTCGTAGAGTGGGATAGGGGCATCTTTGGGAATAGGGTTTCCTTTATCGTCGGTCAGAATAGTGAGATGCACGCGCAACTCGCGTTGCCGTGCATCTATACTCCGCTTGACGATTCGCCATTGTTGTTCAGCGATATACGCCTCGCGTGGAGAGAGTATGTATTGACTATTTTCCAATCTTATTGAGGATAGCCTCCAGGCCAAGTTCTTTCACTTTCTCACCGATCTTAACTTCCAACTCTTCGCATAGATCGGGGTTGTCAGCAAGCACTTCTTTCACCTTATCGCGTCCCTGACCCAGTTTGGTGTCTCCGTACGAGAAGAAGGAACCGGATTTCTTGATAACCTCTGTAGCTACCGCAAAATCGAGGATTTCGCCAATATGTGAGATGCCTTCATTGAACATCAAATCAAATTCGGCTTTCTTGAAAGGAGGTGCCACTTTGTTCTTCACTACTTTGACGCGCACTTGGTTACCTTTAATCTGCTCGCCGTCCTTGATTTGACCCGTACGACGAATGTCGAGACGAACAGAAGCGTAGAATTTCAATGCGTTACCACCGGTGGTTGTTTCGGGGTTTCCGAACATGACACCGATCTTCTCGCGCAACTGGTTAATGAAGATAACGGTCGTACCGGTCTTATTCACCGAAGCCGTCATCTTACGCAGCGCCTGACTCATCAGACGAGCCTGCAGACCTACCTTGTTATCACCCATCTCACCGGCAATCTCTGCTTTGGGTGTCAGCGCAGCTACGGAGTCAATGACAATCAGATCCACTGCTGCAGAACGGATCAACTCGTCTGCGATATCCAGCGCCTGTTCGCCACTATCCGGCTGCGCAATTAGCAACTCAGCAATGTTAACACCTAATTTCTCGGCATAGAAACGGTCGAACGCATGCTCCGCATCGATGATAGCTGCGATACCACCTTGTTTCTGCACCTCTGCCATTGCATGGATAGCGAGTGTCGTCTTACCGGATGACTCCGGACCGTAGATCTCAATGATACGTCCTTTCGGGTAACCGCCTACACCTAAAGCGTAGTTCAAGCCCAGACTTCCGGTAGGAATAACGGGTACATTCTCGATATTCTCGTCCCCGAGTTTCATGATGGCACCCTTGCCGTAGTTCTTGTCAATTTTTGCCATTGCTGCCTGCAGCGCTTTCAACTTGTCTGCATTCGGTGCTTGTTTCTCTGCCATAATATAGTATATTTTCTGATTATTCTGATGAATCGGATTATTCCGAACCTTTGCGGCTGCAAAGGTACAAAAAAAAAATGACATACGCAAATGTTATGTCATTTTTTTTCGAAATATCTGCAATATTCATTTAATCCGCATTGTTCACACTTCGGTTTGCGGGCCTGGCAAACATACCTGCCGTGCAGTAAAAGCCAATGATGCGCCTTGGGGATGACTGATGCCGGGATATATTTTACCAATGCTTTCTCCGTTTGGAACGGATTCTTACTGTTTGTCGTCAGACCGAGTCGTTCGCTCACACGGAAGATATGTGTATCTACTGCCATCGTCGGTTGATTCCATATGACCGCGCAAACGACATTTGCCGTCTTGCGGCCGACGCCTTGCAACGTTTGCAAATCATCGATATTATCCGGAACAATGCCGTCATAGGCTTCCACCAACCGTTGTGCCATTTGCACCAGATGTTCTGCTTTACTCCGAGGATAACTGACCGACTTGATATATTCGAACACCTCATCGCTTGTCGCCTTTGCCAATGTTTCAGGAGTAGGATAGGCGGCAAAGAGCGCAGGGGTTACCATATTCACCCGTTTGTCCGTACATTGGGCGGATAGCATCACGGCAACCAAACACTGGAAAGGATTGAGAAAAACCAATTCGCTCTCCGCAACCGGCATGTTGGCTTCAAACCACGCTAATATGTGCTCAAACCGTTGCTTGGTCGTCATGATAGGTGCGGCTTAAGAAAGTTAAAACCTGGGTTGCTTGTTGCTGCACACTTGCCGTTTCCGGACTGATCTCTTTTTTCTGCAGACGAAGCAACATGATCTGATAAAGTAACACCAAGCATGCCTCAATATCGGACATCGTCGGACGGTCGGTTTTTGCCTTGAGCAGGTTGAGGGAGGGCTGCAAACGAATAATCGCTGCACGGTACATGGCATCTTCATTCAGCAACGTTGCGTGCAGGTCAATCAATTCAGCTAAGGCATTATTCGCTAATGCCAAATGACCTCCGTCCATAATGCCTTCGCGATGCATCATCTCATTGAGATCGTGCAACTCTTGCGTTGCGTCAGCGTTTTGCGGAAACGCACGCAGATAATCCTCCATCTGCCAAAGATAGAGAATATATTCCGCTATATTATCTTTTTTACTCCTCATCCTCTTCAAAATCAATTTCGTCTAAGTAATTGTCACTCATGAATACCTCAATATCCCGTCTGTCTTTCTTGGTGGGCCGACCGGTTCCTCGATCCCGACCGCCATTGCCTGCCAAACGTGCCAATTCAAGGATTTCCAGTTGTTGCGGAGACGTGCAATCTTGGATATAGTCCGGCACTAATTTGGCACCTAAGCGGTTTTCGGTCAGTTGCAGTACCTTGTAGGTATAAGTGATCGGACCCTTACGGACGTTGAACGTGTCGCCGATCTTGAACGTGCGGCTGGGTTTGAGTTGCACGCCGTTCATACTGATCCGCCCGTTCTTACAGGCATCTGCAGCAATAGAGCGCGTTTTATAAATGCGCATTGCCCAGAGGTATTTATCGACTCTTACTTCCGACATAAAAATATTCCTTCCCTTCGGGGAAGGTTAGGTTAGGCTTACTTATTATTAAATTGATTCATAGTTCGGTCGATACCTTGTAAGCAGAAAGACGGGATAATCTCGGTGGTGACCTTCAGCCGTTCGTCGATTTGTTTTTTCTCTTCGTCGGTCCATTCGCCTAACACGAAATTGATCTGTGCGCCTCGGTTGTAATCGTTCCCGATACCGAATCGCACGCGTGCGTACGCGTCCGTTCCTAATACAGATTGTATGTTGCCCAAGCCGTTATGTCCGCCGTTCGAACCTTGTTTACGGATACGGATCGTACCGAAAGGCAGGTTGAGGTCATCAACGAGCACGAGCATATTCTCCACCGGAATCTTCTCCTGCTGCAACCAGTACCGCACAGCGTTACCGCTGAGGTTCATGTAGGTCGAAGGCTTAAGTAGTACCAACTCGGCATTCTTCACGCGGCAACGTCCTACAAACCCATACCGTTTGTCTTCCCACTTGACCTCTTTGGACGCCGCAAACGCATCGATCATCATAAAACCGATGTTATGGCGTGTACCTGCGTACTCGTCACCTATATTGCCTAAACCGACTATTAGATATTTCATATCTAATTGTTGAATGTTGAATGTTTAATGTTTAAAGAATGAGCGGAGCATCTATGACACTCCGCTCCTCTTTCATTCATTAATTCGTTAATTCCTTAACTCCTTAATTAAGCTTGTTTACTCTGGCGTGTTGCCTTCACCTCAGCGACGCAAGCGTCAGCCGGGTTAACGAACTGCAAGCCTTCTACCTTCACGTCAGCAACAGCGATCTTCTTAGCCAAACCGAGGCTGGTAACATCGATATTGATACGATCCGGGAATGCGGTGTAGATACCTTTTGCTTTGAGTTTGCGCATGTTCTGAACCAGTTTACCACCGGCTTTAACACCTTCAGCAAGACCGTTCAGTTGGATAGGAATCTCAACTACTACCGGCTTCTTCTCATCTACTGCGAGGAAGTCAATGTGCAGCGTCTTACCATCGATCGGGTGGAACTGAAGCTCCTTAACGATAGCTTTGGTCTTGGTGTCACCAACAGTGAGATCAACGATCTGGGTGTCCGGACTGTAGATCAGCTTACGAACGTCAGCAGCTGCTACGGTGAACGTAGCGTTCAGACCACAACCATAGATGTTGCAAGGAATCAATTCCTCTGCGCGGAAAGCTTTAGCGGCTTTCTTTCCGTACTCACTACGCGGAGTACCTACTAATGCGAATTCTTTCATTGTTTAAAATTTGTTTGTGTTACTTAATACCGTGTATTCCATCACACGTCGTCTAAAGTCTTTTTTTCTTTCGACTTTCGACTATAAAGGCTGCCTGCGCAGCCTTTTTGTTGTCCACCGAGGAGTCGAACCTCGCTTCTCGGAACCAAAATCCGGTGTAATACCGATATACGAGTGGACAGCACTTTTTTCAAAAGCGGGTGCAAAGGTACTGCTTTTTTTTGAATTGACCAAATTTTTCTTCAAAAAAATGCGTTTGCACCCCTATTTTTTATTGAAGAGGGATGATTTTTGCCTCCTGGTTGTTCATTCCGGGCATCGTTCTACCTATTCCTGCACCGATATAGGTGGGGTCACAAACGATGTATTTCCGTCCCTTGTAAGTCAGGTAATCGCCTTTGATGTCCTCATTAAACGCAACCGCCGTTGCCAGGTGTCCCGGATAATAGAGCAGTACCACATCCAAACCCATCAAATCGCGCACGATACGCGAGAAGAGGATGGAACGGTCCTCGCAGTCGCAGTACGGATAATGCAGACTCTCGGCAGGGAAGAAGGCACGGTCTTCGCCCCACACATTATCATCGTACTCATATTCGAATGCCGTCTGAACCCAGTTCAGCAATTGACCTGCCCCTTTCGATTCCGGTACACCGCGCACCGCTGTTTGTAACTGCGGATACAGTTCCTTACGAATCGACTCATCCATCGGCGCATCGGCATAGGCTGCCCAGCGCGTACCGAAGTCATCGCCGTACTGACCGGTAGGGTAGTTATTGTAGAAATCAATGAGGTTCTTGTTGATGGAGCACGATGCACTTAACCCGCATTGCGCTTTGCGCGTTTGCATAGAAACTGGTGCATTCGGGAAACGCTGTTCCTCGGTGATAAGAAGCGAGAACGCTTTCTCGTCTTGGAACGAACCGTCACAGATGGATATACGACCGTTCAAGTCATCCAGAGGGAAGTATTTGACACCATCGATGGTGTAGTACGAACGGTTGTAGAAGATATAATCGCTACCAACTAACAAGTGCAGGTTACGTCCGTCAGAAACCGCCAAACGCATTTTATAACCGGAGTTGGCGTATAAGAACGCTTGCATCAAGGTTGCTTCATTGGCGTTGCGATGTATAGCCTGTGCCACCTTCTGCAGCATCATCAAATAGGACCAGTCGCATAGTTTGTACTCGTTACGTGCAGACAAACAGTCAAACAGCAGGTTTACATACTCCTCCGATGCCATCGATTCCCATGCCTTTGCCAACTGCTCTTTTTGCACATTGGGTAAGGAGAACGCATTGGTCTTCGGGGCACGGAAACTCAACTCAAGACCGTAGAACGTGATCTTGATCGTACGGGTCTGCTGATTGTTCTCAATAACCGGCGCAACGGGTTGCGGTTTGGGTTGCGGCTTGGGCTGCGGAACCACATTCACCTTTATTTCCTGCTCTTGTTGCTCCTGTTCTTCCTTGTCATCGAAGATCACCGGCGGAACGGGTTCTTCCTTCGGCTGCTCTATCGCCGGATCTGCCGAATAGAACTCCCATGCAGCACGCAGGAATCCGGCATAATCCGCATTCGCTTTATCACGAAAATCAGCGTAGTCTTTTAACGCTTGTTCTTTGAACGAGTTATACCACTCTTCTGCGCTTTGTGAGAAAGCGCAAACGGAAGCTGTCAATAAGATGACAAGAAGACGATGTCTCATAGCAATTTATTTTTTACGTATGTCGAAGGGCGCAAAGAAGAGGAACTTGGCGTCATTGGGGATCAATGCCATCCATTTCTCAATCTCTGCACGCGATGTTGTTTCGTTGTAGAACGGCCGCTCTTCTTTGGTAAATACAAAGACGAGGCAGTTGGTTTCAAACGGAGCGTCCGTATCTTTGGTTACGGAGTACTCCCAATTATTATCAGTGGGGAAGACCACTTCTCTGTTTGCTCTCAGCAGAAAGGGATCCTCTATATAATTCGGATAAATCCGATATCCCTCGTTCGCATTGGCAAAGAGGAAAATCTTCAGATAACAATCTTTATACGGTTTCACCTTACAAGTGATAGCGTCTCCGTCATAATAGACGGGGTTCAACCCTGTGATATCTGCCACAAAATCCGGGTCCGGCTCTTTGCCTTTCTTTACCGTTACTTTCGCTTCGCAGTAGAAGACGGTTTCCGTATTACGGACATCTGATTTGTCGGTCCATTCTTTCAGAACGATAAACTCCACGATCTCTCCGTCCAGCTGGTTGAGGGCCAGCGAATTGAAGGTCTCACCGCTGGAAGAAGACTCAACCTTATCCCAGATATTGACTTTAGTGTTCGATACTTTCTCCAGTGCTGCACGACGGGCGTCTTGACGAGCCAGTTCGGGGGCTTGACGCCACTCAAGCGCCGATGAAGTACTGAGTACGGTGTACGAACCACGTACCTTAACGGTCTTCGTGCTCTCGTTATCAGCGAACGCGAAGACGGCAAATACTAATGAAATAAATAAACAGATTTTTCGCATAGTGCAAAAAGGAATTGAGGTCGATAGTACCCACTACCGACCTCAATGAATGATGATTTATTCAGCGGTAACTTTGAAACCCTCACGTACGAATTCAGAGATACGCTCTGCGTTAGCACGAGCAAACTCAGACTCTTGGATAGCACGCTCCATAGCACGCATACGAGCTTTCGAAGCGGACTCCTCGTTTACGAGGTAATAGATCTTATAATCCAAACCACCGTCTTTCTTCTCACGATAGATGCAGATGCTCGGCTTCAACTCACCTTGGAGCTCCGTAGCTACGCGGTTCTCATAAGCTGCATAGAAATCATCGGGCGAACCCATGTCTTGCATCAAAGCACCACCTACTTCACTGGTGATACGACCTACGATCATCGTCTTTGCTTGGGTTGCATAAGAAGTAGCTGCATTGACAATAGCCCAACGTTGAGCTTGGTTGAGAGTGCGAACATTGGTCTGACCAACTACGTTAGCGATCAACTCCTGGTTGTTCTCATCCAGCAGCTTCTGTTTGTGATAGAAGAAAGCCTCTTCCATGGTCTTGGAACCATCGATCTTCCAACCTTGCTTTTGCAACTCTTTAGCAATCTTCTTGGATTGTTTCCAGATGGACTTGTCAGAAGTCTTCGGTTGTGCCAGCGCACCGATTGCAACGATTACGGCCATTGCTACCATCATCAATTTTTTCATACTGATTGAATTTTAGGGTTAGTAATAAAGTTAATTGTTGTCTTATTTAAGCGTCCATGTTTGCCATTCCTCACCGATCGTTGCGGAAGGAGTGACACAAGGAGTTTGTTTCTTTTTATTGATATCTGCGGATTTTTGACTCACTTGTTTCGTAATGTAATCGCCTAAGGTCTTCAGATCCACATTACCTCTGGTTTCTTGAATCTTCTTAAGCAGGAAATACGTAAACATTCCGTGTTGTTGATCTCTATGCGGATAAGCTGTCTCATCGCCTTGTGCGGCAGAGAAGACAACCATGTTTCCTCTCGGGATACCCGATTTTGCTTTGAGTGCCACGCCACGTGCGGAAGCTAACATACCTTGTTCGCGTTTGGATCCGGAGAAACATGCGTCCATGAAAACAGTAACCTTGGTTGCGGGAAGCGCACCGAGGCGTGCGTACAAATCATCCAACTTCAGTCCCGAATTGACGTTCGTTCCGTTACCGTCCACAGGAAGCAGATAGGACGTCTTGTCCGCTTCATCAGGGATACCGTGACCTGCATAATATACGATGACTTGCGGATTCTCCTCTACATAGGTATGGGTCATCATATCCAACCAGTCTAAACCATCGTTGATCTCATTCAGCGTAGCATTTGGCCGATAATCAATATGGTCTTTGTTTATACCGAGTGTACGAATGCAGTATTCACGGAATATCTGTCCGTCATTGATAGCGAAAGGCACCGCCGCTACCTGGCTATAGTGCTCGTTGGCTATGATTAGAGCGAAGGTGTTATTGTTGTGCTTGCCTGTATTAGACGGAATATCCACATCTACATCCGAGAGAAGAGAAGCTTTTTGAATCTCCACCTCTTCATCCTGACGAGCAACGGTCAAAGAGATGGTACTACCTACGTATTTGTCAAAATGCAATGGGATAGCGGCATTTTTGGAATAGCGCCCCTTGCTCTCGGAGAGGGCTATCTCGATGTTGGTGCCATCAGCTGCTTTCTGGTTGGCCATAAGGCTATATTCGTATGTCCGTTTCTCATTGGGACGCAGTGTGCCGATAGTCAAATGCTTCTCGGCGCCATCTGTCCAGTTGACGTTCTCAGGCAGGTTCAAATCAAGTTGCACATTCTCAGCTGTACCCTGATCTGTGTTCTGCACGATGATCTGAAGGATAAACTCCTCACGACGCTTCAACTGACCGCCTTTGTTACCGGAAATTTTATAACTGGCTACTTCCACAAAAGGAGTCTTGACCTTATGCGTACCGATCTTCATGGATACAGGATCCGGACCATAACCGTTCGGCTCATCGATCTCCAACGACACTTGTATTTCACCGGTTTTGGTTCCGGCAGTCGCGTTGATAGGTACCTCGATAGTTCGACTTGTGTTCCGTTCAATAATCGGCAGGGGCATGTCTCGCAAAATCAAACCTTGCGTCGTACCGGTAGCGGAAAGGTGCGCTACGCAGTTGTACGCGTCACCACGACCGTCATTACGAATCTCAAACCGAATGTAACATTTCTCATTGGCATCGATAACGTCATTCTGGTCTTGATCCACAAACTTAGGTGTGCCCACGATAGTCAAACGGGGCGGAATAACCTCTTTCTCTATGTGAAAAGACATCGGTTTGCTTACATTCGACTGCGCCGAAACGAGTCCTGCGAATGCCAAGCCTGCGAAGAGCGCTATATACTTTTTCATAACTTAGATATATTTGTATCGTTTATAATAAGAACAATGGAACAGCCAAACCTGCAGTACCTACCACTACGGCAATAGGAATACTTACACCGAACGTGATAGCGGCATTGCGGTTCAAATCATACATACATCCCACATTGAAACTCCATAACCCCCAATACGGCAACTCTTCACCAAAAGCCATGCGGATACCTGTCTCCATGGCAAAACCTCCGCTTTCCGGACCGTTCAGTTTGCCGTATCCGAAACCTTGATAAATCTGCAGGTCCGTTGCTACATAATCCGGTGTGAGACGGAAGACAACATCGCCTAAAGCCGCCCAGTCTCTCTTGATACCGTACAGGAACGTACCGCCGACACCGATATGACCCGGGATATAAGCAACCGATCCACCGAACATCCAGTCTCTTTGACTGAACGCATAACCCATCATGAACTCAGTATAGATATGCGGGAAGTCCTCCTCCTCAATGATACCCAGACCGATCCAGCGGAACGGCATAAAGCTGAGTGAAGCATTGGGGATGAACGCCCCGTCCTGATAACGAAGACCCAGACCGAAACTGTACCAACCGAAGTTACTGATGCCTTCGCCAAAACCGAAACGCATGGAAGCGTCGGCAGCCCAAGTGGTATAGCTCTCGGTGAAACGGTGCATCACACCACCACCGAACGACAGTTGCAAGCTAAGCGGACAATCGAAATCCGTCAAACGGAATGTCGGACCTGCTGTTACAGAAAACTCCTGACCGTAGAAACCGTACATCGGAGCAACCTCAAAACCAAAACGCTTCGGGATCCACGAGTAACGAAGTCCTACATAATGCGATACACCACTGTAGTTCTGCGCGCCCATCGCAGGAGTACTCAAACCATATACCGCTTCCAGATAATGGTCGGGATGGTCATCGTAACCGTAGTACCAGGTGTTGCCTTTCCGTTTGGTACGCTGATCGACACCAACCACCTTAAATCGTACGTTGTCTTGAATAAAACTACGTCCGAACTCCTCCAACGGACTCCACACAATCTTCTTGTCCGTACCACGTGACACTTTTTCGCCAACATCACCCGTCACTTGCTTCAACTCACGGAAGTTCTCCGACGATCCGGCTACATAGTAGATCGTGACATCACACATCTTGTCCAAGTCATATGTGATGACGATATTCTTTTTGTCCTGACGAACTTGGACGTTCGATACGTGGTCTGCCGCCATAAGCGATACGGCAAAGAAGAGACAAATGAATAAATATAGTATTTTTCTTTTCATAATCTTTTTTGTTCTTTTCCCAAATAAAACACCCGAACTATTTCTAATTCGGGTGCAAAATTAAGTATTTTTTTTGGAATATGCAAATAAAATGTAATTTTTTATGCGTATTTCGTTATTTTGCGATTATTAAATAGTAATTTTTCTTGCCTTTTTGGAATAAAAGGTACTTGTTATTGAGCAAAGCGGCATCGGTGAGCGGTGTCTGCGGATCGGTTAATTTCTCTTTATTGAGACTGAAACCGTTCGCCTGAATCATCTTACGAGCCTCTCCTTTACTGGTGAAAATGTTCGTTTTTTCTGCTAATAAATCCAAAGGTCCGATACCGGCTTTCAGTTCTTCCAGCGAAATCTCATATTGCTCTACGCCGTTGAAGATATCCAGGAATGTCTCTTCGTCTAACGCGCGCAACGCGTCCGCGGTCGCGTTTCCGAATAATATATTAGATGCCTCTACGGCGGCGTTGTAATCCGCTTCGCTATGAACCATGCAGGTTACTTCTTTTGCCAGACGTTTCTGCAGAACACGCAAATGCGGTGCCTCTTCGTGCTCCTTGATCAGGGCCTCGATCTCTTCGCGTGTCAGACTCGTGAAGATCTTGATATAACGTTTTGCATCATCATCGCTCACGTTCATCCAGAACTGGTAGAACTTATAGGGGCTGGTGTATTTCTTGGAAAGCCAGATATTGCCGCTCTCGGTCTTACCGAACTTGCCGCCGTCGGCTTTGGTGATAAGCGGGCAGGTGAGGGCGAAAGCGGTCTTGCCGTTCATCTTGCGCATGAGCTCGATGCCGGTGGTGATATTGCCCCATTGGTCGGAACCGCCCATCTGCATGAGGCAGTTCTTGTGCTCGTTGAGATAGACGAAGTCGTAGCCTTGAAGCAACTGGTAGGTGAACTCGGTGAATGACATACCTTGTGCAAACTCGCCGTTGAAACGCTTCTTGACGGAGTCTTTCGCCATCATGTAATTGACGGTGATGAGTTTGCCTATATTGCGTGCAAAATCAAGGAAGGTGTAGTCCTTCATCCAGTCGTAGTTGTTGACCAGCTCGGCGGCGTTGGGAGCCGTAGAGTTGAAATCAAGGAAATGCTCCAACTGCTCGCGGATGCACGCTACGTTATGGCGCAGGGTCTCCTCCGTGAGGAGGTTACGCTCGGCGGACTTGCCGGAGGGGTCTCCGATCATACCGGTCGCACCGCCGAGCAGCGCAATAGGCTTGTGTCCGCATGATTGCAGATGGCGCAGCATCATGATACCGCAGAGGTGACCGATGTGCAGACTGTCCGCCGTAGGGTCGATCCCGACGTAAGCGGTCGTCATCTCTTTCATCAGTTGTTCTTCCGTTCCCGGCATGATGTCCTGGAGCATGCCTCTCCAACGCAGTTCTTCAACGAAATTTTTAGTCATCGATTCAATGTTATTTCAAAAGCGGGTGCAAAGGTACGAAAAAAAAATGACATGTGCAAATAAAAATGATGAAAAAGAAAGAGTATATATACTTTAGTATATATACTGTATAAAAGGGTTTTAAAAAAGGCTTAATTCTGGAGTGACGTAAGCTTTGACTGTCGGTTGACCGTCGGCTGACCGTCGGGTTTGGACCGATCCAAGACCGTTCCGAGGTCGTTCCGATGACGTTTTGGTGTATATAAAAAGCTGCACCTCGTGAGAGATGCAGCTCAGTGAGTAAAGTTTTAAAGTGTGTTTTTCATGGAGTCCTTTTTCAAAGACTTTATTTCTTCCAATAGGTACCTATCGGATAACCGTTTTCGGAAGTGAGTTTGATGGTGTCACCTTTCAACTCATAGAAGACACGTTCGCTCTTGTGTGACGAGCCGGTGTCCTGTTTGCCATCCTTGGTCTCATAGAAACCGCCTGTGTAAGCTAGGTCGATGTAGTGATCCGCTTCGTTGAGGGTGTAGGTACCATAGTCTACCTGACGCTCGGTACGTTGCGTGCGCGCCTGGTCAGCATAGATTTCCCAACCCCACTCGAAGTCGTCACCGTTTCCGAAGTAGAAATACTCGCGCACAGGGGTTTCTCCGCGGTCATAATCGCAAACGAACTTCACACCTTTGATCGGGTGTTGCGGATCGTTGCTGTTACAAGCTGTGAATGTCAATATACTGGCTACCAGCGCAAAGGCGAAGAATAAAATCTTTTTCATGACAAAGTATTATTTTTATTTGAGCATAGCTCCGAAGACGAGGTAAACCTGGGTGTCTTGCTCGTCGTCGTTGCCGAAATGGATGTTGAACCGCGTGCGGTTTTCATCCATCATCGCGTACGCATAGGATTTCGGGAAGGGCTTATAAGCCGAGCCGTCTGCCAGCACGAGATTGATGTGCGAGAAGTGACCGTCCTCGGAGCTGACCGGCATATTATGGATAAAGATATCCTGCGGTGTCTCGTCCTCGGACGCGATGCGTGCGTTCACAAACTTCACATCCACAGTATTGGCGTTTGGGTGCAGAGTAATGACCGCCTGTTGAGCGGGGTTGGTTACATCAAACATCACACCGCGGAGTTCACCGGTGGCATTGAAAACCACGGCGTCCTTGTCCTCCGGCTCATTGCCGTCTTTCTTGTTACAAGATGTGAATGCCAGTACGCCGGCTACAAGCGCAAAGGCGAAAAATAAGATTTTTTTCATAAATTTAATGAATTAAATTTCTGGAGCTTCGGCTGCATCGATTTGCGTAAGCAAGCTTACAATCGATTTGCACGAACCTTCATATTTTTTATTGCTTGAGTAATAGTTCCGGCCATTCTTCTTCTGTACCGGCGTTATGAATCAGCGTCAGGTAGTCGCCTTTCAGGCTGAATTTCAGTTTTTCATTCATCGGCCAGAACTCGCTGAAATCATCACCGTCCTTACTGCCGTCCATATAGACGAGGATGGAATTGAGCGTAGCATCGATTACATCGCCGTCAATCTTAAACGTACCGTCACCGACGATATGCTCATGAGCTACTACGTCACGACCGTTCATGTAATAATCCTCGACACGTTGGTACGTACCGTCTTCACCAAAGGTGTAGAAAAAGTCAGATTCGCCTGCAACGCGCATCCATGTTCCAACAACCGGGCTGTCAATTTTGTTACCCTCGCAAGAGGTGAGTGCTAATACACTTGCTACAAGTGCGATAGCGAAAAATAGAATCTTTTTCATGTTTGATATTATTTGATGTTGTTTGACGGTGTTTATTTTACGCGGGTGTAATATCTGTAGGACTCTTGTACGGAGCCGTCCCACTCCGATGTAGTCGTCTGGCCTACGTAGAACACCTGAGGCGTCAGAGAGGAGATTTCTTCCCAATTGTAATCAGGAATCTGATCCGGTTTCTCATCGTATCCGTATGCGAACTTACCGTTTTTTATTGTCCACCAGCCGGTCTGGCTTGCGTACTCTTTCTGCTCATCCATGCGGGCAAAGACGATGTTGGTGGCAACAAACGTGCCATCGGCATTGAAGGTCCAATACATGACGCCCGGGTCAGAGTGCTTCGTTACATCCACTTGGCTAGTTTGGGTTTCGGTATTGTAGTAGATGTGTTGATAGAAGTAGTACTGACTCTTCCACATACCGACGAGGTTTTCAGCTGTTTTGGGCAATTCCTGTCCTTCCGCTTTGGGAATGAGCGCCATATAAAGATCTGCTTGCATCTCAGCGAAGTTTACGATAGCAAAATCTTTCTTGTATTTTTTGATGGTCACAGCGGTTCTTTCTTCATCTTCTCGTCCAAAAGAAAGTTGGTCACCTTCAATCCAATAATTAACCGTGTCCATACCGTTGAAAATAGCTTGTTCGGTGTTCAGAACATCTATCACCAGGTGCGGCATATAATCCAGATTCCCGTCAATATAGGAACTGTCCACACGCCATGTTGTTCCGGCTAACATAGCGGGAGTAACATCGGTTGAACCGCTGGGGTTGTTGCCGTCACAAGCGGTGAAAGTCAAAGCACTTGCTACAAGTGCGATGGCGAAAATAAAGAATTTTCTCATAATTTTAATAGATTAATAGTGTTATTTGATTTCGATGCCGAGTGTGTTGAAGGTGCGACCGTCACGGATGATGAGGATTTGACCGTCACGAATCAGCTTTTGGCTGTTGTTTTTGGTCTCTTGGCTGATTTCATCAATAGCGGAGGTTTCTTCTATGTTCCAACTGATTCCGTAGATGGCTACAGAACCGGACGGGGTGAGGTCTTCATCCTCTACGATCCAGTCGGCTTTCGCACGACGCGGCATGTGTTTGGTCGGTGCAGCAGCCGGCGTTTCGGGGATGAATCCGAATATATATGCGCGTGCAGCGGCTTCGATGTTATAAGGTACTTCGATAACACCTTTGACGAGTTGTACAAAGTCTTGGAAGGAGTCACTGTTACCGATTTGTACCGCGAGCAGGTGGTCGCCCTCGGTCTTAACGGTGATAGAGATGGTACCTTGACCCGACGGCAGTTCGACAATCATACCGCTGAAGTTATTACGGATGACATCGCTGTTGTCGGGGTTGGCAAGGATGTTTTCGATCATCATTTCATCGACCACGGTGTTGAGGACGATGGCTTGTTCCATAGCATCATAATGGTCACCGTTGGTGGTGTCGCAGGTCAGATAGAGGTTGCCCACTACGGCGTTGGTGAGGTCGGTGTTGGCAGGCAAGTCAGCCATTGAGGCAGTGCCGCTTTCGGCTATCGGCGCGATGTCTTCTACGGAAGCGGGTTTGGTCTCCGGTGTCATCTCGACAATGTTTTGGAAGCGGTTCCATTGCTCATCAGCGCGGTAGGCAGCGAGTGTACCGGCAGGGATATAGAGGGTAGCGGTCGCATAGGTGTTACCGTACCAGTTTTCGAACGCGTCTTGTTCGAGTACGCCTGCTGGGTTTTGGATATTGGATGTGATGAGGGTGAGGTTCTCCAGGTTCATGAAACCGTATTGGGATACATGCTTGAGGTTCGCAGGCAAGGTGAGTGAACGGATTCCGTTCAGTTCGTTGAACGACTCTTGTGCAATAGAATCCACGGTTGCAGGGATGAAGGCACCGTTGGTGGCAGCGACGAGGGTGTTGTCGGCAGTACGGATGATGGCGTTGCAGTTGTCACGGCTGTCGAACACGGTGTTGGCAGGGTTGACGGTCAGTTTAGCGATATTGGTTCCTAACAAAGCCGATCCTTCGATCTCAATGACTCCCGCGGGGATCTCCAGTGAACGGAGCGGGCAGCCACGGAACAGACGGTTGTTCAATACTTGCAGTGATGCCGGCAGGTGGATTTCCGTCAAGGCTTCGCAACCCGCGAAAGCACCCGGACCGATGTACATTACTTCATCGGGGATGATGATGGTACGCAGGGCGGTACAGCCGAAGAAGATACGGTCTTGGATAGCCGTTGTACCCGATGCAAAAGTCGCTTTGGTGAGGTTCTCGTTCTCCTGGAAAGCTGCATTGTTGTCAAGCCAATTGGAGGACGAAGCGGGAATAACGACCTCTTTGAGTCCCGTACGGGCAAAAGCGAGCCAGCCTACTTCCGTCACGCTGTTCGGAATAGTGAGATAGTGCAGTTTGTCCGTATATTCGAAGGCTTCCGTGCCTATATACTTGACAGTACTTGGTATGGTCAGACTGCTGAGGTTGGACGCACCTCGGAAGCAGTAGTCGCCAATTGCCTCTACTTTGTAGGTGAGGGGCTCATAGACACCGCTCTCCTGTCTGCCGGAATAGCGGTCTGTACGGCCGTCATACCAATGATAGAAAGTGACAGAATCCGGGATAGTGACAGAGGACTGTTTGTACGGGAACTCGGAACTCCACTGGCTGACGTAGGTGCCATCGGGATTGAGATACCATACTTGCGGAATCACCACAGCGAGGTATTTATAGTCGGGATTGTTTTGGTCCTGCCAAACCTGGTAGTACAGACCATTCTGATAGAAATCAACGTAGTTGGAAGCAAACTGAATACCGTATTGCTTCATCTGATCCATCTCCTGGATGTTGAAACGTCCCCAGAAAGTATGTGCCTGATAGGTATTTCCGAGACCTTCGGGTACATAGAGGATGATTTGTGAAGCGTCCGGTTGAGGTCTGTCCTCATCCAGGAAAGCGAAAGTACGCGGACCCGGCTCCAGCAAGGATGCCGTGTTGATCTGTACAGACTTCAAGCCTCGGCAGTACGGACAGAAAGCGAGCGGCAGTTCGGTCACTTTTTCGCCGATGACCACATTCTGAATGGAACTCCAGGTATGGAAAGGCGGTACGCCGCCGTTATCCGCCACATTACGACCGAGGTAGAGGTATGTACAGGAATTAGGGGTAGCACCGATGAACGAACTCTCGGACATAGCGATAGGCGTTGAACTGTCTTCGAACTTCATTTCTGCGATGTAGTCGGAGCCGAAGGTAACTGCCGAGCCTATGTTTTCTACCGAACCCGGAATGGTGATACCGGTCAAGTTCGGACAGTTCCTGAAGGCACTGTCACCGATAGCGGTAACGGTGAATTCATAGTAATTGTAATTCTCGTCTTGGGTGTAGAAACTACCCGGAATGATGAGACGGCCGGCATAGGTGCCGTCTTCTTCTCCGTAGGTTACTGTGGCAGTGGAATTAGAATCGTTAAGGATGTACCAGATACCGTCCACTTTCGTTTTGGCATGTACGCTCATCACACCGGCTACCAGTGCAATGAAGAAGAGGAAGAATTTTTTCATAACGTTATACATTTTATGCGTTAAATATTCAAAACAGCGCACAAAAGTACTGCTTTTTTCTCAAAAAGCACTCTCAAATCGTACAAATCTACTCTCAAATCGTACAAAAATGCTATTTTTGCAGGTTTTGTTGGCGGAACTGGAGCGGTGTGAGGCCGGTTGCATCTTTGAAGATGCGATAGAAGGTCGGATCGGAGGCGAATCCGCTGAGTACGATGGCATTGGAAAGAGCCTCATGATCGGAGGTGTATTGCGGGTCCGTAAGGACTGTTTTGGCGTTCTCGACACGGTATTGCGCCACGAGTTGCGAGAAACTGAAGTTCGAGCGCCGGTTGATACATGCAGAGACATAGGTACGGTTGGATCCCACTGCCGACGCAAGGTCTTGTATAGTAAGATTCGGATTCGTGAACAATTTTTCTTCGCGCAGAGCGGTAATAATCTTGTTGAACAGTTCATCCGTCTCCTCCATCGTCGCTGTACGGACTTGCTCCTCGTCCTCCGCCTCTACCTGCCCGAGAGTCTCTTCCGGCAGAGAAGTATGCGCCGCTACGTAACCTAAGCCGTATAAGAGAACCGACATCAGTACAGCGGGTACGGCAACAAGCAGACTGCCGTCGAACACATCGCGTCCGAGCATATTGAGCAGCGTGGAAACAAAGGCAGTGATACCGATGAGCAGGAGAAGAACATGCGTCGGATGCAAGAGATAACTGCGGTTGTCGGAGTAGGTATTATCCAGGCGCTGCTGCGTATCACGAATCAGCCGGTAACCGCGTACCAGTACCCACACCACCTGTGTAGCAAAGAACAGACGCGCTACCAGGTGAATAAGATCTTCACCACCCCACCTAAAATACACATTCAGCGGAAAAATGATAGTAACCAACGCTGCCGGAAGAAGCAATAACGGCACTTCATAAGACCTTTTCGTACGCGTGAGAGCGCGCAGGTACGCATAATATAAAGGATATACGCACAGGTTGACGACGGAGTAGCTCCATTCGCCCAAGAAACTCGGATGGCCGGAGAAATACATCCAGTGGTCCAAATAAAGGACGGTTGCAGCGCTATAGAAAAGCAGGATAGAACCCGTTACACGGGGCTCTTTACTGCCACGATGGAAACGCACAACGAAGAAAATGCTCCAAAAGAAGCATAACATCATCGGCAGCGATATGATCCATTTGTACAGCATAATCTCTTATGACCGCACAAAGGTACTACAAAATTTCGACTTGTACAAATTTTTCTATGATTTTTTTTTACAATTTGATTTTTTGGCACGGTATTTGAACTATTATTAGCGAAAGAAGAAAATCACACTGGTTCCAGTGGAGTAAATAGAGATTGTTTGTTATAAGAAAAACGAGTTCGTCGGGAGGACGAGCTCGTTTTTGATTATCCGTGTTGAATCAGCAATGGATTTAGAATTTATAGCGAACACCGAGTTGGATACCGCCCCAAAGTCCCGGGGTGTTGAACTTGATACCGCTATTATCTGCAACACCGATCGACGGACGCCAATCCAAAGAAAGTTGGAACGGGAACCAGAAGTCATACTCGATACCGACATGTCCGGCTACACCTGCATACCAGGAACCGTTTACCGTCGAACCATCGCTCGCTTTGTACGGGAAGACGAAACCGCCGGAACCACCGACACCCATGTACCAGTGCCACTCACCCTTGTTGTTCCAAGGTACAGGAGCATTGAACGGATCAATCCAATCGTAGGTTACATGACCACCGACACCCAGACCGCTATTAATAGGCAGAATAACGTTAGCGGCTACATCCAACATGTTGCTCTCACCAAAGCCGTGTTGGTAAGAGACAGACGACCAAGCACCGAGGTTAACACCGACAGCACGAGGTTGTGCGTAAGCTGCCAAGCTGGCTACAGCCAGCAGCGCAATAAATAAAATCTTCTTCATAATTATCCTCAAAAAAAAATAATTCGGGATACCGATATACCGAGATACCGGTATCCCGAGAACTAATTACTTATTCAAAGCCAGCGCTACGTTTACTGCGCAAGCTACGGTGCAACCTACCATCGGGTTGTTACCGATGCCGAGGAAGCCCATCATCTCTACGTGTGCCGGAACGGAGCTCGAACCTGCGAACTGTGCGTCGCTGTGCATACGACCGAGGGTATCCGTCATGCCGTAGGAAGCAGGACCTGCTGCCATGTTATCCGGGTGCAACGTACGACCTGTACCACCACCGGAAGCAACGCTGAAGTACGGCTTGCCGGCGAGGATACGCTCTTTCTTGTACGTACCTGCTACCGGGTGTTGGAAACGGGTCGGGTTGGTCGAGTTACCGGTGATCGAAACATCAACGTTCTCGTGCCAGAGGATAGCTACACCCTCACGAACATCGTCTGCACCGTAGCAGTTAACCTTCGCACGCGGACCATCGCTGTAGGCTTTCTTACGAACGATCTTCAGTTCGCCGGTAAAGTAGTCGAACTCGGTCTGTACATACGTAAATCCGTTGATACGGCTGATGATCATTGCGGCGTCTTTGCCCAGACCGTTGAGGATGCAGCGGAGCGGGTTCTTACGAACTTTGTTCGCCATCTCAGCAATCTTGATAGCGCCTTCTGCGGCAGCGAAGGACTCGTGGCCTGCCAGGAAAGCAAAGCACTGGGTCTCCTCGCGGAGCAGACGAGCAGCGAGGTTACCGTGACCGATACCTACCTTGCGGTCGTCAGCCACCGAACCCGGAATACAGAATGCCTGCAGACCGATACCGATAGCCTCGGCAGCGTCAGCGGCGTTCTTGCAGCCTTTCTTCAGCGCGATAGCGGTGCCCACTACGTAAGCCCATTTCGCGTTCTCAAAACAAATACGTTGGGTCTCCTCGCAGGTCAGATAAGGATCGAGGCCGTATTGCTCGCAAATCTGGTTGGCCTCCTCGATGGAAGCGATACCGTTAGCGTTCAGAGCGGCGAGAATCTGTTTCTCGCGGCGGTCTTGCGACTCAAATTTTACTTCACGAATCATAGTCTCTCCTCCTTAGTTTTTGCGTGGATCAATCGATTTAACTGCACCTTGCTCTTTGGTTGTGCGGCCGTAGGTACCGGTAACGCTCTTCAGAGCCTCGTCTGCCGGAACACCTTTCTTGACAGCGTCCATGAACTTGCCCATGTGAACATACTCGTATCCGCAAACCTCATTGTCCTCATCCAGGAACTCCTTGGTGATGTAACCTTCGGTTAACTGCAGGTAACGAACGCCCTTAGCCTTGGTCGAGTAGAGCGTACCGCACTGGCTAACAAGGCCCTTACCGAGGTCTTCCAGACCTGCACCGATGGTCAGACCGCCCTCCGAGAACGCACTCTGCGTACGACCGTAAACGATCTGCAGGAAGAGCTCACGCATAGCGGTGTTGATAGCATCACAAACGAGGTCGGTGTTGAGCGCCTCCAGGATCGTCTTGCCCGGCAGGATCTCAGCAGCCATAGCTGCGGAGTGGGTCATACCCGAACAACCGATGGTCTCAACCAGAGCCTCTTCGATGATACCGTCTTTTACGTTCAAACTCAGCTTGCAGCAACCCTGTTGCGGGGCGCACCAGCCGATACCGTGCGTCATACCCGAGATGTCTTTGATCTCGGTAGCCTTCACCCATTTGCCCTCCTCGGGAATAGGTGCCGGTCCGTGCTTCGGACCCTTCGCTACAACGCACATTTCTTGTACTTCTTTCGAATAAATCATGTGTCTTTATTATTGTTTGTTAATAATTATGATATTACCTTTCTAGGCAGAAGCCGCTCCTTCCGTTCCGTCGGAAGAACGCTCCGCATTTTGCGCTGCAAAATTACTGCTTTTTTTTGATATATGCAAGTATTTTGAAAAAAAAGTTAGTTCGTGCTTTTGTTTTTTTTGCGGTTAAAGTTTCGCAAACAAAGTATATTATATATAAATATATAATATAGTATAAAAATGCATAAATTTTGGTTGTTTTATGCTGTCTTATACTGAAATAGGTTTACTCATAAAACTTATAAAAAGTGTCAAATTTTAAGATTTTAGTTTTATGAAGCGAACACTAAATCATTATTCTCAATCGTTCAAACAACAAGTTTTGGATGACT
>Ga0247611_10000036_pt1 | contig 239841 bp, 287 predicted proteins | sample 177DNAGHGhighgp2_FD_192422 | JGI IMG/M metagenome (GOLD analysis project Ga0247611, IMG submission 192422) | Sheep rumen microbial communities from Palmerston North, Manawatu-Wanganui, New Zealand - 1770 DNA GHGhigh gp2 | ecosystem: Host-associated > Mammals > Digestive system > Stomach >... | reverse complement strand
TCATCCTGATACTGCGTCATCTTCATTATGCCTGCTGCATTATTACTGAGCTGCTGCCATATAGGCTCGATAAACCGACGCTTTGAAGCCTCTTGGAAAATTTGCTCATATAATTTATTCATCTGCTGCTACTCCGCACTATGCTTATTACAAAATTCCCGAATATACTGCTCAAGAGCTGATCTATTGCTGTCGCTTGATGATTTCATAAAGCTCAACATGTCTTCTTTATTTATCGGATACTTTTCTAAGATCTCTTTTGTACGTAGCAGTGCAAAAACACTGTGTGGATTATAGCCTATACGTTTCGATACCTTATCAAAGTTAACATATCCTGCTGCATCACAGTATTTATCGAAGAAGTTATCTACTACTTCCTCTACCGGTACGCTTTTTGGTCTCATCTCCTCAGGAACATAATACTCATTAAGTCCCTGTAGGTCATTATTACGCCGCTGTTCTGCTGCTTCATAAATATTTTCGAAAATGTTCATCTGTTTGTTATCCTTAAAGTTTATTACTCGCAATCTATTTATACAGCTTGGATTATTCACAACCCAGTCATCTGCCTTAAAATATTTCGATAATCCATCATGTAGTGAGTCTTTCGATGATTTTGCTTCATCTGGCAGCTGCTTCATCCAGTTATTGCCTACATCAACCACATCCTTGAATATAACTACGTCTTTATCAGCATATTTACGAGCCAACGCGTCGGTATTTACCTCACTCCAGCTCTTTCCTTTACAGTCAATTCGTACTGCTTGAAGCTGCAGCGTATCATCCAACTGCCACTCCTCTACTACATCTGAATAGGTTTTTGCTACTGCTATCGAATTCGAAAACCATATACCTGTACCAGCTGTTTTATTTTGCCGCTGTCTACCCTGTACAATACCCCGGTATAACGTTATCATCTATTTCCCCCAGTCTGCTGCTACAGCTGCAATTTGGTCACAGCTCACTATATCATCGATATTATAAATAATCCCGCCGTATGAAATATTATCACACTCTTCCGCCGGCCAAATTCCATCATACCCTAAAGCTTTAACCAGCAGCGTAGGAAATGAATCTAATCCAGCAAGCTCCTTTTGTCGGCGCCATGGCCTGAACATACCACCTGAATAATCATCTTTATACAGTTCATATATATCACGGCATATCTCATCAAACCGTTCCTGCGTAATATTAAAACTTACTGGTAATGTAATACGCTTTCTATCCGCGGTATGTTTATAATCTCTCATCCTGTCATCATTAAAGTAATCCAGGTGAGCTTGCTTCCAATTACTTATCGACTCGAAGTCCGGTTTACCTGTAGTGTCATCACAGGTGCGCAGCAGGTGAGCAAATTCCTTAAGCTCATCACATTCATCTGCTACTGCAAGCATACTTTTCATCGGATAATATTTATTACAGAACTCATCCCAGTCCTCTGTATCATATTCATACCTGTAATAATCCCATTCAGACTCAAGCATATCCCCGAAATCGCTATCATATCCACATACTAATCCAGCAGCAGTAGCAAATTCACACAGCTGACTCAATAATTTTTCATCTCGGTATGTCGAATACATAAACATATACCTGTGAAAATCCTTCAGGTCTTCATGTAAACGTATTGTACCTGCTAACCAGTTAACATCATCCTTAAACGTTAACCGGTATAATGGACGCTGCTGAGCTTTACCCTGCATCATACAGCGCTCGGGCTCGGTAGTAAAATAATATCCAGTACCAAAATAACCCGTTCCTCTATCTACCAGCTGCGTAACGTCTTCAGCCTTATGACTTAAATCACCAGCTCTATACCCAATTTTTCCCATATTATATAATTAGCAGATACACTGGAGAATATATTTACACGAGACCATATTTATCTCGTAGTAGATTACATATTACTGTAGAATATCAGGAATTAAATTATTTATCGACTCAAATATTATACTATATCTAAACAGATATGAATAAAGGCGCTATATATTTATATATAAGTTGAGCTAGAATGAGTAGGTTATACTTCGATATTCAAGTACAACGAGACGGGTCTTTATAATAAAAAAACTAGACATACTAGTCTAGTTTTTTATTTATTTTATTTTATTCAACATATCTTAATGAATCAATAATGTCGTCGAACCAACGAAATCCGAGTTTTCTAAGATCAGCGATTTTGGTAGAATCAAAATCTTTTGTATCAAAAGCATAATATAACGTATTATCATCAACAGCATTATCAGTAAGTTTATATGCTTTGTTAAGATCTGAACCGAAAAAAACATATTTCTTCGACTGATTAAAATTGAAGTCATGAATCAATACTGGTATTGCTCTTTTACAGTTGTCGGGTCCACGAGTCGTTGCAGCACTAATTCCTTCGAGAAATTCAAAATCTTTTCTTGTTCTAATTCTAATTGTTTTCATACTAAACCTCACTTAATTTGTTTGTTCTTATATATAATATGTAATAAAATCAGAAAAAATATAATTTTTTCTAAAACTTTTATACTCTTGTTTGGCGTATTCACATATTACACAGTAGGAGCTGAATCATGGGAAAATTAACAGATAAACTAACACTGGAACAAAAACAATTCGTTATTAACGAAATCACAGATGATGTATCATCTTTTTGTATAAGCGAACAGCCAGATAAAACTATCAGCTGGTTTATGAGGTATGGTCCAAATATGTCTCAGGAACAGGCGAAGATTGCTGTTTCTGTATATTTCGCGACACTCAAGGGCGTTAGGAATGACGACAAAAAAACTTTCTATGACTTCTATAAAAACCATCCGGGATTTAATTGGCCAGAGAAGTTCGTACGGGAATGTAAGGACAAATTTGATAAAAATTACTGGGTAATTGAAGCATGTGATGACCTTGGTTTTGTAAAATATCATGCTTTCGATAAGTCAGAATTCCCTACTGTATCTGATGCAAGGAAATACTTCGATAAAGAGTATAAAGGCGAAGATTATCAATGCTATCATGACTGTTCGAAAGAAGAAATGAAACGTTATTCCAGCAGGTCCTGGTAAGAGCAGAGTAAGCAGGATGAGTATAACTGCAGAGATCTTTGTATAACCGAATTTAATTTTACATATTCTAATTATAACCTAACGAGACGGTTTGTTTGTTCTAAATTTCGAAACCAGTTATTCCAGTGGACCTAAGGTTTAAGGTCTTGGGGTAATGGGTTTATATGTAATAAAACAAGAAAAAACATAAAAATAAATTTTAATTTTTCTTATACTTCTGATTTAATTTTAACATATTATAAATATAAGAACAAATCAAACTTATAAGGAAGGTTAGATTATGACAATTTTCACATGTCGATACGTATGTAGTTACGAAGACGGAATGGCTCTGAGCTCAGCAGAATATTCTTTTAAGTCGGAAGAAGAAAGAATGAACTTCTTAAAAGAAGATTACGATGACGATGAGATCGATATTGATACAGATAAACACGAATACGGTTGGGAATTTGAACAAGAAGAACTTTAGTTAAGTAAGTAAAGAATCGGGCTTCGGCTCGGTTCTTTGAAAATAAAAATTGGTCCAATACCGGATGTGGCAGCCTATTCTTGAATGACATATTTTCCGCCAAACAGTTACGTAATTTCCAAAGTTTATTTGTTCCACACATCTGATTAAATTTCTACATATTCTAATCAACGAGGTGAATTATGAAACAGATGATCGTTTATAACGACGAAACAAAACGAACCAAAGACTTTGTTGACTGGTATAAAAAGAACTACTCTAAAGCTGTCGAACGTACACCAAGACAATATTCCTGGGGATGTTACAGACTCGAAGTATCTGATATTAAAAACACACTTAACAAAATGATGAGTGAACAGAATACAAAATTCACTATCACAGACCGTGTTACTCACCATCATAATATCGGAAACAATAATCTGTTTGAAATCAAATACTCTCTTGGTAAAGATTCAGTAGAATTTATTATCTGTAAACTCGCTCTCAACTCAGATATGTTCGGCGGAGTATATCACTATGTTGAAGACTTGTCAGGTAAAGTTCTTTGTAAATAAATCTTCTATATAAAAAACTTCTAGTCAAGTTAGAAATAATTTTTCTAGAAGTTTTACGTTTTTTCTTATTACTTTACATATTATATGTATAAGAACAAACAAAATCATTACGGAGGATTTTAATTATGATTATGTCTTTTACTTACATCAATGCTAAAGGCGAAAAGAAACCGAGACGTGTCGCAGTCGTTCACGAAGGAACAGACAGACTGATTGGTTTTGATCTCAAGTATCTCGACCGTAAAACTCAGAACATCGTTAAGAAACAATTCGGTCCTGGTCATCAACCAACTCCGGTTCCAGAAACAAGAACAAACGATTGTGACTACAATAAACTCGGTATATCTAAAGATGTATTCTTCAAATCATACCGAACATTCTTGAAGTCAAACATCCAATAACAAAAACGACCGGCCTAAAAAACCGGTCCAACATTGTAATAGACTATATTTGTATATACATATTTTCTTGAACTAAGTTAGTCTAGTACATAAGTCCCAGACTTCGTTATCCTACTCCAAAACTCTACAAGATCATCGGTCTGGGCCAATTCTCTAGAGCTCGACTCTTCCGGGATAAATCTTTTCAACTCCGTTTACCAGGCAGAATTCTCCGGAAAAAGTGACTCCGAGTTCAAACATTTTCGGCGCCTGTTCGCCGAAGCCACTTTTTTATACAGAAACGACTCGATACCGGAAAACGCAGTCTCAATTTTTGAGTAAGGTCCGTGCACAAAAAGTTCCCAAAAACGCGATCCTATATAGTATATATAGGTATTATTTGCTGTTATTATATCTATATTACCTATATGTAATAGTTTTTTTCTTTTATGTATTCTTTATATAGATTATATATATGCTCGTATATATCATTTACTAACTCTAAATAAAGGATACTACAGGGCGTATTATCAAGACTACCATGCATTTTTCTAACTATTAGGTCTAATACAATATCCATTTTACATAATGCTATCTCTGTGATTTTTTCATCTTCTTGCTTATCCGGAGGCACTGAATAATAAAAATAAAGGGTATTATTATTATCTTTGTATACACTAATATCGCCAAATTGTATATTTTTATTATTGTTATATTCATTTTGTATTATGTTCTGTAGTATTTCTAAATCGTTTTCCATAATTTTTTAATCGCTAAAGTAATCTTTTTTTAGATTATAAGTATAATTCCACTCAGTTATTTTATCAAGTATATGGTTTTTTATATTAGCACTCTTTAATAACTGTTCAAGCTTTATTATACCTGCGTCTATATATACTACAAAGTATGAAGTGCCATGAAAATCGGACTCACCAATTTTTATTTTAGGGTTTTTACTTATATAAAATGGACCGTTCTCATTATATGCTTTTACTATATTTTTATATAAGTCCCAATTCATACTCTGCACCTTCTTTTTCACATTCTTTTATATACCAGTCTGTTAAATATTGTTTTACTATTATTTCTTCTTTTGTATATTCTGTATTAAAGCCGAATATATTATCTACTGATATGTCCATTTGATTATCATTTATTACTGCTGCTATATGAAGAAGCCAGTTATAATAATAAAGTCTAAATTCAATATTTTTATAATAAATAGTGCTACAGACATTATTAATATACCATTTAATGTATCGTCGTATATTAGTATTTATATCATCATCCATAATAGCTGTCCTCAATACTATCCATATAACAATCTAATATAGAATTATATGCCCTCTTTAATATAGCATATTCTGACATTAAAATATCCTTAGGTAATGTATTATTTTTCTTATTTATAATAAGCCCTACTAGCCGTCTTAAAGATACCATATTGCCATCATAAATGAAACATAAGTCGTTATATGGCGTATTTATTAGTGCTACATCATTAAAATAGATATCAGTATTATTTGAATATGCTTCAGTTAGAAAATTACAAAGGTCTATTATACTCATTATAAATAATAATTATCCTCACAAATATATGTTTGATACCAGATTAAAATGTCACTTTTAATTATTTTTAACATATTACGATATCTTTCTGGAAACTCACTAATATCACGATATATTAATAGGTCATCAACGTCAAGAGAGATTTCATCCTTTATAATCTTCATATAACCCCAATAATAGTTTATAGTGAATGGTATAGTTATATTTAGACTAATTTCTCCTATACTACTAAGTTCTTTGTTTAATGTTTTAACTATCTCTTCCATCATATTTCTATTACTATTATATTTTTACTTAGCTAGGTAAGTTAAGCTAGCCAAAGTATTTACCAGCAATATCATATTTATTTTCTATATATTTAATTGTTGCCTTTAATAAGTTTTTAGTCTTATCAGACTTACCCAATTTATTAATAGCTTCAATAGGGTCATCATCTGTTAAAAAAAGCCTTAATACTACATATAAGAGAAATGCTGGCGCTTCTTTAGGCTCGTTATTTTTAATAACGGGATATCCACTGGATAGTGTTATAATATATTTATTATCAATTATGATATCTTTTTTATTAAGACTAAGCTCAGATTGTATTTCATTTACAATACCATCTATATAGCTTTCATAACATTTTTTCATATATTTATCCTATATATAATAATTATCTTCTATACTATAATGTTGGTACCAATTTTTTATATCATGTATTATATGGTCTATAGCTGAACTTGAGGGCATATAATCTTTTTCCTTTCTATAGGTAAGAATTTGTTCTATATCATAAACTTCGAACGAATAGTCTAAGGAAGCAAAAACTTTCCCATCTGAATTTACAACAACCGTCATAGATTCATTTATCTTAAGTTTACCATAATCATATACTGCTTTTTTTAAGGCTTTAATTATTTTATTCGCTATTATACGGTCCATAAGCTCTAACTAAAATATTTATCAGTATTATCATAATGTTCTAACACATAATATAGGATAGACTTAAGCATTTGTTTAACTTCTTGTGAATATTCTAAATCTTCCATTGCTTTATTAATGTCATCATTTTCTAAATAAAAGTTTAATAGAGCACATATACTATAGCCAGACCTATTATCTATGCTAACAACAGGACTACCACCAAATAATGATATAACTGCATTATTAAATTTTATATCACCATTATTATTAATATGAAGACGAATATTATTTAATATGCCATCTACATATTGCTCATTTTTATTATTTGTCATACATTAAAATATTCTTTTTCTAATAAGTATTTATCATAAAGTTCTTTTAAGGGTTTCCATAAAGAAACTATAAGAGAAGTCTTATATATATCATTTATTGTATAATCAAGCTGTTGGCTGTTTAAGTATTGAGTAATAAGAATAGCCATTGTGTCTATATCTTCATATATATATCTACCATCATTCAGCTTTTTCTTAAAAAATATTTTATCACCTTTAATATGAATTTTAATTTTGTCAAATTTAATAATTTTATTTTGGGTTATTTCGAATTTTATAAGTTCTAATAATAAATCTGAATTATATTTCATAATATTCCTCATACTTTATAAAATTATCATACCATTTTTTTATTAATTCATGAATAAGCGGATATTCTGGCAATAAGTTTTCATACATTTCTTTATCTACATTAATACAAGAAAGATTATCCTCTAAATTATACATTCGTCCTGTTTTTAAGTTAACAATTTTTATATCTGGTATAATAAAATGAATTTCATAAGTCTCATTTAGCTTTATTGTATCATTATAATAAACTAGATATTTTGATATAGCATTCTTTACTAATGTAACGTCTATCATATTATAATAATATGTATAAAGATGAATAATTACATATTTTTATTATGATTACGGAAGATAGCGTTTTAGTAGCCAGACTAATACATGATTATGATGTACTAACAAACTTTATGCTAGGTCAGGCGGACTCTCTAGTAGTAGAGACAAAAGAAGCATTGGAAAAAGTACAAGATGCGGATGATGATTATGAATATAATTTTTATGACTCAATATTAAAACGTAACATAAATATAATGGATAAAAAGTTTGCAGATATTATTTATAAAAATAAAATGTGTCTTGGCGCATACTTAAATGATGATATCTATGAGGGTACAATTAATCGTATTTTAGCAAATTTAAGTTTATATACTAATAATCCAGAAACTGGATATCGTCATATTAATACTAGGGACTTTAGGGAATATCAAGATAAGTATAATACTATTGAAAACTTAAAAGAATTAGGATATATAGAATATAGGCGAGGCTTGGTCCAGTATATAAGGAACAATATAAAAAAGTTAGAAAGGAGATATTAAATAATATGAATAGTGCATTATATCCGGGTAGTTTTGATCCATTTACAAATGGCCATTTATCTGTACTTAAAAAAGCTATAAAGATATTTGATACTGTAGTTATTGTTATCTCCCAAAATCCAGCAAAAAAGAGACGTTTTGACGAAAGTTGTTCTCTTTATTGTATTATTAAAACACTTGAAGAATTACAGCTTACAGATAAAGTAAAGGTCTGTGAATCAAAATTAACTATCCCCGCACAAATTGCTAAAGGCTTAGGCTGTAATTATATTATTCGTGGTCTTCGAAATAATATGGATTATAATTATGAAGAAGGGCTAGCACAATTTAATAAAGAAGTTGAAAAAAATATCGAAACTATTTATTTTAGAGCAGATAATACAGAAATTTCTTCAACTATGGTTTATACATTTATGAAAAATGGCATAAGTGTAAAGAAATATTTGCCTTATGATCCAAGCGGACTTAGTGTAACTTATAGCTTTAATAATAAAGATAATTCACTTAGTTATGATAAAGTCTTGGATTATGTAAATAATTATTATGATAAGACTTGGGGAAAAGGAAAAGATAAATGATTATTGGTGTAACGGGAAAGAGTGGTGTAGGTAAGTCTACTTATGCTGAAAAATATGCTCAAGACCATAATATGTTTTATCTTGATATTGACGAGATCGGACATAAAATTCTTGATGACCCTGAAATAAGGAATCAGATTAAAGAAAAGTTTGGACTCGAAGTTTCAAGCACAAATAGGAAAAAGTTAGGTGAGTTAGTTTTTGCTAATCGCAATAATGAAATGAAACAGCTTGCGGATATTACTTGGGATAAAATGAAGATTATTATAGATAAGTACATTAGAGCTTATAGTAATAATGGAATTGTTTTAGATTGGATTTTATTACCGCATACACAATATTTTAATATGTGCGATAAAAAAATTCTTATTAAATGTGATGAGGAACTTCGTAAAAAACGTATTATTCAGAGAGATAATATATCAGAAGAAGATTTACGTTTAAGAGACAAAGCTAGCATAGAATATGATGAAAGTGCATTTGATAATATAATTTATAGTGATATTACTATAGGTGACAAATAATATGAATAAGAGCCTTACAGAGAGTTTTATTAATAACCTAGTTGCAGAGCTAAAGCAAAAAGAAGAAAAATTTAAGAAAAAGACTTATACAGTAGGGTCCGATGAATATTATTTAATTTTATATCTTGTTGACCAATTTGTAAAAAATAATCCTATAGGCTTATACTTGGAAGATATTCAATATAGCGCTTGGGAATATTTGATACCACAAGACTGGCAAAAAAAAGCATTAGAAGAAACTGGAAATAAAAAGAATTCATTATCCAGATATGTTGAGGCTATGCATTCACTTGAAGACCTTTTTAGCCATCTTAACTACTTTATGGAAGATATAGGTCATACATTTCCATCTAGTAGAATTATTATTAGAACTCCAGTTATAAATAATAAGCAATATCTTATAGATATGAGCCTTATAGTGGGACAGGGCTCTGATTTTATATTATCTATAGCTGAGGCAAATCTTGAAAAGTATGTAGATTATCCTATTAATTTTATATTAGACTGGGATGATGCAATAAAAGTTGCTAAAATGAATAAAATTGAGCAAGTTGAATGGTACACAGATAACTGCTTATATGCTATAAATAAGGATATTCATAATAGTTTTACTAAAGTAAATTTGGTAACTGAAGAGAATAGAGATAAAGTTTTATCCATTATATATGCTGGTATAGAGACGGACGGCGAAGCCTATTTTTATGATATAATTAATAGTGAAAACTTTGATAAAAAGCTAAGTAAGTTTAGTATATAATTATATAGAGGATGTTATATATGTTATCATTATCAGATAGAACTTTAATAAACTTTATTGAGTCTATGATGAATGAAGTTGTTAAGTTTTTTAGTAAAAAAGTAGAAGAAGAATTTGGTAGAAAAGGTGATGATGCTAATAATGAAGCTTTTAATCGTGCTATAGATATTGTGGCTTCAGCTGCATTTGTTACTGCCGAAGTTTTTGGGAGTCGTTTAATAATATATGCTCTAGACCCTATGGCTTTTTTACCTATAAATACGTCTTCTGGTAGATGTGAACTTTGGGATTATTTACAAAGCTGGGCTAGTACAAGTGGTATTACATTGTGTATTAGCAAGTATACAACGTCTAGTAGAAATGGAAAAGAAATTTATAAATATACTAAAGATTATATTTTAGACTTAAAGTATATGGTAGATGAAGAAATATTTACTTTTGAAGAAATACTTTTTAATAGGGATGATAATTAAATGAACTTTAATGATATCATGGATATTTCTAAATATCTCAAAAGTCAAAGTATGAGTAGCATGAACTTTGAGAATGGCCGTGCGGTAATGTCTGATACTATAAAACATGAATATTTAAGTACACAGATTTTTAATGAGCTGGAAAATGGTATAGAACAGTTAAATATGGATGATAAAGATAAGAATTATTTTATTAATAATATCCCATCTAGCTTTTCATCTTATATTCATGCTAACGGTAATTTTTATAATATAGACTATAATAATAATATAATATATAAAGTTAATTATGAGGATATACCAGATAAAAATAATATTTTTGATATATCTAAACGTGATAGTAATATTATCTACGATACAGTATCTTTTATTAGTAATATTCTTGAAAAAGCGGTAAATGAGTATTATAATTTACATACGTATAATCCAAATAATTATACTATTATTAAAAAAGTAGAAATGCCATGTTCAGCATATGACCATTTATTTTCTCTTACTAAAGAAGAGTCTGATAAAGTTTCTAAGTGGGAGAATAAGCATTATAAAAAGTATCATAAAAATGAAGTTAGTAGAGCTACTATAGCTGTTTCTAATTTCGAAGTTCAATTTCGAGCGACGTCTATAGGCGTTTATTGCGATTGTGTATGTAAAAGTTGCTTAGAGCAAGCTAAGCAAGTTGATGAATTAGGTGAGGTAGACTTGGCAAAAAAATTAAAAAAAGATGCTATATTTGAAGTAAGGGGACTAGAATGATTACGGTAGCTTTAGTTGTATTATTTGTATGTGAAATTTTATTTATTAGTGTAATAAGAAAATAGGCGGAGCATTTATGAGGAATATACTAAAGTGTTTTTGCATTACAAGTTCGGGCGAGTGTGTTTCAAGAGATATTCCATTGAAAAAATGGAATAAACAAACTGCTTTTGATTTATGTAAAGATAAGTTAAAAGAAGAAAATTTTAATTCCATTACCGCTTTTTGGGTTTGGAAATTTCCTTTTTCAAAGAGGTATGGACTAACAACAGTTTCAAAGTCGCTTTATATTAATAATTGTGGGGCTATGTGGTAAAATGGGCTGGCCATTTTCGGAAAGTATAAAGACTACGCCTAAACCTGAAGAGTCTTTATATAATCAAGAAATGTGTGATATTTGTGGACATACATACTATTATCAAAATATAAGACGGATACCATATATAAATCCTAAAGGAACTGTATATGTTATACGTTGTTGTCCATATTGTAATATTAATACAATAACAAAATATTTATAGGTATATATGAATAATTTGTCTTTTAATGATTTATTGGATTATGCAAAAACGCATTATATTTCTCAAGAGGACTGGTCTAAGCTTGTAGATGCAACGAATGAGTTTGATAGAAAGCAAGCTAGAGAAGACAGGGAAAATCAGAAAAAAGAATATATGCAGAAGCTACATAATCTCTATTTGAATGATGCTCAATTTAGAGATTGGTGTTTTTGGCTAAAGGAAATATGTGACTATAAAGATTATGAGTTGAGTAATTTAGCTAAATATCCTAAAGCAGTAAAGTCATTATATCCAGATACGCCTGTAGATGAATATTTTTTACCTTGCTGTACTAGTAAAGGCTATTTTGATGAAGGAAACCCATTTTATTATCTGGATACACAGCAAATTATAATCTATATAAGAAGTGACTGGGATGAATATATCTGTGGTGATTCTTCTGGCGAAGATTCATTTGCTGCTTTTTGGGTTAGTAATTTTGATACGCTAGTAGTACCAGAATTTTTTGTAAATAGCGAACATTTAGAGGATGAGTCAGTGGATTTATATCAAAATAATGGCTATATAAAGTGTTATAAGAGAAATTTAGCATTTAATATAACCTTATGGAATAAGGACTCTTTGACAGAGAGATATAATGATGCTATTAGTGAAAAGTTAGTATAATATATTATACTAAATTATTTATATAATGTGAATAAGGAATTAGTAGTAAGTAATATTTTAAAAAATATCTACTACTATATTATTTCTTAATATATTATTTTTACGGAGGTTCCGCTATTATGGAACAAATTCGTACAGTATCAGTCTCTGAACTGATTAAAATGGGAAGGTCAGGAACAGAACTTTCTAAATCAATGCCGGTTAAAACCGGCTTTGTTTTGACGGATGAAAATCTTAAAGCTGCGAAGGATGTTATTGAAGCAGAGCAGTATATTAAAGATTTCATTAAGAAAAATGGTACCAAAGCTATGTTGTCTCTTCGTATAAGAAGAGGTTATATTGGTAAAGAAATAGATTTACCTGATGGTACCAAGGCACTTCAAACGCAAAGAAGTCGTCCATTTGGAGTTATGGTAGCTTTAAAAGAAAATGGGATAGATAAAGAAGTATCTTATGGCATTTCTTATATTAATCCAATTGAAACGCATCATTATCCAATTGTGGGGCTAGCTTTAGCTCTTAAGCGAGCTCAAGGATTAGAAGATCCTATCCCAGTTAGAAATGCAGATATGGACTTATTTAATTTCTTTACTGTACGTGCAAGAGCCTATTTCTTTCCAGAAAGGTACAGTAGAAAGCACGGTGTAGCTAATCCTATTGATTATCCTGGCTATGAAAAAATACATAAAAATAGAAAATTATTAGGCTACGATTAGTGTTGGAGAGGCTAGATATTTATTATCTAGTCTCTTTAATTATTATGATTATTTCCTAATTTAATTATAGTATGTTAGAGAAACCAATTTTACCACATGATGTAATGTCTATAAGCATAGTAGAAGAACTCATAAATTGGCTACAAATACGTGGTAATAAAGACATTGATAAATATAAAGTAATTTCTCTTAATGAATCACAAGAAATAATACCAGCTTCTAATGCTTGGTTTTTTCAGTTATTTTATTGTGATAATCATAATGATTATAATGTTTTATCTATTAGCTTGAAATTTGGAATAAAACTAAATAGCTTTTTACAAGAAGAGTCACAGTCCGCATTTAAAGCACTTAAGTTAGCATATAAGCTAGAAAAAGGTGATATAGCTTGTGCTAATATTATTCAAAATTATTTTAGTTAAAATGGCTGAATTATTTATAGACGACCTGATAAAAACAATTGGAAAAAAGAAAACTATATTTATAGAAAATCTTATTATTGAAAATACTAATAAGCAGCTTAAAGTATTTTGGAATAAAGACGAATATTCTAATAATAGGTGGACTATGAAAATTATTAAGCATAATCACACTATAGGTCTTAATAAAAATCCTACTGGTCATGTAAGTGACTCTTTGAAAATACTATATAAGTGGAGTGACTCCTTAAATATAGAAGAATTATATTATGGCTTTTAAATATAAGTTTAAAAATAAAAATTTATGTGGTTCTATTAAAGATGAGATAATAGCAATATCGGGTCGTTTATATGAAGAAATAACTAAAAATCCAATTGGCATTTTAGATAATAAGTATATGGTTACTTTTTATAATAGTAGAGGTGCTATAATACCATTTTATGATGAATTAAATTCTAAAGAAATTGGAAAAAATAAGAAATTAAAGTTATTTAGGTCTATTAAAATAGGTAAGTTTCATCTAGAGGACCTAGCTCAAGAATATTATAGTATACCATATAAAAGAACATATGGAAAATATAATAAGCCATATAATGAGAGTGATTATTTAGAAATGTCAGAAATATATAAAGTCTTATTAAATTTAATTGACCTTACTAATGATGATATAAATATATATTTTGATAACTAATTAATTCTATGGATAAAAAAATGAATTTAGGAAGAAATGCCTCTTATGAGGACTACGCAAGAATTGATGAAGCGCGTTATCCTAGAACGCCAGAAAAAATTGCAGAATATTGGTTAGAGAAATATAAAGAGTCATCTGACGATAGCTCATCTCTCTTATATGAAGATGATAATATTAAGCTCGTAGCTAAGAATAAGCCTGTATATTGTTCGGGCTGGGGTGAAGGCGATGAGGATAATCCTGGCACAAATGATATTGTAATTGAAACACAAGTTACAATAAAGGACCCAAATATACATGAGAGCGATAAATTATACCCATTTTATACTGATATAGAAGATGGTACATATTATATAGCAGTAATTTTTAGTCAGACTTATTCATATATTGAAACATATCATAGTAATGGCTCATATTGGGACCCACCTGAAAGTGAAGGATACTATGAGCCAAGCGGTGATATTTTTATAGATGACATGCATGGACCAGAATTATTTAAGACTAAAGAAGACGCTATTAATGCAATAAAATCCCTTGGTAAAAATGAATGGTTATGGGACAAGCCTGGCGTAATATTACCACAGAATGACACATTCTTTAATTATATTGGTATTCCAGATAACTTAGAAAATTGGTGTTCAGAGGCGCCTATAAATGACCCAGATGGCGTTTATGACGCTTATTCTAGATACCAGCAGGACCTTGAAGACCAAGCTGATGAGATGTATGATAGATATAATTCATAAATAAAAAGAGGCGCATTAAATGCGCCTTTTATTTTTTAAATATATAATACTAATTTACGATATTATTCTCGTCTAAACTTATAGTACCAACAATATCTTTAGCTTCTTCTTCCGTTAAAGAAGAAGGAAGTTCATAATAAGTTAAACGTCCCATATCAGATTTAATATCACCATCTGCCATAGATTGCTCAAATATAGCATATACTATAGTACCGTCTTTTTGAGGAATACCTCTCATAAAATATTCACCAGTATATTTTATTTCATAATTTATACCATCTTTATTTTCACTTAATGTTTTACCATAAGTATTATTTAAGTATGTTCGTATAGCCGCGCTATGCTTATTTGCCATATAATGTCTCCTATATAGAATAATTAGGATTCTATTTACCTAAAAGTCGCTTTTACCTGTACCTTTATAAATAAGCTTAAATGCAGACGGCCAAATTCTATCTTTATAGGTATAACAATATTCTGGTAATGCTTTATCTTTAGATAAATAATCTTTATCAAGCTTCCTAGTATCTATTTCATATATATCATCATCATAAGTTGAGTCATATTCAGATATAGACCTATCATATAAAAATACAAGCGGCTCAAGCTCATCTTTTGTATAGCCCATATTATCTGTATAAAATAAAGAATAGCTATCTCCTATACGTGGCTCTAGTCCATTTTTAAGAATATCCTCTCTATATTTTGGATTACCCTTATGATATAATTTTTCTGGTATTTCAGATGAGCCTTTTCCAATATAGCTAAGTATATCTTTAACTATTTCATCTTCCGACTTACTTAGTTCTCCCCTATTATTACGAAAACTCTGACCTGTACCCTTATGTACTAAAATAAGTGATTCTGGCGGAATAACTTCTGGATATATATAACAGAAATCTTGTAATAATGGGTCAATTCTTACTAGACTATTATTTATTTTATCTGTATCTATTTCCCAAATATCATAATCTCTACCAATACCATATATATCTATTGTCATATCTTGTAAATATACAAATGGTCTTGGTAATTCTACATCAAGTTCATTATAAATATCTTTAGTAGCTTGGCCTACCCTTGGCTCTAGGCCTTTTTCAAATATTGAGTCTCTGAATTCTGGCTTACTCTGATGCCATAATTTTTTTGGTAATCTCATAATTATAATTAGTTTTAACCTTTTTTATATTGATATACTAATTAAAAAAATTACTTTTTTAGGACGCTTACTAAATAATTTATTAGCAACCTTTTTTAAGGTATATACTAATTATTATAGTATAGTTTTCTAAAAGTTATACTAAATAAATATACCACTAAAGCACAGCGCTTTTAGTAGTATATGGAAGTTAAAGCAATACCAAGACTAAAGAAGAGTTAACTGGTAGCAAATGGGATTAAAAATGCCCGGAATAAAAGGAATTTTTATTTGGCCTTAACTATAATTGCACTCTTAATAAACTGGGTAAAAGCATTTAGCTAATAAAAACCAAAACAAAATTAAATAGGAAATTAAAAGATTATGTCTTTATCAACTAGAATGAATGCTGCTAATGATGTAGAAAAACAGCAGCTTGATGAAGCTCTTACAAGATCAGATAGAAACTATCGTCTTGCAAAGCGTATTGACATTTGGAAGTCTATGCCTGGTATCGGCGAAGACATGGACACATTTGACGAATCTACACAGCGTAACCTCGCTTGTAACCTTGATAACCAGGCAGCTGTATTAAACAGACTTTCTGAAACACAGACTGCAGATGCTTTCCAGGGATTCACTCCAGAAAATATGTTAAGACTTGTTAGACTTTCTATGCCTAACATCGTTCGTAACAAAATCTTCACAGAGTTCGCAATGGAAACAGCACGTGACTCTATCAAGTATGTTCGTCCAGTTTACTCTAAGACTTTCAACGGAAAGACTCTTATTGACAAAACAGAAGATTACAATCGTCTTTATGATGATGATGAACCAGAGTTCAGAAACTCTATCAACAGTGAAAATGCTCGTAAAGCAATTTACGAAACAACTGAAGACAGAATCAATCAGGAACTTGCTAACGGTGTTGCAATCGATGCAGCTGAAGGTGCAGTTGCTACATTCGCATTCCATAAAGTAGACGCAGTAGATGGTAAGATTACTCTTGCTCAGGCTGACGCTTCTGAAAAATGGGGTGAAAAAGGCGAAAAAATGATTGATGGTTATGCTGTTGTTTACTACGGTAAAGAAACAGAACCAGTTGCTGTTCAGCAGAAAGAATCAAAGAAGTTCATGGTAAACCCAGACTACAAATTCGCTGCTGCATTTGATGCAAATGGTAACCTCAACGTTACAGTATTTGAGTCTAACGTAAAAGATAAGACAGTAGATGCTAAAGAACTTAAAGCATTTGCTCGTTACAATTCAGAAGATGACTTTGAAGGTAACTTCTTAGGTGAAGTTGAAATCAGAACATCTGATTACTTCTTCGAACCACGTCCAACATCTATCGGTGTTTCTTGGTCTTCACTTTCTGAAATCGTTCTTGATACATCTTTCAACGTATCAGCTGAAGAGTATCTTGTAACATATGCTGCTCAGGCTATTCGTGTAGCTCTTGACTATCGTGCAGTTAAACTTGCTTATCAGCAAGCTAGAACAAACGGTGAAGGTTATCGTGTAACATTCGATGCTGCTTATAACCAGACAGAAGGCGGACACCTTGAAGGTTATATCGCTAACGCACAGACATTTGAGTGCGCTCTCGATACAGTAGCTGATAACATGTTAAATGATATCAACCGTGGTGGTGTATCACGCCTTGTAGCTGGTCCTTCAGCAGGTACATACATCAAACTTAACCAGCACTATTCTGACAAGGGTGCTCAGTACTTCGAAGGTATTCACCAGATGGGTGAACTTGGTGGAAAACCTGTATTCAAGGCTCCATCTGGAATCATCCCAACAGACGAAGTTCTTACAGTTTGGAAGAATCCTAATAACGAAGCTGATATCTCTATCGCATTCGGTACATTAGTTCCATTCCTTTCAACTGGTCTTATCCAGCGTAAAAACTTCTACAAAGAAGCTGGTCTTGCAACATTTGGAGATTGGGCTGTTATCAACAAGAGATATCTTGCAACAGTTAAGATCCTTCACCTCAAGGATGTTACAGCTAGATAATCCATGCGGCTTAAAGGCCGCTTAAGATAATCTTAGTAGAATATAAAAAGGGAACTCTAGTAGTTCCCTTTATTTTTTTTTCTTTAATTATATTGATACTGATATTGTTGCGTGTTAGACTATTACTTATGTTAATTTAGGTATAGAATTTGATATTGATGTATTTATAAATGAATAAAATTAAAAAGCTAATAGATATTAATCCTATAAGTGTATCAGAAGATACATTAGATGAAATAAAATTAAAATATAATCGTGAGCAGAAAGTAAAGTGTACATGTTCTAAATGTAATAAGGATTTTATTAGGTCGCTTAGGTTTATAAGGTTTCCTTTGTATTGTAGAGCATGCCAAATAGAACAGACTGCTATTAGCAGATACGGCTCTGTAGAAGAAATGCAAAAGTTAAATATTAAGAATAGACAAAAAACGTCTATGTTAAAATATGGTAATGAACATTTTACAAATAGACAAAAATGTAGAGAAACTAAAAAAGCTAGATATGGTAATGAATATTTTACTAATAGGGAAAAATGTAAAAATACGCTATTAGATAAATATGGCGTATCTAATCCTTCCCAAATAGATGGTATATCAGATAAAGTAAAACAAACTAAAATGGAAAGGTACGGGTCTGCGTCTTATAATAATATAGATTTAGCAAAACAGACATGTTTGGAACGGTACGGAGTAGAAAATCCTGGCTGCTTAAAAGCTACTTATATTTATAAAAATGAAAAGTTTGACTCTTCTTGGGAATTATATTTATGGATTTATTGTGAGCTTAATAATATACCTATTGAGAGGTCCACTGAGACATTCAAATATGAATTTGATGGAAAAATTCATATATACCATCCGGATTTTAATATAAATGGTAAATTATTTGAAGTAAAAGGCGACCAATTTTTTAAGAAAGATGGTACTATGCAGAATCCTTATAGTCATGACATGGATAGCTTATATGAAGCGAAGCACCAATGTGGTTTATCTAATAATGTTACTTTTTTAACAAAAGTTGATATGACAGAAATAATATCATATGTTAATAATGCGCTACCCTTAAATTATATAGATGACTTTAGAGTTACCTTATAGTTTTAATTTTCATTATAATCATAATCTTCATCATAATCGTCATTTGCATATTCTTCTAAAGGTTCCATGCCATGTAGCTCTAGGTTAGATGAAGACATAGAATCGAATGTATCTGGAGAACATCCCCAAGTTATCCTCTTTAAGTTGCTTTCATTATCAAACTCTAATCCATAATTACCAGATGAGTAATCTATCCATTCTAAATTATTTACATCGCAGTTTTTTAATTCTGTATATCTAACATTATTACTTGTTGCTTCTGGCTCCCAAATTAGGTTTTCAATATATGCATTTTGTATTATAAGACTATATACTTTTTTATTATAGTTCTCATTATTTAAAAATGGCTTTGTATTTTTAGCGATATAATCTAATAATGTTGGTAAGTCTAATATACCCTTATTTTCTTTATCATCATAGTTATATATCATGCTTGATGTGAGTTTTTTATTATCACCATCAATTATGATTTCGCCACAATTATTTATAAAGCCAGTTTCTTTTAATGTATCTAGGTATGTTACACGAGAAGTTTCATCTTCAGCGGTCATATACATACTTTCATCCACATGGTCTTTATCAAAGAGAGATGACTTTATCCATGGACTACTAGTAAAAAATTCACCGCCATCTTTTTCAAAATGAACAGCACTTATAACATCCGCATTATCTATGCTCTTTAATATTTCGTTATATGATCTACCAAATTTATGTTTCCATTCTGTACTAGGAATACATAAGTCTTCATTATCATCTTGTACCCATGCTTTAGACTCTTCTATACTTTCTGGGTCAAATGCAAGCATATACTTTAATTTATTCTTTTCTCTTTTTTTATTGGCGTACTCTTTCTTATTAAAAGCTAGAACAAATAGATACCTGTTATCATCAATATAAGTTTTCCAATAGCCTTCATCCTTTTCGTATCCAATACACCATTTTGCACCTTCACCGCCACATTCAAATGAGTCACAATATTTTGCAGCATCATATGATAGTACAGAAAGAAATATATAATCCTCAGTCTCTAAGTCATTATGTAAAAAGAAGCCATATCCCCATGCATTACCTGGCTTATCAGTCATAAACTTATCTATGAATAAATTTTTTGCATCTTGCTTTCTATCTTTTATAGAGCCACCTTTTTGCTTATACTGTATATAGCTGTCCACTATTGTATTAAAAAGTTTTTCTTTATCTTTATTTTGCCAGTCAAATGATATATTATTTGTATCAATATACTTTAATATCTCATCAAATGATGGACAATTACTTATTTTAGCTGAGTAAGTATTATAAAGAGGCTCTAAAAATCTATATTTAGATGCTTCTTGTAAAATGTATTCAAAAATATTATTCATATAAAAATTAGTAGAAATACATAAAATACATATTATAAAAGGGCTACTATATAAATATGGAAAAGAAGGTTTCTCATAGAAGTTCCGAAGATGAACAATGGCAATCTATAAAAAAAGAAGTTTTAGAAAGGGATGGATGCTTTTGTAGGTGTTGTAGAATTATGACACCATCAGAATTAGGTATTAGAAATAAGCTTAATTTACCAAATTATTTATTTCAGATATTAGACCCAGCACATTATCATTCAGTTGGTGGGCATGTGGAAGAAACATATGATATAGATAATTTATATACATTATGTAGACCATGCCATGATGCGCTTGATTCCTATAGATCGCCCGTAACTGGAAAAATGATTTCTAGAGAAGAGCATGAGAAATGGTGGCAACGTATTATTAATTATAAAAAAGTGGGAACAGCTAGTATTAGCGAAGTATTAGATGATGGACTAAAGTCAGAAAGGTTTGACCCCGATAAATGGCTAGACGGAGAATTATGAGATTTTCATATCCTTGGGTAAAATTTAATAAATATAGTAAGAGTGAGATTTCTTATATTTTTAATTATCTTAAAGACCAATATACCCTTTGCGAGTGTGTTAGTAGAGAATTTAACGATAATGGTATTATAAAAAAAGAAAAGTATTATGTTATCTCTGAAATAACTGATAGACCAGAACTTTTTAATTTTAAAATTGAAGATAATATTATAAAATATTATTCTAGAAATGATTCTTTTAAAAAAGAATTTGCCTCAATAATTGAGGCAATTTTGATAGAGTATTCCAATAATTATTGGAATTAACTTAAATGATTATTTAGCCACTCATTTAATATATCCGAGTTTTCTTGTTGCTCTTCATTAAACTCAATAGTATTATTAAATATATTTATAAGCTGGTTTGATAAATTAAATCTTCTACTATTTATTTCTAGAGATTTTCTGATATCTCCATCTTTATTTCTTTTAACTGCCGCATTCCAGTCAGCCCACATTTCTATTACATCATAAAGGTTCATACCATCTACACCATTTTCATAATGCTCTGGGTGATGACTATTGACTTTATAATGATGTTCTAAGGCTGGTTTTAATTTTTCTAATGACTTTTTATATTCTTCTGAGCCATATACTTCTTTTGCAAGATTTTCTGTATTTTCATCAAAATATGGCTTTTCAAAATCTTCTAATTTAGACTTATCGTGATTTTTACCCCTTTCTTTTAGTATATCACAAATAATACTAAGCTGATTTCTAACTTCATCAATATGCTCTTGTGTTTTTTCTCTACTATCTATCATTTCTACCATCCTTGAACATTATCATCTGGTCTTTTTAAGTCAACGCTAATATTAGACCCGCCCATCTGCGCTGTAACATTTCTAGACATAGTTGTTAAAACAAACTGATAGCTTTCCCAAGATTTTAAGAGTCTTTCCATGGTTGACCTTTGACCTTCCGTTTTAATAACATCCGCTTTTAATTGTGCTGCATCTTTTCTATATACCTTAAATAATGTAGCTTCTATTTCTTTAGCAGAAAGCCATTGTGCATTTTTTACATCTTTGGTATTATAGGTATTTCTAATTTCCATATATTTATCATAATACCATTCATCATATTTTGCTTTTGATATTTCGGCGTCTGCCTTAGCTTGCTCATAAAGGGCTATAAGCGCAAAAAGTGTAGGCTCATATGTTGCTAATGCCATATCAAGCTCATAAAGACTAATATCGCCTTTATTAAATTGAACTTTATTGTTCATACGCTGAATTTGCTTATCTACAAAAGCTAAAAGTTCTTCATTAGCTTTTGAAGTAGCTTCTTCTATATCTGACTGAGCAGCAAAAGCAGCCCATACATTTTGGTTTGGCTCATCCTGCTTTATTTCATTTGTCTGACTTGTAGTTTGACTTGTAGGCTGTTCAGTTGATAATTCATTTGATTTTGTAATTGTTTGTCTAACTGCTCTTGTTGCTTCCATAAAATATCCTATTTAGTAAGTTCATTAATTAGCTTAGAATATTGGCCCTTTACGCTATTAAATATAGCATCTGTACTATAAGCTTGCTGTATTGGTCGGCCAAAGCCAGATAAGTTTTTTATAGTACTTACGCTCATTCTATCTTCTTTTGGCTTTTCCTTTAATTCTCTTAAGGTCTTTTTTTCTCTATCATAGAAAAAAGGGATACCTAAATTATTACAGGCCATAGATATTCTATTCATTTCATCTCTACCACATATTTTTTCTATTTTTGCTAAAAACTCTTTTATAGAAAAAGCTGCACTATGTTCACCTTCATCTATATAAACTTCCACATATCCAGTATACGAATTTGGTATAAATAGTAAAAATAAAAATTGCGAAAAAGACTCTTCTATTTGTTCTTGAACATTTGGTACTATTTCATTATTTTCCATATAATAAAGGACTCCAAGATTCATCTCTTAAAATTTCTAAAAATGCTTTTATATTATTATCTGCAGGATTATTAGTTACATATAATTTTGCATCTTCATTTAGCTTTTTACAATAGTCAATTGTAATTTCTAGTATATTCTTAATAGGACATATACTTACAATTTCATATGTACCATTAGGATTAAATGACTTAAATGTTTTAGTGCGAGATTCCTTATAATAATATCCAGGCATTCCTGGTCTTGGACTAATAGGCCTATGATTTTTCATTGTTTCAGCACTTATAAATTGTGACAATAAACTACTACGGTCAGCAGAACAATGCTCCAAATAAAAAGCTGGTGAAGTTCCTTGAGATATAAGATAAGGCGCGCTTAGTAAGCCAAAGTAGAGTATATTAAAATTATTTTTATAAATAAAATCAACTAAGTCTTTTTCTGGCAAAATAAGCTCAGAATTAAAAGCGTCTAGATACGCTTTTCGAAACTCTTCATTTTTACCATATAAATAATGACCATTTATTAAAATTTGGTCTACAGCATATAAACTTATTTGGTCTATATAGTTAAACTTATTTATACTTGGTCCATTATATTCTTTAAGAAGCCATTCTTTATCAAGTATCATTTTTGTTCTCTTAAATTAAACTTAAGTCCCCTAACTTGTCTATATCCCGCATCATAAGAACATTTACAACCCCTAAATCCTGTAGACTCATCGGGTACTGTTCCTAAAAACTGACAAAATTTACAAGTAAAGTTAGTTTGTCCTAATGAATCAATATTAACTTTATCCCACTGAATAGATTCAGACTCTCTAATTGTAGAGATATCACTAGAAATTATTTTTTCTACATCTTCAGCAGTATAATTAACTCTTTTAACAGATGATAACATATTATCATAGTCATTATTCTTATTTTGAGTAGAAAAGGGAAAGAATACAAAAAGTTCTATATTATCTTTAATCTGCTGAAAAGTCCAATTTTGTGTTAAGCCAATTAAATATGCATATAAAACTAGCTGGTCTTTATAAGAAGCTGCTGCAGCCGTTTTTGCAGTTTTGTAATCATATATAAAAATATGTTCTAAAGAACCATCTGGTTTATATTTATAAAGAGCTAAGTCTAGCGCACCACAGAATGGTTTCCCCTCAATTATACCATTTGCCCAGCCCTCTTTTTCTACTTTATAGCCTTCTTTTTCTTTAGGTTCAATAAATTCTTTCCAAAAGAGCATAAAACGCCTAAGAGCTTCATCTTCAGGGTATAATGTTCTATCTACCTTATATTCTTCAATTTTACTATCAAGTATAGCTTGCATTTCTTGGTCTGTTTTACCAGTTACCATCTGTTCCGCAGTTTCATGAAATGCAAGACCTTTTGATGCCATTTCTGCATTAGCTGGCATATTAGGATCATATGGATTTACATATGAATAATAATACTTAAGTAAACAAGCATGATAAGTTTTAAGTCTACTCGCACTCCATTTAGACATTATAATGCTCCTTGGCCCTTATTTACATAAGGACTTATCGGCGTATTTTCAATCATTTCATCCGTAATTTTTCTTCCAGCATCATTATTAAGTTTTACTAAAAGTTTAATTGGATTATCAAGTTCTGTATTTACATTAAACTCATCACCTATTTTTGGAAATCTTACATCAGAAACAGACCCACAAACAGTGCAATAAGCATTAAAAATATGCTCTTTTTTGCAGATAGTAGAAATAAATAATGCATTTCCACATTTACATCTACCTATTAGCTTAAAGCCTGTTTCCATTTTTTCTTTAAAATGCTTAAGTTTTATTTGTTGTTTTCTATTCATATTTATATATTATCCTTTATTCAAAATAATTTTTTATTTCAAAGTCAGTAAAACCTATATCAAAAATAATATTAATTTGTGCTAGCTCCTGACTCATAATATGCGTAGCTTGGAGGTCATTTATTCTAGCATATGCAATTATTTTTGTTTTATCCATATTACCTATGTCGCCAGATATATTTATTCCAGAAAGCTCTAAGCTATCATTATATACCGTAGCAATTTTAAGATGCTTAAAATTAGGTACTGTATAAAAAGCTTTAGAGCGTTTATCCTGTATTGCAATTACATTACGTTCATTTTCATAGTATATAATACAATAACCATCAATATATTTCATATTAGGATACTACAATATTACCATCTACATCAAATTCTGGACAGAGCCACTTTCTAGATGCGAGCAGGTCTGCATAATGTACGAGATACTCATCTTGCTTTTCTGGTGGTCTATTGATTAGCTCGCCCGTTGTTCTATCTGTATTCCATTCTTTTCTGCCTTGATGGCATTCTATTAAACGAGCAATTGTTTTTGCTTTTTCAGAAGATGGAAATAGCGTTCTAATTAAATCTGCCATTAGAGTTGGGTGATTCGCTACAGTATATTGTTTAAGTCCTGTATCATTTGATGAAGCATTTGGATATTTTAACATATCATGAAGAATTGTTGCTGCAACAATTTCATCACTTTCATTTTCTACTTCTGGCGTAGCGCGAATTAATTCTAAAGCTAAAGCTGTAACATATTTAGTATGCCTTATAAGGCCACCATTACCATTAGAACATTCTGGATGGTACTTTCCTGTAGAAGAAGCTGGCGCTTCTTTATGATATGGATCAATTTTATCAAAGACGTTATCTAATAATATTTTAACATCCGTTGCATTTATACGGCTAATTTCTTGTGCAAATATTTCTTGCCATGATTTATGTGTATAGGACATGTTTTCTCCTTTTATTTTAAAAAATTAACAAATAAGCTTTTAAATTAAAATAATATATTCATTATTCTTAGTGAAATGGGATTTATTTACGATTGTTTCAATAATATAATCTTTATACTTTTTGGTTTCATCAACTACAAAAAGGTATTTCTTACATTTGTATTTTTCAAGACATAAATCTATCCATTCATCACAGGACTTCTCAATTTCATTTTTATCTTTATTCCAGTGTTCTTTTCCACCATAAGGTGGACATGTAAATAAACACTCATAGCTACGAGTATTATCAGTTAAAATATCTTGACATTTTACAATACAATTTTTATATCCTCTATACTTAATAATTTCATTTGATTCCATAACATGTACTGGATGTATATCTTGGCCTACATAAGACTTATTAGCATTCATAGCGCCTATGAGTCTACCAGAAAAACCCGAAAAAGGATCAAAAATCTCACTATAAGTATTAAGATATTTATTTATTAAATTTTCTGCAAGTTTTGGTCTAAAAATTGATATTTTATCATTTATTCTTAAAACAGAATAGCCGCGAAGAATATCATTTGGTGTACAATGACCAACATATTGTAGTCTATTAAGCGCAACTCGTTCAAAGTCTTTTTTTTGATTCCAAGCTTCTAATGGACTAAGTTGGTCTCTCTTAGACGCTTCAAAAATAGATTTATGAAAATGCCGTATGACTCCATAATCAGTGGTATCACTTAAGTCACTATTAGGATATGGAAAAGGTATATCAGTTCTAAATAATTGTACAAAATCCTTAGTTAATATTCTATCAACGCTGTCTTTATATATACTTATATCTGTAATAATATTTACATTATTCTGAAGCATACATTGATGTTTTGCCTCAAAAAGACCATCTAAACTATGGTCAAAAGGATTACACATTGTTCCATCATTCTTAAAAAATTGTGGGCCTTTTATTTCATATATTTTATCATCTACCAAAAAATCAGGACAATATGTATGTATTTTATTATTATAAGTAAAATTAATATGCTTATCTATAGGATGTGGTATAATATTTGACTTTGAAATAAAAAGATGATATAAATAAAAATATACTTCCCAGCTAGAGTCAAAAGAGTCATTCATAAATAAATATTTACGACTAGGAGGCTGAGGCTGTCCATACCGAATTATATTTGTTTGTCGTACACGCTCTTTAACTATGTGTGAAAACATACTATTTTCTACACCATAATTTTTAAATAATGTTTCAAGCGATTTTTGTCTAACAGTATTACTACTTATTGCCCATTCTGAATTATATCTTTCTTGGGATGTTTTAGACATTTTATCTAAAATATCCTGCATATGATTATTTTGATAATCTCTTAATGCATTACGAGTTTCAGGTAAACGAAGTTGTTCAATACCATTATTTTTCTCTAATAGCGTTTTATGTGCTAGTTCTTGGCTATATTCATGAATGTTAGAGCCATGATTCCTAATACATGTTTCGTCAGCTTTAGCTTTTAATTCAGTAGATGCAAAACCAATTCCACCATATTTTTCAGTAGTAGTTTTTCTAATTTTATCATATATTTTTTTTGATTTTGCGGGATTATCTACACCATATTTCATTAGCATAGACTGCTTTTTCTTATTATCTATATTCTTTCTTTCTTCATCAGTCTTACTAGCTTTTGTTAATTTTTGTTTTTCTATCGACTCATTTGATTGGGCTGGATTATTTGTGCCATATTTTTCTTGTGAAGTTTTTATTGTATTACACTTTTTGCAAAGAAGGTTTCTAAAATTATACTTATTAGAAATAATAACTTCTTTATTACAATTTTGACAAATAAATTTAATTTTATCTTTATAACCTAGAGATGCTACTTTTTCTTCTTCGCCAGGATTTATAAAAACTTCCATTTAAATCTCCAACTATAATATACTACTAATTATTTTAAGTGTATAGAAATATTAATTTACTAATTATTTAATAAATTAACTTAGAATTGATTCTTATTGAATTAAAAAGTTTAAGGTTATTTTTAGGAGAATACTAGATGAGTGCAAATGCTAAAGCAATACAAGCGTTAGTAAATCGTGGTGCTGACGCTATGGATAATATGTACGATGTCAAAATTCAGTTCCCTTGGGCTGATGCTGGCAGCGTTATAACTACACGTATAGACGGATTTAATGTTCCAGATGTATCAAATGAAGGTTATGATGTTAGCTATCATGGTGTTTCTATGAAACGTCCAAATTCAAAGCAAACTATGACAAGAAGCTTTGAATTAACATTTACACTTGATGCTGCTTATGCTCTTTATGGCGAGTTTATTAACTGGCATATGATGGCTGCAGATCCTGTAAATGGTGGCGTTGCTAACTGGGCAGCTGCTCTTGGTAAAGTGGTAGTTGAAGGACTTTCTGGCGCATATAATGGTACTTCGCCAAATGATATCTATGATTCTGGCGACTTCTCAATTAAGGGTGATGCAAATCCAAAATGGACATTCTTTGATGTTTGGGTTAGCAAAGTTTCGCAGCCTCAGTTTAAGACAGAGGGCGGTAATGCTCTTACTTATACAGTATCATTCAACTTCGGTGATTGTGACTACCCATTCTACAACGCTACTGGTATTACTGGTACTGGCGCTGGTGGTGCTCTTACAAACTAATAGTTTGTAATATATCATTATTTAATAGGTCCCTCTTAAAAGGGACCTAAATTTTTATATAGCATATTTTCACTAATTTACTTATGGTAAATAATAATAGCGAAACATTAAAAGCTATTAATGAATTAAATAAAAGTCAAAAGCAAGCTAATAATGTAAATTTATCAGATAACGTTTCCTCTTTTTTAGGTAAGCCACTAGAAAAAGCTATGAGTGGTAGAGAAGCTACGTCGTATAAAAGTAATACAAGCTTTAATTTAGCTAATGATATAGCTCATAATAATTCTTATAATAATTTATTAAATAGTATTAATGCTATTAATGAGTCTAATAGAAATCAAAATGTGGAATATGTGCCACTTAGATTATCATCTAACCTTATATCTTACTTGAGTGGTCCACTTAAAGAAATAACTATGCAGGGCGATCCATTACCTAATAATGGCTTTAGTAGACTACAGCCTTATGATGAATGGGAAGCAAACTTTAATTTATATGAGAGCGTAAATACGCCTGTACCAGAATATAATAGTTCTAAAAATAAGCCTGATACAAATACAGAAATAAATAGGCTAAATACTTTTGATAATCCAATATCAAAAGTACCTGAAAAATTAAAAAATGCGGTTGTAAAAGCAATAATGTATGTATCAAAATCTGAATATATATCGGGTAATGATATTGCTGATGCGGAAAACTTTAATTTATTTACCGCGTCTTTTAATCCAAGCGACTCAAAAAAATGGTATATTGCTAAATCTCTAGGACAAGAGGCTTTATCTGAAGATGACTATAAAAAATTAACTAATGGCTATAATGCTAGAAGTGAAGCGTCAAGGGCAAATGAAGAAAAAATACTAAATAGGACATATACAGCAGAAATTCCTGAAGATGATCAAAATTTAAAGCGAGTATTAAATGCGAATATAGCTGCTTTAAATGGTCCAGGAAACTTATCTGGCGCGGATGTTCTTAGCGATAAAATTCAAAATTTAGAAAATATATGGGATAATTCGGGCGGTAACTGGTGGTTCTCATCTAATAAAGGCTCACATAATATAAGTGAGGTAATATATAGCCTATATAAGTCAGCAGATGGCGAATTTTCCGCTGGCAGTTTATTTGGAGATGAAAGTCAGGTTTCTCCTGGATTTGATAAATGGTCAAATAATACTGCTTCTCAATTAGAAGCTGGTGGCCTAAACTCTAGGTCTACAATTGGTTTAGTAACTGATTATTTATTTGATTTTAAAAATGGATATAGTACTAGGGGTAATAAGCTTCGTGCTGGAACAGTTATCGGATATAGAAACTATGCAGCTAATGGTTGGGCAACAACAGATTATATATCAGTAAGTCCTACTGTAATACCTGGTGGCTCAGAATTTAATGCAAAAAATAAGTTCTCTTATGGCCGAGGCGTAGCATTAAAGAATAGAATAGATAAATCATTAGAAAGACATGTATCTAATAACTATGCTATTCAAGCTATTTATGATTCTGGTCCTGACTTTATGGCAAACATGTTTGATATGTGCATTTTTACGTATAAACGAAACTCACTTGAAAATGTAAATAATGCTGAAATTTTTGCTTCTTTTAATATTAGACCAAATATACCCTATAATGCTAGTAATCCAAATAAAAAAAGTAAGCAGCCCCATGAGTATATGGATAAAATACCTATATCCCAAAAGGAGCTATTTGGTGGTAATAAGACCGGCAAAAAGTCTCTAGACGATTTTCTTACTAGAGTACAAAGTATTTCTATTCCGGAAATTAGAGCTTCAACAACTGAAATTAAAGTATTAAATCAAACATTAACTAAACCAATTCCTCTATTAGAAAATGACTTTACATCAAGTTTTACTATTGAACAAGATTCTGGCTTAGAGTATATGCGCCTTTTTAATAGGTTATCTGGATTATCACTAATGATGGAAGTAAATGGTGAAATACCTAGCTCATATAATTCTAAATATGGACATTATAATAACTTACAAATAAATAAAGCAAATGCTGGTAATTTATCAGATGGTGCGGGCAGCTTTGGTATAGCTATAAAATTAAGAACTATGCATGAGTCTCGTACGCCTAAGATTAGTTATATTGTATTTGAGGGTGTTAAGTTTCTAGGCGGTGGCCAAGTTAGCTTTAAGTCGGGATCAGCTGGGTTAGCAACGTATACTCAAAAATTTATATATAAAAATGTTGGCACTATGACTATGGATAATCCATCTATTAAGAATACCGCTGATAAAGCTAAAGTTATTAGTCATACAGGAACTTGGGCTACATTAGGAAAGGATGAGAATAATAAAATGCCTATAAGCAAGAGCCCAATGTTAGATAATGGATATATAAATTCTGCTAAATTTAGTTAATAGGGAATAATATAAGATGACATTTGAAGATTACCTTAGTAATTTAGAAAAAAGAATACAACTTCCTCAATATATATCTACTCAGCATACAGATTCCCTATTAGGTGATGTGACTGAAGCTCGTGGTAATGATAGGATTACTGATAAAGCTGCAAAGTATATAAATGCTAAAAATAATTTTATTACAGACGTTAAAACAAATCAATTAAACCATAGCTTTGGACAAGTTATAGATACTTCAGAATTATTTGGCTTATTAAAGGAACATTTAGAAGAGTCACCTACACCATTAGAGTTTAATGATGACTATAGTATAAATAGTGAAGGTAAAAGTATTCATACTATGGCAATAAATGCGTCAGTTTTAAATACACCAAAAAGAAATCTTTTTTACAAAATAAATACTTTTACTGAAAATAAACTTAATTCTAAAGAAATAAAAATTGGGTCTAATGATATTACTAGTATTTATTCTACTAAAGAAGTAGGTGGTACAGAACATATATTATATCATAATAATAATTTGACGCTACCCCCAATAAATCAGAGAAATAATGACGCGAATAGCGGTATTTTTGCCAATACGACTTTTAATCCTAAAAGAGAAGACGGTACAGTAGATGTAGCTGAAAAAGAAAGAAAGTTTAAGACTCATCTTAGAAATTATTGGAAAATAGCTGGAACTGGAAATGCAGCAACAGGCTCTATTGCATATGGCTTAGGCAATATGCAAGTATCACCAGATAATAAATATAGAGAAAGACTTATTGCTAGATTATCAGGCGTTTCTGATAGCGAAGAACAAAAAGTTACTTCAAGAAACTTTTTAGCTGGTCCAGGCGTTGATACAGAAAGGTACCTAGAAAATATGGGTGTAGGTGACTTAATGTCAATAGGTGGATGGGACCTTGGGGAGGGTTGGCAAAATCATGGTAATTTACCACAGTCGGTATTAAATGATATAGATGCTCTTAGATATGGTACACCAGAAAAAAAGGACCTTATTATAGACTCTGGACGTTTTATAAAGAATGAAGGAAATATTAAGACATTAAAAGACGATTCACACCCAGAAATGGGACCACAAAGGCGTACATATGCTTTAATGAGATCATCATTTGCAGCTGATGCCATAAGAAGTCCATTTTATAGACGACAAATGTTAGCTCTAGGTAATGAAGTTACAATGCTTAATGCATTTGTAGACGCAGATAGAGTATCCCATATAAATTATAGAATTGGCTTTATTGATGAAGGCGCAGATGGAACTTGGTCTAATAATCCTAGGTCTTCGAAACACGCTTTATGGCAAGTTAAAGATGATAAGAATATGGCCTTCAGTAGCCGTGATACGCCAATTGGAAAATTAAATATGCGTTTCCCAGATTTTATGGGAAATATGTATAATGTATATTTTACTGTTGGTGGTAAAACAGTTACAAGTGGTGATGGAAAAGGTAAACTTTATACAAAGGAAGCTACTAGCTATATGCCAACAAACGGTAAGGCAATAGTAGACCTAGATGATGCAGTAAAGAATTATTTTAATCCAGATATGTTCTTTAGTAGCGTATTCGCTGCACGATGTACAGGAATACAAGTAAAACTGCCAGAGTTAAAAGCTAATTCATTACCAGTATTAGGTAGAAAAGTAGCATATATTGATTCTAATATTATATTCTCAAGAGAGGGCTCTTTAACTATAAGGCTTGATGAAACCTTAGATATATATAAAGGCATATTATCACAAGCGGGTGTAGAATATAGAATGGATAAGAAAATAAATATATTCGATAACTCAGGCGAAGTATTACGTATAAATAATATTATGCCTCAATATAATATATTTGATAATAAGCGTGGCGAAGCAGCGTCTAATAGTTCTATGAGACTTGATATTCATATTAGGTATGATATGGTTAATAGCATGGTACCTACAGAAGAACTTGATGGAGGCTCACAGCCATTTGGACCAAATGGACCTAAAGTATATTCGCCTAATGGAAAAGACCCATATTATAGAGAATTTGTATTTACTAATGTTAAATTTTTAGGTGCAAGTGACTTAGAGCTTTCTAAAGACTCAGATATAGTAGAAATGTCATTCCCGTTTGTATATGCTGACTTATATGAGGCTATTAGTGGACATGCTATAGATGATAATAAGTCTTCGAATGACTAATAAAATAGGACTAATTTAAAATATGGGCGATACAGGCGTAATATATAGTAATAAAATACCTCTCTATGAGAGAGACGTAATTGATTTTCTCCAAGAGCTAGAAGCTCCAAGTAACAACTTATTTTTCGCATCATTTATTGGTAGAAGCTTTAGTGATATACCCTATAGAATAGCTGGAATAAAAGTAGAATCGCCTATTATCAGCTATGAAATAAATGGTAATAAGCAGCCTGTTATAAAAAGTGCGGATATATCAGATGAAATTTCGATAACATGGGTAGAAGATGTATATAGGTCAGTAGAAAAATTTCATATAGACTGGTTAAATAACTGGTATGACTTTAATGCTGATTTTTTACCGATAGGTCCTAATGGTAGATTTAAAAGTATAGAGCTTATTGGATATCATTATAAAAATATTGTAAATAATTCATCAACAATTCCTATTATGGAGTCAGAGCCAACTATTTGGCTTCGTATCTATAATTTAATGCCTACAAAGTTTAGTGATAATGGCTTTAATTTTAAATGGGGCGAAGCGAGTGAGCATACAATAACTATTTCTTATAAGTTTTCTGAAATTGATCCATTCTACTATAATAGACAAGCTGGACAATATGTATTAAATAATGAAGAGCTTATGAATAATACTAATAATCCAGGATTTGGTGGCGCTAGAAGTAGCGATGAGTCATGTACTAGTGATAAGATTATAAATAATAAAAAATATTGTGCTAATGGCTCTATTAAGCACTGGTACAGTAATGGTAAGAAGCCATTTACTGCTTGGGCATGGCATGAATATGAAGATAATGCAGATAGTACTAATCCTGACCATCAGGCAGCATTTATTGCAAAAGCTGAGGGCGAAACAAAATCAACAGCAAATGAGTCATTATCTGCTAATAGCTCCAAAGTTGGAAAAAGAAGCGATGAAGCATAAAGCTTAGAGGTAATATTATATGGTAAGTTCAAGCATAGCAAAACAAATAAGTAGTTTAAGAAAATCTATCAGAGACCAAATAAATTATTTTGATGTAAACTTTAAGGATATAGACTCTAATGGTTCAATACTTGTAAAAGACCTAGCCTGTGTTACTCAAGCTTTTAAAATTTGGCTTATGTCTGATATGAATGACTATCATAGACGACCTTCAATGGGTGGATTTTTAGTTAGAAATGTTATTAAAAGACCATTATCTGCAGATAATGCTAAAGTAATAGAGTCGCTACTAATAAAAGAAACAGGTGAGGTTTTTCCTACTATCAATATTCTAAAGTGTGAAGTTACTGCTAATATGGCTAGAAGACGATGGGAAATAAGAATTGCTATTCAAGATAAAAGGTCTGGCCTTATTGATGCATCAATGATGGATGAAGATAAAATGCTTACGTATTATCCAGATAATGCCTAGATATTAAAATTTTGGAATAAATAAGAAAGGTTGGTATTTACCAACCTTTTACTTTTTAGTCCATTGAGTCTTGCCAAGATTTATCTATAAAATAATATAAGTCATCAGCTTTATAAATTTTTTTAATTATTGCACCATATATGTAGCCATGACTATATTCTTTAATACAGGTCTTAAATAATTTTGCATTTTTTGGTAAGTCCTCTTCAGACTCAACTTTTATAGGCTCTGGATTTAAGTTATCATAGAAATCCTGAAATTCAGTTTCACTATAAATATTTATATCTACATATTCAATTTTTACTTGTTTAAGCATTATCGATGGATTTCCATGAAAATCATTGATTTTACTAACTATTCCAGATACAGATTTAATAGCGCGCATATCCTTAAAAAGTTCACTATTACCATTTACAAATAGCCAGAATGAATAGCTTAGTCCATCTTTACCAGTAATATTTACAAATGCGCCTTGTTTACCATTTAGGTCTCTAATAGCACTAAGCTTCTGTGATTTAACTTCTACTGTTATATTTTGATTTATATGAGGTAGGCTTTCATCTTGTTCAATACCTACAGTATTTTTTCTTAGACCTTTTTTATCTAGATTATCTATATACTTAGCAAGTTCATTATTACATAATCTATTTGCGTCATCAGTATTAAAGTCTGGACAATTAGATAAAAGTTCATCAAACTCTTTCTTTGTTCTTTCTCTTTCAGCTTTTAAGTATGCATATCTATGCCAGCTAGCATCTTGAAAATTTTTTGCACCTCTATACCCATGAACTTTTTGAGCATCCATAAAATTGTCGCCATCTGAAAAACTTTTAGCATAATTATATGCTTCACTAGTTTGGGTACGTAGGCTATTCCATTTATTAAATAGATAACTTAGCTGTTCATAATCTTCGTCTTTTTGGGACTCTCTATATATTGACTCAAATATTTCCTTATTCATAATATGAATTAGTGAATGTAATAATTAAAAAGGACCACTAATAAGTGGTCCATTCAAATTATACAGCAACTGCTGCAGTTAGTTTACCATCGCATTCATAATCTTTTAATTCGAAATCAGTATATTTCCAGTCCCAAATTGACTTCCAATTTGTAATTTCTACAGTTGGAAGTTTATGTGGCGTTCTTGTAAGCTGTTCTTTTACTTGGTCAATCTGATTTTTATAAACATGGAATGAACCAAAATATCCAATAAGCTTTCCTGGAGTATATCCACATTCTTTAGCAATAAGTGTTAGTAACATGCCATAAGATGCAATATCATATGGAACGCCTAAGAATGCGTCTGAGCTTCTTTGGAACCACATAAGGTCCATTTTCTTCTGGTCTGGATAACAAAGTACTTCATAAATCATATGACATGGCGGAAGTGCCATTTCATCTAGCTGCTGAGGATTCCAAGCGCTAACAATAAGTCGTCTTGAAGTTGGGTCTTTCTTAATAGTATCAATTAAGTTTTTAAGCTGGTCAACGCCACCTTCATCCTTTCGCCAATCCCCATTAAAATGGCGATACTGGAAACCATAAATTGGACCTAATTCTGGTTCTGCAGCCATTTTAGCTTTTGTCTCTTCATCATTTCCATATGGCACAATAGCCGAACTGGCCCATTCATCCCAGATATGGCAATTTCGTTCCTTTAAGAATTCCTTATTATGAATTCCTTTAATAAACATTTCTAATTCAGCATTGATATTCTTAAGTCCCATTTTCTTTGTTGTAAGAATCGGGAAGCCAGTAGACATATCATGTTCAAACATACATCCAGACATAGCAATAGTATCAATACCAGTTCTATTATGCGTCCAAACTCCAGTATCCATAACTTTCTGGAGCATATCTAAATATTGTTTCATGCATTACCTCATAATTAAATTAACTATTTTAATAACAAGAAATTTCATAAGTATATCCGCCAGCTTTTCTATAAGACCAAGCATTTTCATTAAATGCGGCTGACATATAAGGTATACCTAATCCTTTATTTTTGGAATTATCATCCGTATAAAATAAAACTTCGCCATCTACCTGTGTTATTTTATAGCCACAGCTAGAAATATATGGTATACATTTTTCTACCATAGCGCTATCTTCCGCACATATAAATATTCTAAAAGATGCATAACCAGATTTAGCATATTTTTTAATATTATTTTCTAAAAAGTTTTTTAGAAAGTCATTATATGCTATACTAATAGCTTTTTTATATATACGAAATGACTTTTTTGCGTTTAACATATATTTAATCCTTTTAATTAAAATTAACAATATCATAAAATATAAATAAATGTGAATTTTTTGAAAATGAAGTTATATTAATTAATGTACATTAAGAAGAGATATAGCTTAGGCTTGCGTAGCGCCATTAATATATGTTTTTAAAAACTAATTATTATTATGATTATTTTTGAAAATATACTTAGAGAAGCTAGTAAAGCTAGATTTATAAATCAATTAGATATTTCCGATAATGAAAAAGAAAAATGGATAAACTTTTTTGATTCGCCAATAGGGCAGCAATATAGCCATAAAATTAATTGGCAGAATAAAGATGAAGTTACTATAGAAAATTTTGAAAAAGTTAAAGAGTTAGCGGATAATTCTAATACTAAAAATAAGAAAAAAGCGTATCAAGATTTAATAGGTAGAGATAGAAAATCTCTTTTTGAGGGCAAAGAAGGCTTTGACTTAGTATATGAAAATAATGATTGGCTTTTTTATACAGTAGATAATTATGAAGCAGCTGTATTCTGTGATTCGATAGAATGTGGCGGTCAAGGCGCTAAATGGTGTATCGGTACAAAAGATAATAATGAATATTGGTATAGATATCAGAATGGTGGTGATAGATTTATTTTAGTTATTAGAAAAGGCGATGCGGGCCCAGATGACTTAAAATACATGATTCAAGTTACAAACTGGGAAGATGGCCCGCCAAATGAAGAAAATTATGAAGATGATGATGGTAATATAGACTATTCTGGTATGTATCTTAGTGATATGGCAACAGCAACTTATCATATATGGAACCAGCCTGATGAAAATGAAGATGATGATGAAAGTTTATCATTATCTAAGTTTAATATTACAGAAAGAAATATTAAGGAATGGCTTGGAGTTAGCTATATAGAGAAGCCTACAGTTGTTAAATCAAGTAGCCAGTTAGCGCGGAATGATAAAGTTATATTAAATCCATTATTTGGTTGTGGCATAGAAGGTATAATTTATCAATTTGCATTTAATATGTTAAAAAATATAGATACTGTAGATATAGTAGAAGGGGTAGAGCGATTAGAACATGATGCTTTTCATAATGGCAGTTTTCTATATGTAAAATTTCCTAAATCATTAAAGGAAGTTCATGCTAAAGCATTTAGTGGCTGTAATAATTTAATAAATATTGATACATCAGAAAATCCAAATTTTACTTTTGAAGATGGCGTTCTTTATAATAAAAATAAAACAGCAATTAAGTTGGTAACTGAAAACGCGAAATTTGTTATGCCCGATACAGTTACTCTTATTGAAGATTTTGTATTTAATAGGTCACATAAGGATTTTCTATTTATAAGTGAAAACTTAGCACATATAGGTAACTCAGCATTTTCATATCTATATAATTTGAGGTCTTTGGATTTACCAATAACACTTAAATTTATTGATAATTATGCTTTTAGTCATTCTACTTTAACTATTAACTATGCGGGTAGTAAAAATGACTGGAAAAAAATTAAAAAAATGCCAAACTGGGATAGTTATGCTGTATTAACAATAAAATGTACAGATGGTATAATAGAGTTCACTTAATATTACGAGCTATTTTAATGCGCTATTAGATATTTTTACATATTATAAGCTAGTATATAATAAGGTGGGAAGACTAATTTTTAATATAATTAGAATAAGGATATTCTAATTATATTATTATTATTCCTTTAATTAAAGGAATCTTTTTACTATAAAAAAGGAGTTTGTGTAGTATGAAGATTAGTACGATAGTTCAGCCGCCATCTTTAGCAGCTCAATTAGAAGGTAAAACTCTAAAGGCGCTTAATTTAAAAATTAAAGAGCTAAATCAAAAAAGAATAGAAGATAAACAAAAAAGTGAAGCAAATCTTCAAAATAAAATTGATTTATTAGTCTAGGAGAGATTTTTATGAAAAAATTATTTATATTGGTTCTATCATTATTTGTAGTATTTCCTTTAGTAGGCGAAACTTATAAGGTTATTAATATTGAAGGAAAAGTTTTTTATGGCACATCACAGAATGAACTACAAATCGGTGATATCTTAAACGAGGATGATGTACTTAATGTTAGACCACAAGCTAGAGTTACATTACAGATCGTAGACTCAGTAGAAAAAAGAACTTTTAAGAAACCAAGTAATAGAATTACTGTAAAAGAAGCTTGGATTAGCTCAGCAGTTGGTAAAGGCCTTAAAAAGCAAACTATTGTAAAAGCAACAAATATTGCGCCACCTTCTGAGGGTACTAGAAAAGGCGTTCCCACCGCAGCTTCTAGAGCGTCTCCAGCAAAAGAAGATATTGATTGGGATGAATAAGTAGCCAATTTAATATTTACATATTATGAATAATAAATATTTTACAAGAAAACTTTTAGTGTTACTTTGGTTCCTTTTACCATTTCATTTATTTGCAAATGAAGTAGTTGAAGTAAATTTCAAAAAGGACCTAGAATATCATAATCATGATACTTATGAAGTGTGGTATGATATAGATTTTAAAAATCCTACTTTTGTTATTTGGACTTTAACTTTTGAAGACGCTGAAAGTTCAGATGCTACAAATAATACTAGACCATCAGGTAATTTTGTAAAATGTAAATCTGCTCCAAGACCAGATTATTCAAATTATAATAAAAATAATTCTGGCTCTATATTAGATAAAGGACATATGTGTCCAAATAATGATAGAGACTGGAGTGTAGAATCAGCAAAAAATACATTTCGAGCTTGTAATATATGTCCACAACATAATAAATTAAATAGAGGCATATGGCAAAAATATGAGAAATATGCACATGAATTAGCCAATAAATATATGTCAGTTACTATTGTTTGTGGGCCTATATATGGAAAAGACTTAAGAAGAGTTGGTAAAAATAATTCAGTTTTACCAGAAGCATTTTTTAAAGTATTTATATATAATGGCGAAATACAAGAAGTCTATATTTTTTCTAATGATGAAAATGCTAATATACAAAAAGTAGATATTGAAGAAATTAAAAATTTAACTGGGCTTACTTTTTGCTTAAAATAAAAAGTAGCCTATTTAAGGAGAAAATAAATGATTAAAATTGCATTTATTATAGCAATGGGTGTAGCTGGATTTACAGAATGGCTTAAAAAGCTTCTTCCAGCTAAAGTAAAGGAAAATGATGCTGTAATGGCTCTTATTGCAGCTGTTATTGCAGCTGCAGCTGGTTTCGGAGCAACTTATATTGTTCCAGGTGACGTATTCTATAAAGCGTCTATTATACTTCGTCTTATTTTTGCGGGTGGTGTTGTTGCATTTACACAGACATCTTATACGTTGCTTTTCCAGACATTTAAGGCTGTTAAAGCAGCTCTTACTAAAAAGGTATCAGTTGATCCAGATACTTTAGCAGAAGAAATTGCTGATAAGATTGTAGAAGAAGCTGATAAAATTACAAAAAAGTAAAAGTTAAATAACTTTTAAAATATAGCAGCATTTAAGGCTGCTATATTTATTCTAGCCACTTTTATTTACTAATAAAATTAATTTTAAGTTAAAGTAAAATTTATAAAAAATAGAAAGAAAATAATTTCCTTAAGAAAGTAAATTTATTTTAAGTATACCAAAAGGACAAGGAAGTCATAAAAATTCCAAGGAGAAATAATGGTTATATCACACAACATGTCTAGTCTTTTTGCTAGTCGTCAGGAAGGACTTAATACTCAAGCTCTTCAGAAGTCTATGGAAAAACTCGCTTCGGGTGAGAAAATTAATAGAGCTGGAGATGATGCCTCAGGGCTTTCTATTTCAGAAAAAATGCGTTCACAGATTAGAGGTCTTAATCAGGCATCTAGAAATATTGGAGATGCAATTTCATTTACAAATGTAGCAGAAGGCTATTTACAGGAAACTACAGATGTTCTCCAGAGAATTCGTGAGCTCGCAGTTCAGGCTTCAAATAGCGTTTATAGCGATGCAGACCGTATGCAAATTGCCGTCGAAGTGAGCCAGCTAGTAGCTGAAGTTGATAGAATTGCTTCAAGTGCTCAATTCAATGGAATGTCACTTTTGACTGGTAGATTTGCAAAAGATTCTGATACAGTTATGCAGTTCCAAATTGGAGCAAATGCGGACCAGAATATTAGAGCATATATTGGTACAATGACTTCTCAGGCATTAGGACTTACTGGTATTCAGGGAACAGATGAAAAGATTTCTATCAATTCACCAGATGAGGCAAGTACAACTATTGCAGTTTTAGATGAAGCATTAAAGAATGTAAATAAGCAGCGTGCTGATTTAGGTGCTTATCAAAATCGTATGGAAATGGCTCAAAAAGGTATTAATGTTGCAGCAGAAAATACTCAGTCAGCTGAGTCACGTATTCGTGATGCTGATATGGCTCAAGAACTTGTAAATCATGTAAAAAATCAAGTATTACAACAGGCAAGTACGGCAATGATCGCACAAGCAAATTCACAGTCACAAAATGTACTAGCGTTATTAAGATAATATATCTTATTCATTTCATATATAAAAAGGGCCTCACAAGAGGCCCTTTATTATTTAAGATACTTACTAATTTTTATATGAAAAAGCTTACTTTTGATGATTATTGGAATCTAGGCTGGAATGCTAGAGTAGAAGGAAAATCTATAGATGATAATCCTTATCCAAATGGCGGATGGGGTACTGATAGAGATGCTTGGGCTAATTGGAATAGTGGATATTGGGCATGTCAGCATGAAGAAGAAACTGGCCATATATGTTTACTTAAAAAAGTAGATGAAAGTGCTTGTGTAGAAAATACACGCTTATTTGAAAAAGCTTTTATAACTGCTAAAGTAACTAGATTAAAAGAAGCTAGAGAAGATACTATTGGCGATTTTGGTGATTTATGTGCTGAAAAATTAGGTATTGAAAAAGATATTCATTACTCGCTTAGAAATGAAAATACAACATTAGCTTCATATAATGAAAAAGATAATACAATTTATTATCATTCAGACTTATTATGGCTTCCTGTAGATTTAGTAAGGTCAATTATTGCTCATGAAGTAGCTCATGTAGCTGCTGGATATAAGAATGGCCATAATTCTATTTGGTTAGGATATTATAATAAAATAAAAGAAGCTTTTCCAAAAGATAATATTAGTATATTTAAGACAGTTGATGAAATATCTGATAATGATGAATATTTTAAAGATTTAATTCCTGGTAAACTAATGAGTGCATTTTATAAGGAATATCCTGAAATAAGGAGCCATGTTAAAGTTGGCCTTAAAACAGGTTTTGGTCTTGTAGATATAGACGAAATTGACGATACTTTACTTATAGTAAGACCTACATTCTATTGTAGCGATACATTCGATATAGCTGGAAATACTATTATAACAGATGATGAAATTAAAGATGCTGAAGATGCGGCAGAAGATGTTTTAGTTAATTTGTTATAAATTAAAAAGGACCAAAGCTTGGTCCTTTTATTTTATTCATCGAAATCAGAATATCTACATTGTAAGCATAATACGAATAATTTATATAACTTATCTTCTATCCAGTCTGATGGATATGTAATTCCTGTTTCAGCCCAATATGATTTTGTGTCAAAAAGATTTTTATTGCTTAGTTGATTATAAGCGTCACATAAACAATTTCTTATAATACCTATTAAGTTTTCACTTTTCATATGGATATATGTTCTTACATCATCTCTTGACTTACCTATATTATTATTTACAAGCATATTATATATTTCTCTCTCCATTTTGCCTATTAGAGAGTCCACAGTACTTTCAACTAGGTTTGTAAAAACTCTTGTTTGGGGCTCAGCAATATAAGTTTTTACAGTTTCAACTTTATAATGGCTACCTGGAATTTTGCAAGACTCATCCTTTTGTGGTATTCTTACTTCTCTCTCTACTCCTAAGCTTTCCGCCATAGCATCATTTAATATTGAATAGCAGAGTCTATTAAATATAGGCCTTAATGATGAAAGAAAAGGAACTACTTGGTCAAATTGTTTAGATAATATACTTCTAGTATAATCCTCTACACTCTTTTTTGCTTCATGTATTTCTTTATCTTTTTTATTATCTGGTTCTTTTACCGATTCCTTTTTAGCTGCATCAATTTTTAGACTACCTATAGAGATAGATTTTGTATTTTTAATAAGATACCAGCCGCTTACTAATATTAGTACGCTAATAATTACTATTAAGAGTCCTATTATAATATAAAATCCTGTAGACGCATTTGCGGCTGTTGTTATTATTTCTGTCATAATTATTAATTAGTCTTAGCTAATATCATTATTTAATAGGCTAATATTAATAAAAATTAAAAATTTTTAGGAGTTTCATTAGAAATGAAAAAACTTATTTTATTGATGCTAACAGCATTTATGCTAGTGACTTTTTCTTTTGCGGAAGAAAAGGTTTTATTTGACTCATCAGCTAAGTCAGATTTAGACGGTTATGATTATATATCTAATTTTGAAATGACTTCTGATTCTGGCTATTTTAGAAAAGACTCATTTAAGATTTTAGAGCCTAATGATAGAGGTATTAGATTTTTGGCAAAAGATGTACCAGAAAATATATCTACGTCCTATAAAGTTTTAGTATCCTATCCTTCATTCTTAAATGAAGATGGTGTAGGAACTGGGTATATTTATAATGTTAAGTATATTAAGTCAATTAAAATTGAGGCAACTACAAATAGAGCATATGATGAGATTTATTTGCTTTATTCTACATCACCAACTGGTCCAGTTAAGAGAGTTCTAATGCCACAAGATTTTAGTACAATAAAATCAATGGAAGATTATGAATTGATTTTTAATAATCCTAACTATGAGCCAGATCCTAATAAGCGAGATGTAAAAGCTAGCCCAGTTTTAGGCTCAGAAGCTGATGGACTTTATCTTGTTGGTTTTCAAATTAAGACAAATGCGCCTAGTGGACCGAATGTATATTCACCTTATTCACTTTTCTTTTTGAGAAAAGTAACAGTTATCTATGATAAGATGTTTACAGATGAACAAGTTGAAAATAACAAGATTCTTAAAGAAGAATTTGGTATTTCACCAAATACAGAAGTAGAAAAGAAAGCAAAAGCAAAAGTTGCAGAACGTAATCGTTTAAGAACTGTTGAAGCATCTTTGATGGATAAGCCCACAAATACAGAAGAGGCAAAATAATTGCTTATAGATGTTGCATTTGGCTTTATTTTTCTATTAGTAGGATTTTTAATTATTAATAGAAATATTGGTATTCTATTAAAAAATGAAGATAATGTACCAGAAGATGTAAAAAATGGACAATTGCTATTTGACTTTGTTGAATACAAGAAAAAATCTATGGTAGATTATATATTACCCAGTATTAGTATGATATTTGGAATTATATTTTTTCTTTCTGGATTATCTATAATTTCAAGTTGTATTTAGTATAATTAAAAAGCTCGCTTAAAGCGAGCTTTATTTTTAGCTAATTATTAGATTTTTTATACAAAGATTAATAAAAATACATATTTTATATAAAGGTTTGGAGGAACATACTATGATTTTTAATACTAAAAATAATATTAAGAGGCTTGAAAAGAAATATGTTATTCATGGTTATAAATTAGGAAATGGTAAATGGGACACTATATTTGGCCTTGATTTAATTGGTAAAAGTAATTTTTCTGACCCAATTATTAAAGAGGTAACATTTTCACTTGAACGGGGAATTCTTTTATCTATTAAAGAAGATCGTTTGTTAACGTCCTTTAATGGCTTTCCCAAGGATGATAAACAAATTATTATGGATTTTTATATAAAAAATGGCGGAAATCCAGACCATATTCATATTGTATAAATAAAAATATATTAGTATAGTTTTATTTTATTTGATATTTTTTAATTCTTCTTCTGAAATAGGCTGTTTTTTACGCTTAAATAATAAAAGGTTTTTATTATCGCTATTAGTAACATCTACTATATCTAGGTTACTCTCAAGCCCGCCAATTATATCTGATAATAAAATATCTAATGACGCACTTCTACTAATATCTTTTCTTATTATAGTCTCTTTTCCATTTAAAAGTTTCTTTTTTACATCTATATATGTATAATTATTAGGAATAATAAATTTTTTATTTGCCGGTTCTAAAAAGTAATATAAAGCATCCTTAATTTTTTGCGGTTCATAGTTATCAGCTTTCGCTAAGCTATAAATAGACTTTATAAATTCAAGCGCTTTAATAGGATTACCCATGGCATCAGTAAAGTACTCATTTTCATAGCTATTAAATTTTTTGCCATATTCACTTATACTTAATGGGCCATTTGTTGTTTTACTAAGTTCAGGTTTTATTTTATTATATGCAACTCTTGCTGACATTTCGCATAATCTAGTATTTTTACTATTGTTATAGATTGACTCAAATATTTTATTCATAATGTAAATTAATAAATTTATAAAAAATGCGCTCTCATAACGAGAGCGCCTATTATTTAAGTGTAATGTTAGGTAGTCGTTAGGTTCATTACTAACCCATCCGTGCCACAGTTTCAGGGAGCTTATCTAGCGTATTTTTGCATCCACGGCGATATAGTATATCTAGATGTTGTCTCCACACCAGAAGGTATTATCGTGCTGGTCCACGTGCGTTATCCTTACGAATAACTACCAAAATCAAGCGGGTCTTTGGGCTTTGGTCAACTCCATTGGACTTCATGCATGGTATCTTAAGCTTTCCGGACTCCAGTTTATAGCTATATACTAACTCGTCCAAATTGTTAGTCTGTACAGATAGCATCTGTGCCCAAATGCACTTGGAAAGCAGCCTTTTCGTTCAAAGCGTAAGGCCATACGTAACATAAACGCTAGCAATATTTTCAATCAGTCTTGCTACACTGCTATATTTATTCTAATTAGAAATTTGAGCTTCAATTGAAGCTTTAATACTTTTTAGGTCTTTTACATATTTTACTTGAGCTTCATCAATTTCTTTAGCTTCAGCCTTTTCGATTTTACGATTAAGTAGTTCAAGTAAAGTATCAATTTCGTATGTTTCTAAGTTTATAGTCATTTTGACTCCTCATTTACTCTAGAGTAAATTATTTCTCCATTATAGCTTTGGTCAATCAATTACTAATTATATTATGAAACTTAGTAATATAAATAATTCACAATCTAATCCATTTAATATTAACAAATTGACGAAGGAAGAAATAAGTAATATTCGTTATAATACTTATATATTTTTTACATGTAGAGAATGTAAAAAAGATGTTATAATGAGAATGCGTACGGATAGAATGACACGTATGCTCACATTGTTATGTAATGATTGTTATAAGAAGCAAAGTATTATAAATAATTATGGGTCAAAAGATAGCTATATTGAGAATTGGAAGTCTAAAATGGCTGAGACTTGTAAAGACAAATATGGTACTACTAATCCCATTTCTTTAGATGAGTTTAAAGAAAAAAGAAAAAATACTTGCTTAAAAGTATATGGAACAGAGTTTGCATGTCAAAATAAGGATATTGTAAATAAAATACAAAATTCATATACAGAAGATAAACGTAGAAAAGCTAGTAAAAAAGCTAAAGAGACAAATCTTGAAAAATATGGTGGACCAGCTCCTATGTGTAATTTAGATGTACAAGATAAGGCAAAGAAAACATCTCTATTAAAATATGGCGTAGAGCATCCTTCACAACTGGAGTCTATAAAAGAAAAAGCTAAACAAACAAATTTAGCTAGGTTTGGTCTACCATATCATCAAAATAATTGGGGTTATAAATATATTTATAATGGTCAAAAGTTTGATAGTAGTTGGGAGCTTATTGTTTACTTATATCTTATAGACCAAAATATTATATTTGATTACCATCCTAAGTGCGCATTTACATATATTGATGATTTTGGTAAAACAAGGCATTATGAGCCCGATTTCATAATAAATGGTATATTTACAGAAATAAAAGGCGATCAATTTTTTGATGAAAATGGTAATTTATATAATCCTTATAGAAAGTTTTCAGAAATTAATAAACAAGAAAAAATGAAAGAACTAGGAGTGAATATTCTTCGAGAAGCGGATATAACTGAATATAAAAAAATCCTGGATAATAAAAATTACCCAGGATTTATAAATGAAATAATTCAAAAAAGCCTAGTTAAGCGTAGTTGACCCGAATGCGCCTTCGCCTCGTTCAGTTTGTTTGCCTTCATAAAAGTCTGTTTTTGACATATCTGATTCTTCATTTACACTAATACCAGAAATATCAATAATGAATGGAATAAACTGTACAACTTTTTCATCTAAATTAATAACTTGCCAATCATCAGATGTATTAATCATATGAAGGTGAATAATACCTTGATATGAGGAGTCAATAACATGTGCGCCATAGATAAGTTTTTGTTTTGATGCTACACCAGATTTATTAGCACCTACAAGGGCGATATTTGATGGAAATGATGAATAAATTCCTGATGGAATATTTACATCTGAGTGTGGCGCAACTCTAATAAAATATTTTCCATCTTTTTCCTCAATTTCTTTTGATGGATTTTTTTCTTTAAATGCTTTTACAAAACCTTCAGAATAGGAAGGTACATAAAAATCAATTCCTGCGTCCTGACCTACGTTACATTTAGGTGACTTTACAGGATAATCTTTTGTTTTGAGAAACTTTACCATTTATGGTCTCCTATTTTTATTTATTTTTTTAAATATTAACATTTAAGATTTTTAGTTCCTTAAGTATATTGAAACATTATTTAAGTCCTGTATAATAATATCATATTTTGTAATATCTTCATTTTCCATAGTAGGTACTATTTTTATTTTTTTATCAGTGAATTGAAATTGCCCATCTTCCACATTACCATTTCTTATTAAGAACTTATTAAATTCGAAATATTTATTAAAAAGGCTAGAATTATAATCTTTTGCACTCCCAACTATAAGTATTTTTTTAGACTCAAAAAAGCTTAGTATGTTTAGTATGTTTAGTATTTTATTATCACCTGTAAAATTAAATGTTACATTTCTTTCTACCTCTATTTTCCTTAGGTCAGATATATGTAAGTCAGGTGATATTGGAACTCTATCTTCTAAATTATGCCCACCAAATATAACATCTTTTATTTGATTTATAAAATCTTCAACATCTATTTCAAATTTTGGAAGCTTAAATTGGTCTGTTTGTCCTAATCTATATTTATCTACATTTGCTTGTCGAGTAATATAATTATCTATTCTAGCAAATTTATAATTTCTGTTTACTTTTTTTGCATAATCTGTAATATCATAATAAATAAAATCTATTTTATCTTTAAATGTCTTAGATTCTTTTGGAGCAGCCGTTTTTTGTATATAAAGCTCAGTATCTATTTGCCAATTTTTATTATCTATTGGTTCTGTATGGTCTCCAAATTTTATTAGTGACTCATCATCTTTTCTCCACCATAAATATACTATAGTTCTAACTTCGTCCATATTCTATAGATTAGCGTAATTTATTATTTATTTACATATTTTAATTATGACTGAATCCTTAAAGCTTTATAAATTTTTAGATGATTTTCTTACTAAAGTTGATAATAAAAAAGATGAACATTTATTTACTGACTATTTAGAGTTTACTGTATTGGATGAACACATAAAGATTAGTTTAAGAAGCGACATGGAGATGAATGCTGCGAGTCTTGATAAGGAAAATGGTACAATGAGTTTACAAACGCTAACTGAATTACGTAGTCTAGTTCAGGGGTATTTTACAAATAAAAATTCAATATATGAAAATTACTTTATTTAAAATAAATAAAGGGACTCATTTGAGTCCCTTTAATTTTAAATGCTAAGCTGATACTTATCTGAATAATTCATTGTGTGATTTATTCTATAACCTTTTTCTAGAGCAAATTCTGCAATAGCATCATCGCCTGACTCATCTACAATAAAAATTCTTGTAGCAGGTAATGAAAGTGCTCCAATATCTTCATATGAAGACTTAAGGATTTCTTTCTGTTTTTCAAAATGCTCTTTGTCCATTTTAAGAACAAATACGCTAAATGCATGATTTGCAACTTCTACTGTAGCCATCTGGTTAAACTTTGCATCTTCTTCCAAAGGAAGCTGTAGTAATACCAAATTAAAATTTTCATAGTAAGTATCTAGACCCGTATAATATTTTGGTGTACCTACAAAAACAGGCATTGGCGCATGAAGCTGCTTTTTTACAGCTGAAAGTTTCTTTTCATCTTCAATATTTTTAAACTGCTTCTGCTGAATTTCAAGAGCCATTTTTGAAATACCCTCAAAGAGAGCAGCAGTAATTTTACGATATGCTGGCGCAGCTGTTTCTTCACCAATAAAATATACGTATTCACGTCCAAGAAGGAATGATGCCCAAGGCTGTTCATAGCTCTTTTCTTTAATAGAATTAAGAATATCTTTAAGAAGTCCAGCAGCGTTAATTAAAGTCTTATCTTCTGTTACAGGTTTACCATTTTCATCAACTTCTGGCTTATAGTCAAATTCGCCATCAGCTTCTTTAAAGTAAACACCAAGTGCTCTTGTGCCTGTTCCTGGACCATATGGAACTAATCCATAAGTTACGTTGTCAACAACTAATTTCATTTATAATTTTCTCCTAATGCTGTTTTTAATCTATTAGATAAATTATCAAAAATTTTTTCCATTTCAAGTTTCCAACCAGATGACTCAATATCATACTTTGGATTTGGAAGCTCGATTATACCTAAGTCTACCGCTACTTCAATATTATGTTCTTTTGTCATAGTTCTTAGACGCATCTTTTGATTTTCGTCCATCTCTAGATAAGTTTCTCCACCACCATGTTCTTGAACATACTTAATGATTTTACCAATAGACTCATTTTCTTTATCAGATAACTTACTAAAGAAGTCTTCAGCAGTATTTTCTAACTGCATATCTTGTTCTTTTTTAGATAGCTTACTTGTAGTAATAACCTGTAATGGTACTGCAGCTATCGCAACTACAATAGCAATTCCTATTGTAGCTAATAATAAAGGTAATCCATCTGACTTAAAAGATGTAATAACAGTAGCAGCATTACATGCAAATATTACTAGAAAATATCTTAAAAAAGTTTTTAAGTAATCTTTAAACATTCAAACCTCTTAAAATATATTAACACAAATTTTTATTCTACAGTAAATCCTTCATTAGCATTGAATACTTTTTTCCATAAACCTTGGTCAATAAATTTTTTATTTAAAAGCGCATTTACTATTTGGCCTTTCTGGGCTAAGTTTTCTAGCTGGAAAAAGTCGATAGAATCATTAAAAGCCATATGATATGTTCTACACATATATTTCTGGCTAGGCCTATAAATTCTTCCCCTACTCTGACTATAAACAGTATAATTAAATGTTCTTTCAAAATATACGTTATATGTAGCTTCAGTTACAGTTACAGATGTATTCATAACATTTATAGATGCTATAAGAATTTTATGTTTTGGATTATTTTTAAATTCATTTATAGTATTATGTAAATCATCATTTTTTAATCCTGCTTCAACAATAACTGGATTATATTTTGCTAAATGCTCTTTCAAATAGTCCTTGCTCAAAGGATGATAATACCAAACAATGCCTCTTTGCCCATTTTCCGTTTCTTCTTCAAGAATTGAATCCAAAACTTTTATTTTATTATTATCTTTTATAAAATCATACTTCTTTATTTTTTCTTGAAGTTCTTCTGAATATTTGCTAAAGGACCTATTATTTTCAATACACTTAATATTCTCACAAGAAAGCTGGAAAACTTGGAACATATTTATGATATTATCACTATTACTATTTTCTCTTTCTTTTATAAGCCTAATTTGTTCTCTGATAAATCCTTCATAAATTTCTCTTTGTGCTTGGGACATATCAACATGAATAGTAGGAACCTCATAATTTAATGGTAAGTCCAAACATTCTGTCATAAGTCTTTTAGATGCATAATTTCTAATTAAGTCTCTATTTAAGTTTTCAATTTTTCCAATATCCCACTTATCATCATTTATAGCATATCTAGAAAATCTATTACCTAAATCATTATATTGCATAAGCCATTCATTATAGCTACAGCCGTTTACTAAGGACTTATCAAGAATAAATAATGGCATATATAGCTTTTCATACTTATCAGCTAAAGTACCAGTAAATTCATATCTATAAGTAAATTTATCTAAATTCATCTTAAATATTTCAGATCGTCTAGATGAAGGATTAGCTAAAGAGTGACACTCGTCAAGGAATATAGCGCCAGCTTTTCCATCTAGCCATTGATCTAGTGGTAAAAAGCTTTTTCTATATTTTGTTTTTGTAGATGGCTTTTTATTAGACTTAGTAGCATTAAATTTATCATAATAATAATTATTAATACCCTTAAATGCGTCATATGTCATTATGATAATACTTTGTGGATACTTATTTTCGTTAAATAAGTCTCTATCTTCATATGAAGCTTCTGTAAGCGAATTCAAAACTAAGATATCCTCAGCCTTAAAATCCTTGCCAAATTTAAGAAGTTCGTCTTTTAGATTAAAGACACCAACGCCAGTTGAGAAAATTAAACATTTATCTATAAGTTTATAATACCTTAAATGCTCTATTAAAACTGCTAGAGCATAAGATTTACCAAGACCCATTTCCCAATTGAAAAGAAATCTATTTTGATTTATAGCTCTTAATATATCCTGCTTCTGATAGTTCTCATTAGGCGCTTTTCCTTTAAGTGGAGGACATTTCATTAAATCAAAATTTAGTGTTCTTCGACTATCAGATAATTTTAGTTCTTTTAAAGAATTAAGATATTCTTCTGCTTCTTTTTCATCATATTCTGAAATATCATATTCAATATGTCTAACTGATAAATCCGCTTTAAGTAGCTTAAGTAGAGAAATAGGTTTAGTCCAAACTTTCTTTTTTACATCAAAAGCACAGTGATAATCTCTTAAAAATTCTACCGTATCAGTAAAGTCTTCACCAAATACTTTTAACTCTAAGAAACCAGAGTTTTTATTAACACTAATTGAAATCATAAATCAAAATATTCCTTTGGTATAATTTCTGTAATATAACCCGTATTTCCAGTATAAAAATCCTTATACCCACCACCAGTATATATCCATAATTTATAAGTCTTATGCTTTTTTAGATTAGCATCAATTTTCAATTTTGCTATTCCATTACAGAAATTTGTATGATAAGAAAATGGTATGTTATTAGCTATACAATACTTTTCAATAGTTAGTCTAAATTCATCTCTTGTAAATGCGCTTATATTTACATGTCCATTTAATATTTTAGGGCAATCAGAAAATGCGGGTTTTTTATCTTCCAAGTCATGCTTAGTTGTTACAAGATAATATTCCAAAGCTGATTTTAATGTAAAATTTGTACCATCCATACTTAAGGTATAATCAGCATCAAAATATGTATCTATTTTATCATCTTTTAATAAAGACTCAAGAATTGCTACCTTCATTTTTTGAAGTCTTCTACGCATTTGCATATCTGACATTTGTGTCATTTTAGGATCTGCTTTAAGTATATTAAGCGCTTTAGTTAAATTATATTTTCCATCTGTATTAAATATAGAATTCCATATAGCACTTGCTATACAAGCATCAATACCAGTTTTAGCTACATCTGATAAAACTAGCTTTTTACAAGTAATCAAATTTTGTAATTTATGCTCTAGGTCATTATAATAAGGCGTATCTTCAGAGTCTAGTATATCTGCATAATCTGATATATTATAAGCAGTAGTTCCGTATAAGAATGTTTGTCCGCTAGATGTACCTAAAAATCTTATATAATTTGCATATAACATACTTAGCTTATTAAGCCTTAATGTTTTTGGTTTATTTTTCCAGCTTTGAATTACAGAATTAATAATAGAATCTACTGACCAGTCGCCCTTATAAAAATCAAAAAACCCTGGATAATCATGAATCCACCTAATAACTTCACTTTCTAATCTAGTCATCGAGTCATCAATTATTTGATTTAACCATTCTGTAAAATATGTTCTATTAAATACCGCTGAGTTAATCTCACAATCTTGACTTATATTATTAAATATAAGATTACCAAAATAAGTACTATTTATTGAACAAATATTAAATAACCTATATTGCTGTGCATCCAGCTCACTTAATAATTCAATATAATCATATTTCTTATTCATTTATATACTCTATTTTCACTTTGTATAAATAAATTAACTTATAAAGAAATTAAATTATATTTTTAGAAAAAAATATATCTTAAAAATGTGAATTTTTCAAAATTGAAGTTATATTAATTAATGTACAGTAAGAAGAGATATAGCTTAGGCTTGCGTAGCGCCAATTAATATATTTTTACATATTTTTAATGAGGTTATTTATGTTTTTTAAAGATTTTCCATTTTTAAGCAATTTTCATCCTTGTACTATAGTATATAATGGACTAACTTTTCCATCTGTAGAAAATGCTTATCAAGCTCAAAAATGCCCAGAAAGAGCTATAGAGTTTGTAAATATAGCTGCTAATAAAGCAAAATGCTTGGGAAAGAAAGTACAAGTTAGATCAGACTGGGATGACGTAAAGCTAAAAATTATGTGGGATTTAGTTCATCAGAAGTTTGAAGATAAAGACTTATTAAGGCAGCTAAAGCTTATAGATGAGCCCATTATTGAGCATAATTGGTGGCATGATAATTATTGGGGCGTATGTACTTGTAATGAATGTAGAAATAAGGAAAGTCATAATTGGCTTGGTAAGATATTAGAAGATATTAAAGAAAATAGTTAAGTGCTACTATGTAAATATGAAACTTTTTAAATTTTTTAAAGTAAACGCTGATGGTACAATTAAATATATATGTGCAAAAAGTATAAATGATGCAGCTCATATAGGCGCAAATATGCTTCAGTGTTGTTTTTCTGACTATGATTGGGATACAACAGATGAAAAACATTGGTATACATCATCATATGGTAATATTGATGTTTTAGAAGTAAACATAACCTTAAAAAGCCTAATTGACCAGTATTGTGATGGCGATGTTATTCAAGAGCTTCTCGATAAGAAAGCTAAAGAAGACTTTAGCGCATTAGAATTACAAAAAAATAAAAGTGTGCATCCCAAGGAGTTTGAGGACGGAGCTAAATGGGCAATTGAGGAACTTTCTAAAAGAATAGAAGAGTCTAAAGTTTATAATTGGGGTAATATTAAAGATATTATTAGAGATATGGGTCTTAAAAGTTAGCCTTATATGAATAAAGATTCTAATTTTTATACTTTTTTAGTTTGTACGTTTTGGATAAGATTTGGCTTTGTATTTTGTATAGTAGACTATATAATAATGGGATTAGCTTATTTTTATTTTAAGTTAGATATATCTAAATGGTATTATATTGCACAAATTATACCGGGCATGACTTTCCTTATTTATATTGAATATTCAATGATTAGCTCTTATAAGCAACGAAAGAAAACATATTTATTTGTAAGGTCTTTGCTAAAAGAGAATAAATTACCAAAATATTCATTATTATCTGCTATGAATGGCACTCTATGTGAAAAGCATTGTTTACATTCTTTAGAAAAAGAATTTAATAAAAAATTGGTATAAGTATACTAATTATTTTATGAATAAGAATCTTTTTGAAAATATATATAAAGCAAGTTTGAGTTCTAGATTACAAGAGTATTCATATGATATGAATAGCCGACAAATTGTAGAATTCTTTAAGAAAGAATTATTTCATCCTTCTGCGGAGTATAACCCAGAAATGAAAGCTGCTATGAGTTCATGTATAAGATTACTTTCTTCTATGAGGGACTCAAAAGAATATAGATTAAATGATGTTTATAAAATTTTAGAATCATTATATAAGGGTATTTCTAAATTATCAGAAGGAACATATGCTGATAATTTAGGTAATGATATTGATGAGCTTATAAGAAAAGCGACAGATTCCTTTGATGATTTAATTAATAAGCGAGTTGAATTAAATATAAAAGATTCTAAAATTGATGATGTAGAGAATAAATTATTTGCTATTGCTGACATTTATAATAGGACTTTACAGCTTATAAAGAGTCGCGTGAATTTTAAAAATGAAGAAAAAGCAATAGCTCAGAAACTTCTTATTAAATTGCATACGGTAGTACGTGATATTTTCGATTATATGAAAAGACGTATTAAAGATTTAAGTCTTAGGGGAATAAAATTATATCATTCTATTGGCGACCATGAAGAAATAAAAGAAGAAGATTTATGTTTGAATTGGTACTTAAAAAATCTTAAATTTGCTGATATGAATACAATAAATAAAGCCTTTGAGTTAGTAGCATAAATTATGAATGGCCTAAAATTAGGCCATTTTTATTTCCAGCCTCCATTTTTATATATGGTCATAAGTTCTTTAAATTTTTCATCAATAAAATCTACATAAGTTTTCATAAACCAAGGTAATTTATAAGATCTCACTTTTTTGAATTCTTTATTTAATTTACTTAAAAGGTTCTTTTCATAATTTATATCATAATCAAAAGGTCCATTTTTCATATTAAAAACTTTATCATATCTATTTTTAACATGATTAAAATCAATAAGACCACGTTGAAAAGCCTCTTCAATTTTTTCTTCTGATTCATCATAATGCATACCCCATGTAGACATAATTAAGCCATTAAGAGTTTGTAGATTAAAAAGTGCTTCATTATTAAACTTTATAGTCTTAGTCATAATAGTCTCCTTTATATTTATAATATGTAACTTTTTTAGAAAATATATAAAAGATTAACAAAATTTAGTATAAAATTTATAATTATATAATTTGTAATTATTTCTACTAATTTCTTTATGGAATATTCTAAATTAGCATATTATGCGGCACTTTTCGCAAACGACTTAAAGCATATACATATTCATGCTGCAGGCGAAAGCATGGATGACATAAGAACAGAGTCAGATACCCTCTTTTATAAAGCTATGAGAGACCATGAGGATTTCTCAAAATTAGCAATTATGAATAATGAAAAAGTGGGTAATGTAAACTCTATTAGGTCATATGTGCCAGATACAGAATGGAAATCAATTGATAAAGATGCAGTTGATTTTAATGACTTTGTTATGTATGTAGCAATAAATGGCCAACAATATTTAAATGCAATAAAAAATATTGAAGATAAAGATAGAGAAACAGAAGATAGAATTAAGTATTGGGAAGAGGCAGTTACTTATGATAATGGCCAGAGAATGGCTTATACTAAGTCTGTTGAAGACTCTAATACCCCAACACCTAGAAATCCTTATCCGCCAAAATTAGAAGTAACAAAGGCAATTCAAAACATGGGACCACAAGAAATGGCAGTAATTGCTGTTCCTAGCTGGAGAGATGCTGGTGCTTCTTCTGCTCTATCAAAAGCAGTATTAGGCGTATAAAAGAATGACATTAAGTCAATTACAAAAAGAATATATAAATTGTTCTCATTCCAATTTGCTCGCTGATAGACAGCGAGCAAAAGGCTATGCAGAAATAATTTCTCGTTTTAAATCTTCTAATATGCAAGAGTTATCAGAAGATGTAAAGATATCTTTAATTGCAGAAGATTACTTATCGGAATTACAAATATTAAATAAGGTTATACGGAACCCAGAATATCGATGGTATATGCGAGCTGCACAGGATTGTATAATTACTTATGCAACTGATAATAATATCAGAGAAGCTTTATTAAATTATGAAGGGCCAATAGATGAAAGGTCTCTTATTCTTTTTTTAAGTAAAACACAATATAAAAATAGAATTAAATATAGTACAATACATAGCATTTATAATGTTATGAAGTTATAGATATAAGGGGTCTTTAATTGATGTTGCGAAATGAAGATAATGATATATTCTTAATCGAAAATGAGATTATACCTTTAATGGTAAATTTTATTAAAGATAAAGAACAGATGCATGTTTTTAATACTACAACAATAGAATCTTGGTTAACGCAATTATTAAAAGTTGCTTTATTAGGTAATAATTCTTACTTTAATATTGGTAGATATACTACTGCTATTTTAGATGACTCAAAAAAGTGTGCATTTTTTACATCTAATAGAACTAGAAAAGACATATTAAAGTTTTTGAATACACTAATTATTTAAGTCTAATTATCAAGGATATATAAATATGACAAATGAAGAAATAGAATCAGTTGTAACTAAGGGTATAAATGAAAGAATAGCAAAAAAATATTTTGTTAGTAGTACAGAATATACCGCAGCTATGAATTTAGCATATGAAAGAGCTAAGCGTAGTGAAACGCCACTTCAATTTTCAGCGGATGCTGTTAAAGCAGCATTGCTTACAGATTCACAAATTGATTATTTAGCAAAAAGAAATACAACTATAGTTTTAAAGGGAAAAAATGCCGATAGAAGTACTGTAGATAAGTATTATAAGATCTTTAAGAAGGCTAAAACTTCTGAAAGAAAGAAATCATTGGACTACTGCTTTTTAAAATGCATGAGTACAGTAAGTGCGGCCTTTCATAATAAAAATGAAGCTAGTAGAGCATATAATAATACAACTAGAACATATGGTGATAGTCATAATGACTCATATGAGGCATATATTAGTGAAGCTTATATGAAGTTTTTGTTCATGATGCAAGACGGCTCTTATCTTAAATCTGGCTACAAAGGCACTTTTTCAGCTAAGAAGTTCGCTGATTTTGCAGATGATAAATTAAAAAGTGGTAAAATGAAAAAGTCTGAGTATCAGAACTTTTTAAAAGACCTAAAAGATGGTAAGAGTATAATTTATGATGGTGTAGAACATAAGCCAGAAGAATTTTATACTATTAGACAAGCTTCATTTAACTTCGATGCAATTACTAAAGCTATAGATGCTAATAAGAATAAAGGCAGTTCTAAAATCCCTAATTATGATTACTTTAATGCAATCCAGGGTAGATTTTATGCTGAATTATTAAATACTAATAGAGATTTATTAGCAGATGAAACGCAAGAAGGTATTTCTGGCCTTGGTACACAGAAAAGTGTAACATTTAAAGGTGCAGATGGTAAGGATATAACTAGAAACGTTATTAATACCGTAGACTCTACTTCTTTCCAAACTGAGAAAAATGGAAAAGATGAAGAAATGTCAGCCGAAGATTCTATGGAATATAAGTATATGAAGTCTAATGGTCTTCTTACTAATGATATTGAAGCAGATGCTGCAACTAATGCATTTATGGAAAAATGGGAAGAGTGCTGTAAAGATGTGCATTATACAAGCCAAGGTAAACCAAATAGATGGGCCTATGTAAAGAAAACAGCAGATGGAAAAGAAAAGCCAAATAGAAAAGCAAAGATACTTAAATATATTATTATTAATGCTTTAAGTGGCTTAGGAAGCTCATCTTCTAAAGACTTATATGAAGATTTTTATAATGATATCCCTAATCCAAAACAGAAATGGGACGGAGAAGTTGCTGGTACTTTAACCAATGGTAATAAAGAACTCTCAATTAAATATATTTTGGAAGAGTACAATATTCAGGTACCAGAAATTATAAATGCATGTAATGTTCTTGGCGCAGACGTTGTATTAGGTAAGCTAAAGGGAATGGGCTCTCAATTACCAGATTCTGAAACAAAGAGAAAAGGTACTGCAGCTGGAAAACAAATTACGGGTAAAGTACAAAATTATACAGACGAAAATGGTAAATTACAAGCTAAAGTAATTGATGGTAATAGAGACCTTCTTAACGAAATGTCTTTAACAAAGGACGGTAATAAATTATTCCAGTCTTTTAATACAGCAATTTCAAAGCTTAAAGAGTCAAATGACTGGTCAGAAAGTAATGTTGAAAAAGTATTGAATGAGAACTTAAAGGGTGGAATAAATACCCATAAGCGTACTTGGAAAACATTCTCTGTTCTTTTTGACTTAGGCTTAGATAATAATCAAAGAGATTTAGTTTATAATGCTATAACAAAATAATATAAATATAAAAATATCATATTTTGAGAATACTTGAAAGCTGCTAATTATGTTAGCAGCTTTATTTTTTATATAGAAAATCTAATATATAAACTATAGATTCTAGGAGATATAATGAATAATATTCCAAATGATTTAACAGATCTTAAAGAAGACGAAAGATTTGCAGATGCAAGAGACATTAGGGATAGCGAAGCATCCGTTCCCGATGGATATATAACAGTTGAACTCTCTACAAAAGGTAAATTATATGCACCTGCTAAATTTCATATTAGAAACTTTACAGCAGAAGACTTGTTAGGTATGGCATTAACAGATGATGATACTTTGCCAATTAAAGTAATTGAAATGCTTAATACTCTTATTTATGAAGATGACATAGACGTTGGTAAGTTTCATGAAGATGAAGTAATAGAAACATTATTTATTCTGTATAAGACCTTCTATACAGATAAATTGAAAGACGTAATTTATAAGTTGCAAGAGTCAGACTGGAAATATTTACAGGATACAAATGGTGGTCCTCAGTCAGATGCATATTTGAAGCTTAAGGCTAGTATTGATAGCGGCGACTGGAAGCCTAAGATTGATATTGACCTTAATAATATTGGTACATATTCATTACCAGATGACTTTGCTCCAAAAGCACATGTAAAGAATAATAGAACTGGATTTACTTGTGTATATGGTTTACCAAAATATGGCGATGTTCGCGATATTAGTGACTTTATTAATATTATTTATGCTCAAGAAGAAGAAACTTTAGCGCCTATTATTAAGAAGACTGAATATATTCGTGAGCAAAAAGCAAAGAAGGACCGTGGTGAACCAATTACTTATGATATGATTCCTGTTTTAACAAAAGCAGAAGAAAAGGCATACAGTGATTATCTAATGCGAAGAAACTTAGATATTATGCGTGCTACAAGAGCAGCTCATTTGTTAGAGTATCGTGGTAAAGATGTAAGTGATCTTCCTATTGAGAAAAAACTTACATTAGCAGATGATCCAGAATTAGATTTAAGAGTATATACAAAAATCTCTAATGCATTAGATGGGTTGAAAATTGGATTGCAGAAAGAGATTAAGGTCAAGAGTCCAATTACCAACAAGGAGATTGTATACCCATTTACCTTTCGCCTATTTGATTTACTTCAAGCTATATCAACCACAGAGCCTGATGGAATTGATGTTGTGTTTAAGTAAACACACCCATAATAGTGTTGCTGAAATGCTTAAGATGCCATTTGAAACAGTTAAAGCAATGTATAATGCATTAATTTCAATTGTTGAACAAGAAAATGAGCATACTAAGAAACAGCAACAAGAAGCAATGAATGGTAATAATGGCCTAACTAAAAATCCTATGGGTAATATGAACTCTATGAGTAATAATATGATGGGCCAAGCTAGAAATATGATGAATAATATGACATCTAATTTTAAGATGCCTAATAATATAGGTGGGTTTCACTTATAATTTATAAAACTTAGAAAAAGGAGGCTCCTAAAATTAAATTTAGGAGCTTTTATTATTTATGAAGAACGAAGCAGAATTATGTACTGTTATTAAACATTCTATGATAGAGGGTTATAAAATTCCTGACGAGTCGGGCTTTCAAACCGGCGCACATTCTAGTATTAGATGTTTTGATGGTATAGGAATGTTATCAGCGGATAAATTTAATGGTAATAAGGATGAATTAAATTTTATTTGTTGGGAAGCAAAATTTATGAAAAATCCTGGTGCCTTTTCTTTTAAGAGATTACAGCCTTGGCAAAATGATTATCTTACAAAGTATTCTAAAGCTAATGAAATTAGAAGTCTTGTTATAGTTGGCGTAGATTATGGAAGAGCTGATAAAAGGGTGTTTGTATTCAGGTGGGATGATAATTTTAGTGACTTATATAAAGTTGGCTTTTCTATTCATCTTAAAGAATTAAATAAATTACCTTATAATTCTATTTCAAAAGGTACATTTGAGTTTGCAAATATAATTAATTATAATGATTTAGTATCAATATATGATAATTTTGATAGGGTATATAAGTCTTTTAAGGATAAAGCAGAGGAAGTAGTAAATGGCTAAAGCGAATTACATTTGTGAATGTGGATACTCTAAAATTGTTAATTTTAAACCAGGTGAAAAAATAGGTGATGTTATCTGTGATAATTGTGGCAAACAAATGTCTAGGCAATATAATCAGATAAATGTTGGCTATATTGAGGAAGATGATTTATTAAAGACTGGAATGATGATGACTTATCATTCTGCTAATAAGGTAAGGTAATACTTGAAACCAAATGATATTTGTTTTATTGAGTTTCCTTCAGTTGAAACGATGAATTTCTATCGGGCTCATAGTATTAAAAATCCTTTTTTAGTTTGTCCTTGTAAAGTACCTCCTGACCAATTGTTAGTGGTGGATCAACTATTAACGCCACATATTGCTATGCTTCATTATGAAGATAAGCCTACAAGAGTAACTGTAGCATATATAAAAGACTTAGTAAAAGCGAAGAGAAAATGATAAAGCTTAATAAATTAAAATTAAAAAATTTTATGTGCGTTGATAACGCAGAATTAGACTTTAAGGACCAAAGAGTAATTATTTTGCTTGGAGATAATGGTAATGGCAAAAGTACTGTTTTGGACGCAATAAGTTTGTGCCTTACAGAAAGTAAGAGGGGGGACTCTTATAAAGATTATATAAAACGAGGCACAAAAGAAGCAAAAGTATATTTGGATGCTGAAGTTAGAGGTAATCCAATTATATTTGATATTACTATAAGTTCTGGGTCTTCTACTCTCGATAGAAAAGTAACATATAAAGCAAAGCGACCAGAGCCTTTTATTAATTCAGAAGTTACCGCCCTTCTAGCTGAATTAGATTTGCCATTTTTTGGTGATATACTAATGTCCGCGCAAAAAGCGGGCGATATTACTTCCAAAGGTCCAACAGATAGAGCAAATTATCTTAAAAAATTATTAAATTTTTCTTTTGAGAATGAAGTAGCTTTTTGTAAAACAAAAATAGATGATGCCAGAGATATTATTAAAAAAGGAAAAGAACATATAAGTTATAACGAGAATGCAATATCTATTAAAGAAGGACAAAAGCAACAAGTTCCAGAGGATATTTATTCTAATAAACTTGCTACAATAGAGTCAGCAATAAAAGTAGTACAAGAACAACTTTCTAATTATACAGGTTTAACAGAAAAACAGAAAAAATTAAATGAGTCATTAAATAGTATTTTACAGCAAAAATATACATTATCTAGTAGTATTAATTCTATAAATACTCAAACAGCTAATCTTTCATCTATGAAAGAGTCACTTTTAAAGTGTGAGACTGATAATCAACAGTTATCTAGCGAAGTTTTATCAATTACTGAAGATATTAGTAAATTAAATACTGAAATTTTAGAGTTGTCAGAAAAACAGTCTACTCTAGAAGATATAAAGAGTAATCTTATAAAAGAAACAGCAGAAGTATCTTCAAATTTACAGAGTATAAAAAAACATCTAAGTTTAATTGACTCTGGAAAATGCCCTGAATGTGGTCATGTATTTACAGACGCTGATAGAACTGAATATGAAAAGTCTTTTGCAGAAGTAACTAAACAGCTGGAGACAATTAATAATAGAAGTGTAGAAAATCAAAATGACTTAAATAGTGTAATTTCTGATAAGGCTAATAAAAATTCTAAGTTATCAGAATTATCAAATAAGTTGGCCACTAATAATAGTACTATTAGTAATAATACTAGAAATAGAGAGTCATTACAAAATCAAATAAGTTCATTAGAGTCTCTAGTATCATCTTTACCAGAGAAGAATGCGGAATTAGATAAGTTATCTAAGGAAGAAGCCCAAATTACTTTAGAGCAGAAAAATCTAGAAAAGTCTCTTCAAGAATATGAGAGTCTTAATAGGGATTTACAAAATGGACAAGCACAGCTCAATGAGATTAACAAGCAGATTTCTATTAGAGATAATATAATTAAAACAAATACAATTATATTAAATGAGATTGCACAGTTAACAGAAGACTCTACTAAAACTCAAGCTGAAATTGAGGAAGCAGAGAAGAATGAAAAAGTATATAAAGAAGCTTATACTTTATTAAGTAAGAATTTACCAGATTATCTTACAGTTAAAACATGTGATATATTACAAGATGAAATGAATAATTTTATTCATGTTGTATTTCCAGACATGGAAGTTAAGCTTTTTCAAAATAAGAAAGGTATAGAATTTTTCTATACTAAAGAAAATAATTTTGATAAAGATGATATGTCTAATGCTAAAATGGCATCAGGTTTTGAAAAAGACCTGTTAACTTTAGCATTTAAGGTATCATTATGTAAACTTTATAGTTTACCATTTGCTTTTTTTGATGAGCCAGATGGTCATAGCTCAGATGGAAACGCTGAAAAATTATTTAAGTCTTTATTTACAAATGGATTATTTGACCAGGTATTTTTTATTTCACATAAGAGCGGAGTAAGAGATATTGTAAGGTCTAATGCTGAAGGCGTAAGAACATATTACGTAGAACACGGAAAGTTTTCACTTGATAGCAATTATTAGAAGACCACTAACTAACTATATCTATCATGCTAGAAAATTAAGAAAAGAGGTTTTCATAAAGAAATATGAGAGTCATTAAAAGAGATGGAAAAAAGCAAGACTTTGACCCACAGAAAATATTTAGAGCTATAAAAAAAGCTAATTCTAAAGTTGAAGTTAAGCTAGATGATGAAAAGATTGAAAAAGTTGTATCAACAGCTTTGTCTTTTCTAAAGAAAAATACGGATGAAAATGCGGATGTAGATGTTGTAGATGTTCATAAGGCAGTAGAAAATGCCCTTATGAAGAATAACTGTTTTGAAGTTGCACGTCAATATATGACATACCGTCAAGAAAGAGATGCTGCTAGATTTAAGAGATTACCACTCGTTGGCGTTATGGAATCAAAGCTTCTAGTGAAGAAATCTGACGGTGGAGAACATCAAAATGCAAATCTTGATGAGTTTTCTTTTGGTGGCCGTAAAGGAGAAATGGACTCGGCCTTTTTAAAAGAGCATGCATTAAATTATTATATATCTCCAAGATTTGCCAAAAATCATATTAATAATAGAGTTTATATTCATGACCTAGATTCATATATTCTAGGTATGCATAATTGTCTTTCAGTTCCAATGGACGAGCTTCTATCAAAATGTGTTAAGACTAGACAAACTATTATTAGACCAGCAGGATCAGTTAACACTGCATTTCAGCTTATTGCAGTATATTTTCAGTTACAGTCTTTACAACAGTTTGGTGGTGTTGCAGCTACTCATATAGACTGGACATTAGTACCTTATGTTCGTAAGTCTTTTATGAAGCATTATATTATTGCTTACTTAAAAACTACAGACGAATTTGAAACACTAGATTTACCAGACCTTATGTTTAAAGATTATAAGGATGAGTCTGGCGTATGGAGAAATAAGCTAGAAGACTGGATAAATGAACATAAGAAAGAGTATCTCGATAGAATGGGCTTGAAAAAAGAAGACTTTACTTTTGATAATAAAAAGTTAGACCCTAAATTAAGACAATCTGCCGTATTTGATACAATTCAGGAAGCTAAACAAGGCGCAGAAGGTATGCTTCATAATTTGAATTCTCTTCAGTCCCGCTCAGGTAATCAGTTACCATTTAGCTCTATTAACTACGGTACATGTACGCTTCCAGAAGGCCGTATTATTATTCGCGCAATTCTTGACGCAACTATTAGAGGCACGGGTAATGGACAAACATCAATTTTCCCTTGTCAGATTTTCCAGAAGATGAAAGGCGTAAATGATAAGGGATCACCAAATTATGACCTTTATAAACATGCTATAAAATGTACATCTATGAGAATGTACCCTAACTATGTTAACTGTGACTGGAGTCAGGACGCTGGATGGAATGATGCGGATTATAAAAATAAGTTTTTGAATTCTTTAACAGAAGAACAACAACAGAAACTTATTGAAAGAATACAGAAGGATCCTAAATTAAGCGATATTTTAGGAATTGATATTGTTGAATAAATAGGAGTGAAAATATAGAATGAAACTTAAGGCTAGAGAATTTGATCCTCGGACAATTCCTAGCACTATGGGTAAGTGTAAACTATAGCTCATATAAAATCTTCTTAACCTATGCTAAAGGGGTGTCATACAAAAGGTTATTGCAGAACGTTTAATAATACAATTAAAGGTTCTACAACTAATTAAATTAGTATGGCTAACGGTTAGGTCCTTCTAGGATGAGACCGTGCTAAAGGAGACAAAATGAACGGAATTATTTACAAGATTACCTGCACAGTTAATAACAAAGTTTATATTGGACAGACAATAAGAACTATGGAGTCACGATTTGAAAGGCATATAAGAGATGCTGAAAGATCGGAAAATCCTACAATACATTTTCAACGGGCTATTAAAAAATATGGTAGAGACGCTTTTAAAATTGAGAAAATAGATGAAGCAAATAGCCAGCAAGACTTGAATGAAAAAGAACGATATTGGATAAGTTTTTATAAGTCAACTGATAACAACTTTGGTTATAATTCAGCCTTAGGTGGCGAAGGTGGAAATACATACTTAAATAAAAGTCCAAAAGAGATGGGAGATATTAAATCGAAAATATCGAAATCTAATTCTGGCAGAAATAACGGCGCTAGTAAGCAGATAAAATGTAAGTCTGTCTTAACAAATGAAGAACATTATTTTGATACTATTACGGAGTGTCTTAACTTTTTTAATATAAAAAATAAAAATGTAATTATGAGCCGTGTAAATAATAAGTGTTTAAGTTTGTGGAGAAATGAGTGGCTGTTTGCTCTTGAGAATAATGAATACATAGACTCTTTTGAAAATAATTCTTTATCAAGACGAAGAGGTACAAGAGTTATTCTTAAAAAAGGTGATGAATTAAAAGAATTTCCATCAAAACATCTAGCAATGAATTTTTTAGGATATAGCTGTAGGCAGTCAGGCGCATTATTAAATGGCGCTATAATAAATGGTTGGCTTGTTTCATTTTAGTTTCTAAATGTGTATCGACTATTGGTGATGAGTGTAGCCAAGTAGGGACGGGATTAGCGCGTCTCGAAACAGAAGACCGTTTTTTCATTAAACGGAAGATATAGTCAGTTCAGATGGTAACATTTGGTAAAAACGTGTAGAACTTATAGTGGATGGGATATAAATTGGAAAGCAGACTTTGAGAGATCGATAAAAGCATTAATAAATGGGGAAGATATACCAGAAGCGCCAATAACATCATCACATATGAAAGATGGAAGAGGTAATATTGCGCCAGCAACAGTTATTCTTCCAACATTAGCTATGGAAGCAAAAAGAAAAGCTGAGAAAGATGATGCTAATGATTATGTAGTAGACTATTTCATGGATATTCTTGAAAAAGCAATCGGTGACTGTAAAGATGAGCTTCTCGAGAGATTTGATTGGATTTGTTCACAGGACCCAGCTTCTGCCGATTTTATGTATACAAATGGTACTTTCTTCTCGTATAATGACGAGTTTGAAAAAGAAGGTATTCGTGGCGTATTAAAACATGGAACTTTAGCTATTGGCCAAATTGGTCTAGCAGAGACTCTTCAAATTCTTATTGGTCATGACCATACAGACCCTAAAGGAATGGCATTAGCAAAACGAATAGAAGAGCTTTTCCAGAAAAAGTGTAAAGAGTATAAGGAAAATTATAAGCTTAACTTTGGTGTTTACTATACTCCCGCCGAGTCTTTATGCCTTACATCATTTAATAAATTTACAAAGAAATATGGACTTATTGAAAATGTAAATGCATATAGAGACCAGAATGGTAAGCTTGTTCCTAGAGGATATTTTACAAATAGTATTCATGTTCCAGTTTGGAAAGAAATTTCACCATTTGAAAAGATTGATATAGAAAGCCAACTTACCGGATATTCTATTGCAGGCTGTATTACATATGTAGAAATTGGCGATAATGCAGTAAATAATCTTGAAGCCTTAGAACAAATTGTAGATTATGCAATGGAAAAAGACGTGCCATATTTTGCCTTAAATGTACTGTTTTCAGACTGTACGCAATGTGGTTATTCTGGCTATATAAAAGATGATGAAGACTGTCCACAGTGCGGTGCAAATCATGAAAAATATATAAATGATTATGCAAGAATTACAGGATATCTTAGTACAAAAGTTTCCCATTTTAATCAGGGTAAGCGAATGGAAAAGAAAGACCGCTACGTGCATGTTAATAATTTGAAAAATTGGATTAAAGCGAAAGCTTAAGGATAATATAATCTAAATATAAAAGACTAGCATTTATGCTAGTCTTTTTTTATAGTTAATATTTATTTATGAAAAAATTAAATTTTTCAAGTGAGCCAATATTATTACCTTCTAATATTGATGATTGGCGGCCCTTACAAAAAGTTATATTTAATTGTTCTAATTGTTCAGTTGAAACAATTAAATCTATAAAAGCATATAAGAGGTCTCCATATTGTAGACATTGTACTCTACAAATTATGTCTACAAAAGTAAAAGAAACATGTAAAGAAAGGTATGGTGTTACTAATGTTTTTAAGTTGAATAGTATAAAAGAAAAAAGTGCTAAAACAAAAATAGAAAAATATAATAATCCACATTATGTAAATTCGGATAAAGCTAGAAATACTTGTTTAGAAAAATATGGTGTAGATGCATATGTTAAGTCTGATTCATTTAAGGAAGCAGCAAAAGAAACTAAAATACGTAATTTTGGTAGTGTAGAAAATTGTTATAATGAAAATATAGAAAAATCTAAAAAGACTAAATTAGAATTATATAATGACCCATATTATAATAATAGACTTAAAGCAATAGATACTTGTAAACAGCGATATAATGAAGAGAGTTATATGCATACTCAAGAATTTAAGGATAGAAGTAAAGAAAGTATTTCACATAGGTATGGTGTATCTAATGTTATGCAGTCTAATATTATTCGTGAAAAAGCAAGGCAAACCTGTTTAGAAAAATATGGCGTTCCATCTTATTCACAAACTGTAGATTTTCAGTATAAGAGATATAAGAAGTATCTTTATGATGGCGAGTACTTTGATTCAAGTTGGGAGTTAGCCTTATGGATTTATGCGAAAGATAATAATTTAGATATATCTAGAGTACAAGACCCTTTTGTATATTATTATAATGATACTGAATATATGTATTATCCCGACTTTAAATATAACGGGTCTCTTATTGAAATAAAAGGTACACAATTTTTTGAAAATGGTGATATTAATGGAAAAATGATAAATCCATTTGATAGAAGCCTAGATGATAAGTTTGAAGCAAAACATCAATGTGCGCTTGATAATAATGTTGTATTTTTTACAGAAAATGATATAAAGCCAATATTACAGTATGTCAATAATAAATATACAAAAGACTATATTGACTTATTTTTAGTTGACTTACCATTTCCTTATCTTAACTCAGATTTATCAGATACAACAGATATGGGCTTAATACATCATTTTCATAAGTCTATCTATGATGCTACTAGAGAAGGTAAGATTTCCCCTAGAGAAGCTTGGGAAGATAAAAATATAATTAAGAAGGTTGCGCTTAATAGATTAAAATATAAGGGTCATTGTAGGCCTTCCGATATTTTGCAAGGTTTTAATGTAACTAGAATAGCAAATAAAGTTACAGTATTTAAGCCAAAATTAGCAGAGGACCTTATTAAAAAATACTTAAATGACTGTGACTCAATATTTGATCCATTTTCTGGCTTTAGTGGAAGAATGCTCGGCACAATTAGATGTGGTAAGGATTATTTTGGCCAAGATATAAATGAAGACCATGTAAGAGAGTCAAATGAGATTTTAAGATATATAAATATGCAAGGCTCGAATTTTGTAGTTATACAAGATATCTTAAGGTCAAAAGGATATGACTTTGGCAATAATACTTGTTTATTTACTTGTCCTCCATATGGAGGAAAAGAGCATTGGTCCAAAGACAAGAATGAAATTGAGAAATCTTGTGATGAATGGATTGATATTTGTATTGAAAAATATAAATGTAAAAGATACCTATTCGTAGTTGATGAAACTGAAAAATATAAAGATAAAATTGTAGAGACTTTAACAAATAAAAGTCATTTTGGCTCAAATAATGAATATGTTGTTTTAATATCCTATATCTAGCTTTGTTATTATTAATAATATGAATTTTGCAAATTTGTTAGAGAATGATATAGCTGATAGTGTTTCTGGTATTTGTGTATCTTTATGGTTTTTTGGCTGTTGCCACTTTTGTAGTGGATGCCAGAACAGCGAATTATGGGATGTTACAAAAGCGCCTATAAGAGATAATGATGATGTAGTTAATGATATTTTGAGCGCATTGACAAAAAATAATGTTAAGCGAGACCTTTCTATTTTGGGCGGAGAGCCCTTTATGAAGGAAAATAGGGAAGATTGTGCATATATTATAAAAAAAGTTCTTGAGGCTATTCCAGATTTAGTAATTTATATATGGTCTGGTTCTACATATGAAGAACTAATAGCTGAACAGGATGATAATATAAATTATATTTTAAGTCATGTAAAATATTTAATAGATGGTCCTTATATAGAATCTTTAAGAGATACTAGACTTAAATTACGTGGATCATCTAATCAGAGGGTTCTTTTGCTTAAGGATGGAAAAATAGAACGGGATATATCATATGATTGATTATATAATGCCGGTAGACTATAAGTATATAGATAATATTGATTCTAGACTTATGTCGACCTTAGGCTATGATATTATTAAAGAGCTAGAATTAAATTTTTCTGGTCAAAGGCTATTAGAATCAAAAATTCTTATGATAAATGAAGTTAGCTATGTGAAGAACTTAAATGAAGCTCAGGTAAAGGATCTATTTGAAGAATTTAATACAACTGAAGAAAATTTTTTTTGTGAAACTTGTATTGAATTTATAAAAAAGTTATTTAATGCCTCAAGTGGTAATTTTTTTGCTATGCAGACTGCCAGAGATTGTTTTAGTGACTATATACTTAAGCCAACGCTCAATCCTTACAATAGACTTGAATCTATAAATAAGAGGATTAGTTTATCAATAGATGAAGACTGTATTTTATCTGTATTAGTACCTGTAATTGCTGCGGGTACGATTTCGCGTAAGAGTATATTTAATTCAAACCGAAAGTGTTTTTATGGTGATACAGTATGTATAAAAAATAATTTTGTTAGTATTGCTAATAATTATTTTATTTAAACTGTTAATTTTTAAAAATATATAGGAGTATAATATAAATTGAAAAAGTTGGAATATTGGGATAAGACAGATACATTATTTCAAAAGGTTTGGGTAGATGGAAAAATTGAGTCTACTCTTTCTCAGGAAAAATCAAAATGGCCTGAGGATTTAGTAAAGAAAGTTGAGAAGTCTGGGTATTATGTAGAAGAAATAGATGAAAATAAGCCTAGTCCATCAGTAGAGATACCTAAGGAGGAGTTAGATAAAGCAATGAATAATAATAGTAAAGAAGAATTACCAACGCTAGACTCATCAAGTATTAATGCTATAGTAGATTTAACAAGAGATGATGAAATTGATAATTTTACAAAAAAGCATGTAAAAGAACCAAAAGCTAAAAAGTCTATGGATGATTATAAAAACTCAAAAGATATGGTTGCAAAGCCGGAACATTATAATTCTGGTAGGTATGAGACAATTGATAAAATTGATGATTTTTTAAGAGGCAAACCAATTACAGCAACTACAGCTTATGCTATTGGAAATTCACTAAAATACCTTGATCGCATTGGTAAGAAAGCGCCGGATCAGGGAAAGGGACAAACGCAAGCTGAGAAAAATGTTCAGGACCTTACAAAATCAACATGGTATATGCTTTTTGCAACTATGACTGAAAAAGGTTTATTACCCAATGATATTACACCAAAAATTCATGAAATTTTAAAGATTATGGAGAGCTAATGATCTATATTGATAGTGATGGTGTTTTATCAGACTTTGAAGGCTGGATAAAGACCACGAACTGTAAGGATAGGTTTGATCCAAAAGAAGTTTGTATAACAATGAGGGATTATCAGGATAGAGCCTTTATAGATGCTAAACCAAAGAAAACGTTTCTATGGAAAACATTAAAATATCCTTATGCTAAGGTTTTAACAGCCTTACCAGAAAAAGACCAATTTATTACATTTTTTGATAGCGTGGAAGATTATGATAAATGCGCTCAAAAAATGACTGAGAATAAATATAAATGGTTTGAGAAATATGGTATTAGTAGAGATAAGGTAATAGTAGTTGCTACTAGAAAAGAAAAGTTTGCCTATTGTAAAGAGGGTGATATTCTTTTTGATGATTACGAAAAGACAGTTAAAGAATGGTCTAAAATGGGAGGAAAAGGCATTTTAGTAAAGAATACTGAAAGTAAAGCACAACAAGATTTTAGTTTTATTAAAAAGTTAATTCTTGATATTAAAATGTTATATTATAGACTTATATATGTATAAATTAAATATAATTTCTAGGAAAAATCAAACTTATGTTTTTCGTAATATAGATTTACCAACTTTAGAAGGTACAAATAAAGGTTATGCAGTATCAGCGATGCTTATGTATTTAGAAAAACGAAATGTTATTAAAGCTTATTTGTCTGATATTATTGAGCCCGATTTAGAAGAGGACTATTTACGTTCTGCTATATTTAAGGATGATAATAGTAATCAATATATTTTTAAGGAATTCAAATAAAAATCTAAAAAGATAAGGCTAGAAATAAATAAAGGCATCCATAATGGATGCCATTTCTTTTTACATACCGTAATATCTGCCTTTATTTTTTTCTTTCATAATATCTCTAAAGAAATCATCAATTACAAACTTAGCATCATCTAATGATGTTCTATTAAATGCTTCATCCAAAATTTCTTCAGCTGTTTGATAAGAAGTATAATGTCTTAGAAACTCATCAGGCTGGTCATGATATTCAGTTAGGATATAATTAAATAATCCTTTTGCTAAAGGATTGTTAGCATATTTTTTATATATTTCATTATTAGTATTTACAGAAATCATTTTTTATATCTCCTAACCTAATTAGTGTTGTAAATTCTTCTATCATTTCCACAGTCATAAATAACAGTAAATCCATTATTTATACAATTTTCAATATCACTTAGATTTTCATCATAATTATTACAGTATTTCTTAATCTGAGTATTTTTTTGTAATGTATTTCTCGATAGAATAATACCATTTCTTAAAAATCTAAATCCTATACCCGTAACATTTGTACCCATAAAATATTGTAGATTTACATAATGTAAGAACTTCTTACCAAAGTGCTTTTGAATTTTTTCCCATCCGCCGATAATTGATATTCCAGTTTTATAACAAAGACGTATACATTCCCATTCATATTTAGGATGCCTTCCAAAAACTGCGACGCATACTAGGTCATTTTTATAGAAAAGTCCATATTTAATAGATCCATTTCTATATCCATTTACATGATAGTACTCACAAAAATTATAAGCGTCTTCTTTAGATATTTCTCTAATATTACATTGTCTAGCAAATATTCTAGTTCTATCACCAATAGCATCTATTAAAAAACGCTTAAAAACTTCGGGTCTATCTAAATAATCACATTCTTTTATAGTAATAAGTCTAATGCCTAGATTATTACATAGAGTTTGCTTTTCACCAGCCTTTTTTAATAAGTCCTTGAATAACGTAATATCATTGCATCCATGCCATTTATCACCATCTATTTCAATTGCTAACTTTTTTTCTGGTAAGTATATATCTAATTCCTTTGGACTTATTATGGACCTATCATTTTCTATAATTTGTCCATTATAAAAAGACCTTATATATTCTACTATAGATTTTTCTAGTTTTGATGTACCATTAAGCCAGTCTTCTGGATAACACTTATTACATCTTTGTGCGCGTCTTATATTTGTTATATAAGTAGACCCGCACTTTTTGCAAGTGCAACTAACCTTTGCGAAATAATAATGGCCGTCTTTACCTTTTGGTCTAATAAGATTATCTAGTATAGTAAAATCACTAAAGTTTTGTAATTTGAGGCTTAAGTTATTTTTTGCATCATTAAACTGTTTATCTTGTAGTTTTTTTCTAGACTCATCCGTCTGTAAATAATAATCATGCCCATATTTCGAGTTATTGGTCTCTTTTATTTTATTTTTACATTCATCCGTCTCAAATATATTTTTCTTTCCATACTTTTGTAAATTATTTTTTTCAAGAGTACACTGTGCACATAATAATTCTTTTTTCTGCTTTATATGCTTAAATGTACCCGTATATTCTTTTTTACAATTTATACAGTTAAAAGTTATTTTATCAGAGTTCACAAGTATATTTGATTGTAGCTCGTCAATATTATTTATTTTTATAATTGAGGGCTTATTCATATACAATGTCATATCATTTTCAGAAAAATGTTTTTTAGACATTAGTATTTTACAATTATGACAAATTTCTGAATCGGAATCTCTACCACAAAACTTACATTTCATTATAATTATAAATTAGCCATTTTAATAGCGAACTTTTTATAGCGAATAACTAATTATAATAATAAAACTTCGTGGTGGGCATTACAAATATGTGCCACAATATATGGGAGAAATTAAATAATGCTACAACTCTTACGTGAAAGTGTTTGTATGGACTCTAAGTACTATACAGATATCACTGACAGCGCGCCAGAAAGCATTAAGGAGTCAATGAATAAAAACCCTGACGTCATTAAAGATAATAAACTTAATGAGTCAGTTTCTATTTCAGACTCTGAAATAAAAAGCGCAATTTGTCAAATCAAAGAAGCAAAAACAATTAGCGATAGTATCGTTAATTCAGTTATTTCAAAGCTTCGTGAACGCGGAGTTTCTCTTAATGAGAGAAAAATTTATCGTGTTCCTATTGGCCGTTGGGATAACATAAACGGTAACCGTAGAATCTATACAAAGAAACTATGGGAAAACGTAATGAATAACCAGCAGAATGCTTGGAAAGGTCTCTGCGGATTAGCAGATCATCCTACAGAATCTAATGACCCAGGCTCTATTAGAAACTCATCAATTGTTTGGCTTGGAATGGAACTTGACGATGTAGAAAAAATCGTATATGGTATTGGTACTTTTGTTGGTATTTTCGGACATATGTTCCAAGAGATAATTGATGCTGGTGGACGTGTAGGATTTAGTTCATCAGGCTTTGGTGAATTCTTATCAGATGGAAAAACAGTAAATCCAGATACATATCAAATTGAAAGATTAGCAGATGTTGTTCTTAATCCTTCACAGGATGTTTATGGCGAGATTGCAGATGAGCAGACAGGATTAGGAAATATTGAATATACAAAGCAGCAGGCTGTAATGAGTGAGTCTGCCGAACCATTAAATAATACTATGAGGGAATCAGTAATGTCAGAAGAAAAGAAATCATGCCTTTCAAAAGTTGAGGAAAAGGCATTTAGAAATTATGTAACAGCATTTATTCAAGATACAAATAATATGAAATCACCTAATGAACAGCTTAAAGAGCTTAAGAGCATCAACGAGATGTTTGATGAAGGTGTAGCGCCAGACCTTAAAGCACAGCTTGAGGAAAAAATTGCGGCAAAACAGTCTGAATTAGAAGCACTTGTTGAACAGGCTGTTTCTATGAAGGAAGAACTTGGTGTTGACTCACTTGACGAAATCAAGGAAGGCACAAAGCGTGTAATTGAAGAAGGTGCAGAACTTGCAGAACAGGTAAAGAACTACAAGAATATTGTAGAAGGTTTAACAGCAAGAAATAAAGAATTAGCAGAAGAAAATGCAAAGCTTGTTGAAACAACAAAGAAGTATGAGGAAGAAACAGCAAATCTTTCAGCAGCTAAAGAGTCTCTTTCCGCAGCCGTTAAGGATTTAAACCTTAAGCTTACAATTAAAGAAGCTGAAGAGCTTGAAAAGACTGAAGAGTCTACAAAGAAAGAATCATCAGAATTAGCAAAGCTTTCAGAGCAGATTGAACTTTCAGCAAAAGCTTTAAGAGAAGAAGGCCTTAATAAAGCAAAGGTTGAGCATGAATTATTAAGAGCTAAAGATAAGATTGCAACAGCTGAAAAAGAAAATAAAGCACTTAAAGAGTCTATTGAAAAAATGACAATTAAGATGCAGCTTCGTGATACAAGAGCAGAAAATCTTGCTAAAGCACATGACTCTGAACTTGTTAGCACAAGAGAAGCAATTGATAATGCTAATAAAGCAACAAATGAAGTTAAAGCTGCTGCTGAAGCAAAAATAAAAGTTCTTACAGAAAGAATTGAAAAATATCGTACTGGTAATGATAAACTTGAAAAAGCAAATGCACGTCTTGAAGCAAAGATTAAGGCAGCAAATTCTATGCTTAGTAATCTTTCAAATGCTAATAAGGCACTTAATGAGTCTATCAGCACAATTAAAGAAGCATCAAACGTAGAAAAAGATAAGTTTGTTAATGCAGTTAAAGAGTCTATCATGAAGATTAATGAAGCTGGCGAAGTTGAATTAAATATTGATGATGATGGTACTCTTACTGTTAAGAATATTACAAAAGTAGATGTTAACATGGGCAATGAAGCTCCAGTAACTATGGAAGCTCCAGAAGCTGTAGAAAATGAAAATCCATCATTAGCTCAGAATATGCTTGATGATTATGCTGAAGCAAAAAATAGAAAATCTATTGATCAGTTTATCGACTTCAGAGAAGAAAATGGCCTTTTAATTGAAAAATACTGGGCAGACCAAGTTTCTAGATTTGGTGAAGCTCTTTTACCTTTTGAGCATAAAATTAGAGATGCTAAAACATTAGCAGAAGCTCAAAGAGAATTTTTCAAAGTTCTCCCTTTCATTTCTGGAAAGATAAACGAAGCAAGAATTAATCCTAAAGCAATTCGTCAGCAGAGACTTGAAGAAGAAACTATAAAGATGAATAGAACACCAGTTCAGTCAATGGCTGCTAAGTTTGGCTTAAAATAATTTGATAGGTTATAGCTGGCCTACGGGCCAGCTATTATTAATTTAGGATTTAATGGCTATGGATTATAGAAAATACTTAAAAGAAGGCTTTCAACTTAAAGAGTTTTCCATTCGTGCTAACGGAAAAGATGTAGGTCCTATTTGGGCAAGCTATGATGCAAGATGTCGCGAGTTAGAAAATAAAGTTAAACAAGGTGAAACTTTATCTGATGAAGATAAGGAATATATTAAAAAAGCTATAAAACTAGGCAACGATTATTTTAATGCATTAAATACCTGCTTTAGTAGAGACGCTAAAAATGGCAGCCAGATCGAAAGAGAATGCGCGGGCCTTGTTGACGGAAAAGAGAGCATTAAAGATAGAATCAATATATATGCAAAGCTGATAGGTGATAAGGTAGATAATACTACTAATGACCAAAATGCGGAAAATGCTGCGGAAAATTCAGAGGCTACGCAAGAGCAAATGTCGGATGATGATAAAGTAGCTATTCTTAAAGACGCACTTAAGAAAGACCCAGACTTACTTAATCAGTATAATAGCTTAAAGTCTACCTATAACGCACTTATGCGAAATAACGTAACTGGAACAGGTGCAGATGGCGTTAATAATATAACTGAGGAGCAGGCTTCAGCTAAAGCATTAATTATTGATGAATTTAGTAGACTTAATAAAGAATTAAATTTACAATTATCATCTGTAGAAGAATTCGATGATTTAATAGCTAAGGTAGAAATAGCAGAAGACTGGGAAGCTGCAAATAATGATGAAGAGGCTAATGCAGAGTCTACAGGCACAGAAGTAGCAGAGTCTGACGAGCTAGATAAAATTAGAGAAGATAAAGAAAATGCTTTTAGAGAGTATTACATACATAAATTAAAAGCATTGGAAATAAATAAGCTTTATTCAAATGCTATTCAGTCTAGAAATTCAGAAGAAATAGCAAGAATATCAATGCAAAAAGAGGCTTTAGTAACAGAAGAAGCAAGTATTCTTAATACTTATAGAGCTGTAATAAATACGGATATAGAAAATATTAAGAATGAGCAGCAGTTAAAAGGAATTGTATCCGAAGAGTCATTAGAGCTTATAAAAGACAATGAGGCACTAAAGCAAGAATTAGAGAGTTACTATACTGATCCAAAATATGCAGAGCTTAAGTCAGAAATAGAGCAGTCATTAAAGGATGAAGAAGCCCTAAATAATCTTGTTAATGGCGATCCCAGCCAGGTAATGGCTTTAGCAAATACATTTAAGGCTAACTTTAAAACTGAGCAAGATATCGATGTTTGGAGAGACTGTATATATAAGTATGCGAAATTATTAGTAGCATATAATGCTTTAGTAAAAGAAGCAACAAATGTGGGCTTATTGCCATCTGATATGGAAAAATTACAGAAGTATATCAGAATTGCATCCACTATAGTAACAATAGCTTCCTTTATACCAGGCGTTCAAGCAGTAGGTCTTCCATTACAAATGGCAGCTCACTCTTTACGTATGGCAGGTGGTATTACTACCGCTGCGCTTAATGCTAAAAAAGCTGTTAAGGAATTTCAAGATGGAAATCCTAAAGCTGGTATGGTACGAATAATTGGTGCTGGATTTGGCGCACTTGCAGCTTATTCTGGATTTAAGAGCTTAAGAGTTGATATTAATAATTTACAAACATTTAATATGTTTACGCCTGATAATCTATCAAAAATAAATTTTGAACAGGAAAGAGCAGCAATAGATAATCAAATTGCTAATATTGACCAGACAGATTCTGTAAATTCAATAAAAACTCTAGACGCATTAAATGCAAAGAAGAGCTTACTCGATACTCAGGAAAATGCGCTTAATGTGTATAAATCAAATCCTGAATTATACAATAGACAGTTAAATGATTTATGGCATAATAAGACTACATCTGGTGAATTACAGAATGTAATAAATTCTACTTCTAAAGCATTTAAAGAAGAAGCTGAATTAGCTGCACAAGCTGTTCAACAAGATATTATAGAGGCTCATACAGATGAGTTAATGGAAAAAATTCCAACACTTGAAGACTTGAAAAATATGCCAGAAGCAGAAGCTAGAGAAATGGCAAATAAATGGGCTGCGGATGGTGGTTGGTATGCTAATGTAATGGCACATGGCACAGCAGACGACCAAGCAAAAGCTATATATGCATTAAGAGTAATAAATAACTCAGCGGATGGTAAAGCTCAGATAGAAGCATATAATGCTATAGCTAAAGCCAGCGAAGGTATTACAAGGGCTAATAAGATGATGGGCGATATCCATTCTCAGCAAGGTGAGCTTTTTGCGGATGTTTGTAAAAATATCAAAGGCTCAGTATATGATAAAGTTGATAATATAGTAGATGATGCTACTAGTAGAAAAATTGTATCTGGATTATATGACTTAGGAACTACAAATGGTGCAGATAGTAAATTTACTGTAGGTGCAGTTCAGAAGTTAATAACTGATAGTGGTGTAACAGACCAGGCAACGCAGCAACAGTTATTAAAAAATATATTTAGTAAATATAAGACAACAATGACTGCAGATACTATTTTATCTCCTAAAGATGCTAATCTCTTTACTAGAATATCAGACGTAAATCTTGGTACATTACAAGCTGGTAAAAATATTCCTGTAGACTTTGCAAATAGAGCACAAGATTTATCTAGCGGTATGAGCCAATGGGGCACAGTAGCAGCTAACAATGCTGAGAATTATAATATAGCTAGAGCTAAAGCAGGCTTTTAATATAGAGGTAAAAACTGATGACAAAGATAGAAGAGCAAGAACAATATTATGATGAATTACTAGAGACTATGAGTAATCTTAATGAGACTCAACTAGTTGAAGCTTTATCAAGAATGACTGAAGCTCAGATTACTGGTGTATTAAAAAGCCAAATTAGACAGGTTAATAGACTTACTAAAAAGGTAAAAACTGATTTACCTAAGGTAGAGTCTGCAGCTGGAAAGAATATAAATAAAATTACTCCTAAGCTTAAAAAGTCTATTAAGAGTACTAGAAAATACTTAAAGGACTTAGAGGATACTAAAGTTATTTCTAAGATGACAGAGATTATGATAAAGTCAAAGGATGGCAAATTGGATAATCTTGATGGCATTGATAAATCTGGACTTAAGTCTGAGTTTAAGGATGAAGTAAAAAAGGCTAAAAGTGAAGATAATAATGTAGCTACTGAGGCATAAGTAAAATGGATAAAAGAGAACAAATATTAAGTGTTCTCTTTAGCTCAAATAATCTTAATGAGTCTAGAGAGAACTTGGATGAAAATTTTATTACTAATGCTGTTCAAAATGCTGGAACTGCTATAAAGCATGCTGCTCAAAACGCTGTAAATGATGTTAGAAATTCTTTCGCTATTACAGCTAAGCAAAAAGCTCAAGCTAATGCTAGAACTCAAGCATTACAAGCAACGCAGCAGGCTGAAAAAGATGGTAATAAAATGATACAGCAGGCTGGTAAAGCGGGTAAGGCTTCATATAAAAATATTATGAACAATTGGAGCCAAGCAAATGTAAAAGCTAAGCTTGACGCATGGAATAAGGCATTTGATAGTGGCAATATAACATATAAAGACACAGTAGAAGCCCTAGAATATATTCTTTGTAGTATAAATGTTCTTGGTGTTGGTGGTGATGGCAATGTTAATGCGCAGCGTAATGTAGATAATGCTAATAATGCAAAAGCTGATAGTAATCAGGCTATGGAAAATAGTAAGCAGAATGACATGAATGTAGCATCTAATGGTAAACAACAAGAGTCTATAAATTGGTCTCAAGGAGTTTTCTTTAACAGGTTATCAGAGTCTCAGGGTACAAAAGAAGTTAAAAGTCTTATAGATGCTATAGAAAAGTCTTACAGCGCATATGAAGGCCTAAAGACTAAAGGTGATGTTAAAAATGCTATATTAGCAAAAGAAAATGTTAAGAAAGCAATAGGAAATACAATAGGCTTTATATCTAAGTACGTTGATAAACTTACAGCTAAAGAAACAGGACAGAAAATGGGTGGTCCTCTAGATAAAAATACTTTAGATACATTTATTAGTAAATGTAAAAATACTAAAGATATATTTAGTAAGCTAGATGGTCCAAAAGATAATACTAATGCTGGTCAAGATAATACAAATAATAATGTGCAAAAACAGCCTCAAAAAGACGTAGAAACTCAAAAGGTTTTACAGTCAGCAGGTATTACTCCACAGATACAGCAAGCACTTACACAAAAAGGATTTCAGATAGTTCCTATTCAGAGCCAATAATAAAAATAAAAGCCAGCATTAAGCTGGCTTTTTATTTCTATTGGTGTCTATCCCATTCACCCGACTCTTTATCTTTTCGTCCTTCCTTAAATCCGGCATCATAACCTTTTTTATAAGTTTCATAGCTATAGCCATTTTCTTCACAGTTACGTTTCATATTTTCATAACTGATTTTATCATCTTCTATTCCATCTTGATAACCATCACTATATCCCATATGATATATGTCATCTTTAGACATTTCTTTTTCTTTAGTGGTATAGAATACGTCACCCGTTTTAGTATCTTCAAAAACGTCATCTATATCATCAAATGTTTCTGCTTGATTATCAAATAAGTTCTTTTTAAACTTTTCATTTGGAATTTTTTCGCCATTAGGCTTATATCCACAAAGGAATATAGAATTATCACCATTATTTGCCCATTGCCATAATTTATATTCGCTATAAGACTTTTTAGTATTTTTTAGAATTACTTTTGATAGATCAGAATATGTTAGATGTTTATATGCGATTAACTTAAAAGAACCATGACCTTCTGGTAATGAGTTTCTAGCAGTGAGTTCAGCATCTGCTCTTTCATATTTTTTAGCATCTGACCAAACTGATGTTGCTATTTTATATACAATTTTTTTATCTATATCCAAGAAGAATACTAAACCACCTCTTCCACCAGACTCATTATCATCTATTTCATAAGAGCCAGTATAATCATAATCACCAATTGAAGGTGTCCAGCCTTCCTTTAATAGTCCAGACTCATCTAGCTCTACTTTTAATCCTCTTTTTTTAATTTCAGCTCTTATTTTGCTAGCTTCAGCTCTATATCCTTTAGCCTTACATATTTTAAGATTTTTACGTAATTTAGATGTACTAGCCGCTTCAATATTAAATCCTCTAGTACCATTATGCCACATATCCATCTTATCTTCTTGTGTGAGCTTTTCTTCATATATTCTTTTATCTACAGCATTATTATAAATGTGTTCAAAAATATTTTTATTCATTATGATAGTTCCTCTATTCTTTCACCATTTTCAATAACTATTCTATAATCACCGTCTACATATAGAACATTTTCATCTTCTTTATCAATAGATTCCCTTACCTTATTTATTAAGCCCAATTTTTCTTTAATTTTATCAGGCGCAGAAATAAGAGATATTTCTTCATCCGCTAAAAGTTTTTTAACTTCATCTATTGTAAGTGGATGACCACTATAGCTATATGATAGACCTTTTGTTTCTGGCATACTAACAAATACTGCAGATTTTGGTTTTTTAGGCGCAAACCAAGCTAGGTCTGGTGATTTTAGTCTAGAAGAATTAGAAATTCTAATTTTTCCCATACATAGCTTGTTTGATTTATAGAATGCATAAAATTTGAAATTATGTAATTTTGATTTTTGTAAATCTGTAAGAATAGCCGTACTATGTTCTTCTTCAGTGACATGTGTAGATATTTTCCATCCAAATGCGTTAATTCTTCTCATTTCTCTAATAAATGATATACCATGCGCGTCACTATTTCTGTGAGACTCATGTAGAATAGCATGTTGGTATACATGTATCATCTCATGCAAAATAGTATTACAAACTACTTCTTCTGGATATCCGTATTTTTGTGATATTCTAAAATCTACTATTGTACGTACGCCACCTCTATAAGCAAATCTTACCATGCCAGCTGAGCCTTTAGTATCCGCAATTTTTATAGGTACACTAGGTAATTGGTCTTCAAAATATTTTTTATTAAATTCTTTATATCTTTTTGATACATAATTTATAGTTGGAATAAATCCAGATTTAGTATCAACCATAAAGCCATCAATAATTTTTAATGAAGATTTTGTTTGAACTACATTATTTGATGTATCCACTGGTTTACTAGTGGACGGATTAGTAGGTGAGCTTGTATTACTAGATATTGCATAAAACTTCTGTAAAGTTGCATTAAATACTTTTTCAGTAATATTTTGACTATTAAAGCCTTCATCTACAAATTTCTTAAATGTTTGGTCAGCTTTAGATGGATTAGCTCTACAAAATTTTATAACAGATATTCTTATCTGCTTTATAAGTTCCTCTGATTTATTTAATATATAATTATATAGTTGCTCATTTATATTTTGTGAATTATATCCACCAGCACAAAATACTTTATATGTACGCATTTCTTTTTTCATTGCGAAACAAAAATTAGCAACGTCTCTATTAGCTTGTTTTAAATCTACCATAATAAAAATTAGTGATAAAAATCTGTATTGTTAATATTTTAAAAAATTATAGGAAATAAAAATGATAACATTCTCAATTACTAAAGAAAATGCTAAAGTATTAGATAGCTTTGTTAAAAAAAGTAAGGATATATGTACCAATTCTAAGTATATTCTAACCATAACGGAAAATAAATTATTTGTTGCATTTGAAAGTAGCTTTTTTGCTGCAAAATATTATGTAGATGTGTCAAATATAACAACTGATCCAAGTTTAACTTATTTTTCATGTGATTTAATTCAATTATCACAAACTATACAGAAACTAATAAAAGGTTCAGATTATATTGTAATTAATATTGAAGATAAAGAAGTCGCAACAGAAACAACTGTTACAAATCCTACAACAGGTACCGTAATTTCTTTTACAGAACATGAAAAGAAGTCTGATAAGGAAATACAGAATATTATAGGTGCTTATGATTTAGCTAAGGATAGCCAATTTACAGAAGAAGTTTATGAAATAAAGCCTGATAACGAATTTATTAATCTTATGAAAGTTATTTGTAAGTCTATGGCTATTTCAACAAATGAGGTAAATGCTGCAGTTATACATAAAAATATAATAAGGTACTGTGACCCTCAGGGTATTATTGAATATATACTTGCAAATGAACTATCTCCGTATGATAAGGATATTTATATACAGAACTTATTAATTGATTATATTAAGCCATATTTTGGTTTTGATATGTCTCTAATATTTGATAGTACAAATCAATTTGTAAATATCTTAGTAAAAGATTTTGATTTCTCAATGATTTTAGCTTTAAATCAGAATATGTTTCAATATCCAACAGAGGAAGAATTAGCATGGGTAGACCCAATTGCAACAAATCAGATTAAGATATCAGTTAAAAAAGATGACCTATTGGATGCTATAAGATATTTTGATAATGTATTTACGGCTGATTGGAAATGGGCAAATATTGAGCTAGACTCTTCAAAAGAGCTTCTTGACTCATCAAAAATTAAATTTTCGCATGGCGATTATAATGCTCATGTTGAAACAACTGTTGATGTTGAAGTTATTGAAAATACTACAAATTCTGAAACATGTAATTTCTTAATTGGTTCTGCCTATTTAAGGGATATTCTTGAACTTATGTCTGAAGCTACTGATGTAAACTTATATTATTCACCTATAGAAATAGGTGAAGCAAATGGAACAGGATTTATTGTAGAGTCAGATAAGGTTTTAGTAACATGTATTAAAATTATAAAGAGTGACGCATAAGTTTTTATTATATAATTTTTTAAGAGCTCACATTAGAAATGTGAGCTTTTTAATTTTAAAAAATTCTAATTTTCTATAGTAAATTCAGATTCTTGTTAATATAATTTTATTAATCTTTTAAAGAGAGATATCATGACAGAGGAAGAAATAGTTAGTAAATTAAAGCAAAAAATATCAGAAAATAATTTCTGGGGTACAATAGAAGAAAAGCCGCCTACAGAACAGGAATTGTTTGCTTTACAAACAAAGCTCTTTATTGAAAGAGATATATATAATCAGAAGTACGAAGAATATAAAGCCGAATTAAAAAACGCTTATTCAGAGCATAGACAGCCTAGATTAAAGAAGCCAGAAAATTGCGCAATTAAAGTTTGGTCAGATATGCTTGCAATTATGTATCAATATACTAGGTCCTGCATTCTTAAAAGAAATAAGAAAAAGAAGTTTATGGAGCCAGAGGACGTTTCAGATAAAGCTATTGCAGCTGCTTTAGCATTTATGAGTCAATATAATAAAAATCCAGACTTCTATGTTGGCGCTTCTTTTGCGGGTATGGTAAAATGGAAGATCGTAGAAGCTATATATAAGCCTAAATTACAAGCAGAAAATAATCATATAAGCTTAAACCAACTCATAAGTGATGATGGTACAAAAGAAATTGGGGATACCGTTACTTACGAGGACAATATAATTTGTGGGTCGAATGATTATATTACTATAGAAGACCAGCTTACAAAAGAAAGTAACGAAAATATTATTATAGAAATAATGCATGAATTAGACGAGGTAATAGGGCATAATTCTAAAAATGCCTTTTTGACTCGTCTTTATTTATTAATTTTTCTTAGAGGACCAAAAACCAGACATAGTAAAAGGCTCTTTATGGAACGGTGGGCAAAAGAACATCAAGTTGAACAATTATTAGAAGCATCTGTGCTAGAATTACACCAGAGATTAGTAGAAAACAGTTGGTCTTAAATATAAAAAGCTACCTATTTAGGTAGCTTTTTCTTTACTAATTTTATTATGAATAAATTAGAATATCTCTTACAATTAAAAGTAGACCCAATAAAGATATATTACACCTGGAAGACATTAGGTGGAATGACAGTAAATAATTCCACAAAAATGTATGTTAAGGATAACCTTTTTATGGTTACAGAAGAAGGCCCTATGAAGGGAGCTTTTGTTTTCTGCATATATGAATATATTGTAAATACTGCTAAAGGGTTTCAGCCTATAAACTGGAGCGAAGCAGACGTAGAAACTATAGATGGCACATGCTATTTTTATCAAGGTGTAGCATCACCAAACTTTAGAGTTATTTTAACACCTGAAGAAGCAAAGAAAATTTATGGTGGTACTCATACAAGCTCTAGTGACGACTCTGGATCAGACTCTAGTTCAGGCTCAGATGATATAGACTTAACTGTGCCAGATGACTTTATGCCCTTTGCTGAGTCTACAGCTGATAATACCGTTACATCATCAGGAATTATAATACCAGATGAAGAATATAAAATAATAATGGCTGAATTAGGTATGCCTTTCCTTGATGAGGACGAACTAGAATATAATAAGGATACCGTAACACAAATTTGTATACGACCAGCATTAGATTTATATTATTCATACTTCCCACTAGTAATAGATGAAGCTATTGGAAATAAAGGTGCGGGTGTAAATTGGAAAGTAGAATATCATGATTTTCCACAAAATAAAACAGCTAGGGCTTATAAAGCAGATGCTTATATGACATTAGGAGCTGGAGCTGGTGGTACACAAGCCTATAGTTCCGCATTTAGTTTTGTTAGAACTGAAATGATGGGTATGGGTAGCTATGGTATTGGAAGCCGCTGGGGAAATGGTCTAAGATATCATAAAGCAGTTCCGGGATATGTTGGACTAGAGAATTCAGATGCTGCTCTTATGGCTATGGCTACAAGACAGGGCTATATGAATTATTTTAGAAGAGAATATTCTAGAGATGTAATAGAGTATGGTAAGAAGTATGTTCAGGGATATACATCTATTGGCGGTTTCTTAAATATTCACTGGCTTTGTATGGACTTGGACTATACTCATTTACCATATGACCAGTTACCTAATATTAGACGACTCTGCACTGCATATGCTTTAAGAAATTTTGGAGCATTACGTAATTTACTTAAAACAGATGAGAATGTTCCTTTTAATACAGAACAAATGATTTCTAGAGCAGATGCAATAGAACAGGAAATAAAAGAGTTATTCCATGAAAATAGTTTACCATTGTCACTTTCTATTCAGCGTGGTGGACTATAAAATAATAATTAAGCTAATTAGATATAGGAATTTTATATATGGAAATTTTTGAAGCAATTTATAATGAGGCTGTAGTAGCTAAAGCTAAAAAGTCATCAAAGATAACTGATGTAGATGTAGAAAAATTAAAGAATGCATATGACCCAAATAAATTTGAGCCATTAGATGCGCCTTATTCGCCAGACCTTTTTAGTGCAGACTTAAAAGTTGAACTCATAAGTCCAGCAGATGAGAAAGGTAATATAGAAAAAAATACATTTGATAGTGTTCTAGAAGCAGCTAATGCTATTTATGATGATGACATTTATTATAAAAAAGATGGCGTAGGCGCTAGTAGAATAAAAGGTATAGATGGTAGCAAAGAAAAATCTGAAGTAATAAAATGTATTTGTGAAGCTATTATGCAAGCTGCAACAGGCTGGGATAAAGGTAGAGGTGAGGACCCTAAATTAAGAAGAACTTGTTGTGGTGGTATACAGGTAAACTTACATAATCCTGAAGCACTTAAAGATTTTGGTGAGTGGTACGATATTTATGAAACTTACCATAATTATAGGAATGATACAAATGCCGTTATAAATGCACGTAAAATAACTAAGAAGATAAAACAAAAAACAGCAAGTGAAGATATATTTTTAAAAATAAATTATCATATTAGACTAGCTAATGGTATAAAGGAAAATGGTGATATAGATAAGGGTAAAGATAAAAATAAACTCTTAGCAAATCTTTCAAATGACCGAATACAAGTTAGCAAAATAGTTGATTTCTTTAATGACAAGATTAATGATGATACAATAGAAGATGACGAAATAGATAACTTACTTAAGTCAACAATGGATGCGGAAGAATTATTATCTAAGGTTAAGAATGCAGAAGCTATTGTATTAGAAAGTGTTGAGAAAGATAGATTAGCAAGAGAAAAAGCTAGAAAAGAAGCACAAGAGAAAGAAGAAGCTGCTTATAAAGCAAATATAGAACAAATAGTTGACCTAGCCAGAACATTTAAGCCAAATTATATAAGTACTAAAAATAGGGCTAAAATGATAAATATCCTAAACTCCTTATTATGGTATTATAATATTGAGTTAGGAAAGAGTGGTAGGACAGAAAAATATCCATTAAATGTTGATACTGGTTATGGTGTACCAATGGATTATCGTAGTGGTCATGTTTTAGTATTAAGTGATATATTTAAGAAAATGCTTAGAGCTAATAGGCTAAATAGAGATGGCGAATTCTTAAGAAATAATTATGATACCGACAAGATTATTGAGTACATAGAACAAGTTAGAAAAATTGATGAATTAGCAAATAGTCTAAATATTAATGGAAGTCATAATGAGATAATATCAGCTATTACTAATAGTATACCAAGCGAAGATTTATATAGAAGATTTAATGCTTATACATCAAATAATAGGTATGCTAAGAGATTTGAATCAATATATAATATGGCTGAAAAAGCTCGTTTAGCTGAGTCAAATAGTAACTTTGACGAAGATAATAATTATTATAAAAAAGAATATGGACATAATATAGAATGCGCCAATTGTGGAATGGAATTAGACGCTGAGTCTGACAATTATATAAATGGTGAGCACTTTTGTCCATCTTGCGCTGAAAGAGAACATGACTAAAATGTATTTTTAAAAATAAGAAAGCACACTATTAAGTGTGCTTTTTTTATAATTTATTGATACTAACAACTGAAACTTGAACATGTTCACGATGGTTGATATTTTGTGCTAAAATGGCTTTTTCTTTTTCACTTTCAAAGTTTCTAATAAATCGTTCCCATTCTACAGATGGCATAGTATTATCTAACTCAACAATTGATTTACTATTGCCATTATAAATAAAAGGCCTGGAAATCTTAGTAAATTTTAACCCATGATATGTAATTTTCTCGAACCTATCCGTAGGATAATCTTCATAGGAATATTGCCAGGAAATAAAATACTTATTCTTCATTTTCTTCTTTTATCCCATAAAAATCCTTTGCAATATTAGATAAATCACTATACCTAATAACTGTTTCCGGCTTTAGTACATTTTTTAAGTACATATAGTCCCTTTGTCCAGGGTTTGTTAAATCAATTTTAAATGGGCCAACAGTTGAATTTAATACCCATTCAGTAATGTCATATATTACATCTATACTACCAAATTTTCCTATTTTTTGCCTTATTAAGCTTTTTGCATTTTGTTCATTTATAGCTTTTACATAATAGGAGCCTTCACTAGGTCTATTTCTTAATTCTGTAGTTGGAAAATAAGTATTTTGATACGCATGATATTTCCCAAATGTTGGACGATATAAATCCACATGAGCTCTATATATTTTATAATTTATTTTTTTCATATTAGCTCCTAAAATACTGATTATAGGACCTTTCCATCTTTTGCTTACATATTCCCATAGTTTCTTTAGCTAATAATTCATGAGCTTTTCTATGCTCATTATATGTAAGCAAAACTATATTCCACCTTTTATTTTTAAGAAGAGGATAAATATTACGGGGTAAGATATGATGTTTATAATATAACATACCAGGCTTTTTTATCCTATTTTCTAAAATAATAGTATTTATGAACTTAAAGTACTCAGTCATTATAATATCTTACTATTTTTCCTAGTCCATTTGGCTCTGTAAAAATAGTTTCTGACTTCTTAAATTTTTTAAGAAGGCTTTTATCGAAATAAATATTACCTTCATAGCTTTTATCGAACTCAGTTACATAAAACTCATCTATAAAATTAATACACTGTTCATAAGTTTTCTTTCCACCAATTATAAAAACTTCTGATGGATTAAAATCTTTTATTTTTGTATATGAATCATTATTTTGGCCAGAGTTTTTATAGGATGATATAAATAAATCTTTAGCAGCTTTATAATTGATATTTAAGTGTTCAAAATTATTTTTTCTTATATCATCATTAAGTAACTTTGCTTTATCTATATAAATAAATCTATAATCAAAAGTTTCTACTGGTATAAAACTTAATAGCTTATCAATATTATAGTCTGTCATATTAACTTTATTTGAAAAGTCATTATTTTTATTTTCATTTTGGTATGGCATTACCATAATACCATCATTAACAAGGCTACTAGGTGACTCATTAAAATAAGCATTTTCATCTTCTATAGCTTCTTTATAAGCTTTAGAATCTTTATCTAATCTTTCTCCGATATGTCTTAAAACTGGTTTATCTTCTTTGAGCGAATAAAATTGTTCTCCTTCAGAAGGTCGCGCTAAAACTAAATTAAGCCTATTTTTTAGTGGACGCTTAAATCCCTTAAAAGTATTGTATCCCATAATAACAATTTTATTAGAGGTCATACTCTTAAAATTATCCATATCCCATGTAGTATCTGGATTACCAACTCCCCAAGGTAGCTGGTCATCTTTTCCAATTAAGCCATTTTTATCCATGGCTATTATAGCCTTAAACTTTACCATGTTATCTCTCCATAATTATCAAAAACAGCATAATCAATTTTGCTTGCAACGTCATCAATAGTTTTACCTTCAATATCAATTAAATATTTTTTAGAAATTCCAGATAAATTAAATGCTTCTTTGAATCTGTTCAGCTCTTCTTGTTTTTTATCAAAATCTAATGAAAAAGACTGACCATCACCACGAGCTATATCTCTTTCAATTATTCTTTTAGGATCATCTATAAAAGAGAAAAGATAAATATTATCAGACAACTTATCTGCTAATATAGTTTTTTCTAGAGCAAATACATAATATCCATCATAATTTCTATACATTGGTGAATACACATATTCTGATAAATGTGCTCTATTATAAATAAATAGGTCTTTTGATGGAATAGCAACATCTCTCATAAAAGTAAATATTGATTGATACTGCTTAACTGATAAATCACGAACTTTAGAAAAATCATGTACGCCAGAAGATTCTCTGAAATTATTTTTATTATCGTTATCAAGTCCCTTAATGTTTGAATAATGCAAAATATGCGTAATAATACCTTTTTTATGAGCAGACTGTACTAGTCTTTCTATTTGTGTATCTTTACCTATTGCATCAACTGAATCGAAAATTACTACCATAAATTTTATTTAGAAACCAATAGTTTTTTTATTTTTGGTGTCTATCTCCTCATTTTTACAATTATCATATATATCATTTATATTATCTTTTCGGCCACTTAATATATATTCAATGCTAATTTTCTTTTTAACATTATTTATATTACCACCAGTAAAATTATATTTATCAACAATATTATCTATATCAGAGTCTTCTAGTGTTGGAAATTTATTTTTCCAAATTTGTTTTTGAATATTCCTAGATGGCCTATCAAATTTTATTTTAAATAAAAGTCTTCGTTCCATTGCATCATCGAAGTTTTGGATTTTATTAGTAGTAATAAATAAAACACCATCAAAGTTTTCTATATGATCTAATAGTTCAGCTTGCATTTGATTATTTTCTCTATTAGCAGTTGAACCTACTGTATCTGAATCATCATGCCTTTTAGAAAAAAGTGCGTCCGCTTCATTTAAGACTAAAATAGGCTCAGGTAAATTATCCTTAATATAATTATTTCTGATACGCTTAAATTCGTCAAACATTTCATTTATAATTCTTTGTTTTTCACCACAATATTTTGACTCTGTATCAGCAATTTTATAATTATATACATCTCGTTTACTATCTTTAGCTAGCTGTAAAATTTTTTCTGTTTTACCAGTACCACTAGGACCATAAAAAGAAATACAAATACCATTATGCTGATTATCCTCTAAAATACGACTTTGAATATTCTTTAAATTATCAGCTTCAAGTATTTCTGAAATTCTATTTAAGTCTTTTACTAAATCATTTTCATAGATAAGATCAACTTTTTTAATTTTATTATGGTCTAGTAAATATTTATTTTTTATTTTATTATTTTTTAATGGCATGTTAGACTTAGCCTTACTAAGATTGCCATTATTTATTAAGTTTTTTAATAAATCAGATGCTAAAGCATATTCTGGTATAACGCCATCATAATTATTTGGATTATCCGACCTAACAAGATATCCCATATCCGTTAAATCTAATAATGCCTTTTCGCAAAGGGCAAAAGGAAATGCGGGAAATTCATATGCACTTTTATAATGTCCAGTATCATATAATACAAACTCTAGCAAAATACAAACATATAAGTTATCCATTTTCTTTGGTAACTTTAATAGTCTTCTTGCTTTATTTAACTTCTGTTCAGTATAAACATTATCCTCAAACAATTTTTGAAGAATTATAATAGAAGATACTGGCTCTTTATCAAACTTTGTTGGAAAAGAATATTTTCCTATATCATTATCATGTGTGTCTACATTCATTATTTAATCCAATTTTACGAGTCTTTCACGTGTTGTTTTACATAAATTCCTAACTTGGTTAGGACTATTTATTATATTATCAATACATCCATCAAGAATATAAGTAACACACCAGTCATCTGGAGCTCTTACGCCACGACCAATACCCTGGTCAAGTCTAGAACATACATCTAATGAATACCAGTCTGGGAAAAGCTTCATTTTAGCTACTACAAGATTATCGCCTAAAGACGCATATGGTAATTTCATAAAAATATTAAATCTACACAAATCATGGTCAAATGATAATCCTTCAATTAAGCTAGGCCCAACTAAAATACCATTTTTTGAGTTTATAAATCTTTGAAGCGCCTGTCGCTTATCACGTGAGCTAGAATAATTTATAATTCTATATCTAATACTATTAGGAAGAGCGTTATAAAATGCAGTAGAAATTTCATATGAGCCCGTATGTATAATACCTCGAACATTACTATTTTTATTACAGATATCTATTACTCTACCTATTATGTGAGGCATTGAATTGGCTTTTTCGTTCATACTCATTTTATATTTTGTACTATAATAAATTGGAGACTTTGAAAAATCAAAAGTACTAGGAACTTCTATTGGACAAAAATCATTACCAGTATAATTAGAAGCGCCAATTAAACATTTATAGACATCCAAATCACCAATTGTTGCAGACATAAGAAGTTCACAATTTGTTTTTTTATGAAAATAATTATAAATTAATTTATCTTCATAAGCGCAATTTAACTTAAATCCCTGTCCAGACTTATTTATCGATGATACTATTGCTTTTTCAGAATAAGTATTTATAAGTTCATTAAATACCTGAAATCTTGTATATAAATCAGATAAAGTACCTGCTGCATTTACATATTTTGCAGCTTCTTTTTTATCATCGCCAGTCCAGGTTTTAACTGCAGGTAATAATACTTCATTAGCATAATTATTTAAAGATGATAATATTTGTTCTATACGAGTAGAGCAGAGTTTTAAGCCTTCAGCATTAAAGTTTCTAAGATTACTAAACTTTATAGCATAATCAATCACTTCTTTAATAGTATCTGATGAGCTGATATGGTCATTATTATTTTCTGCAAATTCATTTATAGTATCAACAAATTTAAGATTTTCTTTATCAATATCTGGCGAAAAATGCTGCTGTACTAAACTTGGTAAGTTATGAGCTTCATCACATACAATAAAATCTCTTATACCTAAAGTTAAGTTAACTGAATCTGGTATAGGAGAAACGCTATTTCTATTGCCAACAACCTTAATAAAATATAAAGCATATGTTAGCAATGTAACTGGCGCTTTAGCTGCATTAATTAAATCTAAAACGTATTGACATGAACTTCCACAGGCATAACCAAAAGAAGCACTTTTTTCAAGGTTAGCAATTCTTGCAAAACTTACTTGATTTAACTTACAATGTCCCATACTTACTTGATGACCATTTCTTTGACAAATATAATTATCCTGACCTTTTAACATACCCCATGGTAAGTTAAATTTTTTTATAGTATCTTCATACTGCTTATAGAGCGCTAGGTCAGATGCTAAAATATAAGAACGCTTTTTATAATATGTCCAAAGTACTCCAGCAACAATAATACCAATATATGACTTTCCTGAGCCAGTTGGCGCTTCCATAACTTGTACTTTACTATTATTAAGCGCATTTTGTAGTATCATTATAATTGTTTCTAATTGGTACTGTCTAAATTCAAAATTTTCTGATAAGTTATCTCTAGCCCAACATCTAGCTTGATCGGCTAATACATCTTCTCTAACATACATATAATTAAAATCCTAAGTATTTAAAAATTAACGATTAGACTATTATTTTTATCTATAATTAAAATATGTAAAAGTCCATATAATAATATAGAATGCTAATATAATTTTATGAAAATAGAAAAATTAAATTTAGTAGGTCCAGAAAATTATATTTCTAAAAAGTTAGATTTATCATCTAATGAAAATATACCAGTAGATGAAAGAATTTGTAGCGTTATTTGTTCAGCTCTTACTGCAATGGGCTATGTATTACCAGTTGGTATGTGTGATAGACCAAGTCAAGCAATGCTATCTTTTTTTGAAACTTCCGATGAAATAGATAATATCTATAAGGATACTGCGCCTCTTTTATATAAAGGCTATAAAGGTCATTATTCTGATAGTTTCAAGCCTTGGGAAGTGCATGAGGTTTTAGCTAAAGGTATAAATTTATGGCTTGGTGAAGAAATTGATACTTTTACCGAAATACCCGTAAAAGATATTAGTTCTAAAGTTTCTAATGGGTCCGCAATTGTAGTGTCTGGCAAGTTTGATGATTCATATGAGATAGCTTGTATATTTGGAACTTATTTCTGTGTTAACTATGATGCAATACCTAGTAAGAATAATTATTTTGAAAGAGCAGAAATGCTAAAAAGTATTGAAACTGATACTTATCCAGAGGAAATATATATAAAGCGATTTAATAAGCCTGTAGAAAAGGTTAACTTTATAGATTTTATTACAAAGCTAAAGCCTTATAATAATAGCTTAGTAAAATGGGCGCACATACTTAAGGCTCCGCATGCTACTATTTAAAATGTACTAATTAATATGTAAATTAGTTTTACGCAAAATGTAACTAATTTACATATAATATTGTGAATATTATAGAAGTATTGCAAATCTATTTTGGATACTTTTTTAATATAAAAACTCGCCTCGTATGAGGGAGATATTGATGCCCAGTTACCTAGGGCTCATAATAGGGTAACATTTTATAAGGACGATGTACTATGAGTAATCGTAACTATCCCGCAGCTGTAACAGCAGCTTCTATTCTTGATTCATTTTTCAATGATCCATTTTTCTCAATTGGTTTTAGTGATATTCCCACTAAAGTAACAAATTCTATCTGTTCATCTAACTATCCAAAATCAGATATTTATAGAACAGAAGATGGCGCGCTTCATATTGAATGCGCAGTTGCCGGTTATACTGAAGATGAAATTCAGTGCGATTATAAAGACAACTATATTACTGTTACATTAAAGAAAGAACAGCCAACAGAAAAGAGAAAGTATCTTCAGGGCGGAATTAAATATTCTCGCGAAGCATCAGATATCTCTTTCTATATTGACCCAACTTACTTTAATGCTGATAAAGCAACGGTTGATTTGAAAAATGGTATTTTCAGCATTATGGTTCCATGCAATGAAAAACTTGCTAAGAATCGCGTTCTCTTTGGAAAGAAAGAAGAACCAAAGCAGATTGCAAATGCGAAAGACGCAGAAGATGTAGAAGTAACTGAAAAAGACTCAGAATAACTCTTTACCTAAATAGCCCTTAATATAATTCTATTAAGGGCTATAATAGTTATTTTAGTTTTATAAAAGCTTACAAATATTACCAGTACCTATATTTAGGAACTACTAATTATTGTATGGAACAGAAGATTATTAAAATAGACACAAAGTTATCAGATAATGATAAATTACAAATTTTAAATAATATTACTTGTAGTACATACTTTGAGACCAATTGTAGTATTTGTAAAAAACCTTTTAAAAGGCGCAAAGACCAACTTAAAAGGATGGGACCAAGAAGTATTTTTTTATGTAGGGATTGCGCTAGAACGATGGCATGGCAGTCTAAAACAGAAGAGGAAAAACTTAAAATAAAAGAGCAAAGAATTAAAACTAATACTGAACTTTATGGCGGTATTGGATTTGCTTCAAAAACTTTAGCTGATAAAGTAAAAGCCTCATTAGAAGATACTTATGGCAAAGGATTTGATAATCCTCAAAAAATTAAAGAAATAAAAAATAAAACTAAAAAAACTAATATTGAGAAATATGGCGGAACAGGTTTTGCATCTAGAGAACTTTTAGAAAAAGGTCGGGATACATGTGAAAAATTATATGGATACCGAAATATTCAAGAGGACCCAAGAATATTAGCAAAGCGTATTCAAACAATGAATGAAAGATATGGCGTAGATTTTGCAGCTCAAAATAATGATATTAGAAAAAAACAAATAGCTACAAATATTGAAAGATATGGAGGGCCTAGCGCATTATGTGACCCTAATGTACTTAAAAAGTCTATGGATACACAAATACAAAAATATGGTAAATTAGCTTTTATAGGTACGCATTCTTCATATATTTATAATGATATATTATTTGATTCTAGCTGGGAATTAGCATTTTATATCTATCATTTAAGCTTAGGCCATAATATTATTAGAGAGCCCTATAGTATACCATATGTGGATAGTCTCGGTAAAGAACATATGTATTATCCAGACTTTATTATGGATAATGTTCTTTATGAAATAAAAAATGACGCATTATTAAATGAAAATGGCATTATTTTAGATAGAAATACGTTTTCTATTACTGAAAAAACATTAGCTAAAACGCAATGCATAAGAGATAATAATGTCATAATCTTAAAAAGTGCTGATTTAAGAGACTGTTTTTCTTATATGGAATCTAAATTTGGAAAAAATTGGAAAGAAAAATTTAAGAGGAAATAATAATGACTAATAAGATTTTGGGTGTCGATTTAGGCACAGGTAATAGTTGTGTATCAATAATTGAAAATGGAACGCCAACTGTTATTGTTAATGATGCGGGCGATAGAACAACTCCTTCTTTTGTTTCATATAAAGATGGACAAATAATTGTTGGTAAGTCAGCAAAAAATGTGGCAATTACAAATCCAAAAAATACTATTTATGCTATTAAACGTTTTATGGGAAATAATTATTCAGAAATGAAAGACTGGATAAATATTGTTCCATATAAGGTTACTGAAGGCGCTAATGGAGCAGCTAGGATAAACATTGATGGAAAAGATTTATCCCCAGAAGAAATTTCTGCTCAAATTTTGATGAAAATGAAGAAAACAGCAGAAGACTATTTGGGCGAAATTGTTACAAAAGCTGTTATTACTGTTCCAGCATATTTTAATGATAAGCAAAGACAAGCAACAAAGGATGCTGGTAAAATTGCAGGTTTGGAAGTAGAACGTCTTGTAGCTGAGCCAACTGCTGCAGCATTAGCATTTGGTTTTGATAAAAAGGATATTAATAAGAAGCTAGCTGTTGTCGACGCCGGAAGTGGAACTTTTGATGTTTCAATTCTTGATGTTTCTGATGGTGTTTTTGAAGTTTTGGCTACTTCGGGCGATGCAAAGCTTGGTGGTACCGACTTTGATAATGCGCTTGTAGACTACATTTGTGATGACTTTAAGAAAACAAATGGTGTAGATTTGAAGAATGATCCTATGGCTCTTCAGCGTATTAAGGAAGCAGCAGAAAATGCTAAAATTGCACTCTCTAGCTCAACTACTACATCTATTAACCTACCTTTTATTACCGCGGATGCAACAGGTCCAAAGCATTTGCAGATGGAAATTTCCAGAGCAAAATTCGAGCAAATTATTGCTCCGCTAGTAGAACGTCATCGTGCTCCTATGCTTCAAGCTTTGAAAGATGCTGGATTATCAACTTCAGATATTGATGATATTCTCCTTGTTGGTGGTACAACGCGTGTTCCTGCTATTCAGGCTCTTGTAAAGGAAGTATTTGGTAAAGAAGGAAATAAATCAGTAAATCCTGATGAAGCTGTTGCTATTGGAGCTGCAATTCAGGGTGGTGTACTTAGTGGTGACGTAAAACAAGACCTAGTTCTTCTTGATGTAACACCTCTCTCACTCGGTATTGAAACTGCGGGTGGTGTATTTACAAAAATTATTGATAAGAATACTACAATCCCTACAAAGAAAAGTCAAGTATTCTCTACATATGCAGATAATCAGACAGCTGTAACTATTCATGTATTACAGGGCGAAAGACCTATGGCTGCTGATAATAAGACACTTGGTAATTTTAATCTTGATGGTATTCCACCAGCTCCTAGAGGACTGCCACAAATTGAAGTATCCTTCGAATTGGATAGTAATGGTATTCTTAGCGTTTCAGCAAAGGATAAAGGAACAGGTAAGGACCAGAAAATTACAATTACAGCTTCTTCTAGCCTTTCAAAGGAAGAAATTGAAAAAATGCAGAAGGATGCTGAGATGCATGCGGAAGAAGATAAAAAAATAAGGGAAATGGCAGATACAAAAAATGAGGCTGATTCACTTATAAACTCTACCGAAAAGTCATTAAAAGATTATGGCGATAAATTATCTTCGGATGAAAAATCTAAAGTAGAAGCTGCGCTTTCTAAATTGAAAGAAGAGAAAGATAAAAATAATATTAGTGACTTGAAAAAAGCTCTGGAAGATGCTAAGCAGGCTTCATATATTATTGGTCAAAAAATGTATGAAAGTCAGCAGGCTAATCAAAGTACTAATACTGCGCCAAATAGTGGAACATCAGATGACGTTGAGTATGAAGTAAAAGATGCATAACAAGAAAGTCCCCTTAATTGGGGACTTTTTTTATTTTGTATTTAGAGTTAAATCTAATTTTTGTGCGCTATCTATAATATCCTTAAAATAGCTATGATATTTTTCTGGTAATTTACTTATTATATCATTAATAATACCAAGTATATAATTTTCACCATAATGTTTTATATCATTATAAATTATAATTGATAATTGTCTAGGCAAAATCTTAAATGGTCCAACTTTATTAATGCCCCAAATTTCTTTTATGAAAAAACTTTCAAAAAACTTTTTAGCTGACTCAGGGTTAGATAAGTTTGGCGCATGATATCCATTATACTTTATAAATCTAATATCTGCTGACTTAATATTATTAAATTGTCTTTTTACAGCTATATCAAGTATTACAGATTTAATAAAACTATCTTCTTGATAAAGAATTTTAAATCCAAACATATCTTGTGGGATTACTTCATATGCCTCTTTTAAAAGTGATAATCTATAAATTTTATTCCAAACCCTATCACTATCTAGTAAACCATAGTAATCCCAGTCATTTTTAGATATTTCATCATATCCCCTTTGTAGCTCTTGTGGTAATAATAGATCATCAGAGTCTAACCATATAAAATATTCATTATTATACTTTTCTGGTATATGCTCTACCAAATATTTTCTACCCGCTAATAATCCAATATTTTTATTAATACTGAAAACAACAGTTCTTTTATCATAGCTATCACATTGTATATCAGAGTCATGAAATATAAATATATTAGATTCATTAAAAATAGACTTGAATAGCGCTATATTTTTATTAATATTTTCTACGTCTTCAAGCCTATTATTACAAATAAGTAAATTTAACATTCTACTATATAAGCTGTACCAGCAGAAAAATTATCATCTACAGTATGCGTAAGTCCCGTATTATTATCTGCTATAATAGTTCTCTCATATTTACTTGTATCCTCATTATATCCAAAAGGCGTACTAACTGAATATTCTATATCATTATCAATAACTATTTTTATATTAGTATCACTTAGAGACTCATCATCAGGATTTTTATAATATATAGTCATGCCCTGCTTAAGCTGAGATATTAAATCAAGGTAATAGGTATCATAAGACGTAATATTACGAATATAATCACCTATATTCTCATCTATTACTATAGATGAATCCTCATTTTGTATTTCATCTGTTGATTTATAAAAAAAATCTGGCCCTATTAAATGGAAAGAGGACCCATAGCTAGGACAACAAAAGGGTATAAGTAAGGTATTATTATCCTTAGAATCTATATATTTAATATAAAAAGGCGTTGTATAATTATAGTCGCTGTAAAGGTTACTATTATTAATCTGAAGTAAATTATTATTATGGTCATTATTATAATAAATACTGTTTAGCTGCGCTTGAATTATATAAAGTAGCATCTTTAAGAAATTTCCATAATCACTAGTATTACTTAATATATCTGGATATGTTAGATTATTGAAACAAAGTCCTTGATAATGGTACCATTCAATAAAAGGATAATAATCCTTTATATGAATTTCATAATTTTGAGGTCCAAACTTTAAGGATTTCATAACTTCAAGATTTGGAATTACGTTAGCGCTTCCTTTAATTTTTATATTATTAAATTCTGTTATATTATTAGGAATAGTAATTCCATTCTTTTTAGCGTCGTTTACTGGATATTCTCTAAATCCATTTCCATCACCAAAATCTACTTTTATATTTTCCTCGGATGTAACTAATTTTGTAAATTCGATTTTCATTATGAGTATCTCCTAAGTATATTTAGTAACCTATTAAAAAAAATAGTCACTAATTCTATAAAAGATTAATAAATGCTACTATATTACTAAATAGGTATTAGAGGAAAAATTATGACTTTTAATGAAGGAACTTGTATTAAAGGCAAATTTAATAATAAAGATGTTATAGGATATGTTATTTTTGATGAGAATAATAATCCATTTATAACAGGCGAAAAATGCTATTTATCAGAAATGACAGATATCCAAATTGACAATACATATCAATTTAATGAGTCTGATATGGATAAAAATGTTTCAGATATAGTAAATAACGACTTCAAAAATCTTGATAAAAAAAGAATAATGAAGATGAAAGATAAAGAAGCAGAAAAAGTCGGAGATGCTAGAGAAAAAGAATTAAAAAAAGCTGGCGTTAAATTACAGCCTGGGCAGTATAAAGATAAATTTGTAGCCGCTCAAAAAGCTGTAGCTGCGACTGGTATTTTAGCTGACGAAATTGGCAACTCTAAAGTTTTAGTTAAATATGAGTCAGAATCTGATATAGAAGAAGATAAAGAACAGCTTTATGGCGATACAATACCAGCTCAAGTGTCAACAGCAGTTACAGGTACACCAGTAGATATAGAAAATCATTTAGATGATGCGGACTGGTCACATTTCCAAGCTAGTAATCAACAGGCTACAAGTGGACTAGACTTTTCAGATGTTACTTTAAATAAAATTGATAATCCAGAAATTACAAGTGATGATGAAATTGATTATTCTGCCTATTTAGATGATTCAGATATCTATGAAGATGATAATATTCCAGCTAATACAGATACATATGAAGATGAAGAAAATGATATTCATATAGATATAGTAAATCCAAATGATGTACCTATTCAAATTACAGTTGGCGATAATGAAAAAGTCTTACAAGCTAAAAAAGAAGACGAAGCATCGGCTGAAATTGAAGAAGAATTAGATAATTATAGCCCTACAGATGAAGAATTAGCAGAGTCTGACTTTAAGGAAGCTTTCATAAACCATATTTCAAATAAATATAAAATTGAAGAGTCAAAGTTAGCTGAGTGGAAAACAAATAAGCTAGACTTATTAAATTGTATTGTTAAAGAAATAGCTAATAGATAATATTAAAGCTCCTTAAATAGGAGCTTTTTAATTTTATTCTTTTCTTAATTTTAATGCGCTATATATAATACCAAAAATTAGCCCATTTAATCCCGCAATAAGATGAGCCAAATGTCCAATATTATCATTATTCCTTATAAGGCCAATAATTTCTGGGCAAATAAAAATAATCATTATTAGTATAGTAAGTATTGATATACTATTATCCTTTTTAGAGGGAAATGTATTCAATACAACAAACATATATACTACAGATGATAAACCATAACAGCTTACAGGCTGTAAAAAACAATAAGCTAATCCCACAATTATAGCATCTAAAATTACTAAAATTAATGTAGTCCAACTGCCATATTTATCTTCTACCGACTGGCCTATTATAGCTAATAGTGTAATATTACCAAACCAATGATTAAAATTAGAATGACCAAAAATATGTAAAATTAAATTTTGGTCAATTCTATTATGTGTTGCGCATAAAGCAGACTTACCAGTAACAAGAATTATAAATGAAATTATAATTAAAAATATTGTTACTGGCGCTGAAAAAGTTAATTTTTTCAATTAAATCTTCCTGGCTGATTTCTAAGCTGACCTAATATACCATTTTTTTGTTTTTCTTTACATTCTTTACATAAAAATGGAGGAAAATAGTCTATAAGAGCACCTGAATTATGTACATGCCATTCCCAAGTATCAACTCCACAATTATCACATTTAAAATAGAACTTATAATGATAAGTTCCTAGATTAGGCGTATTATTCGGTGAAATCTTTTTACCTTTGAACTCGTTTATAATATAGCGTCTATAGTCTTCTGGATCGATATCGGTATCTTTAATTGTTTCCTTATCCCATTCCTGGAGCACATAATTATCGTCTACTATACCATAATCTTTATTATAATATTCATATCTATCATAAATTTCTTTATACCTAGGAATATTTTTTTCTTCTCTAAAAAATTTATAATTATAGCCTACTACTTTATCGCCTTCCTTAATAAGGACTGCTTTAATCATAACTACTTTATTATGAGTTTTATCATAATAATAAATAAGCTTATTACCATACTCATCATGTGATGTAAGAACTTTTTCATACTGTTCTTTTACGCATAGCTGATGTTCTACTGCATAATAAACGTCTTGTAAACTTTCTTTATAATCAACTGACCTAATCTTAAAACTATATGGCGAATTAGAAATAAATAAGTCAAAACCATTTAATGTAAATGTTACAACTCTTCCTTTATATTCTAAGTCTCCGCCACCTTTTTCTTTTACAATATAACGAATTGCGTCATTTATATCTTCTCTAGATTTTATATGAACTGCCATTTTAAACTCCTAATATTATATATTTGCTTATTCTTTGTTTACTTGTGCTATTTCTGTTATAATTTTCTTTTTTAATTTAAGCTTATTATTACTTAAAACATATTGTTTTTCTGTAGATACTGATAAAGAGCTTGATTTTATTATAAATAAAGGACTAACTTCCCTAATTGCTTTTAATTTTGCTTTTATTTCAGACTTAGTATAACCAGATTCTATCATTTGATTTCTAGCACATTTCTTACAAAAAGGCGCTATCCATCCACGTGTTCGCCAAATAATAGACTGACCTTTACTATTTTTAGGTATTTTACCACAATTAACACAAGTCACGCTAGATAATAATTCTAGCTGGTTAATTAAGTCATCCAATTCTTCGCTCTTACTAATACTAGATGGATATGTTAAATCAACTCTTAAATAGCCATATTTTTCTTTTGTTTCCCAAATATTTATTAAACTTTTATCATGGTCATTTAAACTATCATAAATAACAAATACACTATGTAAAAAATCTTTCCAAATATTCGACCAGCCAGTATTATCCCAATATGTATAATAATTATGGTCTAGTAAATCTTTTTTTGAATAGGCAGATTTACCATTATAGTCTTTTATTATAAGAAAAGGATATTTTTTTAATAAACTCGATATTTCATTAGTTTTCATGGCTTATATAATCCGAATAACAATCATTAAACTTCTTAATATTTCTTATCTTATATCGTAAAAATCCTATTATAAAATGTCCGGCAATAAATATAGTAGAAGGTATAATAAATATCTTAATAAAGTAGCTAAAGTTACTCGAAGTTATAGATATAGCAAATCCTATTACAGCTAATATGCCAATTATAGCTAAAATAAACACGGGACAAAAAATCATATCATTATTATCATTTCCACAGTTATTACAGGAACCAAAATTTGGTCCCTTGCATTTACAAAAACAATATTTTTTATAAATTTTTTTAGGCATTTTATTCCCAAGTTCTTTATAAATATCCCTAACAACATCACTCATAATTTAATTCCTATTATATCCAAAATCTCTAGTATGAAGCTTTTTCATTATTTATAGGGCTCAAAATGAGCCCTGATTTTTATTTTTTAGCTTCTTTAGGGAAATTATCATAATAACTTTCTGGAGTATCCATTGCCCAATTGAATTTTTCCTGAAGCGACTTAGAATAGATATTTGAAATATCAATATCAAACTTTTTACAGAAAGCTACCGCAAGAGCTGGTGTAGAATAAGCAGTACGGGATGTGGTGAGAGAATAGTTTTTTGCTTTATCTTTCATTTCGCGCTTATCTTTAAGCTTTTCAATCTTTTCTTCCGACTTTTCTACTTTAGCGGTAATTTTATCTTTACGCTCTTTAATCCTTTCAAGCGCTGCTGTAAGCTTTTCACCTTCCCATTCTTTCTTAGCAAGTTTAGCCTGCTCTAAGACTTTCTTAAGTTCTGCTTCAGCTTTAGCTTTTACTTCTGCTTCTTTCTTAATAGCATCTTCAATTTGCTTATCAAGCTTTTCCATTTGAGCATCAAAGTTCTTAGGAAGCGCACGCTGATGATTTAATTTTTTAGCAACTTCAAGATTAGCATTATCATAAACTGCAATTTTCTTTGAAGTTGGCATAGCCTTCGTAAGTTTTCCATCTTTTTCTGCCTTATGGAGTTCTTCTGAAATAAGTTTACATCCATAAGCTGAACGGAAAAGTTTAGGTGAACATTCTGGCATAAACTCTTTCAAGAATGCCGCAACATCGTTTGATGAAGCATTCTTAAATACCAGCTCGTCTTTTGAACGATTTCCAATAATTTTTTTAAGCGCATTATAAGTAAGCTGGTCAAGCTGAACAGTATTTTCATAGTGAACTGAGTCCTTACCCATAAAGTCAAGCTTCACTTTGTAATCAGCAATAAGTTCAATATTACCTACTTCAAGAGTAGATGCACCAACTGTTTCTGCATATCCGGCTGATTCATCTTTTTCATTGCCTACACGAATACCAGTCGTTTTAATAAGAGACGCGATAGTTGCAGCTTCTTGACGTTTTGCATCAGTTGAAACCATACCTTTCATAATATGCTTTTCCATATCTGGCCACATCTGAACAAGCTTTCTTGCTTTTTCAAATTTAAGCATATCTTTTTCTTTTTTAGTATCAGACTTAGCAGCGAAAATAATTCTTTTATAGCGCGGGCTGATACCAAATTCTGGACGTCCAACCTGAACAAAATACATTACGGTCTGACAAGAATTATTATCAGAAACTACTTTTTTCCAATTATGACCTTCCGGAGCTCTTGGAGCAAATGGAATTTTCATCTCCTTAAGTTTTTCCTGATCTTCAGGTAAAAGTGTATTCATTTCAGCTTTACCAAGAACAACATCCTGATAAGATTTTGGAAGAGCATCCCATTCTTTTTCTGGAAGTGGAATAAAGTTAATAATTACATCTTCTGGTACAGTACGATATTTCCACATACCAAGAATAGACGAATCGCCACGAGTCATAATAATTCCCGGAGGCTCAATCATAAAACTGCCAAGAGGCTCTTTTTTGCCATCCTTAAAAGCAAACCCATACTTTTCTTTCATTGCAGTTTTTTCTGCGTCTGCTTCATCATATTTTTTCTGGCGAGCTTCGAGTCTCTTTTTAAGAGATGCATCTTCTTCTGCGAGTTTCCATTCTTTCTTTGTTACTTTTTTTACTGCTGAATTTGCTTTTTGTTCCTTAATCTGCTGATTTTTATTAAACATATCATCAATAAGCTTTTTATAGTCCTTAGGAAATTCGAGAAGCTGCTGATTTGCTGTAAGCTCCGGCTTAAGACAACTATAAAAGTTTTTATTAAATCTTTCAATTTTTACATAATCAGTATCACGCTTAGCAGCATAATGCCACATCATTTCTTCCGCAAGTGGCGAAAGCTCTTCATTTGCTAACTTAAATCCCTTTACTTCATATTCTGGTGGAAATATTGGGCCATTATGTGTAAGTGTACTAAATTTTGCCATAGTTAACTCCTTATGAATAATATGTAGATTAACAAAAAAATATATAAAATTACTAATATATAATTTATGAAAATTATATGCTTTAAAAAATCTATTGACTCATTTTTTGTTAGAATCTCATTACGACGAGATTTTTTATATAAAGTATATTTTGGGCTAGATAATAAAATAAGAAAAATTAGATTAGTAGATAAATATTTTGATAATACCACACATTCTTTAGATAATATGCTTAGTGAGTATGCATATAAACTTATCACATTTGATAACCTAAATAATGCAGTAGAATATTTAGCAAATAATAATATTGATAGAGTCTATACATTATTAGAAGCTATAAAAAGCTGGTCAGAATATGATGAAAATACAATAAAGCAAACTATTCATCATAGAGATGCTTTTTTAGAAAATTATGTAGTAATGTCAGATGAAAAATTAGCGGAGGATTATTTTAATGATTAATTTTACAAATATGCGAGCAGGGGATATTTCAACATATCCTAAAGAAACTGGACAATATCTGATAAAATATCATTATAATGGTAATAGCTACTTTATGATAGCATATTTTTGGGTAGATGGTGATGACTGGTTAAAGCCTAAAAATGAAAAGCGTATAGGATTTTATTATGATGAAAATTGTGAAAAGGAAGCAAATATAGAAACACAATGGGGCTATAAACCTTATGCTTATTATAAACTTCCTAATATTCTATCAGAAAAACCAGAGTTAGATGTATAAAAATATTTTAACCTAGTTATATATGAATTAAGAAATTAAATTAAAAGCGCCTAATATTAGGCGCTTATTTTTTAGATAACTATAACATATTCATTATTTGAGCCAAAGTGACTTTTATTCGTTATTGTTTCTACAATTTTATCTTTATACTTTTCAGTTTCATCAACTACAAATAAATATTTTATACATCCCCTATGCTTTTCTAAACATAAGTCTATCCATTCATCACAAGACTTTTCTATTTCATCATTATTCTTATTCCAATGTTCTTTTCCACCATATGGCGGACATGTAAATAAACATACGTCTTTAAGTACGGACCAGTCCTTACCCCCAAATGTAATTAAATCTTGTATTTTTATATCACACATATCACCTATCAATTTATAGTCTACGATTTCATTAGACTCTCTAACATGGTCCTCATTTATATCCCATCCAATATAGTGTATATCACAATTATATGACCCCAACATTCTTCCGCTAAATCCTGAAAATGGGTCAATAATAATATCTGCATTAGGTATATATTTCTTAATAAGGTTTTCTGCTAGTTTCGGGTTAAATACAGATACTTTATTTGCTATTCTAGTTACATTAAATCCCTGTAGAATATCTGATGGTCTACAATGACCTACATATTTTAATCTATTAAGCGCAATTTTTTTAATTATATTTTTATCTTGCCATGCGTCTAACGGGGAAATTTTGCCATTTCTAGACGCAATATATATAGATTTATGAAAATGATGAATAAGGCCCATATCGGATTTATCGCTTAAATCTTGATTTAAATACGGAAAATCGAGGCCATTTTCAAATAGTCCTAAAAAATCAGAAGTATATTTTTTATTTACATAATTTATATACTTAGAGCAGTCTGTAATAATTTTAACATTATGCTCTATCATACACTGATGTTTTGCTTCAAATTTATCATCTAGGCTTCTATCAAATGGATTTATCATTTTTCCATTAACATCTTTATTTTCAAAAAACTGTAAGCCCTTTATTTCTATAAAATCATTTTCTATCTTGAAATCCGGAAAATAAGAATATTCAATATCATTATATTTATATTTAAAACTAATATTTGGATGATATTCAAAATCTATATTATTATCAATACAATAAATATATAAAGCTAGTTCCCAGCTTGAGTCAAATTGAAGATTATCATATGTATATTTTTTCTTGGCTTTTAATTGTACATTATAATTTTGCATAGGCCTAGATACACCATATTTTTCTAAACAAGTTTTTTCTATTTTTTCTTGTGTTTCTTCTTTTGTTTTTAACCAAGACTCTACCATTTTCTTTTTAATTTCTTTATTCTTTGATGGATGGTCAACTCCATATTTTTCTAAAAGGGTTTCTTTAGACTTTTCTTTATTATTATCAGACTGGAAACTGTAAGCAACATTATATTTTTTTAAACAAGTTTCCTTAGACCTATCTTTTATTTGTTCAGAAAACATAGGATTTTCAACGCCATATTTTTCTAAGCATGTTTCTTTTATTTTCGACTTGATACTATCAGACGCAAATACGTTTTCAGCGCCATACCTTTTTATATTGGTCATTTTTCTACCACAATTCTGGCAGAGAAAATTAAAAGTTTCGCCCCTTTTTCCTCGTCGTTTACGCTTCTCAAAAGTATTATTACAAGAATTACATACAAAAGTAAAAACTGTATCTGCTTTTAATAAGTTATATTGCTCTATACTATTTACTATCATACCACTAATTTTTCATATTATATATTATCTTTTTAGAAAACATAAACTAATTTGTAAAGGTATAAAATATCTTCTATATATTAAAGGAGTTTAAAATACATGAAAAGTTTTCGTCTCCAATTTATTGACATTGACGGTTCTTACACAATAAATACTACAGAAGCTCCAATTAAGGGATATATGGTCTGTAGAGCGCCTAAGGGTACAACAGAAGCTATGTACTTCCCTTATGGTAATGAAAAGGCCATAAATGCAATGATTGGTCTTCCAACAGCTAACTGGATAGATATTTATGAAGCTGTAGCATTTAACCAGGAATATGGCTTATATATTTCTGCGCCTCCAGGAACAGGCGTTGACCACCCTTCATATTATGGTGGTGTTTATCTTACAACTCACGGTCCTTTCGATTATTGGGAAGTATCAGATGATAAAGACCCATCTTTTGAAGTATGTATTTCAGCCGGTGGTGAAGACGGCGCTTGGGGCGATAACGTAGGCAACGCTTATGTAGATATCATTAAATTATCTGATAAAGGTAAAACTCAGGGCTGTATTAAAATTGAAGGATTCAGTGCTACATTATTTGCTAGAACAAATTACCTTAGATTTAACTACTGGGGCGATGATGTTGCTAATGGTCATGATGCTGGCACTTATACATACTCATTATCAGGCTCTGCAACAAAGGGTGTTCTCTACTATGTAGACCCAGATGATGGTGAAATTAAAGATTACTACTGTGGCGAATACAAGTTAGAGTCAGATGGTACATATACCATTTATATTGGTGAAACTGACGTAACTGGTAAAGGATATGAAAAGGATAAGACAGCAAATAATACAACATCTGCTGCTGCTCCTTATATTACATTTGAAAATCTTTTTGATTACTCTAAATTAAAAACTGAAACAGGCGAGTTTAGAGCATTCAAGGTAAATAATGGCGATGTAATCACAGCTGATGCTGCAGAAGATACTATTAAGACTATACTTTTTGATGGTAAGTCAGCAGAGTTTAGTATTGCAACTGATGAAGATGTAAGTATCGGTGATTTTGAAGCGTTCTATGGACTTGGAAATAACAGAATTCAGTGGCGTGTAAATATTAAGAATATTACATTTGCTCGTGTTCATCAGAAGTCACCTAATGAAACACCAACATATGTTTCTATTTCTAATATTGGATACGATAAATGGAAGTATGACCAGTCCTGTGCTTGGGTAGATATTGCTACATTAAGGGGCTCCGCTACTGCAGAAGGCACAAAAACTGATATTCCAACTATGAAGAATATCAACGGATTTACACTAGCTGAAGGCTGGGCAAGCGCAATTATTCAGGGTAATACAGACGGATTAGTAATAGTTCATGATAGCGACGTAAATAAATTTGGTATTTTTAAGCTTGATACAACAACTCAGGTTCTTACTGATGTTACATCGTCTTACTTAACTCAGAGATTCTATATCAATAGCAGAATTACTGATTCTAAAGATACTACATCTGTTAAAGCAGTTGGCATTGAAGACTTTATTTACAACGTATACGAAGTTGTTTCAGCTTCTGTAAAAGGTATGTCTGGACATAAATTTGTTCAGTGTAAAGAAGATGACCCTAAATACCCATTAAAGAAAGACGTTAATTACAATACACTTACAATATCTTGTAAAGAAGTCGTAATTCCGGGAGAATATACTTCTGGTGGTGAATTTACTGGTTCTCTTTCTGAAACAGGCGTTGACTCATATGGTTCAAATATCTACTGGCCAAATATTCTTCCAGAAGAAACTGTTACATTCATGGAAGTCGTTCCTGAAGCAACATTTGATGACCTTAAAGCTATCAATGACCAAGGTTTCTATACTGGTACAAAAATTGTTGACCCAATTGGACCTGCAAAAGATGTTTATACAAACTACCTTAAAGGTCAAAGATACTGTACATACGTTAATGAGAAAAACCAGAAAGACGGCGTTCTTGGTTCTGCTTGGAGAGATGAATATTACCAGATTGTAAAAGACGGCCTTATTGAAGCTCAAAACCCTGTTTATGATGACGCATTAGTATTCATGGAACTTACGGGTTACGAAGATTTCAAATCTCTTCTTATGAGCTTACGTGTTGTATATCACGATACATCAACAATTATATCACCAAAGATTATTACAAAAGCACAACTTGCAAATCCAAAAACAATTACAGTTTCTGGACGTTCAAAAGGTACTGCTCAGTATATCGGTGAATTCAGAAAGTATGATACTTATACTGGTAAATATTACTACTGCCAGCCTATCGGTGATGTTGGCCTTCAGCTCGCTCGTATTATGGATAAGAAACTTGGTGGTATCGCGCCAGCTGGTACAAACGACTCAGCAGGACTCGGCGGATGCTTAGCTAGAAGCGTTCTTTCAGCTAAATGGCAGTTTACTGACGAAGCACTTCAAATCCTCGATGAAAAAGGACTTTGTGCTATTACTTATGATGCAGATTATGGTCTTATGATTCAGTCTCAGAAATCTACTCAAGACCCTGCTACCGTTACAGACTGGTCTTACCTTGGACACTCTATGTCATTTGACCTTTGTAAACGCGAAATTCGTGATAAAGTCATGACTCAGCAGGTATTCAAGAGAATTAGCCCATACTATATGGATATGCGTACAAAACAAGTACAAGCTATTCTTGACAAACGTACCACAGGACCTGACCCAATTTGGGCAACAGCTTCTGTTGATATCACTGGTCAGAATACACCTACAACTATGGCTAAACGCCAGTTCGTTATCAAGGTTACTTGTAAGGTATATGTATATAGTGAAACTGTACTCTTAATTTTTGAGAACCTAAGCCAAGAATAAGTGGCCTAGAAGCCACCTTAAAAAACTAAAAAGTATACTTTACTTTTTCATAATAACCGCTAATTTAATATAAGTTAGCGGTTATTTTTATTTTAAAATAAAAGGAGAAGTATATGCTGTTAGATTTTAAGACTTATAATGATTTAATTAATAATGCTCAAAAAGAGTTTAGACAAAAAGGTGGAAGTATATATTATGAGCTTCATCATATAATACCTAAAAATATGGGTGGTACTGATGATAAAAATAATTTAGTATTACTTACTATTGGTGAACATGTTTATGCACATTATTTACTCGCATTAGAATGTGAACAGAATAAAAATCATCAGGGTTATGTTGCGAATATACAAGCAGCATGGCTAGTATGCCATGGTAAAAGTAAATTTTCTAATTGGAAAAAGATTAAGTTAGAAGAATGGCTAAAAGATGAAGAAGCTCAAAAAATATCTGCCGATTTAAAAATAAAATTTTTAGAAAATAAAAAATTAGAAAAGGGTGTTAATGCTGGTAAGTCATTTAAGGATGGCACACTTAAAATGAACGCTAAAAGAATTTGGGTTCAAAAAGCTACTCAGAAACCAGTAAGAATACTTGAAAGAAATTTAGGTCAAGGTAGCTGGATAGGATATTCACAAATTAAAGACTGCCCAATATGTCATCAAGCTAATAGCGAAACTTCTTTTGCATGCTGTGAAGCACATGCTGAAGAATACTTAAAACTAAAAAAAGAAGAATATAAAAAACAGCGTGCGCTAAATGTTGCAAAAAGATGGGAAGACCCAGAGTATGCAAAACGTATTATAGATGCTAATACGGGAATTGCACATGGCTCAACGGGTATTTGGATTACAAATGGCGTAGATACAAAGATGATACAAGAGTCTGAACTTGAAGAATATACTAATCAGGGCTGGTCTAGGGGCCGTTCAAATATACAAGGTTATGCGCAGACTGAAGAGTATAAGCAGAAGTTATCTGAGCGCCGTAAGAATTCTTGTTATGTAAAGAAAGATGGTGTAGTAAAAGAAATTAAGTTAGATGAATTAGATAGTTATCTTTCTGATGGCTGGACTCGCGGAACATATGGAACATCAAGAAAGGGAATTAAGCAGCCTGCTATGGCCTGGGTACATAATAGTTCTGAAATTAAGCGAATAAGAAAAGAAAATTTACAAGAGTATTTAGATAGCGGCTGGGTAAAAGGCAGGAAGTAATGGCAGCTTTCTTGTTAATATTTAAGTAAATTATAGCGGAGTGTTAAATAATGCCTAGTGAATTTATTAGTACGCCAAGTAAAAAATTTACGCTTGGAAATTTTGATTCTGAAGAACTTGAGGAATTTATAAATCCAAAATATACAGAAAAGTGTGAAAAATGTGGTAAGTTATATAGAAGCGCAAATTCAGAAATGGTTTGGGCTAAAAGATATCCACAGTATAAAAATTATTGTAGAGAATGCTATATAGAAGAAATAAATAAAAACCCATCTGAGGAACAAATTAACGAGTGGGCTGATGAATGTGTCGAAATTACTTTGAATAACCCTAATTGGCCAATGCCCTATGATATGTCTTATGATGTATATTCAAATAAAGTTAAGCCTCTTGTTGAGAAAAAGCTTAAAGAAATAAAAAACAAAGAAGAAAAAGACGCTCATCAAAAAAGAATTGATGAAGCGATAGAATTATATAAAAAAGCTAATTCCACTTGTGATTCTAATGGTGAAAGCTATGATTATCATGATTATTCGGCTATGAATAATATTATTTCAATAAACATTATTGCGGAACTTCTTAAGAAAATTGAAATGCTAGAAAATGAGCTTAATAGTGACCATGTTTTTAGGTGTTAGATAAAGCTTAAAAAAATTAAAAAATCCTCAGCTTAAACTGAGGATTTTTATTATCTAGTTATTAATTATCGCCTATGATACATAGGATAATAATGTCCACTATCAATACCAATCATTATTCCTGTAATTAAACCAGGTATAACGGCAAATGGGATATATCGACCATAGCCTTTCAGCCATAAGAAAACAATACCGCCAATCCATAGTAGGAGTATTGCAATAAGAGCTATTTCATCTCTCACATTATAAATACTATACCAAACCTTTTGATACCATTTAAGTGGTTTTGGTTTCCACCCAGCAAATGATGGAACCCATGTTCCATATAATGGTTCTACATCTCCCATATTGGCTTAATTTTATCAGGAAAAATCCGATAATCTCCTTTTATTTTAATTTTTATTAGCTATAATATGTTATTAAATTTAAAAAAATATAATAGCTAATTAAGATATGTCTTATCAAATAGTAAAAAGTAAAAATGAATATTATATTTATGACGGTACAAATTTTTTTGGTTCTTTTCATTCTGTCGCAGATGCAAATTATAGTATAAAATATTTATATAATACGCCTCGACTTAGATTACAAAAAAGTTTAAGTAATTATGTTCTAATTACCAATATCTATTTAAGATAATTTCTATTAGCAAATATTACATACTAATTCCTGTTAATTTAAAATATGTATATAAAGGATATATAAGTAAAATGTCTAAAAATAATAATACTAATAATGCTACTAAAATGCCAAAAAAGATAGCAATACCTTTTTCAATTACATGGCCTAAAAAAGGTGAAAAAATTAAGCCAACATTAAATACGACAAATGTATTGATAAGTGGAATTTTAATAACTTGTATTGCGCTATCTATAGTATCAGGATTTATTGATTTAGTTTTCTTTAGCGGATTATCTAAATCTTGGTATACTGTAGCTACGGTAAAAGTTGCAGCAGGTGTTTTATTTTCTATAATGTCATTAGGTTTCACATCAGCTAAGTTCTGGTGTGCTATGCAGCTTGGTGCAATAAATGAATTACAGACTAGATTAAAAAATGATAAATATGCTTGGTATAAAAATCTTAATAAGCTTAAGCTTAAATGGCATATTGCACATAAGTTTTTAATAACAGTTTCCCTTATTACATCTATTTCATTATCAGTAGTTTCTATTGGCGACGCTATTCGTAAAAATCAGAATGTTATTAAAAGAGCTAATGAGGATATCCAAAAAATAACAAAATATTATAATACAACAGATACATCAGATGATGTTCAATTTAAGGCATTAGTTGATGGTACAGCTGCATCAAGTACTGCTGGTACTAGAGCCGCTACTACAGCTGCTGAAATCTGGCCTATTATTGAAGCTTATCGTATTGAGAGGTCTGAATTTGAGGCAGAGTTTGGAAATAATTTTGGTTCTAAAGAAGAAGTTACTTTCAGAGGACAAACAATTATACCAGATGAATATTGGGATAAGCAGAACTCATTAGTTGTAAGTAATGTCAAAGCTAAGGGGTATACTTTAAGTATAAATCAAATTCGTAATATAACCAGTGAAGCAGTTTTAGCAACAAGAATTAAGACTGAAATTGAAGAGTCTGTAAAAAATAATTCATTATCAGAGTTAACTGAACTCGCAGATAAAACTAAAGATAAAGCTGTTCAAGAAATTAAGAACTTAGAGGGCAGATATTATATGCCAGGTTCAGATGAGCCTGTTGTTTTTGATCCAAATAATATTTCTGGCTCTATAAATTTATTAAGTGATATTAAAGCGGCCTATGAAAATGATACTGGCGATGTTGGAGAGTCAGCAAAGATGTTTATGCTTATTGGTCCAACATTAGAAAGTATGAAGAAGACAAAGGCAACAGATATTTCTGAGGCTTATAGTCAAAAAGTAAGCGTATCTTCTTTTGGAACTACTGAAATCATGATGATGATACTTATTATGATTTTTGGTATTGTACAGGAATTTTTAATTGCGCTTTTTACACCTAAATCAACTATTGATCGTAAGATGCTTTCGAGATTTGATGCTTACTTTGGTGAAAATTTTAATATTGACTTATTTTTGTTAAAAACTTATAAAGATTATCTTAAGAAAGGTATTATTAACCAGAAAGATTTTGAAGCAAAAGCACGTAAGTGCGTTGAGCTTATGGAAGATGATGTTGATGATGTTATTGCAAGATATTCTAAAAAGAATAAAGCTGAAAAGGCATCATTCGACGAATTAAAAAAGCAATATACAGAATCTATAAATGATAATAAAAACAAAATAGATGTTTTAGAACTTAATAATAAATCAAAAGATAAAATTATTGAAAACCTAAATAAAAAGATTGAAGAGTTTGAAAAGTCCCAATTACAGAAAATTCAGAGTGATGTTATTTATACTAGTAAAGATACAACACCAGCAATTACTGAAGTAGAACAGCCAGATGTAGATAATGCTGAGCCTACTATTAATTTAGAAAAGGTACCAAAAGAAATGAGTATGGACCCTGGCACAGTAGAAATCGCTCATACTTTACAAAATAATAATTCTGATAATACCATAGTAAAATCTGATACTATTGCTACTAGAGCGGTAAAAGATGATAGTGAATCTAAGTTGGAAAGACTTAATGAAGTATTAAATAGCTTTGAAGACGATTTAAGGAGCTAAAAAGTGGCTTTGAATATAGATAATCTTATTGAAAGAGTAGAATTAACCCATAAAAAGTATTTAGAAGAAAAAACTCGTTTTAAGACTGAGACGGAATTAGTTAACAAGGAAAGAGATGAACTTAAAAAGTCGCTTGAAGAATTACAGTCTAGCTATAATGACGCCAATTCTAAAAGCGAAACCTTAAATGATGACTTTAATAAATTAAAAGATGAATATGATAGCTTAAAAGAAGTTCTTTCTAATAAAGAAAATATAATATCAGAACTTAATAGTTCTGCACAAAAATATGAAACTGATATTACGTCATTAAAAAATGAAATTATTAAGTTAAAAGACTCCTTAAAAGCAAAAGAAGAAGAACTTACAAATACACCTTCAAAGGACAGTATAAAAGAAATATTAAATAATGATAGCGCTGTTTATAAAGAGCTTCTAAATAAGTATGAGGATTTACAAGTAACATCTGAAAATAATATTGCATCATTAAAAGATGATTTACTTAGTAAGTCTGAAGAATATGATGAGCTTTTAAGTAGTGTTAATGCTGAAAAAGAAAAATATTTAAACTTAAAAGAAAAGACTTATAAAACTATTAAACATCTTGTGGAAGACGTTATTGAGAAGCAAGAAATTGAGCTGGCTAAATTAGAAGCTGAAAAGCTAGAATTAAATAATAAAATTAAGCTTCAAGAGGTAAGTATAACAGGACTTACAAAAGATAATGTAGAGCTAAAAAAAGACTTAAATATCTTAAAAGAAAAGCTTGATGCAACCAAGAAAGAAGAAGTAGCTGTTAAAGAAGTAAAGAGAACAAGCTTGGATGACTTTATAGACTCAACTATCCCTGTTCCAGAAGATTCTGCTGCTGCGAATTTAAGACCCGTTAAGAGGGTTTCCGAGATAACAGAAAATACTATACCATATAATTTTGGGCGTACATCTAAAGAAATAATGGATAAAGTTTTATTGCTTATTGATGAATTATTTAATAATGTAACATTAAATAACAATAATGAATACCCATTAAATAATCCTTTACTCAGCGCGGATAGGATTAATATGGATAGAGTGACCTTAAATACTGTAATGAGCAGACTTACAGCTATGACTTATAATAATGTACCTCTTTTAGTATACAAAGGAAACATGTATTATGCTACTATAGATAAAGATATAATTAAGAATTATATTTCTGAAAACTAGTTGAAGGTGTATATACATGAAAAATTTTGATATGGACGCTGATACAAAGCAGATGCTTCAAGAAATATCTGCTACGATGGGCGTTAAAAGTGAAATTGTACGGGAAGTATGGGAATTTACAATTTTTACAATATTACTAAGAGTTGCTGAAAATCCAGATAAAGCTCAACATATAAATATCCCATATTTTGGACATATTTTATTAAGAAATAAGGGTTTAATAAAGGATGAAAATGGAAAAGAAACCCTAGACTTAGACCCCTTAGTTGCAGTTTCAGATAATTTTAAAACGCTTTATACTAATGCAGTACAAAATCAATATAACTTATTATCTGAATATTTGGAAGATAAATATATTAAGCCAGTTCTTAATGAAATCGAATAAATATAAGGGCCCTAAATTTAGGGCCTTTTCTTTTTTAAAAAATTAAATTAAATAGTACTACTCACTAATTAAAATATAAATTACAGGAGTTATATTATTTAATGGCTACATCAACACTACAAAATTCATGGAAAGCAACGCTTGAGACCATTCCTACAAAATCCGAATTATCTTTACATTCTTTATGGGATTTGTTATATACTAATGATGGTATTTTACGTGCAAAAGAAAGAAGTGGTCTTTCATTAAAACATAATATTATTTGTTATAATAGCATTCTATATCGTGGTGGTGGTTCTATATACCAAGATACTGCCGCTGTAACAATTAATAATAAAAACTATGAAGCTACCGGTTTATATAATGTATTTGGTATAGACGCATCCATCGCTCAATATGACAGTCGTGCTAAGTGTAAAGAAATTATAGCTGATCGTACGCTCAGTAAGTCGCTAACAACAGAAGATGTAATAAAATTATTATTTGATAATGACTTATCTGATAAAGCTGATGTGAGCATTTTTCAAAATAATAGGATTATATTACATGATAAAAAGTCAGTTTTAGAGCCATCTAGTGATGTACTATTCGTACAACGTGGCCTTTACGTAACAGAAGCTGCTGGTGATTTTAATACTGATTATATTCCGAGTGGTAGATATGTACCTCCTTATGTTGATAGGATTTTAACAAATAATGAAGATGCGCTTGTATATCCAATTTATTTGTTATCAGAAGATACTGGATTCCGTGGTACATTAAGTACAACGCCAGAATATAGTGCTTTTAATAGAATTTTATTTAACTATGATAATACTTGGACCGCGGGTTTAGTATTGAAATCGCTTCAGGACCAAATAACATATTCGAGATCTAATTCTACAGGTTTCTTTAAGGTTATTACAGATGGTAAGTTCTGGATAAATACTGAGCAAACTGGATATAATAAAACTGCGCCTAACTTTGGAACTGATATTGTTCAATTTGTATTTAGTACATTACCAAGTATAATAGATAATAAGAATTATAGTTTTTCTTCTGCTATTTCTAGGGATAGCCTTTGGAGACAAATTCTTGAGCATACATTTATTTGGATTAAATCGCCAATATTTGGTGATTATATCATGCCAAATGTTTTCAATCAAGACTTAAACCAAGAAGCAGACGTTAAACATAGAAATATTGTATTAAGTGCTACTTCAGATTTTAATAGATATGACCTTGATACGGATGGCTCAGTAAAAGATATATCATCATTACCTTATGTACCCGTTGCAAGTCCTTCCGTTGATATACTTACAAGAAAACTTGCTGGTCTAGATAAAGGTAAAAACTTATCTTCACTTTCAGATACTGAAATAAATAGCATAATAGAGAAAGGTGATGAAGATGACTCTGTAATTGGTGGAATTCTAATGGCTTCTGAAACAAGAACTGGTGATAGTCATATCACACAGCCAGGCTATTGGGACCCTGAGTCTAAAAAAGACTCTACAGAATATCAATTATCTGCGGACTCTGCTGAAAAAAATTTAAGACACTTACCAACTATTGTTCCATCTACCGGTAACTTGTTCATGGATGGACGTATCTTATCTCCAACTATTGATGAACTATGGGTATACTTAAAAGAGCTTACATCTGGACGTAAATCGGACGTATTCCTTGATGCAAATAACGCAACTCAATACCGTAAAGACTCAGTTGCAGATGAAGATAATGCTATACCTATTGGTACAAATGAAAAGCAAAAGAGACAGAATGATGAAGATACTCGCTTAAATAGTGTTCCAGAAACGGAATATACATTAGACTATAAAAATGGCGTTCATAATATTTATGGTGATATCATTGGTATAGAAACTGGTATAGATGAAAGTAATAATCAAACTATTGACATAACGAAAGTTGTAAATAGCAATGATGCTATTGCTTATACATTATTTGGCGCAATTAAGAAGTTATCAGAAGATATTACTACTTTTGATAATACAGAAACAAAAGAAAGATCAGTATTTAATTTCACTGCCTGGGATTCTAAAGATTCTGGACGTACGAATAATAATACTATTGCTGATGGACAGCTAGTAACAGCGGCTGTAGCTGAATTATGGGCGCCAAGACGTGTACCATATTCTTTAAGAGAATTAGAAGCATTTGTAAAAGGTAATAAATTTAATATTATTACTTTAGCAAGATTTATAAAAGAAAACTTTGGTGTTACTGGTAAACTGGGATTAGTAACTTCAGATGATAATTATGCTGTTTTTGATAAAAATAATAACTTTATAAAATTTATTTCTTCTAAGGACCTAAATGAGGATGAAGAATATCCCGACTTACCTTCTGGTGGTAGAATAGAAAAGAATACTAGAGATAATGCACAGGCTGGTTCTCTTTATCAGTTCCATAGAAATTATAACTTTAATGTTGCAAATCCAAATACATGGTTTAACCAATTTGGTACTGGTACTCCTGAGTCGGGTACTGGTGCAGAATTTGAGGGTACTCCATATAGTAAAGCCACAGATAGTACATATGGTGATGCGGAAGCTATAAATAGAGATCAAAATAAATATTCTTCATCTGATGTTTACATGGCTGCAGATGGTACTTGGCGATATATATTCGACCATGTAAGAATTCCAATTATTCATGTAAAATACTAATTATTTAATAGGATTTTATAAATGTCAGACGTATTAAATAACTCAGAAGATTTAACAAAAAGAATGAAAGAAGGCTTAACTTTCATTGATGATAGAAATAATCAACTTAGATATGCGGATAAAGATGAATTTATCCAGTGGTCTCAGCCTTTAAGCTCATATAGAGCAGCTCTTCCTATAAAAAGAGGTTTTGCAGTTTCAGTTGCTACTGAGGCAGACTTAAAAGAAGCTGGTCTTAAATATTTTAATAATGAAAATTATTTCTTAAATGATGACCCTTACTCATATATAGTTCCTACTGATACGTCAAAACATACAAGATGTATTGGTTTAGCACATGAGCCAGTTACAGAAGAAGAATTAGGTAAAAAATTAATACATGTTCAAGGTTTTGGTAGTTTTACTTATAATAAAGACCTTGATAGTGAAGAAATAGAAAATGGATTAGTTTATGATCCTGGATTTACTTATAAAGATGTAGGTAAAAAAGTCTACGTTGCAAATGCTGAATTTGATGGTGTAGAGCCAGGTTCATTAACAGTTAATGAGTCAAATATTTATAAGACTTATAATAATTTTATTCTCCTTGGATATTTAACTGACGCCCCAGTTAAAAATTCTGACCAAGTTGAAACAAAAATTGAAATAGCTATACAGGGTGATGATAGAGGTCCTATTGATAATACTATTTTAGAGGGCGTTTTAGGTGAAGACGTTTTAGTACCATCATCTGACCCTTGTCGTGTATTTGCATTAGGCTCTGAAGAAGACGTTGCATTTAAGAGCAAAATCATTTTTGCTGTTCATCCAAATTATAATTATAATCCAAAAACATCTTTTATTGGTTTCCAAAAAATGGATGGAGAAACCGTTCTTGTAACATTTAGCGATGAATTTAGTATTGCTGAAGTTCAGAATTCTATGGTTCAAGAAGATGCGGCTTTCCTAGCTATTGCAAAATTATATAATGATGCGCTTAATAAAAACCTAGCAGAAGACGAAGCTGAACATGCAATAAAAATTGTTAAGGCTGATCTAAGGAATACTTTAGATGCTGACGTATTAAATCTTTCAAAAGCAAGTTTAGAAAATGCATTTAAGACTGCATGGATGGACCTTACAGGTGTAAACTTAAATGTATCAGTGGATAATTCAAATGTTTCAGAAGGCGTTTTATGTTTTGATATTGAGTCTTCTGAGCCAGGTGGATATTACTATATGTATATATCTAATTCTGCTGAGCCACTCTTTGAAGATAGCGTTACTTTCCATAATGGTTCTTCTTACAATAAAGGAACTGTTGTAACAGCAGATTGTAGATTAAGATCAAGACAAAATATTATAGGTGTATGGTACAATAATAAACTTGATGAAGTAGTGCCTAAGGGAACTATTTGTTTATTCATGCATGATGGTTTATTCACTCATAAAACCAATGAATATCAAGAGTTAGGAAAAGAATACTTCTTAGGTAGAAATGGCCGTGTAATAGACATGCCATTAGAAGCTTATGATACAATTGTAAAAGTATTAGATGTACAAGACTCAAATAAGCTCTTAATCCATTGTGATAATGCAAGACGTAGAGACGATACTGGTGATTTACCAGTAGGATATATGAAGCCTGCTCCTTATTGTGGCGAAAGTCCAGCAGCAGAATATGGGTTCTTACTTATGGATGGTGAGACTCGTTATGCTGTTGCCAGTTATGAAAAATTATTAACAAGACTAAAGGCTTGGTTTCCAGAAAGTAAATTAAATATTGGAAAATATAAAATTGGTGAAGATGATGAAGGTAATCCTATATATGAGGAAGAAGACCACTTTATAATTCCAAAATGTACATCATCAACAGAATATTCAGAATATAATATAATGCAGATTAAAGCTGCAGATTCTGGTATTTATGAGTCTACGCCTAGAATTCCATATATAAGAAAATTTGGTAATTTCTTTGATGCTGGTGATAATAACGAAATTCAGATAAATGGTAAATTACCAGGAATATCATATCCTCAGATTGCAAAATATTCTGTACATAATCCAAAGGGTGTTAGCGCAGCAGAAAAAGACTATGTAATAGATGATAGATTTGATATATCGGCTATTTGTGATTTATGTACAAAAATTGATGGTATTGAAGACCCAACATTAGAGAATTTAGATATCCATTTATATATTGACCCAGAATATGGCGAAACATCACGTACTGATGGCTTATATCATTGGGTAGAAATCAGAAGTGGATTTAGTAGCTTTAATAATACAACTACTTATGGTTTCGAATGGAAAATCGAGAAAGAAGTTGCAAACTCAGTAAATATATACTCAACATACTATTTAAGTACGGACATAAAAGATGGTATGGGTATTTATTACCAAACTTCTAGTAATGTTGTACCAACAAGTATGGCAGGAAAACCATGGAAAATTGTAGTTAGTAGAAGAGAAACTCTTAAACAACAATTTGACTTAAATGGTGTTATTTCTGCATACCTAAAAAATAAGATTTTAGATGAAAATAATAATCCTTACACTACTAAAGCAGTAACTGGTCTTGCAGTATTAGACGCTATTGAAACAAGATATAATGTTAAAAAGCTTGTAGCAAGAAAAGATATTGGCGAGATTCTTATTGGTAAAGAAGATGAGCCAGCTAAGACAGTCAATATTGCTGCAAAAGACGAATTACCTATTAAGAGTGATACTAAGATTAGATTTGGTATTGGTCTTCCAGAAGGCTTAACAAAAAATCAATTTATTACTTACGAGGCATCTGATGTTAATACTGGCACGGAAACATATACTATTGAAAACTTTATTATAAATGCTAGTGTAGATGACCATGGTAATCAAAGAAATGTAATTCCTATTGCTTTAATGCCAGATAATGCATTAGTTACTAAAGCTCAGGTATTAGAGCACGAAAATAAAAATGCTGTTAAACCAAATGAAGCTGTTAGTCCAAATACAGTACACGGTATGAATTTTGGTATCGGTGGTAATATTGATGCTTCTAAATTAAATAATCTTTATTTAGCTACACATAATAGTACACAGTTAAAGTCAAATGACGTTATTAACAGTGAGCTAAATAAGACCACAAGTACTGATGAAAGTACAGCATCCTATATTCCATATAGATATTATGGTGATGATCCTCTTGGTGAAGGTAAAGGACAAAGATATATTACTTCTAGTGAAGGTATTGAAGTTCACCAAAACGATAGCTTAATAGGTACTGAAATACCATTCTACTCATCAGAACAGTATAAGGTAAATGAAACAAATACTGGATTATCTCATATTGAGACAATAGCTTCTCAAATTTCTACATTTGATGATATTAAGGGCATTAAAGGTAGAAATGCAAAAATCATATCAAAATATAATTTTGGTATAACTGACGAAGATAATAAATCTATATCATTTGTTGACGAAAATGGCCTACCAATAAATATTACAGCTGGTAATATAGGCGTTGGTTCTAAGGTAGCATATAAGAATGTATATGGTGAAGATAAACAAAGTCTCACATCTAGCGACTTGAATAACGCTGGCGGATTTAATTATACAACAAACTTAATGGCAGATGATACCCAAGATGATTATATTGGCTCAGCATTACAAGCAGCATATGAAATGCCATTAGCATTCTGGCGTTATAAAAATGAGCCATCTTGGTATAAAAAATATATCGGTATAATTATTGAAAGAGTAAATGATGCTAGAGATAACTTATCAGGTGAAGATAAGAGAGACATTTTCAATTCTGAAGACTTAAATTGGGGCTCTACTCAACACTACACAGAAGATAATACATTTAATTATACTGATGAAGAGCTTAAGTCAATAAAGAATTACTTAAATGCAATTACAGATAATGCTGAAAATACTCAAAGTATAATTTCTTCAGTTGGCCTTCTTTTAAGGGCAGCAAAAGAAACACAAGAGCGTTTATTAAAAGTTGAAGCATCTACATTTGGTTCTGACGCAACAACTATTCCAGGTAATAGAGATAAAATTGAATTACCTAACTTTCCAGAAGTAACTCCAGAAGCTACGCATCTTGGTTTAAACCGCTTAATCAGAGCAATGTCATTAGAACTTTATGGTACTGCTGACCCACTTAATGACTTAAATGGTAAAGATGATAACTCAACACAAACTTCATTTTCTAGAATAGACGAATTAGAAAAAGAGATTGAAGGCGCAACTTTTGATAAAGATATTAAGGCAAGTTCTTCTGATAATAATATATCAATATTAGATTCTTCAACATATCCTTATGAAATAAATGAAACACATAAAGGTAATGATGACGGACAAGAAAATAATATTGATCCTACAATATATGACCCAATTACTGGTAGAGCAAAGAAAGACGCTGAAGAAGAAACTGCTGACCTTCATAGTAACTGGTCAAAAGTAGACTTAGAGAAAAATCAGACTTTCGAAAAAGATGGTGATACATTTAAGTCTAATACAGAAAATAACCTTGTACCTGAAAATGAAAGATATGAATTTAATGGTTTAATTGATGCATTAGCTCGTATCTGCACAAAAGTAAATGCTCTTACATATACAGTAAATGGCACAGATAATATTGACTCTACCCCAAGACGTCTTAATACAATAAGAGCTAATATAGGAACTCTTATTAGAGAAGCTTATTTTGATGGCGAGCCAACAACTAATGTAGAAAATGGTGTTGCAACTACACAAAATGAAATAGAGTCTGAAAGATATAAAGATTTAGATATAGCAGAAGGCGTAGAGCAGTCTTCTAAGCCATATGAACAGAAATCTACATATACTGGACTTTCTAGATTTGACCAACTTTCTCGTGATTTATATAATTATATCTTAACTACAAGACATGATGAGCATAATTATACATTAAATGGTGAAAATATTACTGAAGACGGAAAAACATCTAAAGTAGATAGTCCAATTCAGTATAGAGAAGGTGATGTAAATCAAGTTCTTCTTGGACGTAAGTTTAATGGCAAAAATCTTCTTATTAGTGGTATTGGTAAGCCAATTCATGAAGAAGGTAAAACAGAATATGATAGAACAGGCGAGATAACAAGTGAGGATACTCTTGTTAATAATGTTAATGGTTCTGCTATCCAAAATAAAAATGTAAGTGTACAAATAAATGTACCAGACTCAATAGAAGAATATAATTACGCAAGTATTATTGATGTTCTTATTGACGCTATTGGTCCCGCATATTTTAGACAGATATATGATAATACAGACACAGTATTATCTGAGCAGACATTACGTGATACAAGAACTATTACTACTCGTCTTGAAAAAATTGAGTCTGAACTCGATAATGTGGTAAGAAAGCTCTGCCAAAAATCAGCATTTGAAACAGATACTAATAAGTCTCTAAATGATGATACTATATCTACGGACTACAGTGATGATGCACAAAATCCTAATAAGAAAAATAAAACTTATTCTATTGAAGAGTTTATATTTGTTCTCAATAAATGGTTAGGCTTATCAGTATTTGGTAAAGATAATAATGCTTGGGATGTACAAAGAAGCGCTGAACTTGCTGCTGGCTATGATGACAGTTTACCTGTAACATATATTGTAAACACATCTAATGATACAGAAAATGTATATATCAGAAATGCTGATACTGGTGAATATGAGTTAGTAGAAGATGCTTCTAGCCTTGCGCCAGATATTATTACATATAAACAGATACCTAATAATAACTATTACTTAGATACTGCAAATCCTATTGTTAATGCAAACTATGTAATAAAGCAGCTTCTTAAGAGATTAAGAGAAACAGAACACTACGATGACGCAGTAAGAAAGATACTTGGTAAAGATTATGCTACTGATAATGCATTAGATAATTATGATGAATTACGTATAAATGCAGATGGTACTCAGAATTTTGATAACATAAGAAAGAATTATACTTTAACAGATGATGTTAAAGACTTGTTACTCACAATTTATGGTACTGACTCTGGTATAGCTGGTAGTAGCGAAAACTCTGCGGGTACAATTCAAACAAATTACCAACACCGTTCTAATATAAGTACAGCTGGATATTTAGGTTCAAAAGAGTGGACTAATGAGTCCAAGTTAACTAAAAAGCTCTATACTACTTTAAGTCCAAAAGTAGGTGATAAAGTATATACCGAAGACGCATTAAAAGTAGTATTTGGTACAGTTGCTGAAATAAAAGGAAACGTAATAGTAGTTAACTATAATGATGGTACTTCTGATACTACCGCGGAATATACATTATCAAAAACTACTTCTGAAGTAAATGATAATGCAAATACTAGATTCTCAGGTAATGGTGATACAAGAAATATTATTGACGATATAGTACATGAAATGTATTATGTGCCACAGCCAGTAAATTATGGCGATAAAGCTTTATCTGATGAAACAGTTGAGCAGAGTAAAGAAACAGTTAATGACTCTATCAATGTTAATTATGCAACTGGTAATGGTAAAAATCATATTTACTATGATATTGATAGTGGCCGATATAATTATGACTATGAAAACCAGTCTCATGAAAATACAAAAAATGAGGGTAGAACTGGTCATGCTATTGGTTATAATAACCGTAATACATTATTTAATGATTTCCTTGGTAATGAGAACGCATATAGAAAGTCTCGCTTTGAAGTACTCGAAGATGAAATTAGACACTTAAGAAGTTTACTTGGTCTAGATAAAATTATAGACGAAAGAACAAATGATAAGATTTCTGACTCTGTTGCATCAGAAACAAAATATGGCGGAAAGTTCTTAATCACTGGTGAAGGCGAATTAGCTGGACATAAGTTCTCAGCAAATGCTACAAGAAACGGCAACCTTTATACAGATAATGAAGCTTCTGCTAAATCTCCATATGGCCATTCTGGTACTCCAAATCAGGATATAAATCTTCTTACTCTTATATTCAATTTGGATAATGCAATTAAAGATATTAGTAGAGAGCTCGGAACTGAGACTAATTATCATGGATATAAAACATCTAAAGTTACAATTGATGGTGAAGAAAAATCATTAAATTATAATAATTTTGAACAGTTAAATCTTCCTAGAGAAATGTCAATTTATGACAGACTTAATGCTCTTGAAGATATAACTGGAAGTTTATTAGGCTTACAAAATAGAGCCACAGCAAGTGGCGATGGTGAGTCAGATAATGAAGATGATGATACAACATCTGATGTAGACTTTGGAAGAATTGACATTCAGTGGATTGAGGAATAAAAATAAATGGCTAACAATATAAAGAAAATCACTCTAGATAATTATGTGGCTGGTAGAACAACATTTGATGTTCCATTAAATGACATTTTTAATATACCAGAAAATGAAACATTTAATGAAATAAGCTGCGTATATATAAGCAACAATGGTATTGCAAGTTGCGAAAAAGCTGGTGAGGGCACAAATACTAAGTTTATTTTTAAGCCAACGTCTAATGTTAAAGAAACAAATCATAAATATGATATAACAGTTAAGTTTACTCTTAAAACTACTTTAGAGGCTAATGAAAATATAGAAACTAAAGTAAGAGACTGCTTTATTAAACTTATTTTAACCCCAGAAATAAACGATACAACTAGCAGGCTCTATATTGTAAATTATATGGGAAAATTAAGCCCAGAGGAATATATAAAGGAACATCGTGATAAAGACGATTTGGACTCACTAGTTACAAAAAAGGCTCTTATTACAAACTTAAAAGAATTTGGAAAACAAGTTCAGAATAAAGTAAGCAATGTTCAAGTATTCGCTATTAGATATGACCTAGATGGTGGTTCTTGGAATAGTGGTAATGAGGGTAGAACAAGTTTTGTAAACTCTATCGCATATGTTGCTCCACAGCCAGTTAAACTAGGCTATACATTTAATGGATGGAAAATATATAAGATTACAGATGATTTACATTCTCAACAGTTAAATGAAAATATTTCTGTTGATTCAATGATTCCAGTTGGAACAAATTATGATACATTATGTGTAGCAAATTGGATTCGTAATAATTATGAAGTAACTTGTTATAATGCAAGTAATGAGTCAATATTTAGTCCATCTATAGAATATAATAAAAATACTACACTATTAGAAGCTTCTGTAGATGATACTAATATTATTTTACCTACTAAAGCAGGCCATACACTTGATTATTGGACTACAACAGATAAGTTTGGCCAGGTAATAACTTGTAAGAGCGACCAAAACTTAAATAATGTATATGACCAGATTTTTGAAGCATCAAATGAAAATATAGATAGACATATTTATCTTAGGCCTCATTTTGAGCCTAATGTATATAAATTAAATTATAATCTTAATGGTGGTAATTTAGATGGCTCAGATGATACAATAAATACTTACAAGTATGGCACAACATTTACATTACCTATTCCAAGAAGAAATGGCTATAAATTTAATGGTTGGACTATTGGTAGCTTAGTTCATCAATTTATTATAAATCCAGAAGATTTTGCAAATATGAATAGTCCCGTTTCTCTTGTAGCCGAATGGGAAAAAGCTGATTTTCATTTAGACTATGACTTACAGGGTGGTATTATAGCCAATAATGATAAATTCATATTAAAAGCTAACGAGCCTATTAAGTTAGGACAGCCTTCTAAAGCTGGTTATAATTTTGAAGGCTGGTCATTAAGCCAAGCTACAGATGGTACAATATCAGGAAATACATTTACGCCTGCGGATACAATAGACCATGATATAACATTAAAGGCTATTTGGTCTGAGTCTAATACAACTTCATTTGAACTTCAAACTTGGGAAGAAACTCCTGAGTCTACTGGTATATTTACTGATGCTAATAATGATACTTGCTCTTATAGACTTATTAAGTCTGAAACTGCTCATGGTAAAACTGGGGATAAAACAAATTTTAGTAATGCACTTTTTCCAGAAAATTATCAAGTACCAGAAGGATTTTCTTTATCTAGAATTGAAAATGCAATTATAAAAGGTGATGGCTCTAGTATTGTTAGAATATATATACATAGAAATATCTGTAATGTAAAAATTGTAGATGAATACGAGTCAACAGAAAATAGCTCTAATTCTAGTATAACATATAATACTTTATACAGAACATCTCTTAATGAGATTGGTTCTGCTACTGAGTCAACTATTTCTTGTAAATTTGGCCAAGCTATAACAGTATATCCTCTATTTAATGATGAATACCCAACAAATGGATATTCTTGTAATAGCTCTGGTAAAACAGTAACTATTAGTGGCAATGATACTATTAAGTTTACTTATAGAAAGAAGTTAATTAAAATTACATTCGACTTAAATAATGCTGGTAGTTGGACTGTGGGCGGACAAAATATATTTGAGCCAAATATTTACTCTGTTGATATTCCATATAATTCATATCTTGGTGCTAGTAAAGTACCTAGTATAACAAATCATGCATCTATTAAAACATCTAATTGGCAAATCGAGTCAGCAAATGCTGATGATATTATTTCAGATGAAAGCATTGATACACATTTATTTACTTGTGATACTAGAATTAGACGTACTTATACTTATAAATTACCAATAATACATATTGAATCTGAAAATTATGATGAAAATAACTTTGGCATTTCTAATGTATTAAGGTCTCAATATTATGAGGCTAATAATAAGCTTACTGATATACCAGTAGATTTATTAAATCCAGATTTTGATGCATATAGATTTATTGGATATAAATATAAGTTTGGTAAAAATAGTACATATAGCCTCGATTATATTACATCGATTACTAGAGACTTATGGTCTAATGAGACTAGCTCTGATGATTTATACTTAAAGGCTATATTTAAAAGAAATGAGCCAAGTTTAGATTTAAATAATATAAATATAACATATACAGATAATACATTAAGAGTTGCTCTTTTGGCTAATAACTTAAAAGATGGCGCAACTGGTTTCTATTTATCAACAACAAATCCAAATGCTAGTATATCTTCTAATTTGGGTACTAAAGATACAAATCTTATAGCTGAAGTATTTGGATCTTTCCAAGTAGATAATAACCATCAGACAGTTATTATTATACCAGAGAAAACTTTTGGTGATAATCAAATATTAGGTAAGCCTTATATTGGAACAATTACTAATATTGACAATAATACTAATAGGGTATCAATTAGCTGGATACAGAGCTATCAAGTTTATGATAATCAGGATGATGCTACTCTTACTAATGTAGAATTTGCAAGTAATGGCGCAGAATTATCTAATAAGGACTTAGCCATTAAGATATCCGCTAATGCTGATAAAGTAGCTATTACTAATGGTGATATTTCTATTATAGAAAAAAGCGATAATACTTTTACTTATGTTATTGATAATTTTGATGGTAAAGAACATACTATCCAAATTACACCTATTATTTATAATAAATCTGGAAAATCAGCATTTATTACTTATAAGCAAAGAGTAATAGAAAATATATCAAATGTGCTCTCTAATGGTAAAAATATCATAGAATTAGAAAATAAGAAAGACGTATTCTATACAAATGATGGAACAAAACTAACAGATAGAACATCTACTGTTAATGGTGAATTAGTTCCTAGAACTGCATATAATGATATAATAGAGCTAACTAATAGTGCTTCTGTAAATTCATTGATTTTAGGTAAACCAGCTAATTCATTAAAAAATTATTACATAAATACGATAACGGTAACATTACCAACACAAGGTCAACAAATAAAAATTAGTGATGATGAGATATATAGAGTAAATAGTAATAATTCTAGAACAATCTCGTTTTACGTGGATAGTAATCTTACTTTCATATCAACTGGTAGTATACAAATACAAAAGAGAACTGTAGTTAATGGATCTCCAACTTGGGCTACTGCCACATATACACCATCAATTTCAAGTAATAATCTCATTTTAACGAGCGCTAATAATATTATCACACTTGATTTGTCTACTACATCTCAAGTAGCTAATGTCACAAGCGCATTAAGCCAAGAAGCTACAGTTAACTATAATGGCAATATTATAAATAAATACTGTATTACAGAATTTTCTGAAAGTATTAGTGAAGAGCCTAGATCTATAAATATAAGTAGCGTAATCTATAATACTTCTGGCACTAAGGGTAGTCTCACCTTAAATTATATAGCTAATAATTATAATTATGGTCTAGTAAGTATAACAGACAATTTATCGGACTATAAAAAAATTAAAGATGCTGTTGATTTTCAGCTTAATGCATCTATTGATAATAGTAGTAATAAACAAAGCGGTAAATATATTGATAGTAGCTATAAATTTACTATGAGTAATATAGCAAATGCTAGTAGTATAATAATGCCAAATAGATTAGATGTTAGCTTAAGATCACCTGCCTCAATAACTACTTATTTTGATACGACAGTAGACTATAATTATTCTAATGTTCAAGAAATTACTCGAACATATAAGTCAGAAATAGTAAATAAAATCCTATAAAAAATAAAGCTCAAGGTTTACCCTTGAGCTTTTTAATTATTTATCTAAAATTTTTTCTGCAATATATAATCCTGAAGCTGATGACTGACTTAATGAATGCGTCCAGCCGGATCCATCACCTATAAAATATAAATTTTTATAATTTTTTGCTTCAAGATTTTCATTTACATCAACAGTCATATTATAGCGCTTTACTTCAACGCCGTAAAGCAAATTATCATCATTTGTCATGCCTGGAACAAGATGATCTAATTTTTCAATCATCTCAAGAATATCATCCAATGTTCTTTTAGGTAAAACATCACCTAAATTTCCAGGCTCAGCATTTAAGGTAGGAATTACTGTGTTATGCTTCATACGCTCCTTTGTAGAGCGCTTACCTCTAATTAAGTCACCATAACGTTGAACAATAACCCCACCACCAAGCATATTAGAAAGAGCTACAATTGCATTTCCATATTTTGTGCTATCTTTAAATGGCTCTGTAAATGTTCTACTTACTAATAAAGCAAAATTTGTGTTATTTGTTTTTTTATTTTTATCTTCAAAAGCATGACCATTTACGGTGATAAGGCCATTTGTATTTTCAGTAACAACTTCGCCAGATGGATTCATACAGAAAGTTCTTACTTCATCTTCATAGAGCTTTGTTTTATAAACAATTTTAGACTCATATAAATCTTTAGTAATATGACTCCATATTTCATCTGGACACTCAAATCTAATACCAATATCTACTTTATTAGATTTTGTTGGAATATTTAAGTTTTGACAAAGCTGCTCTACCCATTCACTTCCTGAACGACCCGCGGCAACAACAACTGTATTCGCTTCAAAAACTTTATTATTTGAGCAACGTACTTCCCAATGATATTTTCTATCACTAATAGAGTCTACGTTTATAGTTTCTTCTACTTGTTTAATTGTACTAACATCCGTTTCAAATTTAAACTGAACTCCATTTTCTACAAGAAAATCATAAAGCTTACCATAGATAACTTGACCGATATCAGTACCAAGATGTCTAATTTCAGCGTTAAGTAAATGCAAATTATGCTGAGTACAAATTTTTTTATATGAAGAATTTTTAGAAGAATATAACTTTGGAAAAGACTGTTCTGGCTTATTATATTCTAGCCAACTAATATTATGTTCATTTTTACAACCAATATTTTCATAATAGAACAGTCTATTTATACTATCTACTTTTTTTTGGAGCTCTAATGATTTTTCTTTTCCAATTTTTTCCCAAAGACTACCACCAAAGTCATTTGTAATTGGAAATTTGCCATCTGAAAATGAGCCAGCTCCACCTAGGCCTGACATAATTGAACATACTTTACAATTTATACATTTTATACCTTTTTCGATAGATGGGCATTTTCTTTTACCTATAGATTTACCTTTTTCAATAATTAAAATTTTAAGTTTAGGATTTTTATTTATTAGCCCATAAGCAGTATAAAGACCAGCTGGTCCTGCACCCACTATTACAGTATCATAGCTTGTATTTACCATTATTATCCTCTTTCAAATTCTTAAAAATTAAAATCCTAAATTATATTAACTTACACAAATACAATATTGCTTTCAAATTTAATAATCATTTTGAGGAACAAAATCATCGGTACATACAATATCATTTTCGAGAAAATAGGAATCATATAATTCATAAAGTCTTTCAACATTTGAAGTTCTTCTTAAGCAAAATGGATTACATGATATTTTGTCATTATAAGCCTTCATATCTACATATAATTGATCCATATTAGTAGGGAAATAAATATTATTTATTTTTATTACAATTTGGCCACTATCATTTTTAAAGAATTCCATTGAAGCATCTACAAAAGCTCTTTCTATTTTATCATCTTCAGTAAAAATAAGAACATTACTCATTTTATTTTCCTCTAACTATCAAAATATTCTTGTATAATAACATCCATATTTTTATTATTAAACGCTTCTTCATACTTACGATATTTTTCTAATAAAAGTTCTTTTTCAGTAGTTGTAATTTCTGAATCATTATATTTTCTGCGTTTGAACTCTTTATATTTTTTTAAGATTTCTTTATATCCCATCATGAGTTTGTAATATTTTTCCATTTATTAAAATTATTATTCACAGAAGGCGCATAATCCATTTTTGTCTTATAAGGTAGTTTTTCTGCATTTTCTACTTGTAGCCATTCATTATAAGCTCTAGTAGTTCCAGCATTATATGCCGCTGCTATATAATAAATATTATCTTCACCAAAAGTTTTCTGTAAATCCTGTATATATTTTATAGCTAAATATGTACTATGTCTCCAGTTATCAGGATTAAACTCACCAAAATCTTTTGGCCACCACATATCAATAAAGCCACCTTTCTCAAAAAGAGACTTATCATTAAGCTGAAATAAGCCTAAATCTCTTGTACCATTTTCATTAGGTTCCGATGTAGCTTTACAATTTAATGTAGGATTTTCTTTTTCAAGAATACTTACAACTGTAATAGGATTTACCCTGAAATTTTTACAGTTTATAATAATAAATTCTGCTTTTTCATCATCTAGAAATGACTTAAAAGGATTATTAAAATTTTCTATATGCTTTGGCTGCTCAATTACGCTTAAGTAATTATTACTAACCAAGCCAACTTCCTTTAATGTAAAATATCTAGTTGCAAAAATAGCACCAACAATTAAAATAATAAATAGTAATACAAGTACTACTATTATCTTTTTTGAGATTTTCAATTTTTCCACCCAATAATTTTTTAAATTTCTTGTTGACCATTTTTCCAATGGTCAAATGTTTTATTTTTAAATTTTAATGAAAGACTTTTGCATATTTTATTTTTAATAATATATGGATTTCTTAAAATATATAATATATCTTTAACTCTTAATAAGAAAGACCTAAATTTTCCATATATATTATATGAGCGAGCAATGTCATATAAATCTTCACAAACAGGACATGGTACGAGATTAGGATTTTGTGTACAATGCCAGCCTTTAGTAAGAACTTTTTCAAATTTTATATTTTTAAATCTTTTTATATCATTTGAATTATAAATTTCTTTTGGATTAACTGAACCTATTGGTCGATAAAGCTGGTCAGTATTCTGCCAAAGTGAATTAAACTCTGGCCATTCAGCATTCGCGGACTTAACAGACTCAGAATATTCAGTATTATTTAGTTTTCCATCTTCTACCCAAGCTCTTTCGTCAAGCGTAGTATATTTATGTCTAATATCTTCATATTCTTTTTCATTCCAATAAGTTAAAAAAGACCATTCCTTATTTGGTGTTTTTTTATAAAGATTTCTATTATAAGTGAAACCTTCTTTAAGAAGATTATTTTCAATATTATACGTTATATGCTCTTTTTTTAATTCTACAAAACCTGTAGATGGACAAGAAAGCGCCATATAACAGTCATCAGTTGGATATTTACAAGTATGACAGGTAATATCATATTCATTATCAATTTTATCCCAAAAGATTTTTCCAATTAAATTATTTTTTTGTAAATACTTAAATTTATTTTTAGCAAATTTTGGATCCATCCATTTTGTAATTTCTAGATTATCAGATTTAAAAGTAAATTTATTTTTAGTTGATATGCTATAGCTATTATCATTACTAAAATCTTTGGTAATATACTGTAAGTTTCTAATATCCTTATACTGAATACTATAATTTACATTTTTTAAGTAAGGAATACAAATATAAAATATTGGCTCGTCTACAACATTATAATATTTATCGGATATTAAAGCTTTAATACTAATCCATTTTTTATTATTTTTCTTAAAAAGTGATGTCCCTATAGTAAGAGTAATAAGATTTCTAAAATTATCTGTTTTTCTGAGATACTTAAAATATCTTAGGTCCTTTTTACAACATTTTAAGTTTATATCAATCCAATCTAAGTCAACATAAGTATAAGCCATTTTAACTCCAATAATTATCTAAGTGTGAATCTTCTATAATACCAAATTTATTAATATTGCAATTCCAATCATTATATAGTTCTTCTTCAGTTGCATCAATTTCTCTTTTAGATATATTTATATTAGATGTACAAATTTCTGGCAACGAAGTTCCAACTCTAATATAATCGCTATTTGGGCCACCATCAATAAAAATTGCGCCACAAGGACAATATTTCATATCATGATAAGACCTACTATAAATAATAGCTCGGCATTTAGGACATTCAGCACATAAAACTGTCATAAAAATTTTTACCTTAAATAGTCTGGACAATCTACTACTTTACGTAACTTTTCTTTATTACAAGTCCATAGCTGTCTAGGCCTACCATCATCTTCACCAGTAAATCTTTTATATTCAATTTCATCAAATGCTACGGCTGCAGCAGTAAATGGTCCATTATCCACTAAAACAACTGGTAAATTATTATCTATAGAAAGTTCAGAATAACTAGGAACACTAACTTTACCAAACATAGGTATATTTAAGTGAAATTTACCATTAGCTTCAAGAAAATTTTCCTTATTTACTTTATTAATATAACAACCCATTTATAATCTCCTATTACATTAATTATTTATAATATGTAATAAAAAATTTAAAAACACATATTAATTGGCGCTACGCAAGCCTGAGCTATACTCCTTCTTACTATACATTAATTAATATAACTTCATTTTAAAAAAATTCACATTTAAAATAAAAAAAGGCCCAAATATGAGCCTTTTTATGGACCTAATTAAGATTTAATCTAAAACGGTACCTCTAGTAATTATATACATAAGAACTCTATCAAATGCGTCTTTTTTAACTTGTTTAACAGTAGCTTTTAATTTTTTACCTACTAAATAGTCTGGATTATAAATTAGGCTTGTTGAACAAGACCATTTGAATGTATCGTCATTTTTATCTTTAATAGTTAAAACAGCATATTCGCCTTCGCCATTATAACCATAACCAGAAGCATAAATTTGTCCTCTGCTAACTTCTTTTACTTCAATTACTATACGTTCTTTTTCTTTATATTTTTCTACTTTATCTGAGTCATCAGAAGAATTAGCTTTTTCTACCATTTCTTTTGTCCAGAATTTAGCATAATTTAATTTACCAGAGTAAGTATCTCTAAAGTAATTTATACCATTAGCTTTACCTGTTATCATTTCTATTGTTTCTGGATCAAAACGCTCATTAACAAATGTTTGAATTCTTCCGCATTTGTTATTATCACCATCATTACCACGAACATAAATAGTTACTGGATATGAGCCATAAGTTGTTTGATTTTCGCTAACAATTATTTTATAAATTGCATCTTTAGTAATTTTGATTTCACAGCGAGTACTTTCATCCCAGTCAGTAACATTACCTCCAAGGTTATTATTACCTACAGGCTGGCTATTAGTAAGTTCAATATTATCTTTTTCTAAAGATGCCTTTTTAGCAGCCATTTCAGCTTCTTTTTGTTTAGACTTAGCATATAAGTGAGGAATACATGCTACTAAACCAACTTGTTCTTTTGGTATAGTCCATCCGCTAAGTGCAACTTTTAATTTTTGCTGGAATGGGTCATTTGAAGTATCAAGGTTTTTATAGAACTCTCTAATTTCAAGAGCTTTTTTAGTAAGCTCATCTCTATTATTTTCGATATATTCAACAATAGATGAAAGAACAGCTAATAATGCTTTAGCAGCTTGTTTAACACCCCACATAGAAGAATGAGTATCTTCTACTACTGAGCTAAAAAGCTTATCATCTATAACATATCTAACTCTTTCTTTTGTAGACTCTACATTTGGATCTTCTGTTCCGCCCCATTGATTTACCTCTGCTTTTTTATAGCCATATAATGCAATAGCAGCTTGTGCTGTAATAAGTGTTTCATTTACATCATATATAGTTTTTCCACGTCTTACATCGATTACAGTACTTTCAATTTCATTGAATACATTATTAAGAGCTAATAATCCAGAAGGATTTATTTTAGTATATACATTTAAGCAGTCGCTACCAACAATTCTATATTCATTAGTATTATGATTATAAACTATAAATCCTAAGTTTCTTTTTCTTGGCGCATGACAGTGGTCACAGTCAATCTTAGTAATATAATTATATTTTTCTGGAACTTCTAAGTCTTTATTAATAGGCGTAACTATTACGCCCTCTTGTCCTTCAGTATGCTTTACAATTGCGGCTACTTCCCATTCTTGTTCTCTAACTTTACAATTTATTTCTACAATATAAACTGGTATTTTAGACTTAATAAACTCACTTGACCAACCGTCTTGTCCACCGCCATCATAATATTGTCTATTATTGTTTTGTTCTACAACATCTTCACCGGTTATTTCGTAAGAGAACTCTTCACCTAATAGCTCTTTACATCTTTCAAGACCCTTAGAAATTGCGCCCCATTTATCTTTTGCAATTTTATAAATACCGTGCGATTTAGAGTTTGACTCTGCTTCAGTTGTTTTTTCTACTTCATCCTTATCTACCGCATTTCTTTCACTAATACATTTTTCTACTTTTTCAAAGTCTAGATTACAGAAAGCTTCTAGAGCTTCTTTAGATTTTATTTCTGCATATAAGTCATCTTTTAAGAATTCATGAGTAACTACACGAGATTTTAGGTCTTCTATAGTTCTATCAATAACCTTAAATGTGTCTAAGTGTTCGCTAACTAAATTATTTACCCAAATATCAGGTTGAATATTTACGAATTTATTAACGGCTACTTGTCTTATTCTATCGTTTTTAGTATAATATTTTAATGCATATCTGAAGTCATCTTTATCTAACTCTATATTACTATGTTCTATAGTTGACTCTTCACTATTAAGTAATTTAACAAGAGTATCATGACCTACAAAAGTATGACTTTTAACATATTGATTAGCTTCGTTATAGTCTGGAACCTTATTAAGAGGAACTTGTAATACATATAAACATGCCAAAACTTTAGGCTCAATTTGTTTGGCTTCTTCATTATCAGTTATAATTATTCTACTCATATATATTTAGTAATATGTAAAAAATTATTCTGCTAATATAATTCTATATAACTATTTTTAGAGGATTTTTATTTAAATGGGAAGAATAATTACATTTGGCTCGGAAGCAAGAAATAAAATGCTTGAAGGTATTTCTGAGTTAGAAGAAGCGGTAATTTCAACATTAGGACCTAAAGGTCATACAGTAATACTATCTACAGGTAATGGCCATCCAATAGTCACGAAAGATGGTGTTTCTGTTGCTCGTTTTATTTATTTTTCAGATAAATATAAGGATATTGGTGCTTCTATTGTTAAAGAAGGCGCTACTAAAACAAATGCTGTAGCAGGTGATGGTACAACGACATCTACTTTACTTACATCCGAACTTTGTAAAGCTGGCACAAAGCTTGTAGATATGAACCTTGACGCAATTGAAGTAAAAAGGGGCTTTGAAAAGGCTTGCGGTGACATATTAAACGCGCTTGATAAGCAAAAGAGAGTTATTTCCGGCGAAAAGGATATTGAACACGTAGCTACAATTTCTGCAAATAATGATAGTGAAATTGGTAAAATAATTGCAGAAGCTTTTACATCAATTGGCGATGGTGGTATCGTAAATGCAATTGGCGCAAATAACCGTTCTGGTAAGACTTCTATTACATTTACTACTGGTATGGAAATAGATAAGGGCCTTATTTCTGGCTCATTTGTAAATACAAATAATAGTACATGTGAGCTACATAATCCACTTATTCTCGTTTATGGTAAGCCTCTTAAGCAAATAGAGGAAATTCAGGCAATTATACAAATTGTAAAACGCCAGAATAAGAGTATTGTTATTTGTGCTCCAGTATATGAAGATAAGTTTAGGTCTGACTTTATCGAAGCAGTTGATAAAAAGCAAATTTCTGGCGCTTTAATTTACCCACGTGGACAGGATAGAGTTTCTATTGACCAGTTTATTGAAGATTTAGCTATTCAAGTTGGTGCTAAAGTATTAGAGGGTAAATCAAAACTTACTATTGATAATTTTGACCCAAATACTATGCTTGGTACTGCTGAGCTTATTACGGTTACTAAGAAAAAGACGGTAATTACTGGTGGTGGTGGAACTGACGAAGAAATTGAAGCGAGAGTAAATGAATTACAAGCTGAAATTAAAAAGGGCAGTTCTGACGTAGATGATGAGGTTAAGTCTCTTATTGATATTGACTTAATTAAAGAAAGAATAGCTAACCTTTCTGGTGGTATTGCAACAATTCATATTGGCGCTTTATCTGCTGTTGAATTGAAAGAAAAGAAAGATAGATATGAAGACGCTATAAATGCTGTAAATGCTGCAATTTCTGAAGGTGTTATTTCTGGTGGTGGTACTGGACTTTTACATGCAGTAAAAGAAGTATCTGCAATGCATAAGCCTCTTGAAGATGCAATTCAAGAAAAAGGATATCAAACATTCCTTTCAATTTGTGAGATGCCAGCCAAAAGAATTATCGACTCTACCGGTAAAAAAGCAGACTATATAATTGAAAAGATTAAAGAAACAAATAATATAAATTTCGGCTATAACGCAAAGAAAGAAGAGTTATCAGAAACAATGTATGAAGACGGTGTAATTGATCCAATACTTGTTACAAAAACGGCTCTTTCTTATGCAACATCTATTGCGGGTACATTTATTTCTACAAATTGTGTTATTTTTGATGAGGCTATGAACGTTGGCGTTCAAGCAATTGACCCACTCTTAGATGAGGACAGGTCGAATATAATTAAATAAGGTATAAGAATGGTTACAGGAAAAAAATCAGTTAATGACCCAGATTATTTCCAGCCTGTGGTCTTTTACAATCAGCCTATTAGAGTTGGATTTCATTCTGAAAGAATAACATATCCATTTTATGCTCAAAATGTATTTCTTTCTGAAAAAGATGCTGTTGAGTTTCTTAGAGTTTTTGTAAGAGACCTTATTAAAAACGGTGATATACCAAGTGATGCGATAACAGAAGATGGTAATTTGGATGATAAAAAAATTAAAACTGCTATTGTACCGCTTATTGTTACCGAAATGGAAATAGATAATGAGTAGTGATAGACGCCGTATTACAGCAAGATGGAGAAATCTTAATAAAACTCAGAAAAGATTTAGATTAAGTGTTTATTCCATTATTGGATTATTTATAGTATTAGGTATAGTAGGCTTATGTTTTAAGCAAATTATCGCTGGTATCATAAGCCTATTTATAGCTAGCGCAGCAATTTTTGTTATTAATAATTTACCTAAGTGGTATATGAACTCATTTTATAATAAAGCTGAACAGGAATTTCAGAAGCATAAAAATGATGATAACAAAGATGAAATATATCTTACTGGCGATCAAATGAGGCTATTATTTGAGCAAGGTGCTTTAGATATGGGCGATAGTATGCCAAATATAATTTTGGAAGATTTATTTAATAAGAAGGATAAAGATGGAAAATAACGAAAATAAGGAAATTACACAACCAAAGAAAGAAGAGCCAATGATGATTAATGGAAAAGAAGTAAAAAATATCCGTATCATGTGCTCTAAACATGGTGATATTTCTGAAGGAAGTATTTACTTAAATTATGCAACAATTCTTGAAAATAATAGAAAAACTGTTGTAAATAATAATAATCTTATTTGTATGAGCTGTCTTAATGACTATTATATGCAAGCTCAAAAAGAGCCAAGAACAATTGTAGATATTTCATATAAAAAAGATGAAAATGGAAAGCTAGTTCTAGATGAAAATGGTGACCCAATTAGAATAGAAACAAAGAAAATTGTTTATGTAAGAGATAATAAGGGAGACCTTATATTAGATAAAGAAGGTAATCCAATACCTGAATTAAATTTGGGAACTGTATCAGTAGATATTGAATATAAAAATCCTGAAGGCTTTGTTGAAGGCAACAAAGAATAATTGTCCCTAAAATAGTATAATTTTGGTCCCATAATTTTGGGACCTTTTTTTTTACTAATTTAAAATTGGAGAAATAACTATGGTAATACTTAATGAATCTGACTTTGAAGAAATATATAAAACTTCAATTTTCAGTGATGCTTTTAAGAATTTAGTTAAAGCAGAAGGTAAAAGAACTAAGTTCTTAAATGAAGAAATGCCTGACGATTATGATACTGGCAATTATGATGACACTGAGTCATTTGAAGCTTTAGAGAATACAGTTTCTAGTGACTTCGAAAATTTTTATGGCGTATCCAATAAAATTGCAATATTAAAAGATATATTGGGTAAAGATTATTTTGCAGACCCTAGATGTTGGCATTACTTATCGGATGCTGTTACGGAATTAATAAAAGGTCGTGGCTAGTAATTAAAAATTTATTTAAAAATAAAAAAGGCTCTATTAAAGAGCCTTTTTTATTTTTAAGCTTCAAATTATTTTCTGTTTAATGCTTTATCACCAGCCATTACAGGTAATAAGTCAAACTTAATATAAGCTGCTGCTTGGTCTTTTTCGAATTTCTGAAGAACATCTGGTGTATCACCCTGCATATTATTTGCTTCATGCCATCTATCATATCTTGCTAAAAGTAAGCCGGCAAGAGTTGGAATAATACGTAATTCAAGGTTAATACCAATAACCATTTTAATCTTTGAATTCTTAAACTTTAAGTCTTCAAAACAAGCTTTTAATATAGCAAATGATTCAAACTTTGCCCAATTTATCAATTGTGGGTCAGTAGCAGAGCCTTTACCAATTTGGAATTCTGGTAAAATCATTTCTGCACGTACCATAAATTCATCTGGCGTTAGTGAAATACCACGACAGTCACATCTTGATTTAATAGCATCATTTAAGTCACTTGAATTTAAGTTAGATACCATAACAAGAGAAGAAGTAAAATACCATGATGTTGGAATTTCTTCTGGAATTGGGTCAAGGTCATCATCAGCTGGTACTTCAGCTAATTTTGCTGCGTATGGGTCATCTTCAATTGAAGATAAATCCATATCATCAAATATATCAGATTCTTTAATTGTTACCAATTTTCCGAATTTATTATATTTAATAGTATTATTTGTTTTTCTTGACTCTCTTAAAGATGTTATAACATCTTTTTCTTCTTTTGTAACTTTATGAGCTGGAAAGTTTTCTCTAAGTTGTGCTTTATCTTGCTCATCAGATACGGTATACTCAAATATTTTATTACCAACTGTAACAACTACAGTATTTTCATCGAGTTTAGACGTATCAACTGACATAAGCTTCTTTGACTCAGCAATTTCATCTTTATAAAGCTTATTTGCAGATTTACGAACTGTTGGAGGAGTTGTAACTTTATGATTTTCTGGATCGAGCATTGCTTTTAAGAAGTTCTGAACGTCATCATCATCATTTTTTACGAATCCATCAGCATCATCAAGAATAATTACTCTATTTTTACTATTCTGGAAGAAGAATATAAGTAATGGAGTAAGTGATTTACCAATAGAACCATAATAAGTTACTAAGCTAGGCTTTTTACCCTGACCAGCCCATTTTTCAAGACCAGCCTTTGCAGCTTTACCAACAGTATGTGTTTTACCAATACCAGCATCACCATAAATAAATGCATGTCTTTTAAGAGCTCTACCAGAAGCAACACGCTCAACTGTGTCATATAACTTCTGAAAGTATTCTCTAACCCTTTCTTCTATAGTTAATTCTTTTGAGTCAAAATTATCAACTGCTCTACGCATTTGTTTTAAGAATGCTACATCTTTTGTATCCGACTCATTATCTGTATCATCTAATTCTGCTCTAGTATCATTATTAGGGTCAATTACTTCACCAAATCCGTTTGTTACAGGACTTGCTAATGAGCTAGTGCCTTCTTTTGATACTAATGCTTCAAGCTTATCTTTTGTACACTGCTTAGCTGCCCAAGAAGCGTCAGTAAATGCTTTTTTACTAATATTACCAGTATTTGCGCCAGAACTACAGAAGTCATCATAGCTTCTTCTAGCTTGGTCATCAAATGTATCTAAGAAATATTTATATACTGTTCCTCTTAGAGATTCTGTTAAACGACCATTTAATCTAGTAGAATTATCATAAGCTTCCCAGAAGTCTAAAGCCATACCTTCAATATCATCTATTTTCATGAAGTCTGGCACTTCTGATAATTCTATTTGATCTGCTAATGTACCTGTTTCCATATTTTAATGTGCTCCTTAAAAAATTAAGGGATAGGGATAACTCCCTATCCCCTTAAGAGATTAGTGTTTTAATTATCTCTTATTAAAGCCTGACTTTAAGAAGTCACTCCATTTGAAGTTTCTCTTAGCAAGCTCAGCTTCAAGTCTCTGTTCTGCAAGACCTTTAGATTCCTCTAAAGTTTCTTTATTCTCTTCTGTATCAGGAGAGAATTCTTCAGATTCTTTTACATTGCCAAGTTTCTTTCCTACTGGAACATCATTAATTGGTTTTGTAGGCCATGTATCAGCTGGAGCTGCTTCTTTAGAAGCACCAGAAACTGTACCCTTAAGAATAGTTTCTACTGGAGGAACTACGATACCAGGCTTAGATTCGTCAGTCTTAGCTTCTTCAATTTTAGACTCTTCAATTCTCTGAGCTGAAGCATCTAATCTTTCTGAAGAAGATTCAACTACTGGAGCCATAGCTGCATTTGGATCTGCTACTGGAGCAGCTTCGCCTTCAGCTGGAGCACCTGTAACTGCTGGAACGCCTGCATTAGGGTCTGCACCCATATCTACTGGTGAAGCAATACCTGCAGAAGCTGCAAGAGCATCTACTGCTGATTTTACCTGAGAAATCTGGTCAACTACTTCCTGTGGAACTGGAGCTGTTGGAGTTGCTAAAGCATTAGCATCGCCTTCTGCACCTGTAACTGCTGCGCCTGCTGCCATTGTAGCATCAGCTGCACCCATTACATCGCCTTCTGAAAGTCTTTTCTGAGCAAGAGCAACACATTTCTTAGATTCAGCAAGTTTGTTGAAAACGCCTTGTACAGTAACCTTTGATTCTACTACCTTATCTTTAGTAGTACGTGTTTTTTCGAAAATCTTGAGTCTTTCTGCTCTTGTTACTGGGCCATATCCCTTTGACTCTTTGAAAGCTGCGAACTCTTTGAGTGCTTTCTGGAAAGCTGTCTCTTTTACTGGTTCTTTAGCTGACTCTTTAGCTGGTTCATCGTTTTTCTGAGCTGCTTTAGATTCTTTGATTCTTTTAGCGTCTCTTTCTGCTTTTACTAAAGCTGCATAGCTTTCACGAACGTACATCATGTCGTACTTGTCAAATTCTGAAGAATTGTGTTCTTTTAACTTGAACTCTTTATAGTCATTTAAGAATTCTGAAAATTTTTGCATAGTTGTTTTAACCTATAAATAATTGATCTTACATATCACACTTTTAGCATTTATTCATTTTAAGCGTGTTTGTTATATTTCTATAACTTAGGACCTGTAGTGCCCTATTCATTTAAGTATTAAAAAGAAAATCTTTTTAAATGCTTAATAAATTAGTATGATGACTTTAAAAGTTATTCATACGTAAATATTTTATAGCCACAATCATATATAATATTATAGCCTTCTTTTAATAAGTTTTCTTTAACTGTTAAGTCCGCTTCAAAATTGAAGTTTTTCTTAGATTTTATATAATTACGTCGTAAAACTGACCATGGATATAATCTACTATCTTCTTTCCAATAATATGCTGTTGCGGGAATATCTTCTATATATTCTAACGCATTATCTGTATCATCTGGCCATCGCTTGTCCTGATAATAAATTAAACTTACATATTCATCATCTTTTATAAGCCACATTAAAAAAGACCTCATAGCATTTTCTACTGTATAGCCTTTTTTAATACAAAATCTAGTAACTTCCCAAGTATAATTTCGTCTATAACGCGGCGCGGAAAGACCAAGAACAGCTATAAGTACACCGGATACTCTTAAGCCTAATTTAAGACTCGCAGCTCCTTTACCCCAATTATGGTTCATATCACAGAAATCTTCATATTCGGATGGCGTTATTTTATTTACATATCCAGATAAGCCATCTACATTAGATTCCGTAAGTCCTAAGATTCTTTTTATTTTACTTTTTACCGCATCTTGATGATTATACCAGTCATCTTCCATTATAGATATTAAAGTGTAACCATTTTTAGTAAAAAAATCTACTTTATCACTATTATTATTTTGGTTTATATTAGAATGAGTATACACGGATAAAACGTCTATAGCAACATTTTTACTTTCAATAAATATATCTACATTATAACCTGGTAATACCATTTCATCTAACTTAGATGATAAATTAAGTGATTTTATATAATTATTTATTGAATTAATCATGCCACGAGGTTTAATGCCCATATTACATTTTGGGCATTTATATATTCTATTTTCGTATGAAATAGAATATTCAGAATTACATTTTAAGCACTTAAATATATATTTATCATTTTTATAAGATATTCTAACATCATCAAACATCTGAATAGATGATAAATACTTATCAAATCTTATATCTTTCTGCTTTGTGGTATTATTTATATTATCTATAGAACTATCACAATATATTTCTTGTAAAGACTCTATTTGATTATGTAATCTTACTTTAACATAATTTTCATAAGACCCATAATTTTTTTCTGCAGTTAATTCAATATTAGCCTGTCTTTTTTGATAGGCTCTTTCTACCGAGCCATATCTTTCTGTCATCGAAGTTAAACTTTTTAACCAATGGCCCGGGTCTTTAGCGGGGTTTTCTACTCCCATTATATTTTTTACACGCTCTTTTTGTGCTTCGTACCATTCTTTACCCCAATTTTCGCCATATTTTTCTTTTTTTGTTTGCTTATATTTTTCGGCTGCTCCGGGCACTTTCATAGCACAGGTTACACCTGGACCATATTTTTGTTCATAACTTCTTTGCTGTTTATGCCTACGACAATAAATATATTCTTTAGATTTTAAGAGGTCACTGTAAGGCCTTATATGTGTTTTTCCGCATTTAGGACAATGACATAAAAGTTTAGTATTATGTATATTCTTTGGTCTTTCCAAATCAAGAAATTGACCATAATTTAATATTTCTATCATATAAATTATTTAGATTTTTGTTTTTCTAACTCTGTATTAACTAAAGTTTTAATATTATTTCTTATGTCATCTATAAGTTTTATAGTAAATTCGTATTTTAGCGCAACAATATTTTGTTCTAAATACTGAACATTCTTTTTTATAGTTTCATCAAAATCATTTTCGTTAATAGATACCCTATTATCTAAATTCTGTAGACGCTGATTTATAGAAATAATATCTTTATTTATATTAGAAATTTTCTTTTTAATTTTATTAAATAAATATAAAATAAGAATTATATTAAAAATAAATAATAAGCTACAAAGTATAAGTAAAATTACCATTATTATATTCAAGTTTCACAGAATAAAAATGATTATTTGCACTACTAAAATTTTTAAAAAATTTAAAATAATGCAAATAAGAATTACATACTAGAAACCTATAATCTCCCACTTTCCAAAGTTCTAGGCCTTCAATATTTCTTTTTAATCTGGTCCAAGATAACATAAGTAATTAGTTTTTAAAAATTAAAAATATATATTAATTGGCGCTACGCAAGCCTAAGTAATATCTCTTCTTACTATACATTAATTAATATAACTTCATTTTAAAAAAATTCACATTTAAACACTCATATTTTATAAATGTTTAATTACATATTATTATATTTTATGCATAATTTTTTTAATTTACATATTTTTAATGGGGTGACAAGAAATGTAGTTGAGAGGTAATGCGTATGATGGATTTAGATGAGATTATTGAGCAATATGTTATTGATATTGATAGTCCTAAGACTAGTATTTTATTAAATAAGAAAGAAGCAGCTTGGACTAATGATAAGATTATGCCATTAGATGAGGGTATTAAATATCTTATCAAGAATAATATGACTATTACTGTTAATCCTTATTCAAGGAATGAGGAACTTTTACTAACATATATTGCTAATTCCGGCTTACCTGAAGATAATATAATAGTATCTTAGGAATTAGTATGATAGAAAATCAAGACCGCGATATTGCTATATTTAATTTTCTTAAAGAAAAGAATGTAACAATAAAAGAACTATTTTATAATACATCACAATTACCAAAATTATTAGGATATAATAAAAATATTATATCTGATGCCGTTACTCTTTTAACAAATACGCATAAGCTTAATGAAGATAATATTTTATATTTAGGAAATGATAGATATTCGGCTAATGTAAAAGCGAGTTATAATATCTTTGAAATTTTTAAGATAAAGCGAGTTTGCGAATACTTAAAATTATTTAAGACAAAGCCAAAGTTAGAAAGAGATGATTACGTTGCTTCATATAATGAACAATATAATTGGGTACTTAATAATATTTCTGATAAATCAGATTTAGCAAATAATCCAGAGGATAAATATTTTAATTAAATATGAATAATTACTTAAGTGACGAAGACTTAAATCAAAAAACTTCTTATGATATAAGTATAAGAGATTTGTCAGATATTATATATACATTAAATCAAAAAGTACACTATTTAGAGTCTATAAATATGGACCTTACACGAAGAGTATCAGACTTAGAAGTAGAATTAGCTAAGACTGTCGCTTTTAATAATAAGGCAAATAATTATTTTACTGGTGATCCTGATATAAAGTAATTTTTTAATTTATTACGTATAGACTAAGATAATTACATATTTTTAATAAATAATTATAGGAGACTTAAATGTCAGATATGAGAGAAAGAGCATCTGTGGTACCATATGTAGTTGAGTCCACAAGTACGGGTGAAAGAAGTTACGATATTTATTCAAGACTTCTCAAAGACCGAATTATCTTTGTTGATGGAGAGGTTAATGACCAGATGGCTGATGCTATTGTAGCACAGCTTTTGTTCCTTGAATCTGAAAATCCTGAAAAGGATATTAAGATGTATATTAATTCACCGGGTGGCGTTGTAACAGCTGGTCTTGCTATTTATGATACTATGAAGTATGTTAAATGTGACATTCAAACAATTTGTATGGGTCAGGCTGCATCAATGGGCTCAGTACTTCTTGCGGGTGGAACAAAAGGAAAGAGATATATTCTTCCATCAAGCCGTGTAATGATTCACCAGCCTTCTGGTGGCGCTCAGGGTCAGGCAACAGATATCAACATTGTTGCAGAGGAAATTAACAGACTCAAGAAGTTCTTGTATGATTATCTTGCAGCAGATACTGGTAAGACTTACGAAGAAATTTATAAAGATTGTGAACGTGATCACTTTATGGGTGCACAGGAAGCAATTGATTATGGTATTGTAGACCATATTTTGACTGCGCGAAAGTAAAAAAATATATAATTTAATAAAGTATAAGAGGTCCCTTTTTGGGACCTTTAATATTTTAAATAATATCCTAATATATTACTATAGAATGTACTATGGGGTAATATAGAATGCAATTAGAAATAAATGAGAGTTTTAATAATGCCATAAAGGATATGGACTTAGTAACAGAAGTTATTACATCTCCAGAATTAGATATGAATAATTTATGTATTATTCTATCAAATAAAATAAATAAAAAAGTTAAAGATAATGTTTGCAGCATGGATGTAAAGGATAAAACACTTTATCCATATTTTATGCTTAGAAAGCCAAATAAAGTATATACATACCCAGTTCTTAAAAAAGATATTGAAAATCTTAAAGACTTGACATTTAATCATGAGAAACTTCCAATTGATTTTGGAAAAATTAAGATGACTAAATTTGAAGAGTCTGCTTTACAGCCTGAAATTGAAAGGGCACTAGCTGATATGCGTAAAGATAGAAAAGAATTGGATAATAAGATTTTTGAGTGGTGTGATAAGGGCTACAAGAGTAGATATATTGACCCTAAAATTTATAGTAGAGATATTTTTGATCTTGAAGAAATGAATATGCCAGCAAAGACTATTTTTGGTAAAATTATAAATAAGATTAAAATAATAGCTAAGCGTAATAAATATAAGAAATCATCAAAAGACTCTTTAACAAAGAAATATGGGTTAAATTAAATGACATATAAAGAAGCATTAGATATATGTAGACGTGATGAGTGGTCACGTTTAGTTTTAGTATCAGAAGAACATTTAGGAAAAAATGCATTTATAACAGAGTCTTTTTATATAAAAAAAGACGATGGGTCAAGTCCAGTATCAGGGATGATAGATAAGTCTAAAGGAAAAAGATTAGTACTTACTTTATATCTTGGTGATAATGAATTTTCTACTTCAGACGTACCATTTGCTATAAATCCGGATAGTGAAGGTTGGGACGCAGCAGTATTTGTTGGAGACCTCTCAATAGGTGAATTTGAAGTTAATGGTGTAAAGCTTAAAGAAGATGAACATGGAAATATAGAAATTCTTGAACAAGAAAAGTTAAAGCAACTTATGCAAGTTGCTCAAGATGCAAACTTTTCTATTAAAGATGCTATTCAGAAATCAGCTTCCTTATCTGAAGATATTGATATACTAAATCCTTACTCTTATTTTAAGAAATAATGGCAATAGATAAATATTATATTCATCCCGCTCTATTTTTATCAGAATTATATAACTTTTTTGAGGATTATTATTCTCCAAAACATAAGCGGGTAATAGTTATTAGCTTAAGTGAAGAATTACTAGTAGAAATAGCTGATGAAGTAATGTCTTATCCTAAAAATAAAATAAAGATAGGCTATAATTTTCATGAAGTAGCATCTGCATATCGAGGCGTTTATGCAGATAAGGATATATTTACTATAACGAGACCCTGTATAGATAAGCAAAATTATCCAGCTTATTTATATTCAGGATGGCAAGACTCTATAAAAAATGCAATGTTAGAATACATGTATAATAATGATTTAACAGGCGTTGTTAGTTATTTAACAAAATCTGAGAGAGCCGATTTAGAAAAAAGTTTAGTTGAAAAATAGTTATTTTCTTTTATAGAATTCTTCTTCCACTGACCTATTTAGTCCGTAATCTACTAACACAATTTCATTATTATGATTTATGCCATAGCTAGATATTCTACATAGGTCACCAAATGGAACATCAAAATCAGCCATATATGACTCTATACTTACTAAGAAGGAGTCTTCCTTTTCTACTTCTTCATCGTATCCTTCTGGTTTAGAAACACCAAAGTAACGACAAGGGTGTAAATAGAAATAATTATATCTTACAGCTTCTTGAAACCAATCAAATTTTAATCCAGTAAGTTCATAGAAGTCGGACTTTTTAGCTTTTTTACAAAATTCACTTTCAATCCAAATACCATTATCAGATATATCATACCAGTCGGCTATTATACCATAATTTCTTAAAGCCCAGTCAGCTTCAACGTTATTTTGAGCAATACCTTTTTTATTTTTTGCGATTTTTAATACTTTATCATCATTTAATTTATATACTGACCTAGCAGTACCACTAGCGATATATTCACAATTATTTTCATACATATATCTTGTAAGAGGGGATAATTGTTTTTTAGTATTGTATAATTCATCTAAGTCTGCTTCAATTTGTTTAATTTCTTCATCAGTCATATTATATTTCCTTAATCATAAATGGATGTTCTTCATTATAGAACTTTTCATGTCCATATTCTTTAATAATTGGTTTATATATAGTATAATCTACTTTATGAAATCCTACATGCTCATATAATGGAATTTTTGTTTCATCTAGCGCTTGTAAAGTTAATAAGTTATATCCAGCTTTTTTAGCGCCTTTTTCCCAAGTAGACATAGCCTTAGAAAAAGCATGAATTTTATTAGAGTTTGTAAAGTTTTCACCTCTAAATTTTGGCTCAATTTCTATTTCTGATAAGTGTATTGGATTTTTATCTTCTAACTTAAATTCAGTATGATAGTTATCATTAGTACATAAAAGGCCAACTAGATGCTTTTCACCTTTTGAGTCATATATAAATATTCCAAACCAGTCACTTAAGTTTTCATATAAGTCTACCGACCCTTTTTCAAAAAGCGCCTCATAACATAAATCATATTCATAATCATTTACGATATTATATACTTGATTTATAGGTAAGTATTTTAATAAGCATCTATCATTTATTATTTTATTATCTAATTTTGTGTTCATATTTTATCCTAAAATGTAATTGTAAAAACAAAGCTTACACCACCAGCTGCAGTTAATGACCCACCAATACCTAAAAGTAAGTTTTGAATATTTTTTTGTTCATCAGTCCAGATAGGTAAACATCCTAAAATTAGAGTTGGTAAGCCAATTCCTAACTCAACATATGCAGCTTTTCTAACTCTATTTTTAACTTTAGATAAAGCTGCAACTTCTTCTGCTAATTTTTCAGCCAGTACCCTGTCTATTTCAAGCTGTTTTTGAAGGGCTTCATTATCTTCAGCGACTTTTTTCCACTCTGCTAATGCAATACTTACATTTTCATTTGCACTTTTTTCAATTTTTTTAATAATTTTGGAAACTTTACCCATATGTTCAAAGAGCTCAGCAACATAGGATGTTATTTCTAAGGCATTTTGTTCATTAATATCCTTAGCTTCTAAAACATCTAAATTAAACTGTTTATAAATAATAAACATATCAGTAATTGCATTTATTCTTGTAGATAATTCAGCGTTTTCATCTATTTCCTTAAATTCTGGTACTTCTATATCAGCCTTAGAAATTGCAATAGATTTATCAGTAATTTTTTTAGTAATTCTATTAAGCTCTCTAATTTCTACATTTAAGTCCTCAGAATTTAATTCTTCTAGTATATCATCAAATTCATGAACTTCTTCCATTTCATTTGCATATAATACAAATGAAGCTACAAAGTTTAGTAATATAAAAGATAATATTATTGAGGCTAATTTTTTCATTTATTTTTCTTCCTCTAATGCTTTATAGTCATTAAATAGCTTTTCATAGACAAGTGCTTGCTCTTGTGCTTTTTTAAGCTCATTTACAATAACGTCAGTTTTTAATGACTTATATTTTTCTGTTATATTTTTATTTGCGATAAAGGCCTCATTCAACATATTCATACATTCAAGGCCTTTTTCATTAGACTCACTAAGGGTATCTAGACTTTCTATAACAGCCTTTTCATATAAATCCGCAGATTTTAATGCCGCTTCACCAATATTCAATTTTTGTGCCATCTTTTTAGCGGTTTCTTGACTTATAGTTATTCCATCTACTAAGTTCTGTGCATTGCCAGACTTATCAGAAAATCTTAAGAATCTGCCTAAACAAAAACATATCATACATAAAATAACTACTACTATAAGCTTAGTGAAGAAAGCTTTATCAATTTTTATTTCCATATAATTCCTTAAAGATACTCTTTATATCTTTAAAAAATTAGTTAGCGAACTAAAAATTTTTAATATCTGCTAATATCATTATATGACATCTATTAGAGAAAAAATAAAGAATTATACATTAGATGATAATTACGCTATATCAGCGGAAGATAATAGTTTATCAATTGATGAATATGTGCGAAGCATAACAGCTAATAGCTTAATGGTAGATGGCATTAGCAGCTCAGCAGCTACGTCTACTATAACTTCTTCTACTTCGGTAACGTCTACCCCAAATACAGGTAGCTCTATCAATCTTAATGGTAACTTGATTTATAATCAGTCAAGCTGGACAGCGCCAGTATATACTTATTCTGGTTATAATTATAAAATACCTTCTTCAGTTTATACTGAAGAAAAAATTACTAAAGATATTTTAGATAATTATGCTAATGACTCATTTATTTTTGACAAGACTACAAAAATAATGCTTTATAAAGATGCTAATGGCGATATATTTATTCAGAATGCTTTTAGGAAAGTAAGCATAGACGATATAGAAAGAGAATTAGAGCTAACAGAAAAGGAGTCACTTTTACAAAAGGAAATAGATGATTATTTCCGAGATTAAAAATATGACAGGCAATAGTACGTATTCAAGATATAAGAATTTAATAGCTAGAGGGGATATATCAAATTTTTTAGACAAATACGATAGTTTATCTTATGGAGAACTATTTATAGACGAAGCTGATAAATGTCTTTATATAGGGTCTTCAAATGCTGAAATTACATATAAGGTACCACTTGAAAAAATAGCTACATGTACATTAAAAAATAAGCCTGAATATTTTTCAGATTTATAAATAAATAAAGCCAGCTAAAAGCTGGCTTTTTATTTTTAGGTTTTTAACTATTATTTATGATAAGAACCATCATTCCATGCATTATCAACAACATTTACATTCTGTAATGGGTCAACTATGCCGCCCTTAAACATATCTCTGAAAGACATGCCAGAAACATCATTATTTCTACGTCTTGCTCCACCAAACATACCATCAAATCCATTTAATGACTCGTTCATATGTACTGACTGAGCAGCTTTTCTCCAATCAGGCGTTGGCTCTGCATTATCATTTTCATGTAATCTTGCAACTGACTCACGCATTTGAGCCATATTGCTCTTTAATGAAGTATCAAATGCATTACTGATTTCTTGTACGCCATCACCAGCACCTTCAAGAATTTTATTTAAGTTATAATGTAAGTCAGGACTTACCATTTCATTCATACTATTGCCATATGGAGAATCCTGCTGTGTTCCCTCAAGAACTTGTCCAAGATTTATAGTATTAGCAATATATCTAGCTTGCATTTCTTTCTTTTTACCTTCTTTTAGGTATTCAGAAAGCGCGCTAGAACGTTTAGTAGACTCAGCAACTGGAGCTGGATTACCAGCAGCTTCCGCGGCAACAGCGGACTGTACACCACCAGAAGTATCAGGCGTAGTATCAATAGTAGGCGCAGCATTTACATTTTGAGTAGCTGCTTGTGGGTCTAGAGTTGTTCTTACAGCTCTACGTGTTCTAACTTGTCCAACTGGAACATTTTCAATTAAAGAAATTAAGCTAGAAATTGAGTTTTGGCCCTGGCCATCTGTAAGTTCTGTAATGATTTCAATATCTTTTTTAATTTGGAGGGGTACTGTTTCTGCAATAGTACCATCAAAATCTTTTGCAAGATCTGATATTTTCTTGAATTTGTCTATCAAGTTTAGAGTGGCGTCGCGAGCGTCATCCATTTGATCAAGTAATCTGTTTATATCAAGACTCATGATTTATCTTCCTTATAATTAAATATATATTTAATAAATAATTAGTGAATTTACTAAAAAATCTTCAGCTTATTCAATAATAAAATGATGTTCTGCATATTGCATAAAATCATTATTTTTATTAGATATGACACTATAATCTTCTATATTAGATGATATAGCATCATCTAAATTAGTGAACATTAGAGTTAACAAGTATAGGAATGGTACAGAAAATGTCTTATCCCATGTACTTTTACTGAAATACATTGAATTAGAAACGCCAGTATATCTTTGTGGTAATCCATTATCTCCATAGAACCATCCTCTAGGCTGAGGTATACCATTTTCGTCTTTTACAACATAAGGCGCAAGCACATTTCTTAAAAGCTTAGTAGATGCATATTTAATAGTTTTGGCTTTTGAAAATACCGTAATATCAAAAAAGCTATTATTCCAATTTATTGTAAAAGCATGTTCCTTAAATTCATTAAAATTACTTAAATGTTGTTTTACATTATAATAGTCTTCTCTACTATGGATAATAATAACAGTATCAAAATTATTATAATCTTTATTTTTATTATAAAAGTCTATTGCTATATTCATTTTAGAAATGTTTCCCTATATGTATCAAAATTAAATTTATTTTTCCATTCTAGCGCTTTATTATACATATCTGTATCTAATTCGCATCCTATAAAATTTCTATTTGCTAATAATGATGAAATACCACAAGATCCAGACCCAGCGAATGGGTCAAAAACAGTATCATTTTCTTTTGAAAAGTTAACTATTAGCGAGTAAAGTAGAAGAATACTTTTTTGGCATGAATGGAACATTTTCTCTGTAGTCGATAAATAATAAGGCATTTTGAAATAAAAAACTTTATCGTTTATATTAAAAATAGGCCTTACTACTTCACCTTTAGTAATGTCTAGTGTATTAGTTACCGTTTCATCATACTTAAAGATATCTGATAAATTATTAAATGTAAATTTATCAGATTTAGTAATAAGTAATATATCTTCTCTTTGTGATTTTGGTTTTTTCTTAGACCCACGACCTTTTTGTCTAGAGATAGACTTCCAGAAATTTAAGTTATTTATGAGGCCAGAATCCAAAATTGCTTTATTTATGATATCCATCATTGTTGGCGCACAGAAAAACCAAATTGCACCATTATCAGTAAGTATACGCTTAAATTCCGAGAATAGTTTTATAAGAAAGTTGTAATAATCCGGTATATTATCCCAGTCCAAATTTTGGAACGAAATTCCATAAGGTGGGTCAGTTAATATAAGTGGTATTGTACCACTTTTTATTTTTTTCATTCTTTCAAAACAGTCTTCATTATAAAATTGGTAATTCATATTTATTTAGTTTAAACTTTCTAATTTCAAATATAATAGTATACATAATTAAAATATCTTACATATTTTATAAAAAGAATATTTTATAGAGGTAACAAATGAAACATTTTATTGTAATCGACATGCAGAAAGATTTTGTAACGGGCGCTTTGGCAAATCCAGCTGCAGCTGCAACAATTCCTTATATCAAGGAAAAACTCATTGAAGCAAAGAAAAATGGTGATAATATCATCTTTACACGTGATACTCATGCTGAAAATTATATGGAAACTATGGAAGGAAAATACCTTCCAGTAAAGCATTGTGTAAAAGGGTCAGAAGGCTGGGAAATCGTACCAGAACTCGCAGAGCTTATTGATGATGATATACTTATCATTGATAAGGGAAATTTCGGATATACGGCCTGGGATGAGTATATTGAGCCTGGTGACGAAGTAACAATTTGCGGAACAGTCTCAGAAATTTGTGTTTGCTCAAATGCTCTCACAATTAAAGCGCTTGGTGAAGTTGATGTAACAGTTCTTGAAAAGGGCTGTTCAGGTCTTTCAGGAGAAGGACATGCAGCTGCTATGAAGGTTATGGCTAGCTGTCAGTGTAAGATCGCTTAATTTAGCTAAAGTTTAATTTTATGCCCATTATTTAATGGGCTATTTTTTTTATGGAAAAGAAAGTAGACAATTATAAATCTAAAAAAGCTGAAATAAATGAAAAGCCTTTTAGTATAGAAAAGAAGTCAATATTTGATATACTAAAAGATGTTATTAGTAATATCTCAGTTGATAATGAAACATGGGTATTAACATCAGACTTAAAAGTTTTAGATATACCTACTCTTGAAATATCAGCTGAACATAGTTTATATAGCTTAATTGAGATGTTATATCCATTTACTTTTAGTAGTTATTATTATTTTAGCTATAGTACTTATTATTCTAAAGGCAATTTAATTTCTTGTCCATGCATGTATCAAACTTCTTTTTCAGAACGTAGACTTCCAATTATACGTATAATGTATAATATTTTCGATAAGCTTGAAGATGGTTTTATAAATAGTATTAGTGATAATTTGCTTTTTATGGAAATTAAAAATGATAAGGATAATAGGCTTGCGTCTAAGCTAGTAAAAAAGCGAATTCGGGTCGAATGGGAAAATTATATTTTAGATAATTATTATAATGATTTTTAAAATTAAAAAGCGCCCTATAAATAGGACGCTTTATTTTTACTCTTTATATTTTAGTACACGTTCAACTTTAATATCATCATCATCACAGAATACTATATCTTGCCAGTTTTGAGGCTCAATATCATCTTGTACTGGTAATGCATAAACTTTTAGTTCAATAAATTGCTTTAATAGTGAACTTAAAGTTTTATAGCATAATGCTTCAGTAGTTGTATTTATGCTACTATTTAGACCTAAATAACTTAATGGTAAGATAAAATATCCATTTGCATAAAGAACTGAAGAAGAATCTTCATAATTCTCATTATATACTATATCAACATAAGGGATCCAGTTAGTATTCTTTTTATAACAAATTCTAGATGTGTCACCACCCTCTGTAAGTGGCCGTCTTAAGTCTGATGCTACTTCAGATGAGTTATAACGTTTCTTTTCGCCATTTTCATCAACTTCAAATGGCCTATTTTCAAATGGAGTAGTAGTCCAAGACTTAGCTTTACTCATGAACTCTTCATCTGTAATACTTGTAATATAAGGGAACTGAGCAATTCTAACTTGGCGTCTATTGAAATCATCTTTTGTTTCATCTGGATACCATAATGAAGAAATACCAATTTTAGAGCTCATATCTGTATCTAATGAGTTTTTATGTACAACAGGCATGTTATCTATTGTCATACCTTTTGCTTCTTCTAGCGTAGTATTATTAGCGGTATCAATTCTATTATCATATAAGAAGAATGTTCTAGAATTAGCTTCTTTAGATGAATTATTTATAAAGTGTAAGTCAACTTTTAAGAGGTATCTACTATTTACTTTATAGTTCTTAAATCCCTGTTTATACTTATTAGATGAATAAACTTTATCAAAATTAAAAGGTATAGCGAGAAGTGTACCAATAGAGTCTGTAGACCTATTATCCCAAGATGTATCTTTTAATGAAATACCGGCCGTATTAGTAGATGCGCCTGTATTTAATAATAAAATTTTATCTTCGTCAAATGACACATTAGCGAGCGCTTCAATAAACATATTTACTGAGTCGGTATATTTGAATATAGATGCCAAGTGGTTAATTTCAGAAGCATATAGAGGTGTCTTAAAGTCTGTATTGAAAATACTATATTTAGTTTGAATAGAAGTAGCAACCTCATTTTTGATATCTTCTTCAGTTGTATTTAAGTCATAAGTATTTATCTTAACAGAAGGCGATATTTTTATGAAGTTTGGCTCAATATAACTAATAGCATCATTTGGTCCTTTAATATCACCTATAGTTTTAATGATAGGTTTAATAAATTCTTCATCAACTGTAGCATTATCAAATTTTTTGCCATTAGCTCTAATAGCAGTAACCTTTAATGTATTATTTATAATTGATACTTCATTAACAAGTTCATCATAAACATTTTCATCAAAAGTTGTATCTATTTGGCTAGCATTGAAGTTCGTATCAGAGAAACATTTTAGTTTTCCTAATAGAACAGGACTAGCTTCTTTAATTTTCTTTTCATAAGCTGACTTAACAGCAGTTGTATAAGAGCTCAAATATGAAGTTGGCGCATTTAGTCTATACTCATCTTCATCTTCGATATCTCTACCACCAGATATAGATGTTATATTTGTACAAGACAAGAAAGTACTTATAGTATTAGTTCTTGGGTCAATCATTTTATAGCCAGTTGGGAATGTCATATCCTGAATTTGGCCAGTAGCTTCAATATTTCCTTTTGATCCTAATGTTTCTAGATATTTACAAACTATAGTTGAGCCTCTAGGCGGCATATATCCAGAAATTCCATCGCCAAATTTAATTATTATAAAAGTACCATCTTCAGATAGCTTAGTTTCATAAACTTTATCATAAGGGCCAGCGAGTCTTATATTAGGTATTTCTGCCCAAACTTCTGTTTTTGCATTTGCAGTAGCAGGAGTTACTTCAATAGAAAAGTAATTTTTAGAAATTGTATTTGATGCATCTTCCACATTTTCTGCATTTAACGCGAATGACTCAAAGCGTACTCCTCTAGTTGTTCCTAATGCAGTTTCAATTTGTATACCTTGAATTACTGGTACTTTAACATATTTTATACCGTCCCATCCACCCGCTGATATAAAATCTTCAAGTTTTGAGCTAGATGCGGAAATATCCTTATAAGCATTAGAAAGAAGTCTAGTAGATACAGCCTGTGTAGATATGAACTGTGTGCCATTCGCAGATTTAAATATAGTTCCTTTTGGAATTGTATATACGTCAGAGCAAGTCCATGGTACTAATGCTGATCTTTCAATATAATTTGAGTTTGTTTCTTGTATAATGTTATCGTAATCAGATGCTTGGTCTAAGTCAAAAAAATATTTACCATAGTTAGCAAGTCTGTTATTTCCATTAGCATCAGTATGAGATACAACTACATAACCAATAGACGAAACAGGTCTTTTTCGCTTTCTACCTATAAGTTTACCCATATGTGTAAGAGATGGCATATTTTGAGCATTTGTCCATTTCTTTTCCATAGTATTATATTCTAGGTATCTAGCAGCCTCAGATATACCCTCTGAGAATACGTCTAATACATTATTAAAAGCTGAGTCATCTAATATTGTAGCTGAGTCAGCGTTTATTTTTGCTCTAGCAATAAGTCGACTCTTTACTGACTCATAATCAAATCTTTTCAAGAAAAAACTCCCCTAACTGGTGATATTACTTAAATTATAGTTAGATTAGAAAAATATTCTATATGAAATTAGTGAAGTTTATTTAGCAATAAAAAAGCCAGCTTTTCGCTGGCTGATATTTAATTAGATTATAACCTGTATTCGTACAAGTCCTGTGGACGTATCAATTTTTACATCCTTAATTTTTATTTCTGGTACAACAGATATAGTTTCAATAATATAATTTTGGTCATGTTCTACTGCGGATTTTTCAATATCTGTACCGATAAATAAATCAACACTATAAATACAAGTAACTACATACTGAATTTGACCATTTATGAGAGAAATATTAAATTCAAAATTTGTTCGCTTATAAGATGAAGATGTTCCAAGAAGTTCTATAAGTGCTTTTTCTACAAGTGGTAAAAATGTTCTAGATATAATTCCAGGTTTTCTTACTAAAGCTTTAACAGAGTTTTGTAATTGTCCATAATTACCCTGTTCAAATACAATAGAAGTAGAACCTTCAGCTTTAAGCGGTTCGTTTTGTAATCTAGTATCTTCTGCTACGCCCTGTACAATATTTTCTGGCTCAGGTAAAACAGGCGTTGGTTCATCAGTTACTGTTATAACTTTTGGCTCTGTGTTATCTTGCGCATCATCTTGAGGTTGAGGCTGCGCATCACCTTCTTGGATTTTATTAAGTTTTATATTATATTCTTTTGCAAAATCTTCAAAAAAGCGCTTTTTGAGTTCATCATATTCATTGATATCTACTGTCATAATATAATTAGCGTAATTTAATTAAAAGTTCTATTCGAAATAGCTATCAATTTCTTCTAATGTAAGCTGTTTATATTCATTTGATACAGTAATATAAATATCAGTACCAAACGAGTCTATAATGCTTTTTAAGTATTCATGTTTATCTAAATCACTAGTGAGCATTTCTATTAAAGCAAACTTATGTTCAGATGGGCCTAATCTGGACTCTATTCGATTAAGCGCTCTTAATACTAATCGAACTTTTGCTGGAGACCAACTAATATTAGAACTCATAATTCCAATATATGTACTCCCTATTAGGTCACTTTCTCTGGTAATTGGCTCAAGGCTAATTACATTATCATTAAAAGTTAGTGTAACAGTATTATTCGTTGGCGTATTAATACAGAAATATCCTAAAGCGCTACTTAAGTCAATAATAGAATTTATTATCTTATCAAAGTCACTCTTTCTATCAACAATTATACCAACAGATAGGCGTGTGTTTTCTGAAAAATTAAGAGCTTTATGTACATTTCCAATGCAGCATAACTTATAAATCTTATATAGCATTTCTATAATTTGTAATGAAGATTTACCATAAAATATTTCAGATTTTATAATATGGCCATAATAAGGCTGATGACCTTTTGGACATAAATAATTTTTGAGCTCACGAAAAACACGCATATTTAATGATAATGAATTTGTAAATAGCTTAATATCATGTGGAACTAAAGATGACATAAATTTCTATCCTTTTAAAAAATAGTAGCAGGATTGTTAATTTTTAAATAAGTATCTTTAGTTATTGAGGTTTATTTTGAAAGAAAAAGTATTTACTATAGTATCAGATAAAGATATTAAAAAGGCAAATAGATTTAATTATAATTTTATTGCAGATTTTACAAAAAGTAAAAGAACAGCTATACTTCCAAATGAGTTTGAAGGTAGTAAAGTACATATATTTCTTTGTAGGCCAACTGTAAATACAATAGGTGAAAAAGCTTTTTCAAGCTGTACATCACTAACAAATTTTGGCGGACTTCCACAAATTATCGGCGATAAGGCCTTTTATTTTTGTTCAGCATTAGAAACATTTGAATTTGAAAATGTAAGATCAATAGGCTCTAGCGCATTTGAATTTACAAATCTTAAAGAATTTAATGCTGGTCCGGACCTTAAACTATTAAAAGATAATACATTTAATGGATGTTTTCATTTAGAAAATGTCAATTTAGGAAATATAGAAGGTATAGGTCATCATTGCTTTGCATCTACAGGCATTACAAGTATAACCCTTAATAAGGAACTTAAAAAAATAGGAAATCAAGCATTTGAAGCATGTATATACTTAAAGAATATTATATGTTTATGTCACGAGCCGCCAAGACTTTGTGAGTCATCGCTCATAGGAACAAATGTTGAAAAAATTTGGATTCCAAATCAGGAGTCTTTAGAAAAATATAAAACAGCAAAATATTGGTCAGACTATGCAGATATTATGCAACTCATAGACTGGGATGCTATTAAGAAATATTTAGATTATCTAAAAAGAAATATTATTAAAACTAGCTATTAAATAGTAGCCTCAATAGACGACACTAAAATTTCTTTATCTGTTGCTTTACCCTGTTCGTCATATTCACGAACTGAAATAAACTCTTTTGCATGCATATTTGTATATTTATCAACATATACTTCCGCGTCATCGCTAACGGTATTAAGCCACTTTTTTAGTGCCTTTACTGTAATTCTAAATGGTTTTTCCATATTTTTACCCTCACTTGATATTCCTATAATAAATATCTCTACTTAAAATATGTTATGAAAAGTAGAAATACATAATTATTCAGGCGAGGTGATATTCCATTTATTTATTGGCTTTACATCAGATAGAAGTCTAGACTCATCAATTTCCACGCCATCATTCCAGCATATCTGCTTTATAAATTCGTCCGCATCAATACTTTCATATTTTAATAATTCTGCTTGATATTTCCAAATAGCAAAATCTATTTTATCATCATAATTTCCAATAACTTTTTTACTCCAAATGCTAAAAACATAACTGATTAAGTCTGTTCTAGTATTAAACTCGTATAAGCCCTTATAATCTTGCCAAGCGCTTTCTGCCCAGAAATTTTGGTCATCTATTTTTATAACTGGAAAAGCATGTGTTTCTACAAGATTTCCTTTTTCACTAAATGCGGCCATAAAAATACCATAATGTCTCATATTATGTTCATCTGCCCATTTACAGTAATAATGCGTAAAATCCCAGCAGTTACCCATTTGAAATTTATCTAGTTCTTCAGTGGTAAGAGATGTATAGTAATCTGCTTCTTCATCTATACTTATTAGGTCCGGTTTATAGGGATAACCATACTTATATGAGCTTAGCTTTTTATTTTCTAATACTAGTAGTCTTAGTCGTTTTAAGCTTTTAGCATTATTGTAAATTTTCTCAAAAATATGGTTATAAGTAGTTAACATAATATATTTAGTAATAGCATGAGAACATTTTAAGATGTTTTACGCTAACTATGATATGCTAAGTAATATTACACAAGAATTCTATAATGAAAAAAATGATAGTTTAAAAATAACTATAAATGAAATTTTTGATGATACTATTGAGATAGTTTGTGATGGATTTATAGATACTTATAATTCTGACTTTTTCTTGGAAAGTACAAATAAGCTCTTAAATACATATAGCAATATTATTATGGATTGTGCAAAATTAAATTTTGTATCTTCTACTGGTATAGGCTCTTTTACTTATGTTTATAAAGCATGTAAAGATAAAAATGGTGTGTTAATTTTTATTAATCTTAATGATAAGATTAATGAATTACTAGACCTCTTAGGTTTTAACCAATATTTTATAATAAAAAATAATCTTGAAGAAGCAAAAAATTATATAAAAAATGGCTGTCCTAATAATTTTATGAATATTACTAAAAATTGTCCTGAGTGTAATAAAATAATAAAAATATATAAGCCTGGACGTTTTAGATGTTCTAAATGTAAATGTTTAATAAATATTTCTAGTGATGGCGATATCAGCACACTATAGCTTTCTTATAATTTAATTTTCTATAGCATTGCTAATATATTCTATATAAAATATAATAACTATAGAATATAGGAGACCATTAGTAAATGGCATTAAAAGATTTTAAGAAAGCGCTAGAAAAAGTGACAAAAGACCATGCAAAAGCAATAGTAGCAGCAAATGCAAATACTTTAATTCATAAGATTACCTTTGACTCGCCACAGCTAACATATATGTTTGGCGGATTTAGTTATGATAGAATTCATAACTTATTTGGTCCTGAAAGTTCAGGAAAGTCATCAACATTCTCATATATCGCGGGACAGTTACAGAAAAAAATTCCACAGGTTTGTGATGAATATAAAGAAAAGCAAGTAGTAGTCTATATGGACTTCGAAAGAACATTTGATCCGAATTATGCTAATAAGCTTGGCTTAAATACGGATGAAGACCATTTTGTTCTTTTGCAGTCTGATACATTGGAAGAGGCCTGTGCTATTACTGAAGAGCTAGTAAAAACAAACTCAGTTTGTTGTGTAATCTTAGACTCTGACGCAGCAGCTCCAACAAATTTGGATGCAGAATCAGAAATTGGTGCTACTGGTTTTAATGGAGCTAAAGCAGCTAATACATTAAAGGAAGTTTATAAGCGCTTTAATGTTCTCTGTTCTAATTATAAGTTCCCTCTTCTTGTTGTATCACAGGAAAGAGCCAATATGCAAATTGGAGCATTCTTACCAAGTGTTACTGGTGGTACAGCACTTAAATTCTTCTCATCTACTAGATGTCGTGTTCAGAAGATGGAACAGATTAAAAATGGTGATGAAGTTGTAGGTATTCAAATTCGTGTTCGTAATTATAAGAATAAGACTTCAGTACCAAATAGAGACGCTATTATGAATCTCTATTTTGATGGTGGATTTAAGTCTGACGATGAATATTTTGAGTTCCTAACTAAGCTTAATATTATTGAAAAATGTCCAGGTGGCGTTTATAAAGCTGATTTCTTGCCTGATGGTAAAATTCGTGGTGCCGCAAACTTACTTGAATGGATTACACAGCCAGAACAAAAAGAATTATATGCTAAACTTAAGGAACAAGTAACAGCTAAGTTGCTTGTAAATAGTGAACTTGACGCTGATAATGTTGATCCAGAGAAAGAAGATGCAGCTGCTGCTGGTATTAGACTAACGGCGCCTACAGCTGAAGAGAAAGCGGAAGTTGCAGAATTAGCTAAAGAAGCATTAGAAGCAGCTTCAACAGAAGCCGAAAGTGATGTAGAATAATACTTATACATACTTAAAAGGTCCCTAAATGGGACCTTTAATTATTTTTGTTACATAATACTAATTTAATAAGCTTAATTATAAAGTTTATTAGGGGATTAGTATATGGATACTGAAAATAAAGTAGTAGATGCTCCAGTAGAAGAAACAGATTATGTAGCAGAGTTTTTTGACTCTAATCCAGCTGCTGAAGCTGCAGCTAATGCTATTGGTGCAACAGATAATATGTTAGAAGATGAGTTTGCACATGCTGAACCAAAGATACGTGAAATTCTAACTAAGAATGGTATAGATGATAATATTGAATTTGCAATTAAGGCAATTAAGGATACTTATATAGCTGCATATGAGAATAGTTTAGATAGCGATGATTTCTCAGACGCTGTATCAATGATTACAGCAGAACTTTCACATTCATTAGTATTCTTCTTCCCAGATATGTCAGCTGATCAGGTAGCTGATATTGTATATCAGGTTAGAGACGCACTTCTTAATAATGATTATGTAGACTTATCTAACTTGACAGATGAAGATAACGCAAATATTGAGAAAGCAGCAGATATTGCTCAAGGCATATTAAATAATGACGTAGAATCTAATGAGTCTGATGAGGAAATATTAGATGATACTGATATAAATGACGAAGATGATGTAGACCCAACATTCTGGGACTAATTTAATAGGAGTAAAACTAATGAAATATTACACTATTGGTAAAAATAAGAATACTATTTATGCTGGTGACGTAAATGACGGTCATAATGATATCGTTAAATACTTCGCAGTTAGTAAAAATGGTAAGATGAGAGAATTCCCAAACAATGACTCTCACTGTGACTACGAATGTTTTAACGCATTGAAAACTGGACAGCTTCATACATTTAATTCATTTGAAGAAGCTGAAAGATATGTAAGAAGCTAAAATATATTTATTTTAGTTAAAAGCCCAAATATTTGGGCTTTTTTTATTTTAAATTCGTTACTAATTTTTTATGGTACGTAATAAAAATATGACTTTTAACATTTTTGAATCAATTTATAATAATTCTACAGACTTAAAAAAGTCTAATGATGAAATGCAAGACCTTATAAAAAAAGTAAATGACGCATTACATAAATGGGCTAGCGATAAACAAATTTTCGCTTCAAAAGAAGAAAACCATAATGCTGCTGAATTTGAGTTAACTTGTGATAATAAGGGCGATGGAACATATATTAGTATTACTGTACCAGACACAGTTGGGTATTTTCCATTAAATAAGAGCTTACTATATTTTATAGATTTATTAGACTCAGATGAAATACTTAATTCATTAAAAGATAATGATAATTCGGACTGGACCTTATATACTGGTCAGTCAGCAGCTACAGAGCATAATTGGAAAGATAAAAACTGTATTGAAATTGCTTTATGTTCTATACCGGGTATTTGGTCAGACCCTAATAGTAATGAAGTTCAAAAAGATTTTTTAGAAAGAGTTTTAAGTATTATTTCGGATACATCTCTTAATGAGTCTACTCTAAATTACTTACGTGAAGCATCAAAAGAGCGATTTTTAAAACCTTGGTATGATGATTTAAGCTATGATGAAGATAGTCGTCTAGATATAATGTATAAAACCAATTTTGCGCAAAAGCCATTACCACAATATGAAGAGTTAATAAAGTTTATAGATAGTGGCGCAATAGGCAATACTAAAATAGATTGGCAGAAGTTATTACATTATGATAGAGAACATTGGTCAGATGATAAGTATTTTGAAAGTGGTATTACAGAAATAGCTAAAATTGTAGATGCTTATTATACATGGAAAAATAAAGGTGGCTCGCGCAAAGAAAGACATATTGCTAAAAAAATAGATGCAAATAAAGTATTTTTTGATACAGGTTTAATAGGTAGCATTGCGGGTATTCCTATGAGCCACTGTGATTTTGTAATGTTACCAGAATTAGAAAATGATAAGTTTATATTCGTAATGCCTATGACATGGGAAGCATGTAAGTGGATGGACTCAGCTAAATGTGGCGGACAGACCGCGAAATGGTGCATTGGTTATGAAAAGAATGATGAGTATTGGAAACAGTATGTAAGTAAATATAATCTTTTTATTCTTGCCTTTAGTAAAGACGCTAATCCAGAAGCTAATAATAGAAAATGGATGATCCAGATAGAAACTTTATATTATGGTAGTCCATTAGACGCATATGAAAATGGCGCATGGAAAGCATGGAATCAAGATGATAACGCAAGTCATTGTATCGAACCTAGACTATTTAAGGAAGTATTTGGCTGGAATATACGCGAGTTAGCAAAACAAGCATTAGATGTAGTAAAAGAAAACCCAGACTGTGACTATAATAAAGCTTTTTATAAGCTACCAGATTATGGCGAAGCACATTTATGGGACGATTTATATAATTTTTATTTTCCAGAGAGCATAGTAGATAAGCTTAATTATTCAGTACTTAATATGGCTGATATTGAGTCTTGGACAAAAGAAGACTTAAAGCAATCATTTTCTTCGAGAGATGATAAAAGTTTAGTATTTAATTTTAATAACTGCTATATATCACCAGAAAAATGCCATGCAGGTAATAATGGATATTTTGATATACCAACATTTGTTAAATATATTAAAGATATATTAGGACAAGAATATTCTAATAATATTAAAACTTTAGTATTCCTTAAAGGAAAGTTTAATAAATTACGTATTAATCCTTCAGAGATGGAAGAGTTAAGTGAATTAAATTATAAATTCCAGGACTGTTCTATTCGTACTTTATTATATGATGCATATAAGAATAGTAATATACCATCACGTGTACACTATGATTTTTCATATAATTGTGATATTGAATGTGTTAAGTATCCTTGTACAGAAGCAGAATCTAATAAAATAGATACTAGGATTTGTGAGCTTCCATGGGAATATATAAGTTATGAATGGGAAGAACCAAATATATAATTCCTTTAATTTTTACATATTATATTAAAGGAGTTCTACTATGTATATAGAAAACATTATTCAGTCAATTCGAGATGCATCAGATAAGCATTTTAGAGAAGAAAAAGCGCGTGGTAATAAGTCTTATCGCTATGGTCAAGCTACATTTAATGTTACCTGTGATTTTTTAGCTGAAAATTATCCTAATGCATATAATGATTTTGAAGAAGAAGTAAGAGCTTCTAATTATGACTGTTTTTATGACGACAATAAAATAGAATTATTCTATACAAAGATTAAAGAAATATTAGAAAATAATATAAAATAATGCTAATATCCTATATAATAGGAGATTTGCTTAGTGAGTAGGTCATATTCTAAAAATATCGCTTTTGGTAAGTCAAAAGCAGGTAAAGCTAATCGTGGTAGTAGAAACTGGCTCTCAAAAAGAAACGAGCTAGGTAAAATATCACAAAAGACACATTGGCTTAGTAAAATGCAGAATTTTGAACAATTTGTGTTTTATGTAAGAAATCACTGTATGGCAGATGAAAGTCTTCCAAATTTATCTCATTATTCACATGATAAATTTGATAGAAAAAATTGGAAGGAATATAAAACTTTCTTAGATGGAAGGCCAGAAACAAAAGAGCTTATTGAAGAGTTCGCAAAAATTTTATATAATAAATATAGAAGTAAGTAAAAGCCTTTAATTAAAAATAATTATAAAATTTTCTAAAAATCCCAGGTTATGCTTGGGATTTTTTAATTACTAAATTGAACTTCTGCTTCCCAGAATGCTACTATATCACGTTCATCACCAAAGTTAATAATACTATCTGGCGCTCCAATATTTTTATCATCAATAAGTTTATGAGCAAATTTAAGAGAAAAGCTTGGTGAAGGGATTATTCTATATTTATAATACCTTTTAGTAGATAATTCTGGATATTTGCATCTCATAATATTATCTACTATTTCGCGCCATGTATTTCTAGCATCGCTTTCTTCATATCTATATCTATTACAAACATAGTATATTCTAGCTTGATTATATACAGGGCTGTAGTATATCCATACTACGCAGTCTTTTGAAGAATATCTTACTGATGGGCACGGATTTACCCATGATTTCACTTTATATGTAAATGCTTCTTTAGGACTATATCCTTGTGGAAAAGCATTGAAAATAGAAAAATTTAGTAATAAAAATATTATACTAAAAACCCTCTTCATATATTATAGTTTCCTATTTATATTTAGTAAAGAAGAATTACTGAAGCTGTCTTCTTTCTTTTATACTATTTTTGTTTATTCTATATAATTTATTTAATATATAATTTGGTAATATATAAAAATCATATTTTCTTTTCATTAAGTTTCTTATTATAACCGAGCTAAATTCTGATATAGTTTCAGTTGTATCTTCTAATGATAATCCATTTTTTAATAAAACAGCTCTTAGCTGACTTATTAGTAGATTCATTTCAATTACACGTATTGGCGCATAATCTAGAACGTATCTGCATTCTACCATTATTTGGTCTCGATTTATATCTTTTATTTTGGGATCAATTAGCGTTTTTGTTTTTTTATGTTTTATTCTTTGATCAATTTTTAATAAAAGTATTTTTTTATGTTCCCAATAGTCCATCATAGATAGTCTATATTTATTTATAATTGCTAACGTAATCATAAAAAATACAGCAACATTCATAATAGCTGGGTTGTTATCTATACTTTGTGGTGTAACCAAATAATCAAATAGTAAATATATAAGAATTATTACAAAGTCTATAATTTCTAATGTAAGATATGTTTTTCCATATATAAAACATTTTTTAAGGTCATTTATTTTTACATATAGAAACATAATAATAGAAATTGAGTACATTAAGATTTGTGCGGGCTTTAGAATATTTGGATAAGTCCACTCTAATTCGCCTGAGAAAAATAATAATGCTAAGAAACCTTCAATTATTAAGAATGTATAGAATACACATAAAAATAGATATCTATGGTTAGCTTTACCTACCTTATCTTTGCAAGTAAACATAAACACACGACAGAAAAGGATATATACTATACTTAAAGAGATTAGAGCATTAAATACATATATATAAATATACGCATCATTTAACGCTCTAACTAACAGTGCTATTAACATGAATGCGATTGCAACTATACCCTCAATCATATAACAACCTCATATCAGAATTTGATAAAGAACACCATGCAATTATGAATAATTGGCATATTCTGAAGGCCATGAATATTCCTCTTAATAATAATCCCCAGAAAACGCCATAGGTGAGCAAATCAACAAATTGTGAAAATAAATTTACACAGAATGATAAAGGAACAATAAAAAGTGAGAATGATGCGTATATAAGCCATCTTTTTATTATTAATTTACCACTTTTTGCAAATCTAAAAATTTTAATTAAAGTAATTACCGAAAATAATATAGCAATCCAAGATATTACTTCTACCTTTAATAATGATACCGACAAGAATATTGGCGATAGCCCAATAGCTAATGTTTGCGTCACAGTAATAAGAATTGATGATGTGTATATCCATTTTTCTAATTCATCATTCTTTTTTGAGTTTTTTAAAACATTTCCTTTATAGAAATTTTTACCATCTGGAATTGTGGCAGTTTTATAACAGTAAATTTGAAGATATATAAATGAAGATGTATATAATAAATTCTTAAAATAATCTAATATATTAGAGTTTATCTTAAAATAGCATTCTATCATTAGTATACTTACTATACTATAAGAAATGCTACTTAAAATAAAAAAGATATAAAACCAGAATCCAGTTTGTGGTATTAGGGGATGCTTACGTTTACGCCTCTCAATGATACTTGTTACTGTTAATCTAACGGCGAATATTGTGAAAAATAAAAGTTCAATTAAGCAAAATATTAAAGGGCCGTTTTTGGAATTCATATTACTTCTCCCCGATAGTATCTGCTGCTGGTGGTGTACTACGCTCTGGGTCCAGCCAGTTTGTTGGCAAGCTTATATTATTGTTAGCCAGATACGACCTAATATAATTATTTATATGCTTATTCAATAAATTATCTTCATTATTAATATTTTCTAAGAAATTTCTTGCTGTTTTATGTGCGCTTTCTAATGAGTTTACTATTGTTCGCCTAAAATCTTCTTTATATGACTCTATAGCTTTTAATAGTGGCTCATCATAATTATTTGAGTTACCCACCATATGTCTTTCAATATCTTGATATATACTTATGTATGCGCCATCAGATAAGCTTCTTTGTCTTTCAATAAAATCATCTAGGCTTTTTTCGGCTAGTCTATCTAAAACAAATATTTTTCTTATAGGCTCAATAATCTTTGTTTTTATACTATGGTCTAATAGTATTCTAGCAATTTCATAATTTTTACCACCGATTTCTGTATACTTTGCTAAAATACGAGACTCCATATAGCTAAAACTTTCAATTAGGCTATTCATTTGATTATTAAATAAATCTGCTCTTATCTTACATTTTTCATATCCAGTTAGAACCGACTCTGATATAATTATTTGTATAAATGAGATAAATTTGCTATCAATAGTTTTTGTATTATTTATTGGGCTTATCGTATCAGTATTATTTTCTTGTTTACTTTCAGAATTTTCATTATCACTATTAGACCATTCTGCCTTTCCAAACTTAAATTTAGAGCCCTTAAGAGGAATTTTACTTAGAGCATTTAATATAAAAAGAAAAGATGCTATAATAAGAATAGTTACTACGATAAATATCGATAGTATTAGGCCACCATGGCCATTATTTATTGATTGTGTAATAAGCTCTATTGCTTTCATATTAAATCACTTAATCCTCTAAAATATATTTTTCTTCATCATTTGGTAATATTGCTGGCTGATTTTGCGAAGGAATATTAGGAATTTCCTTTGAAGGTACATCAGGTATCTTATTAGTATCATTTTTATTTATAGGGTCAATAATATATTGTGGTAGTTTTGTTCCGCCAATTGTTCCTTCATGTACTTTCTGAAATGTATCAGGAAGGGTTTCTTCCAATATTTTATATTCTGTCCAGTCCTTTAGTAAAAATACTTCTACTTGGCCTTTTATTACAGTTACTAAGCCTTTTTCATTCAAATAAAATTCTGTGCCAGAAACAAATATAGCATTTTCAGTTGTATTAAAGATAAGTCTTGGACTAATATAATTTGCAGAATTAAAAACAACATGTATTGTACCTTTTTCTAGCGTCCAAATATTACGAAATCTACCATTATGGTAAACAGCAGAATTTAATATTATTATCGATAATGGGTCAACATCTACCGTAACATCTTCTACTTTTAATGTAATAAAACCATTAAATCCTGTTAAAACCTTATCACCTGCCTCTATTTTAGTGCCTTTTAGAAGCCTAATTTTTTTATTTAGTTCTGGCTTTTGAATAAAAACTGTACCGTTTATATCTATTACTGAACCCGACGTTATATTGAACTGAGATATGTCAGAAGAATATAACATAGTTGATAAAAATACTAGCAAGATAGTATTAAATATCTTTTTCATAATCGTCTCCCGTTTAGCATATATAATTAGTCTGCCACTTTTATTAGATTTTGTTAAGTTTAAATATAAAACTTTTTTTTGACTTTTCGAATATTATATTATTAGAATCTAGTATTTTATTAAATTCAGGTTTATATTTATCTAGTAGAGAAATCATCTTAAAGGACGTACCATACTCATGTAGGCCTTTTTTAGGTATATTATTATTGTCACTAGTTACGGAAATATCAAACCAGCTAGCATCTACCCTATACGCGCCAAATGTATTTACCATACTAATAATAAAGTTCATCTTTAAGTTAAATGTTTTAATATAGTTATCCATAGTAACTTAATTAGCTGGTGATAATTAAAAAAATGGGATAGCTTTTGCTATCCCATTATTAAGGTTATTCTTCTTCTTTTTTCTTATCTTCCATTCTTTGAATAGCTGAAGCTATCTGGTAGAACATTGTCATGCCCTGTAATGCACTTTGTGGCGCATCTTGGTTAGCTGCTTGCATAGCTGCTGGATTATTACCAACATTGCCTATTGCTATTTGAACGCCTGCGCCACCAGATTTTTCTAGAGCTGCTGCTCGTCTTCCCTCAGCCGCAATTTTAGCTTGCTGCTTTGTAGAAATAATTTGAGCAGTTGGTCCCATAAATTTAGACATCATATCAGTACCTGTAACTCTATCAGTACCGAATAATGTTAGTAATTGCTCAGTATTAAGACTATCAATTCTATCTGCTATTTTTTGCATTATTAGTTTAGAGAAGTCATTGCGCTCAATATCTATCTCTGATCTTCTTGATATATAATTTGCAAGAGACTCTTCTACTTTGGTTAATGGATCATCAATTCTAGCTTCAGCCACATCAGGTGTTGAAGTAGGCCTAGCTAAGATTTCCCTAGCCTTTTCTAAATCCATAATTTCAGCTTTTACTTGTTCTGTAGGAATTCCTTCTGGAGGAATAATTTCTTCTAATGACCTATCATCCATTATTCTTCCTCCTTTTTAGTTTCGTCAAGTTTTTTAGTAATATCTTTTTCAATACGAACGCGTATTTTATCACCGATATATTCCATAAATCTTTCAAGCTGCTGTACTTTTATACCATACTTGACTGATGGCATATCTTGGTCACCCATTTTTTCTTTTATTTCGTCCCAAGACATGTGCATAAAGTACCTGTAATAATAACTTAACGCTATCTCAACAGTTTCCTTAAAGTCATCTTTTGGCGGGAATTTAATTGTTTTTCCAGCTAAAATATCCATGACTTCCATAAACTTATCTATACCTAATAAATTATATAATTCTACATATACTAATTTGTCTTCATCTTTACCAGCATTTTTGTAAAGCTGAAGTTCTACTAGATTAAGAATCATATCTTTAGTGGGATTATTTTTCATAATATCGTTTATTTTCTGTTGAAATAAGGTTGTTGGTCTATGAAAGACCTCTTTTTCATCCTTATAGTCCATAGATAAAAGTTCCTTATAAAAATAATTAATTAATTTTCTCTGATTAATTAGCCAAAGATCTAAAAATCTAAACGCAAACTTTAGTAATTATTACATATTATAATTATGTATAAGCTAGCAGATATAAAAAAAGAATTTTATACTAATCACTTTTATGAAATAGATGAAGATGACTCAGATACAAGCGCTGGAGTACGAGTAGAATATATTCCAGAGCTTAATGTTTTTATGAAAACGGACCTTATTTTTGAAGGTAGTTGCTATGATGAAACTATTCGATGTCAGCCTATTTTATATAAAGCTAATAATATAGACGAAGCATGGGAAAAAGCAATAGGATATCTTTCTGAAGCATTACCAGTATATGATGAGTCAGACGAGACATTCTATGAAGAAGATGAGTATAAAGAGAAAAAACGATTTGATGGCTTAAAAAATTTATTAAAAAATATCTAGGAGACATTTGATGAACTCAAATATTACTGTTTATAATATAGATGAATTAAAAAATTATATAGCTACATATGATACTATAAAAGAAAATTATGATTTTGATTTTACGAAATTTATAGCAAATAATAGCGTTTCACTAGGTGGACAACAATATTTGGACTCTAAGGTTAAAGTAGACCCAGATTATATTCATTTATTGGTATTAATGGACCGTACAGGTAGAGTTGCATTTAATATAAATGAATATGGATATTCTGGTACTGACGGAAATAATGCACACCTTGAATATAAAACTATCGGCGGCCTTAAAATTTATAAGGGATACTTATATAAAGATTATGAACTTGTAAAATCAGTAGTTAAATCATTTAATGGTCTTAGTGAAGAAGCTGAAAATTATGAAAATTATGATTTTGATATGTCAGATTTCTTATCAAAATTAATTTCTACTGTAAATAATGCTAATAGTATTGATAAAGATTACTATTATAGACATTTTACTATAAGATTTAAATTTGATTGTAAATCGTCTATAAATGATACTGATATAGTCATAACATACTATAATGGTAAATATATGCTAGATTATAAAAGGGATATATATTCTTCTTTTGTAGTTAGAGAAAAGCATACAAAAAAGAGTGACCCTGATAGAGATATTTTTACATATAGAAAATTTAGTGATGCAATTAAAAGGGTAATAAATACTATTATAGATAATAATAGTATAATTAATACTATTGAGCCCGTAATAGAAACGTCGTATAAGTTTGACATAAATAATTATATTAAACGTATCTTAAATAGAAATACCGCTTATTTCACTGAAGTTGATAATCTTAAGGAATTTAAGAATCTACCAGAATTAAAAGACGCTATAAAAAGCTTGGTTGATAAAGAAGATATTTCTGTAAAAGAGTATTTATTTGATATTGTTGAAGATGAAAATCACTACAATAAGCATACTATACATCATAAAAAGGCTCATATTATGGCTGCGTCTAAAGAAGAAGCAGATAAAATATTTAAGGAAAAATGGTTACCATCCCATAGAGGACATGTAAATTACGCTTTTGGGTCTGGCTTAGGATCACTTATTTATAGCGCAGAAGAGTGGCATAAAATAGAAGTAGAAAAAGTGCTACGAGAAAAAGCTTTGCTAGAAGCAAAGATGAAACGACTTGGAATATAATTTATGAATTGTGAAGTTATTAATATGACCTGCCTTGACGGCTGGAATTTCTATTCATATAACGGACTCCCAGAGGATAAGGGTACAGATTTTACTACTGTAGCTTTTAAGAATATGGGAGAAAATTATATTGTAAAGAAAGACTGGAAGAATAATATCTTCTTTTGTGAAATACCTTTGAAAAATAAGATTATTAAAAACATTCGTCTTTCTAGAGTTTTAGCGGAAATAGATAAAATTATTGATCGATAAAATGGTAACTTTAGAATATTTTACTGACCTAGTTGAAACGTCTTACTTAATAAGCTTTCTTAGTAGAAGAAAGGTATCTTTTCTGTTAGATTTTTCTTCTAAAGAAGAAAAAGAATTAGAAGATGCTAAAAAATATTTTTCTTATATAGTTGCTTCTAATAATAGTGAAAAACGACCCTTAAATATACATTTTAATACGTCTACAAAATTTGATGAGCTATTAAGAGTTATAAAAGACTTAGAATATGACGAAGATGAAGATGAGCTTTTATTAAAGGCATTATCAGATTTTGGATTTACAGAAATATTAAATGATACTCCACCAGGCACATATGAATATTATATCAACAATGATCAATTTAAGAATTTTATAAGTCAAAGTAATACTGTATATTTTGTAACAGATGGTATTTATGTTTTTGTGGTTTCTCTTGACTGGTCTGAATGTATGTTTAAAATTTATGAAATTTTTCCAACTAGTAATACTATAAAATATTTGGGTTATCTTTAAAATTTGCAAATATAAAAAGTATGGATAGTACAATTTATAATGCTAGGCAGAACCTTTTTAATTTAGACTTTGATTATAGAGTTTATACTATTAGCTCAATTTTAGATATATATGCAACTGCTGAAGCTGAAAATAGAGACTTAAATTATGATGAAGAAGAGTTAATAAAGTCTTTACCAAAATATCCAGATGGTAGGCAAGACGTTCTTATTGAATTTAATTTTGATAAGTTTAATAATGATAGTATTTTACCTACTAAGAAAAATGTACTTATAGATGCTATTAAGATAATGGATAATTTGGGAGGAGCAGATAATAAAAAAGAAACTTTTGTAGATTACGGCATTGGCGATTTACATGGATATAAAGTATGGTATGAAGATGAAGATAAGCCTATTTATACTTTATATTATTCTTTTGTAGAGTCCACAACGGCTTATTAATAGGATTATATGTTCAAGAAAGTAGATAATTCAGCTAATATACTTACTCAAGTAGAAATTGAAGACCGCGTTTTAACAATTTTTAATAATAATGATACACCCGAATTATATGGTATTTCAATTATTAATAAGAAGTTTAAAAATAGGAAAAAATATACTACATGGGATTGTATTCTTCTTAGAAAAGAGTCTATTTTAAAACTTTGTGATTACTTAAATAATCCTTTCGTATATAACGATAGTGTTTACTTAAAATGTACATGTTTTTCTGAATTATTGGAATTATCAGAATTAGATAATTTAATATATCTTAATATTTGGGATAATTATTTTACTAGATATAATAAAAAAATCTTTAAGTCAGAAATTTGGTTTGATTTAGAAATGGCGAAAAAACTATCGAATGATATCAAAGGAAAACTTATATAATGAAAAAGAGAAACGATAGAAAATGCGTTGTTAGAATAGGTAATAAATATATAGCTGGCTCTGGCTCAGAAATATGCCTAGTAGAAAATTTACAAAATGCTAGAGTTTTTGCATCTCATGGCGCAGCTAAAACAGCGATCGGTGTTTATGACTTTACTTTATTAGTATATAAATTACATCTTTCAGAAGAGGATATAGTTATATCCGATATTACAATAACTGAAACTAGTGATATAAATTTATATAATATGTATTATGGGAGCAACTAATGACTGTTGAGCTGTCTAGCTATATTGTAAATTTAGAAAAAGATGATGATACTAATGGCTTTTTTATTTATATTTTTAGTAAGCGAAATAATAAAAAGTATAAAGAGCTATTTTCAGAATTTTTATTTAATGATTTTAATAATAAGGAAAGTGACTTATTAGGTTTTTTTCTCTATAGCATTGAAAATTTTTTTCTAATACAAATGGAAGATTTACAGGGCGAAAATGAATTTTTTGATAGGGTATTAGGCTGGGATAAAAGTTTTTTAGTAAAAATTTATGATAAACATGTTGCTTTATCTGGTGATAATTATCATCTAGATTATAAATATAATTATTATATTAGGTAGGATATATAGATATGACTAAAAAGGAAGTTAAGAGATTAAAGGATATTATTAGTACAGTACAGGGTGCATATTTTTTAATAAATAAAGCAACAGCTGATAAAGAAGCAGATATAAATTTTATTTTTGGTAGTGCCGTTAGTCCAACATGGGCGCCAGAAGACCATGTACATGTAGGTATGTCTGGTATGATAGTAGATATTAGGCCATCTTTTGATGGTATACGCTTTAGAAATGAAAATTGGAAAAATTGTTTTGGACGTAATATCTATGGCGCGTTAAGGAATACTCATCGTGAGGGAGACCATATTTTATCGAATTATTATAAAATAAAAAATGTAAATGGTAAAAGAGAATGGACAATTAAGCCTATTTGGGTAAATAGCTATTCTGATACGTCTATAGTAAATAATGTAGTAAACTCTGTGGTTAGATATCTACTAGATAATTTTAATTTAGAAGAAATTAAGAGTCGTATGAAGGAATTAGAAAAAATAAGATCACGAAGAGAATTTGGTTTTGATATTAGTGATTCTTATTATAAAACAGTAAAAGTTAAAGAAATAAAATGTTGTGAAGATACTAGAGAGCCTGAATTTGATGAGGACTAAGATGGAAGAAAAAGAAATATATAAAACTGAACTTGCTATATTACATTCTGATATGGATGATATTACAAAAATAAAACTTATTCAGCAACAAGTTGATATAAAAAGAAATACAGATTTTGTAAATTTCCAGAATAGTTTTATGGCATTAAGAACATTACAAACAAATAAAACAAATAATCCAAATGAAGTTATAATGACAAATTCTGAGGACGTTTTAGGCTCTAATTCTCCATTTAGAGATGGCAATGATTTAATGGCACAAGCTTTAAGTAAACAAGCGTAAATTAAATAATTATTACATATTTAATAAAGGTAATTTATGACAGATATTGAACAATTACAGAAATATATAGACGATAGTAAGAATATAGTATTTTTTGGCGGAGCTGGTGTTTCTACGGCTTCTGGTATTCCTGATTTTAGAAGTCCAAATGGACTATATGCTCAAAATTATGGAAATAAAGCGCCAGAATATATTTTATCTCATACTTGTTGGAAAAAAGAAACTGAGCTTTTTTATAAATTTTATTTTGATAAGATACTTATGAATGGCCAAAAAATTGAGCCAAATATTATTCATAAAAAGTTAGCTGAGTTAGAGGCTATTGGAAAATTAAAAGCAATTATAACCCAGAATATTGATACATTACATCAGGATGCAGGATCAAAAGAAGTTTATCAAGTTCATGGAACTACTTTTACAAACCATTGTGTTAGACAGGGCTGTAATAAGGAATATTCTATTAGCGATTTATTTGAAAGAAGAAATGAAGATGGTATTCCTATCTGTGATTGTGGGTCTGTTATAAAACCTGACGTAACATTGTATGAAGAAAATTTACCGAGTGATGCTTGGGATAAGTCTGTTAAAGCTCTAAAAAACGCAGATATGCTTATTGTTGCTGGTACTTCATTAGTAGTACATCCTGCAAATAGCTTACTTAGGTATTTTAGGGGTGAGAAATTTGTTATTCTTAACCTGCAAGAAACAGAAGTTGATTCTATGGCTGATTTAGTTATTCATAGAGATATGAAAGAAGTTTTTGAAAAAATTATTGTAAGGTAATAGTATGAAATTTTATGGGATAATCACAGCTATTAAAAAGCCATTTCAAGAATTAAAGAGAATAGTTGAACAGTTTTTTGAAACAGAATATTATTTTCGCTTTAGAAAAGAAAAAGATATGTATCAAGGTAATCTTTGGGTTTTAAATGATACCTGGTCTGGTGGTATGTCTATGTTTGGTTTTATGGAGATTAAATGTAGACAAATGTATAATAGCATAAGAAAATATGATTATCATTATAAAAGAGCTATTGATGGATATAAGCTAATAGATGATAATGTCTCATATGAAAAAAAATTACCATTTATAGAAAAATCTATTAAGGAATTTTTAAAATCCTCAAAAGACCGATATTATATTTGTAGTAAGCCAGCAAGTGGAGATTATACGGGATCATCTTTTTATTTATTAAAAGATAAAGACCAACTTAAAATTGGATATTTTGTAGATGTCCCAGTAGAGGGTAAAACTAAGAAAGTAATTGCAAATTGGGAAACACTAGAAACTGAAGATGTACAAGATTATAAAGAAAAGCTATTAAATAGTTCAGAAGCATTTTATAATTCATTAAATATAGACGCTATAATTAATAAAATTGTAAGCTTTTGTGGTATATCACAAAAAGAAGTAGCAAAAGCTTTTTTACAATATGAGACCTTTGAAATTACACCAGAAGATTATATTAAGTTATCTGATAACTTAAAATCTTTGGTAGATGGTAGAATTAAAACTCTTCATGAGATTTGGACATATAGAAAACTCTTAAAGAAATATATTGATTTATCAGATGATGATGAATGTTATTTAACTCGTCAAAATGATATATATAAAATGGAAGATGATGAGGCTAAACATAAAGCACTTTTAAAAGTATATGAGGATTATAAGAAAGATAAATATAATGCAGGTATGGCTGCAATGGAATATCTTATAAAACATGAGGAGAGCTGGATAAATTAATGAAATCAATTTATATACTTAAAAGAACAGATAGGATAGCATCTAGTTCTGGTGTTCAGGAGGTTAGTACACTAATAGGCTATTGTCCTACCTCACATAGAGCAGAAAAAAAGAAAAAATTTATTTTAAATAATTCATATAAATATAGCTATAATGGAAAAACATATCCAATTATAGATATAATTACTTTATCATCGCTGGAGTAAAAAATGGGATTTTGGAAAAATAAGAACTTTACATTATCGGATATTCATGGTAGGATTAAAATAAATGGTCAGTACTTAGATGAGCTTGTGCCTATTGATGACAATATTAGCTCATTAAGCTATGATGGTGAAAAGATTTATGCGAATAATGAAAATGTTACTGCTTATTTAAAACATTTAAAAGACTATAATGTGTCGATTGAGTCGGATAAAATAAATCTTGAAAAAGACTCAAAAAAGTCTACTCTACCAGAACAGCCACAGCCTATTATAATAGAAAAAGAAAAAGATAATGATATGAACTTATTTATTTCTGAGCTTAATATTCAGGTTGAAGGAAGTGTGGGCTCTATTAGCTGTGATGAGTCATTTAATTTGACCGCAAAAAATATTTGTGGCGATATTGATTGTGATGGTGATTTAACTATAACAGCAGATAGTATTACTGGTAATATAAGTTCATCTGGAAATATAAATGTTACTGGAGATTTAAAAACAGATGGTGATATTCAAGTAGATGACAAATTTGAAGTTTCAGGAAATGCTACACTTGGAGATTTAGATACTAGTACTCTTAATGTTGGCGGTAATCTTAAAGCAAAAGATATAGAAACTAACGACGAAGTAACCATTGGTGGTAATGTTGAAGGAAACGACTTAAATATTGGTCAAGACCTTACAGTAAAAGGAACGGTAAAAGCTGAGACAATATCTGCTGATAATGATATTAGGATATCCGGCGCATTAAATGCTAATGAAGTAAACGCTGGAGAATCTATTTATATGAATAATGGAAAAAATATATAATAAATATATATTTTTAAGACAATTTACATATTATTATAAATAAGATTATATAAGGAGGAGAGTTCTTATGGCTGTAAGAGACTCACTCGGGGATCGTATGAAGGATTTCTACGAAAACCGCTCTAAGACATATTTAACTCGTAGGACACCCGTCATTATTCGTATTGACGGGTGTCATTAGGTCATTTTCATAGTTTTTGTAAGGGTTTAAGAAAACCTTATGACCCACTTTTTATTGAAGTAATGCAATTAACTACTAAGGACCTTTGTGAGCATATTCAAGGATGTAAGATAGGATATGTAGAGTCTGACGAAATTTCATTACTTTTGACTGACTATGATAGTTTACAGACCGATGCATGGTTTGATTATTCTGTTCAGAAAATTTGTTCTGTCGCTGCGTCAATGGCCACAATGTACTTTAATAAGAATTGGGCAGACTTGGTAGAGAAGTTCTATAAAGAAAGAGTTGAGGATAATTTTCGTGAAGATGAAGATGAACGTTTTTACAAAAATGTCCTTTTAAAGAAAACTGAATTAGGTGGATATTTTGATGCTAGAGCATTTAATATTCCAGAAAATGAAATTGTTAATTATTTCATTTGGCGTCAGAATGATGCAACTCGTAATTCAATTCAGGGACTTGCTCAAGCGAATTTTTCACAGAAGCAAATACAGGGCTTAAATAATTCACAGCTTCAAGATAAACTTCATGAAGAAAAGAATATTAACTGGAATGACCGTAAGACTGTAGAAAAACGGGGTTCTTGTGTAATTCATGTATTTGATGAAAAAATAAATCGCTCACGGTGGGAAATCGATGAGGAAATTCCAATTTTTACTCAAGATAAGGAATATATTGAAAAAGTAATTCCTACGGATGACTAGTTTATGGCATATCCATTAAAAATTAATTGCTTAATAGATAAGAGTGCTTATGAAGAAATAAAAGAATTTTTTAATAAAAGCGAAGATAAAGTTTTTGATTTTTTCATAGAGAAAGTAAAAAATTCAGATTTAGAATTTGATATTGGTAGTTTTAAGGTTAAAGGTATTATAGATAGCTATAGCAAAAACTTTACTTATGAATTTAGAGTATTCCATAATGAAGAACAAGTTATTTATTATGGAATTTCTAGATTCTCAGATAAAGAAGAATGCACATTTATTTCTGGGCCTAATAAAACGCTTGTATTAAAGTTCTTAAGTCAATTTTATATGCATCTTTCAGAAATGGAATATTATGAATAGAGGTAATGGGTATGGACACGCTATTAGCACAAGGAAATAGTAATAATAATGATTGTTACTTATCAAATTTATGTGGTCAATTTAATTTTACTACTATTGATAAGGCTTCACTTTTTGATATAGATGACCTTTATACATACTATTTAAAATTTTCTTTGGAAAGATCAACTGGTATAAAATGGCGATTTACCGTAGATGATGTGCCACAATGCATTAAAGTTACAGCGCAAAAAGTAGATACATATGAAAATGTAGTGACTGATATTGATGTAGAAACAAAATGCGCTTGGGAAGATACTAATAATTCCAAAGTAGAAGCTATATGGGGCTTTACTTGTAAAAATGGTCATAATTTACAAATAATACAAGGCGAAGATAGTAAATATTATATTTGTCTTAACGAATAAAATAATATGTTTAATAGCATAGAAGACATAAATGAAATAAATCAAATTGCAGAGTTTTTAGAGTCTTTAACTTTATCAGATTTTAAGATTGATAATACTTTTAATGATAATGAAATGAGTACAGAAAAAATATTTGATGATGGATATGGCCTAACAAAATACTCTGTACCCTTAGATGATAAATATAAAGTTACTACATTTTTAAATTATGAGCGCTATGCAAAATATTATAAAGATTGTAGTATTGGAAGATTATTAAATGAGGGCTATCTTTCTCAAGTTAGTATTTTTAAGAAGTCTAATAATATGGAATGTACTTTTATAAAGGTATTTAAGAAAAAATTTACAGTTATATTTTATAGAGATAAAAATGCGATAATGCATTCTATAAGTATCGCTAGTAATTATTTTTAATATTATGGGTACAGGTTTTTTTATGCCATTCGAAGATCGAGACTTAATAGAAGTTTATATTTCTAAGCTAGATTTTAAGAATGCTAAAATTATAAATCTTTTATATGAGGGTTCTTTTCAAGCATTTTATGAGAAAAAGCTTGGTCCTTTTAGTATTCTTATGTATGTACATCCTGATTATAGACAGGCTGATAAAGTTTTAGTAAACTTTGGAATGCAAACTTTTTTAAGTTATAATTTAGCATCTGGCTTTTTTTCTGATATAGAAACAGAAAGAGAAGATAGACTCTTGTCTAAATTCTTAAGTTATATTAAGTTTGAAAATAAAGTAGACGATTATTATGGAGAATAAAAATGGACCAATTATTATCATTAGTAATTATAGCAATTACAGTAATTCTTTTTATAGTTAATCTAAAAACTATAATAGAGCAAATTATAAGGTCAAAATCATCAGGCTGTGTTACAAAAATAAAAACTTCTGAACTTGATGCAGAATTAGACTCATCAACAAATTTAGCACGTGCATATATATCATATTATTCTTATATGTTACCATATTTTAGAGCAATTTTTAAGAATGATGAGAAAAAGATTGGATTAGCTTCTTATTTATATATACAGAATTATCCGATGAGCAGGAATATTCTAGAAGATATAGTTTGTATGGTAAATACTGAATTTGAAAATATTCCAGCTAAACCTCTTAAAGTAAAGTTAGAAAAGGCAGATTAGAATGTTTACGCATACTATAATGGAAAATGAGCAGTTAGCGAAAGAAATCTATAAAAAAATAACTTCTAGAGAAAAAGCTTATTCAGCAATATTATATAGAGCAATTGGAATAGACTGTATAGGTGATGATTGTAAATCTTTATTTTTTAATGAATTTGAAATAAAGTGGAATTATAATTCTATTACCAAAACCTTTACTTTTTTTGCTTTTGGTCCTCTTAATAGAGATAATGAAGAAGTATTTGGACAGTTTTTATGGTTTGAGTTAAATAATATCAAAGTAGATTTTGAGGGTAACCGCTATATTTCAGAGAGTGAAGAAAGACTAATACTAAAATTTTTGGATGATTTATATAACTTAAAGCAATATAAAAACTCAATATTACAAGAATATTTTTAATTATATAATTTAAAAGAATATTTAGTCTTTAGCAAAATATCCATTCACACTAGCACAGTATATCCTACATATTATAAATAATATTGAAATAAGATTTTTTATGGAGAATAAATGTTTTCGCAAGTAGAGTCTGCCGCTAATGAATATTTATTTCAAAAAATTAAAAATAATATATTATCTAATAAAGAAATTTATAGAAATTACTTAGAATATTTAATTAGCATATCAAAGGACGGTATTGATAACTATTTTAACATTGGGCCCTATCAAATTATATATAATGCTAAGTTAAATATGTCAAATACCTCTATATTTTTTATTTTTAGAAAATATGCCGATAAGGAAATGCTAGACTCTGATCCTATGGGACAGTTTTTAGTTTGTGAATTAAGTAACAATAATAGTAATATAAACTTTGAAACAAATAAATATTATACATTAGTAGATGAAGAACATACTATTAAATTTTTAGAACATTTATATAATAATGCCAATATTGAGGAAATTTATTATGGATAATTCTAAATATATTATTATTGCAGAAACAGATAAGCCAGATGAACTAGGATATAATAGATTTATTTTTACGCATAATTCTGTACATCCAGATTGGTGTCCTACCAAAGTTTATAATGTAGAAGAAGACGCGAATGGCATTGATGGTGCTATTCATTATTCATATGAAGAAGCGTTAGACTTAGTGAATAGAAATTATAGCGGCTATAAGTTATATATGAAAAAGATTATATAATATAGCAAAGGAGTGGTTTTTATGAAAAATTTTGAAGAGTTGGAAGAATTTATTAAGAAAAATTTTAAAAATAATGCTTGGGTTGATAAACTTAAAAAAGCGCCATATAATTTACAAGCAATAAAGCAATTTGAAAATCATCCTACTTGGTGGATGCTAGTTTATAATTTGTTTTCTTCTGACTTAAGTAATAAAATTGTTAAACAGTGCCGTGGTACTGTAGTTGAAGTTCTTCCTGATGGGACTGTAAATGTAATTTGTGCTCCTTATCTTAAGTTCTTTGATATTAACGACCCACACGCAGACAAAATTAACTGGGACTCTAAAAAACTTAAAACAGAGCTTAAAGTGGATGGTCAATTAAATAAGTGTTTTAAGTATAAAGGACGAGACTATTGGGTAACTAATGGCGGAACGGGCCTTTTTACTCCACTTGACTATGAAACTGAAACAGTTAAAGACTACTTTGATTTAATGTCTTCCGCAATAGCTAATGCTGATCCAAATGCTGTTTGTAATATTCTTACTGATAAAGATAATAAGAGAATAGACTTCCATGTAGTTGCTAGTTGGCTTGATAAAGTGCCAGATGGTTGGACTCTAATGTTTGAGCTTACCTCTCCACAAAATCGTATTATTGTAAAATATTCAGATACTAAGCTTTGGTTCCATGGGGCTAGAGACGCTGAAGGTATTGAGCATAGCCCAGAAGAAGTAGCCACAATGTTTGGTATACCATTTGATATTCCAAAACGCTGGGACCTTAATAAGCGCGAAGATATTCTTGAAGCGCTTTCGAAAATGAATGGCATTGAAAATGAAGGATTTGTTGTTGTTGATGAGGAAAATTGGACTCGTGTAAAAATGAAGTCGCCATCATATCTTAATATGAAATTCGTTAGAGACAATGATAATCCTGAAGGTATTTGGCGTTTAGTTATATCTGAGCAGTATGATGATATTCTTCCAAATGCGCCAGAGCTTAAAGATAAAATAGATGCGCAAGTAAAGCAGTTAGTTGAGTTCAATAAAAAATTAGATGCTGAAGTTGCTTATGCTATTGATGTTTGGGATAATGACTCAAAACATAATAGAAAACATTTTGCGGAATTTGTAAATGGTCAGGTTAAGCCAAATTTAAGAAATATTTATTTTTCAGCTGCTGATGGAAAACCAATTGCTAAAATGATTAAAGAAAAAATGATAAATCTTAAAAAAGGATATACTGATATTTACCTTCCTATTATGAATGATTTAGGCGTAAAAGCTAAAGTAGAATGGTAATTTAAGATTATCAGATTATAAGTCCTATAAATTATAAGTTTATAGGACTTTTCTATTTATGCTTACATATTATTATAGATTATTACATATTTTAAAAAGGAGATTTTTATGAAAGAAATTGATATTAAAGATATTTCTAATAAGAATATTTATGCAATCTTAAAAAATTTAAATTTACCGAATGCATATATCGCGTTTCAAGATGGTGATGGCTGTCCCTCTTGCAACGGATTTGATATAGCACAGTCTATCCAAGAAGAGAAAGACCATCTAACTTTTGATAATAACTATATGGATGACTATACGGGAGATGACTCTATCTATGAACGTCTCTCAATATTGACCGTTTCAGATGTTATTAACAAGTTAGAACAAACTGAATTTAAGAAGTGCATTTGTTGTGGATGTTGTGAAGTTGAAACAATTTATGTTTGTGAGTCTAAAAAAGACTTAGCGAAAATTAATAAAATTTGGTATGGATTTTGTGATACTGATATTTTAAGTTTATTAAAAAAATCATTACCAATTGTAGTTTTTAGAGATATTTAAGGAATTAAAAAATGGCACTTAGAGTAGGTATTTTATTAAGAAATAAGGGTACAAATAATATTTTATTAGCACATGCTACAGGTAGAAAGCCACCATTTTGTTGGGATATTATAAAAGGCCATGTAGAACCAAATGAAGACCCAAAAGAAGCTCTAATTAGAGAAGTAAAAGAAGAGTGTGGCTTAAATATTTCTAATGATAATTTTACTTTTATTGGCGATTACCCTTATGTAAAAGGAGATACACTTAAGCTTTATTATCTAGAAAAAGATATTCTTATTGACCAGCTCTACTGTGACTCATATTTTACTGACATATATACAGGTAAACAAAAACCTGAAATGGATAGCTTTTTATATTTTGACTTTGAGAATGATGACCTAGAAAAATCATATGTATATAAAACACTAAAAGTAGTTCTTAAACAGGCTTTTTCTAAATTAGAGGTTTACTAATGACAAAAAAAGATATATTAGATAATTTTAAGTTTGATGGTAAATATGCTGAACAATTAAAGGACCAGTTTGTAACAATTGATAATGAAAAAATACCGCTTGAAAAATTCGCAAAAAGTTTCTATGAGTCGGGCTTAAAAAAGTCTTTTGAAGAAGAAGTTAAAAAATATGTTGATTGGCAAAAGGATAATTTTGAAGAAGACGAATTTAATGTAAATTATTATGTAGTTCTTACATTACGTTCGCCAGAGCCAATTTTATGTTTTTTATCAAATGGCGTTTTTAGAACTATATCTAATAATAGACATATTATGAAAGATGAGGTTGTGTCCGCCAAAAAAATTGAAATTCCACAAGAAACCTTAGACTATATTAGTAATTATATAGAAGTTAATAGAAAAGAGATAACATTAAAAAATATAGGCGACGATATAGTATATGGGTCTGAAGTTAGTAATTTTGCTAAAATGATTATTCAGCAAGCAAACTTAAAAAATATAGATATTCAAGAGCTTATTGATGCATTAAAATATGATTTATAAATAAAAAGCTGCCATTTAGGCAGCTTTTTTAATTTTAGTTTATTTTATTCATAACTTGATTATCATAATAGCCTTTATCTATAGCATTTAAATAAAACGCTACGTCTTCTTCCGATACTGGCGTAAAGTTATGACAATCAACACCAACATCTAATCCTTTATTTTTTATAAACTGACGTCCATGAATATGTCCATAAAGTACAAATTCATCATCTTTTAATTTATAATCTGTTATTGGCTCATGACGTAATACACAATTAAAATCGCCAACTTTTATTTTACATTCATCATTATTATAGACTTTTACATTTTTTCGTTTTTTTAGAGACTCTACTAAGTCTGGAACTTTATCACGTTCATAGTTGCCTTTAACAAAATGTAATGTTTTGAAATTAAGGCAGTCTAGATATTTATCATTTTCCCCAAAGTCGCCAAGTACATAAACATCATCATTTACACTAACAGTTTTATTCCAATTAGAAATTATATCTAAATCCATTTCTCTTACATTTCTAAATGGCCTTTTACTAAAGTCTAATGTTCTTTGCTGGCTAAAATGAGTATCAGAAATAAACCATTTTTTTGATTCTTCCCTATTAAGCCTTTCATCTACAGCAATAATTGTTTCTTCTAATGTATTAAAAACGGGTATGCCAGCTTGGTCACACTTAATACGAATATAAGCATTTGCATTCTTTTTTCTTGAGTCGTCTGGAATACACACAAAAATATTATTTGATTTAAGCCACATGCCTATTTCTACATTTGATGTAAATCCCGGATTCTTCTCAGTTCTTTCAAGATAGAAAATAATAGCGGATGCTTTATGCATTGCTTCATTTTCCCAATCTGTTTGCTTTGTTAGGTCTTTCATTAAGCCATAATTTTTATTTGTTGGATTTAAAATATCACCGTCAAAGCCAATATCTTCAAAAATTGAATATGCTTCTTTTCTCCAAACGTCGTTTTTCTCATAATCTTCTCTAGGACATGGTCCAGCAAGAAAAACAGCATTATGCAGATTATCTAACGAAGTCATATTACCTTGGTCATCAGTAGGTATAATAATATTCATTTTCTATAGTATTTCCTTATTTTAGATAATATATATTATATATTAGTGAAAAAACAAATTTTAAACTAATTTAGAAAGAGGTTTAATTTTGAGTATAACAGAATATTTAAATTCGATGGCTTTTAAAGAAGAAGTTAAAAGAGTTTCAACAAATGCTAAATTTAATACACCAAAAAAGATAGAGTCAGATATTGGAATTATTGCATCTGAAGCCTTTAATGAAGGTATTATGTCCATAATAAAATTTAAGAATATCTCTAAAAGTGTAGGTGATATAGAAAAAAGTAAAGAACTTACACAGATGTTGCCAGATAATTTTATTAAAGACGAAATGGGATTACAAGCTATTAATGGCTTATTACAAGCGGTAGTCTCTAATCAAGAAGATGGTGTATTAAATATTGGATATGAAAGTATATTAAGAACTGAAATAGAAAATTATATTAGAATTATATATGCAATTGGAGTAACTTCTGGTTTTGAAATAGCGGATGACCAAAATTATAGAAATTTATATTTAGCAAATAAACAAAGATTTATAATGCATGGCGCAGAAGCTAAGAAAGATAAGAAAACCAAAAAAACTAAAGAATAATTATGGAATTAAAAACTATAAATTTTACTCAAGATGACGAAATAATGACTAAAATTTCACTAATTGATTGTGGTAAAGTTCTTGATACCTATATGTTATATAATAGTGCAGATGAGACAAGAGCTAAGCCTGATTTACAAAAAACTGTACGTGAAATTCAATATTTTATTGAAAGAATCTATGAGTATGGACGTAAGGGCATTCCAATAAGTTTTAGTACAATTGAAGTACCCCTTGTAGATGATATAAAATACTAGGACATTAAAATATGGCAAAACAAAAGTTAAATGAAGATAATATCTATATTTCAGGCCAAAAGCCGAAATCAAGTATTATAAATTCATCTTTTATAAATAGGCTTAATAGCATTTTTGGTTTTAGAACATTAAATAAAAATGAAAAGCCAGAAACTGAAATAGAAAAAAGAACAGGTATCAAATTTGTTCGTGTAGACCTAAATAATGACGCTTATAGAGTAAAAAATGCTGCTAAAGGCGCAGTTTATAGAAGTCAAAAGTTAAATTCAACAGTAGAGCATTATTTAGACGCTTACTTAAATGACACAACTGTATCTTACGATGATATTCAAGATAGACAAGCTAGATTAAATGAGCTTTCTTTCATGTATTATAATGACCCATTTATTTCTAGAGCCTGCCACTTAGTTGCAGATGAAGCAACTCAGCAAGATGTTCAAGACCGTATAATCTCTATTGAGTCTCCAAATATAAACTTTGTAGAGCATACATATAATCTCTTGAATTCTTGGGGTATTACACAAGCCCGCTTAAATGCAGTTTGTTTTGATCTTGAGCTATATGGAGAGTCATTCTGGGCCCATAAAGTTGGAACTAATGGTATTGAAAGAATTAAACCTATTCCTGTAAATGCAGTAATGGAAAGACTAGAGTTTTCTCCAATACATGTTGCTAAGTTCCTAGCTGAAAGAGACGGTTGGATGACAGCAAATCGTGATAGAGGCTCGAAAATAAAAGATTTAGTAAATCTCTTAAAATCTAAAGAGTCAATGGATGAAGCTGAAAACTTAGCTGATATGTTTGATGATAAGCTTTTAGGCTATGAATTACATGACGGTATTATCGCTCCTCCTTGGCTTATTTCTCATTTTAGATTTAATATGGACCATTCTGAATTCTATCCATATGGAAGGCCTCCTCTAATTCAGTGTTTAGCGCCATTTAAGCAAGCACATTCAACTATGGCCTTACAAGGCTTAGCTCGTTCTATGAGCTTTCCGGTCACAATGTATAAGGTAACAACGCCTAAAGGACTTACGCCAACTCAAGCTTTTGATACTGTAAATAATGTTAGACAACAATATGATAATCTAGGTGTTTCACCAGCGGGTGCTGGTTCAGAAGTATATACCGTAAATACTAAAATTTGGGTTCCAAGTGAACTTCTTGATATAGATGTAAAAGAGTCTAAATGTGATATGGACTTTATTGAAGACTTGGAAAATTACCAAAAACGTGTAGCTTATGCTGCGAATATACCACTCGGATATCTTGACCCAAATGGTGGAGAAGGCAGTACCTATGTTTCTGGTATATCACTTATGGAACAATATAAGCCATTTGCTAGACATGTATACTCAATTCAGTCGATAGTCCTTGATACTATAGGTATGCTTATTCGTATGCACTATGCAATAACTGGTGAATTTGATTATAATACTCCTTTTATTTTAAGTATGCGCTTCCCAGCTATAGAGATGTCAGATGAAAAACGTCAGGCTAGACAGTCTTCAATTGACTTATCTCAGGCTATTGTTGACTTACTTAAAGATGTATTAGGTATAAGTGATGAAGATACCTTACCGGAAGACGTTGTAACAGATATTCTTTCTAAATACTCATTCTTAGACCCAACTGAAGTACAAAAATGGATGAGATTATCAGCATTCTTAAAGCCAGCTAAAAATTCTGATGGTGGCGACGACGAGTTTGGCGGTGACGACCTTGGCGGTGGTAGTGATGATTTTGGTGGCGATGATATGGGCGGTGGTGATGATGCAGGCGGAGCAGATGAATTACCAGAGTCTAAAAGAATAAATCTTAAAAAGAAAAAGTATTTAAGAGAAAAGAAAGAACGTGAATTAGAACATCTTAGAGAAATAAGAGAACGCTATAAAAATGCTGCTGATGATATTTATATGCATTTTGTTGAGTCAAATAGTCTTTCCGACTGGAATAATGCGAATACTAAAAAACACTGCCTATATGTACCAAAAATAACAGAGGGCTCAGAAGTTTATGAGTCTTTTAAGGTTATTTCTAATAATAAAAAAGGCGGAAAAACAAAATTAAATGAAGCGCAAGTAAATGAGCTTATGCAGGGTATACGAGCTAACAAACCTAAAAAGATTACTAAATTGGCCTCTGCAAAAGATAATAAATTATCTACTATAGAAACTGCATTATCAGCTTCAGCTGCTGCAACAGCTCTTAGAGAGTCAGGTGTAAATATAAATCAGCAATTAAAAATTGCTAGAGAAAATATTAAAAATTATGGCGAAGAAAAGCATATTTAATTGGAATATAGGAAGCTAATTATAGTATGAAAGATTATATTGTATTTTTTACTGAAGGTTTTGATAAATATAACATAGAAAAACAAAAAAGTGCATATTCTAATGCATTTATTTCTACTATAGATAGCATCCCAAATTATGCTATTCTAAAGGAAGAGTCTAAAAAAGCTAAAGCTAATGGATATGACAATTTTTATATTTTTTGGGAAAAGAATGATATTAGTTCTATGACCAAAGATATGAAATCTGAGTTCAAAGAATTTAATAAAACTGGCGCGCTACCATATAAGTATAATAAGAAATTGGTAGAAGGCGATATGAATAGCGCTAATCTAGCTAATCAATATACACAGGCTAGCCCCGCTGGTATAATTAATTCTCAGAATACTGTACAGAATAATAATATAGGTCAGGACAATAGCAATATAGGATTAAATTATAATGCTAATACGCCAAATCAGAGTTCAACATATAATGAAATTGGATCAATGAATGTATCCTATTCTGCAGACCATGCCGCATCTATTTTTGTATGGCCTATTAACGCTTATACAAGTGCAGTAAATATGAAAAATGCACTTATTCAGTTAAATCATGAATTTAAGAAAGATAATAATGGTAGGTCACCTACAAATGATAGGTCAACTAGTACTGTATACTCTAATAAAAAAGGTGATTGGTCAACATTAATTTATGTACCAGCATCAATTAAAGAAATGGGACAAGAATTTTCAAATGCTGGCGCAATGATAGAAGAATTAGCCAATATTTATAATAATTTTGAAATATTCCCTAAGAGTCAAGGCCTTATAAAAGGCAATGCTATGCTGGGTATTGAAAAAGAAGTCTTCAATAAGAACCAGTCTAAAGTAACTGGCGGATTTCTAGATGAAATGTCTTTCTTACAAAAAATTAGAAAGCTTAGAGGCTCAGCAAATAAGAATAATATTGTAATTTTCTGTACTGAACCTTATAAAAAATATTTTAACTGGTGTCCAAAGGTAGTATGTATAAGCGGCGCTACTGAGCCTAGTATAAATTTAAATAAAGCGTTAAAAGGCACATTTGATAGAATTGAGTCTTACGAAAAAGCTACAATAAAATCCATAGATGAAAATCCAGATAATATATCTAGCAAATATCTTACACGTTTTGATTTTAATAATGCTAACGTTATCAGTAAATATAGAGCTATAGATAAGAAATTTTTAGTTGCATTTTTTGATTATTATAAATGGTACTTAAAATATAGAAATATAGACGTTTATGGTAATCCAAACTTTAACTTAAAAGCTACTGAATCGGAAAATGAGAGTTCAACAGAAAAGTTCTTTAAAGATTTAGATAAATTCTTTGAAGTTGGCCACTTAGAAGACTTAAAAGCATTTAGAGATGCCATAGGCCTTTCAAACTTTAGCTTTTCTAGCTTACTTATGCCTTATAAGAAATTTAAAAAAGCTAAAGAGCTAGCACAGTCTGGTAAAAATGCTTGGGACTCTAGACGTAAAATTAATTGGGAAAAGATTTCTAATAAATTTAAGTCTAACCAAGAACTAACTCCTGAAGAAAGAGCAGAATTAGAAAAAATTTTGGCTGAAGTTGATGATTCGGATATACAAAATACTGATACCACTATAAGCTCTACAAATAGTCAAGCTGATAATCAAGTAAAGAATGAGTCTACAAACTTTGATTTAGTGGATGTATTTATGAAAAAATTTTATGAGTCTGAACAAGTAGCGCCTAATAATAATGGTACAAATAACGCTAATGAACAACCAACAAATGTAAGTCCTACTTTATCTACTAATAATGGACCGCTAGCAGAAGAAGATAAAACATTAATAGTAAGATTATATTCATTAACACCTAATAGTGGACAGACAAGTCCATTAAGTCTAGATCAGGCTTTAATAAATTTTACGGGTAGAAATATAGAAAATATTGGTTGGGATAAAATAAATGAATTCTTAGTTGCACTGGATGAAGCTAAATCTCCAAAAATTAGACAAGAAGCACTTAATGAGGAAAATAAAAATAAACAAGAATCTAATAACCAAGATACGCCAGCAAGTGAGACTAATAAGGAACAAGCGGAACAGTCTCAAAGTGATACTAATGGCGACCAAAATGATAAAAAAGGAGAAAATGGCGCTGGCGATCCGAAAAACAAAACAAACCTCCTTGGTGGAGATGTTAATACGGATGAAATACCAGAAACTGCCAATACTTAATAGATATGAAAGATATAGGACAAGATTTATTTGACGCAGCTCAAATATCTGATGACCCTGAAAAAGTAAAATATGATATGGTAAAATCCGGCGAAGATAAAGGCTTAATTTTACCATATAACGGACTTGACCAAGAAAATACAGTTTTATTACCAGATACACTAGGTAACTTAAAATATATATTTCAAGACATTCTCGATGGTAATGAAGAAGCTCTTAATAGGCCAGAATTTAAGGCATTAAATTTTAATAATATTAAAGCTGCTATAGAATGGTTAGCAAAGACTAATAGTATAAATGATGTATTTAAAAATGAGCTTTTATCAGAAGGCTGGCGACTTAATTTCAAATGTAAGCCGCCTACGCCAGAAGAATTCTTAACAGAAAAATATCTAGGTCCAACAGCTGAAACACTATATGAACCTGTTAGAAAAGCGTTTATAGAATTTATGAATCCACTTAGTCCATATAGAAACGCAATATTAAGTTTGCATATTGGATGGGGAAAATCCGCGCTTTCTGCTATTATTCAGCTTTATATTTCTACACACTTCGCAATGATGTGGCATCCATACAAGTATTTTGGGCAGAGCTCAGCTACTGTTTATATTCAGGCATTGGGCGCTTGGTCTCAGAAAAAAGGCTCTGAAATCTTACTTGAACCAATTCTTAATATAATTAACTCTAGTCCTTATTTTAAACAAGTACGTGGAAGTAAGGATATTACTGATGAAGACGCGCCACCAGATGAAGTAGCTAATCAATTACTTTGGACAACCGCTTCAAAGACCAGCGCTCTTACGATGCAGGGTGGCGTCAATTATAAAACCGTAGCAGGTGATAAAGATATCATTGGTTCTACAATCATTTCTGGAATTTTAACTGAGTTAGCATTCTTTGAAGAAAACGGCTGGTCTTCTGATGATGTTATGAAATTCTTTACTAAACTTCGTTCCAGAATTGATTCTCGTATGTTTGGTAATTACTATGGTAGATTTATACTTGATTCTTCCCCAAATAATTTAGAATCTAGTATTGATAAATGGATTCATGAAACTGCTCCAAAAGACCCTAAAAATTATATTTTAACCGGCTCAAGATGGAAATATTTCCCTAAAGGGTTTGAGCATGCTTTAGATGAGAATGGTCAAGTTAAGCATGACTTAAAAGTGGCATTCCCATTATTTAAAGGCGGCTCTGGTAAGCCAACAACTGTTATTGAAAATGCTGAACAGTTAGCAACTTATAATGAGAAAGATATTATTTGGTGTCCAAAATTATATATGGGCCCAAATGGTGAAGTTAACTATAAAATACAGGCGCAAGAAAACCCTATACAGTTCATGCGTGACTTATGTGGACAGCCATCTGGCGCTGCAGACCGCATTTTCTATGAACAACAAGTAGTAGAAGATGCATTTAATAATAATTTAAGAAATGTATTCAGTAATATTATTGCTTTGAAAGAAGAAGAGCCAGAACATTTAATTTGGAATCAAGTTAAAGATATATTCTTTAATAAAGTAATGGAAAATTATTATTTCTATTATGAGCCATCCACACCAAGATCAGCTTCTGTCGACTTAGCTATTTCTGGCGATACTGCGTCTATTGCTATAAGTCACGTTGAGTGGAGTCCCGTATTAGATGACGAAGGTAATCAGTTAAAGATGTATGTTACTGATTTTACTATTCCGGTAATTCCTAAGGGTGGTATGATTAACCTTGATGCATTTAAGTTTTTCTTGATGGATTTAGTAACTTTAGGACATATGAATATATCTCATGTATCTTTCGATGGATTCCAGTCTCGTTCTATCATGCAGGCTTTGGAAAGATTTGGTTTTGAAGTTGAGTTATTATCAGTTGATAAAGTAAATGTTCCTTATAATGCATTTATAGATTATGCTTTCCATAGAAGATGGGCTTGTGGTAAAAATATTATGGCAAAAAATAATATGTTATCACTTGAGTATGCTAAGCGACAGTCGGGCTCTACTAAAGTAGACCATAAGAAAGGAAAAAACGTTTATACAGACTCTTTCTGTCAGTCTGGCGCTACTTATACAGACTCCGCATGGTCTAAATCTCAAATTGGCTATTTTGCAAAGGATAATCTTGACTCTGTTGTAGCGTCTATATCATTACTAGATACATATCCTGATGAGTTTATACCTAGAAAAGTTTGGGATCCAGGAGCTGCGCTAGAAAGATCATATGAGATAATTAAGGGTAAAACTAATACATTTATGAATAGCTTAGGTCTATATTTATAGCATTCATAAACTAATTTAAATTATAAATAACTAATTTTATATAAAAAGCTCATATATAATATGGGCGAGTCCTATAGGAGAAAAAAATGAATAAGACATTTTTCGAAAATATCTATAAAGAGGCATTAAAGAGTAACCTTCAAGAAGGTAATTTGAATGAAATGGCTCAGGCATATGCAAGACAAATTCGTCAATTCTGCGAAATTCACCCTGAGTTCTTATTCCTTTATAAAAATCCTTCACACAATGCAGAAGGTACACCTGCTTATGAAGCATATAATGCATTAGTTAACGAGTTCTATGAAATGTTCCCAGACATGGCTAACACAGATAGACTTGATAGAAATGGTAATGTAAAGCACCAGGGTAAACGTACTGCAATTTCTAATGCAATTCAGCCTATTGCTGATAGCATGATAGCAGACTGGAAAGCTAAGAATCCAGGAAAAGCAACACCTACTGGTCTTGAAGCTGAATTTACATCAGGAACTGATACAGCAGCTTCAGAAAATGTTTCAGATGAAGCTAAAGCTAACAAAGTAGCTGAACTTCTTAGACAGGCACAGCTTCTTGTCGACGAAATGGGTAAGGGTGATACTAATCTTGCAAATATCTTAATGAATGCACAAGATGCAGTTGCTGATGATCTTCTAGTAGTTCCAGCATCAAATGATAATACACCTGCAGAATCTGCAAATGCAGAACCAGAAGGTGCAGCGGGAGATGACCCATTCGCTGATATTACAGATAATGATTTCTTAGGTAATGATGATACTCCAGCAGCTAGCGAACCAGCTGCAGAAGAGCCAGAAACTGAAGAACCAGTATCTAATGAGCCACCAGTAGAAGAGCCTAAAGCTGAAAAACCAGCTGAACCAGCTTCTAATGAAGTAGAAGAGCCAGCTGATACTGGTAATGATGACCCATTTGATATTTTTAATAAGTCAGACGATGAAATTGCATTAGATATGGATAAGTATGAAAATATGTCTGATGAAGATATCGCTAAGATGTTTGGCGACTAATCTTTAATCTGACTTATAAAAAAGGACCTTGTAATAGGTCCTTTTTTTATAGAAAATATTTTTCATAAGTGCTTAAGTTAGTAATATAATTATCTATATGGCATTTTAAGCTTTCAAAAAGTTTATCGTCTATATTAAAATTTTTTTTAAGCATTTTTTTAAAAATACATTTACTATTTTTAATATGCCCAATGCACGTTTGGATAAGTGCTTGGCTAGTACGATGATATTTATTGTCTTTAGGTATACTTGTTTGTGGATAACTTCTTAAGCATCTATTATCTATAAAATATGGACTATTCATTAAAAAATAAAAACCTAATCCTACTCCGTCTTTTTTTAGAAATGTTTCATTTAAGCTTGTACATAAGCCATATAAATCATATTCTTCCAATTTAGTCATATTAAAATATGTAATTTAATTTGATAAAATGTCAGTATTACTAAATTAAATAGATGAAGCTACTAGATATAATTCTAAAAATTTTTAAGATTTTAAGAAAAAAGTATATTACCAATACAGAAAGTACTATAAGCAGTACTAGTATAGAGGAGAAGAAAATAATGTTTAGATTAAACGTATCAGAAGGCAAGGATAATTATAGTCAAAGAAAGTCAAAATATGTGCATGAACAGAAAGGACAATACGGTACTAATACAATTAACTGGACTTGTGTTTGTAATGTTCATAGCTTAGGAATGGCTGCGCTATATTCTGGCTGGATTTTCCCTAAGTCTGCATATGAAAGAGAGCCAGATGCCTTAGCAGATTATACTATTACAGAATGTAATAAAGAAAATAACTGGTTTAAGCAAAAAATGCCACAATTATGGAAAAACTGGTATGAAGGTGATCCAAATGCATATACTCCTTTAGAGTTACATGAGGTACTAGCGCATTATTTTAATGAATATATGGGCTGTTCTAAAGCTGATACATTTACTACTAGTGCTACAATGAAAGATATTGTTAAACAGCTATATGAAAATAGAATTGCCATTCCAACTTCTGTACAATGGGGCGGATTAAAAGGGCATATTATTACTATTGTTGGTTTTGAAGCTACATCTGAAGATGATTTAATAAAATGGATAAATAGTGAGGATAATACTTCTGCTGGACTATCTAAAGTTATTACTAATCTTATAGTAGATGATCCATGGGGAAAAATAATAGAGTCTACAAATAAATATGATGGTAATCAATCTGGTAACGATATTGAAGTATCATTTAATTATATGCTAAAATACTGGAAATCTGTAGATAACCCTAATAGAAAATATGCGCATTTCTTAAATAAGCCAGTTGCTATTTGCTAATAATGCCTTTTAAGAATATAGCCTAATTAAGTAAAGGCTAATATAAAATAAAGAGGTTTATTTTGAGCGACGACCAGATATACGACGAATTAGACTTGGAAAGTTTAGATATTGTAGGTCCTACGGAAGTAGAAGAGTCGGATGATAACTCATCAAATTATTATTTTGATGATATTTTTGATGATATGTCTTATAATGAGTTTAATAATGATACTGAACAATTATCAGAAATAGACTCTTCAAATTTAGTTGAAACTGAATTTGATATATATGAGGAATTGTTCGCTTAGTAAATATAAAAAGCTGCCAAATAGGCAGCTTTTATTTTAAATTGAAAATGTTTTTAATGAATTTTTCTTTTTAAGAAAATTAATATAAAAATAAATTTTTAAAACTGCATCATTTATTATTTTTGAATATATTCCATCTTCATTATACCTTATGAATTCGTTCTTATCAGCATCATATAATGAAACTATATAATTATTATCCTTTGCTAATTCTAGCCATTTTATTCTTAAATTATTTGCTGCATAAGACCTTATATTACTAAAATATTCTGGTATTAGCCAATTATTACAATATCTATGAAATTTAGCTGCATCTCTATTAAAGAGCGGAATTTTATTTGTAAGTTTATTTTCTAATATAATATCTAAAATAAATATAGATTCTGGGTAAGTATGAAGCTGACTAACAAAATCTTCATCTACTAAAATTTTTGATTTATCATTTTTATGTTTTTTAGCTTGTTTTACACAAAGATATATCATTAATGATATTATATCTAGTTCTAGCGTATCGATATATGAACATTTTGTTAAGTTTACTACAACTTTTGATGGGGTAGTACTAGAAGAAGATATAAGAAATGGATAATATGGTATTAAGTCAACTTCATTATTAACTACAACTTTAATATTATCTACATATAAATCCAAATTTTTTATAAACTCTTTTTTATTATTAGACATTTCATAAAAATCTAAAAAATCCGCTTTATGTGTTAAATATGACATAAAATAATATGACTCCCATATATAATAATAGCGCCCATAATATATTAATTTACATATTATAAATATGAAAACTAAAGTAGCTTATATAGCAGACCTAGACCAAGATATTGATGATATAATTGCAATAGAATACCTTCTCAAATATGACGCATTATCTTATATTGTTTGTGATCCTGAACCTATATCAGAAGAAGGAAAACAGAGATTAAATAAATTTATTCTTAAAGGCGTAGCTAAGTTTCCAGAAATTCAATTAGGCACTGAAATAGTATTTTGTGGTGGTGCGCTTACAAAAGTTGCTGAGTTCTTAGAAGCTGGAAATACATTAGATACTTTAGTTATGAATGGCGGTTTTGTAGGAAATAATATCATAGTAGCTGAAGAGCAACTTCCAAAGTTTAAATATAAAGAGTTTGTTAGAACTTACAACTTTAATATGGACATAGAGTCAACTAAAAAAGTTTTATCTATGCCAGAAAATAAATTAAGTGAAATTATTTTAGTTGGTAAACATTTATGTCATGATGAAAAAAATACTATTAAAGGATTATGGTCTTCTAAATTTTTTAAAGAATTACAAGAAGAGTATAAATTTAATAGTGACAAACGTTTACATGATGTTTTAGCATGTCATGAAGGACTTTCGTTATTAAATATTATTCCAGATAGCACATATTGTGATTATAAGAAATTATATCCTATGAATAAAGAAGATACTTGGGGAAGTGCTATTAATAATAAACTTTGGAAAGAAAATGGTGCAACTCTTTATAGAAAGTGCCAAGTAGCAGTTTACTATAAATAAAATAAGGCTAGTTAATACTAGCCTTTTTAATATTATTCTCCAATATCACCTGGCGCTATACCGTACCAAACGCCTTTCTTTTCATCCTTTGCAAATTTATTGTGTAGTTTTTCTGGTTCTGGATTTCTTTTTAATATCCACCCTTTTTCGTAATCAATATTGTTTTTATCTGAGGTATTTTGATAATCTTTTTTATCAGCATATATAATATTTGAACATTTACCGTTTTTCTTTAAGAACTTAGGTCTTACGCTATTAGGTATTTCTTTTAATACCAGGCTATCTTGTCTACCAAGATATATATTTTCTTTTAAGCTCTCATAATCTACTAAATCTTGACAGCTCCATAATTCATAGCCGCCAATATCAACTTTAGCTACCTTAAAACCTTCATTCTTAAATTCTTCATGATTATCCAAATAATTTTGCGCATTTTCCCTATTCTTAAAAATAAGAGCATGAAGTCTATCAATAGTAGCTGCATTATCTAATTCTGGATTAGTTCGGTCTTCAGCTTTGGTATTTAATTTATAAGCGGGATGTTGATCATGATAGTCATCTTTTAAGAGAGCATTTTTTATAAAAAGAACAATATATTGCTTACCTTTTTCTGCATCTTTATAAGACTCAATTCTTTGTAGAGCAAATGCGGATAGGCTTAAAGACTTAATAGCGTCATCTATATTTTTTTTACGAGTTATACATCCATTTGCAAACTCATTTCCATTTTTTGATTCATTTGGAAAACGATTATTTAAGTAATCAATAACCTTTTCTCTTTCGTCAGCTGTTAGTAAAAGTTTATCACAATAGTCCTTTAACTTTGTATCTTCTTCATCATGTGATGAAACTTTTTCGGTACCAATAAATACTTGTTCTAATGCAGCTTCTGGCTTTTTTTCTAAATCAATATTTTCTTTTAATGAATTTATATTTGCTTCATATGTAACAATAGCTTTTGTAACATCCGGATTTATTAAAATTCTAATAAGTTTTGCAATATTTCTTTGGTCACCCCAGTTGCCAATTTCATGTGCTACCATATCATTATCTGCCGTATAAGCGCAAATATTTAAGTAGTGAGTTTCATAATATGCAATATAACCTACTAACTCATTTTTCTTATTATAAATATTTAATTTTGCATCAAATCCTTTATCAAGCTTTTTCGGATTTTCTACTTCTAACTTATAATCTTTAAATTCATCTTCGAAAATATATAACTCATCCTTTAAGGACTGTGCTAAGTTAGCTTTTAAGTTTTTATTATATTCTTTATCTGATATTATTGACTCATTAAACATAAATATAAATTCTCCTATACTATTTAGTAAAAACTCTTAATTGCCTTTTATATACTAAAATAAATAGTATTTACATATTATATACATATGGAAGAAAGTCCCTTAACCGTTCAATACTCTAATGGATATATTCGATATACTGATAATGGTATTATTAGCTTATATCCAGATTTACAAAAAGCGCTAAATGGTGAATATGTATCTTTTGTAATTCCTATTGAGTTTAATGAATATATGATTGGTTCACCTGCACCAAATCAAAAAGAAAAAATATTAGAATTACTGGATAAGAAAAAATTAAATTATAAATTATCTGCTGAAAAAGTAACATGCGGTATTATACAGTCCTACAGAATTTTTATAAATATGGATAAGTTAGAGAATTATTATTATGGCTGATATTACTGCTAATGAAAAAACTTTACTAGAGCAATTTCCTCAATTAAAAGACGCATTTAATAATAAATTTACATCTTTAATAGCAAATTATGGATATAATGGTATTCCAGCAATTTTAATAAGAAGCTTTTTAGATGACCATAATATAAAATATAAAATAAATTATTTAAATACAACAATTTCTGGTGTTGTTGTATACGAATTTATAATAAACGAAACAAATGATACAAATATAGAAAAATATTATAATTATTAATTGGCGCTACGCAAGCCAAAAGCTATATTCCTTCTTACTATACATTAATTAATATAACTTCAATTTCAAAAAATTCACATTTTTAAGGATAAACTTATGAGTTTTTTTAAGAGAGAAAATACAAAAGTAGACTCATAACTAGAAAATTATAAAATGACTCCTGAAATGATGAAAACTAATAGATGTTTATATGATTTTCTTAAAGCGCATGCTGGGGAACAAGTTAATGTAGATGGTAGATTTTATTTTATTTCAGACGCAAAATTTACGTTAGCTGATACTTATGAGCTTGCAAATGTTAAATATGGAATATTATTAGTATATTACATAAAATTAAATAAATTTGCTCTTATTGATGATGATGTAGAAGTATGGGATAAGTTTTTAAAAGCTGACCTAGCTAAAATGGTTAGAAGTATATATGAAGAAAGGTATATTAATAATTATTATTCTTAAGGTTTATATATGAATAAAAACAATAATATAGAAGAGTTAATAAATAAAAATGATAGTCTTATTTATAGCTTTTTTAAGGACAATCTAGACGAAACTGTTTACATCGGTGTAGAACAATACTTAGTTTATAAACATATCGTACATTCTATATATGAACAGTGGTCTTTGATAGGTAAAACAAAACTTATTCAAGCGGACCATATTATTATAAGCGTTATTAGTAAAAATAACCTGCATAATTACTCTTTTAATCCTAAAGAAGAAGAATATGTAGAAGATATTTTGCATAAAATACTTTCTTATAAAGATAGTATGGATCAAATTAACAATTATTTTTTATAAGGAAATGTATGAGTTCATATATAAAGGAATTTAGAAGATGAATAATAGTATAACTTTAAAAAATAGCATAATGTCACAGCAATTACTTGCTAGTCTATATTATGTTGGCAGTCCGGACCAGGTATTAAAGCTTATAGATGAACATAAATATCCTACAAAAATTGATGGATATTATACTGTCGGCGAATATTCGTTAGAATTAAGAAAAGAGATTGAGAATAGAGCTGCTAAAGAAAATAAAATTTTTTATATAGACCTAGTAGATACTAACCAACAAATAATACCATTCTGGTTTGAAGATGCGCCTGATATAGCTAGCGAGTATTTTTTATAATTTCATATTTTCTATATACTTTTTACATATTATGTAATGTAAGGAGACTAATATGAATATTAAAGATTTAAATAAAAAATACGCTGTATTCGCTTATATTTTGGGAACTGGCAAATTTGATTCACTTTTTGGTATAGACCTTATTACCAATAAAAAAGAACATGAAGTAGAAACGCCAATGAAACTTAAAGTATTTCCATTAAATGATGGAATTATTAAAGCTATTAGTGAATACAAGATGATCAATACTTGTGTTAGCTTAAATAATAAAGAGGCTAATGTAATTATGGATTTTTATATTAAAAATGGCGGAAATAAAGATATTATTTCTCTTGAGATTTAAGTTGACCTAATATCTCTTTATCTTTAACTTCATCTAGTACCTTATTATTTTTCTTTATTTCAAAAATAAGCTGATTATTTTTATCAGTTATTTCTACAATTTTATAATTATCTAAATATGCGCTAATAATTTCAGTTATGACCATATCTAAGCTAGTATATCTAGTTAGGTTTATTTTTACAGTTATTTCTTTACCATCATATGTACGTTTTTTCTTTTCAATATATGACCAATTTTCTGGAATAATAAATTTTTTATTAGCTGGATATAAATAATAAAATATAGCGTCTTTTACTTTTTGTGGCTCATAGCCGTCCTTTATACCAAGATTATATAAATTGATAACAAATTGAGATTGAGTAATTTCATTACCATTTATATCTGTAAAAATTGGTATTTCATTATAGTTATTTAATACCGCGCCAGCGTTAGAGATGTTTAAAGGTTTACCAAGCTTTGCATTTTTAAGTTCTGGCGCGATTCTATTTCTATAAGCCGTTTCAGCAGCCATTTCAAATAGCCTTAAATTATTAGCAGAATTATATACGCATTCAAAAATATTCATATATTTAATTTATATCTTCTGGTCTTTCATTTATTGGCTTATCAGAAACAAGCTCTTGTGGGACTTGTTCATATGCAACACGATATTCATTATTAGATTTTCTATTGATTTCATCCACCTTTTTTCTGAAAGTTGGACCATGTGGGTCTTTATCATGTGACTTAGAGCAAAGATTTACCCAAGCATGAGTCATCTCATGAAGTAATACAGAACAGAAATAATATTTACCCTTTTCTACTACGTCTTTAGGAAGTTCAATATATGAATGTTCAACAAAGTAATTAAAAGCTCTTTCTTCCTCATCATCTCTATGACCTTTATTTCTTAAGTCATCTAAGCTGAAATGTTTTCCACTTTTATTACTATGAATACTTTTCATATCCTTAAAGTAATTAAATGAGCCTGCAACTCCTTTAGAATGCTCCGTATCCTTACCTGTTAGCTTAATTTCCATATCTGGAATTTCATTATTAAAGAATTTTTTATTAAATTCCTTAAAATATTTTTTGAGGGTTCTAGTATCGCCAGACTTGGACTCATCTAACTCTTCTTTTTCTAGTTTTTCAAGGTATTCTTTACCTAGCTTTCTAAGTTCTTCTTCAGAAAAGTAATGAGAAGATGCGTCATCTTTGTCTTCTGATTTTTCACTTTTATCATCATCATTTTCTGATATTTCACCAGAAAGGATTTTTTGTATTTCTTTTTTTACTTTTGAAAAAGATTGCTTTTTACCAGTACCATTAGAGCCATCTTCAAACATAATAAGGTCTACACTATCTTTTTTCTTGTTATAGTAAACTGTAAACCATGTTGCCATTTGCCAGTCACCACCAGCATTACCAACAAGCGCATCTGCCATTATAGAGTCAATCTCAAAATTTTCTATATCTAATGTTTTAGGCCAGTTTCTATCTTTTGCTATTTTAGATATATTTACTGACCCATTATCATCTATAAAATCTGCTTTTCTAAGAGCTTTTATAAATTTAGCAAAAAGTTCATTTTTTTCTTTATTTTTTAATTCGTCATCATTAAATTTAATCATATTTTACCAGGGCCTCTTAGCAGTACCAGATTTATAAGCGGAATATTTTGCCCAAGCACCTCTACCAGCATCTTCATCTGGCTCTTGTAGTGTAAACTTACTTTTATCAGCTTCATCGCTCTTAAGATCAATTTCACCAAGATCACCATTTTCCCAGCATCCGCCTGAAGCTACACCAAATACAGTGTCTGCATATTTTTTGTTGAACTCATCAATTAAGTCAATATATGCATCTTCGTCATCATGTAGACTACTTACTAAGTTATCTGGTGTATGTTGTAAATTGTCTTGTTCATAGTATTTTTTAGCATTTTCAAAGTTATCAAAAAATTCAGGACCCCAATAGTATTCCGTTAGCTTTATTTCACTCTCACTCCACCAAGATTCCCCATCTGGTGGCTCTGTTCCATAACCCTCATGACCCCAGCCACCTTCATATTTATGATTAGAGTCACCAATAAATACTACAAAGAAGTCTTTTGATTTTTCTGTATTTTCTTCATGGTACTTATGTGTGTATTTGCCTATAAAAGCATAATGTAAAGTACATATATCATCACTTACAGCATCATCGCCATACATAAGTAGTCTACCACCATAAATAAGTAGGCCATCTTTTTTAGATAATACTTTATTTTCATTAGGCTCACTATTATCAATTGACTCAAAGAACTCTGCTACTAAATCCATATTTTAATTTCCTCTAATTTAAGATATAATAAATTATAATAAATTAGTATTATGTGCTTTTTCACTTCATTCGGAATATTACTACTAATTTTATAAGATTAAATAAGCCAAATTGGCCTTATAAAGTACTTTTAAGGAATTTTTTAAATGCCAAGCATAAAACAAATAACTACTAAGCTATATAAGCACTATTCGGGCGTAGCAGATACACGAACTAATAGAGATTTCTTTGAAGAGGCTATAACCTCTGCATTTTCAGTAAATCCAAATCAGCTTCTTATGTATGCTGACCAGATCCCAAAGCCAACATCTAGACAGGATGAAACATATATAAAAATCAAAAATTTTAATGATGGTGATGTATGGACCTGGCAAAAAGATGAGTCCACATATATACCTGTATTTACGAAACATGTGAATTATCCCCTTACAAAAATAGATGATGGTACGGATAACTCATTTAAGCTTGTAGATGAAAATGGAAAGCCTTTACAAAATATTATCCCATTTAATTATGCATTAGACCTCTATAATTATTATTTAACAACAGATGCTGGTGATAGAATTTATTTTGGTGTAGGTGATTGGCATCTTGATATTTTTTCGGGCGTACTTACGTTCTATGGTGATTTACCAGAGGGCGTAGACCATAATCATCCACCTAAAATTACATTTTATCAATATACTGGTGGAACTGGATTTAGACAGGACACATACGGCTATGATGGTGCAGCATTACCACTCGAAAACTGGCATATTCCAAAGGGCGTATATTTAATAGATTATAATTCCAACGCAGAAGAGTCTCTTTATAGTCATATATGTAAAGTTGCTTCGAAAGTAGAAGATGGCTTTGCAGCGACATATGGATGGGACGGTGCAGATAAGAATGAAGGTATTGCGCTTTCACTTGAAAAGATTATCGCATTAGAGTATACATTTACTAAAGATAAAGTAAAAGGATATGATGACTCTCTAGACGCTGAAATTGGTACATTGTTATCTGACAAGATACCATCTTTATCAGAACAAAATGATAATTTCAAAATAACATTTGCATCTCAGGGACTTTTAAAAGATAATACATATACAGTAGTAGTATCTCAGGGTCAAGCTTCTTTTGAGGGTGGTAAAGCTAAATCCATAACTAAGGGAATTTATAAATTACCTAGTGGTGAAAGAGATGCATTTATAATTATAGATGCTACTGATACTCCAGAAGATGGCGAATATACATTTACTATAGAAGAAAATCCAGAAAAAGTAAGAGCTTTATTACTTTATTGGAATAAGACAACTCAGGAGTATTTACCATTTGTAACTAAGGATGAAAATAACTGTAACTTTGGTTTTGCAATTGTTGCTATAAATGGTAAAATTCCACCATCTGTAACAATGGACTCAGCAGCTATTTCTGCATATTCAGATTCTATTACGCCAGATTACTATGGTCCAAGGAATTATTCAGTAACTGTAGCAGTAGAAGGTGAATATAGCACAAAATCAGCAGATTACATTGTAAAGAATACTACATCATTTTACTTAAATGACATAATTAGTCGTATTAAAGCCGATTTTACTATTAATAATAAGCTAGAGTTTAAGGGAACTATCTTTTTAAGAGCTGGTAATTATGTAATAAATGATGATATAAATCTTAGCGCTTTTGAAAATGTTGCTTTAATTGGTGAGCCAGGACAGACTGTTACCATTAGGTCCTTAAATAACGAAAAAGCTATAATTTATGATAATCAGGAAACAGCTGGAGTACTATTATTTAGAGACCTAGTATTTTATAATGTTAACATCAATATTAAAGCTGCACAAGAAACAGTATTTATAAAATATATAACCTCTAATAAGATATTAAATGTTGAAGCATTACATAATAATGTTCAGATTTCAGAAGTATCTTTAATGGAAATTGACTTAAAGAATACAGATGAAACACCTGAAGAAGATGATAAAATACTTATTGAGCTTAGCCACTCTAATGCAAAAATTATTAATGTAGACTCATCAAAAACATTTATAAATACATGTTTTGCACATGAAGCAACTTTTAAGGACCATAATCAAGTTTCTGCTATTGGCTGTATATTCTTTAATGTATTAGAAAAACCAAAAAGTGTACAGTTTAGAAGCTGTAGAGTAAATAAATTTGCGGCAACTATTAGTAGGCAAGATATACCAAATCCAGGTATGTTCCCTATTTATTCTAAATCAAGTGACCAGTATTTACAATATGCAGCTTTTGAAAATTATTTTACATATAATGAAGACACAAATAAAATAGAGTTAAATATAGATGCGGAATATTTACATTATCAGGCCGTAGAAGGTGAAGATGGTAAATATGAGCTTTCTGTTCACATAGCTGCTGACCAGATTGGTGTAGATGACTATTATCAGCGCGATTCAAACTATGAGGGCGAGTTAACATATACTGGTGGAACACTTCAGGGCGTTCTTAAAGATATATATTTAACAAAGGCTGATTTAGTTTCTGGAAAAGTTCCTCTTACAGAATTACCAGATTCAGTAGCATATGGTGGACTTTTATATATTGGTTCTTGGTCTTTTGATGAAAATAATGGTGCTTATCCAACATTTGAAGAAACGATTCAAGACCACCCATATTTATCATTAGACTTAAAAGTTGACGAAAATAAATTACAGCCTGGATGGTTCTGGGTAGTATCTGAGTCTAAAGAACGTAATATAGATAATCCTGTTAGCGACCAAGCATCTGTAGTTCAATATACATTCGAAAATGAACATTTAAAAGTTTTAGCTACTACCCTAGATGCATCTAAGGTTAGTAAGCTAGAAAGACTCACAAAAGATGAAGTAGAAGCTCTTATAGCTGCTAGCACTGAAAATACTCTAACAGAGGAAGATGCTATAATTGCTGGATACTTAAAATCTGGTGGCTTAGTATTCACGGCTGGAGACTGGGTAATTTGGAATGGCTCATACTTTGAAAAATTAGATAGAGCTTATCAAGACCCAGTTTTCTCTATTCTTCCAGTTTATACTACAGGAGATAATTCAGACTCCGCATCTGGTAGAATATCGTGGTATTGGAGAACTTCTAAAGAGTCATTTAATAATGGCTGGGGTTTAGGTGCTTTAGACTTAGGTAAAAAAACTATTGGCGAAGCATTTGACCAAGTTAACCAAGAACTTAAGAGATTACAAGTAAAACATCCAGCGAATATTTCCTCTATCAAATTATCACCAGTAAAAGACTATGTTAAAACAAAATATATATCAGTAAGTGATAATAATGTTATAGCAAATACTGAGAGTGAAGGATATGACTGTAATATTGATAAGAGCGTTTTAAGATTTAGTGTTCAAACACCACAAATAGATGACTGGAAAAACTTAATTTACTTTGGTGATGAAGGTGTAATAACTGGCTATATTGATCCTAAAGAATTAGAAAATCCAGATATTGATGAAACGAATTATAAAGAAAATCATCTTCTAACAAAAAATTCTGATGAGACTAATCTAAAGTTTGTTGGAAGTAAACAAAGCTCATTTATGATAATTTCTAAGCCAATTGACCCTTATAAAGATGAGTTTATTGGCGAGGGATACTTCTATGGAGTAAAAATAAAGATTTTACCAAAAGAAGACCTTTCTGTAGGAACTCATACTTTTAGTATAGGCGTTTCTGATATTAAACCAAATAACCCTAATTTCATGGCTGGCGTTGTTGGCGTAACAGAAGACTTTAAGATAAATATTATTAAGCCTTACTTACTTGATAAGACAGAAATTGATGGTGAAGAAGATAGACGTTTTGCAGTTGTAACGCCAATTATTAATGCTGAAAAAGCTGGTTATTGTTCTGGTATTAAATCTATAAAGATAAAGGATACGCCATTTACATTTAACTTAACTTATCGTATTAAATGTGCTTTAACAAATATGTTAAATATAGATGATACAAAGCGTATCATGGTATATTCTAATATAAATGAAAACTTAGAAAAGCCACAAGGACTAAGTATTGTAAAGAATATAGATAATAATGAAGGATATAAAGACTATAACTTCATAAATAGCCCTTATGCGGTACAGAGCGACTTAGTTTGGGATAACTTTATATTTAATGCTATAGTATATGATGTTTATGGAAATGAAAAAGTAATTTCAGATATATTTAAGTTTAATATTAGATTTGATCCAACAACGGAGTCTGAAAGAGTTTTTTCTGGTTCAGACTTATATCCAACATATACACCTTCTAGAGTAGGCCAATGTGGTAATGCTAATTGGGACTCATCAAAAACACTTGATAATGGCGTTTATATAAATGAATTACAGAAAGTTGGTAGAAATGTAATTAAAGATGATAAAGCAGTTCGTATATCAGAATATAAATGGCCAAGTGGTAAATATAACGAATATACAGACGGTAGTATAACAGATTATGATGCTATTACTAATGGTGTAGAAATTGGTGAGGACATTTATAGATTTGCTACAATAACTCAGTTTGGTGATAATCTAGAAGCTGTTAATTTAGACGCAAACTCTGGATTTACATTAAAGTTTGATATTGAAGATGATAATTTGAAATATTGGACCACAAATAAATATTCTATGGTAACAGATAATATTATTATTCAAGCTAAAATTATTGATCCAAATATTACTGATACAGACCCATCAATTACTAAGTGGATTGATTGTAACGCGCCGTTTGATGGATTCTTAATGGTTGGCTCAAGTGATGGTGATGAAGCAATGTACGCTGGTAGTTCTTCTGCTACTGAAAAGAGAATTACATTTGGCCGTAACGTTTATTCTGGCCGACTAATTATACGTATAGGCATTAAAAAAGACTCAAATATGGCCTTTAAGGGTATTACTATAAAGGATTTGATTTAAGTAAATGGATAAGAGTTATACATCTAAAGTAGAAACTACTCGTGAGCATTTTGAAGAGCCCGAGAAAATTTCAGGACAAATAATAAAATCTACTCAAATTTGGAGAGACGCAAACCTTATACCAGAGGTTGCGCCTTCATATATTGGTAAATTGTATGAAACTTATGATACTTCTGGTGCGTCATATAAATATGGTAAACTTACTACTTTTAACGATGGCGCAACAGTAAGGAATTTGATATCATATTATGATGGTTTACCATTAAAGAGGGTAGAAGGTACAATAAACTGTTATTCTCATCCAGAATTAAAAAATATAATTTTGGAAGATAGCGGAAATACATATGTTCCTAAGATTTTTATAAATGGCAATAAGCTTGCATATGAGTTAGGAAAGCCAGTATTTGATGTAGCTGCAGGAACGCTTTATTTTAGCGATAATAATTTTGCTATAGAGCATAGTAATGACCAGGTTACTATTTCTTTTTATAAGTATATAGGACGCATGGGTTCATCAGTTGGTGAAGGCTATACAAATGCTGATTTACCATTTAGAGATGATATTAAACATTTTAAGGACGCTACAAATGATGATAGAACAGCTACCTTAAAAGTAAGAGGCGAAATAAAGAATTCTAATTATATTTTACCGCCAACAACTGATAAATGGTATAATAAACAAGATGAAGACGGCGGAGTAATTTTATTACAGGAAACACTAGAGGATACCTTATGGGAACAGGATACGAAAATATCTGGTGGAAAGTGGTATTCTCAAAATGACGTAATAGGGGTAGCAAGATAATGGCTTTAGAACCAAAACGTAGCTTAGCAGAAAAAATAGCTGTAATGCAAGTTGCTCAAGCGGGCGGTCAGATTTATGTAAAAGCAGAACAGTCAGATAAATATGTTAAAGTTGATGACCCAGCATGGAACTGGGGTGTATCTGACTACCAGCCAGTAAATGATATTTCTACTATTACTAGTAATGCTGCTAATGCGTCTCTTAATTATCCTAGCTTAGTTCAAAAACTTAATTGGCTTGAGCGAGGAAAGAAACTAGAAAATATTAATACATACGCAACTAAAGTCTTAAACAGTGCAAAAACTATTATAAATAATAATTTAGATGAAAATCTAGCTGTTGATATGTCTGGCGTAGACGTATCTACTATTGGTAATACTGCTTTTTATAATAGGCTTTTAATGGCTTCTAATAATGATACGAATTTAGTAAATCAGTATTTACATGATTTTACTGAGGCTATTAAGCCTATAATTAAAGATAAACTTTTAACAAATGTAAAGAGCCTTTTAGATGAGTCAATACAAACTAAAAGTAGTAATCTTCCTAATGAAGAGTCTCTTTATACTAATACAGCGCCAACTGAGCAAGATATAAAGAATACTGTTCAAACATTGGCTGATAAGATTGCTTTTGATTATCCTAACGCACCAGATAAGAGTATTATAGAATATAATGAAAATAATATAACAGCGGTATTCTTAAAAGATGTAGATAATGGAAATGCGATTACTATTTCTTATGATTTAGAGAGAACAACATTATCTGAAGATAAGAATATATATCAAATAACAGATAAGATAGATGATGTAGAGAAAAAATATACTGTTGTTACTATTGATGAACTTGAAAATAAAGCAAATGAAATTTTAAAAAAAGTAGAAGAATTAAATGCAAACGCTTTAAGTGAAACAGAAAGTATTATTAATGATAGAATTATAGAAGAGCATGAAGCAATAACAGTTGAAACAAATAATTTAATAGATGCTGCTATAGAAGAATATAATAGTAAAAATGAATCTGAAATTGTAAGTAAAGCTGAGACTACAACTAGAAACTTATTTAATAATTTATCTGACAATTTTGCAGAAATTCAAGCAGAAGCTATAGCTAATACTATTATTGATAAAGTTTATCCGATAGGGTCAATTTATGTATCTAGCACTAATGCTAATCCAGCAGATACATTAGGTATTGGAACATGGACTCAAATTAAAGACCAATTTATCCTAGCAGCTGGTGATATTTATAAAACGGCTAATGCTACAGGTGGTGAGGCTACGCATGTATTAACTATAGAAGAAATGCCAGTACATAGTCATGACGTTAATGATCCAGGCCATGGTCACTCAGCTTATGCATATATAGATAGAGGAGCTGATGATAATAATCATACTGGTACAAACTTTGGCTCTGGCGATACTAACGGTACGGGTGATGACTTAAATCAGAGTGTAACTGTAAATGCATCAACTACAGGAATTACAATTGCAAATAGCGGTAGTGGACAAGCACATAATAATATGCCTCCATATATAGTTAAATTTGTTTGGGAAAGAATAGCATAATTTTGGAGAATAAGTAATGCCAGATTTAACATTAGAAGATAAAATAAATATAATGCGCGCTAAAAAAGAAGGCGCAAATATTCTCATTAGGCCACATCAGCAAACAGAAATGGCTGATGGTAATGCTCCATGGTCTCGAATAGAAGAGCCCGAGTTTAACTGGTCCGTAGCAGACTATAAAGTTGAATCTGACAAGGAAGAATTACTTAAGAAAGTAAAAGAAACTGTAGATTGTAATCGTATGTATAATAGCATACATGCTTTTGAAAGAGGAAAAAATTTACCAAATATAGTTACTTATTCAAGTGGTATTCTAACTGATACTAAAGCTGAAACATTAGAAAATGTTAATAATTTTATACAGGAAAACACTAGTGCTCTTTTAGCTTTTGATTTAGAAACTTTTAAGAAAACAGATGCTTATCAAAGAATATATACATCTTTATATGATGAATATTTTGATAAAGCGAGAAGGGATATTGATAATAACCCATCATTATTAGATACATATGGCACAAATGATGCTTACTATGATGCTGTATATAAGCCACAAGTAGATGAGATAGTAATGGCTATGTTGCAAGAGCTCAATAATACATTAGCTACAATTTGCGGTCCAACTTTATCATCAAGTATCAATGACATTGTAACTAGAAGTTTTGATAGAAATATATTTGAATTAAAAGCTAAAACGGAAGATGACTTTATACCATCTAATATATATTCATCTCCAGAAGAAATTAGAGAAAAAATAGATAATCATTTACAGGCCGCTTGTGAAAAATATTTAGAGAATGATACTCGTATATATAGCGTTTCTCATGATGAGAATTTGAATGTAACTATAGTAAGAGATCTTGATAATATGGTGCCTACTGTAAGTGTATCTCTTGTAGCTGATAAACAGAACTTCTATGATGATAATGTTCCAGCAATAGACTATGAAATTATATCAGACAAAATTTCTAATATTTCTAATATTACCTCAGAACAATTAGCCTCATTAAATAGCCAAATTACAAGCATTGCTAATAGAGTAGACGAATTTGATACAGATATTTCAGCGCAAGTTAGAGATTATGTGAATGGAGAAATACCAACAATAAAATCTACTTTATCAAATTTAAGTACTACTATAAATAATAATTATCAAGAACTTATAACGTCTATTCGTGAGATGAAGTCTAATACTACAATTACGAAGCCAATTGCTTATCAGGGCGCTGGATATACAAAAACTGTAATTGATTTTATAGATAATACTAATGACAATTATGGACATGGTATGTTAATTGGTGGCGAAGGCTCAGTTGTTATAGGATCTGGTGAGTCAGTAAAAGAAGTTAAAAATAATTATGGCCTAGCTGCAAATAGTGAAAATATGCTAGTAACTGGCGACGAAAGTGTAAATATTCTTACAAATTTACAAGGCGGCTATAATGGTAAGAAAGAGTTTGTTTTTGGTAAAGATGGCTCTTTGACTGTGCCAGGAAACATAAATGTTACTTCAATAAACGGTATAGAAATCCGAATTATAGAATAATATTTGCCACATTATTATTGCCACTAAATATAATAATGGCTAAATTACAAGTTTTAACTAAAAAAAATACATATTATCCAAATACATATAAATTAGAAACTGGTGTAGAAGATAAATTTCTCTATAAGATAGCTAAGTTAACTGCTCCTAGCAGCTTTGATATTACAAGTAATTTAGCTAATGTAAACTTTACTAGTAATGGTGTATATACATTAAAAGTAATATATAGAAGTCGTGGAAATGGTTCATCTAGTAGAAATAAATGTTCTGCTATAGGCTATTCATCTATTTGGAATATAAATGGCACATCTGTAACTCTTAGCGGAAATAAATCTTCATCAGAAGTATATGATTTGTGTAATGGACATATATTATTAAGTTCATATAAAATAACTATTCCATCAGGAAGCAATATAAAATTATCAAGTTTTAAGATAGAGAGCATTATTAAAGAAGCGCCAACTAGTAGTGATGGACAAACATTAGATATTTACTATTATGAAATTCTAAGTCCTTCAAATGTTATTTTAGCAAGTGCTGGAATTCATAATCATATATATGAGTTTACTAAAGGTAATAATATTTATTTATCATTATCATTAGAAGGTAAGACAAATATGCCTATAACATTAGGTAAGTCATATTTAACTGATTATGACTTATCTTATGTTGAGTATACAAATAAGCTAACTGGTTCTATAGAAGACTTTGAAACAAAAGTAATTAAGGCAGGAGAAATTTATCAAAAAACTATAATTGAGCCATGTGTTTTAAGTATATACCTAAGAGACTTTTATATTAATAAATCAGCTAATGTTGAATATCTATATAGTCAGCCTTCTTATACTGGTACTATAGATAATAATAACTTTAGTATGTCTCCAGTATATAAAAATTGGTCTTATAACTTAGGTAGAGATGGCCAGATATATTTATATGTAAATGGAAAATTAGTTAATTCTGATAATTTTGACTTAGATAATGGTGGTTGGTTTGACCTTGGTTATTGTAAGCCTGGCACAGTAATAACTGCTAGATATTGTTATAGGTCGCCTGGAAATTATTATAACTGGTATTCAGGAACAGCGTCATCAGAAGCTGGAGCAAAATCTGCTGGCTTGTATAAAGCTAGGACTGCTGGTACAAATGAATTTGTAAACAGCAATTTAGGAACTGGCGTAACTCAATACGGATTTTTAGGTATTTTTAGCGAAACTATCTTAGATAGCTTAAAAACAGACACAAGTAGTGTTTCTTTTAGAGCAGCATCAAAAAAAGCTATAGAAGATACAGCATCTACTAAAAAAGCTGAATGTGCAACACTTATAGAAAATGAAGAAGCAGCAGAAAAAACAAAATATGCAAGTAAAAAGTCAACGGACTTTGAAAATCAAAAAACTGCAATACTAAATCGTAATAATGCATATAAGTCAAAATGCTTATTACACACAATGGCTGCATCAACTAGAAATATATGTGACTATTTTAAGAGTCCCACTTGGGAAAAGATGATATTAAATAATGCTTGTTATTCTGGCAAATATTTAGATTCTTGTCCTACTACTAATGGCTCAACAACTTGTGCTTGTAGAACAGCGGCTAATAGCTGTTCAAAGAGAACTACTTATAAAGGGTGTGGTAATGTTTGTATATTCCCAACCTTATATGTTACTATCTCTGCTACATCAAAGACTGAAACGGGTACTAAAGAACTTGATTATTATCCATATGAGGAAACATATACTTATACGGTTTATTCAATAAGTAAAGTTGAGGTAAAATCTACATCAGCATTACCTAGTAATATTAGTCTTACTATATCATATAAAGTTTTGTGGAATTCAGCATCTAGCTCTGTAGTTATTCTTTCTGCTGGCGCATTATCATCAACAACGAGTAATATTGTAGCTTCAATACATAATTCTTTTGATATAACAATATATAAAGGGTCTACTGCTCTTACTACTACAAGTATTAGTGCTGATAGTAGTAAGTCTTTCAGCTTTAATCTTTAATAATAGGCTTAATTATGCTAACAATAGGAATAATAATTTGTGATAAGGACTACATCTATATAGATAGATTATTAAATCAAATAAGCACAAGAGTAAAAGTACCTTATGAAATTATAATCATAGATAATCGAGAAAAATATAAAGATATTCCAATAAATGCGCCTATAGCATTTTCTTTTGGTTATAATGCTTATCAGTTTTCTGCTAGAAAAAAAATTATAGACTTATCTAGTGGTGACTTTATTTGGTTTGTAGATGGCGATGATGAAGTATTGGGATTAGAGTCTTTTAATGAAAATGTAGATGTAAATATATACAATTATATAGGTTCGGACCAAGAGTCTAATATAAAGCCAGCCGTATTATCCCATGTTGGTATACTTAAGCCTGATACCTTTGGCAGCTTAGGATTTGCATTATGGAATAAGATTATAAGAAAGTCCTTATATAATAATGTAGATGAATATATAGATGATAGCTTAAAAATTGTAAATGGAGAAGATGTAATATACTTACTTATTGCATTAGTGAATGCAAAGAATCTTGAATGCTCAGAAGAAGTAATTTATAAACATAATCCAGGACCATCTATATCTTATAAAACTTGTAGTACAGATACTATAAAACATATTTGTATAGGCAGTAAAGCTCAATTTGAAATACTTAAGAAAGTATTAAAAGATTATCCTGATTTATATGGATCATTATATAATAATAATGCACCTTATTTATTATCAAATTATACATATATACAAAGACGCTCAATAGATGCAAGCCAACAAATCACAGATTTAACTGATATTTTAACCGAAGTTATGACTAAGCAACAATTTACACAAGGTCTTAATAGCTTAGTTATTCCATCTCTAAAAAAACCATCTTATTATGAAATTTTATTAAGGCGTTTACAGAAAGTATATGGGCCTGAATATAGTATTGATAAGGAAATTAGCTGTACGGAAACTTACTATGATGAAGAAACTCAAACTTTAGTAGAGAGACCAGTAACTCGTATAGTAGAACAACACTTTTTACCAAAGGAACTTTGGCCATATACACTATCTATTATAATGTTAGTTTACGATGGTAATCAGCAGTATCTAAAAACATTTACAGAATACCTTAATAGAGTACAGGTGAAATATGAGGCTATAATAGTTGATAATAGAGATAATAAGGATAAGCCACTAGAATATATTGGTAATCCTACTATAGTTGTAAATAAAGCAAACTTGGGTATATTAGAAGGTAGACGATCCGGCTTTGAAGCTGCTACGGGTGATTATATATGGTTTGTAGATATAGATGATGAAATATTAGTAGTTGAAAATAATAATTATGGCGATGAAGATATTTTAGTATTCCCTATATTAATAGATGATGCATTAGCAAGTAAAACATTTAAGTATCTTCCACCCGTAGTTAAAAAAGAAGACTTCTGGACTGATGATATAGGCTGTAGAGTTACTGTGCTACTTTGGCATAAATGGATAAAGCGTGAAATACTTGAAAAAGCTTATAAGAAAATACCTCATATAGATATCATATATTCTGAAGATACTATTGTATATTATGGCATAATAGAATTTGCAGAAAATATGAGAATACTTAATAATTTAGATGGAATTTATAATCATAGATTATCAGACACTAGTATTACATTAAATAAGAATATTTTATCAAAAAAAGAGCAGATAGATATATTATTTAAGGGAGCAGATATTGTATTAAAATATCTGTATGATAATTATGGAAAAGACCATAAGCTCTTATTAGATAACGGAAATATAGGTAGTGCAATGTTTTATTTAGATATTGTAGCTAAATCTACAGATGAACTATTTGAATACGCATTAAATAAAATTATTAGCATATTTGGTAAAGATACTGTATTAACAGCTATATTAAGAAAAGGTGATACTAGAGCAAATCGTAAATTCTTAAAAATAATATTTGATAAATACGACTATACATTATAATTATAGGCTTACATATTATTAAATATAAGATATTGAAAGAAATATCAAGTTATTATGAATAATATTTCCTATAAAACATTAGAAAATGCTCTAGAAACCTTGGCTAACGGGGATACATCAATTATTATTTTACATCAAGTAGTTCGAGTAAATCCAGGTTATATATCTATAACTTCTACTTTTGGACATGAACTTAGTAAGTTTGAGGAAGGTTGTAGTTTTCATTATACGGAAGCTGCAGAGATGTGGGAGCTTAAAAGAAAAGATGCTAAATATTTTTTACCTCTCCCAGTAGCAGTATCAAATGTATTAAGTAATGTTTTTGGCTTAAAGGTGAGTGGTAGAAAAATAGACTTAAAAGATTATGCTAAGCCTTTTTTAACAAAAGTAATAAAAGATAAATATAATATATATATGAGTAATATTGTCGACTCAATATCTATTGCTGACTTAGTTAAGTCTAATAATGAAGTTGATTTATTACAGAAAATACATAAGTCTTCAAATTGGATAGATACTTCATCTTTACTAATAAATACCAGACTAATTCATAATATTTTTGAAGATATGAATATTATATGTTCTAAGAGAAAACGTAATGGACTTCTTATGTGGGAGCCTTATAATTGTACTACTCATAAGCATAGAAATATTGAATTATTAAAGACAAATGATTATTGTATTACATTTCTAATACATAACTATATCAATCAAAATAAAGAATATTATAATATAGCTGCTCTATATAATTTATTAGTACAGGGATTATCAGACTCTACTATAACGTCATATTTTAGTATTTATTAAATATATATAGTTATTTTTGCTTTACCATCTACGCAGTTAACAATTGCTTCCCGTTTAGAATAACATTTAAGGCTTTCTTCACTATAAATAAGTACATTATTATTAAAGTCGTCAACTGTGCCATTATAAGATATAGAGTCAGGACTAACGCCTATATTAGTAGAAGTAAAAGCGGCAGGCTCTAGATAAGTTAGAGATTTAGGTAAATCTATTTTTTCCAATGCAGTATGATTAAATGCAAAATTAGATATTCCACGTAGATTTGGCGATAATGTAATTTGTTTAAGATAACTACAACCACTAAATGCGCTACGATTAATATATTGTATATTATCTGGTAATGATATTTGTTTTATTTCCTTACATTTGCAAAAGCATGCAGCTGGAATATTTGTAGCAGAATTGGGAAATGATACGAATTGTAATGACTTAAAGCCATAGAAATCTGCATCTTTTAATATAAAGCTATCTGGTAATATAATACTTTTAATATTATTTATATATTTTACAGAATAAATTATACGGCCCTCATAGTCATCTTTTACCTTAAATTTAAAGCCTTTTATACCTTCCGGAATAATAACTGTATCTGAGTCCGTATTTATAAAATAAACTAGCATATCATTTTTATTATATAATATGCCATCTACATATGAATAATTTGAAAGTGGCTCATTGAAAATTTGTGATTCTTCACCAATTAAAGGTGTTTTGATATTACTAGGTATAAAGATAAGTAAATCATAGCATCCATAAAATGCGCCAGACTCAATATTAGTAACTGACTCTGGAATTTCTAATGTACCCTTAAGTGTACAATTAGCAAATGCATGTGATCCTATAGTTTTTAATGTATTAGGTAATCTAATACTTTCAATTCTGCTATACTCAAAAGCATTAGCGCCAATAGTTTCAATACCATCTGGTATATACAGACTTTTAATATCGTCACTAAGTCTACATATAGGACATATAGCTTTCATATATGGTAATATATTTAATTCAGTTATTTTAGTATTTATATCATCTAAATATTCTACTGGCGCTATATAAGCCATAGTAGATTTATCAATGATAATATTATCTCTTATAGTATATCTTGATGTACCAGTAAAATTTAATTTTAGTTTATGGCCCACATTATAATATAATGTTTTAAGGCTACGTGAGTCATGGAATAGGGAAGTATCACCAGTTATTGTTAGTTCTTCTAGCTTTTTACAGTCATAAAAAACATTTCCTATAGCAATATCATTAGGTGGTAAGATTACTTTTTTAATAGGTGTGTTTCCAAAAGCTGAACTGCCTATATGAGTTATGGTAGAAGGAATATTTATCTCAGATATATTTGAAAAAGCAAAAGCTCTATAGCCTATATTAGTAAGTCCCTCAGGCAATTGTGGATTATTTTTAAAGCTAGCTTTATAGAATGCATAATCTTTTATTGACTCTAAATTTGAAGGTAATATCACATCATCTTCAAATATTGCATCTCTAAAAGCATCTGTTCCTATTATTTTAATATCTTCTGGTATTATAACTTTTTCTTTGAACTTTGTAATTTTACGCTCAGCTGGTGTAGTAGAGATTTCACCTATACTTATATGACTAGTAGTAACATATCCTAAGAATTCAGACCTCTTAATTTTAGGATGTATATCAGTTTCAGTACTTAGTATACCAAATACTTCTGGCCAGTCTTTTATATCAACTGTATTATTAGCGTCATCATCTTGTGGCCATGCTTCACCGGAAGAGTCATCTAGTCTAAGACGAAGCATATACTTTAATTTATTTTGTGGTACATGAATATCTTTATTAAAAGCTAAAATAAATGTATTATTATACATGCCATTTTCATAGTCATCATATAAGCCTTCTTCATCATCTTCTTCGGGTATATCTATAACACGCGTATAAGATTTCCAGTATTCGTCAGTCTTTTCATATCCAATACACCATTTTGCGCCTTGTCCGCCACATTCTGGACTATCGCAGAACTTAGCGCCTTCATATGTTAGAACTTGTACAAAAAGAAATTTATCATTTTCATCAATAATCTTAAAATCATCGGGTCTGCTTAAGAAAAGCTGTGCTGGACCATTATCTAAGGCCTGTCTATATTTTTGTCTGGATAACTTTTTTTCTTTTGAATTAGCTATAGCCATATTATAGATGGACTCTAATTTTTCTCTAGTAACATCATTAGGGTCTTGCCATTTAACTAAATTATCTAAATTTGGGTGTGTATTAAAAAATTTTATATACTTATCTTTTTCTTCAGCAGTTAGGTCTGCTTTATTTATAAAGCGTGCTTTGCTAGCTTCTGTTAGTATTTGATTAAATATATTATTCATTTATAATATTCCTTTTAAAGCTAATTTATTAATTAGTCTATGGATTATATTATTATAGATACTAGGACATTTTTAGAGAACATAAGGGATTTTAATTAGATTATGACTATTGCAATAGATTTTGATGGAACGATTACTGAACATCCAAAAAATTTTCCACAGCCTGGAAACTTAAGGCCCTATGCTAAAGATGTTATAAATGGACTTATTGAACAGGGCCATAATATTATTTTATGGACTTGTAGAGATGGCGAAGCACTAGATATGGCTAAAAATTTTTTAGTAGAAAATGATATAAGGATTACAAGATTTAATGAACAAACTATTAAATCATGTTCAAATAAAATTGTAGCAGATATCTATATAGATGATAGAGCATTTCCACAATGCTTTAATGATATAGACTGGCAAAAAATAGGAAAAATATTTAATATAGTTATATGAAACCCATAAGTTTTAATCCAAAACCTTTTACACCAAAGCCAATAAGAGTACATGTTGATTGGTCACAGAACGTAGAAGCTGTACTTAGTCCTACATTAAACCCAAGCTTTTTTTCTCAGACGGCTTTTTCAGGAAATTTATCGCCAGAAGTAGAACCTCTCATGGCAGATAGAGAATTTGAAGAAATAAACAAAAGGTATTTTTATGATTGATGATAAATTAAAAGTAAACTGGTCTCATATAGTAGAACAGGCAATAAATACTGACGAGTCTGGTTTAACAGCGCAAGAAGCAATTATCAAAAATACTTTAAGCGCATTAGAAGAAGTTCTTGGTAGAGTAGATAAAAAAGCTATTGAGAATAAGTTAAATAAAGAATTTGAGGAAAAAAATGGGAAATACTTTATGTAATGATATAATTTTTGGCTCATTTGCACCTATTACTAATCCTATAATAAGCATATCTAATAAGTCATTTTATAAATCGGTTGGACTACAGTCTTATTCTAGTAACACGAAAAACTTAAATTATGAATATTTAGGTAAAATAGCTATAAGCAATAAGGAACCTAATACTATGTATTTTACGGATGAGCAGATTCAAGATTATTGGATTTAAGGAATTCACTAATTATATTTGAGGTATTTATTATGGATAATTATAATTCAAGTTATAATAGTATAGATGAGCTTATAGATGGCACATTAAGTAAGTTTGCATCTGCTACAAATATTACTAGTAATTATTTTAAGCTTCTAGTAAATACATTACATGAGATACATGAGACACAAAATAAAAAATTGGAGCAAAAAGAAGAAGAGAAATTTGAGAAAGAAGCAAATAAATACTTCTCATAGGAATTTTTAATATGACAGTGAGAATTATTTATGGTTGGAACTTAGAGTGGTATCTAGAAGGAACTCAATGGCTTCTTAGAAACCCTGAAACAGATGAAACTCTTAAATTTAAGGTTGAGTCTGACGCATGTAAATATGCAGCTGACCATAGAATAGGCGAAAATTAAAATAAAGCTGGACAAAATGTCCAGCTTTTATATTTTATATCGCTTGCCTAACATATTATAAAATGAGATAATATAATGAATAGTATAGATTATACCTTTATATGTGATATTATATCTATGTTAAATTTTGTAAAGAGTTCATTTAAATTTAATAATGAATTTCCATATTCATTTAATATTGTAATATCAAATAGATATAATAAGAAGTATATTAAGCAAGAAGTTGAAGAAACATGTAATTCAATTATAAATAATACTTTTGCAGAGTTAGATATTAAGTATAGAGTTAGCGAAGTTAAAGAGAAAGATGATAAGATTACTATTGTATTTTCATTACCAGTAGAGGAGGCATATTTCAATGTCACTACAATCTAAATTAGAAGAATATGCAAAGGAAACAGCGGCTGTAGATGAGATATATGAAGAAATTTGTAGTCTTATAAGTCAAAAATGTCATGATGAAAAAAAGTTTAATGAATTGCTAAAAGAATTATCAAAATACAAAGATAGAAGTTTTGCTGCTTATCAGCAATGTGAACGTACCGTAACATCATATTTAGATGAATTACCAAATTCATATTTTGATGATTATGATGAAAACTAATAATTTATATAAATAAGGAGGATAAAAATGGCGGTTAGAAATGAATATATTATTTCTGACTTACATTAGGTAAGCACTTTTTTCATGCAAATATCATAAAATATTGTAATAGACCATATGATTATACAAAGAGAGAAGAAATCTTTAGAATGAACGAAGATATTCTTAAACTCTTTGATAACTTGCCTGATGATAATAATACTATAATTTGGAATTTAGGTGATGTATTCTTTTCAAAAATGTTAGCTGATGCTGGTATAAATTGCTTAAAGTCATATGTAAGTAGAATGAAAGGAGTAAAGAGAACACTTAATCTCGTATTAGGTAATCATGATAGAACTATTCTTAAAACTTTAGGTATAAGGAATAAGTCTCTTATTCAATTTTTTACCGAGCTTGGTTTTGATAAAGTTTATGATCATCCAATTATTATTGAGGATAAATATATTCTTTGTCATGAGCCTGTTTATATTGGAAAAAATTCGCCTTTTAAAGTAATCTATGGCCATACACATAATACCTGTATCGATGAGTTATATCATTGTAAGGATCTAGAAAATTGGGCAATGGAAGCAAGAGCATACAGAAAAAATGGTCTTGAACCACCAGAAGCTAAAATAGCATATCCAAATAAAAAAGTGGATATAAGAGATTATTATAATGTATGTCTTGATTATACTCATAAAATTCTTAAATTAGATGAAGTGATTAGTGAGTTAGAGTCGATTAGCTATAAAGGACAAAAAAGTGAGAACTAAAGTAACTATTACCAATTTATTTTGGGCTGTATTTTCTGTATTACTAGTATTTGTTATATTGATAAATCTAATTGTCAATATTACTGAACTTAATAATATTAATCGTATGACCGAAGAGTCATCTATTGAGATAGGCTCAAGAACATCTTCTAAAATAGAGATTGATAAAAAGAATAATATTCTTAGGTCAATTAGCATTATAACTGAGGACTGTAAGGACCAGATAAATAAAGAAAAGGAACTTTATAAAAAGCTATGTTATTTACGAGAAAATGTTAAAGAAAATATATCGGTAGGCTCTGCTAATGATTGGGCCTTTAATTTTTCTGATACGCTTGGTAAATATCATTCATATATTTATGATAAAGATTATATTATAATTATATTTAGGAATGAAGAAAATGATAAAAAAGTAAAATTATATAGGGCCGCAAATAACTCTGATTATAGTGTAGAGTTAGAATTATCTGAAATAAGTTGTACCAGAGATTTTAAGAAAGGTGAAAAAGGCCTTAGAATACGAAAGTATAAAGATATATTAGAAATTGTTAATAGGATGTGCCAGTATGAATAGATTAGATATACAAGAAGTTAAAAATTTTAGGCTTACTGACAAATGGTTTGCTTTATTTTATTTTGTTTCAAGTATCATTATAACTATAACTTGTATTGTTTATATAGTTAGCATAGCTGGGTCCAATACATGGTCTCATTATTACGAATTACCAGTTAAGTATCAGTTTTGGTTTGTTGCTTCAATAATTTTAATTATTATATCACTAATAGCTTTTATAGGGCTTCTTATTTGTATTAGTGATGGTGATTGTTCTAGATATGCCATAATATGTGATGATACAAGCCATAATTATTATGTATCTGGTAGGAAAGTATCTAAAAAGGAATATGATGAAGAAAAAACTAAGTATGATAATTTAATAGCGCCATTTATAGAAAGCTTAAAGCCTAAAAAAGATATTTAATAAAAAAGTCCGCCTAATAAGCGGACTTTTTTATTTATCTTAATCTAGCAAGAGCTTGTTCTATTTGTCGTTTGTATGCTAATGCTGACTGTGTAGTTATACGTTTTTTAGCCAAAGTAAAGCCATCTTTACATGCTACTAAAGAGCTAAGTATTTTTTTATCAGATTGTCTAGTTGATTTTAATGGTTTAACTAATTCTAGCCATTGTGCTCTAGTACCATTAAATACAATTTTACAAAGACGTGTACCATTAAATACATATTGTCCTAAATCTTCCAATGTACTAGGTAATCTAATTTGTGTAAGTGCTTTACATGCATTAAATGTGCTATTACCAAGACTCTTTAAGCCTTCAGGTAAAATAACATTATCCAATAATGCACAGTGGTCAAAAGTACCTTCACCCTTAAATTCGATAACAGAGCGCGGCTTAAAATTAACTGTTGTAAGTCTCTTACAACAAGCAAAAGACCATCTACCCTCAAATATTACTTTTGCTGGGAAGTTAATAACAGCAATTTTACTACATGAATTAAAAGATGAATTGTTAACTGTAACTTCATTTGATGTAAATGTAAGAGATTTTATATTTGTTGAGTGAGAAGCAGCCTGTGGCATTATATAAGTAATATTACTAGGCATTACTACATCACCTTTTACGCTCTTAGGAATAGCTATAGCTTGATTACCAACATATGTTATATTGTTTGTTGTAATAAGGCTACCACTAGCTTCCGGATTATAAGATATTGCATAATTAGGATATGCTGCAATAAATTTATTAGCATCTTGTGGATTTGTATTTGTAAGTATTATAGCACGTCCCCAATTTTTTTGGAAAGTTGGATGTAACTCACCAAGATATTTTAATTTTGGTGGCATAATAATTATGTCTACTCTAGGTAAAGCATTAGGACCAATAATACTAATATTTTTACTTAATACTAAAAGTTTATTAGTACATGTTACGTCTGAAAATGCTAATCGTCCAATATATCTCAATGTTTCTGGGAAAATAATATTTTTTACTTCAAGCTTGTTAGTCATCATAACATCATTAGCAATACCAGTAATATTATCTGGTAGTCTTAAATCATCTATATGTATTGATTTACTATAAGCAGCACCTAATAATACTCTTGATCCCGACTCAGTTGAAATAAGATAATATATACCATCTATTACTTCAACTTTATAATATGGATGGTCTTCTGGTATTTGTATGCTTGCTATATGTGAATGAGCGAATGGGTCAGATAAATTTGTTTTACCCTTAGAAGGTATAAATTTAAAATTTTTACCTTCAAATATAACATCTGTTTTAAAGTCTTGCCAATATGAATACATGGAACTTAATGCGTCACAAGTAATTGTTTCAACTGATTCTGGTATAACTATAGCGGCAGGAGCGGCAGGACTTTCTCCTAATAACGAGCCTGTAATATGTTTTACTTGAGATGGAATTACTACAGTGTCACTGCCATCATAAGCATTAGGAGCTATTATATCACATTCATTTATAATGTTCTTTATACCATCCATATTTGCAGCTTCAGATGGAATATTTGCTGATAATAATATATTATGACCATTTTCTTTCTGAGTAATAATATGTCCAATAGTAATATGGCCACGTTCTAAGCTTCTAATAGTAACGTCACCACCATGATTTTCTTGTTTAACTGAACAAGAAAAATGACCATCAGAACCACATTTTTTAAAAGGATTAACTAGCGTATTAGAATTGTCAGCAGAAACAAACTTAAATTTATTTCCTTTAAAGTCAACTGACATTGCTATACAAGAATTAAATGCTGTATCTTCAATTATTTCTACGCTTTCAGGAATAGATAGAGTAAAACCATATCTCCTAGGACCACTAAAGGCATTTGCATTAATTCGTTTAAGTGTTGATGGTAATGAAATAGAACTAAGGTTGCTAAAGCTCATATTAAAGCAGTTCTCAGCAATAGTTTCTATACCTTCTGGTACTTCTATTCTTGATATTTTATTTGAGCTATCATTATAGCCTTCTTTATAAGTTACAAAAAATGATTTTTTTCCAATTTTTAATTGGCCAGAAATGGTCGAACCGTCGCCATTTACTTGATAAGGCGGTCTAACATATGTTGTACCCTCAATTACGGCATTTCTATTTCCGCTAGAGTCAGATTTTATATCTAGGTCCAACCCGAAAAATTCTGGAAAATCGGGTAACTTAATAGTATCACCGAATCGATCAGACTGTAGCCAAGCTTGAGTTTTGTTTGTTGGGTCAATCTGAATCATATATTTTAAGTCATCTTCTTTTTTAGGATCACCAAGTTTATTATAAGCTAAAACAAACTCCATACCAGCTTTAGTATAGCTATTCCAGTGAGCAGGATTATTAGTCCATCCTATACACCATTTAGCGCCAGCTCCACCACATTCGAATGAGTCTGCGAAATTACAAGCTGCATGGCTTTTACATTGAGCAAAAATCCATTTATCATTTACTTCCAAGATGTCAAACATTTCTGGTCTTGAAGTAAACATTAAAAGTGGGTCTTTTCTACCCAAGCGATATTTATCATGCTCTTTCTTTTTAGCATCCGCTTTAGCCTTTACTTCATTTACTACTCTTTCTAGATTTTCTTTTGTAAGTTCACTTTTATTTTGCCAATTTATAAGATTTTGTGCATTTGTATGTGAATCGAAGAAATCTATAAAATCTTGCTTTTCTTCGTCGGTTAGTTCCTCAATTGAATTTATAAAACGTGCTTTACTAGCCTCTTGAAGAAGCTCTTCATAAAATTGCTCTAATTGTTCCATAATATAAGTTAGTATACATTTTTCAAAAACAATTATATATACGTTCTTACTTACTAATTTGGTATAGGAGATTACTTATGACGCTTGTCAGATTAAATACATTTGAAACTAACTCTTCTAGCTGTAATGCAATAGTAACGCTTAATAAATGCCAGTTAGAAGACTTAAAAACATTAGACTTTGTAATTTGGTTTAATGACCCAAAAAATGCTATTAATGAGTTTAAGATTTTACCTTTTGAAGATGCATACGCCAAATATTGTATGGATGTAAAATCATTTAATGAGTCGTTAGAAAATGATAGGCAATCTTTTAAGGAAGTGGAATATAATAATTTTGCGTCATTTAAAGATGATATAATAGATGGCATAAATCCACATAGTGATATTACAGGCTATTATCTTACATTTAATCAGCTCATGTCATTTATAGACTTAGATAAGCTTGATAAGAATAAAATAACATTTAATGTTACTTGGGAAAATAATAACTAATAATTAAATTTTTTGATTTTTAAACATAAAAGCTTTCTATCGCTGGTAGAAAGCTTAATTTTTCTACAAAGATTATTTTTAACAAAGTTAATATTTAAATATTATGATTCAGTATATACAATGTAGAAAATGTATAAATCAAGATAGCACAGTTCCAAAAGGATATATCCTAAAGAAAATTCTAGCAGCAGATGGCAAAACAGAAGTTGAAGTTCTTGAAGAATGTCAGTGTCATAAGGAATGGAAGAAAGCAGTATCTTTGGAAGGCGCTTTAGCAAAAGCGAATATAGGCTCGGATATTTTAACATATGATATTAACTCTTATGTTGGCCAGAAGTCAAAAGATAATGTAGATAGACTTATTAAATTTGTAAAGCGTTCAACAGATAAGAATGAAACAAAGGAAGTTCAAGATAAGCTTGCTAAAGTTTGTTTATATATGTTTGGGCCTAATGGTACACAAAAAACGACCTTAGCTAAGTGGGCAGGTTTAGAATTTCTAAAAGCTGGAAAAACAGTTTATTATACGCTAATGAATGACCTTTTGAAACTTTTACAAAAGGCTGATAGAGATGAAGAAATACAAGCGAGAATTGATAAAATTCTTAATAAGGACTTATTAATTATTGATGAGTCTTTTATGAAAGAGCGTGTTTTAATTTATAAGAGTCAGTATCAGCTAAGCTTTTTGGACTCTTTCTTAAGAAATAGAATTCAAACTAAAGGAAAAGGCGTAATTTTTATTTCAAATATAAGTACTTCAGAAATTGATGGATCAATTTTTGGTGAGGGTATAAAAGATTTAGTTACACGAAATACAATACTAAGTAAGGGCGATTTATATTTCGAAGATAATTATACTGATAACATGAGTATGATTGATGAAGATGCTTTATTCTAAGCCCGTTAATTTTTAAATGAAGAGAATATATAAATGAGTTCAAACGAAATAAATGAATCAAAAGTTGTTGATGTAATTTTAGAAACACAAACTAGACTAGTAAATGCAGTCTATAATAATCCAGAATTACTGGATAATGTTGATTATTCAGAAGATTTATATCTTGACTCTACATTAAAAGCTATTAGTAGGTCTATAGCTTCTTTAGTTAAAGAAGGCGTACCTCTTTCAAAAGAGGCCTTATATACTGAAACTGGCAAGTTTAAGATGGACATAACACATAATGAGATAGATTATGTAGTTAACTATAGCCAAGATAAGATTACTGTTATTAAAGATATGGTTAAAACTCTTAAAACTGCGAAGAGAACAGAAAAAGCTTTGGACTCTTTGGATTCAGTTCGTAGTGTTTTAACATCAAATGTAGTTTTAACTCCAGAAATTCGTGATAGCCTTAAAAATGACCTTTATGAAATTGAAGATAATATCTTGGTAGACCAAGATAATAATTTTAAAAAGGCGATGACTACAGCTGAATGGATGGAAGATTATATAAAAGAATATAAGAAGCGTAAGGACGGTAAACAATATTATTTTAATGAACCCGTTCTTGACCAAATAGTTGTAGATGGGCCTATTCCAGAAACTGGTGGTATTATTGCAGCTCAGTCTGGTATGGGTAAATCGACTTTTGTGCTTAATCTTGTAAATAAATTTATTGATTCTGGTATTCCTTGTATGTATTTCTCTCTTGAAATGGGAGCTGTATCTACAATGGACCGATTATTATCTGCTAGACTTAAAATTCCATATCAGGATATTGTAAATCCGCCAGATTCAGAAACATTCTATACAATTTATCAAAGAATTGCAGAAGAACGTCGCAAAATTGAGCTTAATAAGAACTTTAGATTTTCAGAAAATCCAGATATTTCCATTGCCGAATTAAAGAAGGAAATTAAAAAGTTCCAGAACGATATTGGTCAGCAATATTGTGTAGTAATTATTGACCTTATCACAATGGTAAAGGACTTCTGTATTGGAAGCTCAAGTGGAGCAAGCTTAGCAACAACTATTGAAATGGCGATTAATAAAATGAATGCGCTTTCAAAAGAGCTTAAAATTCACTATATTGGTACCGCACAGCTTAATAGAACTGGAGAGTCCGCAACTGTTACTGATATTGAAGATATAGATAAGTTTAGACCATCAAGACATCAGATTAAAAACTCTGGTGCTTTACTTGAACGTTGTAGATATGCAATATCTCTTTTTAGAAAAAAGTTTTATATTGACCAGTATTTTCCAGAAGATGAAATTGCGCAGGCTGAAGAAGATACTATTGAAGTTCAGCTTTTAAAACAAAGTAATGGCGAATGTAAAAGATATTACGAGCTATTTAATGGACAATGCTTTACTGTAACACCAAAAGTTGATTCAGAGAATAGTTTAGTAGATGAAGATTAAAATATATGCTTATGGTTACTAGAAATGTAAAAGTTCCAACAAGACAAACTAAGCCTCAAGTTACAGTTAGAAGAATTAAGGGATATAAAAACTTAAAACTTAGTGGTGTAGACTGTAATATTTTAGGCGATAATCCAATTCCGTCATATAAAAATAAATATGATATGATACCTCATTTTACTAAAAAGAATACTGATGAGTTTATTTGTGCAGCTGCTTTTACAGAAAAAGCAATGATGGAATATTTGGATGGAAATGTAAATTCGGAGAACTTTAAAAACGGGCTGCTTAGACGAATTGATTCTAATATGGTACCTTATTTTTTTGTATATGAGTCTGATACGTTATCACTTGAAGAGCAATTACAAAATATAGATAAGATTTTAAGTGGTCCAGCAAAGAATTGTATAACATCTGTAACTTTTTCAGGTAGTAAATCTATTCACATTTTAGTTAAAATACCAGAAAAGTATAGAGAAGATATAAAGAAGGATTATAAGTATTATTGGGATTTAGTAGCTCAGTTTATTTTTCAAGATAAAGTGGACTCTTTAGATAAAGCTTGTGCATCTATATCTAGACTAACACGACAGCCAAATGGTAATAGAGAGAATGGAACAAAACAAATTTGCTATTATTATAATAAGGATGCATGTTTATTGGAGTCCCAATTTGAGTTTTCTGTACCAGAACATAATGCTTTTTTAGAAAAAAAAGCTAAAGAAGACGCAATTAAAGAATATCAGCGCCAATTAAGGTATCAAGAACTTCAGAAAACTCCAGAAAATGACTTAAAGAAAATGAGACATTTTGCAAAGGCTAATCCTAAGTGGGAAGTAGTTTTTGAAGTGTTAGATGGTGATACATCTAGTAGAGAGAATAGTGAATACTTAACGGCTCTAGGCATGTTAAAAACAGCTGAAATTTCTGATGAGATAATATATGAATATGTTTCAAAATGTAAACATGATTATCCAAAGTTTTGGCCTAAAAATATAAATGAATACTTAAAATAGGATAGGAATAAATGAAAAAGAAGGAAGCACAGAAAAAACTCCAAGAAGTAGACGAGTTTATCAGAAAGGAAACTACTGATAATAATATTCCAATTGAAAGTGGCGATTGGATTGATAATTTAAGGAAGGGTGATAGAATTTATTCTGCTGGTTTTGAAAAAGATGCAGATGGTAAAGAAACTGTTAAAGTACTCACTCTTCAGTTTGAAGAGTATGATAAGCAGTCTATCGCTACACCAAATGTTAGAATGGCAAAATTATTACCTATAATAGATGATAAAGTGCCAGAAAATGTAAATATACCATCTCAGAATCTACGAGTTGGATTTTTTAAGACGCCTTTAGAAGCTGTTAGAGCTTTTGAAGAGAGAATGTCTCATATAGCTAATGTAATAAAAGAAACTGGCGACCGTATGGAAGCCGAAGAAAATAAAAAAGTGGTAAATGTGCCACAGGAAAATAAAGAGGAGAACTAAAATGCAGAACGTATCAGGTGCAGAAATTTTGGGCTTATTTGAAGCTTTGGATGATAATGAGGATAAAATTGATACTCATAAAGAAACTATTAAAATGATTAAGGCTGATACAACAGAACAGCTTAAGACTTTTTCTCAGGAAAAAGAAGTTTCTGTAACAGACCTTAAGGATGCATATAAATATTATAGAAAGCGTGTAAAGGACGGCGAAGCTGTAAATGAAGATTACTTTACACTTTGTGCTATGATTGACGCAGCGACTGAGGATGAAGAAGAGGAGAGTCAGTAAACAATGATTTTGGAATCTAAGAATGGTAAAAAGTGGATAAGTCAAGCAATGGATAAGTTGCATGCTTATCTCATGAGAGCGCCAATTCTTGTTACTGATATTACCGGAACTGAAAAATGTGTAGATGGCGTTTTCATCATTCATGATGGCACAAAAACAAAAAAGTTTTTTCCATTTGACTATGATGAAGACCCTAAAGTATGGGTACATAATATAAAAAATAGTCTTTTAAGTTTGTATCCTGAAGTTATAGAGAATATAACTGTAGAAAGGCCCTTAACGCCACATGAAATGGCAATTTATATTGAGAAAGGTGGCGATCCAGAAAAGGTGCCTACGTCTAAGAAAGAAATATCAGCACAGAGACTTTGGCGAATAGATAAAGTTCAGGTATATAAAGATATTTTTATTCTTGAACTTCTTGGTGAAAGAACTTCTAAAAATGAAGACTTCAATAGAAATGTTGAACATATACAGAATAGGTATAAGTTTCAAGGCGGAAGTTCAGTAATATTCCTTAATAAATATAGGAATAACGACTTTCCAGATAATGAAGTAGCTGGAAAAAACTTTTTTGAAAATTCTATGTTTATTGATGAACTTATAAAAAAATAAACTTAAGGGTCTAGCAAAATTATGCTAGGCCTTTTTAATTTACATATTTTTAATATATGTCTATAAAATTTAATAAAAGTGATTTTAATAAAGTTTTAAACTTTTTAATAAATAATTTAGATGAAATATCTGATGAAATAATTAAAAACCAAAAAGTGGAAATGCCCCCGCCTAGATTACTTATAAGAGACGGCGTAAGTTATTCAACTGTGCTTAAGCGATATAGAAAATATTTGAGAATAGCTTTATCAAAACTAAATATGGACTATGAAGTAAGAACTGAAGTTGGCATTTCTAAAAAGTGGCCGCCAAAATGGCGTATTATATCAGACGCACATATAACCTATTTAGTTTATAATGATACTGGCAAAAAATATTTTAATGATTATTCAGAATAGATTAAGGGAGAAAAAATATGTTAACAAAAAAAGATAATTGGATTGATGTATACTTTAAGCCTTGTGGCGAAGCTAGGTTAGCTCATCAAGTTTTAAGAGGGTATCTGGATAAGGAAAATATGCGATTTTTCACAATATATTCGGATAATCTTTCTTTTTATTGGGAAGAAAAAGACGTATTGGAGTATACTGTTATTTAATGAAACAGCTTTATATAAGAAAGGGTAACTTAGAAGAAAATAAAGATATACTCATAATTGGTGAAGAGTCTACTTTAGGTGGTAGAGATTCAGCTTATAAATCAAAAGGCACATTACATTATAAATTCTTAAAGAAAAAAGACCCCATAACTGGGTCAGAAAATCTTTTATATATACATGCTTGCAATAATATTTTATTAGACTCAACAGTTTACAAGAGCGACCACGATATTCATAAATATATAAAACAATATTGTAAAGATTTAGTTAAATGGGACGGAGAGTCTAATGAAGGCAGAGTTCAGTCTAGAGAAGCATTTATAGTAAAAAATAAAAAGATTGATAAAACTGTTTTTTTATTAAGAAAACGAATTTCGCAGCTTATAGGGCCAACAAATTTATGGCAATGGCTAAAGAGATTTTATTTATCCTCTAAATTACTAAAAAAGCCAAAAAGAAGAAGAAAAAAATATAATATTAAAATAATTTTATATATTATACTTTTCATAGTGGCTATTTTTTTAATGAAAAATAAAGGATATTTTTAATATGTTTGACTTTAATTTAGTTTGCGAAAATATTTATAATAAAGGCTATAAAATATATTTTACGAATGGCCTAATGAGTCCTATACCTCTTCTTATCGGTAAAAGTAATATATTAAAAATATACTTTAAAAATAAGTCTGGCACAACTCTATATGGAAGTCTTTCACCAATAGGTATTAGTATTAGAAAAGACATGTCCATAATAACAGAAAAAAATATTAGATTAGTCCTTAAAGATTTAGCAGCTGCACGCTATAGTGCTTTATGTATATGCTTTAGCTTCTATGATAATAATTTATCATTAGTCTCTTCTTGTGAAACAGGCACTATTCCGAAAAAGCAAGTAGAAAAGGACATATACGATATATTTATGAATAGCAAAGTATTATATGACTATAATACAATAGATAACTATTTTAGGACATTATAATATTTTTAATAAGAATTTTAATAGGCACCAATAAAAAACTAAATTATTATAATATGAAAGCAACAAAAATTGACGAAATAAATACGAAAATAACAAAATTTATAAAAGATATGTCACAATATGAGAGCGAAGTTACTAATGAAGCTAGAGACGTTTGGGAAGCTATATTACTTTCTATAAGTAACCTTTCTAATGTATCTTGCTTTTTAGAAGCGGCTAAAAATTATGAGCAAAAAGAAGACTTAGACTTTTATAATAAGCTCGCAGAAATAAATCATATTCCACAAAAAAAGACACTTCCATTAAAAATGTATGATATAGATGTAGACTTAAGTAAGTTTAAGCCAAAAGATGCTTAATTTAGGTTACTAATTTCTATATGAAAATATCCTTTAAGAAATTAAAAACGGCTGATGATAATATAAGTGTTAGCTTTGACAATAGAGGTATTTTCGAAAATTATGATAAAAATATAGCATTATCCAGTGGCATTCCTATTCCAGCCGAATGTACCAATTTTAGTAACATTGTAGTTAAAACTGATAAGTCAGAAATAACTGATTTAGTATATGAAATACCAGTAGAGTTACTTAATTCGGGTAATTTAAGTTCAAAATTGGATAAAAGAATAAAAAATCTAAAAATACCAGAAGGTGTTACTTCTATTAGTGATAAAGCTTTCTACGAATGTAGGAGTTTAACAAGTATAACTATACCAGAATCCGTTACTTTTATTGGCAGACTCGCTTTTATGTATTGTAATGGTTTAACAAGTATAAGTATACCAAATGCAGTTACTTCTATTGGTGAGATGGCTTTCCGATACTGTAGTGGACTAACGAGTATAAATATACCAGCCTCTGTTACTTCTATTGAAGAAGGCACTTTCGATGGCTGTAGAAATTTAACAAGTATAAAAATACCAGACTCAGTTACTTCTATTGGCGTTTTTGCTTTCTATGGCTGTAGTAATTTAATAAGTATAATTATACCAGCTAGCGTTACTACTATTGGTAATAAAGCTTTTGCTAGCTGTAGTAAGTTATCAAGTATAAATTATAGGGGAACAGAGAGCCAATGGAATAATATTACTAAAGGTGGCGATTGGAATTTATATTGTCCAGCAGTAGTAAATTATAGTTATGTGGGATAAATAATTAAAGCCCTAAATTAGGGGCTTTTTAATTTTTAAATTATCTTTGTGGAATATGGCTCACTATAAATTTTTATTAAAAAGATGTATATAATAAAAAATGCCCTCTAAAAAGGGCATTTTTATAATAAAAATAAAATTATTATAATATTTTAACCACTAACAAACACATCCATGCCAAGAAATAGGCTTAAAATCTGGAATATTTTCATGTGCTTTATTCCATTTTTCAACGGCATCTTCTATTTTATCAATCTTAAATGGATTTTCTAGGCCACCGTGGTACATATTATTCTGAAATCCCTTAGAAGGATCACAAATTGAAAAATCCATACACATATCAATACCAAAATGTGGGTTTCTTTTCCAAGTTGAACACGCATTTAATAATGCGCAAACCAAATTAAGCTCTGGTTTCCAAACGCACCAGTCCTCCGAATCGTGGACCATGTTCCACAGATAAGACTTTAAGTTCCACTCTTTAGCATACTTACAAACATTTATAATAGTCTTAATAGCAATATTCGCTTCCATACACTGAATTGGCGCATTTCCAGCTTCATTGTTTAAGTTACTAAACATTGAAGACCACATTTTCTTATCTGCTCCAACTAGCTCACCTTTAGCATTTCTTGCCATATACTTAAGCTCTGGAAGATGCTTTACAGGACCATGCCACATTCTAGAATAACCCATTTTCCAAGCAAAAAGCTTCTCTCTCAGAGCTCTCTCTTTAACACCCGGGAAACCATTATAATAAGCTTCGAGCATCAATTCTGCAGCTACTAAAAACTTAACTTTCTGAGGTGTCATTTTACCGCGCATCTGAATAAGCTTCTCATTATACCTTACAGTATTATTTGTAAGCTCAATATATTCTTCCGCTTCTGCTTCTTTATAACCAGCATTCTCAAGCTGCTTAGCCATGGTAGGCGCAGTCGCGCCAAAGAGTGTAGCAAAGTTTACAGTCTTAGAAGCACGTCGCCATCCAGCAAAACGTTTATCCTGGTATTTTTCAATATAACCATCTTTCGTAAAAGACTTAAACTCTTTTGTAGTCATTGAACGATGTTCTATACTAACTACTTTTTTCCCTTCCAGAATATCACCAGTCTGAACGTCTTGTGATAGCTTGTTATTCAAGTAAGGAATTTTAGTATCTTGATATAGCTTAATCTTAGAGCCATCATCCATTGTATATACATACAATTGGCCACCAATAGAATCAACAAAGACAATTCGGCCAGTATTAGAATGGGCATCAGCACATTCAGTGTCGGCCCTATAAATATCATATAAACCAGGATCACAGTGACCCAAAGTTGATGGGTTCATAAAAGTATCCTGGGTAGTTAAACGCATAAGAATCATTGTAAGGAACCAAAGTCGGCAGTTAACATTAAGTATTCTGCTTTACCTTGGTCGAGACTCCAGTCTCGTGTAATCTTACATCCCACAGCGCACCTCCTCCCATATTATATTAAAACATGGTATTATTAAATATATTTTGTACTATATTAACATCGAATTTACGGTAAGCAATAAATAATTTACCATACTTAAAATTAAAAGTATTAAGATTATTAGTTTCTAATAGTTTTGTACAGTAACGAATAAAGCGTTGACAAACAGATTCTGAAGTAAAACCCAATAATTTCCAAGAATATTTTACGGATTTATATTCTTGCAATTGGCCATTATCTTTATAAACAAAAAGTGTTTTTTTACCAATTTCACTGAGCTTAGGTATTCTTGACCGATTCGTAGCTTTTACATGTTCCCATATTTTCTTACGAATTTCATCTGAATGATGATGTACGGTCCCCGTACCATTTTTATTTCCCTTCATACTTTCAGCTATTCGTTTATTTCTTAAAAGAATTCTATCTTTATTATCAGGATTTGACCAATACGCTTTTAGGCCTTCAATATTTTTTAAATGAGCTCCTTCGGGAATATTAAAAGATGCATTATTTCGACCTCCATCTTGAATATTTAAGACACATCTTCCGTACTTTTTGCGGTATTCTTTAATAAAATATTTTTCAGACTCATTACATTCTGCTAATGTTTTTGATATGCTAAGTATGGTTTTTTTAGCGTGGGTTTTTCCATATTTACTATATAATTTTCTTAATATAACACCACTTCCCATATAATTATCATTTATATTATTTGTATAATGCTGTCCTATATAATAATGGTCATTTTTAAATCCGTAGCTTTCTTTAGATAAAAATATGCAATATACCGTAAAATAATAATTTTCTTTATTATCTGGCGTTGAAATACTAATATTATCCATAACTATAATAATTATATTAACTATGGCCTATTTTTACATAATTCTTAAAGCAGAATAAGAGCAGCTTAGATAAGTTTTGTTATATTAGTCGCTAAAATAGTCACTTTGTAGACCAGTATTTAGCCCTTCAATAAAGCCCTTTTCTAGAATATCAAATAGCTCAATTTCGGGTATATCTTGTATATAATAAGCATTTGTAGCAAATTGTTTTATAAATTGTTTTTTAATCAAACCTGATGCTATAACATCTCTAGCTTCATATGAAAATTCATAGGGTTTATAATAATTAATACCGGCTGCAAAAGCTATATCAAATAAACTTTGCATAGCGAGCGGAGTTACATTTAATGTATAAGCGTCTGGATTAAAAGTTAAATGTGGAAAGATTTTATCATTATAAATGTTATAAAATACGTCACGTGTATCAATGTTAGTCATCAAAATAACCTTCGGGATTTTCTTCTAATAAAAATAAGTTCTTTTTATTTTTATAAAAGTCCATTATAAAATTTATTATTTT